>Ga0080064_1000045_pt1 | contig 386113 bp, 450 predicted proteins | sample Subgrocontami54m_FD_69260 | JGI IMG/M metagenome (GOLD analysis project Ga0080064, IMG submission 69260) | Subsurface groundwater microbial communities from S. Glens Falls, New York, USA - GMW46 contaminated, 5.4 m (SPADES assembly) (version 2) ... | reverse complement strand
GAGTGAGCTGGGCCGGGCCAGGAGAGTAGTGGCAGACAAGGATGAGACCACCATCATAGAGGGACATGGAGACAGCAGCGCCATCCAGGCCAGGATAAGCGCTCTGAAGAACCAGTACAGTGAGAGCACCTCTGACTATGATAAGGAGAAGCTGCAAGAGAGGATAGGGAAGCTGGCAGGAGGAGTAGCAGTAATAAGGGTGGGAGCGCCGACAGAGGTAGAGCTAAAGGAGAAGAAGCACCGGGTGGAGGATGCCCTACAGGCTACCCGTGCCGCAGTGGATGAGGGCATAGTGCCAGGAGGAGGAGTGACCTACATCCATGCCATCTCCGCGCTGGATGAGATAAAGCTGGAAGGGGACGAGGCAACTGGAGTGGCGATACTGAGGAAGGCGTTAGAGGAGCCAGCCAGGAGGATAGCGATAAACGCCGGGCAGGAAGGCTCTGTGGTAGTGGCCAAGATAAGGGGACTAGAGAAGGGTTGGGGCTACAATGCAGCCACAGACGAGTACGTGGACATGGTGGGACAGGGGATAATAGACCCGGCAAAGGTGACCAGAGCGGCGCTGGAGAATGCAGCCAGCATAGCTGCCATGGTGCTTACAACGGAGGCACTGGTCACCGACCTACCAGAGAAGAACACCCCTGCAGCTCCTCAAATGCCGCCAATGGACTACTAAGCCGGAACGGTACAGAATACAAAAAAGGCTCTACCTAAAATAGGTAGGGCCTTTTTAATTTCCTCTCATCCGCAAATGCCTTAATATCACTTCATTCTCCATAGGGTCTCTACCATAATAGATACCCTCATATATCTCGCCTAACGTAACTACACTGATAGCTCATAGATCAACAGGTGGGCGGTCACTGATTGCTCGGTCTGCGTATATATCTGCAATGAGTTTGTCTGTGTCCACATCCTTCCAGCCGCCGAACGCAGAGCGGAAGGCTTCGTAGTCCTCCTTGGTCTTAGCCTTTCTAGAGGGCTTTGTTATAGGTGACAGAGTAGCCAAGTCCTCACCATTCTGTCTTAGGACTACGGGTTCCTTGGTATCTTTCACTTCTTTAGCTAGGAGTAATAGCTCAGGTATATTACTGATGTCTATATGTTTTATTTCTTTGCGTGGCATATCAGTTACCTCTCTCATAGCGTATTATGCTATTATTCTTTTCTATCTTAATTTTGTATCCTGCTCAAGAGTCTTAGTGTCGTGCCTCACATAGTAGGGTAGTAAGTTTAGGCAGGCTGGTAGAGTTTTAGGTCTGGGATGCGCTGGAAGTGGCGGATGTTGCGGGTAACGAGTATAAGATTATGGTGTATAGCAGTAGCAGCAATGAGAAGATCAGGATCTCGTATAAGTTGGCCTTGTTGACGCAAGTTGCCTCTGATATGAGCGAAGCGGCGCATGATGGGCCGTGTAAGGGGCAAGACAGATACTCCACGAAGGAACCGGTTGAAATCCCTCTCATGCACATCAGGGTCGAGGCCGAAGTAAATTCCTTCGAAGATTTCTCCATACGTTATTAAACTGATGGCAATATTGCCTCTACCAAAGGATGAGAAGAGTTGTATGGCATCTGTTCTTCCGTTTAACCCATCGATTACGCGGTCGCTATCTATTAGATGCGTCATAGTTCAATCAGAGGACGAGGAGGAATACTACGGCTTTCGTCGATGGCTCGCTTGAGAGCTTCGGTGTCCACGTCCTTCCAGCTACCAAATGATGAGAGGAAGGCCTCCCAGTCCTCCTCGGTTATAGTTCTTCTGGAGCGTTTTCTAATAGGTGATAGAGTAGCCAGATCCTCACCATCCTGTCTTAGAATTATAGGTTCCTTCGTGTCTTTCACCTCTTTAGCCAAACGTAAAAGATTAGGCATATTGTTTATGTCTATGTGCTTTGCTTCTTTGCGTACCATTATTGTCCACCTTCTGTAAAGAGCATTATATTAATCGCTTTATAGCCTAAGCAGAGACTTGAACCGGTTACTTCCCCTGTAGGGCCCTACTACCGCAAGATTCAGCTTCTCCGGGACGAAAAGTATATTGGAGACACGCCTTACGTCGCCAGCGGATACTGCGTCTACCTGTTCCACTACTTCATCTACTGTGAGCGCGCGGTCCAATAGAATCTCCTGGCCCCCCATCCATCCGGAGACGCTCCGGGTGTCCTCCATCCTGAGAAGGAGTCTGCCTTTGCTTATTTCTTTGGCTTTAGTTAGCTCTTCCTCGGATAAGCCCTCTTTTATCAGTCCCACTTGTTCCAATACCGCAGAGATAGCCGGATTGATGTTGCTGGGGTCTACACCAGCGTAAACAACCACCGCGCCGGAGTCTAAGAAGTGGCTTATATAGCTGTGAATATCATAGGCCAGACCGCGCTTATCTCTGATCTCCAAAAACAAGCGGCTGCTCATCCCCTCGCCAAATATCACGTTCAATAGGTCCAGAGCATAGTGATCGGGGTCGACGCTGGAGAGCCCTCTGACTGCCAGGCAGAAGTGGCTCTGCTCAGACCTGCGGTAATTGACCTCGGCTTTGGGACGACGTTGAGAATCGACAGCAGGATACCAGCCTCTTATCCTGGGGCTATGACGCCAGTTGATGGTTGACGAGCCTATAGCCGAGATAACCTCTTCCTCTGTTACCGCGCCGGCCACGCTAATGACCATATTGGAAGGCACATACTGCTGCTCCAGGTAGCCGATAACATCATCACGTCTAAGGGCATTGACGGTGTCTTTGGTGCCTCCTATGTCTCTTCCCAGCGGATGGTCCGGCCACATCACCTTGTCTATAAGCAGCTCTACCAACTCATAGGGCGAGTCCTGGACCATGTTCAGTTCTTCCACTACCACTCCCCGCTCTTTTTCCAGGTCCTGTGGCTCAATCCTGGAGTTGTGCAGCATGTCCAGAAGCAGGTCCATAGCCCCCTCGAAGTGGGGCCTGGCAACTTTGCACCAGTATACTGTGTACTCTCTATCCGTAGCCCCATTCAGGACGCCGCCAACGCCCTCAATGACCTCTGAGATCTCCTTGGGAGTAGGACGCCGTTCGGTGCCTTTAAACACCATATGTTCAATAAAATGTGAGATTCCCGCCTTCTCAGGGTCTTCATACCGGGAGCCCGTGCCGACAAAAATCGAGATGCAGACCGATTTCGTATGCATCATCGGCGCGGTCATAACGCGCAGTCCATTGTCTAATAATCTCTTGGTGAACAAGACTTCTCCTTTTAGGGCAATAAAAGATACTTCCAAATCAATTCTAAGTAAGGCGCGTCAGGTAGTCAAAAATTGTGGGATGTCACAGCCTTTCAGCAGACCCGGTTGAGAGAGTGTTTGTTACTGTGCTATTCTGACACCATCCGTAATCTTGTAGCCTGTGGCCGTTAGGCTATGAGGCTCTCGAACTAAGGGTTGAGTGGAGGAGCGGCGCCTATGAGCGTGGAGAACATAGAAGAGGTCTTTTCCAAGAAGACCTCGGATGTCCATCTGGTCAGCGCCAGGTATGGGGGTAAGGTGACGGGGATGATCGCGGCCTCTGCGATGAGGGTGTCCCACGCCAAGGTGGTTGTCTCAGTCCGCAAGGATGGACTAACTCAGCAATACATTGAAAAAGGGAATGCCTTTGCCATAAGCTTGCTGCGCTACGACCAGTTGGATCTGGTGAAGCGCTTTGCCTTTTATACCGGGGAAGAGGGAGAAAAGTTCAACGGCATACCTTACTTGACCAGGGCTACAGGAAGCCCTATTATTGCGGACTCAGTAGGCTACCTTGATTGCCGCGTTTTGGACAAGATGGACTGCGGCGACCACATGCTGTTTTTGGGTGAGGTGGTGGATGCCGGTGTTCTAAGAGGAGGCGAGCCTCTTAGGAGTAGTGACCTGGATGGGTCGCAAGAATACCAGAGATGGCGCTTAGAGTGGCATGAGGCTATCGAGAGAAATTAAATACAAATTTACAAGATAGGGGGATTACAACCTATGTCTACAGTTGGAAAGACCAGATCGGAACGGGACTCTATGGGACCTATGGAGGTGCCGGAAGAGGCCTATTATGGTGCCTCCACTATGAGGGCTGTCCTAAACTTCCCCATAAGTCCTCTTCGCTTTCCGCGCACTTTTATCCGTGCCCTGGCTCTTATCAAGCTGGCGGCAGCACAGACCAACCAGGAGCTAGGATTATTGGACGCTCACGTTGCTGAGGCTATAACCAGAGCCGCTGGAGAGGTGGCCGATGGTCGTCACGATAACGAGTTTGTCGTGGACGTTTTTCAGACCGGCTCCGGCACCTCCACTAACATGAACGCTAACGAGGTCATAGCCAATCTGGCGACAGAGATGATGGGCGGCGCAAGAGGAGACCGCCTGGTGCATCCCAACGACCATGTGAACTTGGGCCAGTCCTCCAATGATGTCATACCCACAGCTATCCATCTTTCGGCCCTCATCGCTATACAGCAGGAGCTGGTCCCTGCCATGTCCAAGCTCCGGAAAGAGCTGGAGGCAAAGGCAGAGGAGTTCATGCCCATAATAAAGACCGGCAGGACCCATCTTCAGGATGCTACTCCAATACGCCTGGGACAGGAGTTTCTAGGCTATGCCGGCCAGGTGGAGCGCGGCATAAAGCGTCTGAGCTATGCCAAAGAAGAGCTTTCAGAAGTGGCGCTAGGCGGTACCGCCGTAGGGACGGGGATAAATACCCATCCCGAGTTTTCAGCCCGTACCTGCGAGAAGCTCTCTACTATGACCGGAGTGACTATTATGGAGACTACCAACCATTTTCAGGCCCAGAATGCTCTGGATGGGGCGGTAGCAGCGAGCGGCGTGCTCCGCACCATATCGGTAAGCCTCCTGAAGATCGCTAACGATATCAGATGGCTGGGGTCCGGCCCGCGCGCTGGCCTGGGAGAGCTGGCCCTGCCGGAGGTGCAGCCGGGAAGCTCTATAATGCCCGGCAAGGTCAATCCTGTTATCCCGGAGTCTGTCATACAGGTATGCGCTCATGTTATGGGCAACGATCTGGCAGTTATGCTTGGCGGCCAGTGGGGGTTCTTTGAGCTTAACACCATGATGCCTGTAATAGGGTTCAATTTGCTCCAGTCTGTATCCCTGATGGCTACCGTAGTAGACAACTTTGCGGAGCAGTGTGTTAAAGGCATAGTGGCCACCGAAAAAGGGCCTGAGATGGTGGAGAAGGGACTTGCCATCTGCACCGGCCTGGCGCCGCTCATAGGCTATGACGCCGCCGCCGATATCGCAAAGGACGCGGCCAAGACCGGCAGGACTATATACGAAGTGGCTAGAGAAAAGACCAACCTGTCAGAGGAGGAGATGAGAAAGGCTCTTGACCCCGCGGCTATGACTGAGCCCGGTCTTGGGTCTGGAGTAGCTGTGGGGTAATCAGCTTCTTAAGATACAGGATTGTTAGAGGAATTCAGAACAGTAATGATGCAATGATATTAGGAAAGGTTATACAATGCGGCGGCGTAATCGGCGGCGACGAAGATCACTATTGTGGCCTTGGGTAGTTGCAGGGTTATTAGTCCTAGGCGCCTTGCTATATACTGAGATTTTTGTTGTCATAGGGCTCGCCGCCCTATGTATAGTTGGCCTCTTATTTGGCGTTTATCTCTGGTGGAAACGCCGTAAGAATTACAAGCTTCATGTGAAAACCCTGGGCGAATTGCTAGCGCTCTCGCCTGCTGGATTTGAATTAGAAATCGCCGCCCTTTTACGTAATCTCGGCTATAAAGATGTTACTCGTACCGGGAGGTCCGGAGACCTAATGGCAGACATAACCTGTCGTGACCCGGACGGGAGATCAGTCGTGGTCCAGTGCAAACGCTATGCTCCAGGCGCTCGTATAAACTCTCCTAGCATTCAGGCACTCATTGGAATGGCGACCGTTCAACATAAGGCCGATCGAGCCATCTTTGTGACAACCGCGGAATTCACTACACCTGCTATAGAATTGGCGCGACAGCATAGGATTACGCTTCATGACGGTAAAGACCTAACTCGCTTGATTCATCAGGTACATAATCGAGGACTTAGGACTTCCAATGAGGATACCTAAGAGCTAAATCTCACGTCACAAGTGTCTTATATTTAGCATAGCGACAGTAGAGACGCAATATATTGCGTCTCTACTGCTGCGGGTCTCGCTTGGACTTTTGTTCTACATTTAGCGTAGCGACTAACTAATAGTGCCGCGCCAGGAGCCGGTCTCTACACCTCGTGACTCAATAAACTCCTTGAATCGGCCCAGGTCGCCATCAACCTGCCGACTTACGAAGCCAAGAGCATCACCAACGTTCTTAGCAAAACCCTCTGGCTCGTATTCCATCAACAGGTTTACTCTGGTCTTATTTGCGTCGATAGACTCAAAGGTGACTGTGCCGGCGTTCATTTCGCCCTCTTCACTGCGCCAGGCAATGCGCTGGTCCGGTATCTGCTCGGTTATTCTGGCGTACCATTCTTTTCTTTGTCCGCCTATATTGGCGACCCAATGGAGTCTAGCGTCATCCAACTGAGTCACCTCTTCTAAGCCATCCATAAACCGTGGGAACTCTTCAAACTGGGTCCACTGGTTATAGGTAGTGCGTACAGGTACATCGACCTCTATTGATTTCTCATATCTTGCCATTCTTACACCTCAAGAGTTTTATATTTAACTTTTAGCGCCAGGCATAAGCCTTCTACATACCCAATCATCTCACATTTCTAGTTGCGGGATCATAAAAGTGCGTAGGACAGATATAACAAGAGGGTTTCATCTAAATTTCTGTAGGGGAACATATTTGCTGAAGACCATGCTATTCGCGATAATTACGCTAATATCGCTAATTGAATAATCTAGTTGGAGAATTCAAATGGAAAAGGTTATAAGCGCCTTTGATACCCGTAGAAAGTTCGGCAAAATACTGCAAGAAGTCTTCACTCGTAAGGACAAATTTATTATAGAGCGACATGGGGAACCCGTGGCTGCTCTTGTACCCATAGAGGTTTATGAGTATTGGAAGAAAGGCCGAAACGCTCTTTTCGAGAAATGGAGAGCTGCTGCGGAACGAGCTAATATGTCACCAGAAGAAGCAGATGCTCTGGCCGAGGAAGCAGTACAGAGCATACGCTCTGAGTATAAAGGGTAGCTATGAGGGTCGTCCTTGATACTAATGTAGTAGCGTCTGCTTCTATTTCTCTGGGTGGTCCTCCTGCTCGGGTCTTTTTTGCATGGCTACGAGATACCTTCGAGTTGGTGGTTTCCGAATTTTTATTATTAGAATACCGTCGCGCGCTCCTTTACCACCGCGTAGCTAGTCGCCATGGCATGAATGAAACTGAGGTTAATGACATCGTGGAGGATATTCGCCAGCATGCTCTTATGGTAGAGCCTATTGAGACCATCACATTGATTACTGATGATCCCTCGGACAACAAGATTTTAGAGTGCGCAGTAGCAGGAGAGGCAGACTATATTGTCAGCGGTGACAGGCATCTACTTTCTATTGGAGAATTTCGTGGTATACAAATATTATCTCCCGCTATGTTTCTCGAAGTTCTTCAAGGGTAGTATTCGTATCAGCTAGCCGTCAACAACCCTATTTTTAAGATCCTCCATAGGCCCGGCTTTCTATAGGGATCAATTTCTTATTGACCGGATCGGGCGCTAGTAATAGAGTTTCCAATACTGCAACACCTAGAATAGGCTCAGTGCCGGGCGCAGCAAAGACCACCCTCGTTAGAACAAGATCATCACCTAGACGCATGTATGCGGCCCCAATATCTCGGTAAACAATGCTGTCGTCCGCCAGGCGGAAAATTCGTTCCCCAATAGGCTCGATCCCGGCTCTTTCAAGGATGTCTCTAGGAATCCAGGATATAACAGACGCAGTATCTACTAGCGCATCTACCGGCTCCCACCGTTCTGCGTCCGGATGAGATGCTAACTCAATACGCTGATGAAAAGTCCCCATTCTATCTAATGCCTTCCTTTCAATTATTCAGTCTTTAGCACAATAGTCAACGGTAGTTCTCAATCCACAGTTCATAAGGAAACTGCTTTGTCCTCTTCCTCCATCAGCTCTTCCCACGTCAGGTCAATAGGGCTGATTTTCTCGCGGAGTTGTCGTATTTCTTCTCCAATTTTCTGTCGCCGCGCCAGTTCTTCAGGAGTTGGCTCCGGTACAGGGGGTAGTTCTAGCTTTGGCAGACCAAAAGTTTCTCTCTCCATTATATGTTAGCTCCCTCCATGGGCCCGGCCCTCCACGCGGATTAATTTCTTATTAACTGGGTCTGGTGCTAGAAACAAAGTTTCTAAGACAGCGACACCTAGAATAGGCTCAGTACCGGCAGCAAAAACTACACTTGTCTGAATAACATCCTCGCCGATGTGCATGAATGCAGTTCCAACGGGCCTATAAACAATACTGTCATCCGCCAAACGAAAAATTTGCTCCCTGAGGGGGTCGATCCCGGCCCTTTCCAGGATGTCTCTAGGAATCCAGGATATAACAGACCCGGTGTCTACCAGTGCGTCTACCGGCTCCCACCGTTCCGCTTCCAGACGAGATGCTAACTCAATACGCTGGTAGAAAACTCCCATCTTCTCTAATGTCCTCCTCTTCAATTTACTTATTCAGTTATTCAGTTATATAGTATCCTATCGCCTTAACAATTAAAAAAATCTGCCGAAAATATGGTATAATATAGCAACGAAATATCTTTATGCACACAACCAAGCCGCTAGGCATAATTGATACTCTTTCCTTGGGCTTCTCTTTAGTCAATAGGCATCTATGGCTTCTGGCTATACCTGTGCTTTTGGAGCTGCTTGTGTCTTATGGGCCTAAGGTTACAGCCGGACCAGTGGTACAGCAGGGCCTCAGTCTCTATCGAGAGTCTTTAGGGTCTATACCTGAAGAGCTGCGGAATTCCTCTGGCGCTTCAAGTATTCAGGATATGCAAGTTATGGTCGAGGAGGCGGTACAGCCTATTAGCTCTTTTAACATACTGTCACTGCTTTTATGGCAGATACCTTCTCTAGCAAGCGGCTCCCTGGCATATTTTGGCAGCTCTATTGGCTTTGAAATAGCTGATTTTTCTACGCTGGTCTTAGTTATCATGTCGGTGCTTGTATTCGGCCTGTTAGCTACCTCGCTTTATCTTACAGCGGTAGCCATGCTTGTCCTGAGCACCGTCGAAGGGCTTATCCTGTCGCCAGGGGCGACTCGCCGTGGCGAGACCATAGTCGGAGGGACTGTTATAAATGCTCTGACTTCGCTCAGGGGAGGTTCCGCTGAACCTTTAGCGAACGGGACTGGACCAGGGGATACTAGGGATGGAGGCTTTAGTCCGGTGGAGTTTTACAAACGGCTTCAGAGAAACTGGCTTAGACTTATGGCTTTTTATGGTCTGATGGCCGTGACTCTTTTCATAGTGGGTATCGTAGGGACAACTATAATAGGAGCGCTAACTCTTTTTAACCAGGGACTTGGCTCATTGCTGGTGGGTCTAGTCTTTGCTATGAGCCTTCTGGTTATGTTATACCTGTTTTTCTCAGACGAGGCCATAGTAATCGGAGGCTCTGGTCCTATAGCCGCTGCGGTAAGCAGCATGTCAATAGTTTATAGAAACTATTGGGCCTCTTTTATGCTTGTAGTATTGACCACTGTGGTCTTGATTGGCACTCATTTGATATGGATGTCTCTATCAAGCAATGTGTTTGGCGCACTCATGGGTATGGTGGGTAATGCTTATGTATCTACTGGGATAACCGCAGCAGTAATGCTGTTTTATAAGGATAGGGTCTTATTTTTTCAAAAAGAGGCCGCTCCAGGGTAACAGCAGGACTTCTTGAGCGTCAATATTAGTGTAGACAATAATTTAGAGAGAAGACGCATATATGGTATCAGAGACTAAAGATAACAGATATACAGCACAGGATATTCAGGTACTGGAGGGGCTTCAGGCCGTGCGCCGCCGTCCCGGCATGTACATAGGCACCACGGACCAGCGCGGCCTTCATCATCTGATATTTGAGATAGTGGACAACAGCATAGATGAGGCTATGGCCGGGTTCTGTGACCGTATTCAGATCACAATAAACCCTGATAATTCCGTTATTGTATCTGACAATGGTAGAGGCATCCCGGTCGATGTTCACAGCTCCACCGGACTTTCTGCCTTAGAGACCGTTATGACTATACTCCACGCCGGCGGTAAGTTCGGCGGACAGGTATATAAGGTGTCAGGCGGTCTACATGGAGTGGGCGCCTCTGTCGTAAACGCCCTCTCCGAGTGGACGGTGGTCGAGGTGAGAAGGGACGGCAAGGTATATCGCCAGGAGTACCAGCAGGGCATCACGGTTACCCCCGTTACGGTGGCTGGCAAGTCAAAGGACACCGGCACTACCGTGAGCTTCAGGCCAGATGAGGAGATCTTCAAAGTCATCGAGTTTGACTTTGATGTCATAGCCCAACGCTTGAGGGAAATGGCGTATCTGACAAAGGGTGTGTGGATCTCGCTAAAAGATATAGCTAAAGATAGAGAGACCAGCTTTTACTTCGAAGGTGGCATTGCTAGCTTCGTGCGTCATCTCAACAAGCACCGTGACGCTATTAACTCCCGCCCTATTTATATTGAGAAAGAGGTCAATGGCTTTGCTGTTGAGGTAGCCATGCAATACAACGGTGGCTACAGCGAGAACACCCTGAGCTTTGCTAACTGCATAAATACCATAGATGGCGGCAGCCACTTGACCGGTTTTCGCTCGGCCCTTACCCGTGCGATCAATGACTATGCTCGCAAAGCCAAGCTCATGAAGGATGACGACTCTAATCTACAGGGCGAGGATGCCCGAGAGGGCCTAACCGCGATAATCAGCGTTAAACTGCCAGAACCGCAGTTTGAAGGGCAGACCAAGACCCGCTTGGGCAATCCGGAGGTACGCAGTGCAGTAGAGTCGGTCACCTACGAGGGTATAATAACTCATCTTGAGGAGAACCCCTCGGATGGCCGCAAGATAATCGATAAATGCCTCACCGCGGCCCAGGCCAGAGAGGCTGCTCGTAAAGCCAGAGACCTGGTCATCCGTAAAAGCGCTATGGAGGGCGGGACCCTACCTGGTAAGCTGGCAGACTGCTCTGAGAAGGACCCCAAGCTCAGTGAGTTGTTCCTGGTGGAAGGAGACTCTGCCGGCGGCTCGGCAAAGCAGGGGCGAGACCGCCGCTTTCAGGCCATCCTGCCTTTAAAGGGCAAGATCCTCAATGTTGAAAAGGCGCGCAAGGACAAAATGCTGGCCCACGAAGAGATCAGGGCTATAATCACAGCGCTGGGCATCGGTATAAAAGACCAGATGGATATGTCCAGACTGCGTTATTACAAGGTCATAGTAATGACGGATGCGGATATAGACGGCTCGCATATCCGTACTCTGCTTCTCACCTTCTTCTTCCGCCAGATGCCGGAGCTTATCAATGAAGGGCATTTGTATATAGCGCAGCCGCCCCTTTACAGGGTCCAAAATGGCAAGGAGCAGCAATACGTCTACTCTGAGGAGGAGAAGGAAACTGTTTTGACCAAGCTGAAGGACAAGAAAGGGATTGAGCTCCAGCGCTACAAGGGCCTGGGCGAGATGAACCCTGAGCAGTTGTGGGAGACCACCTTAAACCCGGATACCAGGACCTTGCTAAAGGTACACGTAGACGATGCGGTCAAGGCGGATGACATTTTTGAGACTCTGATGGGTGACGCAGTGCCGCCTCGCAAGGCCTTTATCCAGGCACATGCCAAAGATGTAAAGAACTTAGATGTATAAGGGAATAGCAAGTGACTCAACAAAGATCGAATCGGGAACAGCGGCGAGCACAACGTGTGCCGAGCGATCCATTACGAGAACAATTCCGCGCTTTAGCAGATTGGTGGCATGAAGCAACGGATGCCTTATCCTCACCCGAGGAAAAGATGGAACACGAAGCATATTACCGTATTATCGATATTGGCCGTCCAGCCCTACGTTATATTCTCGAAGACTTGCGAGACCGCGGAGGCCATTGGTTCCGGGCACTTGAGGAGATAACCCAGATCGAGCCACCACTTCTGCTAGGAGCAACTCCAAGTGTCCGTGCTGAACGAAATGCTTGGCTTGCTTGGGCATGAGAACAGGGTATCCTTGACTAGTCGTCCCTTTAATCTTGGAATTTCTGAGACTCAGGTACGACAACAATGGCCCAATAAACATTCAACTCTTGAAGGCTTGGCTGGAACCTTCTATGGATATCCTACCCTATTAATGCGGAGACGCCTTCCTCAAGAGGGAGCAGGTATATAAATGAATGTCGGAGTTGGTCAGACTGCACACCTGCTGGCTTAAAAGACCTTGACACTCGCGATGCGCTCTGATATAGTCACTTTCGTAAAAATTTCACAAAGTCTTAACCCGGCCGGGGTTAATGTTGAGAGGAAATGATGGCTGTACTTAAGCGCTGTCCTATACCGACAGGTCGAGTATCTTCGATTGTACCCGTGGCCATAGTCCTGTCCTTCCTGTTAACTGGCTGTCTTTCAGATGACTCAATGTCCACCTTTTCCCGTGACGGCGACGTAGCCTCTCTGCAATTTGATATATTTGTCCTCATTTGGTGGTTAATGGTAGGCGTGTTTGTTGTGGTAGAGGGAATGCTTCTCTACACCGTCCTACGGTTCCGCAAAAAGCCCGGCGAACCAGATATGATTCCTGCGCAAACGCACGGAAACACCCGTCTTGAGATAGCCTGGACAATTGCGCCAACTCTGGTGCTTCTAGCTCTGATGATTCCCACAGTACAAGGGCTGGGATATCTGTCTGAGAAACAGACCGGAGACGCTATTAACGTTAAGGTTGTAGCACACCAGTGGTGGTGGGAGTTTCAATATCCCGAGCTGGGAGTCTCGACTGCTAACGAGCTGCATATCCCTGTAGGCAAGAGCGTCAATTTTGAGCTGGAGTCCGCAGACGTTATTCATAGCTTCTGGGTCCCCAGACTGGCCGGCAAGCAAGATGTCGTTCCTAATCGTCGCAACACTATGTGGTTTAATGCTAAAGAGCCGGGAGAGTACTACGGTCAGTGCGCTGAGCTTTGCGGCATATCACACGCTCTTATGAAGTTTAGAGTGATTGCACAGCCGCAGGGTGAGTTCGAGGCCTGGGTAAATGGAGAAAAATCACCACAGCCACCTCCAACCGGAAGGGCTGCGGAGGGGTCTACTTTGTTCTTATCCAAAGGATGTATAGCTTGCCATACTATTCGAGGCAACCCAGCAGCCCAAGCGAAAATAGGACCCGATCTCACCCATGTTGGCAGTCGTACCATGATAGCTGCTGGATTACTAGAAAATAATACGAACAATCTGACTAAGTGGCTGCGTGATCCAAATGAAGTGAAGCCAGGAAACATTATGGCGCGAGACGCGTTAGCTTATAAAGAAGAGGCTTTCAGACTTACAGATGAGGATATATCCAAGCTGGTTGCTTACTTGCAAAGTCTGAAATAAATGCCATAATTAGGGAAAAGATTTGCAATAGGAGGTAGCTGTTCGTTCCCGCCTGAGTCGAAACGAACAGCGGCGTACCCCTTTCCGCCTGAGGCGGACCTCAGGCGACCTCAGGACATGCTTTCCGCCTCAGGCGGACCTGAGGCAAGAGGCAACGCCTTAGGCATAAATCCAGTAGAGTATTACATACCAGAATGGTGGAGGCTATCTTATGGCTACCGTAACAGAAACAGCGGGCGGTATTCTACGTCGACCTTCTATTCATATCACGGGATTTTGGAGTTGGGTCTTTACAGTTGACCACAAGCGTATAGGCGTGCTGTATGGAGTAACAGCCTTCGTTTTCTTCTTGGTAGGAGGAATCGAGGCCCTTTTGGTGCGCACTCAGTTGCAGAGGCCAGAGTTCGGCCTGATAGAGCCAGCGCTTTATAATCAGCTATTTACAATGCACGCTCTTACCATGATCTTCTTGGCCATTATGCCTATGGGTGTGGCTTTCTTCAATATTGTAGTACCACTCCAAATAGGGGCCAGAGACGTAGCTTTTCCTCGTCTCAATGCTTTAAGCTACTGGATTTTCCTGTTTGGCGGCATACTACTGAATCTTGGATGGCTCTTTGGTGGCGCTCCGGAGGATGGATGGTTTGCCTATTCCAATTTGACCCAGAAGACGTACTCGATGGGCCGTGGGATGGACTATTACGTGTTGGGGCTTCAGACCCTTGGCGTCGCCTCTGTCGCTGGCGCCCTGAACTTCATAGTTACTATAGTCAATATGAGAGCGCCAGGTATGTCTATGATGAGGCTGCCGGTCTTTACCTGGATGACCCTCATCGTATCGGTCTTACTTGTAACAGCTATGCCTGTTATCTCCATTGCTCTTATCGAGCTGACCTTTGATAGATTCTTTGGCACCAACTTCTTTAATGTGGCTGCCGGCGGTGACCCGGTACTCTGGCAGCACCTCTTTTGGGTCTTTGGTCACCCTGAGGTGTATATACTGATACTTCCAGCAATGGGAATAGTGTCAGAGGTGATTCCTACGTTTTCACGAAAACCGCTCTTTGGATATGCCTTCGTTGTTTACTCCGGCGTAGTTATAGGTTTCTTAGGATGGGGTGTTTGGGCCCACCATATGTTCACAGTAGGGCTTGGGCCTATTGCCAACGCGGTATTTGCCGTTACTACTATGTTCATCGCGGTGCCTACAGCAGTCAAAATATTTAACTGGATAGGCACATTATGGGGTGGGCAGATAGATATGAAGTCTCCTGTGTACTTTGCCATAGGATTTGTTGCTCTTTTTATAATAGGTGGGCTGAGTGGAGTATCTCACGCATCCACGCCGTCAGACTTTCAGCAGCAGGACACCTACTATATAGTAGCCCACATACACTATGTGTTATTTGGCGGAGCTATCTTCGGTCTCTTTTCCGGAATCTACTACTGGTTCCCAAAGGTCACCGGACGGATGCTTAATGAGACATTGGGCAAATGGCACTTCTGGCTTATGTTTATAGGAATGAACCTTACCTTTGGTCCCATGCACTGGCTTGGTCTAAACGGTATGCCTAGACGTATATATACTTATCCCTCTGGAATGGGCTGGGACTTTTGGAACATGGTCGCTACTCTTGGAGCATTCCTAATTGCCGGGTCAATGCTTATTTTCATCCATAACGCCACCAGAAGCTTGAGAAAAGGTGAGCTGGCCGGAAACGATCCCTGGGATGCCAGGACTCTGGAATGGTCTATATCTTCTCCTCCTCCGCATTACAACTTCGCTGTTATACCAGTGGTCCACAGTAGGGATGCCTACTGGGAGCAAAAGTATGGTAATGGTCATGAGAATGGACAAGCGCATGCGACCGCCGATGAGCATATTCGAGAGGAGCAACACGCCGCTGAGGAGGGCGACCCCCACAATATCCATATGCCCTGGCCCTCTTACTGGCCGATTATAGCGGCGGCTGGGTTGGCTACTATGCTTGGTGGACTACTCATCGCTATCCCGGTCTCAGTTATAGGTGTATTGATATTGTTCTACGGTATCTACGGCTGGGCCTTTGAGCCTGTAGCTGAAGAAGAACACGAAGCTGTAGGTTCCGCTGGTCATTATTAATCATGACCCGTAGGGGCGTATTGATGAAGTTTAAAAATTTAATCTGGTAATGACAGTTGGTGGTAGATGCCTACATCCCCCTCCCTCTGATGGGTGATGCACATTAAAATATATATATAACCGATATGGGGTAGGGGCACACCTAGGTGTGTGCCCTAATCACCGCCATCTAACCATCTAAGACTGTAAATGCGTTTATAATTCCAGCATGATCCATTAGAACCAGGGCAGACACACAGGTCTGCCCCTACATTACGATGATTTGCATCATGCATCTCTGGGTTAGGGCGAGGGTGAAGCCATCCAGAGGCAACTACCCTATTAATAAATTAAAGATTGTCAATATGCCCAGGGCTTCCACAAGGAATACCCTTACACAATAGAAAAATAAAAGAGAGGGACAAAGAGTGCACGCTTCTGCGACAGCGCATCCCGCCGAACATGAGACTACTACGGGTCTAGATAACCGCAAGCTCCTTATGTGGGCCTTCTTGGGGTCAGATTGCTTATTTTTTGGCTCCTTGATTTCCACCTATATGATTTATCGGGGGCGAAGCCTAAACCCTCCTTTCCCTGGGGAGATATTTGATATTCCCTATACCTCTGTCAGCGCCTTCGTTCTTCTAATGAGCAGCTTGACCATGGTGTTAGCCCTTGCTGCTTTGCGGAGAGACGACCAGAGGGCCACAAAGGCCTGGATCTTGGCAACGGCTTTACTGGGGTCCATCTTCGTGGGTGGCCAGGTGTTTGAGTTTACAGTGTTTGTTCACGAAGGCCTGTATCTTGGGTCCAATCTATTTGGCACCACTTTCTTTGTCCTCACTGGCTTTCACGGGACTCACGTGACTCTTGGAATAGTCATCCTGCTGTCTTTCTTTGTTCAGGCCATGAGAGGAAAGCTTAGACCGGAAAACAGCCTAATGCTGGAGACGGCCGGGCTTTACTGGCACTTTGTAGACATCGTCTGGATAGTTATCTTTACTCTGGTATATCTGCTGCCTTATCCCGAGCAAGTTACAGCAGCGCTAACTCATTAAAAGAAAGGAGGTCCTATGAGTCAAGGTCATACCGAGCACACAGAAGGAGCCCACGCGACCCAAAAGCAATATGTGCAGATCGCTGTTATACTGGCGCTAATTACTCTTGTAGAAGTCGGCGTATACTATATAGACAGCCTAAAAGGAATCCTGGTCCCGACCTTATTGTTGCTGTCCGCAGTTAAGTTTGCCCTGGTGGTTATGTTCTTCATGCATCTAAAATTTGATCATAAACTGTTTTCAGTCATATTCACTGGACCTTTGCTTCTTACTGGGGTTGTACTCATAGCCCTTATGTCGCTGTTTGGCGTCCTTTTTAGATAGATCGCTTGGGAATAGTTATGGCCTCATACAAGGCGTATATTTAAGAAGATAGAGGTCATGCTTACAGACTCTTTCAACCATATAGATGTCCTGTTTTGGGTAGCTCTTCTTGAGGGAGCATACCTGCTGGCAGTATACCCACTGCGCAGGCGCTTTGGCTGGGCTGAGGGTGTTGATCCGACTAAAGTCTGCCTGTTCTCTTTGGGCGTCGCCGTCATATATCTTGCCGAGGGCACCTATCTTCACGATTTAAGCGAGAAGTATTTACTCAGCGCCCATATGGTGCAGCACTTGATGCTCACGATGATAGCGCCTCCCTTATTGCTGGCAGGCACGCCTGATTGGCTGGCCCGGGTAATACTTAGGCCGAGGTTGCTTCTTAAGCTGGCCCGGTTCTTTACGCATCCTGTGACCGCGTTTTTGCTCTTTAATGGAGTGCTGGCTTTTTGGCATATCCCAGAGTACTATAATTTGACTCTGGCCATTCACGAGATCCACATAGTTGAGCATATAACCTTTATGTTTGCTGCCATCATTATGTGGTGTCCTGTGATGAGCCCTCTTCCCGAGGTGCCCCGGCTGCCGTATATGGGGCAGATGGTGTATCTTTTTGCGCAATCCTTTGTGCCGGTTGTAATAGGTGGTATAGCTACCTTTGCAGACCAAATAGTATATAGGGGATATGAGTCTGCCCCCAGGATCTGGGGTATATCTGTTGTCGCCGACCAGCAGATCGGCGGCTTGATCATGAAGATTGTGGGGACTTTGATCCTTTGGGTGGCCCTTACTGTGGTATTTTTCACCTGGTTCAACAAGGAAGACGCTGACTCACCTCATCGTAAGGCTCTGAAATGGGAAGATGTTGAGGATGAGCTTGCAAGTATGGGTCTAACCAAGAAACAGCCGTAGGGGTCTGCCTCAGAGGTTGTGAAAAAATCCTGCATAGCCGTTTGTTGAGGCTCTCGAAACGAACGGCGGTGTGTCCCTTAGACCTGCCTGAGGCAGGAGGGAACACCTAGAGCAAAAACTCACAAGCTCTCAGGCGGAAGTGTCTGCCCTGGCCCAAATAGGCGAAGGCTTAATATTAGGAAAGAGAGGATAATCTGATGAATCGTTTGGTGCTTCCCTTTGTCATCCCGGTAGGGGTTATAGTAGCCACATTGCTTATAATCTTTATAATATCTCGGATTCTTTTGGGAGTGCCTCGTGAGATAGCTGTGCCGCTGGCCATGGTGATGGCTATGGCCATATTGGTTGGCTCAGCTTTTGTGGCCTTAACTGGAGGCAGTAGTACTGGCGCAACCAGGAGCAGAGGTTCAAGCCGAAGCCGTCGTTAGAAGTCACAATTTATCATAGGCTTAATTGCATATTTCCTGGCGCTTAAAAGGCCCTGGCAGGATAGCCCAGGGCCTCAATAATCTATGCAATCACTGCTGTTATCCAGCCTTGAATAGTGTATAGGTAACTTACGCCCATTAAGACCTCTTCATCGGTTGGATAAGATACTCACTTCTTAGGTCGTCCTAGCATCATCTAACGGCACTAGACCTAGAGATACTATGTCTGGCGATACTAACCTCTTAAGTATCTCATCTGGTGAAAGTAGCGGAAGCCGATGAGGACTAACTAAGTGAAAGTCAATAGGCAAGCTTGTGTAGGTTGTCCAGACCTTGTGTTTGGCTTGAGAGATTGTACGGTGCCGTTGCTCATCAGCAGAATTAGTAGGCCCAGGAAAGCCCGGCCGCCAATTTTCTGTTAATAAAGTCAGAATGTGGAAATATCTAGCTCTTGGGTCGTAGCCTAAATGGATTTCTGCCACTAAGCTTGTAGGAAGCACGACTTCTGAATATAAGTTCAGGGCTTTTGCAAGCATTGCGCAACGAAGCTTGTTGACCCTTAATTCATGTTCGTTGGCCTTTGCATAAAGGGCCTCTGTAAGAGCTGCTTGATTATGTTTCTCCCCCATCTCCTTCTCCCAATTAGTAAGTTTAACATTATTCTTACTACTATTTATGCTCTGCCCTAGCCAAGCAACAGAAGAATGTCGTGTGCTATATCCTCCGGCATAAGAGCGTTTCCGTAGACTATTTGGACCCTGCCCTCTTTATCCGTTAGATGCAAGGGAGCAGCGTGCATAATCATACTGTTATTTGTATGTCTGCTGCTTGAGCCGCTTCCTCCTCCACTACTGTTAGAGTTCATAGCCTCACTCTTCATTGTGCCGGCCCAATACTCTTTCCACAGAGGCTCCAAAGAAGACCGGCTTCCCACCAGGAAGTCCCACTTATCGGTCATATCCCAGCGGTCGGAGAACTCTTTCATCTTCTCAGACGTATCTGTCTCCGGGTCTACGGTGATGGCGACAAAGGCAACGTCAGATGCCCTGTCTTTTATTAGCTCGTAGGTATCCCTCAGCTTTGCCGCAGTCAGCGGACAGGTGTCCACGCATGAGGTGTATAGGAAGGTCATAACAGTGACCTTGCCTTTATATTTGTCCGAGCTTACCGTCTGCCCGTGCTGGTTGGTCAGAGTGAAAGGCATCAGCTCCTTAGGCTCGTCCAGCCGTATGCCTTTAGCCTCAGAAGCTCGTTGAACGTTCAGGAGCACTATAGTACCAATGAAGAAGACCAACGCTACAAATGTGGCTAGTATAGGGAAAATGCGCCACGATAGGTTGCTGAGGGTGTTGTTGGAAGTGTTGGATGCAGTAGACATATGTTTAGATTAGACCTATTAAAGATTAACTGAGGGTTATGGTATCACTGCTGGTGAGGGGGCGTCAAAGGTTATGAGTATTCTGTCGCTAAATAAGTGCCATTACCTGATTAAATATTGTGGGCAATTTCTATCACCGTTTATGAAACGGTTATGAGCAAGAGCCATTTGGTTTGTTGTAGGTTTGCGTGTAGAATGAACCTTGGCGAGAGCTTTACCCTACTCCGAATCCCCACATAGGGCGCGCACCAATGCACGTAATTCACGGGACCTGGATTCCGGACGAGACCGAAGATTATGTTCAGCGAGGCGGGTTCTACCTCTGGGTCGAAACCGACGCGCCGATACGCGCGCCACGCGGTTCCTCCTCCCAAGCGCTCCACCCCCGTCAACTGCTCGATGCGTCCCTGATACAATTTCTCGACGAAAAGCTTGGGATTCGGGACACTTACGGGACAGCGATTGCTCGTGCGCTCTGCCGCCGTTTTTTCCTGCTGCCGACTGCCGGTGGAGCCCCGCTTCCTTCCTTTGAACTACAGCATTATGTGGATCAAGGTATCCCAGACACCTTCGATCTCAGTTCCTGGCAGGTCTGCTGCTACCAAGTGCCCGATGTCATGAGAACGCTGAACGACATTTACTTCGTCGCCCTGAATTCCGCCGTGGATTTTCAGCTTGGCGCGGATTTTCTCCTCTGGCGCCACTTCAGCCACGTCCTCAAGCAGATTATCGCGCGTGAGCAATACATTCCGGCGATCACTTATCAAGAAATCGCCTCGCCAAAGGGGAAACGCTCCAAGAGCCCGTCCGCGTTCGAGCTACATCCGGGGTGGGAGATCCTCTCCGGCTTGTACGAGGCGGCCATACCCCAGTATGTCGCCGCAATGCCCCTGCTGTGCACCACGGGATCGACGTCTCCGGTCGCGACGGTCACCAACAAAGAATCACTCCTGCGCCACTTTGGCGAATGCTTGTTGCAAGATGTGGTGAGTGGTACGCCCTTGCTAGCGAAGCATGACCAAGAGCTCGCTGGCACATTCCTATATCGCGCGCTGTATCCCTATCGCCCGGATACTCGGCCCCAGCCGCCAGACAGCGCGCTCGCCGAATACCGCGCTTGGGCGGGCTGGCGCGAAAAGCTGACCAGGGCGCAAGCCGGCGCGGGATTCACACTTGGGTTCCAACTGGAAGAAGCGTCCGCCGACGCCGACGATTGGCGCCTGCACTTTCAGGTAGCAGCGCAGCGCGATCCCTCGCAGCGGCTGCGTCTCGCCGAGTACTGGGAGCTGGATCCGACAGCCCGTGCCACTGCCGCGCGATCTTTTGGCAAGGATTTCGAGAAACACCTGTTGCTCGGCCTGGGTCACGCGGCGCGGATCTATCCGGAGTTATGGCGGGGGCTGGAGACGAGTCAACCGGCGAGCTTGTTGCTCACGCTGGAAGAGGCATTTGCCTTTCTGAAAGAGCAAGCCTGGGTCCTGGAGGACGCGGGCTACACTGTCAGCGTGCCGGCCTGGTGGACGCCGGAGGGTCAGCGGCGTGCGAAGCTGCGGCTGAAGACCGCGCCACGGTCGACGAAAGGAGCGGCCGTGTCGGCCAATGGGTATCTTACCTTCGATGCCCTCCTGTCCTATCGCTACGAGCTGGCGATTGGCGACACGGTTGTCTCAGAAGAGGAATGGCGGGACCTGGTCGAGTCCAAGACCCCGCTGGTGCGATTTCGCGGGCAATGGATAGAGCTCGACCGCGACCGCATGCGCGAACTCCTGGAGTTCTGGCAAACGCACCGCGAGGACAAGTCCGAGATCACGATCCGAGACCTCCTGAAGGCCACCGCCGATGCCGAGGACGATGTGGAATGGGAGTACGACCCGGACTTGCAAGCGATGCTTGCCCGCTTGCAAGACAAGAGCGCGTTCGCTCCAATCGCAGATCCGCCGCAGCTTCAGGGGAGTCTGCGCGATTACCAGCGGCGGGGCGTTGCCTGGCTTGCCTATCTCGAAAGCCTGGGCCTCAACCCGTGCCTGGCTGACGACATGGGGCTGGGCAAAACGCTGGAGGTGATCGCTCGCCTGCTCGATGAAAGGAGCTCAATGGAGTCGGTGGCGCCGACCCTCGTGATCGCTCCGACCTCGGTGCTGGGAAACTGGCGCAAAGAGATTGAGCGTTTCGCGCCATCCTTGCAGACCATGGTGCATCAAGGCAGTAGCCGGGCCACTGAAGAAGGTCTGTTTCGTGACGCGTGCCAGGCCTGCGACGTGGTGATCACCTCCTTTACTCTGGCCCGCCTGGATGAGAAGCTCCTACGGGGAGTCGCCTGGGGACGCGTCGTGGTCGACGAAGCTCAGAACATCAAGAATCCCCAGGCGGCGCAGACCAAGGCCATCGCCAAGATCGCGTCGCCGCGCCGCCTGGCATTGACCGGCACTCCGGTCGAGAACCGTCTACGTGATCTCTGGTCCATCTTCAATTTTCTCAATCCCGGTTATCTGGGGAAGGAAGCGCAGTTCCGTAAGAGCTTCGAGCTTCCAATCCAAAAGTACAACGACGTAGCGCGCGCGGCGACGCTGAAGCGGCTGGTCGAGCCATTCATCCTACGGCGGGTTAAAACGGATAAACTGATCATCTCCGAATTGCCGGAGAAAATCGAGCAGAAGGTGTATTGCCAGCTCACCCCGGAACAGGCGTCGCTGTATGCTGCCGTGGTGAAAGACGTCGAGGAACAGATAGAGGAGGCAGAAGGCATGCAAAGGAGAGGTTTGATCCTGGCAACCCTCTTGAAGTTGAAGCAAGTGTGCAATCACCCAGCGCAGTTTCTCCAGGATGGCAGCGCCTTCACCAGCGAGCGTTCCCACAAGCTGCAACGCTTGAGCGAGATAGTTGAGGAGGCGATTGCGAGTGGCGACAGTCTGCTCATCTTCACCCAGTTCACCGAGGTCGGGTCCGCGCTGGACCAGTACATCGCGCGCACGCTGCATTACAACACGTTCTATCTCTACGGCGGGACGAGTGCCGCGCAGCGCGAGCGGATGATCTCGGAGTTCCAGGATCCCGAGAGCGAGCCCACGGTCTTCATCCTCTCGTTGCGGGCCGGCGGCGTCGGCTTGAACCTCACCCGGGCGAATCACGTCCTTCACTTTGATCGCTGGTGGAACCCCGCGGTCGAGGATCAGGCAACGGACCGCGCTTTCCGGATCGGCCAGCACAAGAACGTCCTGGTGCACAAGTTTGTCGCCATGGGGACGGTTGAGGAGCGGATCGACCAGATGATTGAGGACAAAAAGCGCCTCTCAGGGACGATCATTGGCGCTGATGAGTCCTGGCTCACTGAGCTCGACAACGACACCTTCAAGGATTTGATCGCGCTCCGCCGAGATGCGGCGCTGGCGTAGCGCCGTGAGAGTGGCCAACAGAGCGTCATATCGTGCAGAAAGAGGAGTAAGGCATGGCAGGATTTAGTCGAACCTGGTGGGGGCAGCGGTTCATCGAAGCCTTAGAGCGATTTACTGATCGGGCCCGTCTGGGTCGCGGACGGTCTTACGCGCTTGGGGGACGGATCCTGGACTATCAGATCAAAAACGGCACGGTGCGTGCGCAGGTGCGCGGCTCGATCAATTCGTACTTTGGGGTGTACAAGGAGCCAATCTACACGACGATTGTCGCGCTGAAGCCAATTTCGCCAGCCGGTTGGAGGGTGGTGATGGCTGACCTCTTGTCTAAGGCCGCGCCGGTTGCGAAGCTGCTTCTCAACGAGCTGCCCGAGGATATTGACGATACTTTTGGCCGCTCGGGACTTCACTTGCTCCCCGGCGGTGGGGGTGATTTCACCACCGAGTGCTCTTGCCCGGACTGGTCCAATCCCTGCAAACACATCGCCGGGCTCTGCTACATACTAGCGTCGGTGCTGGACCAGGACCCCTTCCTGCTGTTCGAGCTGCGAGGCTTGGCCCGGGAGCAGCTCCGAGTGGAGCTGGAGCGCTCTCCCCTGGGTCAGCTGCTAGCCTCGGAGTTCGACGTGCCGGAGCTGGAGCCTCAGCCTGACCTGTCGTACTATACCCGACCGGTTGCAGAGCCCGCGCCGTCGAAAGTAAGTTATAAGGAGTTCTGGACCGGGGCCCGGCGCTTGCCGGGGCTGGCCGAAAGGTCTCAGACTCCCGTTGTCACAGCACTCCTGATTAGAAAAGGGGGTGACTATCCGCCCTTCTGGCCCAAGGACCAGTCCTTCATTGCGCTTATGGAAGAGCTCTACGAGCGGGTTCGGACCAAGAGTCCTCAGATGAAGTGAGCACGGTGACTCCCCCCTGTAGTCCCCCCGTGGACGGGGGGATTGAAACGCGCTCTCTGTGGGCCGGGGCACAAAGAAAGCTCCCTCTCCGTCCACGGGGAGGGTTGGGGTGGGGCATGGCGTAAAATTGAGTCGTTGTATGAGCCTTGTAGAGGACGGATTACGCTGGTGGATTTATGGATGATAGCGAACGCCCGTAGGGGCGTATTGCAATACGCCCCTACAACTGCTGCTCACAACTTGGGGCGCTTGAACCAATATCTAAGGGCGTTGCCGCCGCTGAAGCCCACCAACTCCCATCCTTCATCGCCCAACTGGGCGATAAATTCGTGTACACCTGGGCCCTTTTTCCAGTCCTTTATCTCTACGCTGTTTAGATACCGAGGCTGTGAAAATACGCTAGAATAAGCTTCAGGAATAACCTCTAAATACTCCCACTTCTGCATGTCTTCTCCTCTCTCCTACTGTGCTCTCACCGCCGCAATTATCAGCATCCCCCATCCAGCCAGAAAGCAGATGCCGCCTAACGGGGTAATAGCGCCCAGCCATCTGATCCCGGTAATTGATAGGAGGTAGAGGCTGCCGGAGAAAAGCAATACCCCTGTGGTAAAAAGCCAGCCGGCTGCTGTGGTCGGCCAGCCGGCCCAGCGCGTGGCGGCGTAGCTTACGGCCAGCAGCGCCAGGGCGTGGTAGACCTGATAGCGTGCCGCAGTCTCAAAGACGTCGAGGTACTCAGGGGTTAATCTATCCTTCAGGATGTGAGCGCCGAAGGCCCCGGCGGCTACGCCGAGCAGCCCATAGATGCTACCGATGGTGAACCAAGTGCGATCCATGTTATTGCTCGTATAGTTTCACCACTTTGATGGCTCCAGGAGGACAGGCCTCAACGCAGAGGTCGCATAGTACGCACTCATCCAGGTTCTCCTCGACGATGCGTAACGTTCCATCGGAGTTCTGTGCATATATGTCCACGGGACATATATCGGTAAGCTTTTTCGCTAGCTCTGTATTGGAGTATACCGACTGGTCTGCGTCTATTCTTATAAACATAGACATTTTTAAGACTCCCTTATTATTACGTCTTCAGGTTCGGTAATGATGAAAACATCCGCTCGTGGTGAGCCTGTCGAACCATCCTTCGACAAGCTCAGGACGAACGGTACAGGTATTTTCGAAGCCAATATTTACTTCAATCTTTCCTTCACCAGACGTGGAATATCTGATATCTCCTCTGCCACCGCTATTCCAGCTTCATTCAAGCGTCTGATCTTTTCCTCGGTGGTATCGGCCCTGCCCTCCACTATGGTGCCGGCATGGCCGAACCGCATTCCAGGCATGGCATCCATAAAGCGGCCTGCCATAAAGGCTACCACAGGGAGCCGGCTGCCTTTTTCTTTCAGGTACGTCGCCAACTGAGCGTCCATCGGCCCGCCTGGCTCGGAGTAGATCACGATAGCTTTGGTCTCCAGATCGGCTTCGAAGAGCGGGATAAGGTCTGCGTAGGTGTTGCCTATGATAGCGTCTCCCCCGATGCTGACGGCTGTGCTCTGGCCGAGACCGGCTGCGGTCAGGGTGCTGGCGATCTCCGTGGTCATTCCACCACTGCGGGACATGATCCCCACCGGTCCTGGCATATAGGCCTTTCTGGTGTCTTCCGCGGGGCCGCCTATGCCGCCCATCTTGCTCTTTTCAGGGGTGATAATACCCAAGCAGTTAGGGCCGATTAGCCTCGCGCCGTGCATATCGGCGAACTCTACGATCTGGGCTACCTCTCTCCTGGGTATGCGCTCGGTCACTATAACGATAAGCTTTATACCACCCTCGATTGCCTCTAAAGCTGCATCAGCGGCGAAGGCGGGCGGGACTGCCACCACAGCTCCATCTACTCTAGTCTCGCTGGTGGCCTGCCTGACGGTATCGTACACCGGTACGCCATACACGTCTCGCCCCTTGCGGCCGGGAGTCACACCACCAACTATTTTGGAGCCGTAGTTGAGGCATTCCCTTGTCATGTTAACGGCCTCCCGGCCGGTTATACCCTGGATTATAAAGGTAGTGTTTTCATCTATCAGGATAGACATTCTCTATTCCTTTCTTGTAGTCGGCCAAGTTGTTGTGTAGGGGCGTACCTATGTGTACGCCCTAACCACCGCCATCTAACCATCTAAGATCGAAGATACTCGACCTGTCGGTACTGTAAATGCGTCTATAATTCTAACATGATCTGTTAGAACCAGGGCAGACACCCAGAGCCTGCCCTGAGGCCCTCGAAGGGTCTGCCCCTACATTACGATAAGTGCATCACGCATCAGAGGGAGAGGGTGCTATATCTCCCTAACTACTACTTTAGCTTCTCCACTGCTCTACGGGCGGCCTCATTCATGGATACGCTGCGGTCGCAGTACTCTACGCCGTACTTCCTTAGTATCTTGAAGCCCTCTTCTTCCCAGGAGCCGGGGATGCGGAAGATGGCTATCTTTTCCGCGGGGTCATAGCCGGACTCGATGACTCCTTTTATGACGCCCCGGGCCATTATATCAACTCTGGTGTTACTTACCACGTTCATCATGACCGCGATCTTCTCAACCCCTGGCTTGGAGAGGATGAGCTTGGTAAGCTCACAGGCTTTGGCCACACTGGGGTTGCCGCCGATCTCGCAGTAGTTGGCGGCTTTGCCGCCATGTTTTTGGACGGCGTCGAAAAGGGTCAGGCTGCCGCCGCCAGCCCCTATGATAAGGCCCAGGTTGCCGTCGAACTCCACCACGCGGCCGGCGACTCCTCTGGTGTCCGCGGCGTCTACCTCCGCCCCTTTGATCTCGAAAGGCGTTGGTGGACGGGCCATGCGCGTTTCTTCCCGCTTGATCCCTAGCTCGTTGAGCAGGGCAGTGTGGCGGTCTCTGGCTTCTTCTTCCATATCTATGTGACAGTCAAGACACAAGAAGCGGCCGGTATCAAGCTGCGCCAGCGGGTTTATCTCTGCCAGGGTAAGGTCGTACTGCAAAAAGGTGCGAACGAGGCGCGCTACGATTGGCGTTAGGCCAGTAAGCTCCGGGCCGGTAACCCCTATCGAGGCTATGGTCTCTTTTATTTTGTAGTCGGATATTGGCAACAGCGAGGAGAAGTGCATCCGGGCCACGTGGTCCGGGTGCTGCTCCGCTACCTCTTCTATGTCTATGCCGCCCATGTCGCTGAAGATGAGCAGCGGGCGCTTGGCCAGAGCGTCGTAGATGACTCCGGCATAATACTCTTTTCTGACGTTGGCCTTGGCCTCAACCAGAACGTTGCGCGGCTGCTGGCCGTTTATCTCCAGCTTCAGGATATCCTCTGCGGCGGAGCGGGCCTCTTCCGGAGAGTCCGCGAACTTGATGCCTCCTGCTTTCATGCGGCCGCCGGACAGCACCTGCGACTTCAGTGCCGCCGGCCCGCCGATCTCTCCAGCCAGACGTGCGGCCTCCTCAGGGGTGCTGGCGGTGCCGTTCTTTGCCAGGGGCACGCCCTGCTTGCCTAATAGTATCTTGGCCTCGTATTCGTAAAAACGCATAAGTTACCTCTTTACCGTAGGATCATTATTCAGCGGGATTTACGGGCATCCAGCCACTTCTTGAATGAGCGCTGGCTTTCGCCTGATGGCATTCCAGTAAGTAGGTTCTCGACACTGATGTCTTCATCGATGTCTTCCCAGTGAATGCCATGGCCTCTGCCGATGAGTTCCCATCTATCGCGTTCCTCTGGTGTCGCATGTACTAATCTGGGATACCAAGTCAAGGGGACTGAGATACTACGTCCATCACTAAGTTCAACAGTCAGGGTATGTTCACTCACTGTAACACTCTCTGCGTTGGGTACATCTATCTCAACTTTTGAAATACTCATTCCATGCCTCCAGCAATTCTATCTGATGTTCCTCAACAATCCGTTGGATTTGGCGCAGCTCCACAGCACGAAATCCAATATTTTGGCCCTGATGTACTGGCTCTAGCCACATCTTAACCATATTATCTTCACGCTGAACGTGTATATGTGGTGGCTCATTTCTATCGCCTACATAGAAGTAGAACCTATATGGCCCAATTCTCAAGATTGTTGGCATTATAACACTATAATTTATTCAAGCGGGCTTTACGGCTCTCCAGCCACTTCTTGAATGAGCGCTGGCTTTCATAAGACGGTTTTCCCGACAGAAAGCCCTCCAGACTTAAGTCCTCATCCAGACCAGGCCAGTTGATGCCCTCTCCTTTAGCTATGAGGCGCCAGTTGCTTCGTTCTTCGGGTGTACCGTAGGAGAGTCTAGGATACCATTGAGTGGGCACAATGATGGTGCGCCCGTCAGAAAGATCAACAGTGACGGACTCATCAGTAACAGCTACATTTTTGATAAAAGCCAACTGTATTTTATTCATCTAAAATATTCGCCCCAAATCTTTAGTAATAATTCTCTGTTTTCTTCCACTAGTCTCTGTATCCTTGTTAACTCTACTCGCCTAAATCTGCTATTACCAGCTAACGCCACTGTTTCTAGCCAGTATAATCTTCTCTTTCAACATGGACATGAGGCGGCTCTGTTCCCTCTTGGGAGTAGAAGAAGAACCGATAGGGTCCAATCCTTAGAATTGCTGGCATTATAACACTATAATTTATTCAGCGGGCTTTACGGTTCTCCAGCCATTTCTTTAGTGAACGCTGGCTCTCTCCTAAAGGACTGCCAGCAAGCAGTCCCTCAACGCTTATATCTTCATCGATGTCAGGCCAATGAATACCCTCTCCGTCACCAAGAAGCTCCCAGTTGTTCCGCTCTTCCATTGTGCCGTGCACGAGCCTGGGGAACCAGACTATAGGCACAGAAATGGTGCGACCATCGGTGAGGTCAACTATCAGCGAGTTCTCTGTGACGGTAACATGCTGTGCGGGTGCTAAGTTAATCTCAGTCTTGGAAGTACTCATTCAGATTCTCATTCTCGTGACGGCACTATAGCCACTGCGCGCCCTGGGACGACGCGCTCGCCGTTCTGGTTCTCTGCCCAGACCTCACATTCCACGTAGTTCTGGCCGTCCTTTACGTATTTGTTGTTGACCACACCCTTATAAGTGATGGTGTCTCCGGGCAACACCCAACTCCGGTACTGCGCCTCCAGGAGCTTGAGGAAGCCAGCCTCGCCTAGCCAGTCCGTCATCAATTGTCCCATCATGGACCAGATCAGGGTCCCCGGCGCAATGACTCCCTTATCGAAGCCGGCGCGCCGGGCCGCCTCATCGTCGTAATGGATCTCCGCCCAATCATCTGTAGCCCCGGCAAACTGCACCAGAGTCTTTCTAGTGATCAGCCGGGTCAGATCCGGAAGCTCCATCCCCACTTTTACTTCTTCGAAGAATAACTGATTGTCAGGCATGCTCCTCCCTCTTCTCTCGTCCCAGGAAGGTTACGCTGGTGTCCTTCCCTATGGCTATAACCTCGCCGTTCTGGTCTTTGTAGGTATACTCCGTAACCTTAAACAGCAGCTTCCCACTGCGGCCATCGCGCTCAAAGATATCCAGGTACTTGGCGGTGCAGGTTATGACATCGCCCGGCCTCATAGGTCGAAAGAATTCCATGGAGTTTCCTGCTCTGGCCCCGCCACCCGATAACGAGCTGGGGAGCTTTGGTAGGGAAGTTTTAAAGGTAAAGATAAAGGGCATAGTTGGCGGTGCGATGATGCTGCCATGGCGGCTTTCCTTTGCGTAACTTTCATCATGGTAAAGTGGATTTGTATCGCCTATGGCCTGGGCATACTTACGGACCATATCCTTTTCCACCTCGCCGGTATAAGAGATGCCTTCTACACCCAGGAGCTCTTTGACCTCTGATGTTATTACAGTTTCTTCAGCCATGTTATATTCCTCCCGGCTCCACTTCGTGGGATTAACTTAGACTGGTCTATGCCATCGTCCGTAGGGCGTAAGGTCTACGCCCTGGGCGAGGTGACCTCGCCCCTACAATTTTTGAAGAGAACAAATAAACGGTAATTAAAGCGTCGTCAAAACGAAAAGCGCAAAGTGATGTTCCATTCAGAACTAGCTGGCTCACGCACCAGCATTTCTGAGAGATGGCCTCCCTTCAATACGAATCTGACTTCGTTGTTTTGTCCTTCATTAGTTATTATCCACTTAACTTCTTCTTTAGGTACATCAAAGGGGGCCAATACCTTCTCTACATCATAGCGTACGAAGACCATTTGCTGGCCCTCATCCAAGGGCTGAACGTATTCGTAGCTATCACTTGAGTCGAATGGCGCTGTTGCCTGTTTTGATCCATCAAGTGGCCATCGACTTTCTAGAGGCTCGAAAGTTCTCGGATCAAAAAGATATGCGCTATATATACCCGGTAGCTCAAGTTCCAGAATATCTTTGTAGCTTTTGATTTCTTTCCATTCCGAGTTAGCTGACTTCTCAATAAATATATGTCCACCTGAGACTGGAACCCGAATACTGGCTGGCATAGGTGGCTTTAGCCCTCGAATAGTCATTCCTCTTATTGGGTGAAAGTCCACGTGGACACCTGTGTACTCTCCATCCAAGAAGATCTTCGCATAGAAAGCATGTCCCTTTAATTCACGTAGAGCGTCCTTAAGTATACTCATGCTTTCCTTTAGCTTCTATCACCTACACGTTCAATCACTGTTGCATATCCGTTGCTTGATGGAGATCTGAGAAAGGTTGATTTATAGTTGTTCTCTCCGTGGGCCCAAGGTGATGCCATAGGAAGAGGCCACCAGGAGGGTCGCTGCATATTAGAAATTCCTCTTTACATACTAAGTGTAGCCTAGCCTACACTGGCCAACAACTATCAGGATGTTCGTAACGTTAGGTCCATTGGATTGATCTTATCCAAGAATCCGGACTCGTCTTTTGAGAGAAGGACAAGACTTCTACGTCCTCCCCGTAGTCTTTAGAATATCATATCCTGACACTGCGGCAGACTTGGCTGCGTATTCTGCCAGCCATGATGGGTCCAGCTTGGCGGCCTGCACCGCTTTAGCTAGCAGCACCAGGAGACCTTTAATAGTGGCCTCGTCGTGGAACTCGCCGGTGCCGGGATGGATTATCGCGCCGCCGCCCTGCTGGTGATAGTATTCTACGATCTCCTTGGCGGTGGCAATCTGATCGTCGTCGGGTGTGTAGCACTCGTTTGAGATCTCGGCTTGCTGGGGATGTATTACCCAGGTGCCGTCCATTCCCAGGTTGGCGGCGCCTACGTTCTTCTCCCTTATCTCTTCGCGTATTCTGGCTGCCTCCTCTTCCGGAGCGTCGCGGCGGATTATGGTCAGGAAGGCGTTGTCTATAGCGTGGAGGCCGGCGGCTTTGGCTGCGACCACAGTGGCCTGTTTCGCGTAATGGAAGTTCACGTTCTGGTTCTTCACGTTCTCCCGCACTCCCATCGCCGAGGCGAAGTCTGCTATGCCGAAGATGAGGCCGGCCATGCGGTCCGAGGCCGTCGCGATCTTGTGGGCGTTGACCACGGCCAGCGGAGTCTCGATGAGGGCCTCTATCTGTACTTTGTATTCCCAGCCGGCCTGTTGTTCCAGAGCATCGAGAAGCTTGGACAGATAGATAACGTCCTCCGGCTCGTTGCACTTAGGCAGTATAATGCCGTGGAACTTGTTGGGCGCGCCCAGCATGATCGCTTCAAGATCGCCCAGGAAAAACTTGGACCTGATGTTGTTGGGTCTTATGGTAACGACTCTGGGACCGAAGTCCACACTGTTCAGGGCCTCTACCATAGTCTGTCGTGAGGCCTCTCCCTTGAATTCGTAAGGGCAAGCGTCCTCAAAGTCTGCCATTACATGGTCTACCGGGGCCTGTGAGGCGTTTTGGTGCATTCTCAGATTGTGGCAGGGGGACGTAAGCTCAGTACGAGGGATAACCAGGCGCTTGCCGCCATCCAGGAAAAACATCGGGGGCTCCTTTCTGTGGCTACTGCTTGTCTTAATATTTAATAGTTATATTAGCCGCGTCATTATCTCATAAGGTGGGCAGAAGGTGTCAAGTTGATGGCTAGTAGAAACGGACGTTGAGGTGTTATGATTAGCCTCAATCGTCATAGTAAAATAAATAGAACAATGCGCCAATGAGTCGTATACTAAGAGATGAAGAAATTAAAGAGTTGATTACAGAAGATAAGATTTTGCCCTCTAACTGGCAAACTCGCCTTCGTCCTAGACCCAAGACTAACTATACTTATTCCGAACTAGACCTAAGTCTTCGCTCTGTGTCTAACAGAAACCTTCGCATTGTACTTCGAAGTAGTCGAATTAACCCTTTAGATTTTTCGATAATACTTATATTCGAAGATGCCGATCAAACTGAATATCGTTTGATGCGCTGTAATGGCCTTCATCCATCTAGACATACCAACAAATGGGAAAAAGAAAGAGGTCTACCCAACTCTTGGTTTGATCCTACCTTTCACATTCATCAAGCAACTGAAAGATATCAGATAGCAGGATATGCGATCGATGGTTATGCCGAACCTACAGAAGAGTATTCTAGCTACGATACAGCGGTAGTAGTATTTTTGTCTCGGTGTGGACTTATTATTCCTCCATAGATCCAGTTGATAATAGTTTAGCGAGTGGTTCCGATGAAGATTTCTCAAATTAAAACTGCCTTCAAACAATCAGTCTGTGGCGAGATTGAGTTGGTACAGAGTGGAATCAACCGATACATCGTGCATACGCCTTTTACATTTGAAGATGGGGACCACTATGTTGTTCTTTTGAAAGAAACACCTAGCGGTACAGTGCTTACTGATGAAGGTCATACCTTTATGCACATATCGTATGATATTCCGCACTTTGATAGGGGAAATCGACGCGCCATTATAGATCGTGTGCTGTCCAGCTATCACATTGAAGACACTGGCGGTGAGTTGCTGCTGCAAATACCCGGGGAGCAATACGGCGATGCCCTTTTCTCGTTTATTCAGGCTATCACCAGGTTAACTGATGTAGCATTTCTAACGCGGGAAAGAGTCCGCTCTACATTTCTTGAGGACTTCCAAGAACTGATTAAGGATGTTGCTCAACCTCAAGATGTTATCCTTGGCTACACGCATCCTATTTACGACCTTGAGAAGCGCTATCCTGTCGACGCACGAATAAATGGAAGCATAGAAGAACCATTACTGGTATTTGGCATAGCTAATGATGACCAATGTCGGGACGCTACTATTATCCTTAACCGTTGGGAATCCTGGAATGAAAAGTTTCACTCTGCTGCCATCTTTCAGGACCAGGCTGAAATCAATAGAATAGTGCTAGCAAGATTTTCTGATGTTGTAGAGCGCCAATTCTCTAGCTTGGAGACCGCCAGAGAGAGATTGAGACAACACCTGGAGCGACTAAGTAGTCACCGGTAGAGCTTATGAAGAAGGGGTATTAAAGATGACCAAAGAAAAGCGAACACTATACCAAGACCGGATAATCCGAGACCCTGAGATTATGGTGGGTAAACCTGTGGTTAAAGGGACCAGGATTCCTGTGGAGCGAGTGCTTGCACACTTGGAGGAGAACGACCGCGCTGACCTGTTCGCTGCATTCCCAGAACTGACCGAAGAGGATGTCAAAGCATGTCTGGCTTATGCGCGTGCCGCGGTTAGGCGCCAATTAGCCTAAATTGAACCCAGGAGACGCAAAAAGAGCTTGATAAATCATCTTACCAAGCTCTCAAGGCTGTCACTAACTGCTGGTTACAGCCTATGTCTGCAAAGGTTATCCAAAGTCAGCACTCGCTACTCCAGATAGCGCTCCGCGATCGTGTGTGGCACTACTCCTGCACGAAGTTTGCCTTCCGCTTCCCAGTATTGCGTCAGCAAACTAGGCTCTTTGAGCCCGGGCATACAAAGGACCTCTCCCAGTCTCAGGCTTGCAAGCGACGCCTGTACGACCTGCTCCGGCGACATAGCATTGACCCCGGCCTTGGTTGGGGGCGCGCCTACCCGCTCGCGGAAATCCTTGATCCATTGCTTCTGGAATTCACTATCTAAGCCAGCCGGGCACAGCACCTGAATCTGGACCCCGGTGCCAGTTAACTCACTATTAAGGACCTCCGAGAAGACGTTGATATAACCATTGACTGCGGCGTAAGTAGCTCTAGGTACAGATTGAGGAGTCTGGGGTGCCGATCCACTGAAGGACATACCCGATGAGACGTTGATGACATTTCCTCGGCCACGAGCAATCATTCCCGGCAGCGCGGCGCGGGTCAGGCGAGTCACGGCGACACATTTGAGACGGATTAGTTCTTCAGCGACATCCGGTGACAGTTCAACAAAGGGCATATAGCCGCTGAAACCGGCGTCGTTTATCAGCAGATCAAGCGCCGGATTCTCCGTCAGCTCAGCCTCTACTTCCAGTAACTGGTCGGGCTGGGTGAGGTCTGCGACCAGCACTTTGACTTCGACGTTATCACTGTCGTGCAACTGCTGTGCCAGGGTTTCAAGACGGTCACGCCGGCGGGCTACTGTGATGAGGTCGTATCCATCGCGGGCAAGCCGTTCAGCGAACGCTTGGCCGAGACCTGAGGATGCGCCGGTTATCAGGGCGCGAAGACGGGGGGGGTGACGTTAGATTCAACCATCCAGAATACCCTCCTTAATATCTCTACTTTGACCATCGTGGTCTAATCATCTTCTATTTATTTCTCTAGCTACGACCTCTAATATAGAAAAGCATTTCTATATTAGATTACCGCTAACAGTTGAAATTATATAATAATACATCTAAATGTAAAGATAATTTTTACAGAGCAGTAAAGGGCAGGGACAAGCCACTGCCCCTACATTGATATTTTGGACAGGGAGGATCTTCGTGAGCACAGAGTTGATAATCAATGCCACAAAGCTGTCTCTAATACAAGGTGATATAACGGCACAGGCCACAGATGCCATAGTAAACGCGGCTAATTCCAGCCTTATGGGTGGAGGAGGCGTGGACGGGGCTATCCACAGAGTTGGCGGCCCTGCGGTTCTGGAGGAGTGCAAGCGTATACGGGCTGAGTTAGGAGGCCCATTGCCAACAGGCGAAGCGGTCATAACTACTGGCGGAAATCTAAAGGCGAGGCATGTGATACATACTGTCGGGCCGGTGTGGTATGGAGGATCAAGGGGAGAAGCTAGGCTTTTGGCCAACGCCTATCGAAACAGTCTCCAGCTTGCAGCGGACAAAGGCTTACACACGGTCTCATTCCCGTCCATCAGTACCGGAGCTTATGGTTATCCTGTGAAGGAGGCATCAGACGTGGCGCTGAGTACAGTTATCGATTTCCTTCGAGCGGGGCCATCTTTGGATGAGATCGCATTTGTCTTATTTGATTCGAGAACACTTCGGGTATATCAAGAGATGCTGGAGCGGCTTCAGGTAAATGAATGACCTGGGAGCGGTCTATAAAGTTGGGCCACCCGGCCGTCTGGATAGCTCGGCCAGATGCTCCCAGTGGTGCTCTAGCATGCGGCGGAGCGCCTTACGAAGGGTTCTGATATCTTTAGGACGATGGTTCACGGCTGATCTCTGCTCGGGGGTGGCAGCGCGTACACGCTCCGCTGCCATCGACTCCATTATTAACAGTCCATCTGCCAGGTTAAGCTGGCCCCGTTCCGCAGCACTCCTGGTCCTGGAGAAACCTGGCGAGGTGCCTAGAGCAGTGGACAGATAAGCGCCCACCGGGCCAAGTATGTGTAGAAGCACTGCCCTGGCCGTCCGCCCACCGTCCTTTAGCGGCGCATCGAGCTGCTCTTCCGTCATGTTAACGACCCAGGCTGCCAGGTCCTCGCTCATCCATTTGAACCGGCGCAGATAGGTCTCGATCTCTTCCTCGGTGACTGGCTCATAGTCTGGGCTGAAGATTAAGTATGGCGAGCCGTTGCCCATCCACATACCTTCGGTAATATGCTCGGCAACCTCGGTCTCGAAGGTTTCGTCAGAACCGATCACTTCGCCGTGGCGTTGCATGAATCTGAGGTAGGTGCGAATTGCCTCTGGCGTGGCCTCCAGGGCTGCTTCTGTGGTCGGTCCATTGGCTATGCAGCCAAGTAGGTCCAGCACATGGACCATCGTTTTGCGCCGGCGTGGGCCAGATTCGAGGTATAGGGCATATTTAGCCATATTATTGTCCCTACAAGGGAGAAGACTTGTTCCCTCTCCCTTTGATGAGTGATGTACATTAAAATATATATCGGTATTTGGTAGGGGCGTACCTATGTGTACGCCCTAATCACCGCCATCGAACCATCTAAGACTGTAATGTATCTGTAAGTCCTGGCATATCTGGGTCAGAACCAGGGCAGACACACAGGTCTGCCCCTACATTTTACGTTACGATGATTTACATCACTCATCTGAGAGGGTGAAGCCCCTGAAACCTACTCCTCTCGAACGCCGCTCCAGTGCCCTTTACTCTTGGTGCTGGCCCTGAAAGCGCGCAGAGTCCGCCAGTTCTTCAGGACTATCCTCCAGGTGGACAGGTTGTAGGGACGGTCGGTGAGAGCGCGTACCTTGGTCATCACGTCTTCCCTTAACGGCGGGCCGTGGCCGAAGCTTGCTGCTTCAGCTTCCAGTCCTCTTAGGGTGCGCAGGGACGAGTCCAGTTGCATGCGCCGTCTCTTGTCGTACATGATGGGACGGCTGAGACGGTCGACGTTGTTGAGGACAGAGTCTCCCAGGAACAGCACCTTCTCCTTCTCCAGATAGAGACAGACACTGCCGGGCGTGTGGCCGGGCGTGTGGAGTATCCTCAGGCCGCCCAGGCAGGGCAGAACCTCGTTGTGGTCTACCGTCAGGTGCACCGGTGTAGCATGGGGAACGAGTGAGTCTCGGCGTCTGCCCCCCATAAGAAAGGACACCCACCAGGGCGCTCTTCCACTGTCGGCCTCGTTGCCCTTTCGTAAAATCGGGTTACTGTCAGACCCTTCGACCTTGCCGAGAACAAGCCCTTCGATCCTTCCGGGGAAGGACTCTAGGACAGGTCCTTCGACTGCGTCTCTCGAATGGCTGTGGACACCACCCACCGCCGCTTTTGAGACTCTGCCGTCACCTATGCGAGCTGCCTTTGAAGCTAGAGCAGTCCCAGCCTCTATCTCATCCTTATGGGTAACTATCTGAGCGCCAGTCAAATCGTGCAGCTCCAGCGCGCTGCCGGAGTGGTCGTAGTGGAAATGGGTTAGGACGACCCATTTGAGGTCAGAGGGGCTTCTGCCGATGGACTTTATATAAGAAATGATGGCATCGCTGTTTCCATGGATACCGGCGTCTACGACAGCCATCTGCTCTCCCGCCAGTAGACAGGCGTTGCTGCCGGTTATGCCGGGAATTCTATGTACTCCGGGTACTATTTCCATGCCTTAGGCCCTCCTGAGCTCGGATGTTTTACATGAGGCTTATTGTGCGGCAGAGAAGCATAAGAAGTCAACTGCGGAATTAAGATTCCAGATAGGATGAAATGGACGGTCTTACTCAAGAAGTTCACAACAGCACATAATGCCTCCAGCTCTCCAGTTGGGCTGGGTCCAACCTCTCTATGTCTGCCAGTCGATCGAAGCCTCTGTCGGCGGAGATAATACGTGTCACTCCTAACCGCTGCATTACCGCTGCATGAACGAGATCGCGGCCAGCCAATTCGGGATAGGCATCGGCAAGAGCAGCAGCCCGTTCCACGTCCTCGGCCTGGACTGCTTCTATTCGCTCTCGCATCAACTGGTAAAACTCATCGAATATCTCCCGCCCTTGAGTCCATAGTCTCTGAGCAAGATAGCGATGGATAATCTCCTGTAAGACCTCGACATTGGTTACAAAAGCCTGGGGATGCTGCCCCACCAGAGTCAGGATTTGTCTACAGGGGTCCTTGAGCGGATGAGGGACTCCGACCGCGTACATGGGCACATTAGCGTCAAGAAATGCTGCCGGGCTCATGATGAATCCTTCCTAACTGGCGGTTGAGGGTATCGGGATCGGGCATGTCCTCTACTTCCATCTCACCCAGCCTTTTGGCTGCCAGTATTCGTCGAGGCTTTAAGATATCGTCTTCATAAATCCTATCTATGAGGCGGCGTATTATTTCAGACACAGGCACGCCCTCATGGGCAGCCAGTTCTTGTAGCTTCTTATGATGTTTCTGGTCTAGCCGTACATCTAAACGCTTTGTGGTCATAATTAGCTCCATTACACATATATGCAGATTATTGTACGGCATAATACTTCTGTACACAAGCTCCTCGCGGGTTACTCGATGTACAGAGCGTGCACCTAAAGGAAAACGGGCTAGCCTAGCCCGTTTTTACACTCTATAGTATCCTTGTTGCATGGCCTGATCGTGAGATAAAGTAGTCTTTCTAGCTACTCTTTTAGAAAGACTACCCTTCGGGTTGTACCAGCACCATCCTCTTGAAAGCTTCAGCAGCCGTCATGCCTTGAGCGCTGCCCTGCTGTGCTGCCCAGCCGGCGATCATCTCGCTGGGGTCCCACTCTCCTAGCTGGCTCTTGTGCTCTCTTAGGGCGGCGAGTTTTGTTTCCAGGGTGGAGGATATATCGATGAAGATATTTGGCTTCTCTGAGCCAAACAGGTAGACCGACTTCACCTCGTGAGGCTCCAGGCCCTCTTCCAGAAGCTCGGGAAAAATAAACTTGGTGCCCGCCGAAGGGAAGACCGCGTCCAGGGCTGCGTCGGCGGCTGCCCGGTGGTCCGGATGGTTCATATAGTTGTCGCCGAAGAAGCGCATCGTAGGGTCGCTGCAAAGCACGGCGTCGGGGCGGTACTTGCGGATGAGACGTGTAAGCTCCCGGCGCAGGCCGATAGATGGCTCAAGCATGCCATCTGTATACCCCATGAACAGCGCCTCTTTTATGCCCAGCACTTTGCAAGCGTTGCGCTGCTCTTGCTCCCTGATGGGCGCCAGGGCCTCTCTGGTCATGGACTCAGGGGTGTATTTGTTGGAGCCGGCATCGCCGCTGGTCACACAGACGGTGATGATCTCGCTGCCGGCCGCCGCCCATTTAGCTAGAGTTCCGCCTATGCTGAACTCCTGGTCGTCGGGATGGGCATGGATGCTCATGACTCTAGCAGGCGCCGGCGGTTCCTCTGGCTGTTGGTTGGTGGTGTCAGTTGTTTCCTGGTCTGGTATCGAGGTCATGAAATATCTTCTCCTCAGGTATTATCGTAAGAATGGAGAGTATCAATGAATCTGTAGGGGCGCACCTATGTGTGCGTCCTAATCACCGCCATCTAACCCTTTATAAGGGACTTATAGACACAATTCCGGTGGACCAACCAGGGCAGACACGCAGGTCTGCCCCTACGTTACGATGATCTGCATAAACCGTCGCAGGAGTAAGGTATACTGTCTATCCCTTGCTGGCCCTGCTTGCGAACCACTGGGCCAGCTCCTCTTTGTTGCGCTCCAGCCATTTGACGTTTATTCTTATGCGTTCCAGGGACTGCTGGACGGTCCTCGCTATTGATGGGGTTGGATGTGTGTTGAAGAACTCCTCTACATCAGCCGCTTTATCTGCGGTGGTGAAGCCACCGGTGAAGCCCACTAACTGGGTTATGGCAAAGCCTCCTCTGCCGTAGCGGCGGTCGAACTCTTCCCAGTTGCTCTTTACGAACTCCCAGGCCAGGTCTCGGCCGATGCGGTTTGAGGCTACTGACACTACCAAAGCAATGGTATCCTGGCTGCGTACATACTCGGATAGAGAATGCTGCAAGGTAGTCTCCAAAAACTCACGCTGTGGGAACCTTGCGAGGGACCTCATGAGCCGGAGCTTTTCCTCTTGTAGATCCGTCTTCTTAGCCAGCTCCCATATCGTATCGTAGGTGGACTTGTCACCCTGTTGCCCGGCCAGGCCGAAGACCACGCCCCTAAGGTCTGGATGCACAGAGGATGGGCTATCCAGATACTTCCGGAACCGCACTTTAGCCTCTGCCAGCACACTAGGGTCACCGTACCCGCCGGCTTGGCCAAGGACAATGCTTCTACGTAGCGAGTCCAGGTGGCCTTCACCGGGCCTGGCGTCCCAGCCCACTTTTTGGGCTATTTTTTGGAAGAGCTGCCTACCCAGGTTATCGAACTCCGGCAAGAAGTCCTCTTTTAGAATCACAAGCTCAAGGCCACCCAGGTTTGCCGACAGGTCGCTCCACACTATAGTGTCTTCTTCGTTCTCATAGGCCTCAGCCTGAGACAGGAAAAGGGTTGCAGGTACGTAGCCGGCTCTGGACATGGCGTAGGCATCGCCCTGAAGACCTAAGCGGTCGATAGCCGACAACTCCAGCCGTCTTACCACCTCACGCAGCTTCTCCCATTCCTTGGTGGGATAGTTGACGCGGAAGAAGCCGCTCTGCCCGGCGTTTACTTTCAGCCAGTCCTGGATTACAGAGTAGCCTCCTGCCAGATAGGACTGGACCTCGCGCTCGCTCATTACAAACTCGATCTTGGCGTTTGAGCCTCTGCGGACTATACCGATTGGGACCTGCCATAGGGTCGGGTCTTCCTCCGGTGTCCCTCCCAATATATGCTCATATAGGAACCTGTGCTGTGCAAAGCTGAAGGTTGCCTCGCCATCAGTCACGTCCAGGTTCACCTGCACCAGGGGATATCCGGTCTGCTTTATCCAGGTCTCCATTATGTTGGAGACCGGCTTTCCTGACGCATCTTCCAGGGCGCTCCACAGGTCTTCAGTGCGGGCATTGGAATATTCGTGGGAGGATATATAGTCCTGTAGTCCTGTTCTGAAGGCGTCTTCGCCAAGGAACTCCTCCAGCATTCGTAGCACAGACCCGCCCTTGCTGTAGCTGATAGCGTCGAAGATCTCGCCGATTTGCGCGGGGTTTTGTACCGGCACCTCTATGGGGTGAGAGTTCCTGAGTCCATCGAGGCCCATGCCGGTGTTGACGTGCTGGGACACAAACTGCGTCCACATGTTCCACTCCGGATAGAGGTAGTCCATAGCCTTGCAGGCCATCCAGGATGCAAAGCTCTCATTCAGCCAGAGGTTGTCCCACCATTCCATCGTGACCAGATCGCCGAACCACATGTGGGCCATCTCATGGGCTACTACCTCGGTAACACGCTGTCTCGTGGCAGCGGCAGAGTTCTCCGGATCGTAGAGCAGGGCTGTCTCCCGGTAGGTGATCGCTCCCCAGTTCTCCATAGCGCCGGCGGCGAAGTCCGGTATGGCTATGTGGTCCAGCTTTGGCAGTGGGTAGGGAACGCCAAAGTAATCGTTGTAGTAGTCCAGCAGCTTAACGGCGGTTTCCAGGGCCAGGCGTCCCTGCTCTTCTTTACCTTTGGTAGTGAATACCCTCATTAGGGTACCGTTAGCTCCAACGGCTTCCACCGAGGCCAGGTCTCCTACTATAAAGGCCAGGAGATAAGTTGACATAGCAGGACTTTCGGCAAAGCGTACGGCCTTTGTGCCGTTATCTCCAGGCGTCTCATTCTCGACGGGCATATTGGAGAGGGCCACCAGGTCTGAGGGCACCACTAAGGTGATCTGGAACTTGGCCTTGACCGCAGGCTCGTCCCAGCAGGGAAAGGCCCGGCGAGCATCGGTAGCCTCGAACTGGGTAGTAGCCAGATAACGCTGATCACCGTTAGGGCCGGTGTACCTGCTGCGATAAAATCCCCGTAACTGCTCGGCAAGGGCGCCTGCAAACTTCAGGCTTAAGGTAGCGCGACCACGAGGAAGAGACTCACTAAAGGATAAAGTAGCCGTCTCAGTTCCCTCGTCTAAAGCAATATCAACAGCACTCAGTAGGTTGCCGTTCTCCAGAGTTATTTCACAGGAAGCTATATCAAGATCAAGAGAGTGGAGTACTATCTTGTCTGTGCTCTCGATGATCTCTATAGTGATCGTCTCTTCACCGGTAAAGGTAAAGTTGGTGAGGTCCGGAGCCAGGGTAATAATATAACTTCGTGGGCGCACCGCGGTTGGCAGTCTGGTCTCTACTGTTGTAGTCATCTCTTTTCCTCATTCTTTTCTATGACATTTAATACTTATCGATAAAACAGTGGGCTAACTAGGGAATAATAAAAGATTATAGCATATTGCAGAGGTGTTTATGAACGTCATCAGCTTGATGAGTAAGTGTTTCATTAAAGCAAAAGAAGAGGATAATTGCTCAAAAAAGATAGTAGGTGAGCTTTGGGTGGACGGAAGCTTTCTTACAGAGAAAATAAACCCAGAAGACGTAGATATCGTTTTGAGAATAGATGGTATATTCTACGAGAGTAGCACTCCTGAGCAACGCGCCATCATTGATTGGCTAAATGAAGATTTAAAAACCGACTATCATTGCGATAGCTATTTTTTCATGCAGTTTCCTGAAGGACACCCACTTTATTGGGAGGGCGAGTACGCATACGCGTATTGGATGCGTCAATGGGGGTTTAACCGAGAAGATGATGTTAAGGGTATCGCTGTTATCACTTTACCATAAATGGAGCGCCTTATGGATCACTTGCTAGATATCCAAGAAAAACTCCTCGACACTAATAGCGAGATTGCGCGACTGACTAGGGTAATCGCAGAGCAGCCCGATTCTATTGCGTTGCAAGCTATGGCCAAGTCACTTCGCAAGCGCCGCCAAATGCTAGAGCAACAATTTGAGGCGTGCACCAGTCGGTCTTGATGCACTCCTATGGCCACAACAATCCTGTCTAACTACCTGACTTTTCTTGGTAATCGGCCATGTGGGTTGCGACCCACACCCACGAAGGGATGAAAATAACCGCCGCGGTGAGAGTCCCTTGGGTAGAGACGCAACATGTTGCGTCTCTACGGGCTCGGACCAAGTACAATCGCTTACCCGTTAAGTCCCCACCTGAAGCCAGTGCTGCACCAGCGCCTCCATGTCCTCCAACTCGAAGGGCTTGTCGATAAAAGCGTCGGCGCCTGCTCCACCAGCGGCCTGCCTCCCCGCCGCGCTCATCAGGATCACCGGGATGGCTTGTGTGTCTGCTCTGGCCTTCAGCAGCTTGCATAGCTCGGCGCCATTTAACACCGGCATCATGACATCCGAGATCACCAGATCTGGCCGCTCCTGGTCTACCAGTTCCAGCGCTTTGGCGCCGTGCATAGCCTGGAGGACGTGGTGGCCGGCGTCTTTTAGGAGCAGGGCGAGAAAATGGCGCACCGGCTCCTCGTCTTCGACAATTAGGATCGTTGCCATGCCGTCCCTAGCCCTGACCCGGTTGGCCTGGAGTAGGCGGGTCCCCAAGCAGACGCGGTACACCCGTGAGCAGACCTTCTCCCAGCGGCGCTGGGCCCGTGATCCGTATGCCATGGTCGGGCGTGACTTTGAATTCGTAGATGGCCGACTCGTAGCCGGAGAAGCGCATTTTTAACACCGAGAACACCCGGTGGAGGCGGCCGCGGTATTCCACCTGGCGCAGCAGCAGCAAGTTCTCGGCGATCAGCGATAGGGGAGTTCCGGCCAGCTCGAGCTCTGGCCCCACAATCATTGGGATGTCCAGGGTCATATAGGTCGTAACTCCACGATCCCGTAGGTAGCCCACCAGCGCGGAGAAGAATTCAGGGATGCGCTCCGGGGAACCCACGGCGCGCTGGACCTCAGCAGCCGAATCGATCATCAGCCGTTTGACGCCGCGACGCTCGATGTCCTCCGCCAGCAACATGGCTATCTCATCCGCCTCAAGGTCGTGGCCCGGGAGCACAAGCAGTCTGACCTGACCGGACGCCTCAGCCGCGCTCAGGTCCATCCCAAATATCCGCGCCTTCTCATGTAACTGCGACGGGCTTTCCATGAAGCCTAGAAGTAAGATAGGCTCGCCGGCGCGGATGCCCTCGGCGATGAAATGCAGGCCGAGCACTGTCTTGCCCACGCCGGTGCTTCCGGCCACCAGCGTGGTCGTTCCTGTGTTTAGACCCCCGCCGATGAGTTGATCAAAGTCATGGACTCCGAAGGCGGCCCGCCCGGGGTTCCACTCTGTCTTGGCAGCGGTCACAACCGATTCCAAGCGCGGGAAGGCTATCAGACCGGCGTCATTGATACTGAAGGGGTGGACCCCATTCAGACTCGCTGCGCCGCGCGTCTTTAGTACCTCGAGCAGTCGCCGTTGCCGTCTGTCCTGGCGCTCGCGGCGCAGTGATATGATGACGTCGCAGACCGTCAGCTCGGGATAGCGGGTGGTCTCCTCAGGGTTGCCCTCTACGATGACCAGGGTTGTCGCGCCAAGCAAGGCAAGCTTGGCCCCCAAGGAATATAAGAAATAGGCCGCTGCCTGGTCATCGGGCAGGAACCCGCGCATGCTCCGGAATCCGTCGATCATGACCAGGGAGGCTCGCTGGGCACGCGCGGTTGCCACGATCGCGTCCTCAGTCTCTATCGGTCCCTGGCGCAGCAGGTCCACAAGGCTGCCAAAGTGGATCCGGGTACCGACCATATCTTGTGCAAAGAAACTGAGCCTGCTACTGTGACTGATCAGCTTGTCGTGGGTCTCGGAGTAGCCAGTGAGGAACAGCGCCGTCCCGCCTTTTGCCGCGTTATGGAAGGCGATCTGCTGGGCAAGGAGTGTTTTCCCCGTGCCGGGGGAGCCGATGACCATGGCAAGGGACCGGCGCAGCAGTCCGCCGCCCAGGATGCGGTCCAGGTTAGGGATGCCGGTCTCCAGGAAGCTAGGCTCCGCATTGTTCTGAGTCATAGGTCCTCCCCAGGGCCAGGGTACGGAGACTCGGCCGGTAGTGTGAACCGGAATGTCGTTCCCTGGCCCTCGCCAGGGGACTCGGCCCAGATGCTGCCGCCGTGGGCTGTGATGATACTGTGGGAGATGTAAAGGCCCAGGCCGGTGCCGGGAAGGCCGGTAGCCTGGGCCTGGGGTGTACGATGAAACCGCTGGAACAGACCTGGTAGCTCTTGCGACGGGATGCCTATGCCACGGTCGCTGACTGCCACCTCGATCTCCGAGCCGCTCACCCCGACCACCACGCTGACCGGCTCACTCTCAGGGCTGTACTTAAGTGCATTTCCAACGAGGTTGGCGATCACTTGAGCAACTCGGTCCTGGTCCCAATCGCCAGTCAGTGGAGCGCGAGGTAAGGATATATCTACTCGTTTACGTTCTTCCGGATTGAGGCGTGCGATGACCTTCTCTAGACACTCTTCGAGATCACAGGGCGCTGTCTCCAACGGCAAGGTTCCACCCTGGATGCGTGACGCGTCGAGCAGGTTGTTCAGCAGCAGGCCCATTGCAGCCGCCTGTGTATCGATTATGATTAGGCCCTCTTCGAGCTGTTCGAGGTCCGGTCGGGGAGCGCGCAGGCGGCGCAGCAGAAACTGGGCGTAGCCTTTGATGGAGGCAAGCGGGCTCTTGAGATCGTGGCTCGCTATTGCGATGAACTCTTCCTTGAACTGGCTGAGCTCCTGAAGGACAGCGGCTTGCTCCTCGGCCAGGCGGCGGAGCGTATTTTGCGCTGATATTTCCTCACTCCAGTGAAAGGACCTGGCGATGGAGGCCTTCAACTGTTCGATGTCACAAGGTTTGACTAAGAAATCGTCGGCGCCCGCGCGCAGCGCCTCAACCGCGACCTCCATCGAGCCATAAGCCGTGAGGATAATCCCGATGGAGCGGGGCGACGTCTCTTTTAAGCGCTTCAGCACTCTCAGGCCGCTCTTCCCTGCGACGCTCAGGTCAAGCACCGCTACGTCGAACCGTGTGCGCTCAACCTTCTCCAGCGCCTCCGGCACACTGACGGCGTTATCGACCGCATACCCCTCAATCTCAAGAATGCCTAGTAGAGTTAAGGCAACAGACTCGTCATCCTCAACGATTAGAATCCTAGGGACCCCTGCGTGGTCATTAGACTCCATATTGTGAAATCAATCTTCCTATTTGCTGGTGAACCGAAAGGCTCAGGTTGTCGTCAGCAACCCTTTATTAGTCGCGAGTATACCCCTACCCCCCTACCCCGTCAAATTCGGCCATTGGAAGGCAAAATCCCTATCTTGCGGGCACTCAAGGTGTCATCGGTTCGAACTTCGGAGGGTACTGGAGATTGGCGAGCGTAATCCTGATTTTGACTCCAACCGGTGAGTAGATGAGCTGGATGGCGCTGATGAGAAGAGCGGCTCTAAGTAGTGGTGAGGGGGAAAATATAATCAGCAGTGACAACTCTAAACGAAAGTCTGTTTTTGCTGGGCCTATATATCATATCCCAGCGGTTCAAAATGTCGCGACCTAGCAGCGACGGTATACCTCCAATGTCTTGAGTTGGAGGAACAATGATTATGCCGATCGTATAGATATAAATATTGCTTCTATCTTCGAATGAGACCAGGGCTGGTTCAAGAAAGTCGCGACTATACCTATGCTTACAGCGGAAGCGGCAAGTTGGTTATAATCAAGACGCATATCTAGGCTATCTTGAGGCATCAGCAACGTCCTGTCCGCACCTGTGTCTACTAAGAACGAAATTTTGGCTCTGATATTCAATCTAGGAAGAATAAGGCGACCTTCTAGATGAGGTTGCCCAGTTGCATGTTCAAATTGGCCGATCAGCGCCATAACGACAAAATCAATATAGGCGGATTCTCATCGAGAAATCGCACGAGGATATTTTCTCGAGATATACCCTTCTTATCTATCTGGGCCAAAACCGACTCGTGAGTATCCCCATGTGCTCTAACTTTCCCTTTGTAAAAAACAACCCACTGATTAGGGTATTTTTTAAGCAATTGTGCATGCTTCTCTGACAATAATCTAGCGTCCTTACGGAACTGTCTACTTTCACGGACGTACTCGGAAAGGTCGCCAATATATTTAAGAATTTCATCTCTGCTGTATTTTGAGCTCATTTTGCGTCCTTCTTTTACCCACACATCGCGGTTAAATTATACCCTTTGTCACTGTATATCGCTGCTTAAACAATGTCAAAATGATAAAGAAGCTAGAATAAAGCTGTTCCGTGTCACAGGTCCTCATCCCTATCTTGGGGAGGGCAAAGTCTTAGTAGGGATATAGAGATAGATAGTATATTCTAAGAGAGACGAATAGTTATCTTTTGAAAGAGTAAGAAAGAACATGGATAAGCTAAAAATCGCGCTGCTACAGATGACTGCCTGCGGCAGTGACCAAGAGGCGAACCTGACAAAGGGAGAGGAATATTGCAGGCGCGCGGCCGGGATGGGATCAGACATCGCTCTGTTCCCTGAGATGTGGAACACCGGCTATACTTCAGGGCTTTTGGAGTATTCAGGAGTGTCCAGGAAGAGGCAAGACCCGGTACCGATAGGTCGAGTATCTACGATTGCGCGGGATATCTGGAGAACGCCGGAGCTGTGGCGTCCCGGCGACGCTCCCTGCACCGCTGATGAGTGGGCGGCTATCAAAGAATGGCACAAGCAAGCCGTTGGCAGGGACAGCGAGTTCGTCAGCCACTTCAGGTCTCTTGCGAGGGAGCTGGGGATGGCTATTGCGATCACCTATTTGGAGGAATGGGATGGCCCGCCGCGCAACTCGGTATCCTTAATCGACCGCCACGGTGAGATCGCTATGACCTATGCCAAAGTCCATACCTGCGACTTCGACCCTATTGAGTATTCGCTTACACCGGGGGATGATTTCTATGTCTGTGACCTCGATACGGCCCAGGGTGTGGTGAATATCGGCGCTATGATCTGCTACGACCGCGAGTATCCGGAGAGCGCGAGGATTCTGATGCTCAAGGGCACTGAGATCATCCTGACGCCGAACGCCTGCAATCTGGATATGAACCGCATCGGACAGTTCAGAACACGCGCCTATGAGAACATGCTCGGGGTAGCGATGGCAAACTACGCTGCGCCGCAGAACAACGGCCACTCGGTCGCTTTTGGTGGGGTTGCCTACGGTAGGAACGGCCACTCAAGAGACACGCTCATTATTGAAGCGGGGGTGAGCGAGGGGATCTACCCGGCGCAGTTCGACATGGCCGAGCTCCGGGACTACCGGAAGCGTGAGACCCACGGCAACGCGTTTAGAAAGCCACGCCGCTATGGATTGCTGACATCTCTTGATGTCAACGAGCCTTTTGTCCGCGTGAATGCTGAGGGCGAGATATATGGGCAGGCTAGAAGATGAGTGATGGGGTCCCCCTCACCTGTTCGACAAGCCCTTTGAGAGCCTCTCGCCCAGGCGAGTCGCCTTCGGAGACAGGATAGCGCCAACCCAGCGGATGAGTTTGGCTGTTTAGTTGTAAACAAATCTCCTGAATGTTAACATATATATCAAGAGTACCAAGTAATTGAGTAGGCATGTCTTGTATCCCGGATGCATCACCACTAATCGTCTTAAGCAAGCTTGAGCGGACTGACCTGTTGTCCAAGCTGTATGGAGAAGTCATGGTAACGCCTAAAGTCTGGGAAGAGGCAGTCATCACAGGCAAGGCTATGGGTGCAGCAGATGCAGCATATCTTGAGAGAGTCGCTAGGGAGCTACAGTTCACAATGCTAAGACTAACCACTGCTGAGAGGGCATTAGCGCTCCGGCTGACGAGAGATAGCGGCATAGGCTTAGGGGAGGCTGAGGTCCTGGCAGTAGCCAGCCTGCGAAATGCTTTGGCGATACTGGATGACAAGGATGCCAGAACGGTTGCAGTAGGGATCAACGTCGCTCATGTGGGAACAGTGGGTGTGATCTATGAGGCTTTTCTAAGCAAGCTCTTAAGCTACCAGGGACTGTTGGAGCTCTTGGAAAGGCTGGGAGGAGTAGCATGGATAGCGCCTGATATAGTGGCTGGTATAATTAGACGAGCCAGGGAGGTGAACAGGGAGTGAAAAAGGAAGCGAGAAAGGAAGAGCTGATAGCTTCGAGGGTGCCGGCTGAATTGGTGGCGGACTTGAAGAAGCTGGAAGAAGCAGAGCATATAGACAGGTCTACTGCCGTGCGTAAGCTGCTTTACAGTGGCCTTAGAGAGTGGAAGCTGGGTTATGCTGCGAGACTTTATCAGGACAACAGAGTCACGTTATGGAGAGCAGCGGAAGAAGCAGGAGTCCCAGTTAGGGAGATGATGGAGTACTTCAGGCAGAAGAGAGTTCCAATGCAGTATGACATGGAGGATTTCGAAAGGGACTTGAGAGGCATATACGCACGGTTGGAAAAGTGAGGGGTCGTGACAACTGAGGCACCGGTAAATGTAACCCAAAGGATTAGGTACCTATAAGAGGCTTGTCCAATGCAGTTCGACATGGCCGAGCTCCGGGACTACAGGAAGCGCGAGACCCACGGCAACGCCTTCAGAAAGCCGCGCGTTTACGGTCTCTTGACGTCTACCGATGTGGGCGAGCCATTTATACGCGTCAACACTGAGGCTATGATGTATGACCAAGCTGGAAGATAAACTCTAGTGCGCAGTAGTAGCGACTTAATCAGCTTGAGGCTTTCCCTCAGGAACACTGAGCAAAAGGAGTAGGTTAAGGAGCGAAACTATTTGTGTTCTATAGGCAACGTTCAAACTAACTGTGCGGAGAGTTCTTCAAGTTCTTGTCTGTTTAGGTCTTAATACTACTGAGCACAAAGTATTCCGACGCTTACCTTGATGAGTTGGAATAGTGATTTAATAATTCGGAAGAATCAGCGCTTATTTCTATATACTCTACTGAAGCTGCTGGATCCAGAGAATCTACCTTATCAGAGATTGGTGACATCCCACTAATAGGGCTTAGTCTATAGGACTTTTTCCAGACGCCGTTTGCTGCTCTTGGTGCACAAGATACAGTAATATCTAATCGGACTGCTAGCTGTGCTGCATTAGTCCATGCCGCTATAGTGTGATATTGAGGATGATCATCTACCCAAGTCGGGCTACTAAAATATATCGTAAATTCGGGGGCAAGATGAATCTCTATCTCCGCTATCAGTACCCTCTTGGAGAGGCCATACATGATGCGGGTTGTTTGCTCGCCGTTATCCTCCCACTGACCAAAATAACTGAGCTCACCAGATCTTACCTGCACCGTAAATTCACCTTCTGCACCATAATTCCATACTTCAAGAAAAAACTCGTGACAATTCTTTGCAGGTTTAACGTGAATCGTCGGCTTGGTCTCCTCTAACTCGTCTATGCGTTTGCGCTGCTTATTCCATAACTTAAATGGCGTATAAAACCCCAAAACGACTGCCGCGATCGCAGCAATAAATATGGCTGTATTCTTGGCAAAAAATGCGTAACCCTCGGGCCACAGCGCAGACAGGATAAGCACTAAGGTAGTAGCGCCAAAGGCGACCGCTAATAGACCGATTACCTTTCCCCACGCAGACCATTCGGGGTTAATAGCTTTGATATTTTCTCTTAGGTAGGACAAGTAGCTTCGCACGCTAAGATTCTAGCATACCGAGACGAAGTATACGATTCTGGTTATATGAATAAGGCAGAGGTGGCCTTAACTCCTGTGGCTAGGACAAAAGGATGGGTATGACGTGCTGAAGGATGCAATCACGGAGTTAATATAGGTATGATCACACTTTTAGCGCATGTTTAATGATGATTCACCCATAGTCCTACTAAATAATGAGCTCTAAAGAATGATCATCTAGAGGATAAGATCCGGTAGGGTTTCGTATTCGGTCATGGTAGCTTACCTATAGCATTTAAGCACTTTTCTGTGTTGCCCGGCGTAGCACCTGTAGGAGCGGATTCGCCTGTCCGTAGCCCGACATAATTTGCCTCTTGAATCCCATAACACTGAGTTATCAACCAGCCTCTTTCGTATGAGGTCATAGGCTTGGGGTTAATGCTAACGGACGTAGCCTGCCCCTGCGACTCTCTTGGCAGGAATAGTCCGCCCAGGAAGCCGACCCCTAGCGCCAAGACCAGTAGCAGTGCTGTAACTATCTTAGACATCTATTCCCTCGCTTCAATACCTTTGCCGTTCAGCTTAGTACTGCCCTTTCATCAACTCCCGGCCAGTTTTTCTGTCCTCAGGAGACAAAACACTGCCATCTGCCAGTATGCCCCATCCACAGGCAATATAAGCAACCTCATGCTGAGTCTCCCAAGAATCAATAGCGTCGTGGGCTGCCTCCATAGGAGTCATGAAATTTGGAACACCTTCTTCTCTTAGATAACCGCTGATATGTCTCTCAGTCGTTTCCTTAGTAGCATCTAATTTGACAATGGCCTCTGCACACTCCCTGCTAATCTCTGGCTCCGCCTCTCTCTGAGCGGCCACGTTCGCCTCAATCTCGCGGTCTATTTGCCACCTATAGATCGCTAACTGCATCCTTAATACATACCACTGGACAGGGGTAACAATTGAGATGGCAAGACCTGCCAACATTCCCCCTAAGAACAGCCCCGCTATCCAACGCCGCTTCAATCCTACTCCCTCCATTCTTGTTCCTTGTATTGGTCAAGCACCGCACTAATAACAACACCCTCACCGTGTAAAGACTAGCGCGTTCAGTATCCAGAACTATGAATTATTTGTCAACGATACTTATTAGATATTTATTATCCCTTCACCACCCACAGCTTCACCGCCGGCGTAAGCGTGGCCGTGTTCGGATCCCTGCTTAGTGTGGCCTTGAACCGTATGCGGTGGTAGCTCTGGCCGTGAGGGTGTTTTATGTTGGCGGATGTCCTCTGGTTGTTTAGCTGGGGTAGACTCGCCCAGAGCTAGACTGACATTCTGCTAAAGATAAACTACAAGGATATGTGTGGCAAAGGCGGATAGACTTGAGGATAATGAACTACATTTGGGGTCTCCTAACGTTTCGTATTCGGTCATGGAAGACTTATCGCTGCCTCAAGTTTATTGGTATGCCGTTATAGCCCAAAACAGCTAGGCAGTATTCAGCCCCTGTACCACCAGCCTTAAAACACTCTGTAATTAACTGCCCTTTCTGCCAGTCAGTAAGAGGCTCCTGTGGTGGCGATTTGGCTACCGCCGTCGGCTGAATGGCGTGAACAGGCCTAGGAATAAGCACCTGTCCAGCGATAACACCTACAGCCATGCTTAGGAAGATTAGCAGTGCAAGCGACAGGCGGGCTTTCATCTTACCCAGCCCCAATCATAAAAGTGCGCTAACACCATACTTAATAGAAGGTGTCCCATACTGGGCATAAACAGACTTCCTCTGTTTATGCTGATAGCAGCACCGAATAGTAGCCATAGTATATAAGCGAAGACTATCCATTGCATGACTACCTTCACTCCACTCTCTCCATTCCTGTTCCTTGTATTGGTCAAACACCGCATTAATAACAATCGCCCTTACGTGTAAAGACTAGAGCGTTCAGTATCTAGAACTACAGCATCTTGGTCAACGATACTTTTTAGATATTTATTAACCCGTAACCACCCACACTTTCACCGCGGGCGTGAGCGTGCTCGTGCTTGTGTCCCGGCCTAACGTTTCGTATTCGATCATGGGGACACGCCGCTAGGTTGTCTGCCTTCGTATATCGCCTGCACATCTTTTAGGCAGTTATTGATTAGACCCCAATGTAAATTTCCCTGATACGGCGGCACTTGATAACATTTGGTTACTGCATTCGCCCTCTCAGCGGCAGTCATGGGCTGGGTGCTGGCCCCCGCTGTTGTGGCCTGCACCTTCGGAGGAATAAGCATCTGTCCAGCAATAACACCTACGGCCATACTGAGAAAGAGCAGAAGAGCTAGGGAGAGTCGTGCCTTTATCATTCGTTTACCAACACAGTCATTTGCTCAAGCCACTCACATAGACCATACTTATATTTAAAACGGTCATGGGCTTGAATGTATTTGTCTAACTCCTTGGTCGCAGCCATTACCCGAAATTCCGCCCGTACTTCCCCGCCACGTGCCATAAACGATGGTGGGCACTCTATATCGTCATCGTCAGTTACACGGCTCACCGCTTGCACCACGAGCGGCCTATCGTCTACAACGACTGTATAAGCAGGCAAGAAGAGTCTGCCGAGCGCCACACCTAAGACCATCGCCAAGAATACCAAGACTATGTATCGCCCTCTCTCCATTCCTGTTCCTTGTATTGGTCAAACACCGCACTAATAACATCGCCTTGCCGTGTAAAGGCTAGCGCGTTCAGTATCTAGAACTACAGTATCTTTGTCAACGAAATTTACCAGTTATTCATTATCCCTTCACCAACCATAACTTCACCACCGGCGTAAGCGTGCTCGTGCTCGAATCCCGGCTTAGCGTGGCCTTGAACCTGATTCGATGGTAGGACTGGCCGTGGGGATGCTTTATGTTGGCGGATGTTCGCTGGTTGTTCAACTGAGGAAGGCTGGTCCAGGGTTCGTCTTCGTGGTCTAGCTGGTAGGAGAGATCTACCGTCTCGGTGGTCGAGAGCTTCGCGGAGCCGGAGCCGTTGCTGTTATGGGTGAAGCATCTGGATATTATGGAGAAGGCTACATCTCCCTCCGGGCTTTCGGCCTCGATCCATTCTGAGTAGGCGGCTCCTGAGGCGGCGAAGCTGTAGCTGTCTATGTCCAGGGCCTCTCGGTGCTGGGTGTCCAGAGTCATATAGTAAGGGACCAGTCCTGCGGCGATAGTCCAGCCGAAGAGCCAGAGCTTGGAGGTTTTGGGGTCTATTACCGGGCCGAAGAGGTAGGTCCAGGTAGTTTGAACTCCATCCTCGATGACCGTCCAGGTGAATGAGTTCTGGCCTCTGGTCTCTCGCCTCTGGCCTCTTACAAGCTTTGCCCCTTTGTTGATGTAGAGGTCTGGGCCGTAGGCGGCCATGCCGTAGACCTCGCCGGGTATGTCCTTGGGGCCGATCCACTCCTGACGGTCTGGCCTTATGCTGAGGATATCGCCGCCTACCGGCGCGAGCAGCTTGTTCTCGAAGCTGAGGGTATTTACTACGCCTCTTGTTAGGCCCTGGACTCCCAGTGGCATCGGGCTGTGGCGCTGGCCGTCCTGAAAGATGTTGTCCAGGCCGACCCATACCTTTTGTGTCTCGTCCACCTCGTGCCATCTTACGGCTATGGCCGCCGGTCGGTAGATGTTCTCAAAGGGTAGCTCTGGGGTGCGGTAGAAGAGGGTCCAGGAGTTTGCGCTGATCAACGGGTTTGGATTGGCGTACATCCCTGGGTCTTCGGTCCCGCCCGCAGGGTGGGTGAGCAGCGCTTTGACCTGGGACTGCTGCGGTAGGAAGGCGTAAGCCCTGGCGGAGTGAGCCCCTGTAGAGGCCGCCCAGAGTGTGCCGTCGAAGTAGTCGTAGTTCTGGCCGGCTATTGCCAGCAGTAGACCTACATCGCCGGTCGAGTCTTTGTTCCACGATATGATTTGGCGGATGATGTCGGTGGGCGCCCGGTCTGAGGCCCAGGCGGAGTCCGCGGCGTTGCGCTTTAGCACGTCTCTGTTGAAGGCCGCGTAGGTAAAGCCTTTGCAAAGGGCCAGAGTGGTCGGGTACTGGCCTGCGGGCGATGCCGTGATGGTCACTGCGGCTTCGGCGGTGAGCTTCGGGCCAAGGACCAGCCAGCCCTTTGAGCCCTGGGTTCGATATCCTTGAGAGGTGTCCCACTCTATAAGCTGGTGTACCGTCATTCAAGTCTCCTAGTATTCAGAGGCGAGAGACCAGAGGCCAGAAGCCAGAAACTTGTAGTGCGCAGACCCGCTCATGGTGAGCGTGTCGAACCATCTGGCCTCTGGATTCTGGCCTCTGGTCTCTAATTCCTTTGTAAGTACTTTTTGACTTCCTGGGCGCTTTCGGGCAGCAGTTGGGCTGATTCGATATCTGATGGCTGAGTGCATTGCCTGCACTGGAATTTAGGTGCAACCAGATTAGCATTCTTTAAGCCCGCCTCTGTTCCCGGGCTCAGGCTTACCAGAGCGTTGCAGATGTAACAGTTGTGTGTTGTCCCTTTAAGCCTCGGATTGTCTGAAAGTCTTTCGCAGATAACGATAATTTCTTCCATCATTTCCCTTCCCCTTTTTCGTAAAGCTTCTTATATTATGCAAGGGTCTAGTCGCTAGTCGCAAGTTACAAGTCCTCAAGTTGCTAGTTACAAGTTGCAAGTCGCAAGGGATCCTTGAAACTTGCTACTTGTTACTTGACTCTTGACCCTTGTCCCTTATGGTCCTGGATCGGTGCTTTGGGAGGGGAGCAGGCTCTCTGCTGGTGTGTATAGCGCTTTCGTCCTGAGCTGTCCGAACCTGCCGTGCTTTTTCAGCTCTGAGTAGAAATAGTTCAGCCTCTCTTTAGACAGGTCGCTGTAGGCCCTGGCAGTGTCAGCCTTTGGGGTGTGCCTGTAAGCGCTGGCGGAGGCGAAGGCCCCGGCCGCAAAACCGACGGCTCCAGCGCTGAGGATGTCCTCGGCCCAGGTTGGGACTGTGGACTGGGTCGGGTCCAACAGGTGTACGCTGGTCCAGTAGACGTAGACGTTCTGCGAGCCGGTGGGCGCGGAGTCGGTAAGCAGAGTCAACGTGTCCTGCCAAAGGGAGAAGCGTACGTACTCCTTAGGAAACTGGTCTACGGGGTACTCTACAGCCTCGATGGAAATTCTGTTAGACAAACTGGTTATGGAGATGTCCCTCGAGCCGGAGGTGGTGATTAGCGTGGTCTTGACCTCTCGTGGTATGTGGGTAGAGAAGGCCCTGAGCGCGTTCATGATATGCCTGTGAAGGGACTCATCGGAGAAGAGGCTATCTTCCGGGTCGGTGTCTCTCAGGTCGTAGCGGACTCGGGTGATGAAGTCTGTTAGGGTGGTCATATCTAGTCTCCTAGTTGGCAGAGGCCAGATGCGAGAAACCAGAGGCCAGATAGTTCGGGAGCCTCAGTACAAGTGTCTGGTTTCTGGCTTCTTGTCTCTTGCTTCTGTTTGCTACTTGTCGACATAGCTCGAGGAACTAATTATAGGGATTCTTGTAGCTCAACGATGCCGATGGCGTCGGAGGTGGTGGGCGTGAAGCTGGCCGACACCACTTGCAGGCCGATGCGGTCGCCTGCCTGGAAGGTGAGATCGTCATTGTCGCCGAAGACCTCCTCGTACTGCGCGGCGCCGCTGTCGATGGTCCCGTTCAGGACCGTCTGGGCCGTGCCGTTCTTGGTGATCTTGAAGGTCAGCATCCCGGCGGTGCGCGCCTCGGTTAGCATGACCGTGATCCTGGAGACGTGCCCCGACTTCTGTAGGTAGTACTCTGTCGTGCCGTAAGGCAATAGAGTCATGGCCGCGGTGGCTGTGCCTGCGATGTTTTCTTTTAGGAAGTGAAGCTGCATTCAAGTCTCCTAGTTGCTAGAGGCCAGAGGCGAGAAACCAGAGGCCAGATCGTTCGACATTCTTCAAGGAGAGGGACATACCCTGCGGGGCACAGGCTACAAGTGATCTGGTTTCTTGCTTCTAGTTTCTGTCTTTTGGCTGTCTGGCCGCACGGTCACAGTCTCTTTCCACTGTTTCCAGGTCGCCCCAGGGCAGGATGTCGCGAACTGAGGTGCGTCTGCTTCGTCCTGATGGCCGCTTACCGGAAGGAAAGAGCTGAATAGAAACTGGACGTTGGCCACAGTGTGTCTGAGCGCCTCTAAATGTTTTGGTGTCGGAGGTAAGCGGTCAAAATTGCCGGCCAGGACTATAGCCAGACCCTGCTCATTGTGACGCGATACTCGTTCCGGCGTGGCTGGATCATCCAGACCGCCGGTGTGATAGCGCACCGTGGCCCAGTCACCGGTGTAATAGACCCTGCCACTGGGGAAAACGTACAGGTGATAGCTTATTCCAGGCCATCCCTGGGCGCTAACGTGGTGCCGGTAGGAGACTCCGATGCGCCTCAATTCCAGCTCTTGCCGGACTTTTTCGGGCAGTGTAGACCCAGCGTCGTGATGGATGATAATTTTCTTCACCTTTGTAGGCTCACGCTTAGAAAAACCAGGCTCTCGGTCTGGGTACAAGTCTCTGACGTCATAAGCCTTAAGATCATTGCCGATGGTTATTAAGTCCATTACCATGTACTCCCAAAATCCAAGCCAGATGTCAGAACTCAGACGCCAGACGCCAGATCATCTGGCCTCCGGCTTCTCGCCTCTGGCCTCTGTTTAAGCCACCACATCTATTCCATCGATACCGGCCCAGCTCCGACTGTGATGCGCCAGCGCCAGGTCAAGGGCCTCCCGCTCGGTTAACTCCCGGTCGGGTAGCACCGGCTGCCCGTAGAATGCCTGGAACAGGATACGGGCCCTGATTCTTGCAGCCACAGGCAGTGTGGCTTCTCTCGGCCGTGAGGCCGCGGCGCCAAGCCAGGCGATGGTCGGCTCGGCTTTCAGGACGTCATGGTAGGCAACGTTTCCACCGACCAGTATGGTCGCAGTAGGCGGCCCAGGAACAGCCGTGCAAAGAACGAAACTACCGTAGCCGCCAGGTAAGTTTGGTCGATATGGGTTAGCATAACTGCCATCGCCGGTGGTCGGAACCTCATAATAAGCTTTCAAGATCAAGTCTCCCTAGTATCTAGTCTCCTAGTTTTCAAGTCGCAAGTCGCAAGTGGTCTGGCCTCTGGCTTCTGGCCTCTGGCTTCTGGCCTCTGGTCTCAGGCTTCTGGCATCTTGCAAGCCTTCAACTCGCCCTCCGCACACTTAAATTGTCATACCTAGACCCACCATCATCAGCGCCAGCATCAACGTTGGTCCTAAAACCTATCTTAGTAGGCGTCGTGAACAGCGTAGCGTCCCCGCCAGTCAGCGTATAGCTAATCTTGGATACGCCATCCACCAGCAGCTCGATCCTCGTCCCTCTCGCCACAATCCTAAACTTGTACGTCCGACCCTCAACCAGCCCGGCAGACGCCACCTCGGCAAGTTGAGTAAACGCCCCGGCCTCCCGCTTATACAGCGCGATATGATCAACCCCAACCACCTTCCCGAGCACCCCAAGCAAATAGTTAGAGTTATCGATATTGCGAAAGAGCGGGCCGAAGTCAGCCCGGTTGACGGCTGTGCTAAGCCTGCAATCAACCTCCATATCGATGTCAGGCGTCCTAAGCTCCATAACCACGCTGCCGTGAGCGGTCGCGCTCGACAAATAACATCTTGCGCCAATAACCCCCCAGGTCCCATCCGCAGCAGACCAGGCCTGACCCGAGTCAGCGGCGCCAAGCGCGGCCGCATCCGCGCGGTCGAAAGAGTCTTTGACAATAAGTCCTTTTCGAGAGCCAACAAGGGCAGCTTGTACTAACATTCCAGAGCGCTCCTTTCTTTCCAGAGGCGAGAGGCCAGAGGCGAGAAGCCAGAGGATCTGTCCTCTGGTCTCTGGCACTCTGGCCTCTGTTTCATCTCCAGCTCAAGTATAGGTCCACGTCCAGCCCGGTAGGCGAGCCGGTAACGGACTCGACCAGGACCAGCAGGTCATCTCCGTCTACCTGGACGTCGATGGCCACCTGGTCGTCACCGGTTACGGTTATCGCTTCGCCTTTGCCGACCTTGCCGCTGGTCCCCTCCCGTTTGGAGCGGAGCCAGGGCCGCAGGACCAGATAGGGGTTTGTCCCGCCGGTAAAATCGACGTAGCTATACACTCGAGCTTTGGCATAGCCAGGGTTTGCAGCCCAGCTTGCGTTGTCCGCGGCCGGTGGAGTCGCGCCGTCCGCCGCGTTTACGTTGCTTCTATGGGTAAAGATAGCTCCAGGTGATACTTCAGCCATTCCAGAGCGCTCCTTTCAGTCGCTAACAGAGGCGAGAGGCAAGAAGCCAGAAACTTGTGGTGAGGTTCTCGAAGTATCTGGCCTCTCGTCTCTGGTCTCTGCCCTCTGTTTGTTATAAATCTTCGACAAAGGTTGCCGAGCCGGAGAGACCAGCCACGGCGGTGAGCACACCGGCATCCTTCAACGCCACCCGGTCCCCCGGCTTGAGCCTGGCGTCGGCAACAGTCGCCGATGGCCCGACAGCCTGTTCGGTATCGATGGCCGCCTTCAGGTTAAAGGCGCTCGCCAGCATCGTCACTCCGGCGTCCAGCGCCTGAGCGTTGGTCAGCTTCTCGAGGGTAAGTGTGACGGCGCCGGCGTCGGCGCCGAGCACGGTATGAGCCTCACGAGCTGCAATGAGCCGCCAGTTGCGATCCGAAACAAAAATATTGCCGTAGTTGGCGGCGGTAGCGGCCAGAGTCGAAACCAAAGCGAAAGGGACCGTCAAATGCGCCAGGTTGGAATCAAGACTCACGTAATCGATGCTGTAGGCCTTTCCAAGGCACTGGACCAGCACGCCCGCAGCCACAGGGTTGGCCTCTGTGTGCTTGCCGGCAGTACCCGAAAGGAACTGAAGCGCTCCCTTGGTGTAAGTGGCAGGGTTATAGATAACGATCCTCTTAGCCACCTTCAAAGGGTCGCCGCTGGTGTTGCCGCGGTGCAGGGCAAAGAACTCAGCCCTAATAGGAGGCGATGAGTTTGCGTCGGCCAGCGCCCAGTTGCCTGAGGAGTTAAGCCCAATTGCATCTCCAGGGATGCAGGTATCGGTCAAAGTTATCTCGACCTGTTCTGAGGCCGCATATACTACAGGATCAGCCATTTCAAGTCTCCTAGTTTCAAGTTTTCAAGTTGCAAGTGTCTAGTAGCAAGTTACAAGGGCTGCGAGGTAGGTTCCTTGCAACTTGCTACTTGCGACTAATCCCTAACACCTGTAAGCTTCGCTGCCTTCTTGCTGTTGAACAGCGCGCAGCTAACATAAGCCTTTACTCTAACCCTCGAGGCGTCTTTCTGCTCGAGGTTGCCAACCCGCTCGATATCGATGATCGACTCAATAGCGGTAAGCCCAGCAAAAGCCCCCTCTCCCAGCTTCACCGCGTAGATCACCGAGCAATCGGTGGAGGTCCCAACCGTCTTGGTGTTGAGTATCCAGTCAGAGACCAGCACCGGAACCCCATCGTACAGATCAACGAAGCGACCAAACTCGGTATGCTGCGTCGGCAACACGCCGGAGCCGGAGGCCCGGAAAAGACCATTGAGCTTACGCCGCGACCGCTTGCTCATAAGCAAGATATCCGGCTTATCTCCCAAAACAGCATCAATCACCGTGTCCATTCTCTCAAGGGTCAGACTTGCCCCATTCCCGGCTATAGCGCCATTGGCGAACACCTCCTGCGCGGCCGGGATAAGCTTGTCCAGCCCGTCGTAGCTCTTGGTGTCAACGGCCGCGTCACCGGTAATCAGGGTGTCTCCCAGCTTGTGGGCCACCGCCTTGCTTTTTAGATCTACAATCGCGGCCTCCAGGTCCTGGATGTTCCCTCTGGTCTTTTTCAGAAAATTATCGGTGTCCGCATCGCCGCCAAGAATCTTAAGGTTAGCAGTCAGCTGCGTGAAGGTAGGCGTGCTCTCGACCCAGGTGTCGCCCACCGCGTAAAAGTCAGCAGCGGCAGCCACATTCTCCTGGTTATAGGTCAAGGCATTCCCGACCATAAAGATAAAAGGCAGAAACTCCAGGAGCGGGTCCTCTTTGATAATCGTCTCGATGACGCCCTGCAGCAGGACATCGTTGGAGAGCTTTTCCGCTTCGGCAAGTGTTATAGCCATTCAAGTCTCCTAGTATTTAGTCACAAGTAGCAAGTCGCAAGGAAAAGACCCCTTGTAACTTGCTACTTGTCCCTTGTTTCTTGCAACCCATACTTTATCTTTTCCATGGTGTTCATAGCCGAGGTGTCGGGCGACGTCCTGCCTTGGTTACCGGCGGGAGGTCGAAAGCCCATTGGCTGTTTGTTCTGAGCTTTCACCACCTCCACGATCTCTCGAGCTTTAGTCATTGAGACCTCTACCTCCTCAAAAGTCTCACCCGAGACCAGAGAAGATGGAATATCCGGCGCCATTGCAAGGAGCGAGTCTCTGTATTTGCTAGCTCCCTCCGCTATAAGCTGCTTCAGAGTCGCAGTACCCGACCTTTCTGCCTCCAGTTCTGTGGTCAGCGTATCGATGCGTTCCTGCATCCATAAGGTAGGGTCCTCTTGGTCCCGGTCATCCTGCTGTTCGTTATCTTCAGACATCGCTCCTCCTTCCTCAGAAGACATAATTATTTGTCGCAGAGCGATAATAGAATATCTGTTCTAAAACTGCAATAATCTGATGTCACATCTTAGTAATAGAGAGAAGGTCCAGCGGGGAAAATGAGCGAATAAAAAGGATTTTAGTTATATATCAGTGATTTAGCGATAATCAAAGAAGAATAATTGAGAATCGCAGATATATAACTGCAATACAATAAGCACATATTAAAGGAAACTTGCAACTATTGGGGTTTGTATTATATGTTAAGCAAATCAACCTAGGAGATTGGACATACACCTTGAATAAGACACTAGCATTGACCGCTACGGTCCTGAGTTTTCTAGTCATCGTTGGCTGCGCAGTACAAATTTCGCCTCCTAGTCCAATTAGTGAGCCCTCGATATCTAACAGCGAGTCCGCAGCCCCGGTCCCTCAGGGGGGTGGCAGCGCCACCGAAGGCTTATTGAAGCAAGAGGCATCGGTAGCGCCGGCTGTGCAAGCTGCTCCCAGCCCTTCACGCCAGGCTGTTGTTGACGCCCTGCGTCCGCGAGAGGTAAATACCAGCGTCCAGCTAGTACCTCCCGCTGCCGAAGCGTACCTGGTAATGGACGAGCTATCCGGGGCAGTGCTGGCCGAGAAGAACAGCACGCAGCGACGTTCCCCTGCTAGTTTAGTGAAGATTATGACCGCGCTTATAGCTATAGAGCGTATAGAGCGCGGCAACCTCGACGACATGGTCGACATCGATGTGGACTTCACTCAGTTGAGAAGAAGCACTGCCATGGGGCTTCTTCCCGGAGAGAGGTTATCTCTCAGAGACCTCCTTTATGGCCTTATGCTGCCATCGGGCAATGACGCTGCTATCGCCATAGCTAAAAACATAGCTGGAACTGAGCCGGCTTTTGTTAATATGATGAACCGGCGTGCCAAGGAGCTGGGTATGCAGGACTCTTACTTTGCCAATCCCCACGGTCTGGACTTCGGCGCTTATGGTCAGGGGTACTCCACATCCTACGATCTGGCCTTGTTGGGCCGCCAGGCCATGTCGCTCTCAACCTTTCGAGAGATAGCGGGCACTCAGTACTGGGTTGCACAAGGGAAAAACCAGAGCTATCAAATGAGTAACCAGAATGCCCTGCTATATAACTATGAGGGCGCTGACGGCGTCAAGATCGGCTTTACCGGCAGGGCCGGCCAGACCCTGGTGGGATCAGTAACCAGAAACGGCCGCAGGGTCTACGCAGTGGTAATGGGAAGCCCCCACCGCATGACCGATTCCGTTCGCCTCTATGATTACGTGTTCCAGAAATACGCCTGGTAGTGTTCCCATTCTAAATGGTCGAGTGCTAGCCTAACCACAATATTCTTGTTTGAAGAGAGCGCCCCAGGCTGGGGCATGGATATAGAGCACTATTATGCCCCAGGCTTTTAGCCTGGGGTGGAGTTACACCATACCTCGATGCAAAGTAGCAGCAACCATGACCAACTCTGTGTCTGCTCAAGACGTGCCCAGACCCCATAGACCTCGAGGCGTGCGCACCATAGGCAAAGTCGGGCGCGGGCTGCCTTCGACCCGCTGCGGAGAGTCGCCATCGCCTGAGTTTATTCAAGGCATCCGGGAGTTCAACCGGGGCGAGTTCTTTGAAGCTCACGAGACCCTGGAGCTTATCTGGATGGAAGAGACCGATCCTCTTCGCTACCTGTATCAGGGAATACTTCAGATCGGCGTAGGCTTCTATCACCTGTCCCGAGGCAACTACAAAGGCGCTATAGCCCTCTGGGAGCGCGGCCTCCGCTTGCTGGAGCCTTTCCGCAATGGCTGCCTGGGCGTGGACGTGATCCAACTCATGGAGGAAACTTCCATCTGTCAGGATACAGTGAAGGCTCTCGGTCCGGGCCGTCTTTATGAGTTTGAATTAACTTTAATCCCCAAAGTGTATGATATGAATGGCAACCCTATTTAAAGGGTCTACTGTAAGGTGAATGATGGAGTTAGATCTTGGTGAATGGATGTTGCGCCCGTGGACAGTGGCAAATGTGCCATCACTGGTCAAGTACGCTAACAATCCTAATGTATCAAGGTATCTGAGATAGGAGGAAATTATGGAACTGGGAAATTTCTCTGTTAGCTTGGCTGTAAAAGATATCGAGGCGTCGAAGCTCTTTTACGAAAAGCTGGGTTTTACAGTTTCACAGGAGATCAATCGCAGAATTGGCTAATTATGAAGAATGGCGACCACGCTATTGGGCTGTTTCAAGGCATGTTCGATAAGAACATTCTCACCTTCAACCCGGGCTGGAGTAGCGATGCTCAGCAGCTCAGAGAATTCACGGACGTTCGAGAGTTGCAGCGCCAACTCAAAGATCGTGGCATAAACATGATTTCAGAAGCAGACGAAAGCTCTACTGGCCCGGCTAGCTTTATGATTGTTGATCCGGATGGAAACACGATTCTGGTAGATCAACACGTATAGGCAATGTCTATGCCGGCGTATTCGAAGGCAATCGCACATGCGGGCTTGCGCCTGCACCCCAAAGGATGAAAATGAGCCGGCGTAGCCCGTTCCCTGAGGCTCTCGAAGGGACGGGCGGTGGTTATCAACGGACTCGAACAACACCACCAAGCTATTTTCAAGGCAACGAAGCCTCTTGCCGGGTACTGGAGAAGGCTGGGTTCACTCTGGAGGGACGATTGAGAAAGAGCGTGACCAAAGATGGGGTGACTATCGATTCTTTTCTGTACGCCATAATAAAAGATTAGCAATGGATTGAAACTTCCCTAATAGCAATTGATGATCTTATATTAAGTATATTTAGGCGGTATTGACCAAAGCATCGAAGATATCGAAGATGCTCGATCTATCGGCACTCGACAGGTCGGTAAGGGAAACTACAGCATGATTAATACAATACCAACGGCTAAGTACGTTCAATCCGGCGAAATAAGCATCCACTATCTCGCATGGCAGCAGGAAGTCCGTAGCGATGACTCCCGCGGCGCAAGACCAAGCATACTTCTGCTCCACGGCCTTACCTCATGCGCACAAACCTGGTCCTTCGTCGCGCCTCTTTTGTCCAATGCTTTTGACGTATACGCGATAGACTTGCGAGGCCACGGCGAGACGGACAAGCCTGAGGATGGCTACGACTTCAATACCCTCTGTGGGGACGTAGCCTCTTTTATGGAGGCGCTGGGTATCGGTAAGTCTGTCGTTGCCGGCCACTCCTGGGGAGCGAGTGTGGCAGCGTGCCTGGCTGTCCACCGGCCGGACCTTGTCTCAAATTTGATGATGATAGACGGCGGCTTCTATTCGGCCAGGCGCAGGGTCGAGATGACTAGAGACCAGTGGGAGGCCAGGCTCGCTCCGGAGGAGATATACGCTACGGTAGATACCTACCTCGCCGCCGCGTCTCACTCCCTGGGTGGACTGACTCCGGAGCTTGAGGAGATATTTATGGCCTCTATTTACCTGAACGGGGACGGCTCCGTGAGGGAAAAGCTCAGCCGCGAGAACCAGGTGCGCATTCTGAAGGCCATGTGGGACTACCACCCCGAAGAGCTATACCCACGTCTTGCTCTTCCCACCACTCTAATAGCAGCCCGTTCCTCCGATCCTGATATGCAGCCCTTCGTCCAGCGGAAAGAGGCGGGAATAGCGGAAGTGCTTCGTATTCTGCCTCAAGCCCAGGTGGCATGGATGGACAACGCCGTCCACGACCTCCAGCTACAGCGCCCGAAAGAGCTGGCGGAGGTGATGCTGAGGTTTGTGGGTGATTGACCGGTAAGCTCTAGGGGAATGTGGGCAGATTCAGGAGGTTGCGGATATGCTGTTTCACCGCCCTAAATCTAAAGTTATAAATGTCAGATACCTGCTGAGGAGTGAAGCGCATTAACCCGTAGCGAGCACTCTCACTGTAGTTCCTTAACCACCGGTACTCAGCCTCTATCCGGCTCAACTCAGCCACTCTGTCTATCCAAAGACCTCGAGCTGTGTGGTTATCGGGATGTGAGCCGAACGGTGGCACCCTTGCGGCTAAGTAAGCATCCACGTAGTGTAGGGCAGAATAAAAAAGGGACGTAACGGCCCAATCTAAGAACTTGCTTGTCCTAATGTCTAAAGAGTGATAGAACCTTTCGTTCTTCTCTGCCTGGGCCAGATGCCCATCAAAAGATGGCATATCTAGCCTTTATTGCCTCTCATACAGGAGCTTTGCACCATCCGGAATCACATAGGGATGTTGGTCTTCTTCGATCTCTGACAGATTTATGAGGCGAAAGTCTAGCAGAGGTTGATCTAAGGCGCGTAGGGTCTGACTTTCAATCTCGAATATGCGCCTTTGCACCTCCCAGTCCCAAGGCTTGGCATCAAGGACAGTCCATAACCTTGGCACTCCACCGTTATCCACTATAAGGATTTTTTTGACCTCTTTAAAGCGGCACACTTTCGCTACAAACTTCTCGATTAGTTTCTGTCTAGCTTCTATATATTGGTGTACAGTAGACATTTATAAAGACCTCAAATAGCGATCAAAGATATCACAACACAAAATCGAATGTATATGGTGAACTACTGCCTCTCATAAAGGAGCTTTGCCTGCTGCGGAACGATATAAGGACGCTCCGCTTCATCGAATTCTGACAGATTAATGAGACGAAAGTCTAGAAGAGGCTGATCTAAGGCGCGTAAGACTTGGATTTCAATCTCGAATATGTGCTTTCGCACCTCCCAGTCCCAAGGTTTGGCATCAAGGACAGTCCATAACCTCGGAATCCCACCCTTATCTACTAGGAGGATTTTTTTACCTCTTTAAAGCGGCGGACTTTTGCTACAAACTTCTCGATTAGCTTCTGTCTAGGTTCTATATATTGATGTACAGTAGACATTTATGAAGACCTCGAATCGCTGTCAAAGTATCACAGCACAAAAGTAAAACGTGTAAGGTGAACTACTGCCTCTTATACAAGACCTTTGCACGCTCTGGAAGCAAATAAGGACGCTGGTCTTTGCCAAATTCTGATAGATTTATGAGACGAAAGTCCAGTAGAGGTTGATCTAAGGCGAGTAATACGACATCTTCAGTATCGTATACATGCCTCCGTACTTCCCGGTCAAATGGCTTGGAATAGAGGACAGTCCATATCCTTGGAACTTCACCTCCTTCTATCAGAAGGACTGTCTGAACCTCTCCGATACTGCTGACTTTAGCCACAAACTTGTCGATTAACTTTTGTGTAACCTCTATGGATTTTGGAGTAGTCATATCTAAATCCCTCGCACTACTCAAAACTATAATAGCATAACAGCCAGTACATATTGCTATAATAGCCATAAGTATGTAGCAAACAGTATCAAGACTGTAATTATCCAGAAGTAAAGGGCAGTATGCCGAAAATAATTTATAGCCCCGATGTCGAAGCTCTTCTTATTGAGCTGTCAGACAAGCCGATAGACCATGCTAAAGAGATAGATTCTACGACTATCGTCCACTATGCTCGGGATGGAGAGCCGGTGATGCTTGAGGTCCTGGACGCCAAGAGGTTTGTCTTGACTGTCCTAGAGAGCATTTTGTCCACGCATACACCAACTATCTACCGGTAGAGGCTTTCTCTCCAGCAGCAAGATTGTACTGGTAACCAGCCACGATGAGTTTGCTAGGGTCATAGACAAGACATATACTGCTGCTTAAGGTAAGTATCCGATTAGAAGGAGAGGATGACGAAAGGTTGGTTGCAAGTCCACTCAGCCAGGACCAGAATGGGGCTAGTTGCCGCAGCCGCAGGCCTCGCAATATTACTGTCCGTGTCACTTAGATCGTTGCTTCCCCAAGCTGCCTCGGACCGGCCAGAGAGCGATCTTCTAACATGCTCTCCTGACGTGCAGTTTCTGGGCTACTCCGATGCGCTTAACAAGATCTCCTTCGGAGAGGTCAGTGTCGCTGAGCTTTCAGGTCTTACCTACGACCGCCAACGTGGTGTCTACTACGCGGTTGCCGACCGGGCTGGCGCGACTCCCACCCACTTCTTTACTATCGACATTCCAGTAGAAAGCCATGCCTTGAGTCGCCCGACCATACTTGGCGTTACCGTTCTGAACAATGCCCTCGGCACTCCCCTTAATGGCTTCTCTTTTGACGGCGAAGGCATCGTGGTCACGCCTAACGACGAGCTTATCGTCGCCTCCGAAGGCGGAGCAAGGACAGCCGGCCCGGAGATTCGCCGCTTCTCCCTGAATGGCGCTCATCTTGGAGCGCTGGCGGTGCACTCGCATTTCCTCATCGGTCCGAACAATCAGTCTTTCGAGAGCCTAGCCCTAAGCCCTAACGGCCACAGCCTGTTCACCGCCAACGAGGGCCCCCTGGCCGGTGACGGCAGGACGGCTGACCTGCGTAGTCGTATCCGTATAGTGCGCTACGACTATCGAGATCGAGAAGGGTTCGTCCCTGCTCAGGAGCACTTCTATTTGACCGAGCCGGGTCGCACCGCTGGCGACATAGGTGTCTCGGAAATGATTGCGCTCTCGGAAGCGGGCTTGTTGGTCCTGGAGCGTGGCTTTGTCGAGGGGCAAGGTAGCACAATAAGGATATTCCGCGTTTCACTCAAGGGCGCCGCAGATGTCGCCGGTGAACCGGCCCTCTCAGCTCCCGGCCTGGTCCCGCTCTCAAAGACATTGATGGTTGATCTGGTAAACTGCCCTCCCAGCGGCGCCACTCACCCTGGTATCCAACCTAATCCTCTTTTGGACAACTTCGAAGCCATGACTCTCGGGCCCGAGCTTCCGGAGGGACGCCGCGCGCTGCTTCTTATAAGCGATGATAATGCCAATGTCGTGCAGGTTACGCGCGTGATTGCGCTGGCAATCCGCACAGCAGACCTGCTTGGCGGTGGTAACGACTAATCAAACATAGTAAATCCATAAAGCTATGATAACATGTCCTATATCAGCTATTATAGGATGTGGAAATAAGGATTATATTCTGTTCACTTAGGTGAGAAGTTCATCTATTATAACCAGTGCCTACACAAATATAGAGGATCATATGAAGACTATCGAACTAACTAGCGAGATATGGCAGGAAGGCAATATGTACACTGCATATTGCCACGAGTTGGATGTTGCAACTGCCGGTCGGACTTTCGAGGAGGCTCGCAAGAACTTGGCGGAAGCCATTGAGATATTCTTTGAAGAGACCAAACGTATGGGGACACTAAGGCAGCTTTTGGAAGAGGCTGGTTTTAGCATAATATCCCAACGACTCCGCTCTAGTCTCTCCCAGGGTTAAGTTTTGCTCCTTTGAAAAACTAAGCTTTCCAATAGCCGAGCTACGAAGTGCCACCTATAAGGCCAACCAACTGGTGGGTCCAAGCCAGAATATTCGAGGCTTTTGGTTGCCAGTTCGTAAGAGAGCGAGGCGACCACCTGATATATCAGTACCCAGGTGCACGTCGTCCCGTTACCATTCCCCGTTATGACGAAGTGCCTGTAAATATTATCATGAAACAATATGCATACAGTAGGAATGAGCCGCGACCAGTATTTTGAGCTTCTAACTAACCTATAGTGTACTTACTGAGGTAGGTCATGTTCAGTGAAATACACTTTAGCAGGAATTAACCTTGTCTTATCGGTCTTATAGGCCCTCTTGATCGCGTCTACCTCTTTAGGTGTATAGGATAATTGCTATCGTGCCTCTAATTCAGTTCTAAACCCTCTTAGAGTGTTTTCAGCTTCTGTTATCGCTTGTCTATGTTCCTCCAATTCTTCATCTTTCAACACAGCTATGGTTATTGGTTCACTAACAGAACTTGGAGAGCTTTTAATAGTTTGAGTAAGCGCCCAGAGCGTGGCGAAAATACCATCGGATAGGTTCGGAGTTTTCCCCTCCCAAAAAACTCTTCTAAGGAAAGCAAGGAATGGATCGGCATTCTGTTGTCCACTACCTATACTAATGTAAGGGAGATCGCTAGTTGCCTCTTCAGGAGCACACGTTTCGCTGAATTGGTATAAATGATCATTGCCTCCTGCTCTTATAGCCACAACTGAGAAGTGGTAGGCGTTGGCTATTGGACCTCTATTCCCAATGGCTTGTTCCACTACAGTTGTCCTTTGATATTCAACCTCAGCATATTTCCAAAAGCGCTTTGAGATTTCGGTGGATTAGCTCATTACCACGACTTCTTTGTAGCGTATCAAAATTTGATGTTGGAATGTTGTTTAGCTCTTCATAATATCTCTGTGCCAGACCAATAGGCCCTGATACACCAAGGATTAGTTTATCTTTGACTATGTATAATTTGGTAACCGTTTCCTTTACTGTCTGGCTTGCCGAAGTACCCAGTGTGGCTGCACTATCCGCACCTACTACCACTCCATCAGAAGACTTCCACGCAACGATTAATGTCATAAACGTAATCCACCTTAGTCACGAAATACGCTGTTTACCTTCATATCGGGATATTTATGGTATATCTCTTGTATTAATTGTTGGAAAGATAGTCCTCTAACCCATTCTACAATCTTGTTTATACTTTCTTTGATTGCTGGGTTTACCGGTATCGACTTTGCATATTCAATGCCTTTCTCTGTTGCCTTATATTCCCTGTAATTACTGAAGCCAGAATATTTAATCGTAAGGTATCCCTCTTTAGCCAAAATTCCAGCGTCAGTATATATACTGGAATCAAATGGACCATAAGAATAAGGAGTAAAGCTATAGTAGTTTTCACCGCTTATTTCAGGATGGTCTTTTTCTAACAGGAAGAGAGCCTTTTGAAGTTGAACCGGCGTAAGTGGTTCGTCTTTAGCTGCTTCTAGAGTTACTAATACCCAGCTTTTTCTCTCCAAGGGAATCTCTATATTAGATGGCATGACTATAACCTCCAAATGTCATTAAAATAAAACAATCACATCCTCAGGATTCTGCTTTGCAAATTGATTTGTATCAGCTTTCTTATAACAGCATAGCATGTGCAAGTCAAAATTTAATGCAGATAGATTTAGATAGACTTTACTGGTTATTTTATTATATTGTGAATTAGAACATTTGTACACTTTAAACAATTATTTCTATCCCCAACGCTGTAGCCGCGTCTTCTGCCGTATGTATACCCGCACTCACCAATGCTACCTCGTCTGCGACGGCCCGGCTGCGGTCTTGCGGCAGAACTGAGCCCCAGATCACATCGATCTTGACTGGCAAGAGGTGTTCTCCAGTCTGTTTCTCCAGCAGCTTTAGAATCATCTCGGCCCGCTTACGGTAGGCCGCGCCGCGTACCAGCCGCTTGCGACGCACCTTTTGCAGCAACGGGTGCAGCTCCATCTCCAGAGCGACGCCGGATAGGGCACCCTGGTTGTCGCCAAAGGCGGTGCGCGGCGCTTCGGACAGGTCGTGGAGGGCGCGGTAGAGCAGGTCTATGTAGTCGGTGTGGAGCTTCACGCCTCCGCCTTGCAGCAGGTCCAGCAGATAGGCTTTGGCCTTTTCCGGTAGCTCCCACACCGCGCCGGGGGCCACCGCGATGTCGCTGGAGGCGTCCACGTTCTCCAGCACCGCTATTGGGTTGCCTGATAGCTCAAGTATTCTGGACAGTTGCGTCAGAGCGCGGTTCAGCTCCCGGCCTGGCTCAACTATAGACGGTATGTCCGATACGCCCCAAAATTCCTTAGGAACGCGCAGGTTGGGATAGAGAACGTAAGGGATAAGTCCATACTCATTGGCTCTACGGTCGACCAGGTCCTTGTCTAGCCACAACTGGAACTCCTCTGCCGTCCAAACCTCTATTGCGGTTACCTGCTCGCGAGTAGACGCGGTGTTAATGGTCGTGCTGTACAGCCACTCTAACTCCTCTTTTGAGACCTGATAGCGCTGCGCCACCCGCCAGATCCGGTTAAAATCTCCACCGGCCCACCAGGCGTAGATGCCTTGCACGTCCGGCGCATACACCCTTACAGTCTTTTCTTCGGCGTCCCACAGCGCTTTGAAGCAGCCATCGCCCATGACTGAGGCGTCTATCTCCGAATCGAAGTCCAACTGAGCCAGGTTATTGGCCTCGTGCACCTCGTGGAGCGCTATGTTAGCCCTACCTGCCCGGTCGTGGGCCTCTTGAGTGTCATCGATCGGACGTACTTCATACTTAATTTCGTTCATCATGTAAGAGGCTAATTTATCGATAAACACCTTTGCGTAATTGAAAGTTAGTCTACGCTGCCGGTTGCCGGTTGGAGCCTGCCACTGATCGCCTTCATAGAACCTGAGGTTCTCCCGGTAGCGCTTCATGCGCTCGGTGTCGGCTCTTTCCAGTTGCTTTGGTAGAGGGTCGGTTTTTGTGGGCACTGGTTAAAGGTCTCCTTTTAGCATTCCTTCTTCTTGCTTGCCTTACGCTGACTTATAATCCTGTACACGCTCCTCTTGCTTATTTCAAAGCGTTGCGCCAGAGCCATCACATCCAGGCCCTCTTCGTGGTAGGCTTTGAGCAGCTCCTGGTCTCTGATCTCCTTTATCATGCCGCGTCCGCCGTCGGTGTCGTCATAAATGCAGTGAGGAAGCGGGCATGTCAAACAGTGCGGGTGTACGTAACATCCATCATCGTGATACTTAATCTGCTCTGGCAATAGGTCTATGGCCTTTGTGGAGTATCCTCCGTTGCCTTCATCATCATATATGCTGCTCATTTAGCCTCCTTTCTTTGGAGATGAGTCCTTACCGACAAGTCGAGTGCCGATAGATCGAGCATCTTCGATACCGATAGATCGAGAACCTTTGGTATCTTCGATCCTGAGAAGGACCGCCCTGTTTATCTAATCTTGTAGTGAGGTTCTCGAACTATTGGTTCACCTCACCCTTCCTTTGGCCCTTCGAGGCGCATAGGTGGACGCTGCCTCCACGACAAGAGCAGCGCTCATAAGGAAATCATCGTGTCCGTCGTGCTCTTCTACGAAGAAATTCATAGTGCGGTTAGGTTTGTATACGCCCTTGGCCCGCTCTATCTGCCGCCAGAACTCACCCCATTCCACTGAGCCATCGCCGCGGTACATGCGCAGGCGGCAGGAGTTGACCGCGGCCAGGAACTCAAAGCCCAGGCGGGACTTGCTCTGTGTGGTGAATACGAAAGGTGTGACCGTGGCGCTGCCCAGGGTCTTGACCAGAAAGCTAGCTACTCCGGCGCCCACTCCGGTCGCGTCTATAACTATGCGGCGGCAGCCCCAGACATCTTTTAGCAACCTGGCAAGCTGTCCCAGGACCTCGGTGTGAGGGCGGCCAGTCCACCAGTAGTGCTCCACTATATCTATGGATGGCTCGCCGGTAATGGCAGAGGCGTTGGAGTAGTCCAGGTGGGCGATTGTGACCACTGTGGAGTCTTTTCGTGGCGCGGCCTGGCGAAGGGCCTCGTCCTGTAGGGGCGCAAGGCCTTGCGCCCTGGACGTTTCTGATGACACCTCGCCGGCCAGGTCTACGCCGGCAACGTAAACCTCGTCCTTGGATGGTGGACTACCCATGCGATAATGCCCGCCCTGGAGTGCGGTCCGCTGCTCCCTCGAAAGTAAGCCGCCGCCCTCTCGGACCAGGTTAAGGCAGTACTGAGTCTGAAAGAGGGGATGGCTTTCGCCAAGCCGCTCCCGCTCTGTCTCTACGAATTGGGCATAGGATGGATTGTAGTTAGCCACCTCATGCCAGTCGTAACGGTAGTGGCGTCGGATCCCGTCCCTGCGTTCCATTTCCAGGTTGGACTGCTTCACCTGCTCCAGCAGAGCGCTCTCGTCCCAGGGAGTGCCGTATAACACAGTGGTAGCGTTGGTGGAGCTGGCCATGGGGCGGAAGTCCTTGGAGTAACGCTCTATCCCCACGTCCTGCGCCTCATCTACCTCCAGCATGATGCCGGCTGTAGCGCCAACCACCTGTGCCGACCCATCTGCGCTGTAGAACGCGGCGGCGGCTTTACCCAGGCGAAGGATGTATCCCTGCTCAGAGCGCCAGTGTCTGGCGTAGCCTGAGTCGTCGAGCCGCTCCTTGAGGCGGAGCATGCTGGTGATAGTCTGAGGCCGAAAAGTGGGGCTGCATTTGATTATGTAGCCGCCTTGTTTCATAAAGAGGGTAAGCAGCAGCACCTCCAACTGAGCCGACAGCTCGTTCTTGCCGCCTTGCCTGGCTATCTCCACTGAGAAGGTCAGGCCCTTAGCGCCAAGCACGCTGTCCAGCACCGCGCGGCCGATCTCGATTTGGTATGGCCTTAGTTTTTGGGTTACTGCCATAGGACACCTCGGATGGGATAAGTAAGGTTTTGTGGTGGGTTGGCCTAATCCTTACGAGGAAGGACCCGCGAAGGATGAAAATGTACCAGCGTAGCCCGTTCCTTGAGGTTCTCGAAGGCAACGCCTCCCGATTCTATTTTCGAACCAACGACGGATCAGTAGCTCTACCCCAGCAGCCTGATAAGCAGGTTCAGCAAAATTGCTCCTAGCAGCATAAACACCAGGTTGTTAACTCTGCCCTTGATATCATCCAGCTCTTTGCGCATCTCCTTCTGGCGTTCTTCCAGCAAGATATCGAAGGGCGAATCCGGATTTATATCTATAGGCCTGTCCTGTAGGGGCGAGGTCGCCTCGCCCTTGCTGCTGAAGGGCTGGTCTACCAGGCGTTCCTCGATCTTGTCTCTAAAGCGTGATATAGCATTCATTAGGCGGTCCTCTTTTATCTTCATGCCGCATCCCTCGGTAGCCCCAGACTCTGCCCTATTCCATCCAGAACGCCGATGACGCTGTCCATTAAGTCGTCCTTGGCCTTGGGCGAGAGCCGGTACTGGGTGGCTACGGCTCGCACTAACAGACCGACGCCTTTCATAAGGAGGTCTAAGTCCTCAGGCCGCTCCATAATCGCCTGTTGAAGCTTCAGTCTCAGCAAGGCTATCTCTTCGTCCAGTCCTTCCATCTCCATCGCCTCCGGAAGCAGCGCCTGTTCCGCCTCTGTCAGAGCGTCTCTGTAGAAAGACTCGGCTACTGCGACACGCCTCGCTGCCTGTGGCTGTGTGACATTGCTCCTGGGGGCCTTTTTCGGTTCTCGTTTCATTCTTTGACCTCCTGTCCTGAGCGACGCCTGTCCTGAGCGTTGTCGAAGGGTCGAAGGGCCTTAAGGCGGCTTTTCTCTATCAAGGGGTTGACGTCCGTCTCGCCGCCTAGCAGGTCCATCATCTCCGTAATGGACTCGGCAGGGACTCTGCGCATTACCTCGATAGACCCCAGTACAAGGCAAAGGGCTGCTATGTCCCACCGGCCTTTGTCTATGGCTATTGATAGTGCACCAGCCATTAACTATTCCTCCTTATCTTGGCTTTACCAGCCCACCTTTGCCGCAGCGCCAGAAGGCTGATGGTAATAGACCCGATAGCTATCAGAGCGCGCACCGCGATGGATAGACCGGGACTGATTGATGTCAGGGATACCTCCATGCCGTACATTGCTACACCTATTCCATGGTAGAGGGCTTCTATGAGCGTGGCGCCACTTACTATTGATAATGCCTTGGCTCCAATACGCCTGCCTCTGAGGCGCGTCCTGTAGCTAGAAAAGTACAGAGTGTTTATTGCGCTGCTGGCTACCGTTAAAAGGTCCTCCAGTAATAAGGCTATCTCCATACCATCTAGCATTCTTGTCTCCTAGTAGGGGCGAGGTCGCCTAGCCCCCGTCGAAGGAATCTACAAATTAAGCGCTTCCTCTGGCTGGAAATTATGACGCTCGACCTGGGGGTGTGTAGGCCAAGCGACTAATAGCGCTTAGTGTAGAGGCGCCAGCCAGAGGAATTAAGAATATACTAGAACTGTTGTTCTCATTAGTCAAGGACTTTTTGACAAGAAGTATCAAATCCTGCACCCCAGGCTAAAGCCCAAGGCATAATGTTCTGTATCCATGCCCCAGGCTTCAGCCTGGGGTACCCTATTCAAACATCCCTCCTTTACACAAATCGAAGCCTTGCGTATAATGATTTTGACTGGGACCCCCAAGGCGGGCGTCTCAGTCCTTTTACTAGTATCTACGGATCCTTTGTCTAAGGGGGCGCTCGGATGGCTCAGAAGAGTAGTTATCTCACCCAGGAAGGCTATGATAAGCTGAAGGAAGAGCTGGAACATCTGGCTAGCTTCCGGCGACAAGAGGTGGTGGACAAAATCCATGATGCCAAAGACCGCAGCGGCAACTCAGTCAGCGATTCGGAGTATAACGACGCCAAGAAAGAGCAGGGCTTTGTAGAGGGCAGGATCCGCACCTTAGAGAACATACTGAGGGATGCCGTAATCATCGAAAAGAACAACTCTCATCCTTCTGACGTGGCGCGTCTGGGATGTAAGGTGACGGTGCTGAACCAGGACCACAAAGAAGAGCAGTTCTCCCTGGTGGGCAGCGCCGAGGCCAGCCCGCGCAATGGCCGCATCTCCAACGAGTCCCCGGTTGGACAGGCCCTCATAGGCCGTCGCATAGGCGACCAGATAGAAGTGCTGGTGCCCGGTGGGGTAATAAAGTTTACTGTGATGGCAATTGAGTGATAAAGAAGGCGCAAACTCCTTTGACCCTTCGACCCTTCGGCAAGGCTCAGGGCGAGCGGAGCAGAACAGACACCTCGACCCTTCGAGAGCCTCAGGGCACAGTTCAGCGCGAGCGGACCAAGACAGGCCCCTCGACACTCTCATACGGCAACGAGTGGAGAAGCTGGAGCGGCTCAGGGCCAGAGGTGTAGAGCCATACCCTAATCGCTATAAGACCTCCCATGCTATCGTCCAGGCCCTGGAATGGGCCGAGGCTAACCTAGAAGCTGGGCTTTCTGAGCGCCGTCCTGTCTCCGAAGGCGACTCCGCCGAAGGACGGGCGCCTATGGCGTCGCCTGGGCGAGAGGCTCTCGAAGGGCACACTCCAAGCCCTGCGCCGGAAGAAGATCGGCCGGTTTTTACCCTGGCCGGACGTCTTGTCTCCAGCAGGCACATGGGGCGCGCCACCTTTGCTCACATCCAGGACAGCAGCGGCCGCATTCAGTTGCATCTGCGGCGGGACGTCCTTGCCGATGATTACGAAGGCTATCTCAAAGACTTCGATCTTGGCGACATAATAGGCGTCTCAGGCCCCCTCTTTCGCACCCGCACCGGCGAGACCACAGTTGAAGTCCAGGGCATATCCATGCTTTCGAAAGCCCTCAGGCCGCCGCCGGAGAAATGGCATGGCCTGGCCGACGTCGAGATCCGCTATCGCCAGCGCTACCTTGACCTGATGTCCAACGAGGATGTCAGGCGCATCTTCGCGACGCGCTCGAAGGTCGTATCCACTATGCGCCGCTACCTGGACAGCCGGGGCTTTATGGAGGTAGAGACTCCAATACTGCTTTCGCAGGCTGGCGGCGCCGCGGCCCGACCCTTCGTCACCCATCACAACACCCTCGATGAGGACATGTACCTGCGCATCGCCACGGAGCTACATCTGAAGCGACTCATCGTTGGCGGCTTCGACAAGGTGTACGAGATTGGACGCATCTTCCGCAACGAGGGTATGTCCACCAAGCACAATCCTGAATTCACAACCCTGGAGAGCTACCAGGCCTACGCCGACTACCATGATGTCATGGCTATGGTGGAGGAGCTGATACCTCACATCGCGCTGGAGGTTCTGGGTACTACCCACATTACCTACGGCGGCGCCGAGATCGACCTATCGCTCCCCTGGAGAAAAGTGTCTATGCAGGACGCTATTCTGGAGTACGCAGGAATTGATATAATGCAGCACCCCGACCTCGAGTCCTTGCAGGCTGCCATGAGAGCGCGCGGGATGGGAGCGCCTAATGCCGAGGGATGGGGGAAGCTGGTGGACCATCTCCAGTCTGAGTACGTGGAGCCTAAGTTTATTCACCCCACCTTCCTTATAGACTATCCCGCAGAGCTTTCGCCGTTAGCGAAGGGAGTGCCGGGAAATCCGAAGCTGGTGGAGCGGTTCGAGGGCTTCATCGGCGGCATGGAGGTAGCCAACTCCTTCACCGAGCTTAACGACCCCACCGAGCAGCGAGCGCGCTTCGCCCAACAGTTGAGTCTGCGTGAGGCCGGCGACGAAGAGGCAGAGCTTATAGACGAGGACTTCCTAGTGGCCCTGGAGCACGGCATGCCCCCCACCGGCGGCCTCGGCATCGGCATAGACCGCCTGGTCATGGTCCTAACAGACAGCGCGTCGATACGAGAGGTGATACTGTTCCCACAGATGCGAAGGCGGGAGTGATATACTTTTAGGAATGTAGTTAGAGTAATTGTGGTGAATTGATAATGTGCAGGTATTCTAATGTCTCATCATAGGTTATCAGACCAGATAGTTGCTCGTTTTTGGGAATTTGTTGGTCAAGGACTCAGCTATTCAACAGCTTGGGAAAAGGTCAGAGAATGGTGTGAAGAAGAAGGCAGAAAACGGGGACTGACTGATCCGACTAATTCATGGAGGAGCGCCAGTGGACAAGCCTTCGAGGTAATAGCTCAAAACCTAGTGATAGAACAGGTTGGGAAGAGTGACTTAACCGAGCACTTAGTGCTTTATCGTTGGCGTGATTCTCCTGCCTGGATAAGAGACGGTATATTGTCTGAACGTGTCTGGCCAAAGGATGAGTTACGCGAGCCTGAAACAGCTTATTCTAATGTAGATCTGATCTGTATCGCCAAAGATATGGCAGGTGACGCGGCCAGAGTGCTTTCCGTGTATAGTTGCAAGTCATCTGTAGCCGAACGATATCAGCAAGATCTTTATTGGGCGGAGAGACTTAGGGGACGAAGTATTAAATTTTGCTTTGTTACAATTGATCAAGGCTTTGTGAATTACGCCATCGGCTCCAGAAATTCTTCACGGGACCCCAAGGCTATTACCCTGGGCCGCGCACTATATGACAGAATATATTTATTAACCGAGGATAAAATCGTCAACTCGCCGAGAGTCTTTAAGGGTATTGAAGAAGTCGTTAAAGATATGGATTTGTGGCTTCAGGCGGACTAGTCCAATAAGCTGATGATTAAGTATCGTCAATTAACAGCTATGATATCTGGATAACGCGAGCTTAGTTGTAATAAGGGGTGATTCATATGGTGAAAGCAAAACAAAGTAAGCTTCTGTTTGAGGTACCATCTTTAGATTCAGACGATGCTGATAGTTTGCGCTCAACTCGCAAGAAAAAATCTGCCTCAAAGCCTGAGAAGCCTATCCTGGAATCAACTACATTATGGGATTTCCCAACCCAAAGTTATGGCAAGACCAAGAAAGGGAACAACAAGTATGCTGGAGTTACCCCGGCATTCATAATATGGAACTTAGTCCAAAGATACACTCAGCCCGGGGATCTGGTGGTTGATCCAATGGCTGGCAGTGGTACGACTGTCGATGTCTGTAATGAAGAGGGTAGGCGCGTCGTAGGCTTAGATCTTGGTCCTGCGCATCCGGAAGTACTCCAGCATGATGCCAGACATATACCTATAAGAGATGAAAGCGTTGATCTGGTATTTATAGATTCTCCATATTCAGATAACGAGAAATACTCTGACCATCCCGCTTGTATTGGTAAAATCTCCGCAGAAGAAGAGCGGTTTTTTGACGAGCTTGAAAAAGTTACTCAGGAAGCCTACAGAATATTAAAGCCGGGTAAAGTATTAGCCTGGTTAATTGGTGATCAGTGGATTAAGAAACGATTTACACCTGTAGGATTCCTTCTATACGAGCGTTTATCGAGGTATTTTGAAACGGTCGATTTAGTCTGCATAACGAGGAGAAATCAGTCTTCAAATACAGGGGTATGGCATTACAGAGCTAGAAAATTTAACTTCTACCTCCGTGGGTTCAAGTACCTCTTTATTATGCGCAAACCCACAGGAGCGCCTCAGAGAGAGCGTGGCTCTAATACATGGACTTTCTACGAACGTGGCGGGTCTGATGGGCGGATAAGAATGACTCAAGAAGGTTCAGTTGTTTCCGATGATGAAGAGACCGGCGGAATCGAAGAGAGGTAACTATGGACAACAATTACATAGTTAAACTTGGTCCCGAAGCCTTCGCCTTGCTGCATATTATGGTGGAAGAACAAATAACGAACACCGACCAGTTGGAGATTCTTAGCGCAAAAAACCTACCATTACTGGAGGCCTGGGCAGCCATCCAGAGGGCAGACCAAGACCACCAATGTGTAGATGATGGCTACCAACTCTTAGTTTGAAACCACAATAATGCGACCGCTCACCCAGTACATAGAAAACGCCCTACGCAGAGTCCGCATCGATCCGTGGGAGGAAGGCAGCAGATATATCGCTCGCTTCGATGGCATTCCCGGATTGCCGCAGATAGAGGCCGATACGGAGGCGGAGTGTCTGCATGAGATCAAGATCGAGCTGGAGAAATGGGTCGTCCAGGCCCTTCGCCGTGACCGTGAGCTGCCGGAGATCGACGGCGTCAGCCTGAACTTTGGTGGGAGCAGGGGCCAGAGGTGGTAGAATAAAAGAGGCGACGGGGTAAAGAAGATGCTCAAGCCACAATTTATTGTAGACGAAAAAGGCAGGAAAAAGGCGGTTATAATCTCCTTGAAGGAGTACAAAGAGCTACTAGAGGACCTGGCAGATCTGGCGCTTATAGCTGAACGTAGAGGCGAACGAGCGGAACCATTCGAAGATGTAATAAAGCGTTTAGAGGACAAGTGGCAAGCCCTCAAGTAGTAAATACAAAAGTCATAATAATGAATACTTTTCTACATCCAATAACCATAATCGGCCCATCCGGGGAAGTGACTTTGGAGGCATTAGTTGGCACAGGCGCTCCTTACACTCAGATACCTAGTCATATTCTGGAGTCCCTTGCGGTCGCTCCAAGCTTCGAGAGAACATTTATTTTGCCAGACGGCTCAGAGAAGGAATACTACATGGCGGACGTTAGGATGAGGCTGCTGGATAAGGAACTCCAATCCCTGTGCGTCTTCGGCGACTCCGACATTAGGACAGTTATCGGTTTTGTGACTCTGGAGACGCTCGGACTTGGGATCGACTTAGTTAACAAAAAGCTTATTCCTGTTCCTGCAAGAGCGCCATCTCCACGGCTGGTGGAAGAAACGCGAGGCCACGCTCCGACCGCAGCAGGTCAAGGCTAATAGGAGGAGATTTCATGAGACTTTTGACAAAATACATTGAGAAGGCGCTTAGCACGGCCAAAGTAGAGAAGATGGAAGACGGCCGCTACTTCGGCTATTTAGGTGGATTTCAAGATCCTTGGGCGGATGGCGATACCAAAGAAAATTGCCTAGAGGAGCTTAGAGAAGTTTTTGAAGAATGGCTGGTGCTGGCCCTACGGGAGGATGATGAGTTGCCGGAACTGGACGGATTGACCCTCAATTTTGGGGGCGGTCGGTGGCAGGATGTAGAAACGAAGGCGGGCATAGAGGATACGGTCAAGCCACAATTTATAGTAGATCAAAAGGGTAAGAAGAAAGCAGTTGTCCTCTCGATTAAGGAGTACGAGGAGCTATTGGAAGACCTGGAAGACTTGTCTATTTTAGCCAAGCGTAGAGGTGAGCCCACCGTGCCCTGGGAAGATGTAAAGGAAAGTTTGGAGGCCAAGTGGCGGAGTATCGAATAGAGATACTACCCGCTGCACATAGGGAATTGGATGCTTTGCATCCTCTCATGGGTAGACGCATTAGCCGGTCTATAGACAATCTGAGTTTCGACCCACGGCCTAGAGGCGTACGTAAAGTCAGAAGGGAAGAAAACTCTTATCGACTGCGGGTAGGGGATTACCGAGTTCTTTATGATGTATACGATAATGAGAAGCTTGTAAGCGTTTACTCTATTAGGCATCGCAGAGAAGCTTACCGTTAATACGGAGACATAAAAGACCCATGCTTTCACTACAATATATACGTGAGCACCCGGCCGCAGTACGAGATGCCCTGGCTCGTCGCCACACTGAGGTCCCGTTGGAAGACATCCTGGAGTTCGATTCCCACTGGCGTAAGGTCCTTCAGGAAGCCGAGGAGCTGCGCGCTCAGCGCAATGAGGCGAGCAAGCGTATGTCACAGATGAAGGACCGAGCCTCGGCAGAGTTCGAGAAGCTCAGGGCGGAGATGCGGGACGTGGGCGACCAGATCAAGGAGCTTGAGGCTGACGTATTGGAGCTTGAGACCAGGCGCGACAACCTTCTCGCTCAGCTTCCAAACATACCTGACCCCAACGTCCCCAACGGTGAAGACGAAAGCGATAACCAGATATCCCGCACTTGGGGAGAGCCACGCGCGCTGCCCTTCGAGCCTAAGCCTCACTGGGAGCTGGGCGAGGCCCTGGGAATAATCGACTTCGAGCGCGGCCAGAAGATCTCAGGCTCTCGCTTCTACGTGCTCAAAGGCGCGGCCGCCAAGCTCCAGAGGGCGCTCATCACCTGGTTTCTCGATCTGCACGTAGGCAAGCATGGCTATACCGAGGTCTATCTGCCCTTTATGGTCAAGGAAGAATGCCTCTTCGGCGCTGGACAATTGCCGAAGTTCGCCGACAACCTGTATCGAGATATAGAGGACGACCTCTGGATGGTCCCCACCGCGGAGGTCCCTATCACCAATCTGTACCGGGACGAGATCCTGCCCGCCGATATGATACCTATCTACCACGTTGCCTACACCCCATGCTTCCGGCGCGAGAAAATGTCCGCGGGCAAGGACGTTCGCGGCATAAAGCGGGGCCATCAGTTCGATAAGGTGGAGATGTATAAATTCGTAGAGCCCAGCGCTTCTGAGGATGAGCTTTACAAGCTGCTGGACGACGCCGAGGATATACTTCGACTCCTCGACTTGCCATACCGCGTGGTGGAGCTGTGCACCGGTGACCTCGGCTTTTCCGCCGCTCAAACTTACGATCTGGAGGTATGGGCGCCTGGCTGCAATGAGTGGCTGGAGGTCAGCTCCTGTTCCAACTGCGGCGACTTCCAGGCCCGGCGAGCTAACGTCCGCTATCGGCCAGAGCATGGAGCGCGCCCGGAGTACCTGCACACCCTCAATGGCTCTGGCCTGGCGCTACCACGAGTGATGATCTCTATAATGGAAACCTACCAGCGCGAGGACGGCTCCATAGCCATCCCCGACGTGCTGAGGCCGTACATGGCTGGGATAGAGGTTATACGATAAGATGAGAGATACCTAAAAGGTGGACATAGAAGAAATAAGAGAAGCTTTCCGCTTTAGCCGCTACGAGATGCGGGAACATGCTGGTGAGCAAGTCGGTAGGAGACATATTACAAGAGCTGAAATTGAGGAAGCCATCCTGCGGGGCGAAATTATTGAGGAGTATGGCTCTCATTATCTTGGGCCTTGTTGTCTAGTTAATGGAGCAACTGCAAGTGGTCGCCAGATTCATATAGTTCTTTCAGCGCCACCGAACCATTGGATTATAACCGTCTACGAGCCAGATCCAAACCTCTGGATCGACTACAGAATTAGGAGATGAAGCTAATGAAGTGCTTGATGTGTGGCGGAAAAATGGAGGAAAAAGTATTAAACAGTATAAGTCGCACTTATAGCGACGGACATAAAGATTATCACGTAATCATAACTGATGTGCCCGCTAAAGTGTGTTCGCAGTGTGGTGAGACTGTATATACTCTAGATATTGTAGACCAGCTTCTTTCCATTGCCAAAAAAGTCAAAAGTGGCAAAGCTCCACATAAGACAATAGAAGTCCCGGTCTTCAGCCTAAAAGAAACCGAGTAGCTGACCTATTATCGTTATGATCGAAGGCATAGCAGGCGTCGTTATCTGGACCGATAATCTGGAGCCGATGGCCCGGTTCTATCGGGACATTCTGAAGCTGCCAGTCCACTCAATACATCCGGATTTCGTAGCCTTTGAGTTTGGCGACATGCGCTTTAGCATCGGCCTTCACAGCGAAGTTAACGGTCCCACGAAAGACCCTCATCGTATCATGGTGAACTTTGACGCCTCAGATATACATAAGCTCACAGAAGAGCTAAAGACCCAAGGAGTGGAGTTTGTCCGTGAGCCTGAGCTAGAAGAGTGGGGCGGCTACATCGCCACCTTCCGCGACCCCGATGGCAATCTCTTACAGTTGCTACAGCAGCCAAAGAAGTAAGCCTTCTGCTTCTATACTGCTTACTATTTTAAACAGCTACATCCGGCTGGCTTTTCATAGACAAGGCTATTCGCCTTCTCTCGATGTCTAGTGACAGCACCGTAACCATAACCTGTTGCTGTACTTTCACCACTTCCTTGGGGTCCGATACAAAGCGATCGGCAAGCTGGCTGATGTGCACCAGCCCGTCTTGATGCACTCCTATGTCCACAAAGGCCCCAAAGGCTGTGATATTGGTGACTACGCCCGGAAGCTTCATTCCGGGCCTTAAGTCGGTGATCTCTTTTACGCCTTCTGCAAAGCTGAAATGCTCGAAGGCTGGTCGAGGGTCGCGGCCGGGCTTGGCTAGCTCTTCTACGATGTCGTTTAGCGTCGGTAAGCCCACTTTATTACTTACGTATGCCTTGAGGTCGATTTGGCTACGCAAGGCACTGTCGCCCATCAAGTCCCCTACAGAGCAGTCCAGGGAGCGGGCCATAGCCTCTACTATGTGATAACTCTCCGGATGTACGGCGCTGTTGTCCAGCGGGCGCTTTCCATTTCTAATGCGGAGGAACCCCGCTGCCTGCTCAAAGGCTTTTGGCCCAAACCTGGGGACTTTCTTCAGCTCCTCTCTGGATCCGAAGGGACCCTGCTTGCTGCGATAGTCTACTATGGACTTAGCAAGCTGTGGGCCAAGCCCCGAGACATAGGATAGAAGCTGCTTGCTGGAGGTGTTCACATCCACGCCCACAGCGTTGACACAGCTCATCACGGTATCGTCCAGGCAACCCTTAAGCTTTTTCTGGTCTACGTCGTGCTGGTACTGGCCCACGCCTATGGACTTTGGGTCGATCTTTACAAGCTCTGCCAGTGGGTCCATAAGACGCCGTCCGATGGACACCGCGCCTCGCACCGTCACGTCCTGGTCCGGGAACTCCTCCCGTGCGACATCAGAAGCTGAGTATACCGAGGCCCCGCTCTCGTTTACCATGACCACTAGTATGTTTTTATCAATATCCAGGGAGCGCAAAAAGGACTCGGTCTCTCTGCCTCCCGTGCCATTGCCTACGGCTATCGCTTCGACCTCGAAATGCTTGGATAAGGCCGAGACCTTAGATGCCCCTTCGGAGGAGCGCCTGTCGCCCTGATGCAGGTATATGACGTCGTGATAGAGCAAGGCCCCCTGGCGGTCCAGGCAGACAATCTTACAGCCGGTCCTTATGCCCGGGTCTATCGCAAGTACGTTCTTCCCTCCCAGAGGCGGCGCAAGAAGCAACTGGCGCAGGTTATCGGCGAAGACCTGGATGGCCACCGTCTCTGCTCGCTCCTTGGCGGTGTTGCGCGCCTCTGTCTCTATAGATGGGGCAAGGAGCCTCTTGTAGCCGTCTTGTACCGCAATCCTTACCTGTTCAGATGCCGGGCCTTTTCCTTTTACGAAGAGCTTCTCTAGCCTGCCCAAAGCCTCTTCCTCAGGCGGTCCGATATGCAAAGACAGAACGGATTCCTGGTCTGCCCGCATCATCGCCAGCACCCGGTGAGAGGGCGCTTTGTCCAGCGGCTCCTGCCAGTCAAAGTAGTCCCGGTACTTGGCGGCCTCAGCCTCTTTTCCTGGGGTTACCTTTGTTCTGATCGCTCCTTTAGACATGAACAGCTCTCGGGTGCTACCTCTAGCAACAGTATCCTCGCTCACCATCTCCGCGATTATGTCCCTTGCCCCTGCCAGGGCCTCTTCGATGCTGGTCACGCCCTTCTCAGGATCAATGTACGCCTCTGCCAGAGCCAGAAGGTCGATGTTATCCTGACCCCAGAGGAGCTGCGCCAGTGGCTCAAGGCCCTTCTCTTTGGCTATCGTCGCTCTGGTGCGGCGCTTTGGCCGGTATGGCAGATAGATATCCTCCAGCTCCGCCATAGTCGGAGCCGCCAGGACTTTCGTCTTCAATTCAGCGGTCAGCAGATCTCTCTCCTCTAGAGATGCTAAGATAGCCTCCTGACGCGCCGTCAGCGCTCTAAAGCGGGCCATAAGGTCCCTTATGGCGGTGATGGAGACCTCGTCCAGGCTCCCGGTAACCTCTTTGCGGTACCTGGAGATGAAGGGCACAGTCGCTCCATCGTCCAGAAGGGCGGCAGTAGCAAGCACCTGTCTTTTGTCCAGGCCAAGCTCTCTGGCGGTCTTCTCGATATTTTGTGCTTCGGTCAGTGGTACTTCTATAATTGTTGTCATAGCTCTTTACTCAACAGTTGTTTGATGAACTTAAAAGTTATTATAGCTATACTTTATAGCATATAGGTCTATCTAATAAACAATCGATGTGGTCTTAATGTTTCAGACAGATCCGCTGATCCCAAAACGAGTGTATAGTTGACTCAAAGCGGGGAGACTATGAATAAAGGAGTACATAATGTCTTATATGCGTATCGGTGTTATCAATTCCAGCCGGGGACCGTCGATGAGGTTGTCAAGCGCGCCGCAGAGGGTATGCTTCCTATATTACAACAGCAGCCAGGGTTCATCTCCTATGAGATCGTGAAAACGTCGGAAGGCGCCGGCATTTCTCTGTCCACCTGGGAAACAGCGGAGCAGGCTAGTGCAGCCGTAAATGTCATTGCGAATTGGGTCCAAGGAAACATAGCTCCTAAAGTAGCTTCGTTACAGAACCACGTAGGGGAAGTAGTATTGAGCAGCCGGGATAGGGCTTAGGATAGGATGTCCTGTAAGTGGCTTGCTTCCCGCCATCCTTATCTTAGAATGTTCGCTATTGACTTCATCTGGTATCACCTTCCGGCATCTAAGTTCATGTCCTGGCTGATCGCGCTGCTCATAACTATCCTGGCTATGCTGCTCACCGGCTGTACCGCGAGTCAGGGCCAGCCCCCTCCATCTGTATCTCCAACCGTCACGGAGGAGCAGCGTGGAGCACCCACTATTACCTTTAGCCCTACTGCCTCTGCAACCAGCAGTCCGGTCCCTGTGCTGCCAAGTCCTACGCCTAGTCCAATTCCAACTGTGTTACCTACCTCGACACCACGGCCAGCACCTTCGCCACGGCCATCTATACCTATTTCACCTGAGGAGGTTGTTCAGGGCGACCCCAGCAGGCCGTGGATAAGCCTCGTCTTCAATGCAGGTGCAGGCTATCGGCCGGCGCCTATGATTCTGGACGTGCTAAAGACGAAAGGGGTAAAAACGTCCTTCTTCTTGCTGGGCTGGTGGGCGGAAAAGGAGCCGGAGCTAGTGCGGCGCATTGCCGGCGATGGGCATGAGGTCGCCAGCCACGGCCACCGGGTGTTCGATCTAACGCAGGTCTCGGACGCAGAGGTTATCGCTGATCTTGAACAGGCTGAGAGTGTCATCAAAGGGATTACTGGACGGACTACTAAGCCTCTATGGAGTCCCTCGGCAGGCTACCGCGATGCCAGAGTCCGCCGTCTAGCCGCTTCTCTTGGCTACAGACCGATCTTCTGGACGCTCGACAGCGGCGACTGGCGCGAGGATTCCATTGCCGAAGGAGTGCGCCAGCGGGTGCTGGTCGGAGCAAAGAACGGAGCGATCATAGTGATGCACTTCGACAGCCCGCGGACTGCGGATACAGTTGCTTCTGCGCTGCCTGACATCATTGACGGCTTACGTGCGAGAGGATACCGGCTGGTAACGATAAGTGAATTGATCGCAGGGCAATAAGCTTGAATAGCACAGTGAAAAGAACACCTAGAAATGGCAAGAGCTGACGATAACTCCGCTGCTATAGCTATCGATAGTCTTTCTGAGTGACAGAAAGTTTAGCATTTCTGGCTTGTCTCATACTTGCTGTCAATACTGGATTAACGTTATCATGGCATATAGTTCTATGAAGAGCCACGACAAAAGCAAAAGTGCAGGCAAGTATATACTTGGGAGTGTATGGCAGGCCATGGATGGTCTGCCAATACTAGGAGATGTCGCTAAAATTCGGAATGGTATTCAGTACGAGCCATCTCTCCAACAAGCATCCCAAAACCTCGTGTCTAAGCATCCCCGTCAAGGATTTCGACCTGGACTGGTCCGCGTGAGCGATGGCTTCGAGCCACTGGTTATTAGAGACCATGTGTATCTGAATATAGATTCTGAAGTAATATATAAAAGTTCCAAGGCTTATCTATTCCCTTGGGACAGCCAAAAGGTCATCTTGAACAGTATACGTATTAGCCGGGGACCTTGGGTTGTAACAGGAGCTCCGGACTATGACGGATTGGTAGTCAACAACCTTTTCCATGGCATCTGGCCTACTGCCAAGCTTCCGCTTGAGGTCATTGCTTCCATTGTCAATGGGCCTGTTGCAAACGCCTTCATGAGCATCAACTGCACCTCGCGCCACAACCGTATCACGACCTTGGCCCAGGTTCCGGTCCCCAACTTCCATCCAGAATCTATCTCCACAATAACAGCCTTAGTGATTGAATACCGAAGTGCACGGTTGCAATGGCTGGCTCAACGTGTTCCCGACAAAGAGTCGGAGTTGCGCTGTCGCGAAATATTAGTGAGGATAGACGCAGAACTCCTGACGGCCTATGACTTGCCGCCCAGGGTGGAGCGCGAACTCCTCGATTACTTTGCAGGCCATCGTCGCCCTGGGCCGGTCGAATTCTACCGCTACTACCCAGATGACTTCCGCCCAGCTATACCCTTGCGTATGATTATCTCAGGGTACTTGCAGAGAGCGAGTGCAGAGCAAACTCTTCAGAGGTTACCTGTGCTGAATGATCCGGTGATCTCTAAAATGGTCTCCGAACTTGACTAATTGTGGCTGATGGCAACAGAAGGCTACCTACTCGACACATCAGTCGCTTCTTGGGTCTGGGATGGAGGAAATCCTAATCACATCTTTGCGTTAACTAAACTTGCCGAGTTAAGTGATGCTCCCGTATTTGTGTGTGCCATTACTATTGGGGAGATAGAACGTGGATTAGGTGTGAGTCTTGCTATGGACGCACAGAGACATGTAAATGTGAGGAGAGCAATGGCTGGGTATGAGGTCCTTCCTATAGATCATCACACCGGTCGGACGTATGGCGAGATTTGGGCAAGACTCTTCAATCAGTATGCCCCTAGAAATAGGCGTGGTCGTCTCACCAAGAAGGCGCCAGAGGATCTGGTCGATCCTACAACAGGAAGGGCTCTTGGTATTCAAGAGAATGACCTATGGATTGTAAGTGTAGCTGTCCAGTATGATCTACGATTCATCACTGGCGACAAGCGTGGTGGTATGCCGCGTGTGCTAGAGGCTGCAAATTACCTTCACCAGGCAGAATTCTGGGTCTAAGTTGGTCCCCATCTCCGTTATCGTAGTCACGGCCTTGCTACCTGCTACTTGATTCTTGCAACTGGATTGGTCTGCTCTCCCGATATCGCAGTCTTAGCTGGAGCCAAATGGTCGATGAGCCAGGCCAGGGCAGTTCGAAGCGCCGACTCCAGATAGTCTAGCGACATGCTGGGACGTAGCTCCCCGGGTTCAAGAGCGGCCTGCTCCGGCAGCAGCGGGACGTGGATAAAGCCGCAAGATGTGCTCAGGCCCGAGGACACGGTGTGTTGCAGAGCAGCGTACAGTACGTGATTGCAAATGAAGGTACCTGCGCTGAAGGACACTCGAGCGGGGACGCCCTTAGCAAGCAAGTATGTCACCAGCTCCCGCGCAGGGATGGTTGTGAAGTATGCGGCGGGACTATCGGGGATGGCCAGCTCATCATGAGGTGTGTTGCCCTCGTTGTCGGGAATACGGGCATGGTTCAGGTTAAGCCCAACGGTCTCCACCGAGAGACCCGCCACGTTGCCCTGACCAAGTCCTAGCCAAAGGTCCGGATGCTCAAGGTCCAGCGCTTCTCGGAGCAGATCAGCCGCGCGGTAATATACGACCGGAAGCACGAGCGTCTTCAGGTCTATCTCCATAGGCGGTGCAGCCGCGATACGCCGCACGACCAGTTCTGAAGGGTTCACCTGCGAGCCTGCAAATGGCTCGAAGCCGGTTAGAAGTATCTTCATGCAATACCTCTCTTTCTAACTCTAATACCAATTCGGTTTAAAAATGCTGTAAACGAGTGAAGGCGAAATTTCCTGTCCCGCTCGTGGTGAGCCAGCCTGTCCTGAGCAAGGTCGAAGGGAACCATAGGCGGAGCAACTCCCTCAGTCCTTCGACAAGGTTCTCCTGAGGCTCTCGAAGGGCTCACCACGAGCGGATAACCAGCCCTTTCGTACAGAATTGGTATAAGGTCATGCCTTCAAGATCCCCTTATGCCTGAGCGCCCGCTCCAGTGACGGCTGCATTTTCATCTCTTGGAACTCGGCGATGGCGAAGTCCAGGTGCTCTATGGCCTCTCTATGAATGTCTTCAGCTCGCCTAAGGCGAGAGGCCGTTGGGACGGGAGACCCGTCCCCTACATCCGGCACATCACCGGTAGGGGCGAGGTCCCCTCGCCCTTGCGATCGCCGCATCTCCTCGGCCTCCTCCAACAGCAGCTCCGCCAGTTGTAGGTGCGTGAGAGCGGCCTCTGGGCGGAAGCGGACTTTGGCGCATACCTCCAGCGCCTGTTGATAATATGACTTGGCTTTTTCTATGTCTCCCAGCAGAGCTGCGGCGCCACCGAGGTGACGGGCAGGGCAGGTAAAAGCAAGTTGCAAAACAGCGATAGAGGCGGCAGGGGCCAGGCGCTGCGCCAATAGCGTGGCCGTCTCTCTGTCCTCAACCAACACCGCGGTCTCCAGGAGATTGCAAAGGATATTATCACGGGTCTCATCCTCCTGGGGGCCGATGTTCCACTGGGCGATGATCTGGCGCAGTGCAGCTTGGGCTTCCCCAACTCGCCCCAGATGAGCTAATACAAGGGCTCTCCGTGCCAACGCGTTGGGGTTGTGCTCCTGACCTTCCGCCGCGCCTGCCATCTGAACAGCCATGGGCAGGGTCGCCAACGCCTCCTCCGGCCGGCCTAAGTGAAGGCGGGGCCGCCAGGTGTTGTTGGTAGCATACTGCCTCCCGAACACGGGACTCCCCAACTCGTTGCCCCGATCAATCAGGCGCCCGCCCGTATCTACGGCTTCCTCGAGACGGCCATCAATGAGACAATATAAGGCTTCTTGTGAGAGCACGGTGAGGAGGGTATTGGGGTCCCTAGTGCGTCCAGCCAGCTCCGCTACTTGATCCCGCAGTTCCTCGGCCCGGTTTCGTTGGCCCCAGGCCAGATAGACACTCGCGCTCTGCCAAAGAATTCGTCCCAGCCGAAGCGTGCTCACCCCCTGGTGAGAACGACGAAGGAACTCCTCCGCGAGTTGTAGGTTCTCCTCCTGGTGTTGTGGGGCCCTAGAGTAGACTATGACAAAATAGACAGCATCAAAAAGGGCTTCCAGGTCCTCCAGCCTCCGGGCCAACTCGAGAGCTCCGACGGCCAGTCTTCTGTACTCCGCCCATTGGCCCGCTGCCTCTGCGCCGACAGCCATCATCAAATCGGCGTACACCCGTTCCACTGTTCCTACACCCGCGTAACGATCCAATCGCTCCACCCACCAGCGGTAAGCGGGGGTCCCCCTCATAGACGCGGCTCCATAGTTGCTTATCCCCAGTCGCGCCACAGTGCAGGCACGAGAGGCGCGGATCTTGTCTTCCAGGGCCTCAGCCAGAGAGAAAGCCTCCTCAGCCACATCTTCATAGGCCCGCTGGGGTTTGCCCGCGGAGACCAGAGCCTCCCCCAGCGCCAGCAGCAGGTCGCAGCGCTTAGTCTTGTCCTGAGGATCTAGCACCTCCTGAACGTCTATAGCTCGCTCTAGAATGCGCACCGCCTCACCGTAGGAGTACACCGCCATTGCTCTTTTGGCCGCCATCTCACCGTATTCTACCGCCTTCGCGAGGTCGGCGGGGTCGGATGAATAGGAGAAATGCTCCGCCATCTCCGCGGCGTGCTCTTCTAACCGCTGTGCATACTGTCCCTCCAAGGCCCGCGCCACCTGCTGGTGGAGCCGGATGCGCCTGGGGGCTATCATCTCTTCGTATAGGGTCTGGCGGAAGAAGGCGTGAGCGAAGCGGTAGCGCACAAGTCCGCCCCGTGACTGCTCCTCCAGCACTCCGACCTTCAGCGCCTCCTCCAAAGCGTCTACCAGTGGCCCCTCCTCCATCTCAGAGACCTGCCGCAGCGTCTCCAGAGCGAAGTCACGCCCAATGACCGCTGCTATCGAAAGCAAGCGATTGCACTCTGGACTAAGGCGAGATAGTCGCCTCCCAATGACATCTCTAAGTCCTTCAGGGATGCTCATCTCAAGAGGAGTATCGCCAGTCGTTTGCCAGAGTCCCCCTTCATACTTAATGTGACCCTCCTCAACCAGGTAGCGCACCACCTCCTGGACAAAGAGTGGATTGCCCTCGGTCTGCCGGTGCACCGCCTCGGCCAGTCCCCAGAGCGCCTCCTGCCCGGCTATACCGCTGAGCATCCGCTGTACCCCATCGAGGGTAAGGCCGCGCAGCAGCACCCTGACGTACTCACCAGCCCGCCTCAGCTCTGCCAGTGTTGCAGAGAGGGGATGCGCCCGGTCCACTTCTATATCCCGGTAAGTGCCAACGATAAGCAGCCTTGCTCCCTGGAGGTTTGTAGCTAGATGCACAAGCAAGTCCAGGGTCCCTCTATCTGACCAGTGAAGGTCCTCCAAGACCAATAAGACAGGCTGAGTAGATGACGCATTGCGTAGAAAAGTGGTTATAGCCTGAAGCAGCCTCCATCTATCATCCTCCGGGTCTCCGGATGGTTTTGGCTCTACCTGCACCCTTTCTCTGACTTCAGATACTATCCTGGCTACTTCGGTAGCTCCGCTGCCCAGCTCTGTCTTTAGCTCTTCAGGAGGACGGGCAAGGACGTAACTGCGCATCGCCTCAACAAAGGCAAGGTAAGGCAGGGACAACGAGCCTTCCTCATAGCAGTGGCCTACCAGAGTCCTACCGCCACGGAGCGCTACATAAGTAGCCAACTGTTCGCAGAAGGCGGTCTTGCCAATGCCCGGCTCACCAACCACCATAGCCAGCGACCCGACCCCAGACATGGCATTATCAAAGGCAGTTTTCAACTGGCTTAGCTCTGTCTCACGACCAACGAAGGTGCGGTGGTAGATGGGGTTGTCGGTGGTGGTTGAGGACTGTGGTACGGGCGAGCCTAGTTTACCCTGAGGCTCTCGAAGGGAACCATCGCCCCTACGGCCGTCATCAGAGGACAGGTCAATAGATTCTAGGATCTGCCTCACTTCAGTGGCTGAGGCTGGTCTCTTGTTAGGGTCTTTCTCAAGAAGCCTTAGTATGAGCGCCTCTAATGAGGGCGGCAGGTCTGGCCTATGCCAGGATGGGGATACCGGTGGTACGTTGATGTGCTGAGATATAATGCCGATGCTGTCGTCCCCAATAAAGGGCGGTCTGCCGCATACCATCTCATAGAGCATAGCTCCCAGGGAGTACAGGTCAGACCGCTTGTCCGGCTCGCGCTCTCCTCCTCCCATAGCCTGCTCAGGGGGCATATACGATACTGTGCCAACCATCATGCCGGCCTGGGTAAGCCTGTCTTGGCCTACTGCTACTGAGAGGCCAAAATCACCTATCTTTGCGGTTCCGTCTCTGGTTAGCCAGATGTTTGCGGGCTTTAGGTCTCTATGGATTACTTCTTCAGAGTGGGCGTGCTCCAGACCTCTTAATACCTGTACTCCTATCTCGAGGGTACGCTGGAGTGACATCTTATGGTCATCGGCCTTTGCAATAAGGCCTTCTACATCACCACCCGGCATGAATTGAAAGATTAAATAGGGCTGTTCTCCCTCATTTCCTATTTCATATAGGGTAACGATATGAGGATGGTTTCCAAGCTTACCCATGGCTCGCGCTTCACGCATGATGCGTGCTCTGGAGGTATCGTCAAGCCCTTCCATTTTGATAAGGGCGAAGGCTACGGGCCTATCAAGCAGAGTGTCATGGCAAAGGTACACCCTCTTCTTTCCGCCCTCGCCTAAGAAACGTATTACCTGGTAGCGGCCTTTAACGAAGGAGGCCGGGTGCACTGGAGCTGGCGCAGGCGCAGTGTAGGAAAGGGTACTTTTGGAAGATCCTACTTGAGGGACCTGGTCTCTGTCTGCGGCGACCAGGTATGCTAAGGCGTCGACATTGCTTGGATCGAGACGCAGAACATCCTGGGCCCGCTGCCGCACGTTGTCCCAGTCTGAGTTAGTTATCGCGCTTTCAGCCTCATTGAGTAGGCGGTCTATTTGTCGCTGGACTCTCTCGCTAGTCATTCTGCCTCCCTAACATTGCCTGTCTTGAGTTTAGTCGATGGGACTTGATAAAAGGATAATTGCTCAGATTGTACTCTTACCAAAGAGCGCTGGCAATATTCCAATTAGATAGGGTTAAGGCGGCAATTTCTAGGTAGGAGTGGAAGAAGCGGTACTACGGGCTGAAGCCCGCAGCATGGAGTCCAACTATACCACAGGCTTATGAAGATTAAAAAAGTAATCTGGCACTCTAAAGGAGAGAGGATGAATCACCCTGGCTAATGAGTCATGCAAATCCTGTAGGGGCGCACCTGGGTGTGCGCCCTGACCACCCATGTTTACACTCTCACGCCTGCATTTGTGGCTTTAATCCTCGGTATTACTGGAGCCAGGGCAGACACCCAGGTCTGCCCCTACGGTACGATGATCTGCATCATGCATTGCTGAGTTGAGTGCTTCTATAACCTTTTCTGGGCCCGCCGTTCACGGCGGCCAGTCTCTCAGTACCAGATTAATTTCTTAATGTTCATCAGCCTGTGGTAGGGATACTCAACAATAACTGGTCACACCCAGCCGATCGATGCGAGCGAGACTGATCAGAGCCGTAGCATCGGAATAGACTTGGGGACGTGCCACTGCCTGCCCTCAGGAACTGGACCGCGAGCCATCCGCCATGGCCTTCGCGGCCTCGACCTCAGCATCAAGGCCCCGCTCTGGCTCCCAGAGGATCGGTACATACAGGCGTCCGCACAGATCGATGAAGTCGTGAAGCGACATGCCAGCGAGCATAGCCCCTTGCCCGAGCGTCAGGGTTGCCTCTCGGTATAGTTCGACCGCGAGTAATTCCAGTGCTAGCTGATAGGTATTCCCAGCCTCCTCTCCACGTGCCGCGGCCACTTGGGCCAGCTTTTCGGCGCTCAGGATCCAGGCTACCGGGCGGTTCTCCTTGCTCACTAACACCGGCTCCTGTTGTGCCTCCCGGATCGCCCGCGAAGCCGCGCCGTGTCCGAACTCTGCTACTGAGAACGTCTTCGCCATAAGTCTCTCTCCTTGTAAATCATCACTTTTGGTGATGCTATTATAACAAGTAGCAAGGGCCAAGTCACAAGTAGCAAGGGCTACGGGACAGGTTCCTGGCTACTTGCGACTTGCAACTAGACACTAGGAGACTTGTAACTTGCTACTTGACACTTGAAGCCTCTGGCTTCACGTCCAAGTCTAAAGACAACTGAACATTGATACGGGGTGGGGGAATGTAGCGCTCCTGCGGCTCCCACTTTATTTTTAGCTCGTGGGCCTGTGTTTGTATTACCTGCTGATATTTCCTCGGCGCGTAGGAGCCTTTGTACATGGCGGAGAAGGTCTGGACCAGGCCGGGGTACTCTCGCTTCAGCTCAGACATGAACCATTCCTTCGCTCCTGGTCTCAGGTGGAGGACTATAGGGTTTATGAAGTGAGCGCCGTGTTCTGCGGCCATTTTTATCACCGCCTCTATGCCTTCGATGCTATCGCTCAGGCGGGGGACTATCGGCGCCAGCATAATCCCTGCCGGGACTCCGGCTTTCACCAGCTCTCCCATCGCCTCGATGCGCTTTTCCGGCTTTGGGGCCTGAGGCTCCAGCTTTCGCCAGACCTCATGGTCCAGAGTGCCGACGCTGAACAAGACCCGCACCAGGCCCAGCTTAGCCATTTCTCGATACATGTCTATGTCCTGAAGAATGGACGGCGACTTTGTGATGATGCTGAAGGGGTTACTGTGCACCTTTAGGATATTTATTATCGAGCGCGTTAGTCTGTACTGCTGCTCTGCGGGCTGATAGGGGTCTACGTTCGCTCCTATCAATAGGGAATGTCTATTCCAACTGCGCTTGCGAAGCTCGGCGCGCAGCAGCTCCGGAGCGTTTACCTTAACCTGTATCCTTTCCTGAAAGTCATAGCCTGGGTCGTAGCCAAAGTAGCGGTGGGAGCCACGAGCATAGCAGTAAGCGCAGGCGTGCTGGCAGCCGCGGTAGGGGTTGATAGTGAACATGAAGGGCATGCTCTTGACGCGGTTGATGATGCCCTTTACCCGTATTTCCTCAAAGAAGACCTTTGCCATCTCAACTTCACAGTACCTTTTGATCCATTGAATCAGTAGAACTAACGCTCGGTCAATGGGATGGTGGCAAAAGCCTCTTGAGCAGGCGACTAAAAATGCTGTTTAATTAAACAGCAATAAAATTAAAGGTAAAAAAACTCTTGCTTATTTTAAAAAAGGACGATTTTTAAAATAAGAAGTGTTAAAATCATATTTAATTTCACAATAGTTTAGTTAAAGATGTTATCGATTTCGCTTGACAAGCTCTTGACAAATACGAGTCTCGGGGAAGGAACCTGCTAGACTATATATAGAGAGTTGGGGCGCCCTGAGACCGGGGGCGGAAGGAAGTGGTGGTCTGAGCAGACGAGTAGGAGGCGAGGAAGTGCGCTTACTCTATGGAATAACAACCGAACTAATGGCAACGCTGTGCGATCGTTTCTGTCAGTCGCGCTACCGGTTGTATTTTACCGACCATATTAACGCCTCTCCGAATCCTGATTCGGCGAATCCGCTGAGCCTACTTAAGGACTTCGAGGCTATCGTTCAGCAGGATGATCGTGCAAATCCCAAGTTTTTCATGCACAAAGCTGGTGTCAGACAGTTCACGGAACAGCGTCTAGCAGGAAAGGCAGACTACGACTCCGCGGTCCGGCTGATCGACGGAGCTACAACTCAAGATGTTAAACCATACTTGGCTGTCCTTGAGGTTGATACCTACGAGGCAAACCATTCTACTCGAGTTGTGCCGCTGCCACCTGACAGTGCGACATCCATTCGATCAATTGAATACCTGCTTGATGAATGCGTTGGACCTAACCAACCTGGTGCGGAATTACATCTGGAGCCCATGTTCTTTTGACATCCTTAGTAGGAGGCTAATCAAATGCTTACGTCAATAGAGGCCCTCGCATTTCTAAGGCCGTCGCTCCGTGACCTACTCGGTCAGCTAGCTCGTCTTGGCTGGCTAGCTTTAGTGCGGGAGCTTTTGGAAGCGACAGAGCGATTAGGGGAGGAAAACCCAACAGCAATGGCGAACTCGGACCGGATAAACCAACACCGGATATTGCTTCAAGTGTTTCTTCACTCCTCATCCTTTGATATGACAACACTAATATCAGCACGTCTTCGCACGGATTTAGAGTCAACATTGAAATTAGTTGAGAAAGAACTACCTTCGAACGGAGCACACCTTAGCCGGCTTTATCACGAGACACTTGCGCTTCTCAAGAGAGAAGGACTGTTCAGAGAGTTAGGACCAGATCCGATAATGACTCTTCTCAATTTGGCTGACGCGAGCTTAGAGAGTCTTCTTTCGCTCGAGCAAGGCAGAACAGACTCGTTCGCGAACCTCGGTTCCGCTGCACAACAATGGTTTGATAAACTGCCAGCACCGAGCGATTCAGATGACCAAGCGGTGGTGGCTATTATCTCAGCGGCCATCAAACATGCTTTGTCTGCTACAGCACAGGGTCGGACTTAACAAACATGCGCCAAGAACCCGATTCAGGCTCCTCTATCTCACGGCAAGGAGATGCGGAGTGGGTGGCAACCTTCAAGGAGTCGGTCAGACACATTGGCAGTATTTCCGATCCGTGGGAGCGGAAAGCAACCCTTGATGAAGCGCTTACCGAGCTCGCGCTGCACTACCGATCAGAAATTACGCGAGTTGTATTCGGACTCTCGAGGGAGTTGGGGGAACCTCAGACACGCGAAACGTTGTTAGAAATTCTTGAGAATCTCAGGATACTCCTCCCAACTTTGGTTGAAGCAGAATCATCCGACCTACTGCCCGAAGTTCTGAAGATATGCTTCGCCACGAGTATCCTTTACTCTCGCGAACACGCAGGGTAGGAAGGCTACCCGCGTAGTATAGTGGCGCATCCTCAGGATAATTTTCTTGCATCAGGTCAAGGACTTCATTAAGGGATTAGATTTTAGCAGGGCTAGTTAAGATTATTTCATTAGCACGTTGACTAGTCTCTGCCATGTCTGCGAGCCAGTTTGCCGAGCAGACTGAATGGAGCGGTGATGGCACGGGTTCCTAACTTGACACCACCGACCACTAACCAGATGCCGGTCGCACGTACTGTGGCTAAGTCGGCTTCAAGAGCTGTAGTCGAGAGTCCGGCCCGATGCAGGTGTTCTTCTACTACATCGTCTGAGCAGCCATTAAGGGCGTAGCGCAAGCTGAGCAGCAAAGCTGCCAAGTCGTCTAGTTGTCCTAAGATAGGAATAATACCTGGGACCAGGTCAAGAGGGAGAGCAACATAACCGATGCCGGCGGCCAGGGCTGCCTTTCTGCTGGCTGAGACCCTATTATCACGCGCCAGAGCTTGGGCAAGATTAAGATAGCGAGGCAGGCGGGCCATGGTACCGGCGAGGCGTATCAGGGGACGGCGAGAGCGTGGGCGACCTGGCATAGATTTCATGACTTGTCCTCAGGAGCGGACGTAGGCTGGGACTCCGACGAGGACATGAGTGGACGCAGGCTGTTGACTCCAGCCAGCACGACGCTGCCATTACTTAGCAGCGTAGAACCCAAAGGTGTAAGAGCGCCCACCGCCGCGAGGGCCATCGCGCTGGCATTGGCGGCGCTGACCATTACCAGGTTCTGCCGGATTAACCCCATGCATTCCCGAGCCAGTGTGATGGCACGGGTCAGGTGCCAGAGGTCTGACCCCATGAGAATAACATCAGCGGTCTCCTGAGCGACATCTGCGCCGTGCGAGAGAGAGATGGAGACATCGGCATGAGCGAGCGCCGGTGAGTCATTAATACCATCGCCGACCACTGCAACCACGTGGCCGCGCTGCTGTAAGTCGCGCACAATTGCAGCCTTATCATCCGGTAGAGCGGCTGTGTGAATACGCCGTATACTAACGGCTCCAGCTACTGCGTCAGCGGCCCCTCTCTCATCACCAGTTACCATCAAGATCTCTTGCACCCCATGCTCACGGAGCCATTGAATGACTGCGGCGCTCTCCGGCCTGGGCGGATCATTATAGGCGATCAGACCAACCAGGGCCCCATTTATCGCTACGTAGATTATAGATGAGCCGAGTGTGCTGTAGCTTGACGCTAGAACATCTACTTTATCAACATCCACCCCTAACTTTTCCATGAAGCGAGCGCTGCCAACATGCACAGACCGTCCTTCAACCTGGGCTTGCACTCCCAGGCCGGTGGTATAGCGCGAACTCTGTCGTTCCGGGATCGGAATGCCACGCTGGCGCGCGTGCCGTACCAGCGCTCGGGCCGCCGGATGTCGCAGACGGATCTCTGCCGCCGCAGCTATAGCGAGAACAGCCTCTGATGGAAACTCTGCATCTAAACTGAGTACCTCGTGGACTTGCGGCTCCCCATGGGTGAGTGTACCTGTCTTGTCGAAGACGATCGCGTCGGCGATAGCTAATTGTTCGAGAGCGCGGCCACTCTTAATGAGAACACCGTCGCGCGCCGCCCGGGCCATGCCTGCGAGAATGGCTGTTGGGGCAGACACCCGGATGCCGGTTACAAAGTCAGCGATTAAGATTGCAGCGCTGCGTGCCGGGTTTCCTGTGATCCAGTAGACCAGACCGGCCAAGGCAAAGGTCGGTGCGACGAGCCGATCGGCGAAGTGAAGAGCGGCGCTAGTGGCACGAGTATCGTGGACTGGGATTTGCTCTAAAGTTTGTGCAACCCACCCGGCCCTGGTGCCGGCGCCGACGGCTTCAGCCTTTACGTACAGCTTACCATCAGTCACTACGGTTGCCGCGAAGACCCGTTCACCCAGTGTTTTCAGCGTGGGTCGAGACTCTCCCGTTAAGGTCTTCTGGTCCACTGTGGCTGCTCCATCGGTTACCATTCCATCTACGGGGATCAGATCGCCTGGATATACGACGACCACATCATTTACTTGCAGCTTGTCGACGGCTATCCGGACCTTGATCTCCCCATTTACCAGCCAGGCCGACCGTCCGAGCATTCCCCGCAGATCGAGGGCTGCCCGTAGCGATTTGCGAGCCGTGCGTTCTCGGATCTCCTCACCTAAGGCTACCAGGCCCGACATCAAAGCGGCTCCACGAACGTCTCCCATCGCTATCATCACAGCAACCGCGCTGGTATCAAGCTGATCGACGTTTAGACGGCGTTCGCTGATGAGTGCGATAGCAGCTCGCCGGAAGATCGGCAAAGTACCGGCTAGGGTCATAGCCAAAGCCAGGGCTGATGGAATTGGTCCGCCAAAGAAGGTCAGTAATGCGCCGCCGATGGTAAGGACCAATGGTAAAAGGCGTCCTGTCTTAGACTGCGTGGTCCGGCCGGTCGGGTTGCTGTTACCGTCCGCCTGAGGCGGATTGGCGAGCCAGCGATTAATGAGACTCTGAGGCGCAATATCTGCAAAGACGGCCTGGTCATACTCGACCACCACGCTGGCACAGGACAGATTGATTCGGACCGCGTGAACGCCAGCGTATGCCATCCCGGCACTTAGGATATGCTCTGCTAGTTCAGGCTGGAGTTGGAGAGCATGTATCCGTAAGCGGAGTCGTCCAGGGATGGCATGGACGATCTCAACCTTCAGGTCCCTGGGGTTGGTCATGAGCTATCCCCGGATGGCTTATGCTCTTGTAGCTTATCGAAGGAACTGTAGGCGTACCAGAGCAAGGTATACCAGGGCGCCGCCCCAAGTCGCCCGGCGAGTACCTCCCGTGCCGCTAGAACGACCAGTCCTATGGGGACAACAGTCCGCAAGTCCGCAGCGCCGCCGGTCATTTCGCTGAGGCGTTGATCGGCGCGGCCAAAGAAGCTCATGATAGCTTCGCCTATAATTGGGCGCGTTGCACCATTAGAACCGTTCTGCTGTGGCATGGACAAGTTGATCCCCGTTCCTGCAACGGCAGCCCACATCTGCGGCAGCCCGGTAATATTGGGGTCAAACTGAATTAAGACACTACCAGTCAGCGGGTTCTTGCTCACTTCTCGGATTCCAGACATCGCAATAAGCGCCTCTGTTGCCCTTAGAACAGCGGCGCTCTCAAGCGCTTCGTGCGGGACTTTCAGTCGGAGCCGGCCGGGGCTGGCGTGGACAACCTGCACTTCCAGGTTTGGGCTATTTTCCAACCGATACCTCTGTCGTATAGTGTGGTCTAGGCGGACTCTTCGGTGGGTTGGGTTCTACCACGGCGCCTGGTCTCTCCCTCTGGAACCTGCTCATTACCAAGCTCAGACTCGTATTCGTACCGTGCCTCGGCGTAAAGGTCCTGGACCTGTTCCGTGGCCTCGGCTACCCACTCGCGTACGCGCTTGGTCGTGACCAGATAGCCTTTCAGCGCATTCTTCGCCAGAGGTTTCGCTCTGGGTCCACCAACCAGCATAATACCGGCAAACACCGCAATGCCTAAAGGCGAGGCTATGCCACCCAACGCTTCTTCGAGAGTTCCTCCGATGACTTCAGCTATTCCTGCCATGTTATATACTCCTCTCCAGCATAAGGTAAGAAAATTAAAAATCGCCCTCTGTTAAAGCGAACCGCTCACAAGCACTAGCTCTAGGGATACTTTGAGAGGTAGGCTACTTGATTAGAGGGCTATACACCTGTTTATCACCCCGAAAGGGTGAAGTCAAGGGTTTCTACACTTTCTGGTGGGAATGGCTGAGGGATGAAGAGGTAGCTAAGTACTTGGTACAATCCTCTAGCCGACGGCTAATGTTCGATGTAGCTGGCCCGGGCGCTACTTCAATCTCCAGCCATTGTTCCAAAGGGGACGCGCTGACTAGGCGGATTTCAAGAGCCCCATCAGGTCCGCTAAATCGTCCTTCTCCAAGCGGCGACATCCTCAGGCGGTCCGGTTCGTGGGGCAGTGGAGTATTGACGGAGATCATATCCATCATCACGTTATGCCGAATGCTGGTCATCGAGAGAGGACAATCTAGATCGTTGAGAGCTGAGCGGATGTTTTGCAAGGAGAGGCCGACACGGTAGAGGATAACGCTTAACTGCTTGAGCCTTAAGCTCTGCCGGCCTGAGTCGATTCCTGCTGGGTAGCGACGTCCAACCCACCCACATCGTTTGCAGCGATACCTGGTTACGGGGACCTGATGAATTAGTGGGTCCTTGATGGACTTGCTGCCTTTGTGGTGTACGTTGAACCCAAGACTGCCGCAGTGAGGGCAGGGCTCGGTAGGAGGTAAAGGAGAGGCATGAGACACAGAGGCCAGCGGTAGTTGAAACCTGACAGGTGGATGGCTTCGGTACATAGCGATGCGCTGCTTAACTGGCTACCAGAGTGAGTTTAGCTGGCTTCGCGTTCTGTCGACCTCTACGGGTGCGTCGGCCAGGCGGCAACTCAAGCGCGGTCCGTATTCTAAGCGCTGTGGTCTGACCTAGCTCATACTCAACTAAAACGCTGCCTGTGGTATGGTTGATCTTTGCCTTGCGAACTCCTGGCAGCCTAAGCAGGATTGTCTCTGCTTCACAGGATAGCGCTGGAGCCTCGCGCAGGTCAGGCACATTGAAGCGTACCCTTCCTGGGATATCTGATGCTACGGTGACATCTACACCGCTGGACAATGGCCTTAGCAGACGTAGTTGCCGCGAGCGCGCTTTTGGATGGCTAACCGAGAGGATAGCATCTCCTACAGTGCGGCGCACCAAGTGTCCACTGACTTCTCCTACCAGCGCTGGGAAAAGATGACTGGCAGCAATTTCGACCAATATCCGGCCTACTTCAATACTCATTCAACTCCTTTCTCTTGTTGCCTCTTCAGGCTCACACTCTAAAGTGTGCTTTTTCTCTTCTATACTTCTCCTCACTTTTAGTATCGTTGAATAGCATTATCGTAAAGTTATGTAATAATTAAAAAAACGTTAAAGGTTTGCTAAATTTGGATGAGAATCCTAATAAAGGAGAATATTATTTAGAGAGGGTTTGTTGCTGGCCAGATATTTGAGGAGACTTTAAAGTCTTTAGAGTAATTAAGAGATCGATGAGGTCACCGCACAATTTAAAGATGATTCAGTGGTGCGTATGTATCTAAGAGGGTGTATCTCCTGAGGTGGGATTGCTTTGGCTCTCTGTTGTTCTTGTTGGAGTAGGGGTCTCGATATCGGTGGTGGCCATTGTCCAGCCGATCCAGAAGGCCAGGCCCATTACTCCTAATACGCCTGCAAGGACCGGTAGAGCATATGCCCAGTAGTTTCCTGTAAATATACCTATAGTTACTAGAAGCCCTATTGCGACCGCGACGACGCAGATGATGACTCCAACCGAGCGCGCCCTGTCCATGATTTCTCCTTTGCAACCCTAGAAATCAGTCCAACTCTTCAATTTAGATACCACAAGTATAGAGGGACCAGACCTTAGTAAGCTTGTCCTGAGCCTGGTCGAAGGGCCGAGTTAAAGATTATTTTCTTAAATTAGGAGGGAGAAGGTTCGGAATAGTATCTTGTATAGGGTACTTCTCTGCGCATTTAGCACAGTGAAGAGAGCCGGTGACGATCTCCTTCTCGTTCTCTTCCTCAATATTTAACTGTAGCTCGCCTTTGCATACCGGGCAGACCAGGATTTCCATTAACTCGCGTTTCATTATCGTGACCTAAAAAACTTTATTTCGCTTTCTGAAGGCTTCACAGATTGCAGGAGATGGTCATCCCTGCCCCAAGGTGATATTTAGGGTATCTAATCGGAGACTCCTTGTCAACGACGCGCTTCCCTAATTCTGCCTTTTCTCCAAGGGGAGAAAAATTATTGGACTTTTAGGTATATATCATTGTGTTCGTGCAACCAAGAGGAAAGGCTCCTGTATATAGCCAGGAGCCTTCGTTGTCTGTTTCAGACTTCTATTAGTAGCCCGGCTTGGGGCCTGGTCATAGAGATACTTTACATGTTTGCATCTATGGCTGGACAACGTGCCATGATCCTCCTACCCCATCGCCTTTGGTATCTCCGGGCTGAGTATCAGGGGTATAGTGATAAAGAGGAGTGTCCTTATACGTTACCTGTTTGCCACCGTCACTCCTGTTGATGGTCTTTAGCTCTCCCATCCCTGGTGCACCTCTAGGTTCTCCTTGCGGCAGTAGAAGTGGCGGCCAGGTCTGCACACATGACCCTGAGCAGTTGCTTACTCCCTTTTCGTCGCGATCAAAGCGGTACAGGGTACGGCCCGATCCATCCACGAGGATCTTGCCCAACGTTGAATGCTCCCTGATGTTTACTGTTAAATTGCCCACTGCTGGTGGCGTAGATATTTGAGCGCTTGTAGTTGGTGCTCTACCTGGCGTGCTAGTAGCAGCGCTTGGGGCTGGCGGAGTGCTTGTAGTGCCGCAAGCAAGACCTAGTAGTGCAAGGGCTGTTATTAGGGCTGTGCCACAGACTAATGTAATACTTTTCAATTCTAGTCTCCTTTTTAGGACATTAATAATATATACGTACAAGTCATGAAGGCAGATTTAAAAAGGGACGTTAGGTCATCAACAAGAGGCTTGGCAATAGCTCTTCTCGTCTGGATGGCCTGGCGGTAACCAGACCATTTCTGACCATATGGCTAAGTGAGGCTTATGGTAAAATTGCCGGCCGGCCCGTCCAAGGTGACGATACACTGCTCCCCGGCCTTGCTGGAATAAGGCTTAGTGATGGAGGCCATCAACAAAGGCTTTTGTGGATGGTATTATAGGGGAATCTGAAGATACAGGTATTCCATGAGTTGCTGGTTTAGTTATATACAAGTCTCATAAATGGTCTTTGACTCTTTCTATCAGCTTGCCAAAGTCAGTATCTGCGTCTATAACTTTGTCATTAAGAACAGCGATATAAGAGTCTCCAAATTCTTCAATAAGTTCTTGTTGACGCTCGCTTATGTATGCAGCGCCGGCAAGAAAAGTTGGTGAGAACCGTCGCCAGGGAGTAATACGTATAGGAAGTTTATATTCTCTGCATTTATCAATTAGCCGAGAGGGAACAACCAGAGTCCGGTCAGTTGACCGTTCGGTGAATACTGGGCCATGCTTGCTCAGTTCTTTGAACACAACCCGAAGGTCCTCTTCACTGTCAAAGGTAAGAGTTAAGAGATCCATCTCGAATTTGATTGAAGTTGCCTTCTTGTTACTCATGTATTATCAATTAATAATGTTAGTGTAGATGTGCAATATATTAGCTATTGCTTATTATACTTCCGTTATAGTCCTAACCCCTCTAAATTGTCAATATTGCACCAATCTCTAGTATCGCTAGTAAGCCCCTCATTTGAGAGTGTATAATATCTTTACTTATTTTGTCTTGTGAGATTGGATAGGGATCAGGGAATTGGCCCAGGACTATTACGAGGTACTTCAGGTACATACAAAAGCAGAGGCCGAGGTAATTCAGGCGGCGTACCGGCGTCTGTCTATGAAGTACCATCCGGATGTATATAAAGGCTCCGACGCAAACGTCAGGATGCGGGAGCTTAACCAGGCTTACGAAGTGTTGAGCGTGCCTGAAAAGCGGAATGCCTATGATAGGGCGATGTCTCGTACCGATCGCGCACCGGTTTCTTCGGCAAAGATACAGATTAGTCCTACGGTCGTTGACTTGGGAGAGATAGAGGTCACCAGGACTAGGACCTCTGTAGTAAGGATATCTAACCTTGGCACGGGACTTCTAAGTGGACTGGTAGTTAGCCACGTGCCCTGGGTCAATGTTAGCCCAACGGAGTTTAAGTCTAATGAGCTTGATCTGGTCGTTAGGGCGCAGCCTACTAAACCAGGATTTTACTGGTACCCTAAAGGGCTTGAGATATTTTCCAACGGCGGACGCACGGCTATTGGCGTTAAAGTAAATGTCGCAAAGTACCGTGGAAATAGAGAAAGCGAGTTAGTTGTTCGCAAAGACACTCCTTTGCAGATGAGTGCGCAGCAACCGGCAATGGCGGTTGAGCGGTACTATCGATTTTCAAAGTTCTGGGTCTTTGTTTTACTCCTATCACTACTGGCCAGCAGCGCAGTATGGTATCTTATAAGTCCATGGTTGGTGGCGTTGCCGGCTTTTGTGGGAGGCGGATTCACGGCCTGGCGGCTGATCGGCGCCGGAATACTGCCCGATAAAATTGTGTTGCGGCAGGACAAACCGGACATGGTTCAGATGCTATGCAGCTTCTGTAATGCAAGGCTACAAAGTAACAGCAATAGACGCTGTGGAAAGTGCAAAGGACTTATCTGCCATGTATGTAAAGGGTGCCAGTGCAAAGTATCGTTCAACAAACTGTAAGTAAGAAAATAACCTCTGCCTCTGAAGAAGAAGCGCGCAACACTCAGCCAAAAGCATCGATCATCATCCCTAACTGGAACGGTGAAAAGCTGCTTCCCGCCTGTTTGGACTCGCTTAAGAGACAGAGCTACCAAGATTTCGAGATAATTGTGGTGGACAACGCATCGGTAGATGGCAGCTTGGCCCTGCTGGCTGAGGCGTATCCCTGGGTGAAAGTCATGCGTATGGACAGCAACCTCTTCTTTAGCGGCGCTGTTAATAGGGGTATACAGGGATCATCAAGTGAGATCCTGGTGCTGCTTAACAACGATACTGAGGTAGAGGAACAGTGGCTTGATGAGCTGCTCAGGTCTCTGGATGAGCACCCTGAGGCGGGCATGGCCGCTAGCAAGATGCTCTTGTTCGATCGCAGAGACGTGCTTAATTCGGCTGGGGACTTTTACGGGCGGAATGGTGTGCCCGGCAACCGCGGGGTATGGGAAAAGGACGAAGGCCAGTACGATAATTCCACCTATGTTTTTAGCGCTTGCGGCGGCGCTTCGGCTTTCCGGCGCAGCATGCTCAACGATATTGGCCTCCTCGATGAAGACTTCGTCGGCTACTGCGAAGATGTGGATCTCGCCTTCCGCGCGCATATAGCAGGATACCGCTGTGTTTACGCTCCAAAGGCCAGGATCTACCACCGCCTGAGCGCCACCGGCGGTGGCCCTTTGGCAAGCTACCTCTGTGGACGCAACTTCATCAACGTGATTGTCAAAGACATGCCCGGTCCTCTGTTGAGGAAATACTGGTGGCGCATACTTGCCGGTCAATTACGCTATACTATAGAGGCAATTTTGCATATCCGCGAGCCCTCAGCCAGGGCCAGGATTAAAGGTCAATTTGACGGACTATTGTGTATACCTAAAATGCTGCGCAAGCGCCGGCAAGTACAGGCGGTTAAACGAGTTACAGACGAATACATAGATTCAATTCTTACCTGAGAGGAAGTCCCATTTCTTACCATCTATCAATAGTAATCCCCGCCTATAACGAGGAGGCACGGATAGGCCCCTCCATTGACCGCATCTCTCAATACGTATCAGGGCTAGAGTATGACATCGAGCTTGTAATAGTTAACGATGGCAGCGTAGACTCTACCGAAGAGAAAGTGTTAGGCAAAGAAGGCTCTATGCCTCCAAACTGCACGCTGAGCCTCATTTCTCACTGGCCTAATCATGGTAAGGGCGCTGCGGTAAGAAGCGGTTGTTTGGCCGCAAGCGGCAAGTACGTTCTTTTCTCTGACGCCGATCTGGCTACTCCAATAGAGGAATGGCTGAGATTGGAGGGTTGGCTGGCGAAAGGATACGACCTGTCCATCGGCGCCAGGATATGGCCCGACGGCAGAGATATGCGCTCCTCACAGCCCCTGCTCCGGCGTCTTTTTGGCAAGGTCTATCATCTGCTTGTGGTCCTGTTTGTAGTGCGGGGCTTTCCCGACACCCAGTGTGGATTTAAAGCTATGACCAATGAAGCGGCACAACGATTGTTCTCCTCTCAGTGCCTCGACGGCATTGTCTTTGACACGGAATTGCTGTACTTAGCCAAAAAGTGGAATATGAAAGTAGCTCAAGTACCGGTACAGTGGTCGAACATTACCGGCTCTCGCATGAGGGTAACTTTAAAACAGGCTATAAGGGTGTTTATGGACCTCCTGTCGATACCCCTGCTTCACTCAGGCCATAGGAAAGTTACAAAAAGCTCGGCGGCTGATGGACTAGCCAAGCGACAGTGAGTCTTCCTTACCTTACCCCGCTTCTCCTTGCTCTCCTTTTATACCTGAGCATAGGAGTTGGCTACGCCTTTCGTACCCCTATCTGGCAGGCCCCGGACGAGCCGGCGCATTTCAACTACGTGCGGCATATAGCCGAGGGTCACGGCCTGCCAGAGCTAAGACCGGGAGATTACCCCGCTGAATACCTCCAGGAGCTTATAAACTCCAAATTCCCTCCGGATAAGTCCATCGATACTATAGAGTATGAGTATCATCACCCACCTCTGTACTATCTGCTGGGAGCGCTGCCCTTTAAGTTAAGCGAAGCCATGGGTACGGAAGGGCAGGTGCACCTGCTCAGGATTTTCTCGCTGCTTATCGGGATTGTTCCAGTTGTTGCTACCTATTTCATTGCCAGGATCCTGTTTCCCTTGGAGGATTTCATCCAGGCCGCTGCGCCGTTTTTTCTGCTTGTTCCGCAGCACGTTGCCATTGCAGCCTCGGTCAATAACGATATGGCAGCCGAAGCTGTAGTCTCAATACTTTTGCTGGGCCTGGTGCAGTTGGTAACGGAGGACCATATCTTCGGCCTGGACTTCTCCAAGGGAGTCTTTAGGATCTGGGGACTGCTCGGAGTCCTTCTTGGCGTGACTCTTCTAACCAAGACTACCGCCTATATATCCGTCGGTATGATTACTCTAGCGCTTTTCCTGGTGTGGAAGCCCTTCGGTGGGGACCCCAGGCTATGGCGAGGGTGGTTTGTGAGCCTTTTGTTTGTCTTTATCATATCTCTGGTTATCTCAGGACTATGGTTCTGGCGAAATGCATCTCTCTATGGCTGGCCGGATTTACTGGGCTTGGAGCGGCACGCTCAGGTCGTAACAGGACAGCCAAGACCAGAGGGTGTAGATTTGGCGACAACCACAGCCCTCGTGACCACCATGTTCAAGAGCTTCTGGCTACAGTTGGGCTGGATGGCGCTGCCCGCAGAGGAATGGGTATACTTGCCACTTGCGATCCTTACAGCATTGGTAACTATCGGTCTGATAATATATTTGGCCCGGCTGTTTGCTCGCAGGAGCCAGTTCTATATAAAAGAGGTGCATGGCCTAGTTTTATTGGGCTCTACCGTTGTCTTTGCTGTAGGAGCTCTGGTCTTTTATAATTTTCAGTTCATTCAGCCACAAGGGCGCTACCTTTTCTCAGCTATGCCTGCATTATCCGTGCTTTTTGCCCTCGGCGCCTCTGAGGTCTTTGGCAGGCGGTTCCGCTGGCTCGCACTAGGGTTGATAGTTTTAGGGCTAGTGGGGCTTAACCTAAGGGCTATCATTTTCTATTTGCCTCTGTTAGCGGCGTAATTCGGTTATTTGGTAGTGTATCAGTTTGAAATTGACTGTTAGAAACTGCCCTGATAGAGTCAGAGTATGAGTGAGCGATCAAGCAAGCGCAAGAAAAAAGAAAGCGATTTCGCGGTCACCGCTTTTCGTGTAGTGCAAGAGTCCATAGGCGAATCGACGGCGAGCGATGAACCAGACAAAAAGCGTGAGCTTACGCCAGAAGAGCGCCATGCTGCCGCTGTAGCTTTAGGCAGATTAGGCGGTAAGAAGGGCGGCAAGGCCAGAGCGAAGAAGCTTACGCCGGAGCAACGGACGGCAATTGCGAAGAAGGCAGCACAAGCGCGGTGGAGGGTTCAACCGGATCTCTAGTCGCGCCGTCTTAAAATCTCTAGCTCGGCAACGTCATCTGTGAAGTCAAGAACCAACTGTAATGGTGCTCCCGTGTTCCCATTTTCGTTGTAGCTGTCCACATCCTGCTTTAGCTGATAGGAGTCACCGACGATCTGCTGCCTGCGGTTCTGGACTGACATCGCCATGTGCTCCCTAGGCGCTGTTTGAATATCATCCCAAAGCATGGTTTGTCTACTACCCTCGCCGTATCGAGCAGCATGCTTGGTCCGAACCCTACGGCCCTGAGCGTCTGTGTAGACTTCTTCCCGCATTGCGTCAGCCAACTCATTTGCGAACCGATGAAGTTCAGCCTCAGGCCGCGGAGCCCAAAGCCCTTTTTCTTGTGCCCAGCGTACAATTTGCATAGTGCTAGCAGGCCATTGCTCACCAGACTTCATATACTGATTAGCAATCCCTCGTAATTGCTCATGATAAGTCGGGCCGCGTTTCATAAACACCTCCTATGCGATTCTTATACTATGGCCGGTGGCCGCTCACCCCATCCATCCGTAAGTGCAGATGAGGTCACAGCTTCACGGATTGGCGCCAGCAATGCCCTGAAGCTTGACCAAACAATCTCGCGCCTATGTTGAAGTTGGCCTACCACGATACCAGGATGCACATGTATCCTCGTAGCGAACGCATTAATCCGTCCTCTTGAGTACAGGGGGCCAATACGATTGATAAAACCTTCTAACTCCTGGGGGGGGACAAGATGTTCCACAGCGAATCTATCCGCCGACAGTTCAGCCTCAGATTTCGCGCCCTCGTCAGTAGACCTCTCTAGGAGGTCGAGGTCCAACGCCGCTTCATTGTCCTTGAGATGGCCTAGTTCATGCATAAGGGTGTGCCAGAAATTATCGATCCGGTCGAAGCGCATAGACAACACAAGGACCGGAGCGGTAGGGCTGAGCCAGAAGCATGCCCCGTCAATGCGAGTGCCGCGCAGTGGCTCAACTACGAGAAAACGAATCCCAGCTTCTCCCAAGATGCGCGGTACGTGCCGTGCTGCTTCTGGCGAGTAGAGTAGTGGCCTAAGTTCCTCAATTACCCTGTCCAAGTTACTCGGGCTATATGGCATAACGTACTGAGTATGGGCTAGCTTCTTGGCCCGAAAAAGCCATGCACGTTGGGCTGGCGTATCAGGCTCATTTTGTCGTGTCCTACGGGCGGCATATGACTGAAACTGCGGCTCATCGTCTATAGTCAGCAATTCATAAAAGGCTATAACCTGCTGTTCCAGTACGTCTACGTTGGTTGATGGCTCAAGCCAACCGCGCCTGAACATTTCCTTTAGGGGGCCTTTGCCATATATTTTAGCCTTTCGTGATATGGAGTTGGCTGTTGCATCCTCGCCAGTCCGCCACAATTGGTACCGCGCCTCGCGATTCATCCAAAATTCTGCACTCATATCAAAGACCGCAGCAAGCGCCAGAGCCGTTTCAGGCGTTATGCCGCGCTTTCCGGTGATGATTTCATTGACCAAGCTAACCGACCGGCCCAGGATGTCGGCAAGGTCATCTTGAGTCCAGCCGCGTTCCTCTAATTCCTCCCTCAGTAGTTCACCTGGAGGTGAGACTACAGCAGGTCGTCGTATTGTCATTTGTCCCTCCCCCTTTCAATGATAGTCTTCAATGCTGACAATCCGCACTGTCCTCTGGTTGCCCGTATCTACGAGCTCAATTATTAGGCGATACTGCCTGTTTATCCGCATTGAGCGTTGGCGCTGCCGCTTGCCCTGAAGTTTCTCATAGTGTAGAGACTTCAGGGCGTAAAAATCCCGCTCATCCACGGCGCTATAAATGTCGTCGAGACGCCGCCGATACCCCTTCACCACAGCTGGTGGCAACCCCATAGTAAAGGTCGGGTCAGTTTCAAGGCGGTCAAGGTCGGCAGTAGCGAACTCCACTTCCATCGTTGTCCATGATAACGCATACATCCAATAATGTCAATATGAATATTCCGTATTATCGGTTTCCAGAATAGTAATGTTGACGATGCTTGAGGCATTACATATAATTATCAGTATGAACCAGCTAAGTATAGAGCGCCGTTCCCAATAGTTAAAGCCCTACGTGAAGGTAATTCCCTCCGAAGCACTTCCCGCATGGTTGATGTGTCTATCAATACTGTAGTGAAACTCTTACAGGACTTAGGCAATGCTACTTTGGAGTATCAAGACATAGCGATGAACAATCTATCTTGTAAGAGGCTACAGTGCGACGAGGTTTGGAGCTTTGTATACTCTAAGACTAACAATGTGCCCGAAGCGCATAAAGGGGAGGTTGGCTACGAAGGCGTGTTGACTTGGATTGCTATAGATGCAGATACCAAGTTAGTTCCTTACTGGCGTGTAGGAAACAGGGATGGACGTGAAGCATACTACTTTATGCAGGACTTGGCCTCTAGGCTAGCTCACAGATTCTCTTTAAAATCCTCATTGCTTCTCCTTAGAAATTTTACGAGTGGTACAATAGATGTATATAATGTGTAAAGTGGCAAACGAAAGAAAGTGTATAGATGTTTGAAAAATTGCCTGCTTTAAATGCAAATATAATACGAAGCGGCTCTCCTACCTTCTTTGCAGCGCCTTTTGTTCCGGACTTGTCTGAATATGAGGCGGACGTAGCCTTTTTGGGCGTTCCTTTCGATCATGGTATCAATGACAGGCCAGGCTCAAGGTTTGGTCCCCTGGCTGTACGGGATGCTTCAATGCGTCTTGCTCCTGTTGGTCTCGATGGCTGGTACGATATCGAGGAGGATAAGCGCCTATTGAAGGGTGTGCGTATGGCCGACGCTGGCGATGTAAATATCAGTAATGTTGATAGAATGATCAACTTCGATAAGATCACTGAGGCGGTCTCCATTATACGAAGGTCAGGAGCATTTCCAGCAATCATAGGAGGAGACCATTCCATTACCTTCCCTATTATACGCGCCTTCAGCGATCTACCGCTTACTGTAGTCCATTTTGACGCTCACATGGATTTTACCGATGAGTGGAAGGGCCAGCGCTATTCTCACGATAACCAGATGCGCCGTGTGATTGAGCTGCCCTTCGTCAAGCGTCTTTGTCAGCTTGGGATACGCACTATGTTTGACCGAATGGAGCCTTTAGAGGCAGCGAAAGCCTATGGCGTTACGGTTGTATCTGCGCTGGAGATGATAAAGCGAGGGCCAGCCGAGGTAATAGACTCCCTGGAGCTACAGGGGCCATGTTATGTGACGATCGATATTGACGTTATGGACCCGGCCGCAGTACCGGGCACGGGCTATCCTGAGCCTGGTGGTCTGTTTTACTATCAGCTAAAGGAAGCCATCGTTAGGCTTGGAACAAAATCAAATGTAGTAGGGTTTGATCTGGTAGAAGTAAGTCCGCCTCACGACATACTATCAGGTGTCACCGCACGTACTGCGGCCCGCTTGCTTTTGGATACTTTGGGAGCAATATTTTATAGACAAGAATGAAGGTTGTGATCCGCCTATAGCATAGGTTTAGGTAACATCGGCTCTCATGATGCGTTATGTTTTCTGAGAGCCTAATTATAGGCTAACTAAATTATGAGATATATTAAGCAATTGCATAAAATATCAAGCATTAGAATGCCGATGCTTGCGTTAGCTGCCGCTATGCTCGTAGCCTCTGTGGCATGTCTTTCGTTAAGTCCATCGCCACAGAGGCGCGCGGGATCTATAACTCCTACTCCAAACACCACTGTTTCTACTGCTACCCCTGTGGCACAGACCCCGGAGCCTACCAGGACGCCCACTTCAACCATTACCGCGACTCCTACTGAGACACCGGCGCTTACCCCAACTCCGCCAGGGGGGGTTACAGCTACGCCTACTTCGTCAGCATCGAGCTTTATTCCCTTCACCCCACCTTTTGTAGGTGGCAGTGGATCGCCTCTTTCATCACTTACTGGTGGCTCCTCTTCCGGTTCCAGCACGTCTCCTTTTACTCTTCCGATAGAAGGCGCTTCAGGCGCCAGTAATAGTACGGGTACCGGCAGTAGCGCTGGTGGGACTGGGACAGGTACCACTACTTCAGCAGAGCCTGCCTCCTGGGATTGCAACGGCGATGAGAGGATGACCTTCCTGCCCGAATATCCGCATGTTGGAGACCCGGTCCTGATTACGGTGACATCTGTATTGCCTCACTCCTATACTTTGTTACTGGGGCCCAAGGGTATGCTGCCAATAGCGACTTCTGGCAGGTCTACTGTGGGCTACTTCTGGCAGTGGAATTATACTCCTCAAACCTTGGGTCAACATAAATTTTCTTTCTTCTCCGGTCCGTCCTCGGAATATATGTGTAATACAAGCTATCTAGTAGTAATTTCCGGTACATCTCAGTCCGCACAGCCCACTGTGATTGCTATGACGCCTACGCCTACCAACAGCCCAACTCCTACGGGCACGCCAAGGCCGGACCGCTAAAGCTAGATTCCCTGATATAGACCTTCTTATTCCGGCAACCGCAATACAACTATGATCTCATCCTCATGACTCGCAACTTCCGCCACTTCTCCTGTATACCTGGCCTTATTCATCTACCAACCAAGCTAATCGGTAGTCGTCAAAATTCCCTAGTTGTTTAGCCACGTATTAGTATCTATAATGGCGACGTATGAGGGATGCAATTGATAGAGAGTTTGATGAAGAGCCGCAGATAGATGAAGGGACCAGAAGAGGTTGCCCGGGAAAATATCGACGCTGCTTTAGATCATGCGGGCTGGGTCGTTCAAGATCCTGGCACGGTAAATCTAGCCGCCGGTAGAGGCATTGCCGTTCGCGAGTTTCCCTTGCAGAGGGGCTTCGGCTTCGCCGACTACCTTCTTTATGTGGATGGCCAAGCCATAGGCGTGGTGGAGGCGAAGAAAGAGGGCGAGACCCTGATTGGCGTAGAGGTCCAGACAGAGAAGTACAGTGTAGGTCTGCCGGCTCATGTCCCCGCCCCTTTTCGCCCACTTCCCTTTATATACCAAAGCACTGGCATAGAGACCAGATTCACCAACTGCCTCGATCCTGACCCCCGCAGTAGACGGGTCTTTCATTTTCACCGTCCTGAAACCCTCGCTGCCTGGATAGCGCCGGATACCGGTTATGTTTCAGTGCTGCAAGAGGTAGAGAGGCGCGCTGCCGAGAGTCAAGCTTCTTATAGTTCTCATCCTACTCTGCGGGCACGACTAAAGGGAATGCCTCCTATAGATGAGACGGGCCTGTGGCCCGCTCAGCTTCAGGCTATCCAGAACTTGGAGAAGTCCCTTTATGAGGGTCGGCCTCGTGCCTTAATCCAGATGGCCACCGGAAGTGGCAAGACATTTACCGCTGTCTCCTCTATTTACCGTCTAATCAGATATGGTGGCGCGCAGCGAGTGCTGTTTCTAGTTGACCGTGCAAACCTGGGCATACAGGCCCAGAAGGAGTTCCAGCAGTATACGGTGCCAGGTGATGGAAGGAAATTCACGGAGCTTTACAACGTTCAGCGCCTCACCTCTAACAGGATTGATCCTGTGGCGCGGGTCTGCATCACCACGGTACAGCGCCTTTATTCCATGCTCCAAGGCGATGAAGATCTAGACCCTGCGTTAGAAGAGGGCTCGCAGTTCGACTCCGGAGGTGGGCTTATCCGTGAGCCAGCACCGGTAAAATATAACCCCGTTATTCCTATCGAGACCTTCGATTTCGTGTTTGTCGACGAGTGCCACCGCTCCATCTATAACCTCTGGCGACAAGTGCTTGAGTATTTCGACGCTTTCTTGATCGGGCTGACGGCCACTCCTTCAAAGCAGACTTTTGGCTTCTTCAATCAAAACCTTGTGATGGAGTACAACCACCAGCAGGCAGTGGCCGATGGTGTGAACGTGGACTATCTGGTCTATCGCATACGTACCGAGATCACGGAACACGGTTCGAAAGTCGATGCTGGTCTATTTGTAGACCGCCGGGACCGGCAGACCCGCAGGGTGCGCTGGGAGCAACTGGATGAAGACCTGGTCTACTCCGCCAACCAGTTGGACAGGGACGTAGTCTCCAGGGACCAGATCAGAACGGTGATTCGGACTTTTAGGGACAAGATAACCACTGAGATATTTCCCGGTCGTGAGGTAGTGCCTAAGACTTTGATTTATGCCAAGGATGACAGCCATGCCGACGATATCGTGCAGATCGTCCGGGAGGAATTTGGCAAGGGAAACGACTTCGCTCAGAAGATAACCTACAGGACTGGCACGGCAAGGATCGTAAACAAAAAGGTGGGGCCAGAGGGAACAGAGATAGAAGAGATTGTATACAGGTCTACGGGGCTTAAGCCAGAGGACTTGCTATCATCCTTTCGTAACTCGTTCAACCCTCGCATCGTTGTCTCTGTTGATATGATAGCGACCGGAACAGATATAAAGCCTTTAGAAATTGTGATGTTCATGCGCTCGGTGAAGAGCCGCATTTACTTTGAGCAGATGCTTGGACGAGGCGTGAGGATTATAGACCCTAGTGACCTAGAGAGCGTAACCCCAGATGTAAAGGCAAAGACGCACTTTGTAGTGGTGGACTGCGTGGGCGCGACGGAGCAAGAGCTGATAGACACCCAGCCTCTTGAGCGGCAGCCCACTGTGCCCTTTGACAAGCTCCTACAGGCCGTAGCCTTTGGGAGCACCGATCTGGATATACTTTCAACTCTAGCAGCCCGCCTAGCTCGCCTGGACCGGCAGTTGGGAGCGCCGGACCGCGCCGCGCTCCAAGAGACGGCCAAGGGGCTTACTTTGAGAGATATAGCCTCAAGGCTGGTAGAAGCCCTGGACGTGGACCGGCAGATAGAGGCCGCGCGCTTGTCCCAAGGAATTGACGGAGACGCAGAGCCGTCGGATCAGGCTGTAGAAGCGGCCGCAAAGAAACTATTGCAAGAGGCCGTGGCACCCATTGCCACCAACCCCGACCTGCGGCGCCAACTGCTGGAGGTGCGCCAGCGCTTAGACCAGACCATTGACACCCTTAGCCAGGACAAAGTTTTGGAGACAGCCTGGAGTCCTGAGAAGCTGGAACGTGACCGCTCCCTTGTCTTCTCCTTCGAGAAGTTCATTCAGGAGAACAAGGATGAGATAACCGCGCTTCAAGTCCTCTACAGCAGGCCATACAGCAGGCGGCCGCGCCGGGATGAGATTAAGAAACTGGCCGATGCCATCGAGTTACCGCCGAGGTCATGGACCAAGGAGAAGCTATGGAAGGCTTACGAGACCCTTGATAGCTCCAGGGTGCGTGGGTCCACCAGGGAGGTGCTCACCGATATCGTCTCTCTGGTGCGGGTAGCCTTGCGTCAAGAGGAGGAGCTTATTCCATATCCCGACAAGATAGAACCGAAATACGAGGAGTGGCTGGCACAGCAAAAAGCTATAAGACGACTAAGTTTCACGGATGAACAGTTGATATGGCTGAGGCTAATTAAAGAGCAGATAGCCACTAACTTAGAGATAGAACTGAGCGACTTTGACTATGTGCCCTTCGCCCAACATGGAGGCGCTGCCAGGGCCTACCAGGTGTTTGGTGGAGAACTGTCTAAGCTGTTAGATGAGCTTAACGAGGTGTTGGTGGCGTGAATCCAGATGACTTTGGAGAACTGCCTTCAGGTTGGGTGTGGACGAATGTTGGAGAAGCTTGCCTAGTGATTCAAGGGCAGTCTCCACCTGGAAGCACCTATAATACTAACAGTCTGGGTATCCCTTTCCTACAAGGTAAAGCGGAATTTGGGCTTCTATACCCAGAACCTGTGAAGTACTGTTCATCGCCTTCTAAGATAGCCCTGCCTGGGGATATTTTGATTTCTATTCGGGCCCCTGTAGGCCCGACAAATCTTTGCGCTGCAGAATACTGCATAGGTAGAGGATTAGCGGCGATTAGAACCCTGGGAAGTATATCTGTAAGGTACATATTCTATGCCCTTCGTGCGACCGAAGAAAAGTTACGCTCTAAGTCAACTGGCACCACATTTGAGGCCATACGTGGTGACGATCTTAGACGGCACTCTGTTCCGTTGGCACCTCTCCTAGAACAGCACCGCATCGTCGCCGAGATAGAGATGCAGTTCACGCGACTGGATGCGGCCGTTGCCGCGCTCAAGCGGGCACAAGCCAACCTCAAGCGCTACCGTGCGTCAGTTCTGAAGGCCGCGTGTGTGGGTAGGCTTGTACGTACCGAGGCAGAGCTAGCGAGGACTGAGGGCCGCGAGTACGAGCACGCGAGTGTGCTGTTGGAGCGAATACAGAAAGAGCGTCAAGCAAAGCTAGGAACTAAACAGCTTCGAATGCAGCTCGAGGGTGAGGAGCCTGAGACGCACGATATGTCTGAGTTGCCCGAAGGTTGGGTATGGACGACTGTTGGTGAGGTTACTAACTGGCCTATAGAACAGGGTGGGCCGCAGGGGACTGGAGAATTTGAATATATTGATATAAGCAGTATTGATAATAAAGCAAAGCGGATAGCTAACCCAAAACGTGTATCAGTTAGTCAAGCACCTAGCAGAGCACGACAGCGACTCCAACCCGGAGACGTCTTGGTCTCCATGACACGGCCCAATTTAAATGCGGTCGCGCTCGTAACTCTAACTTTAACAGACGCTATCGCCTCTACAGGCTTTCATATTCTTAGAGGGCATTCTGTAACTCCAGCTTGGCTATTCTATCTAGTACAAACTGATGATTTCATAAAAACGATGACTCAACGAGTTCAAGGAGCGCTGTATCCTGCAGTCAGGCCGAAGGATATCACCTCGTATCGGATTCCTCTACCCCCATTGGGCGAGCAACTGCGTATTATGCAAGAAATAGACAGACGGCTTTCTGTATTGGAAGAACTAGACAGAGTAATAGACCACGGGTTAACGCGAGCTGAGCGGCTGCGGCAGTCGATTCTCAAGCTGGCCTTTGAGGGTAAGCTTGTGTCGCAAGACGCCAGCGATGAGCCGGCCAGTGTCCTACTTGAGCGCATGGGAGCGGAGCGAGCCGCAAGCCTGCAAGATTATAGAAAGCCTATGGCGAAAGTCCGCCGCGCCGCTGAAGGTAAGAACGAATACCGGACTAATGTAACATACGGAGGGTCGGCGTGAATAACAACGGCTCCCAACAGATAGTGCAGAAGCTATGGAACTACTGCAACATCCTTAGGGATGACGGCCTCTCTTACGGCGACTACGTAGAGCAGTTGGCCTATTTATTGTTTCTCAAAATGGCCCACGAACGTACGCAGCCGCCGTTTAACCAGGCATCTAATATTCCTGCGGGTTATGATTGGCCAAGCCTCATCAAAGAGGATGGCCCAGAGTTGGATTCTCATTACCGACACGTCCTAGAGAAACTAAGCACAGAGCCGGGAATGCTGAGAGTGATATTTCTTAAGTCTCAGAACAAGATACAAGACCCGGCCAAGCTGCGCCGACTTATAGCTGATCTAATAGATCGGGAGACCTGGAGCGCGTTATCGGCGGATGTAAAGGGAGACGCCTACGAGGGATTGCTTGAGAAGAACGCCCAGGACGTGAAGACCGGCGCGGGACAGTACTTTACTCCCCGGCCTCTCATTGAGGCGATAGTGGAAGTAATACGCCCCGAGGCCGACGAAACTATAGGAGATCCTGCTTGCGGCACTGGTGGGTTTCTTATCGCTGCGCATAAGTATATCTCTAAGAACTATCCGAATTTAAACGACGAGCAAAAGAGGCATCTTCGTTATGACGCCTTGCGGGGAATTGATATAGTAGATGGAGTAACCAGGCTCTGCGCTATGAACCTGTTCCTGCATGGTATCGGCCCTATCGATGAGGTAGGTCAGCCGCCAGTGCGTACCGCAGACAGTCTGGGTGCAGACCCACAGGAGCGTGGCTTCAAAGTTGTGATGACCAATCCTCCCTTTGGGAGGAAGTCCAGTGTCTTGATCTCGAACGGACACGATGAGCCACAGCGGGAAACGCTAATAGTGATGCGAGACGATTTCTGGGCATCCACCAGCAACAAGCAGCTTAACTTCGTCCAGCACGTTCATACTATCCTTGATACTCACGGGCGCGCCGCTGTAGTGGTGCCCGATAACGTCCTGTTTGAGGGCGGCGCGGGAGAGACCGTCCGCAGGAAGCTGTTGGAGCAGTGCGATGTCCATACTTTGTTGAGGCTGCCAACAGGCATCTTCTACGCCCAGGGTGTAAAGGCCAATGTCCTCTTCTTCGACAAGAAACCTGGGCGCGAGCAGCCCTGGACCGAGAAGCTGTGGATATATGACCTTCGTACTAACATTCACTTCACCTTGAAGACCAACCCGCTCCAGGAGTCCGACCTATATGAGTTCGTCGCTTGTTTCAATCCTGAAAATCGACATGAGCGCACGCCAACATGGTCTGTTGAAAATCCGAACGGGCGCTGGCGGACCTTTACCTATGAAGAGCTAATGCAGCGGGACAAGGCTAACTTGGACATCTTCTGGCTCAGAGACGAGAGCCTGGAAGATTCTTCAAATCTCCCTGCTCCGGATGCTATTGCTGCCGAGATCGTCGAGGACTTGAGGGCCGCGCTTGCGGAGTTTGAGGCTATCCATGCGGACTTAGGTTTGAGTGAAGAATAGAGGACGTTCGTGCACCCACCAAAACACATAACCAGTAACACCGGTTTCGGGATAGTCCTGGACCTGGCACTGCGTGTGCTGAGATTATCCACAATATTGTCCCTAAAGCCAGCCGGTGCAGCAGCAGTTCGTGCGCTGGCGCGAGCAATCCGCCTATGAGCTACACCAGCCCGCTCGGCCTTAGACCGGACATCTACTACTGGGCGCGTGCGCCGGAGAGTGCAGGCCACGCCGCTTGGGCCAGAAAAGCCGGGCGTGGCTTGGACGCCCGCGCAGTCCTTCAGGGTACAGCAGTAATGTCCCAAGAGCCTCCGGAGTTATAACCTAGGGGCTTCTCATACAACGATTATGCGGCCAACCATGCCATCCGGATAATGAGCGCTGCAATGAAAGCCCCACTCACCGGCCTCGGTAAAAGTATAGGAGTAATCATCACCCCCCATGTTGATAACCAGCGAGTTCAGCTTGGGCAATACGTTGTGGCTGGGATGCGGGTCCGAGTTCACGAAGTGCGGCGCTGATTCTTCGTTTTTCCATATCACTCTGGTCCCCTTCGACACTATTAGATGTGAGGGCTGAAACCGCAAGTCCTTCATCAATACCTGAACTTCACTCTTTCCAGTCATATCATTATAAGACATCTTCTTCATGTCATCGACAATAAATGCGAACTGACCGTCGTGGCAGGAGCGGTCGGGCCAGCAGGCCTTGTAGGATACCACGTAAAGGCCGTTTCCAGCCGAAGGGGCAAGGGTAGTGGACATGGAGAGTCCGTTAGGTCCCATCATCTTGGCAGTGTCTATCATCGTCCCGTCTTTGGTGACTTTTATCGAGGATATCTCGTGCAAGGTAAAATCGAAGTTAATGGTTATCTTTTCTGGGGCCAGCGCCGTCGTGTCCCCGTGTTTGGGAGATGAGTCTACAAAGTGAGCTGCTCTAATGAGATCAGGCAGCTTCTTATCCATCATAGAATCATCCTTTTTGTCCATCGTAGCGCCATCCTTCTTCTCCATCATAGCGTCATTCTTCTTTTCCATCGTAGCGCCATCTTTTTTCTCCATTGTGGAGGTTTCAGCTTTATCCATCATCGGACCGTCCTTCTTCTCCATCGCAGTGCCATCTTTCTTTTCCATAGCTTGTGAGCCTCCCCGAGAGCTTTGAGCTGCGGCGCCACTGCATGCGAGTGCGGTGAGAATAGCAAGACCCATACCAATTAGTAGTAGCCTGTATTTGTACTGCTTCATTTGAATACTCCTCCTTTGACTTCTGCCCTTAACTTCTTGCTAGGATATTGCATTCCTTAACAAAGTCTTAAGTTTTCTGGCATTAAAGAGTTAAGAAATTTGTAAGACTCTTAAGAATAAAGCAATCCTTTGCTGCTAATTTGTATACAACGAAGTGGTAGACTTTGGGTTTGAAGTCTAGCAAGACAAAAGAAGGGACAAGGATGTATTATCGCGTTAATACCACCCACGCAGGTATCCTTCCAATTGGAAGGATACCTGCCCGTAAAAGAGAGGCCGTAAGAGATACTATGAGCAGAGGAAAGATACTGGTAGTTGACGATGAGCCAGTAGTCACTGAAGTAGTTGAGCGTTACCTTAGACTAGAGGGCTTCGAAGTTGCCACCGCTGGCGACGGCGAAAGCGCTCTGAAGCTGGCTCGAGAGCTGGCGCCGGACCTGGTTGTGCTGGACCTGATGCTTCCCGGGATCGATGGGCTAGAGGTGTGCCGCACCTTGAGACAAGAAGGTCCGGTCCCGATAGTAATGCTTACGGCCCGGGGAGAAGAAACTGACCGGATTGTGGGCCTGGAGCTTGGGGCTGATGACTATGTTGTAAAACCATTCAGCCCAAGGGAGCTAGTTGCACGCATCAAGGCGGTCTTGAGACGCTCGGCCAAAGAGACCACGCCTACCCCTGGCTCCGCTTTACATTTTAAAGACCTCGTAATTAATCCCTTAACGCGGGTCGTAGAAGTCAGAGGGACCCAGGTTGACTTAACGGCCAAAGAGTTTGATCTTCTTCATTACTTAGCCTCACACGCCGGTCAAGTATTTACCAGAGAGCAGCTTATGGATGACGTGTGGGACTACACCTACGCTGCGGATGCAAGCACGGTTACGGTCCACGTTCGCCGCGTTAGAGAGAAGATCGAAGCTGATCCGGTACGTCCCCGGTTCATCAAAACGGTATGGGGAGTGGGATATAAATTCGAGGCTTAAGATGGGTCGTTATTTTCCGATGACGCTAATAGCGGCAGTCATAGTTATCCTGCTAACGTTACTGGTGCTAGCTCTTAGCGAGTGGCTGCTTCATCCACCATCCCAGGACCTGGTACTGCTTGGTGGGTTTCTGTTGCTCTCAGGAGGACTAACTTTAGTCTTGGGACACTTACTCCTGGGGTTTGGCCTTGGATGGTTCTTGAACACTGTCCGGCGCAAGCTGATTTTTGTTTCTGTGATTTCGGCCCTCCTTGCCCTTGTCAACGTGGGTTTCACAGCGCGTCTAATGTTCATCTCTCCTCATGACCTGGTCTTGCTGTCTGTATTGCTGGTCTTTTCTTTAGGTATATCGACTCTCTTTGCCTTCTCAGTCTCTGAATCGCTGCAAGATGTCATAAAGACTTTTCTTAGGGCTGTAAGGCAGATGGGTTCGGGGCAGCTACGGGCCAGGGTTAATATCAACAGCCATGATGAGTGGGAAGAGGTGGCCCAGGCCTTTAACGTAATGGCAGAGCAGTTGGAAGCTGCCTTTGATAGACAGCAGGAGCTTGAGAATGCCCGCCGCCAACTGGTGGCGGCAGTATCCCACGATCTTAGAACACCCTTGGCCTCAATGCGAGCTATGGTGGAAAGCATCAACGATGGCGTGGTAAGCGATCCTGAGACCGTTCATCGCTACTTGCGGACTATGCAGGCGGAGGTGGAGTATCTGAGCCGACTGATCGACGATCTATTTGAGCTTTCGCAGATAGACTCTGGATTGATAGAGTTACACATGGAACGGGGAAGCATACAAGACCTTATCTCTGATACTCTGGAAAGTCTTTCTGCCCAGGCCCAGCAGCAGAACTTGACATTGTCAGGAGAAGTTGATGAGGTCGTTCCGCCATTGGTGATGGACACCAAGCGTATACAGAGAGTCTTATATAATCTGTTGCAGAATGCCATCAGACATACCCCAAAGGACGGGACAATTCTTATACGAGCAACCGATGCTGGCAGCGAGGTCCGTGTCTCAGTGTTAGATACTGGAGAGGGTATAGCCCCAACCGAATTGTCTAGAATATTCGGCGAGTTTCATCGAGGGGACAGGGCACGATCGCGCAGTCACGGTGGCAGCGGCCTAGGTCTTAGCATAGCCAAAGGGATAGTTGAGGCTCATGGAGGCAAGATCTGGGCTGAGAGCACTCCAGGTCAGGGGGCCATTTTCACCTTTACTCTGCCAAAAACCGATGATAGGCAGAGCGGTCAAGTAAGTCAGCTACGCTCAGCAGTATAGAGTAACTGAGATATGAGATACGATAGATTGATAAAAGTTGTTTTCAGTTTGGCTGCCAGCGCTTTGTTGCTGACAGTTGCCTGCACGAACAAGCCAGAGCGCGCAGTCCAGAGGCTCGAGACTGCTGTGCCTGAGACTACCCTTCAGGCAGATAGCTCATCATCGATCCAGGCTATCGAGCGGGCTGATATCGAAGATACTCGACCTGTCGGTACAGGAAAGAGACTTTCTGAGCGTGAGTCGTTGAGTACCAATTTAAGGTTCCTGTTGGATCCGGCCTTCTTTGAAGAGACTTCAGCAATCGAAAGCATTGCCGCAGAGGGTGACATTGGCTACGTGCCCGTGCTTCTTGATGCTATGAACTCACCCAATGCTTTTATCTGGGTCCATGCCATTGTGCAGGCACTTGAGACCTTGACCGGCCAGGACTTTGACTATGACTGGCATAAATGGGTAAATTGGTACACTCGCAAGGGTATAAGACCGGTAGCAGGCTATGTAACCTGGAAGGGAGCGTACCTGGGCCTCATCGACCCGAAGTTCAAAGATTACTTCTACGAGGGTGTGAAGCACCGCATTCCTACCGATTTCAGGAGATGCGGGTGGTAAATGATAGTCTGGCAGGCGTCTCTATCGTATTGGTATCTACAAAACGGCGGGCGTGAGGTGCGAGCCTACAACCGCGGACAGCATAGGTTCAGTGAAACATCTGATGTGAACCGTCTAGTAGACGAAACGGGGGAAATGTGGTCGATCACCGAGGAGGCATTAGTAGCTCTGGATAGTGATGGTGAGAGACTTGAGCGATTACCCGGCCACCTGGCCTTCTGGTTCGGCTGGTACGTGTTCTTCCCGAATACGTTGGTGTACGAGCGATAGAGAATGAGTTGCCTCTGAGCCAATCAATTACCCGGTCAGTGTCCACTAGGTAATTCATAACCGAACTGGCGGTCTAGAGGAGCGCTTACGGCTTTCGTAAATATCTGCTATGAACTTGTCAGCGTCTATGATCCCTTTCCAACTGCCGGCAGAAGAAAGAAAAGCCTCGTGATCGGTTTTAGTCCTGGTACGTTTTTTTGCAGGTTTTACTGGAGACAGAATAGCAATATCCTTATTGTCACACTTTAGCAAGCGTGGTTCGTTCGTAGTGTTGACCTCTTCGGCAAGCCGCACCAACTCCGGAAGGTTACTAATGTCAATAGATTTTATTTCTTTCCCCATGATTTCCCTCCCCATGCATTATATCATAGCCAAGCTAACTCTCGACCACCTGGCCTTCTGGTTCGGATGGTACGTGTTCTTCCCCAATACGCTGGTGTACGAGCGAGAAGAAGTGCAAAGGATGGGAAAGAGCTAGTTGAAGTGAGACCTGCCAAGCCGGCTCGGAAGAAACGTGTTCCGAAGGGAGCGCTTACCGAAGATGACCCTCTGTGGAAACTGTTCGGCTCAACGAGGTCAGCAGAACCTACAGACGCTTCCAAGAAGACAGTATAAAAATAAAAGCCGCCGACTATAGACGATAATCCTCTGAAGTCGGCGATCCGAACAGTCACGCGATCAATAGTTATGGAACATTTAGAGATACCGGTGGTCGATACCAGTTTAGCTTCTCGATTATAGGCATAACCTCCTTCAGCCTTTTTATAAGCTTACGATAGCTCTTTTGTTGGGCTGTTGACAGCATGTTGATTCTATAATACCCATCCAGTTCCGCTAGATAGTCGGCCATTAAATGGTCCCAGTACAAACTCTCAGATACAGTATCCCACTCTTCTAGAGTGTCCCATTCCTCTGCCAGTTCGGGTAAGTCATCTATAAAACTATTGATAGCATCCAAATCACGTTCCGCTCTCTGGATTATTCCGGTCTTCTGTGCCATATCAAATTATCCCTCATAGGATCCTGTAGAATTTCCAGGCCCTCTTTCGGCTGGTACGCAGTTGTCCAGCCTATATCTGGCCTATATTCTACCATAACCCATTCCGCACCCAAAGGGCCTCGCAGATTGTAGGTACGACGAATAAAGCCTACTTGCCACTTTCCCCTATATCGACTAGTAAATACGCCGCTAGCTGGATCGCGGACTACTTCGCGAATACTTTGGAGGTAATCACCTAAAGTTGTACTGGTCGGCCATTCTAAGCCTTTGACAACATGGCGCAAGTAGTGTCTCTCTGCTGATGTTATGCGGTCGCTTCCCTTTAATATTCTGCCCTCCCATTCAAGGCCCGTCACCCCTCTAGCGCGGCCTGTTGTAGATGGAAACCTTTCTTGCACTATGTGCTCAACTATTTGCTGAAGCTCGGTATATGTAAATCGCCTGCCTCTACTGGCAACTTCTAAGATGAGACTATCGGAGTCAGAGAAATTGTTTCCTGGCACGGCTCCATCCTAAACGACAGATGTAAACAAGTTAGTACAAGACGTACCCTACGCAGTATGGTACGGATTTTTTGGGTATTGTATGTGGTATGAGGTGAGTATCCTTTCTTTTGGGAGAAGAATCCTACTCAATACACAGATTGCCCAGCCGCCCCTTTTGTACAATAGGAAGGTAGGTGTTGTGTGTAGCTTGCAAAGCCCTAACCTCGTGCATTGCACTCATTGTCCCGATGGTGCTTCCCTCTGTATATTGCCAGATGCCTCTTCCTCCCGTGCTGACAAACAAAGTGGTTGGCTGGTTCTCCGATATAGCAAAACCTGTTATATCCAGTTTGTCCAGCTCACCTTTATCCGAAGACATCAGGCTCCAGGTATAACCGCCGTCACTGGAGCGATAACCGCCTTCGTGGGTACCAACGTATACTAGCCTGTCACTTGTAAAGGAAGGGGAAAACTCTACCGATCTGATGTGAGGACTGACTATTCCTCCGTTTGACTTTGTCCAAGTGCTGCCTTTGTTTCTTGAAACGTATAGGCCGTCTCCCCAGGTAGCGGCAATGATAGTTGAGTCAGTAGCGTAGCCAGGGGATATAGCCAGCGCCATGACCGTCATGTTGTTAAGCCCCAGATTAGCTGGCAGCCACTTCGATATCGAAGCCTCCCATCGCATTATTCCGGCTGAGTCGGTGCCGATGAAGATACTGGCGTCTTGAGGATAGTTTGGAGGCAGTACGATGGTCCTCACTCTGAGGTCTGTAAGGCCGGCGCTCATATTGTTCCAAGTGGCGCCTTTATCGCTGCTCTTATAGATGCCGTTGCCCCAAGAGGCGACAAACACCGTGCCGTCTCTTTCGTAATTTGGCGAGAAGTATACATCTCTTACAGCAACGTTTCCTGGAAAATTACTCAATTTGAACCAGGTTGCTCCTGCGTCGGTGCTTCTAAACATTCCGTGCGCCCAGGTGCCAGCCATAACGTGGTATCCCGAGCAGATTCCCGATGATACTTCGATCGTTGTTACCTCTGCGTCCGGCGCTCCGGGCAGACTTGGATAAGTCCAACCAGTACCTCCTGGTATATAGTTTCGTCCGACCCCCAATCCCCACGTCCCGGCAAGGACCACACCCTCTTTAGTTAGCGCGACCTCCCAGTTCCAGAGTCCTCTTACTATCTTCCTTTGCGGTATCCATGTAGGTAAGGCCCCACCATTTTGAAAGCGGTATACGTCGTTATTCCATACTCCTGCCAATACTGCATGGTCTACCTGGTAGTTTGGAGATATCGCCATAGCACGAACATCTTTGCGGGTAAGACCTCTACCCATCTCCGTCCATTTGACTTTTCCATCTGACTGTTCCACACCCATAAAGATACCGTTTTCAGTGCCAACAAACAGCGTCTTATCGTTAGGATAGCGAGGGGAAAGTGCTAAAGCTCGTACGAAGACCCATTCCGGCTCCAAGCCCGAGTTCACTCTGGTCCAGGTTGGGGATGAGCTGCCGGCGTTACTGGACTTGAAAAGACCTCCGTAAGCGGTGCCGGCAAAAACGGTCTGGTCGTTAGCAAAGAAGGGTGAAACTGCAAAGGAAGTAACCCAGAGGTCTGTGAGTGCCGAATTGGTTGGAGTGATAGACTGCCATACTATGAGCTGAATAACCGCATCATCCACGGCTCCAGCTGGGCCGCCGGAAACGGCGCCTTTGCCGGTGGCGCAAGCCGTGCTTCTCAGAGGCTTAAACTCTTTTGCTAACTCATCTTCAGGCTTAACAACTATCCGAGCGCTTAATACAGCTTTTCCTCCCGGGACCAGCCCATTTACAGTGCCAACGATCAGGTCGTCCAGGGTCTCGTTAAACTTCTCTGTCTCAGGCTTGTCAGTGCAGCCAGGGCCGTCATTGCCTGTGATATCGTCTACTACAGTTATATTGGTCAACGTCTCTTGACCCTCATTTACCAGGGTGTAGGTAAGAATCACAGGCCCTGGAACGGTATAGTATATCTGCCCGTCAGCCACGTTCCCTGCTGTCTTTATGAGCTTTAGGCCGCGCACCGGCTGGGAAGTTGTTATTGCGACCTGCGCGGTATCGGTTGCCGTTACCGTATCATTAAGACTCGGTCCGAACCGACCAATCGCAGTGGCGCGGTTGGTCCTATCACTATTAACCGGTATGGTAGCTGTAAGAGTGGTATTAGCTCCAGCAGCCAGGCTTGGCACCGTCCCAACTTGTATATCATCTCTGGTGTCGTTAGGCGTTCCATTGTCATCTACAACCGAGATATCGGTTAGGGTGGCGCTTCCGGTATTCCTTATTTCGTATGTGTAAGTAACAGGGCCTGGAGGGGCAGTTAACAAAGCTCCTTTAGCAGCGTTTCCCGCCCGCAGCACCAACCTCATAGATGCTAGAGCTCCACCGGTTGTAACCTCAACGGCCGCGTCATCAGAGCAGCTAATACTATTGGAAAGGTTTGGGCCGAAGAAGCCTGTTGCGGTCCCTCGATGGGTAGATGTCTGTGTTACAGGGAAGGTGGCTTTCAATAGGATAATACCGCCTGAAGCTATACTTGGTATCGTAGTGCCTGATATGTTGTTTATGTTAAGGTCGTCTGCGGTATTTCCAGGCGTGCCGTTATCATCAACCACCAGCACATTGTTAAGGGTCGTCGTTCCGATGTTTGTGATCTCATAGCTAAAGGTTATGTTGCCCGCGGAAGCCCGGTAAGTTGCACCATCCGCAGCATCTCCGGCCCAGACGATAATCCTTATGCCTTCGGTACCAGATATACAGCTAGCGCTGTTCACATAGAACTTTTCAGATGGCTCTTGAGCTGTGCTAAAGACCGGCGAGCCATCCTTGGTTCCTCGCGTTGTGCTGGTGGGCGTTGGGATTGGGAATGGCGAGGCCGTTGGACTTGGTGAAGGGGTGACAGTAGCCGTGGGAGCCGGTTGACCGCCGTCGGATACTGGAGGAGTTGAGAGCCTGGCAGCGATCCGGTAGACTCCGCTGAACCTGGTACCCAAAAACAGAGTGGTGTCATTAGCGAAGTTAGCGGAGGCGGCGAAGGCCTGCACCGAGCGGTCCGTAAGACCGGCATCAAAGGGCAGCCATGAAGCGCCGCTGTCAGTGGACCTGAACAGGCTTCCATCCATTCCGACAAACACCGTGTTATCAGAGGCGTAGTTTGGAGATATGGTCACGGCCTGTGCCGGCCTATCGGCGGGAAGACCAGGACCTACAGGGGCCCAGGTTGCCCCTGCATCGGCGCTCTTGAAGACCCCGTTTCTTGTTCCTACAAATAAAGTGCTGTCCCCAGTCCCGCGCAGTCTGTCACACCTATCGTAGTTTGGGGAAATAGCTAAAGCTAAAACATTCAGGTTGGTCAGCCCGTTGTTGATGGGATACCATATGCTGTCCACCTGGCTGTCGGTTGTGCGGAAGATTCCCTGCTCATCTGTAGCAAAAAATATAGTGTTATCACAGGGGAAGGCAGGCGATAGAGCTATTGCCGTGGTCTTCATACCAAAAGGTCCTGTAGGCGTTAGCAGGTTTATCCCCGCATCTACAAGTCTTGGATATATCAAAATTAGGAGTGCTGTAGAGATAAAAAAGAGTAAGGTATTTCTACGTCTTCTGCTTATCGTCATAGAGGCCCAACTTGTCGACAAAAATAGGGGAGAAAAATTTGCATTATTACCCTTTGGTTATAACGCTTGGCAAACGCCATCGTTACTGTTAAGTTGTTTCATAATGTATATCCGGTTTGATAAAAATCAAAAACCTATCTAGTAGTGGCTCGTCACCTCGCCATCGCTCGCCAGTCTCCGGTGTTTATTTATCTCTGCGGTCGCTCAGCAATATATCGCAAGATCGGATTCGCTGATATCTCCCAATTGTGAGATATGTGGCGATAGATACGCACAAATCCAACAAACAGAATATAGCCGACTGCGACACCAACTGTATTGAATATCACATCATTGATGTCGGCAATCCGGAAAGTAATTTTTGCCATGAATCCCGTTATCAGCTGCAGAAACTCGATAACGATACTAAAGAGCGCGCCAATAACAATTATCTTCTTCATGCGAAGATTCGTAATGAACGGCAGTCCGAAGCCGAAAGGAATCAGAAGCAGAATGTTTAGAAGCGAGGTTTTCACATCCTCAAGAGTGAGCGTGATAAGCGGAATAAGATTCATGCTTTTCCCAGCCGTTAGTCCCTGCAGAATAAGGTCTGGCGTAAAATGCTTTAGAAGAAGCAGAGATTGAAATTGAAATAGTGTGTAATCCAGAACCTTAAAAAGGTAGACGTAGAATATTGTGAAGAATATCAAATATACGAGACTCTTCTTTTTCTTCAGCCGAAGAAACGCGGCGATGCCGATCCAAATCAAACCGAAAAGAAACACAATCGATAAATCTATTACAAATCTTACAGCGTTTAAATTATTTAAATCCGTAACTTTATTTTGCCCTGATTGAATTTCTTGACCTGTTCCAGCGCAGACCACAACAGTATTTGCGGTAAAGCTGCCATCGGGATTTGGATCTCCGACTAACGTTACCCTGTCTCCTGTTTTCAAATCGCAAGCAGAAGCAGAGCCGGTTGAAGTTCTGATCGTTGCCTGACCTATAAGGTTAACAATTTGATTCTTGCCGTCACGTCGCTCAAGAGTAAATGTATTGTTTCCCACACTGACGATCTGTCCGTTGCCACCGGTGCCGCTGCAGAGATCTCCGCTTTGGGGAATTCCACCTTCTCCATTGCCAATGCGGTCAGACTGACTGCCAGCACCACGTCCGAAACTCTCATGTAGCTGACTGTGATAAACCTTGTAGCCAAAAAGCGCAGCCGCAGCAACAATAATAACTAAAATAATTATATAACTGGCTTCATAGCTTCTTTTTATCTATTATTTTGCTGGCTTCGTGTGCCAGAGTGCGGCAAGGGCGTTGCGCAAGCAAGAACGGTTCTCGTTTGCGCATCAAGGATTTCTTAAAACATCCGTTACCGATTTATTACTGAGCTGCTCGGCCAGTCCGATGATGATGCCCTCAGGGCCACGCAGGAAGCAGAGCCGGTAGATGTCCTCGTACTGCGCGATCTCGCCGACGAGTTCGGCACCGTGGCTGCGCAGGCGGGCAACGACGTCGTCGATGTCGTCGACAGCGAACATGATGCGGCGTATGCCCAGCGTGTTCGCCGGCGCGCTTTCCGGCTCGGCTCTGACCGCCGGCGGCGTGTGGAACTTCGTCAGCTCAACCCGGCTGTGGCCGTCCGGGGTCCGCATCATGGCGATGTCGGCACGGACGTCGTTGAGCCCGACGACGCGGTCCACCCAACGCCCCTCGACCGTCGTCTCGCCTTCCAGCTCCATACCGAGTTCGGCGAAGAACGCTTTGGCAGCCTCGAGGTCGTCGACAACGATGAGAACGTTGTCCATCCGTAGCAATTTACTTTTTGCAGTCATATATTATCCAGTTAGTATTATTTTACTAAATCTTCCATTGGAACACCCAATGCTTTGGCGATTTTTGCGACTGTCTGCACGCTTCTCCCGTTCTATTCATGTTTTCTCGGCGCCTGTGGTGATTGCGTGGAAACCGGAGGTGACTAGCCTCTGGCGAGAGTGGGTCCGTGAACGGCGAGCCAAGATAGATTGTAGGGGCCCGGTCTTTAGGCCACGGACCGATTTACCCTCTCTAGATACCGTATCATAAGCTGTAGCATCTAACCAGTATGCTATACTTTAAATTGAAACCTTTGGTCCTGCTAAATACTAAAAATGGACACTTAAGCGGACTTTCTTGCCTTACGTAACGGCCGACTTTACAATATCTCTGTGAGTTTTTTCGAGTAAAGAGACCTATTATGGAAAAAGATTTAACTATTCAACTGTCTACTGTGCCTACCCGTCCGGGCGTATATCTTATGAAGGACAAGGAAGGCACAGTGCTATACGTAGGGAAGGCCGCCAGCCTGCGCAACCGCCTGGGCTCTTACTTTGGTCCTCCAACTAGTCTTGTTGGAAAGACTCAGAATCTCATGGCCCGCGTTGCTGACTTCGACGTTGTCCTCGCCAATTCAGAGCAAGAGGCTTTGATTCTAGAATGCCAGCTAATAAAGCAGCATAAGCCACATTACAATGTGCGCTTGAAGGACGACAAGACTTATCCGTATCTGAAAGTAACTGTCAATGAGGACTGGCCCCAGGTATTGATATCCAGGCGTGTCTATAACGATGGAGCGAGGTACTTTGGCCCTTATGCTGATTCTGGCTCCGTAAGCAGGACTCTTAGCCTCATTAAAAGACTCTTTCCCTACAGATCCTGTAATAAGACCATCACCGGAGTCGATCCTCGTCCCTGTTTAGATTACCATATAAAACGGTGCGTGGGCCCTTGCATTGGCGCTGTAACTAGAGAGGAGTACCGGGGGGTAATCGACCAGGTTGTCTTGTTCCTGGAAGGGAGACAAGATGAAGTCGTCGTTGGGTTGCAAAGGCAGATGCAGGAAGCTTCAGCGCAGTGGGCCTTCGAGCGCGCCGCATCCTTGAGAGACCAGATACAAGCAGTAGAGAAAGTATTGGAGCGGCAGCGCATTGCAGCTACCATCAATACGGACCAGGATATTATCGCTCTACACCGAGACGGGGCTGATTGCTGCGTACAGGTATTTGTGATTAGAGGGAGCAGGCTCCATGCCAAGGAGCATTTTATTCTAGAAGGCACGCAAGATGAGACCCCTGAGTCCATAATGGGGTCTTTTGTGCAACAGTTCTACGCTTCTGTTACCTTGCTGCCTCCTCAGGTACTGCTCCAGTACGAAATAGAGGAGCTTCAGTTTGTCCAGGAATGGCTAAAAGACCGTCGTGGCGGGAGGGTTTTAGTTCTAACGCCCCGCAGAGGAGAGAAGAAGAAACTAGTGGACTTAGTGGCTGAAAACGCTCAGCAAGCTTTAATACAGGAACGCTCCAAATGGCTTTCTGATTCGGCCAAGACCTCAGCGGCGCTGCTTCAGATCCAGGAGGAGCTGAACCTGCCAACGCTTCCCCATAGAATAGAGTGCTACGACATATCAGACATACAGGGGACCTCTGCCGTGGGAAGCATGGTGGTGTTCCAGGATGGCAAACCCAAGAACTCGGAATACCGGAGGTTCCAAATAAAAACAGTGCCGGGCAACGATGACTACTCTATGATGAAAGAGGTGATTAGACGCCGCTTCAGCAGAGGCTTTGCCAAGCGCTCTATCTCCAACGGGGAAGAGGAAAGCAATGGAGAAGAGGCTATCATCAAACCGGCCTCTTCCTGGGCGATAGAGCCAAGCCTGGTGCTTATCGATGGCGGCAAAGGCCATCTAGGTGCAGCTACCGAGGTTATGCGAGAGTTAGGAGTCCATGATATACCCACGGCCAGCATAGCCAAGCAGAGAGAAGAGATTTTTCTGCCGTATCAGTCGGACCCCATAATGCTCCCGCGGGACTCTCAGGCCCTTTATCTAATGCAGAGGGTAAGGGACGAAGCGCATCGCTTTGCAATCACCTATCACCGTAAGGTGCGCAGTAGGAGCGCAACCAGGTCGCTCATAGATTCCGTGCCTGGTATAGGCCCGCAGCGTAAGAAAGCCCTTTTAAAATACTTTGGCAGTCTCAAGTCTATAAAAGAGGCCCCGGTAGAAGAGGTCGCGGCGGTGATTGGCATGACGCGTTCCCTCGCAGAAAGGGTACAGAAGTACCTTTAAGTTATAAAGAAATTTGAAAACTTAGTAAGGTAGTAGACAATACCCCCAGGCTCAAGCCTGGGGCATATGCGTCAATGCTACAGGTTTGAGCCTGTAGTGGAGTCTTCTCCACCAACCACTATCTTAAGTTGTTAATAATCATAATATCTATGCAGCTAAATCGGCCCTAAGGAGCAGCGATTGGGATATTACATGACGGGAGGCCCCTCAGGGCCCAGATGGCCGCGCTGGATGCCAACCTGGCTGACTTCCAGGTTAGAGGGCGCAATGGATGCGCTGGTCTTGATAAACGCCGTCTTCGGAATTATTTTACCGATATTCGGCCTTTTTGTAGGCTTTGCTGTCCTATGTTTTGGAGGTGTCTGGCTGCTTAGCCTTTTTGGAACTGAGTAAGTAACTACCTTAACAATAGATAGTATGCGCTAGGGGCGTTCTTCCAAGAAAGGACGCCCCTATTACGCGAGTAAAACCTAAGCTGTTTTATTTTAGTAGGCCAACTTAGTAGGCCAGTAAAAGGCGTCACCTGCCGGGACGCCTTTTACTATGTTCTTCTTTTCGCCATTATTAGACTTTATTCCTATAAAAATCTCATTTCATATATATAAAAATGTAATAAACTACTGGAAATTGATAGACTTTTGTGATACTATTAAGTCCTATCGTGCTTATAAGGGGGCAACTTGAGCCGTCGTTCCACAAATATATATCTCCTATCACTCTTCTTATTAGCTTCGCTATTATTTAATCCAGCTCAGCTTCAAGGTACTCCACTTCCCGATCCTTCTATTACAGCAGAGGATATAAAAGTCCTGGGAGAAGGAAAGACTCCCTTTAGTGTGCAAAGCTACAGCAATCAGCTAGTAGCGGATGAAGTCGTGGTCAAGCTCAAAGAGGGCGTTGATGACGCCGATTTGTTCGCATCCAAGGGCCTGTCTGTAAAAGCCCAGGACTCCGCCACCGGCGTCAGTGTGCTGAAGCTCTCAAAAGACCTTTCTCTTGATGGTGCTCTGAGCTCTTTATCCAAAGATTCCAGGGTAGAGTGGGCTGAGCCAAACTATTTGTATAGGATCGCAGCCCCTCCACAGGCCCTCATGGCGCCCAACGATGCAAGGTATTCTACTTACCAAAAGCAATATCTTGATCTAGTAAAGGCGGAGCAAGGCTGGAGCGTGGAGCAGGGAAAGGACTCTGTAGTCATCGCTGTGCTTGATACCGGAGTGGCTTGCTATCATCAGGAATTAGGCACTCGGATGTGGCAGAATCCACAGGAGATAGCAGGCAACCTTATAGATGACGACCGCAACGGCTATGTAGATGATGTATATGGCTACGACTTCGTTGGCGCCGAGACCGGTTCACTGTTAGCTCCTGATAGCCCTGGAGACGGTAATCCCTGTATATTTGCAGGCGACTCTTCAGCAGGCAACGGCCTCGATGATGATGGCGATGGCGACGCTGACGGCGCGGTATATCACGGCACCGCTGTTGCCGGCATAATCGCGGCGCAGACCAATAACAGCCAGGGTGTAGCGGGCGTGTGCTGGCGCTGCAAGATAATGGCCGTAAGAGTCATGAACCCTGAAGGCTCCGGCAGGTCCAGCGATTTGGCCAAAGGAATTATATACGCAGCGCGGAACGGCGCGAAGATAATTAATATCAGCGCGGGCGGCTCTTATTCCCGGGCGGTTGAGGATGCAATAGGAACGGCTTATAGTCTGGGAGCCACTATTATAGCCTCTGCCGGCAACGAAAACACGACACCTATGGGCTTCCCTGCCAGCCAGTCTAACGTGGTAGGAGTAGCCGCATCTGATCTTACAAAGGGCCGGGCTTCTTTCAGCAACTGGGGCTCCGGAAGCAAGATGACGGATGTCACCGCCCCCGGCGTTGGTCTTACATCTACTGCGGTATGTTCCGTGGCCTTGGTCAAGGCTCAGGTCCAGGCTTGTGTTTCCGCAGGCGCTGGTGGAGGCGCTTATGCCCTTGGCTTCTTAAGTGGTACATCATTCTCGGCTCCTATAGTGGCTGGCGTAGCAGGTCTCATGCTGTCTGTAGACCCGTCACTGACAAATGATGCCATAGCCAACAGGCTTAAGAGTACGGCAACCGCTTTACCAAACGATCCGCTCGACTCGCCCGATGCTGGCGCTGCCTGGGCCGGAGCTGGCATGGTGGATATGTTTAAGGCTCTAAGTACGTCTTCCGCTACAGTGCAGACTCCTACACCTACGCCAAGTCCAATTACACCTATAGCTACACCTGCTCCTATTGGAGCGCCCGGACAGGTACCGTCAATTGTTAGCCCACAAAATGGCGCCTTGTCCTCTAATATAGGCCTAAGCCTGAACTGGATTCTGCCGGCTGGGGCTACACAGTACCAAATACAGGTAACACCTTTCGATAATGATGGGCCAGCTATAAATCTAATTCGTAATGCGGAGAGCAGCTATACTATTGCTTCTCCAGAGCTTGGCGTTGGCAATTATGTTATGCTTCCAGGCATGACCTACACCTGGAGAATAAGAAGCAGCAGGTCCTCTGTAACCGTCTCAGAGAATGATGCTGGATGGAGCAACTGGACAAGCAGCACCTTCCGGACTGCTCATCCCTGGAGTGGCGGCGTCTCTGCGGTTACACCCGGCGCTGGTGAAACAGTAAATAGTCTTACTCCAACTTTGGCCTGGGAAGATAGCAACAAAAAGCTCTTCTATTATGAAGTCCAGGTAAGCAAAGACCCGTCCTTTAACACTGACCCGAATACTGCTACTGCTCCAGTATATTGGGAGCTTAGGCACGGTGGAATGACAACTCCTCTAAATAGCTATACAATATCCTCAGAACAGCCGCTAGAGCCGGGCACGACCTATTACTGGCGTGTAAGAGCTAGAGTACAAGGTGATGGCACACCTGTTTATTGGTCCGATATCTGGAGCTTCAAAACCAGGCCGTAACCATTTCCGTAAAATAAAGGCTTATATTATAAGCTGAGAGATAATTCCCCAACTGTAGGGGCGTATTATTGCAATACGCCCCTATTACTATAGATAATATAGTTGTGTCTTGTTGTGTCTTATGGAATAGGATTCCCTTGAAAATGTCATTCTGAGGGAGCGGCAAGCGACCGAAAAATCTGTCAGCCACGGTCGAGATTCTTCGCTTCGCTCAGAATGACAGTATTTTCATCCTTTGGGGTGCAAGCGCAAGCCCGCATGTCCGATTCCCTTGAAAATACTCCAGCCCGAGGGCGTTGCCTGAGGTTCTCGAAGCCTGTCCTGAGCCTGGTCGAAGGGGCACCGCCCGTTTCCTTTCGAGAGCCTCACGGAACGGGCTGAACAGCTCATTTTCATCTTTCATGGGCGCCTCGACTTGTCGGGGCATAATCGATTGAGTCGGTTTTATCCTTTATGATAACGGAAATCCCAACGAGAGAATGATGAACCCAAAATTGCGGCCTCTCGAAGACTTAGAGAATACCTTAGGCATAACCTTTTCAGACCGCTCTCTACTGCGTCAGGCTTTCCTCCATAGCTCCTATGTATATGAAACAGGAGGTAAGTCCTGGGAGTCCAACGAGCGGCTGGAGTTCCTGGGCGATGCCTTTCTAGGTTACGTAATTGCCGAGTTTCTGTATGGACAAAGCCCGGCGATGTCTGAAGGGGAGATGACCAGATTACGCTCCTCGTTAGTCAACCGCGATATTCTGGCGACAGTTGCTTCTTCCCTTGATTTAGGCAGCTACCTTTACTTGGGTAGAGGGGAAGAGTCGACTAATGGAAGGCAAAGGCCCGCGAACCTGGGAAGGGTGTATGAGTCCCTGCTAGGGGCTATTCTGTTAGACCAGGGAGAAGATACTGCTAGAGAGTTCATTCTATGGTCTATGAGCGGTGAGCTTGAGGTGATAGGCTCAGGCGATGCTCCTATAGACTACAAGTCCCGCCTTCAGGAGCTGGCCCAAAAACAAGGACACGGCTACCCCATTTACCGTACAATTAAAGTAGAAGGCCCACCCCACGCCAGGGAGTTCACAATTGAGGTCTTGATAGGAGACAAGGTAATGGGCAGTGGGTTGGGGCCTAGCAAGCAAGCAGCGGAAAAGGAAGCGGCTGCTCTTGCTTTTAAAGCGCTTTCTGAAAAATAACTCATCTAGTTCGAATGATACCACATAGACCAACTCCTGGTCTTTGTCAGTGGAGTAAGACTCGTTCCCTCTACTGCTGACTGACGATGTACATTAAAATATATATCGGTATGGGGTAGGGGCGCACCTATGTGTGCGCCTTAATCACCGCTATCTAACCACCTTAGACTATAAATGCGCGTATAAGCCTGACATGCCCAAATCAGGGTCAAGGCAGACACGCAGGTCCGGCCCCTACATTACGATTATTTGCATCACCCATCAGAGGGTCAGGGTGAGGGTGAAAGTTACTTCTAAGAATAGATTAGAGATAGGAAACTATGCCATTCGGTATTTTTAAACGCCAAGACGACAAACAAAAGGTAGAGCAGGGACTTAAAAAGAGCAAGGAAAGCTGGATAGGTCGCCTCACCAAAGTATTTGATGTTCCTAATATTACCGATGATCTGTGGGACGAGCTTGAAGAGATACTCATCTCTGCGGATGTCGGCTTTGATACCACTGAGAACCTCATAGAGCGAGTAAAGGAAAGGGTCAGGAAAGAGGGCCTTCACAAGGCAGATGACGCAGAGGATGCCTTGATGGATGAGATGATCGATATTCTGGAAGCTCCGGGTAAAAATGGAGTAGAGCCTTCCAGCAACGGACCTTGGATAATTTTGGTGGTCGGTGTAAACGGCACCGGAAAGACTACCACAATAGCCAAGCTCGCTCGCTATTTTCAGCAACAGGGCAAAAGCGTAGTGCTTGCGGCGGGGGATACCTTCAGGGCCGCTGCGGTCGAACAGTTAGGTATCTGGGGCCAAAGAGTAGGCGCCACAGTCATCAGCCACCAGCAGGGCGCCGACCCGGGCGCTGTGGTCTTCGACGCGATCCAGGCCGCTCGCAGCCGCGGCGCTGATATAGTCATTGTGGATACTGCTGGACGCCTCCATACCAAGTCCAATCTAATGGAGGAGCTAAAGAAGGTCCATAGGGTGATCCAGCGGCTAGATCCCACGGCGCCTCATGAGATATTGCTGGTAATGGACGCCACCACCGGACAAAATGGACTGCCGCAGGCACGGGCTTTTACCGAGGCTGTGGGAGTCACCGGTGTGGCTCTTACCAAATTCGATGGCACCGCGAAGGGTGGTATTGTCCTGTCCATAACAGACCAGTTGAAGCTTCCTGTTCTGTACCTAGGCACTGGAGAGGGAATGGATGACCTCGTAGCTTTTGATCCACAGGACTTCGTTGAGGCCGTATTTGATTAGCCCCCTAACCTAAAGATGCGTGATACAAATCATCATAACGTAAACCGTAGGGGCAGACCTGCGTGTCTGCCTTACAGTCTTAGGTGGTTAGACGGCGGTAGTTAAGGCGCACACATAGGTGCGCCCCTACAAGATGATTCTTGATATAAGGAAGGAGGAGGACATGGCAGACCTGGAATACGAGAAGCGGGACACTTATGCTATCTTCACTATGAACCGGCCGGACCGCCTTAACGCCCTGGGAGGCTCCATGATGGATGATATGGAGCGTGCTCTCGCAGACTTCAATCATGATCCCAGCATGAGAGTCGGCATTCTCACCGGCGCCGGCGAAAGGGCTTTCTCCGCGGGCGCCGATCTGAAGGAGATGGCGCAGCGCAGCGCCACTTCTGCGCCTAGACTGCCAGCGCGACGGCTTGGAATGCTGGGTATGCTATCTAACAGCCCTAAGCCTTTTATCGCAGCTATCAATGGGCTTGCCATAGGCGGTGGCATGGAGTTCACTATGGACTGCGATATACGCATCTGCGTGCCTGAGGCCTATTTCGGCCTCTTTGAGATAAAACGAGGTATACTTGCCGGCTATGGCATCCATCACTTGCACCGCTTGATCCCTCAAGGCGGCGCCATGTATGTTCTTCTAACCGGAGACCGTCTCCCTGCTGAGCAGGCATACCGCTATGGCTTTGTGCATGAAATCGTTCCAAGAGATAGGCTGTTACCAAGAGCGGAAGAGTTAGCCACTATGATATCTGAAAACGCTCCCCTTTCGGTGCAGGGCACCAAGGCCGTAGCCCAGTTTTGGCGGCAGTATGGCATAGAAGAGTCCTTTAGATTAAGTGACTGGGTAGGCCGCATAGTCCTCGGCTCTGAGGATGCTAAAGAAGGCCCTAAGGCTTTCGCTGAGAAGAGGACGCCACAGTGGAAGGGGAGGTAGTTGGCTAGTAGTTGGCTATAAGATGTCATGAATGTACAGCCATTTCGGCCATTACCGGGTAGTGGAATTCTTTACCATTACACAACACGAGCATGGGCTCAAGAAATATCCATGACGGGAGAGATTTTACCTATCTCTGGCTATGTATATTTGACCGATGTACTATTTAAGATTGGTTGGCAAGCCACTGATTACTTGGCGCTACCCAATACAAACGCAGAGATGGCTATTCCGATTTCAACTACTATTCTGGAGCATTTAGGACTACAATATCTTGGGGTGGTCCCTGAGTGGCAGGCAAGAGGCGGACGCTCCATGCGTAGAGGTGGTGGGCACCAGTGGGTAGTCAGTCAGCCTATACCAGTGCAGATCTTGCCGTGGACATGGATAGAACTGGAGTCACCATAGTATGGTAACTAAATCCGATGATTGGATAGCACGTTTGCCATTAGCACTATCCGACATAGTAAACGAAGAGGTCCGGAAGTTTGTTGAGGACCGCTCCGATGATAACTTTAATGCCTGGTATAGATGGCACGGTGAAGACCTGTGGATGATTTATCAAGACCAGGGTGCATTGATTGGACCCAAGAAAACTCCTGCCATTCGTCAGGTCAGGGTCACAGTAGGGGCATTTGCGTCGGAAACCGAATTTACTCCAGAGCTCCTGTTTATGCCAGATAATCTGATCCTAACATCACAAGGCAGGTATGTGCCTCCCCCACAGACCCGCCGAAAGAGTCATTTAAGTATGTCTTTGGGACAGTATGATCTTAAAGATGCCGGGCCGCTCAGGGGTTCGATAAGAAAGCTGCTGTACGAAGCGTGGGCGATAGCAGAGTCCCTTCCCGTGGATGCAGCAAATGTATTATTACCATAAGCTCTGGGCTAAGTGACCTCGTCCCTACTTGATCTTCATGTTTAACGTAATCATATGGTGGGCTGTTATAACCTGCCTGGGTATAATAGCCTTCCCTTATTTATACCCTCTGCTTAAAAATCTTCCGGACCGCGGCTATTCTATTGCCAAGACCTTTGGCGTTTTGGTGATGTCTTACGGCCTATGGTTCTCTGTTACCTTTGGCTTTTTGCCTAACTCTCGCGGATCCATCCTTCTGTTGATATATATTCTTGCTCTAGGATCTATATATCTTTTATCAAGACATCGTAGGTCTATCTTAGAATTTATCAGTCAGAATAGACGGCTGCTTCTCGCTCAAGAGGCTGTGTTTGCCATCGGCTTCTTGGTACTTGTGGTTATACGGGCCTTCAACCCTCAAATTGAGGCTACGGAAAAGCCTATGGACTTCGCTTTCCTTAACTCTTCCATCCGCAGCCCCTCTTTTCCTCCTTTAGACCCCTGGCTTAGCGGCCATACCATCAGTTACTATTACATGGGGTATCTCGTTTTTGGCAGCATTGTTCAGCTTACCGCCGTGCCATCCTCAGTTGGCTACAACCTGGCCCTTGCCCTAATCTTTGGCCTGGCCGCGTCGGGTGTTTTTGGGGTTGTATATAACCTAGTTCGTATAGCCTCATTGGAGAGTCATAAGCCCGTTCATCGGGCTATCCCATACCTGGCCGGGACCACAGGAGTAATTATTGTATTGGTGGTAGGCAATTTGGAAGTCCTTTTCGAGCTGGCAAGGTCTCATGGAACGGGAAGCCCGGACTTTTGGAATTGGCTGGGGATTAGAGAGCTTAACACCCCTTATGTAAGCCAACACTGGTATCCTACAGACAACTGGTGGTGGTGGCGTGCTAGTAGGGTAATCGGAACTATAGATGGGGATCGGACTCTCGATCTTACTATCACAGAGTTTCCTTTCTTCAGTTTTCTTTTGGGAGACATGCATCCCCATGTCATGGCTCTGCCGTTTGCAATTGCTTCGGTAGCCCTGGCGATGGACGTGTTCATCAGCCACAGGTCGATAAGTCTTTGGCCGCTAAGAGAGAAAATACCTTATATACTTATGGCTGCCATTCTTATCGGCAGCTTTGTCGCTCTGAACGCATGGGACTTACCTACTTACCTCGGCTTCTTTTTGCTGGCCGGTCTGGTATCTCAGCTGCGTTACTATGGCTATCATACTAAAAAAGAGCTTTTAGGCTTTGTGTTGTGGGCTGCAGCCATAGTTGTACTCGCTGTCCTTTTCTACTTGCCTTTTTATTTGACGACAGGCGCTGGTCTGTACAGTGTCCTGGGCCCTGATGAGGCCAAAACCGGACTGGGACTGCCTATAGCTTTGTGGAATAGTCCTTACTCTCGCCCCACTCATATAGTTATCTTTTGGGGCCTCTTTTTATTCATAGTCCTGTCCTTTATTGTAGCCGCTCTTGCATCTTATAGAGGTCCTAAATGGGCGCTCATTCCGATAGCGCTGCTGCCTGTAATTGCCCTTGTGCCCCTGGAGCTATTTATCAATAAGACCGGCAACCTTAGTCCGCCGCTCCTGGTAGAGATAGTACAAAGGTGGTGGGCTGTACCTCCAGCCCTCGTTTTGGGCGCTATCCTCTTTTCTAGAACATCTGCCACCCTCTCATCTACAACTCCTCAAATAGAAGAGCAACGTCCTGGAGCTGTAGACTTCGTGATCTTGATGGTCACCGCAGGGCTATTGCTTATTGCTGTATGCGAGACAGTTTACATAAAGGACGCGTTCCGCAACCGTATGAACACTGTTTTCAAATTGTACTATCAGGCGTGGCTGTTTCTCGGCCTTGCCAGCGCTTTTACGATATATTATTTTTACCTTATATGGGACTCGAAAAGCCTGTGGCATAGGATCGGCAAGGTGACCTGGATGACAGGGGTAGCTGTGCTTTTCTTCTCGACCCTGCTCTATCCGGTCGCCGCCATTATAGATAAGACCTCCAGCTTTAGAGGCCCTGCCACTCTGGATGGCACAGCCTTTGTAGAGAGAGTAGACTCCTATGAGGCCGAGGCTATAGCTTGGCTGAAAGAACAAGAGACAAACGGTCAGTCTGTGGTGCTTGAGGCTAACGGCGACCAGTATTCGAGTTATGGTCGAGTGTCCAGCCGTACCGGCTATCCAACAGTCCTGGGATGGTATGGTCACGAGCTACAGTGGCGGGGCAGTGACGCCGGCTTTCGTGAGCGCCCTAGGGACATAGAAACAATGTATACCACCGAAGATAAAAGACAGATCATAGACCTGTTTAAGAAGTATAATATATCCTATGTCTTCGTAGGCTCTTTGGAGCGCAATAAGTACCCCCGGGGGACTGCCGGTTTCCATAACTACATGGATATAGCCTTTCAGAACCCTGGAGTAACTATCTATAAAGTGCCGTAATAATTATGTAAATATTTACAGACCTATCTAAATGAATACGCCTTCCCTTATAATAGGCGGAAGGCGGAAACCGCTATATTCGACTCTATTCTTTCCCGTGCTTGTCTTTCGGAGGACTAGCGGGAGTACGTATAGCCTTATCAACAAGACGCTCAAAGTCTTGTTTTGTAAACAGCGTTGAGTCGTCAGACTTCTTGGATGGCTTAGACTTCTTAGGAGTTGTGTTCATAAGTGTACCTCTCCTGCGGTGTTGCACCCTCCAGATGGAGAACCCTTCAACAGGGGAGTATCTATTATTTCGATATAACACCCTAAAGGTGTTTCTGCAACCTTTTAAGGGGCTGAGGGAGCGACAATAATGGCTATCAGAGTCACCTGCGATGGAGCACTAGGACGAATTGCGGCAGAGTCGTTTATTGGTATCCTTGACCATTCTCTAAATGTTCTCCAAGACTTAGACAGACGTATCACTGAGGAACCAAAAGGTACTCTGAAGTGGGTTATCTCTGGATTAGGCGACACGTTTTCCTCTTACATAGAGATTGCTACCCTCTTGTTGCGCGGAAATACAGACCAATCTCCCCGCATTATTGAAGGATTCACACAGGGATTAAGGCATATCCAAATGGTGGGTACAACTCCCCCCTACTTTTCCGAAGAGAATGTCAGGGATGTTCTTAAGATTGTGCAGGAGATGAATCGCGATGGCGTTGTAGGTGTCCACTACATGCCGACAGAGCAACAGGATAAAGGTGCATCTATCTTGCCGAAAGATGGGGAGGAAATTAAAAAGCTAGTTGGGGTGCGCTATAGAGCATTGGGCGCTGTCGAAGGGCAGATTGAGGTAGTCTCCATCAGAAAACGTAGACGGCATTTCAGCATCACCCACAGCCGTACATTGCGTTCTATCAGATGTTCGTTCCCCGAAGCAGTAGAATCTAGCGTATTTGAAGCTATGGAAGGGCGTAGGAGGGTAATTGTAACTGGACTTATTGGGTACAACGCAAAACACGAACCTATATCCATAGAAGTACAGAAGGAACTACGCTTTCTTGGGCGTGAACATGAGCTTCCGAGCATTGAAGACCTAGCCGGTAGCGATCCTGATCTTACTGGATCGCTGTCTACTGAGGAGTACATAAGGAGCTTGCGAGATGGTTAATGAGCAGCAGCTAGCTATGCTAACTACATCTCTGCCACCGATTATCTCTCCATATGTTGATTCTTCAGTGTTCATGGCCCACGTAAAACGAGAGACGACTCCATCGAGGAATACCACGCGCTTGGATATAACCACGAATTTACTAGCGGGTGCGCAGAATGGAAAGTACAAAATATATACGTCTACCCTTACAATTGCAGAGGTGCGGAGACTCAACGAGGCTAAGAAGCAACTAGAGCCAAATGAGTTACCTACGGTCAATGCGCTCTTTAACGAGTTCATGGAGCATGACTGGATTATTCCAATCGAAGTTAGCAGGGAGATAGCAGAGAAGGCTCAAGAAATTGGAGCGACCTACACCTTCGAGCTATCTGCTCGCACCATATATCGCATCAGCCCGACTGATGCTGTACACATCGCCACAGCGATCCTATTCAAGTCGTAACGTTTTAATGGCTTGGGATAAACGGCTTGTGAATGTATTCGAAGGTAAGCCTATAGAGGGAGTGCTTTTAGTTGAACCGTATTACGAAGGTATCATTCCATTGTAAGCTGTGGTCAATGAAGCATCGGCGGAATCACATGTCTCAGTATTACAGGATGATGTAGATGTACGTGTGGCAGAACAGTGGAAAAATTCCCAAAGAGATTAATCGCACCTAAACATTGACGTTACAACCTACTTGTCCTGACGGGATAATTACCTTAGAAATATGTCAACTCACTCCTCAAGAATACAGATATCGCCAGATACCTTCCTTTTCGTTTTCACAATAGCCCTTGCCTTAATCCTAAGGTGTGCATCTCTCTCGGTGGACTTCCTTGGTGAAGAGGAGGCTAGGCTGGCGTTACAGGCCCTGGACCTGCTAAGGGGAGGCCCGGTTAGCCTGGACAACACCGGCTCGGTCTTGTTTACAGGTCTGAGCTTTTTCCTGTTTGGAGACAGCGATCTTGCAGCCCGGCTGCCCGCGGCCACCGCCTCTTCCGCCACTGTAGCCGGTATATGGCTGCTAAGACCATGGACTGGTAGATTGGGATCACCCCTGGCAGCGCTGCTTTTGGCTACCTCTCCCACGATATCCTATTTATCCCCGCGCTTGGGCGGCGCCTCTATGGCTGTTCTACTTACCCTCTTTGCGGCCTGGAGCATATCCCGGTACCCTGATGGCAATGGCAACGACCGCAGGCTCCTATGGACGATGGCTATAGTGTCCCCACTCCTTCTTACGCTTGGGCCAATAGGCATAGCTGGTATCCTGGTAATAGCGACCTATTTGGTAGTAGAGCATTTCGCCTTTGGTAGTGGACTGCCCAGTAGATTTAGATTGATAGAAGCGAACCGGAGTGGTCCCTATCTAATCGTATCCTTGTGGATCATGCTGGTCCTGGTATCGCCTGCTATAGGAGGCTCCGCGGATGCCAGACTGCCCGGCGCTGTATCCTTTGCTGAGATATTCAAAATACCCCCAAGCGGTTACTCACCCTTTTTACCGTGGGCTAGACTATTAGCCTACGACCTCGCTTTGCTGCTCTTGGGTCTGGTTAGCGCGGCTTTCCTAGTCATATTCTATGGCAGAAGTATGTTAAGACAAAGGGACAGTACAAGCGCTTTTCAGCGTTTCATCTTTATCTGGACGATTATCGGAGCCTTTGCTCTGCTGTTGAGTGGTCCAACACATCATGGCCTGCTGGTGTTCCTGCTTACGCCTTTAGGAATAAGCGCCGGCTTTCTCTTTCAGAGAGTTTTGGACGGCTTAGATTTCTCAGAGTGGAGAAGACATCTCTACAGCCTGGGGGTTCTGGGGATTCTTTTCTTCTGGCTTATTATCTCTGTCGCCATCCTCTCTACCACAGGGCCTGGTCAAAGAATAGACGTGGTCATATTAGCAGTGACCAGTCTTGTGCTTATCCTCTTGTCTTTATTGTGGCCGCTGCGCACCCTGCGGCCTAACCTGGGCAATTTAACCATAGGCGTGTTTGTCGTAGGCATTTTTCTTAATTTACATACAATATCTTTTCTTGGCTCTAAAGATACTGGCGCTGAATTATTGATACAGCCTGGGGTTAGCCATGATACTATAAATGCTATCAGGGAATTAGCACAAATAGGGACTGAAGCTGCCTCTGATAAGAGCCTTAAGGTAGCTGTGGACCCGTCTTTAGGGGAGCCTTTTGAATGGTATTTAAGAGCTGCCACGTCGCTCAAATTTTCTGCGCCTGATAGCACGGATGACATATATATATCTATAACTGATGCTAAGGACTTAGGGCCGGACTACAGCAAGCTCTCATTGCCATATATTGCTGGCTGGCGGCCCGAAGGTGCGGGGATTAAAGAAAACCTACGCTGGTTATACTATCGAGAGATCCCTTCAGCCAGGAGAGAGCAATCTACGATTTTTGTATGGACTAAGGCTATAAGGTTTTAATGAGCACAGAAGTTTTTGAAAAAACTAAGGCAGCAGAAACTCAGGATGCCAGGGTTTCGGAGAGGTCAACCCTGTCTATTCCGCCCTGGAACTGGGCGCTGGTCTTTTATTTCTTAGTAATAGCTTTGGGAGCCGTACTCAGGTTCTGGGACTTGGGGTCTAGAGCGCAGCACCACGACGAGAGCTTGCATTCACTCTATAGCTGGTATCTATATTCAGGAATTGGCTACAAGCATGACCCTCTGATGCACGGTCCCTTCAAGTTCGAGGCCACATCCCTTCTCTATTTTATCTTTGGCGACAGCGACTACACCTCTAGAATGCTGTCAGCTATTTTAGGCACTGCGCTGATTGCTATGCCGCTTTTATTGAGAGGCTATCTGGGAAGATATGGGGCGATGTTCGCGTCGCTGCTTCTCGCCCTATCTCCTACAATGCTTTATTACAGCCGCTTTGCAAGGGACGACATATATATAGCCTTTTGGAACTTGCTGTTATTTATAGGCCTGTGGAAGTATGAGGTTACTCATAACCGAAAATATCTCTACTTAATCTCAGCGGTCCTTGCCCTCAGTTTTGCTACCAAAGAAGACACTTACATAACGGTAGCGATCTTCGGGGCTTACCTGTTTGTTACCACAGCAAGAGAGGTGCTGCCTAGAGTAATAAGAGGTATGGACTTTACGGACCTGTCGCCGAGAGCGTCCGCTATGCTGTTAATAGGTACCCTGTCCATACCCCAGGGCGTGGCTGCTGTTACCCTCCTTGGTGCTCTGCCCTCCTTTAGCTTCTTAAAAGGAATTACTGCGTCAGACCCGCTGGCTATAGGCATAACATCAGCCATTATCCTGGTCTCAGCAGGCATAGGGCTCAGGTGGAACAAGAATGAGTGGGCCAAGTGTGCGCTGATCTTCTACGGGATCTATATCATTCTTTTTACAACTTTTTTCACTAACCTGTCAGGGTTCTCCTCCGGAATATGGGGGTCACTGCATTACTGGCTGGGGCAGCATGGGATCCAAAGAGGGGGCCAGCCCTGGTATTATTACCTGATCCTGCTTCCAATCTATGAGTTCCTTCCGCTGGTTATTGCTCTTATTGGAAGCGTGTACCTGGCGATCACGCGGGGTAAGTCGATCCTTCGACTGGCTCTTGCTCAAGAGAAAGATTCTCCTGGTGAAAGACCAATAGTTCGATGGGGCCGACTATGGCGACAAGATAGCGCTATATTCCTGGTCTACTGGCTCGTAGCCTCTATAGCTGTTTACTCCTGGGCGGGAGAGAAGATGCCCTGGATGTTAGTCCCTATTGCTCTGTCGCTCATACTTTTGGCCTCTCGCCTTTTTGGTACTATATTCGAAGAGATGTCGTGGAGCGACTTTAAAAATGAGAAAGTATTGACTATTCTTGCCGTCCTGGTGTTTTCTCCGGTATGGCTTCCAGCCGTACTCCGTATAGGAGCTAGCCTGCCGGACTCTTGGCCGTCGTTTCTAAGAGACTGGGCCCCGCCTATCATCCTGCTGGCCTTGGTCTTATTAGCATCTTGGCCCTCGGTGCGCAGCCTTGGCGCTCAGAAGCTATCTCAGACCGTAGTCGCGGGACTATTTGTACTGATGCTGATCTTTACGTTCAGGACTAGCTGGCGGCTCAACTACCAAAATGGGGATGTCCCGGTGGAGATGCTGGTTTACACTCAGACCTCCCCGGAGCTTCTGACTGTATTAAGGGATATAGATAGACTGGCCTTTGAGAGCGGTCAGGGCAAAGACATAAGGATTACTGTTGATTCCACCGACGGCTTTACCTGGCCCTGGGCCTGGTATCTTAGAGACTACAAGAATGTTGAGTACGTAAGTCTTAGCAACTTGTCAGCCCCTCCCACAGGCTCTGTACTACTTCTTAGCTCCGACAATTTTTCTTCGGCCAGACCTCATCTCGATAAATACGGGGAAGGACAGGGCTTTAAGCATCGATGGTGGTTCCCGGAAGCTTATAGGGACCTTACCTGGAGCGGCCTGTTCGAGAGCCTTTTAAGCCCTGAGGAATGGCGTAAGAAGTGGGACTACTTTCTTTTCCGTAAGCTGTCTTCTCCTTTGGGGTCTTCCAACGCCATGGCCTTTTTCCCTAAGAATTTTAGTACCGCTGGAATAGCATCGAGCGCGAATGCTCAGCCTTCAGCGCCATCGGTCTATCCACCGGCAGACCTGGTGTTTGGTGGGCCTAATATCCTCAATAACCCCAGGGATATGGCAGTTGATAGTTCAGGCAATCTCTATATCGTAGATGGTGGAGCGCATAGAGTGTTGAAGTATGATTCTACGGGCAAGCTCGTGGCACAAGTGGGACAGCAAGGCTCTGGAGATGGAGAGTTCCAAGACCCCTGGGGAATAGCGGTGGACAGGGCCGGAAATGTCTACGTAGCCGATACCTGGAACCATCGCATCCAGAAGTTTAACTCAGATCTGCGCTTCGTCAGTAAGTGGGGGGTCTTTGCGTCTCTGGAGAATAGTGGCGCTGCGGTAGGAGGTCTATACGGCCCTCGTGACGTCGCTGTTGGTCCTGATAATTACATATACGTAGTTGATACCGGCAATAAGAGAATACAGCTATTTTCCTCCGAGGGCGCACCCTTGAAGACCTTTGGCAGCGCTGGTCGTGGCTCAGGCCAGTTCATGGAGCCGGTTGGCATAGCTTTTTCGCCGGCTGGTGAGATATATATTGCTGATACCTGGAACAAGCGGATACAGGTCTTCCGGTTAGACCATGGCTACGTCAGAGAATTTTCTGTGTCTGGCTGGCAGGGTGAGGGAATAGATAATAAGCCATATATAATGGTCGCCCAAAATGGCGATATAATATCAACCGATCCGTCAATGGGCAGAGTGGTCAAATATACCAAAGATGGAGCAATATCGACGGTTATAGGTGGTTATAATACTGATAGGGTTTTTAAGACGCCAACAGGTATAGCACCGGGCCCTTCAGGAAGCATCTACGTATCTGATGCAGCATCAAATACTGTTGTCCGACTTGCCCCTTAGCTAGTTATCCATGCCGATAGATCGAGCATCTTCGATGTCATCTCAATCCTCGGTGCCGACAGGTCGAGCATCTTAGATGGACTCTATGCCTGCGCCACGACCCAAGCTAAACCGGCGCGAGGCCAATGGCTTGCTGCTTATGGGCCTGGGAGTAGTAATTGCTGGTCTAGGTCAGTTCTATCTTTCCAACAGGATTTCCCTTTTAGATGGCCTGATTTTTTACGCCATCGCCTGTTTTCTTTTTGTAAGAGGTAGCAATAATCTAGAAGTTAAGAATACAAGCTCTCATCATCAAGGTAGTCTTTTAAATAAAACAGAGCATGATGGCTCCCTCTCCCGAGCCGAAGGTCCGCCTCAGGCGGAGGAGAGGGTTGGGGTGAGGGCAGCTAGACAGCCCTTTCAATCTAAATATATAGCAGTCCTAATGGCCATCTTTCTTATAGCCCTAGCCCTTCGCTTCTATGACTTGTCCACTATCCCCTACGGTCTCTGGTACGATGAGGCAGCTATAGGTCTTGAGGCTGCCAGAGTCCAAAGCGATAGCGGCTATCGCCCCATGTACTCCTCAGGCACTACATCTCCACCGGCCTACCTATACATAGTGGCCACGTTCCAGGAGATGTTTGGGCAGGATATAGCCGCGCTTCGTACAGCCTCCGCGCTGTTTGGGGCGCTTACGGTCATTCCCTTTTATTTTCTTGGCAGTCTTATATACGGGCCGATCATAGGGTTACTAGGCGCGTTCTTGATAGCCGTTTCCCGCTGGGACCTAAATTTCAGCCGTATAGCGATGCAGGGCGTGACCACTCCTTTCTTCACTACTCTGGTGATTGCGCTCCTTCTGCTGGCGATACGGACTAGAAATATCTACTTATACCTTGTTTCTGGGGCTTGCCTGGGACTGGGAGTATGGTTTTATTCATCTTTTCTCCTTTTCCCTCTCGTGGTAGCTGTATATCTGCTTTGGTATACGGTTCGCTCATCATCTATTGATCGACTTAGATTGTGGGGTATTGCTACCTTCCTTTTTGTTGCTATCTTAATTGCTGCTCCGGTAATCTTATATGCCGCGACCGAGCCAGATAGATTCTTCTCCAGGATAGGTACGGCTTCGGCTCTCAAGGCTTGTCCTGAGCCTTGTCGAAGGGAACAAGACCGTAAAGCTGAGTTGCTTACCCTTTGGGAGAGCGCCCGCAAACATATTCTGATGTTCAACTATCAAGGAGACCGCAACGGGCGTCACAACATTCCCGGTGAGCCGATGCTTGACCCCTTTACTGCGGTCCTTGCGGTGCTCGGACTCTCTTATGCCGTCGCTAAGATAAGAGAGCCGAATAACATACTACTGCTGGCATGGCTCGGGGTTATGATGGCGCCCGGCATATTTTCCCTCAGTTTTGAGGCGCCCCAGGGACTGAGGGCTATCGGTACTCTTCCCGCAGTCTACCTATTAGCTATGCACCCCCTCTGGGCGCTTATGAATGCTTACAGCAGAGCGCTCAAGGTGAGATATATGCTTTATGGGATTGTCATTTTGGCTGCTATGGTAGGTGTTACCGATGTCACCAAGTATTTTATTGTCCAGGCCAACAGCTATAACTCCTGGGCCTCTTTTTCGACCGCGGAGACCGTAATAGCCAGAAGAATGGCAGCCTTACCAATCGAAGACTATGACATAGGGATTCCCCCTTTATATCATGGCAACCCAGCTATGCGGTATGTAGCCAAAGACCGCTCATATTCCTTGTTCGATCTGTCCAACGGCCTTCCTATCCTGCCAACTTCCAAGCACACGGTGATCTTTTTGTCTCCGGATGAAAGAGTGGTAAGAGACCTGGTCAAACATTACTATCCGAAGTCCACTTGTGATGAGATAACATCTCCAGCGGGCGGGCCGCCTTTAGTAATCGAATGTCTAATAAAACAGGAGTATATAGTCGATACTCTGGGGCTATCAGTGAAGTACTTTCCGCTAGACGGCAATGCGCCGCTATTGACTACAAAGGAAGGGAGTCTAGAGATAAAGGCCGGCGAAGGCCCGTACCGCAAAGAGTGGACCGGCAGCCTATATGTGCCTGAGTACGGCGAGTATGGTCTCACTTACACAGGCTCACCATCTTTAGAGCTTTTTATAGATGGCAATAAAGTCTTGGACCAGGACAAGGATGCCGCTAGACTGCCTCTGGCTAAAGGTCTGCATAGTATCTATGCGAGCGCTACCGTACCGACAGGTCGAGTATCTTCGATAACCGGCTCAAGCGAGATGGTGGTAAAGTGGCAGCGTAAAGGTCAGGATTGGGAGGTGATTCCACAGGAGTATCTGTTCACGGAGAGGGTGCAGGCCAGCGGCTTGTTAGGCCGCTATTATACCAGCGCCGACTGGCAGGGGCCGCCAGCCTTTGAAAGAATAGACCCTGCTGTGTCCTTCTACTTCCACATCTTGCCTCTAACAAGACCTTACAGTGTTGAATGGAGAGGCAGCATCTACGCCGAAGCCTGTCCTGAGCGTCGTCCTGAGGCTCTCGAAGGGCCTTGTCGAAGGGAGGGTGGAGTGTACAAGTTTGGCCTGCGCTCTATTGGGCCTTCACAGCTTCACGTAGATGGCAGACTTATAGTGGAGGGTACAACAGATGACCAACTGGCTGAAGGTCTCACGCCGCTAACCACCGGCTGGCACCAGGTAGTAGTACGCTTCCAGGATATAAAGTCCTATTCCAGGATCTATCTATACTGGGCGCCTCCTGACAGAGGAATGGAGATAGTACCACCGCAGTTCCTGCGGCCTTGGTAAAGAACTATAAGGATAGAACATTCAATCCATACTGACTGAAGTGATGGTCAAAAGTGAATGCGTAGGGGATACCAACCCGCTGCATAATGACAAAACTGATGGCATCAATTAAGGAGAAATCTTTGTCAGTATACCTTAGTACAATATCGCGAGCCTGTTGCTCATCAGACGCTCTAATCCTAATGGTAGTTATGTGAGTTCGGGCAATATTCTGAAGAAAGGTTCTGGCATGTTGGTGCCCGATTCTAACAATAATGAGGCTGTGAGTCTCAGCTATTAAGAAATTAGTGGTATATAGCCTGAAACGTCGGTCTGACAGGTAATCCCAGATGGCTCTCGCTTCTCGATAATGTTCGTCTCGAGGGTTGAGACCTGCCAGGAATCCTGATGAGTCTACTAGCACTTTTAGCAAGCCAAAGGGAATATTCAACATATTTATGGTTGTGCCTCAGCGAGATATTCGTGCTTCTTAGAAGCGTCGGTTGGCTCGTTAGAAGGCATGGTGCCCAGAAGCTTGTATATTGGGTCGTCCTTGGTAATAGGCTTCCCCCTAAGTCGCTTCTTCTTAGCAGGCTTAACCGGAGCGATTTGGGCAATTTCCTCTTCATATCGCTTGAGAATGCAAGGCTCCCCGGTCTTTTGCACTTCTTCAGCGATCCGAAGTAGTTCCGGCATGTCGCTAATATCAATATGTTTTACTTCTTTATTAAGCATGGTCGCTACCTCCCTAATGCTGGCGAAAATATTATATCATGCTCTTAAAAATCGTTGTTATTCGGTATAACCGATATTCTCATCAGAGCGGTTACATTTTCCCTTACGCATCCCCTTTTGCTAGAATAGGGTCGAGCCTGTCCAATTATTACTAGAGGGGTAGCATAACTTGTATAGAGAGTGGGATACAGGCAGCCGGGCCACGACGGAGATATGTCATGACATTGGAAACCATGGACGAGGCCGCAGTCATCCACTATATTACCTCGGCGTTCGCCGGCGTCCATGTAGTCACTGATAAGGGCAATTCCTTCTTCTTAGACGACGCGGAGAGCAAGCTTCCCTTTGCGACCCTCGTGACCAACGACGACTATGACTATTTCTCGGATCTGGGTCGCCCGATGGTCTTTCGCCTCAACATTGGCGTTAGTAAGCCTACTTTTGTTGCGCTATTTGGTGCGCCGCCTTCCGCTCCCGGTGCGGCAGGTGTGGTGAGCACGGGCCATGACTTCACTGCTCTAGACCAACTCATGCCGCATCCGGTTTACGGACATATGTTGTGGGTTTGTGTACTCAACCCCAGCCGCGCAACTTTTGAGGTCGTACGTCCATTGCTTGCCGAGGCGTACAGTCTGGCCGTCAGACGGCGCGCCAAGCGCGGGCCCCGCAGATGAGATTGGCTAGTAGACTTCGTAGTTCCAATGCTTCGATCCGCAGTTAGGGTACTGAAAGGTTCCTGTACAGTATTTGACAAAAAGAAAGACAGCCGGCTCTAGGGCGGTTCAATGCCCGTGAGTCGGCGGTTAATACGCCGATTAAATCGATATGAGACTAGCAGGCCATAGTGATTATGACAATATTTGGGCCAGCTAAGCCACTCCTTTCGCTTGTTTCCGTCGCAATCGGAGTTGTTCACGCTTCAAGAAGTCGCCCAATGGCAACGGTTCCTGCCCAGGAAGCTGCCAAAGAATATCGATCTGGGGCAGGTCTCCCCAACGATCGAAGTCTAAGAAATCGATGATTTCAATGCCCGCGATTCTCCCAGTTTCTTGCTCTACATGGTCTACCTCGCGAAACACAGCCAGAAGGCCCGTATCATCCGGGTCCACAATCCACGCCGCGGGCATAGGCTCAACAAAGAGTTGAAGTATGTCATTGTCTATGCCCGACCACATTATAGATGCTTTAACTACGGCCATAGTCTCCCACCTTGACGTGACATTCGCCGAAACTCGCTAGAGCGCACGAGATGAATTGTGCGTACTGTCAAGCGCTTTTGCTCTTCTCTGTACTCTTAATAAATTTTAGTCCATCCTCCATCATGGCAAGCTGCTCACCTGCTAGCAGAACCTTAAGATCGTCAGGATATTTCTTTAACCACTCCTTTGCAGCTTTTGTAGCAGCTTCTACCTCTTCTTCAGTTGTAGCACGAAGCATTTGTTTAACCAGCTTTTGGCGTTCTTGGTCTTTTGACATTACATTGGCTCCTTTAAAGCTCTATGTGCATTCTCAAATGACCGACTCCATAGTCTACGAGCGTCACCCGTGAAGTGTGACTCACCTAAAAGTCTAACATGTTCTGGGCGATCACTTAGCGGCATAGTAAGCAAATCTAAATAGAAACTATTAGCATCAATGTCTAAACGTCTGCGTAAACGTTCTAATGCTCCAATATAATAATTATACGGATGTACGCGGTCTATGTCTTGCAAGCTCCGGTTATCTAAGGCAATACTTAATCTAGCAAGAACATCGCTACGAATAACTCTCTGCACCTGCTCTATAACACCCTCTTCCCAACCTCTATTTGCAGCCAAGGCGTCTGGTGTTAAGCCCACTGACACAGCGTGCAGAGATTCATGTATCATCGTAGTCCATCTTTGTTCCAAGTGCTGCAACACGTCTTCCCTAATTCCTATATCACATGCCCATCGTTTAACACCTAAATAGCTAACTGACAAAGGATCTACAGTGACAACGCTACTCCATCGTGAACGTAAGCCAGTTATATCTTCGAGGGTGTCACGTATACGCTCCAAATCTTGTTGGGCAGCTTGCTGTAATTCAGCCATACACTGATGAGTCTACCAGTAATCCGCGCGAACTAAGTGGAATATTCAACTGTGCTGTACCGACAGGTCGAGTATCTTTGATGCTTCTATATGGTCCGGCAGAGGTATTATATCACGCTGTTAAATCGATATTCATCACAGCGGTTAAATTTCCCCTTACCTATCCCCTTTTGCTAGAATAAGGTCGAGCCTCTCCAATTTATTATTCCGAAGTATATAGGCAAAGCATGAGCGCTGATAATAGTATCTTTCCTCAAATGAGCAGCAGAGGGTATGAGGAGCTTGTATTCTGGAACGATGATGCTGTGGGCTTGCACGCTATATTAGCCATTCACAGCACGGTGCTGGGCCCCGCTCTGGGTGGCACAAGGATGTATCCTTACAAGACTGAAGAGGACGCCATTAGGGACGTTCTGCGTCTGTCCAGGGCTATGACCTACAAGAACTCTGCTGCGGGCATCGATTATGGAGGTGGGAAGGCGGTCATAATCGGAGACCCGGCCTCTCAAAAGAGTGAAGGGCTGTTCAGGTCGTATGGAAGGTTTGTCCAGTCTCTGGGTGGCAGATACATAACCACCACCGACGTGGGAACATTCATGGATGATCTTTTGCCCGTGCGTGCGGAGACAAAGTTTGTGAGCGGTCTGCCGGAGAATATGGGCGGCAGCGGAGGGACCTCCTTGCCAACAGCCATCGGCATAATCTCCGGTATCAAGGTGTGCGCCAGGCACGTGTATGGCTCTTCCTCTCTTGGCAGCCTTAGGGTTGCAGTGCAGGGTCTGGGCAAGGTGGGAAGCTACGTGGTAGAGTATCTGGTGGAGGCCGGAGCAAAGGTTGTGGTTACCGATGTAAACATCAAAGCGGTGCAGGAGGCGAAGGACAAGTACGGAGTCGAGGCCGTGGGTCCTGATGAGATATTCTCTGTGGAGTGCGACATATTCTCTCCTAACGCTCTGGGCGGCATAATCAATCAAGACACTATACCAAAGCTGCGCTGCGCTATAGTTGCCGGCGGCGCCAACAATCAACTGGCGAATGATAACGATGGCAGGGTCTTGCACGAAAAAGGCGTCCTCTACGCTCCTGACTACCTGATAAACGCTGGTGGAGTTATCAACTGTGCGGAGGAAATAGCAGGATACAATAGAGAAAGGGCTTTGGAGCGGGTTGAGAGAATAGGCGAGGCTATAGAGAAGGTATTGGTATTATCAAAGGAAAGTAATATTCCAACATCTGAGGCAGCCGATAAGATAGCAGAGCAGCGGATAAAGACCATTGCTCAGGTACACAGAGGGTTTATTCCTGCTCATAGATCGTTAAAATCTTAGTCAGGTGATGTTGGCTGGTGGGGGTATAAGCCAGATCCCTCTGCCTCCGCCAAATGGCTGATGCACATCATCGTAACCTAAAATGTAGGGGCAGACCTGGGGAGCCCGTCTCAGAACTACATTGGCGCTGGGGGCGCTATGTCGCCACTTCTCCCGATTGCTGAGACTGCTATAATGCTCACTAGGCCGTACAACAGCGCCAATGTGACTCAAAAGACGTAAACGCAAATTGAGCCAAGTCTTGGACATCGTAGGAGGTAGTTTTGGACTTCTGAGACAGGCTGTGGGTGTCTGCCCTGATCTTGACCAGCTAGGCCAGGAGTTATGGAGGCATTTACAGTCTTAGATGGTTAGATGGCGGTGGTTAGGGCGCACACATAGGTACGCCCCTACCTCATACCGGTATATACTTTAATGTGCATCATCCGTCCCGTTTTAAATAGATAAAAGCATCCCCGCGGAGGCAGTATAACTATGGAAAATGACTACAAGACTATCATATATAAAGTAGAGGACGGCATAGCTACCGTTACCTTGAACCGGCCGGCTGCGCTTAACGCCTTCGACTCTCAGATGCGCAGAGACCTGAGCGTGGTCTGGCGAGAGCTGGGGGAAGACGATGAGGTGAAGGTAGGTATCGTTACCGGAGCCGGCAGGGCCTTCTGTTCCGGGCTTGATCTTAAGGAGGCTTCGTCCCGGGAGAGAGATAATCAAGAGGCCCCGGAAAGTGAAGTCCCATTTGGAGATATAATTCCGAGCAGGCTTACCAAGCCTATAATTGCAGCGATCAACGGCCCCGCCGCCGGTGGCGGACTCGGTCTCGCGCTGGCTTGTGACGTAGCGATATGTTCAGAGGAGGCTGTCTTTGTGGCCCCTTTTACAGCCCGCGGCCTCATGGATGCTCAGACTGTAACTCTATTGATGAGAAAAGCGCCTCCGGTGTGGGCTATGTGGATGTGCCTATCTGCCGAGCGCTTCGATGCTCAGACCGCACAGAATATTGGCATAGTCAAAGAGGTCACCCCCAGAGACCAGTTGATGTCGCGCGCAGATGAGATGGCTGAGCGCCTTACCTCCCACTCGCTGGATGTGCTGAGGGCTATTAAAGAGAAGATGCTCGCTGCTCTTTATGGGACTGTTGACGGCGCTATGAAGGAGATAGGTCCCATGGAACAAGCCCTCAGAGACGGCTCCGCCCAGACGGAGGGAATGTCCGCCTTCGCGGAAAAGAGACGTCCGAGGTTCGATTAACTGATGACCCGTGAACCCTTAGACCAGGAAGTATTTGGGGAAGACCAGGACCCTGAAGATATAGGGGTAGTGGATGATAGTGCAGCCGTCGGGATGGGTTTTTTCGACCACTTAGAGGAGCTGCGAAGCCGCCTCATAAGAGTGCTTATCGTACTGGCTATTACCACGGTTATCTCATTTTTCATGGCCGACTGGCTCTTTGCGGTAATGAAATCGAGGGTAGAGGGCCTTCAGCTTATTCGCACCAATGTGGCCGAGATGGTGAGCACCTACATGAAGGTGTCTTTAATGAGTGGCGTCGCTATGGCGATGCCGGTAGCGGTGCATCAGCTAGTTATGTTTATAGCTCCTGCCCTTAAGCCTCAGGAAAAGCGCTTGGTCTACCTTATGATGCCCGGGGTGTTTGCCTCTTTTTTACTAGGGGCCGCCTTCGCCTTTTTTGTGTTACTGCCGCCGGCACTTAATTTTCTTATCCACTTTGGCGAGGATATAGCCACGCCGCTAATCAGGGTTGGCGACTACGTCTCTGTTGTAGTTACCCTTACTTTTTGGATTGGGCTGGCTTTTGAGACCCCGGTAGTAATATTCTTTTTGACCAGAATAGGGTTGATAACTCCTATGCAATTAACCCGCCTCCGTCGCTACGCTTTTGTGGCTGCCTTTGCGCTCGCAGCCATAATTACACCTACCGTAGACCCCTTGAACCAGGTTATAGTTGCGGTGCCTCTTATGCTTTTGTATGAGATAGGTATCCTTCTATCCAGACTCGCCTTCAGACAGCGTAGTCGGGCAATTGATAGAGTGTCGATTAGTCCTGTAAAGCGGTAGGACTTTATCGAAAGGGAAGTTGCACCAGGGTAAGATTTTCCCCATCTGGGCCGCGGAAGTGGGCCATCATTCCTCCCCATGCTTCCATCTCTGGCCGCTGGGTAAAGACTACGCCTTTATCAACCAGCTCTTCATAGTCACGGTCGATGTCGTCGGTCTCGAGGATGATGCTTATAGAGCCTGGCCCCGAGTTTGGTGATGCGCCATTTGATTCCGGTATTTCCATAGGAGATATACCGGTAGAGGTTGCTGAGAACCCCAGCTCCACCCAGTTGGCCTCTGGAAGCTCTCCTCTAACTGGTATACCCAGCACCTTTTCGTAAAATTCCACGCTCCGCTGTTGATCAGAGCATCTTATGGCGATAATAGTGATGTTTTTGAGCAAGTTATACCTCCGATACAGTAACAGCTAAACAAGGTAGCGCGCGAACCAGTTGACTGCATGGACGTTGAAGTCTCCACATGGCTCGTGAGCAAGCTCCGGATATACAAAAATGGCCTTGGTAGACTTTATAGATTCAAATATAGGCATTATCGTGTGATAAGGACAGACGTCATCTTTCATCCCGATATTAAGCAGTATCGGACAGCTTATGTTTTCGGCTAGGCTAAGAGGATCAAAATAAGCCAGAGTGGACAGGACACGCTCGCGCTGGTCTGGGTGTTTTATAAGATAGTCCCTAAGCTCAGAGTAAGGCGAGGTGGCTATGTTTACAGATATAGGATAGTTGCTCAAGAAAGGCTCTTCCGCAACTGCGGTCTTTGCCCGCTGGTCCAGGGCCACTGTAGCCAGAGTAAGCCCGCCTCCCTGGCTGCGTCCCCATACGCCGATGCGGTTGGGGTCTATCTCCTCTCTTGTGCATAAGAAGTCGATGCCTCTTATGCAGTCCATATAAGCGCCGCGATAGTAGAATTGCTCAGGGTCGTGCAGGTTGTAGGTGAGCTTGGTGTTGTGCTCTAATTCCCACTCTTTGGCGCTTTCTCCCTGGCCTCTGGGGTAAAGGCTGAGCACGGCGTAACCCATCGCTGCCAGATGAGTGGGGATAGGACTATTGCCGCCGTAGCCGGGAAGAGACATTATCGAGGGCAGTTTTTGACCAGGGTGGAAGCCTTTGGGGATGCAATACCAGGCACGTATGCGGCGCCCTTCGAAGCTGCACATGGCTACACTGTAAGCATCGTACTCGCGGCCGCTTTGCTCAGGAGCCGGCTCCACTTTGGCGTGGATCTCCTCAGCGGCAAGGACTGCCAGTGTCTTGTCCCAGAACTGCTTTATGTCTTCTTTACCGATAGATCGAGTATCTTCGATAGCCATTCTAAGTGTCCTTTCATCAAGAGTGATGTGGGATCACCACCCCAGGCTCAAGCCTGGGGCATGATTGAGCTTTACCTATGCCCCAGGCTTGAGCCTGGGGTCTGGCCGCTACTTTAGACATCTCCGGCCTGAAACCCTGCTACGACTTCGTAGCTCCCGGCGATCCCGGGGACAATGAGCATGTCCTCGAAAGGCCTGCGGGCGGAACGTTCGGGGTCTCTTACAAAGGCATCGCTGTCCTCCTGGCTGCGCCACATGCCCAGGTACAGATACTTGGAATCGTTCCCCAGATAGCGCAGCAGCCTCGATGATGCCAGACCGCGCTCCTTGAACTTCTCGGCCTCTTTTACGGTATTCTCCGTGAGCCTTCTCTCAAACTCCCTGCGCAGTCTGAGATTGACGTCAAACTCTCCGTGCCGTACCCACTTGGGGACGCTCGATCCTACGACTTCTGCCATCACGTCATAGAACTCTCGCTTGGTCTGTTCGATCACAAACACGTTATAACTGGGTAGATGTATCAATGCCCCGCTGTCGGTATAGACCTCTCTATCTGCTCGTGATTCCCAAAATTGCAGTCCAACATACTTGTTAGGGGTTTCTATAGACTTCAGGAGATAACCCCCTAGATTTCCTAATGCTTGCTTCTGAGATTCGACGTGGCGGTAGTGCAACTGTAAGAATTCCTCTTCCTTACCAGGAATCAGATTGAAGCCTATGTGTACTATTAGCATCTTGTTCCCCTTCCACCTTATAAAATTTACGGTTGGGCTGAAGAAATAGGGAGGGCGTTGCCTGAGGCTCTCGAAGGCACCGCCCGTATCCTTTCGAGAGCCTCAAGGAACGGGCTCCGCCGGTTCATTTTCATCCTTCGTGGGTGCCCCGATAAGTCGGGGCATGGCCGATTAGTTAGGCTATGGTGTGTAACCTCTTATAGCGCTCAATACCTGGTCAAAGTCCAGCACTCCACTTGCAACCAGTTGATTGATAAACTCTTTTCTACCAGCCAGTTCACTTCTGAGTCTTGGTATATCAATACCAAGGTGGTCTGCCATCTGCTGCCAGGCATCCGGAGAGTGAAAGAGCGTGAAGGTATCCCGGTCCGGCTGCCAGCCTATCAGGCTCCTAACGCCGATCTCATAAGGTGCTTTTGGCTCGTGCCAGACATAATTTACCGATCTAATTCTGCGCTTAAAGCCTTGCCTGGTTTCCTCCGAATGTAGGGTTATAATCAAGTCTATGCCTTTAGCTATAAGAGATACTGGTACATCAACAGAATAGTGCTTGATAGCCTGCATAACCTCTTCCGGAGTATCGGCATGTAAAGTCCCGCCCATCCTGTATCCGGCCTCTAACAACCGAAATAGCTTGTCTATCGCAGGTCCCCTCAGGTAGTGTGGAGTGTGATCGCTGATCTCACTTACCAGGATATAGGTCTTTAGTGGGTCAGTGATGCCTTCGATATCAAAGGTCTCGTGCTGGCCTCTAGCATACACGAATTGCGTGTCTTTAGGCAGAAAGCTGGTTAGAGCATGAAGAGCAGTGCTTTTACCTGCTTGGCGAGGACCAGCAGCTACTATAATAGAGTCGCGCCTTGCCAGCATTGCCCACAGAAAGGCGGCTACAGTGGAGTCCAGAGTGCCGTTTCTAATCAACTGGGTTACGGAAAACTCCTCTCTCAATAGAAGCATTTGTAGCTGTTCTGCTCTGGGATGGAGACTCGACATTATATTCCTCTTATCAAATCGTGGGAAAAGTGCTTTATTATACCACTCTTACTTTTATAGTAGCGAGATTATCATAGTTTTGAAGAAACATGGAGGAGATAATTAGAAGAAGTTTCGTTAGCATCTGTCAAAGCACAGTCGATTGGCTATGCTGGGGCCGCTGTTTCAGGACGACAACCAGTGTTCAAAGTTTAAATCGTCCGGGTTCTTCGAGAGTAGCTCATCTAGAGCTATAACAAGTCGGCCAAGTGTACGGGGATTATGGCGGGGAAACTGGCGGTTACTGGTAAAGATGAGACCGTGATGTGACTGGCCTTGTTCGTCTGCTGCAATTCCAAGTGAACGAAAGTCCGCCACGTTCTCGGTTACTATAGTGTATCCCTCTCTCTGAGCTGTTGCAAAAATCAAATTATCTGACTGCCTGCGAAGGTCAGGTCTTTCTGCTACTGCTATTACATCGTGCCCTCTGCGTCTCAATTGCTCAGCGATGTCTGGTGACCACATTTCATCCAATAGAAGTCTCACCGCTTCAAGATATCCTGCTCTCGCCTCCAGGCGGCCTCCAGGCGATCAGCTTCCTCGTCCACTCGGTCGATCCAATCGTCGATTTCTTCCCGGAAGTCCGCGTAGTAGCGTATGGCAGTCTTGATTTGCTGAGGGGTAAGTCCGGTAAGTTCTACACTCTGTCTAACAATATCCTCACCTGCACTCTCTAAGCCCCGAAATACTCGAGCCACCTCCCAGACATCTGGGCCGTCCGCAAGTCCTGGGCGGCGTCCTGCTGGTCCCCAGCGGAACATAATCCCAGGATGGACGTCCATTCGAAGACCCTCCTCCAGGAGCATTTTAGCCAGTCCGGAACGCGACTGACCGGCTCGGCGACTTTGCTGATCTAGCCGGTCGAAGGTCTCGCTTTCTAATCGTAAGGATAGGTGCTTTGTAGGCATCTGTTTTTGCTCCACCTTCTAGTATTACTATAACTGTCTTAGATAGACGCAACGTGTTAGAAGATTGCTAATGTCCTTACTGCCTCGACGAAGCGGCCTGGATATCATCCGCTGCTTGCAAGGACTTCGCCGCGAACTCCCGAGTATGATCCATCGTCATAGAGAACTATGCCCTCTTCTAAAATTGCCATTGCGAATGGGGAGGACCCGGATGTCGCCAGTCGCCTGAAATCGCTGACAGACAGACACACCGAAGTGAGAAATGTCCGGTAGTTGTTGTCAGCATCCAACTCTTCTTCGATCTCTGCGACGCGCTCACGGACCGCATCGGGACGGTCGACAAGGATCAGCACATCGATGTCACTACTTCGGCGCGCCTTACCACGCGCTGTAGAGCCATAGAGGACCACTGAATGTACGTCTCCATTCAAGGTCTCAGTCACTTTGGTAGCCAGAGCGTCCGCCGTTCGGCGGTAGAGTTCATTAATTGTTGCCATGGCAATATTATCGGAGTTTACTAAGTGCTAGGCTAGCCCACGCCCACGCTTTATCCAGAGACCAGTAAACCTCATCCTGTATCTTTTCCACTGAAGTCCCTGTAAGTAGCACAGTTTGGATTAAATCCTTAATACGTGCTTGTTCGACATGTTTAACTACACGAGACTCTTTTACGCGATAAGCATCTGGGATCAATTTAATAACAGGTATTAATTGATCATCCTCTTTAACATGAAATGCAGATATTTGTACACGCCTGACCAGGTCTTCCTGCTGTTTTTTCACAAACCATACTGGCTCATCGTGATACCAAAGGATTACCTCCAGGTCTTTATCGCTGCTGAAGCGCTTTACCGCTTTGGTAATTGCATTCCCGTACGCTGGTGGAATCTCAATCGGGTTACGTTGCTCAACCATCTTATAGTGCCTCTGCCAAGCCCATGCGCATGACAGTCTGCCTTCCAAGCAGGCTGTAATTTTCAGCTTACTTTTGTTACCTAGCCGCTTAATTAATGCGTCGTTTTTTGTTTGAGATATAGTCCACCAGTATGTACTCCCCCAGCTTGTCCGGGGAGGTAAAGAATACCCTGCCCTTGTTTATCTTGGCCATCTGGTTAACGAACTGGACCAGAGAGTAGTTGTGCTCCAGCATAAAGGTATTTATTGTAATACCCTGCTTGGTGCAGCGCTTGACCTCTTTCAGGGTCTCCTGGATCGTCCGGTGGGTGGGAGGGTAAGCAAAGTAGGCGTGTCCTCTCTCCATGTGGGCGGTAGGCTCGCCATCTGAGATAAGAATTATCTGCTTGGTGCCGCCCTTGTGTTTCGACAGAAGCTGTCTGGACAGCATCAAGGCGTGGTGCATGTTTGTGCCGGACACGTAGTAGCTCCAGGTTGTCTCAGGCAGCCAGTCTGGCTTCAACTCTCTGGCGTAGTCAGCAAAGCCAATCAGATACAGGTTGTCCCTTGGGAACTGCGTCTTGATCAGGCTGTGGAGCGCCATTGCCACCTTTTTTGCCGCCAGGAAGCGCCCGGTGTATCCCATAGAGCGGCTCTGGTCGAGAAGGACAACGGTGGCGGCCTCGGTAGCATGCTCTGTCTGATAGACGTCGAAGTCATCTGCTGTTATCTTGACGGGCACGCCGGGGCCGTTGCGCTCTATAGCGTGCCTCACCGTTCGCTCCAGGTCGAGGAGGAAAGGGTCGCCAAAGGAGTATGGCTTCGACTGTTCTGTCTTTTCGCCAAGGGCCCCGCGATTCTGTATGTTATGGTTGCCGAAGCGGTCTTTCTTAAGTCGGGCGAAGATGTCCTTTAGAGTTTTTTGCCCTATCTTGCGGAGAGCGCGGGGTGTCAGCTCCATCTTATTGCCCAGGCGCTTCATGTAGCCGGCATCCTCCAGCTTCTTTGCCAGGTCTTTAAGGGCCTCTAGGTTCTCGGCCTCTTCATCCCCAAGCAGCTCTCTTACCTTGTCGGGATCGATGCCTTCCAGGTCGTCCTTGTACATGGAGCCTTTGATCTCTTTTTCAAGCTCTTCCATCTTGCCCATCTCTTCCATGAGACGGAGGGCTTCCTTCAAGGTCACCGGCTCGTCGCCGGCGAAGGGGTAATCGTTGGGCCTTTCTCTGGGGAATATCTCGTTGAGGTAGGTAGCAAGCTCCATGAGGTCGTTCTCAAGGCTCATGTCCTGCATAACGGAGTCCATAAGCTCTTGCAACTGCTGACGCTGCTCAGGCGACATGCTCTCCATCAGATCGTTCATATTCTCCATCTGCTGGTTCATCTGCTGCAACAGCTCATCCAGGTTTTGCGGCGGGTTCGGCCCAAACATATCCCCGAAATGCTCCATGAACCCCTGGAAGTCCGCTGGCTTGCCGCTCAGCTCATCCTTTAACATCTGGTTAAGGGACTGTATCATCTCCCTCATGCGCTCCATCTGCTCGGGGGTCATGCCGGATATGCCCTGCTGCATGTTTTGAAAGAGACTTTCGGCTATCTGCTGCTTGAGCATCTCCATTAGCTCATCGTACATCCGCTTGGCATCCGGACTGGCGAACTCGTAATCAGACAGGTCTTTAAGGGCCTTGCCGGTCTCTTTAGGAAGGCTGTCTAAAAATTCTTGCTTCTGCTGGGCCCTCTTCTCCAAATAGTCCATCAGGCTCTGGAGAGACTCTGGGGAAAGGCCGCCGGAGGATGAAGATGAGCTTTGTCCTCCCTGTCCTCTCTGGCCTGGTTGACGCCCGCCACCCTGCTCGCCGGTCTGCTGGCTGTCGCCGTCGTCATCTCCCTGGTCCTGGTTGCCTGCTTCGCCCTGCTCACGCTGCATGGACTCCTGGGCTTGTTGGCGCCCTTCTTCCAGCTTTTTCTCGATGCCCTCTTTCTCGGTCTTCAGGATCTCCTCAAGGGCCTTCTGTATCTCATCCATAGTCGAGCCGATGTTGTACTGATGCAGTCTCTCCTGGCGTTGCTGCTGCAATCTCTTCATCAGGTCTTGCAGCCCCATCAGCGGGCCGTTTTTCATTCCGCGCTGCATCAGTCTCTGCAAGGCCCTACGGAGGTCTCCGGAGTCAAGCAACTCATCGGATATCTCAGACAGTATATCGTCTGCGTCTAGATCAAGGAGTTGGCTTCCATCCCATCGCGAGTATTTATAGGCTAGCATAAGGGCCTCCCACAGCTCATCCTAAATAGATAGGTCAATTATACACTAAAAGGGTTAATACAATTCCAAGTTAACTGAATTTTATTCCAATAGTAATGGCCGTATATGCCCAGGCTTCTTGTGGTGAGGCTCTAGAACCACTTGTAGTGAGGCTCTCTCGAACTATAGCCTGGGGTAGGGAGCGCAGCGCCCATCCTTCTTTATACTGGCGGCCAGGGAGTGTTCCTTCTTCCACCGTCCATAATTGGGAAAACTCCCGACGAGATTGTTGCCTTAAGTCGTTTCAGAAAAGCCTGTACCTCTACCGCTGTCACAAGCTTTCCTAGCTGAGAAAGAAGAGGGTTACCTGGCGACTCCAAGTCTCTCTTAAAGACCTCCAGGTCCCTTATTATCTCACCTGGTATTGGCTGGCCCTGGAAGTCCCAGATCACGGTGCGCAGCTTGTGCTGGTAATGAAAGGTAAGGCCGTGGTCGATGCCCCAGACTCTTCCATCGATTCCTTTTAGGCAGTGGCCGGCCTTTCTATCGCCATTGTTAGCTATCGCATCAAAAACGGCTATACGCTGGACGTCGTACCTACATTCGTCTTTAAAAGTGAAGTAATGCTGGTCATGCTCTGCCTCGATAAAGAGCTGTACGGCGCCAATCCCATATGGCCCCTCTCTAATAATAGTGGTGGGAATGAAACACCAGTCCATGGCCTGGCTCAGTAGGAAGGAAGCATACTCTCTGAGATATAAGGTGCCCGATGGGTAGTCCCAGAGTGGCGCCTCCCCGGACTGAGGTTTATAGATTGCCTTGGTCTCTTGTGGTCCATATGTAAGAGTCGTCAGGTAGGTGTAATTGGACCCCGTAGGCACGAGCTTGCAGTCCAGGAATTCACCTTCTTCCAGTAAAACCTTCACGTCCTCCATAGATTGTCCTTCATGTTCTATACTGCTCATTAATGTTCATTGTTCGACCCAGAGCAAACACGTCCTTTCTCCCAGGGAAGGACCTCTTCAGGGATCAGCAATATGATGATCGTTGGTCCGAAACTCTGGCCTCAGGCTTCTTGCCTCTGGCCTCTCTATACCAGAGTTGCGTGATGACCGTTGGCCCTGGGACAAACGTGGCCGGTCGGGTCTATTGGTTGTGCGCATAACGGACAGTTTGGGCGTCCCGCGGCACACACCTCGTCGATCTGCCTTGCGAAGGCGTTCATCATATCCGGACTGGCCCAGCAGCGAAAAGATGGCGGGCTGGACTCTTTTGATCCTATGATATAGACGAACAGACCTATCTGGCCCCTTTCGTGGTCTACCGCCAGGGCCAGACCGCCTACATTGATCTCGCTGTCCACTCTGCTGTCATCTATATTGGGGCTATACGGAGTCGCCATAGGGTGGTCATTATGTTCTCGAAACTCTTCCAGCGCCTGGTCTATGGCGTCGCTCAGCGTAAGCAGGTGCTCCTTCTGCACCCAGAGACGTACAACGGTGCTGCTGTCTCCCATCAGTATATAGAAGGTGCGCTTGCCCGGCGCTCCTTTAAAGCCTGCCACCAGCAGATCAGCATTTCTAAACTCGTATCCTCTTGAGGCCAATTTGGACTCCTAGCAAAGAGAGAAAAGTGATGAAGTGGCTACATTCTAGAAAGGATGTAATACGATGTCAACAATATTGGTTTTTCATAGCCTAGTTGGTCCACGATGTACCTTCATTCAGCATGATATAATGCCCTCAGTAAAGAGGGAGGCGATCAGTATGAGCATTTATTATCAGGCCGAAGTCCTCATAACCACACAAGAAGATGGGCTATGGCGTTTGTATGTGCCAGATTTGAAGGGAGCTTGGGTTGACACCAAGACTATAGAGGATGGGTTCACCGAGCTTCAGGGAGCAATTGCTTTAGCCGTGCACTACTATCAAAAGCGCGGTTGGCTTCTACCTCCAAGTGTCTCAGTGAGGGAAGGGCCGCCTGCCAAAGCTAACATGCCCATTGTCATGGAGGAATATACGTTTCGGTCCGCAGAAGAGCGAGCCGCCCAGAGGAGGAAGCGGTGACCTATGGAGAACTCAAGCGAAAGCTCCGCCGCTTAGGCGCCCGATTTGCTGATGACGAAAAGCGACACGAATACTGGGAGCGACCTGGCACGGACTACGCGGCTCGTATTCCACGCCATCGCGGCGAGGTGCCAAATGGTACACTTCATTCTATCCTACGTGGTCTTGGGTTCACTCAGGAAGACCTGAATAAGGTATAGCTCTAATATTCGAGAACCTCATTACAAGAGTCTGTCATTATGCAATATGGTAAAATGCCCTCAGTAGAGAGGGAGGCTATCATTATGAGCATCTATTATCAGACTGAGGTTCTTATAACCACACAGGAAGACGGGCTATGGCGTTTGTATGTGCCAGGTTTGGATGGAGCTTGGGTCGACACCAAGAGTATAGAGGACGGGTTCACCGAGCTTCAGGGAGCTATTGCTTTGGCTATTTCCTACTATCGGGACCACGCTTTGCCTCTGCCTACGAGTATTTCGGTTAGAGAAGGGCAACCTGTAAAAGCTAACCTTCCCATTATCATGGAGGAATACAAGATCGTGACCGCGGAGGAGCGGGCTGCCAGTAGGAGGAGGAAGAAGTGACTTATGGAGAGTTCAAGCGGAAGCTCCGCCGCTTGGGCGCTCGGCTAGAGAGGCAAGAAAAGCGGCATGAATATTGGAATCGCCCTGGCACCGACTATAGGTCTCGTATTCCACGCCATCGCGGTGAGGTGCCAACTGGTACGCTTCATGCTATCCTACGTGGTCTTGGGTTCACTCAGGAAGACTTGAGTAAGGTATAATGCCCTAAGTACAGAGGGAGGCGATCATTATGAGTATCTACTATCAGGCTGAAGTCCACATAACCAAACAGGAAGATGGACTATGGCGCTTGTATGTGCCGGATATGAAGGGAGCCTGGGTTGACACTAGGACTATAGAGGATGGGTTCACTGAGCTTCAGGAAGCAATAGCGTTGATGATTGACTATTATAAAGAGCGCGACTGGCAATTACCAGATACTATCAAGATATGTGAAGGAGAACCAACCAAGGCGGTCCTGCCAATCATCCTGGATGAGTATAAGTTCTCCACTGTACGAACCCGCCGAGGGAGGACTAAGAGTCCTTGACGTATGGCGAGCTTACACGAAAACTCCAACGCTTGGGAGCGCGGTTTCGTAAAGAAGGAAAAAGACACGAAGTTTGGGAACGACCGGGCACAAGTTTTACAGCCCGTATTCCACGCCATCGCGGTGAGGTGCCAACTGGTACACTTCATGCTATCCTCCGTGAACTCGGATTCACTCAGGAAGACCTCGATAGGGTCTAGCGTGATGTCTTGCTTATCGTGACTAATCTCTACTTAATGCAATACGCGTTCCGACAGCCATCGGCTAATATCACTTTGATAGGGTAAGGATATTATTATGAGCATCTATTATCAGGCTGAAGTCCACATAACCAAACAGGAAGATGGGCTGTGGCGCTTGTACGTGCCAGATTTGAAGGGAGGTTGGGTCGACACCAAGACTTTGGAGGATGGGTTCACCGAGATACAGGAAGTTATTGCCCTGGCGGTTTCCTACTATCAGGACCGCGATTGGGACCTGCCTCCAAGTATCTCGATGAGAGAAGAGCCTGGGATAGCTAACCTTTTCGTTGTCATGGATGAGCACAAGTTCGTGACCGCAGCGGAGCGGTCTGCCAGGCGCAAGAAAAAATGACTTATGGAGAACTAAAACGAAAGCTCCGCCGCTTGGGCGTCCGGTTCTTGAAGCAAAAAAAGCGGCATGAATACTGGGAAAGGCCCGGTACAAGCTTTACAACCCAAATTCCGCGCCATCGAGGTGAAGTGCCGAACGGCACGCTTCACGCTATTCTCCACGATCTTGGATTCACTGACGAAGACCTAAACAAGGTCTAGAGATTCTCCCATTCCTCGCGGCTAATCTCAGCCTGACGCAGCAAGCGTTCCAGCAATCGCCGAGAGATGTCTCCTTGATGCGGGTTTGGAATCCACAGAAGGACAGTGCCACGGATCACGTACTGATGTTTACCACCAGCGTAAGGGCCTTCAAAACCCAGTTGATGCAGATAAAAGATCAGATCGCGGCGGGAGATGGGGCCAAGCCGGGGCACTCAGGCAACGTCCTCAGTCACGGTAAGGTCTACGCCATCTACGATTGGCACAGGCAACTGCTTTGCAAAGCTGACCAACAGCCAGCCTTCAAGTACATCTTGGAGTAGGTTACGGCAGGCTTCGAGATTGTCCGCATTAGCGTAGACACCCTGGAAGCCAGGGATCTCGCCGTAGTAGGTGCCATCATCTAGCAACTCATACTGGGCCCGACGCATCGCCGCTTGTATATAGGCTGTCAGCATTTTTGATTCCTCCATCGCTAGTATAAAGATGTCGGTCATAGATCAGCAAGTCTACTGTAGTCCAGGTCACGCAGTGGAAGAAGGCTTAGGTCAGTCCTTATGCAGCATGATATAATTCCTTCAGCAGAGAGGGATGCGATCATTATGAGTATCTACTATCAAGCCGATGTCCATATAACCAAACAGGAAGATGGACTGTGGCGCTTATATGTGCCTGATTTGAAGAGAGCTTGGGTCGACACTAACTAACGCTAAGATTGATCCGCTCATGGTGAGCCTGTCGAACCATAAGAATCCTTCGACAAGCTCAGGACGAGCGGTGGTAGCAGACATTCAGCGTTCACGGACGAGTAGGAAATCTCCCTGCGGCCACTCAGAAGACGAGCTGTAAGTATAATGGCTAGGTGTTAGCCATCCTTCCAGTGCGAGTCTATTTAGTAAAGCAATAAAGGCCCGTCGCGTTCCAGCCACTTCAGCCTGCGAATGGGGCACATACTCGTATGCATTTAGTTCATGAGTCACAGACTCTGATTCAGTCTGCTGGACAGCGACCACAAATACCCCATCGTTGCGCCATCCGCGTTTTCGTTTTTCATCTTTGTCTACATGATGATAAACAACTTGGAGATAACAATATTCAATATTCGACTGCCAATGCTCTCTCCTCCTCTCATATCTAACAGCAAATGATTCTGTTGATCGGCTGGATAGACCTCATTGTCATTCTGAGCGACAGCGAAGAATCTCGGCCGTAGCTGATAGATTCTTCAGTCGCTCCGCTCCTTCAGAATGACAGTGGTAGTAAGATCTCTTCTACAACTCCAAACTCTTCTCCTGCACCTTCTGTACAATCGCTTGTACAAACTCACCAGCGGGCATCTGCTCCTGACTGCCGCTTCGGTTTCGTACCGTTACTAGCTGCTCCTCGCTTGCCGCCTCTTTGTCGCCGACCACCAGCATGTATGGAACCTTCTGAGCCTGGTGCTCTCTGATCTTGTAGTTCATGCGCTCTGAGCGGTCGTCTACTGTGGTCCTAATGTTGGCCTCTTTAAGGACTTTCTCTATCTGTTGAGCATACTCTATGTGCCGGTCGGCTATTGGTATGACAACTGCCTGTACAGGAGCGAGCCAGACCGGGAAGGCGCCGGCGTGGTGCTCCAGGAGGATTCCGAAGAAGCGCTCGATTGAGCCGAGGATGGCGCGATGGATCATCAGCGGCCTTTGATAAGAGCCGTCCTCCGCCACGTACTCCAGGTCGAAGCGCTCGGGAAGGTTGAAGTCCAACTGGTAGGTGCATAGCTGCCACTCCCGGTTCAGGGCATCGCTAGTAAAAAGGTCTATCTTGGGGCCGTAGAAGGCTCCTTCGCCCGGCACTTCATCGAAGGGCACCCCGCAGCTTCGCAAGGCCCCTCGCAGGGACCCCTCAGCCCCATCCCAAAGCTCTTCGCCCCCCATCCGTTTCTGCGGGCGTAATGATAGTGTGAACCTGGGTTCGTTTAGTCCGAAAGCGTCGTAGGCTTCGCGCATCATCTGGATGAGGGACGCTATCTCGCTCTCGACCTGCTCGGGCCGGCAGTAGATGTGGGCGTCGTCCTGGGAGAAGGAGCGGACGCGGGTCAGGCCGTGCAGCACTCCGGAGCGCTCGTAGCGGTTCAGCCGTCCGAAGTCGGCGTAGCGGATAGGCAGCTCGCGGTAGGAATGGAGCTTCGATTTGAACATGACACAGTGGCCCGGGCAGTTCATCGGCTTGACACCAAACTCCCTCTCCTCGATCTCCAGGAAGTACATGTTCTCCTTATAGTTATCGTAGTGGCCGGAGCGCTTCCATAGCTCCGCCGAGAAGATCTGTGGTGTTACCACCTCCTGGTAGTTGTAGCGCCGGTACATGTCACGCATGAAATCGATCATCAGATTGTAGACTATGGCGCCCTTGGGCAGGAAAAAAGGGCTTCCCGGAGCAATGGGATCCATGAAGAAGAGGTCCAGTTCTCGCCCCAGCTTGCGGTGGTCTCGTTGAGCCGCCTCTTCCAACTGTTTCAGATGTTCCTGAAGCTCTTCTTCGGTCTCAAAGGCAGTGCCGTATATACGTTGCAGCATAGGGCGCGTCTCGTCGCCCCTCCAGTAAGCCCCGGCTATGGTGAGAAGCTTGAAAGCCTTTATGTGACCAGTCGATGACAGGTGCGGGCCGCGACACAGGTCGGTAAAAGAGCCTTGAGTATACACCCTCACCTTTTCATCGGGGATCCCTCGGATCAGCTCACTCTTGTAGGGCTGTGATCTGAAAAGCTCCAGGGCCTTTTCCTTATCTATTTCCTCGTAAGAAAACTTCTCGTCCGCCTTCACTATCTCCCTCATGCGGTCCTCGATCTCCTGAAGGTCTTCGGGCCTTAGAGGGCGCGGCAGATCAAAGTCATAGTAAAAGCCGTTCTCTATATTGGGTCCCATGCCGATCTTGGCGTCCGGGAACATCTTGAGCATAGTCTCCGCCATCACATGTGCGGTGGAGTGCCGCATGGTGTCTATAAAATCGTGTTCGTTGTGGATGTGGTCTTCAGCCTCTGCCATTGTTCCTCCTCTTAGCAGTTATTTAAACTATTCGCTTAAAATAAAAAATCCCCTCGTCGTATGGGACGAGGGGAGCGATATAACCTCACGTGGTTCCACCCAGATTCAGGTCGCCTCAGGCGACCCCTTGTTTGGCCGATAACGGTGTGCCTCCGTAGCCGCCTACGTCCTTCTTCTATGGAAGGATTTCGGGGTAGGCTCCCAGGTGGTCTTCGCCGCGCCGTTGGGAAGAGCTTTCAGCTAATGCTCTCCTCTCTGGTCCATTGGCTTACGGCTACTCGTCCTGTTCGCAGCCTTTATATAAATGGTGGGCGATACTGGACTCGAACCAGTGACCTCAGCGATGTCAACGCTGCGCTCTAACCAACTGAGCTAACCGCCCGCAGCCACGATATGATGTTAGCAAAGGTGTAAGTGGTAGTCAAGCTGAGTATTGCCAGATTTTTTCCAAGTACCCTGAGCCTATATTTGATCCGGTTGGTATAGCTTTAAATCCAGTATATCCTGAAAGTCCTCAAGATTACGGGTTACTAGGACAAGATCGTATTCCAAAGCTGTGGCCGCTATAAGAAGGTCCAGAGCCCTTGAGTTGACTCGTTTGCCTTGCCTTCTTAGATCATCTCTGAGATGAGCACAGCGTTGAGCCGTAACCAATGAAAAGGGAAGGACAGAGACAGTTTCTAGGAAAGCAGATAACTTTCTTTGTGATTCATTAGGATCAGGACTTCTTGCAACCCCTTCGTAGATTTCCATGTAGGTTATGATGCTAATGGCGATTCCTTCTACAGCTAGGCGGTCTAATAGGGAGAAAGCCTGGTAGTTATCACGGAGATAGTCAATTACCCAGTCAGAATCAATAAGATACTGCATATATTAATCGCCGGGTCGGCCTAAGCTGTTCTGCCCGCGAGCTTCGTAGATGTCCTGAATGAGCTTGGCAGTATCTACACCAGCCAGTGCGCCGGCGCTCTTTCTCAACGCCTCCCTGACCTTTTCAGGATCGTACCCTGCCCAGATATCGTCTGCTTCCTTATCCAGAGCTTGTTGTTTGGCCTTGCGCTTCCTTTGTACTGCTACTACAGCATATTCTAGACAGGCTCTCACATCCTCCGTAGTTAGGTGTGGAAAGGCCCGAAACAGGTCCTCAAAGTCTGGAATCTCTGCCAAATGCTGAAGGACAGTTTCCACAGGAATCCTTGTCCCTTTAACCACGGGTTTCCCTACCATTATATTAGGGTCCTGGATGATTCGGTCTTTATAGGATAGTTGTTCTTTAGCCATTGCAAACACTCCCTTCATGGGCTAGTCTGAGTCTATCAGATATGACATGTGCTAGGCAGGGCGACCAAAGCTGTTCTACTCTTTTTGTTGGTGTATATCTTCGAGTGAGTATCATGGTTCTATTCTTTGTACACCCGGTATTCGGTCAAAGTCTGTATCCCAGGTGTAGATTTCCTCTATACCCATCTCTTGCATATAGACGACGTTATATGCATCAGCAAAAGAAAGTGCGGTCTCAGCGTAGAGGTCCAAGGCCATTAATAAGAGGCGTTTACCAGGGAGGTGGATGCCTGGAAGTGATAACACACTTCCTACTAACTCTCGGATTCTTTCCTTAGGAACTTTATAGGTGCGCTGGAGAGTAAAGACGGTCTCGAACACCACCATAACCGAGGTGGCAACCCTCTCCCTTCCATCCTCTACTCGTTGAAGTAGGCGATTAGCCTGCTCTGCTTTGTCCGGTGGTTGACCGGTGAAGTAACGCACGAAGATATTAGTGTCCACAAAGCGTAGCATAGGTGGCATTATCCTTCAGAAATTACCTCCTCTGCTACAGCCTCTTCAAACGCCTCTCGTTCCTCTCTCCACTCTAGAGGTTTTGTTGGTAAAACCACTGATCCGAAATGACGCTGGATTCGTGATGGTGCCTTTCTGAGTTTGACGGTATCTCCATCTATCTCAAATTGGACCTTATCTCTAGGCTTGAGTTGGAGTTTAGCCCTGATTTCCGCAGGAATAGTAACTTGACCCTTTTGGGTTATCGATGTTTCCAGTTCTCTCATAGTAATACCTCGTCGATTAGTAATAACATATTATATAGTAATACAAGGATAACATAGTATTACTATTAAGGCTATGTCTAAAATCTCGGGCCGTATATAAGACAATTAGGAGTTACGGTCTATAATTGCGGCATTAGAATTGTTTACACTCTTAAGCTGCCGGCACGGTGAACAGAAAATAGAGAAGCAGCGCATATATACCGGTCATAGCTGCTGCATCCAGGTTGGATAGAGTATGGTCTTCCTCCAGATATTGGAGTAATACGTAGAATAGGGGAAAGAGAAGGAGCATCAGCATCGTAGTCCCCATATTTATGGGAATGGCGTATTCCGGGGAGCCAGTGAACCATCCATAGACAGCTATGACGATCATACAGAAAGGCACCAGCAGGAACATTACCTGTGTCATTCCACCGAACACATTGGACAAGGCGATACCCAACTCTCCTCTGCGATGGGCTTTCCACACTATTATGTATTCTGAGATGCCGGCGAAAAATGCTAGGCCTGAGGCGGTGAGGATTGTTGGTAGACCGAGTCGGTTTAAAGCTGCGTCTGCAAAGCCTCCGATAGAATCTCCACCAAAATAGGCTCCTATGATTCCCAGCATGAACATACTAATTATTGCTTTCCAGCTTGAATCGTGGCCCAGGTCGCTCGGATCAGGAGGATGCGCTGGATGGTCTTCCTCGTTCCCTTGGGAGTAATATCGCAGCAGCGTGTAGGTGTAATATCCATAGATTACAATTAGAGCGACTCCTACTACGACCAGGTCCAGACCGGCTAGTGTGGTCTTATGGGTCTCTGTGCGTAGCAGCAGCATGACGGTACCAACAACCAGGGCGATCCCGCTTCCAGCTATAAGTACCTCACCGCCAGCCTTATGCAGGGAGGGAGGCATAATAAAAGTCCCTTTTTGGTCTTTAGGCAAGAAGAATGAATAGAGGGAGAAGCCTAAAGCGTTATTAAAAATAGTAACTACCGCGGCCACAAAGGCGGCCAGCGGCTGTACTTGCACCAAAAAGGTGATGACCACGAATTCTGGCAATGTGGCGACCAGCGAGCCAATTGTCCCCGATATAAATCCATCCCAAAGAAAGCGCTTTCCCGCCCGGTCTACAGCCAGTATAAAAGCTTCGCAGGCGCCTTGGAGGATAGTAAGCCCTGCAATAAGCTGCATCACCATAATACCGATTTCAAGGGATGGGTCTGTTAGCCAGCCGCTAAGCTTGTTAAGGAAAAGGACAACCCAGAGGAGAAGACCAAAGCCCATCACTATCTGCCATGTTTGCAGACCACGCTGCCGCGCGACTAGGCTACGTATAGCCCTACCCTGCCAGGTGCGGGGAGAATATCGCGCTGCACGCGCTATCTCCAGACCCCTGCGGTGATGTTGAGACAACTCACGTAAGGCGGCTTCCAGAGCCGGTGAGCTAGAGATAACCTTCTGGAAGTCCTTAAGTCTGATCTCCCAAAGATCTAGTTCGGTTTTCGCAATTACAGTAGCGTTCCTAGCCTCGCCAGTTAGAAGGGCCATTTCTCCAAAGGCTTCGCCGGGGCCCTTTTCCCCTAACTCGGTTTGGCCATCTAGCAGCACTGTCACTGTGCCTCGGTCCACAACGTATAGAGCGTCTCCAGTGTCGCCCTGGGCGAAAATTAGTGCGCCGGCATCGAAATGACAGGAAGCTATATATGGTACGATCGCCTGTACCTCTTCTGGTGGAAGGGCACGCAATAAGTCTACCTGGCTTAGCTTCTGAATTATCTCCTCAGGATCGACATGAGTTGTCTTCTTGGACTTCGTTGCATCACCGTTGGTGGCGTTGTCTGCCGTTTGCATCCTTTCCACCTCTATTGTCAACCGATAAAGTTATGGCGCTCTGACCTCTTACACTATTCTTCTAAAGTTGCGGTACTAGCGGCGGCTGAGAGCTAAACTGAGGGCGGTGGTCAATTTCAATACGTCTTGATTGGTGCTGCGCAGCCGGGCGCTGAGCTGACGAGCCATGTTCTTGGTAACGATGTAGCCAAGTATGGGGTCCTTATTGCAGACTGCGTCGAAGGTCTCACCGGATATGCCAAGAAGCTGGCAGTCCACTAAAGCCGTAACGGTGGCTCCGCGGAGGCTCTTTTCTAACAAGGCCATTTCCCCGAAACACGGGTAATCTTTCGCCTCCAAGACGCCAAAAGACTTTTCCGCTTCCCCCAGTTTTCCCTGCGACACATTTAGCGTGACAGTCCTGGATACTTCAACACTTCCATCTATAAGGATGTACATGGTGTCCGCGGGGTCTCCCTCCTGGATTATGACTTGGCCCTTCGGATAGCGCTTTTGCTGGGTAATAATAGATATTTCCTTCAGCTGGGCGTTGGTAAGCCCGTGAAAGAGCGGTATTTGGCCGAGGATGTCTTCGGTTTGTGCCATCTTTTTATATCGCAAGCGCATGTTGCTTATTGTCCTTCATAACCAATCACCAGGACCTTGTCCCCGGAAGCGACAACGTAATTGTCCTCCGGATTAACGCGAAGTATGGTCTGTTGAAGCCCTCCAAAGCCGATGCCTGCCTCTTCGAACTTCCGCCTGATGAACTCATCGACAGAGGTGTAGTCCGCGCTGAGAACGTCGGTAAGGGTTAGCCCTTGACGCTCCGTCACCAGTCCCAGGACCAGGATTCGTTGCTCCTGACGCAGGTAAAGGGCTAGCTCGGCGAAGGTCTTGCCGATCAGCTGGCCGGGGATCGGCTCCTCTCTAAGCTGGTGGCCGGAATCATGGGATAGAATAGACCTGATGGCTAGGGATACACCGGGAGACAGGACAGCGGTAGAAAGCAAAAAGGCGTTAAACTCGCCGCTAACAACCGCATGGTCGGCGTGAGCGCTCAGAAGGTGCGCCTCATTCTCAGCATCCAATAACTCGCCGGTTACCTTTATATCAGGATTTAGGTGTTTTAGAGCTAAGCAGGCAAGCACCGTGCGCTCGTCGGCCCTGGCGCCTGAGGGGCTCATGGAGTCAGCAAGTATGATTGCGGCTGTGGCAGCACGCACGTTAGCTCTTTCAAGGACAGTCTCATTAGTAAAATCGCCGCGCACGAACTTGATTTGCAGGTCGCGGTGTTTGTGCAGCACCTCGTTTACGGCGTCCTCCGGTAATTGGTTGATCATAACGATGCTCAAGTCATCACCACCACGAAGGGCTGATAGACCTTGAATTACTCTTTCAGCGCCCCAGTTCCAGCCAGCCAGAATTATGTGGCCTTTCTCACGAACGACTTCCAAACCCCTCGCCTCCTTTAAGCTCTCAGTAACAAAAGTGGATGCGGCTAGCGCCGTAACAAAGGACACCAGCGCCATGCCAGAGAACATAACAAACACTCCCAGGCTTCTTCCTATAAAGCTCTTAGGCACCACATCGCCGTACCCTGTAGTAGTCATAGTCACAAGCGACCACCATAGGGAGTCCCAGGGAGTGGAATAAAGCTGATTAGAGCGCGACTCCAGCATGAACATGAGCAGGGCAGAGCCTAATGTAATTATGACCGCGGAGGTCCCTGCCTTTACCCCGGCCTTCCTCCACTGACGCCTTGTATAGCGGCGAGTTTTTTGTAAATATGTCTTCATGATAGACATATGAGCATTTTTGTTTGGCTTCCTGTATTTATACCTGTATTTATACCTGTTGATAAAGTTATTAGCAAGCCAAACACCGAGCGGTTCTCTTGTAGAAATGTGCCAACACGATAGCACTGGCAAATTACCCTGTCAAGGGAGAGCTTTACTGCTCTTGACTGTTGGTTATAGGGAAGATTAGAATAACAACGCGCACTAAGTAGACGGTACAATTATTGGTTGTTGTAGAGACACTCTATTCTGTTGCTAATAGGCGCTTTTCTGACGAAGGGGGAATAACGGATATGGCTATTGAGAAAGACCTGGTCTGCGGCAAAGATGTTGATACAGATACTATGCTGACCTCTTCAGTTACCCGTTGGATACATGAGGACAAAAGATATTATTTTTGCAGCCTACAGTGTCGCAATAAGTTTTTAGCTAATCCGGACCAGTATCTGGCACAGGCAACGGCCTAGATATATTGACCCTGGTCCTCTACTAACAGCCTGGCGACCTTGTCTATCCAATGGTTGCAGGCGTGTTTTAATTTTATTTAAGTAAGTCGTCTTTAGGCTTGTCTTGAGCCTTATCGAAAGGAAGCTGAGGTGAGCAGCCATGCCATTATCAAAAGTTGAAGAGGCCATTGAGGAGATGAGGCAGGGGAAGTTTATCATCGTTGTTGATGATGAGGACCGCGAGAATGAAGGCGATCTCATTATTGCGGCGGAAAAGTGTACCCCAGAAGCAATAAATTTCATGGCCATACATGGCAGGGGTCTTATCTGCTTGCCTGTGATCGGCCAGCGGTTGGACGAGTTGAGTATTCCGCTTATGGTGCAGAACAGCACCGCTCCGCTGGGCACAGCTTTTACCGTGTCAATCGAAGCAAAGCATAATACCACCACCGGTATCTCTGCTCATGATAGGGCGGCCACGGTAAAGGCTATAGTAGACCCGAATACCAGGTCAGAGGATATCGTAATGCCGGGCCATATGTTCCCTCTAAGGGCCAAGGATGGCGGTGTTCTGGAGCGGGCCGGCCATACTGAAGCCTCGGTGGACCTGGCGCGTTTAGCCGGTCTATATCCGGCTGGAGTGTTGTGCGAGGTGATGAAAGATGATGGCACTATGGCCAGGCTGCCAGATTTGGAAGAGTTTGGAGGCAAGCACAACATTAAGATAATCAGTATAGCTCAGCTTATAACTTATAGAAGGCAAAAAGAAAAGTTGGTTGAGAGAGTTGCGGAAGCGCTTCTTCCTACCACTTATGGTAATTTCACCGTTTTCGCTTACAAGAGCGAAGTAGACCCCGACGAGCATGTCGCTCTGGTAATGGGAGACCTGTCTGCTACAGAGCCTGTTTTAGTCAGGGTGCACAGCCAGTGTTTAACTGGAGACGTTTTTGGTAGTCTGCGCTGCGACTGTGGCGATCAGATGATGCTGGCGCTCCAGCAGATAGCTCACGAAGGACGTGGGGTCTTTCTGTACATGCGACAGGAGGGCCGAGGTATTGGCCTGCATAACAAATTAAAGGCCTATGCGCTACAGGATAAAGGCATGGATACTGTAGAAGCCAATGAGGCCCTGGGCTTTAAGCCGGACCCCAGGCAGTATGGGATTGGCGCTCAAATCCTGGTGGACCTGGGAGTTAAAGACATAAAATTGCTAACAAACAATCCACAGAAAAGGGTCGGCCTTGAGAGCTATGGCTTAAGGATTGTAGAGCAAGTGCCAATAATAGGTCCCGTCAATGAACATAACCGCCGGTATTTAGAGGTCAAGCGAGACAAGATGGGGCACATATTCGATTTGCCTATTAAATAAATCCTATGGTAAGAGGTTGTTCCCTCTCCCTCTGATGGGTGATGCACATTAAAATATATAATCGGTATTTGGTAGGGGCGCACCTATGTGTGCGCCCTAAGACCGTCATTCAACCATCTAAGACTGTAAATACGCCTATAAGTCCTGGCATCCTGGGTCAGGGCCAGGGCAGACACCCAGAGCCTGTCCTGAGGTTCTCGAAGGGGCCTTCAAAGGGTCTGCCCTTACATTATGATGATTTGCATCACCCGTCTCTGGGTGACGGTGTTCCACTAAAACATAAAGCGAGGACAGTTTGGCTACAGAATATAGCGGTTCTCTGATCGGTCACAATCTACGGTTAGGAGTAGTTGTAGCCCGTTTCAACGAATTCATAACCAGTAAGCTGCTTGATGGCGCCAAAGAGGCTTCTACAAGGCATGGTGTCGATCCATCCGATATCGATGTAGCCTATGTTCCAGGCTCCTTTGAGCTGCCTCTTGTGGCCAAGAAGATGGCAGAGACTGGCCGCTATGATGCCGTCATTTGTCTGGGAGCGGTTATTCGTGGCGAGACATCGCACTATGACTACGTCTGCCAGGGCGCTGCCAGCGGCATAGCCCAGGCGGCTCTACAGACCGGCGTTCCAGTTATATTCGGGGTCATTACAGCCGATACGCTAGAGCAAGCTATAGATAGAGCTGGAGCAAAAGCCGGCAATAAGGGCGCGGACGCTGCCATCGCGGCCATAGAGATGTCTAATCTACTCAAGTCCCTCGAATCCCCTAAAGAAAGTAGTTTCCCACCTGGTATCAAGGTTTAAGCTTTAATAAGTAAAGAATTTATAGCTATAAGATTATATTATTTCTAGATAGTGTAAGATTTGTTCCCGTGCCTAAATAGCATAAAGGTAGGTGGTGTCGAGTGATTGATCTACTAATCCGCTTTGTTATCAGCGCTATTGCCTTTTTCGCTGCTGACCTAGTTGTTCCTGGGATTAGGTTCGAAGGACCTAATGTCTTACTCGCGTACATTGTGGTTCCACTTGTTTTTGGCCTGGTCAACGCCATCATAAAGCCTATAGTGGCTATTTTTACCTGTTTCATAATGATTATAACCTTGGGGCTTTTCACCTTTATTATAAACGCTCTTATGCTTATGCTTACCGCTTGGGCTGCCCAGCAACTTGGCTTCGGGTTTTATGTAGACGGCTTCATATCCGCGTTGCTTGGATCAGTAGTTATCAGTATAGTAAGCACTGTCCTGGCTATGGTACAACGCAATAATAAACATTAGAAGAAGCTTGTCTCTTCTATCCTGTAATCGCCGCCTTCATAGCTTCGATGTGAGCCGGTGTAGTGCCACAGCAGCCTCCTATCATTGTTGCTCCCGCTTCCAGGAACTTAGCAACGTGTTCCCCTAGCTTATAAGGTGACTCGTAGAGTAAGGTGTTACCCTTTGGCAGGCCAGCGTTCGGCTGGACCAGTATTGGATGTTCTTTTGCTACAGGCGCAATCTCTTTCAAGACAGCAAGGGCGTGTTCAGGGCCGTAGCCGCAGTTTAGACCTATGCCAAAGCTGCCGGCATTTAGAAGTCTGATTGCTGCCTCTGCTGAATGCAGACCGTCTCTAGTCCTGAGGTCTGTTTCAAAGGTCATTGTGCATAACACCGGTAATTTTGTGCTGGCCCCTGCTTTTACCGCGGTCTCTGCTTGATGGACATCCCAAAAGGTCTCGATTACCAGCAGGTCAACTCCTCTTTCAGCCAGGATTCTAGCCTGCTCCAAGAAGCAATCAAAGACCTCTTCTTCCTTATCCGTAGCTGTAGTAGGACCTATGGTACCGGCTACCAAAGCGCTGTTTCCTGCTGCTGCCTTTGCTAGGCTAACTGCCGCGATGTTTATATCGCGTACGCGTCCCTCGAGGTCGAAATTGCAAAGCTGTAGCCGGTTAGCGCAAAGCTATTGGTCTGGATCACCTGAGCACCGGCCTGCATATATTCTTTGTGTATGCCGGTTACAATGTGGGGACTAGTGATATTGAGGTAATCGTAGCAGGATACTTCATCTACCTTAGTCTGAAGGAGGGTGCCCATAGCGCCGTCCCAGAGTAAGGGAGAAGTCTGTAGGAGATTAGATACAGAGAGGTTCATGATAAACTTTTAGTTGTATCGTGAACGAAATCAGCAACCAATGTCGGATCTACTGCACGTGTTATGATTCGAGTCTCATTCGTCTCTAAATCTACTTCGGTGCTTGTGTAATAGATTGGGATGAACACCTCGAATCGAATGTATTCTGCCATTTACCTGACTATATATTGCTTAAATCAGTTTCAATCACATAGTAACGGATGCCAAGCTCGTCTAAAATATGAAGTGTTCGGTTAGGCACCATAATAACGTCTTTTTCCTTAGTAAATAACACAGTTCCTGCCACAAAAACTGCTGTCAGGCCCGTAAGTCTGTCGGCCGGGTCGAAAGTTATTGGTTTGTACTCAGCATCCTCTGGAGCCAACTTCTAAGCCAACTTTGAAGCCTTCTGTGCTATTTCCCAACCTATCTTTGTCTTCTCATCGGCAAATATACGTTGTGCTTTCGGCATAATTTTCACTCCTTTAGCGGAATTATACCATAGTGTATATTATTATTTAGGCATAGCAGCCAAAGCGTTGTAGGCTGGCCTTGGACTCCAGTCTGGCCTTATGATGCTGAAGGCCTTTTTGGCCTGGGTATCGCCCGGGTCTGCCGAAGGCGCAAAGTTAAGGTTCCATACAAACATCGGGCCGATATAGCCTACCGACTTGGCTATCTCAAAGGCCCTGACCAGGTAATTCGCCTGCGTGTCCTCTGAGACGTCTACCGCGTAAGCGTATTCGGGGAAAGGATTGGGAGAAGAGGCCCATCCAAACTCTGTGAACCAGAGCTGCTTGCTGCTGTCTCCGTTCTGCACCATTATCTCTCTATATCGCTCGAAGTTGCGGTAGTAGAAGCTTCTGTGACCGTGGAAGCTTCCGGGCTGGGATAGCACCGCTGCGTTTCTTGGATCGGCGTCCGGCGAGTTGTTGAATCCACTTGGATGCACTCCAACGGCGTCAAAATATCCCTTTATGCCAGCCTGGTACATCTGCCTGAAGAATTCGACATCGTCGATAGCCAGGGGGCCTTGTCCTAAGTCTACAGTGCCAGCCGGTGTCAGCGCGCCGGTGATTACTGCTGCTCCAGGGTCCACACTCTTGATGGCGCCATGAGCCAATCGCAGCATCTCGGCATATCTGGCAGCGCTTTGCTGCCCTGTGCCACCCCACTCCCGCGCCAGGTTCTGCTCGTTCCAGATCTCGTAGGCCTGCACGCGGCCCTGATATCTACTCGCTAGAGCCTTCAGAAAGTTGGCGTAAGTGTTTAGATCTGCCGGGGGGCCTGCTACAGACAGGTCTGCTCCTGGCCTTGACCAGCCCGGGGCTGTGGCTACACTGAACAGCAGCTTAACCCCTGCCGCGCCGGTCTGGTTCACCACCATATCAGTACTGCCCCAGTCTATGTTACCCTGCTGGTGCTCCATGTCCTCCCATCTAACCTGTATTTTTGCCCAGTTGAACCCAGCAGAGGTGAGCATTCGTAGCGAACGTGGATATTCAGTCCCAGGGTCCAACTGCATACCATAACCTAGACCGCCGAGGGATGTGGTGGATGGGGCAGGTGCACTTGGTGCTGGTCCGGATGACCTCTCCGGTGCGCTGGCGGGAGCTGCAACCGGGACTAAGAAAAACTTAAAGAAGGTATCGCTGCCGACGCTGCCTATGTAATGGTAACACTGGTCAGCGAAGCAGTAAGTGTCCTGGTTATTCCATTTGTGGCTCAGGACTTGCTGGCCCGCGCCTATAGTCCAGGGCTGGCCGCCCAAATATATCTGCTGTCCAGTATTGCCATCCAGGACTGGCAGGGACCTTCCACTTGTGTTAGTAGCAGGACTGTAGGGCACTGAGCTTGCGGTACCCTGCGAGCCCGCCGAGGCGGGAGCAGTGCCTTCTATGGGTACTAAAAAAAACTTGAAGAAGGTATCGCTGCCGACGCTGCCTATATAGTGATAACACTGGCTGCCGAAGCAGTAAGTGTCCTGATTGTTCCACTTGTGGCTGAGCAACTGCTGTCCTGGCGCGATAGTCCAGGGCTGGCCGCCCAGGTACAACTGCTGTCCGGTGTTGCCATCTATAACCGGCAGAGACCTTCCGCTTGAATTGACTACGGATACGTAAGGAACCGAGCCAGGGTTAGGCGCTGAGGAAACAGGGTCCTCTGAAGTACCTGTTGTTAGGATCATGCCAGCTATTAAAGCTGCCAGCGCCATTTTCTTTATTATCTTTAGACGTTCCAACATTCAAATAACTCCTGTAAGTAAACGACAATGGGTTGATATTACTTGTAGCTGCGTAATAGGTCAAGTATTAAGACGAATAGAATTTACCCTTATTACAGATTTCTAGCTACAAAAACGAGTATAAGTATAGGGTATTAACAGGAACACAATAAAAAGCGCCTGATACTCTCAGGCGCTTTTTATTAAGTATAAATTTGAGCAAAAGACTTTCAAAGGTGTGGAGATGGGCCAAAAGGCTCGTCTCTGGCCTGGATGTAAGCTCTCAAGCCTTTCTCTTTTCGCAGTGCGTCAAGGTCGAGACCATCAGCCTCTCTAATAAAAGGCCGCTCTGCTGCAACGGCGTGGCAGATGGCATCCACGAGAGCGCTGTAGGATAAAGCGATGTCCGCGCCCATTGCCTCCATTGTGCCGTCGATCATACGCTTGTTGAATCGCATTGACCATGATGGGATGTAGGTGAGTCTCTTCGCCAGGGCAAATGCCTCCTCCAGCAGTTTCTCATGCGGCGCTACCTGAAGCACGAGACCGATCTGCTCAGCTTTTTGGGCGCTTACGTGGTCTCCTGTTAGGATAATGCGCTTTGCCCACTGCGGAGGCACGAAGAAGCAGAGACGTGTAGCTGCAATGGAGCCATGTCGGATCTCCGGAGCGCCAAAGACGGCCCGCTCCGACGCGATGATCATGTCTGAGTGAAGCAGATACTCGAAGCCTCGACCCAGGGCGTACCCATTCACCGCCGCTACAATAGGCTTGTGTATCCTGATCTGCCAGCGCTTTCCCCATTCGTAGTACTCCTCCGTGCTGTCCACCCAAGACATAAGGGCGCTGGAATTGGGGCCCCTGCTACCTCCTTCGCCGGCCATGTTAGCGCCTGCCGACCATGCTCTGCCGTTGGCGGTCCAGATTATGGCGCGGACTTCGGTGTCCCTGGCTGCTTCCATCATCGCTGCGTCTATATCCCGCTTTAACCCCATGCTTAAGGCGTTGAGAGAATCAGGATTGTTATGGGTGATAATTGCCACCTTCTCTCGCACTTCATAAAGGACGTTTTCATAATTTCCCATGCTTGTCCACCCCCATACTTTAAATTAAGCGAATTATAGCATGAAAGGAAAAAGTAGTATTTAGGCTCTGCTTGGAAAGTGATTAGATTATCTAACTTTTCCTTTGTTATACTAGACATGTCAACAGATCTGTCTCAAAGATGAAAGGGATTCGCCAATGGATGAAGATGTGATTAAAAAGACCCCTGATCGGCTTCATACCATAGTGTTCGACCAGGAGGATGAATACATTCGTTTTATGCAATATGTGGACGAACGCTTTGGTGGCGCTGGAATTGAACTGACAAATGTTCCGATTGCTGCCAGTATTCGTATTAAATCATGGTTATTTGAGCTGACTAGAGAACAATTCTCGATGAGGCTTGTGTCCGAGCAAGACTTGAATAAAGTAAGGAAGCAGATCAGTAATCGAAAGCCATTCGACCCGAAAAACCTCGACGACTTTCGCGTTCCGGGAGTCTCAAAGCCGCGCAGATGATCGCGAATGCACAATGCCTAGATTGATAGAAGCGACTCGGGTTCAGATAGTTTGCCCAAGTGGGAGCCTTTATTTACGAATAGCAACTAATGAGATTGTTAGAGTGCTCTTACTGGAAGAGAACATTCAAAAATGGGGCGGAATTACTTATTCCTCTGTAGCTCCGCCAGTATTCGTAGGACAGTTTTGGAACAAACCAGAGGTAGGAGACCCCTGGTGGGATGAGGACTTAAACGTAATTATCACAATTGATATTCCGGGTGAGCCCCTACCCAATGTTCTTAGCTACTTTGGCACATTGAGAGATAGAGTATCCCAAGTATATGAAGATTTAGGGCAGCCACAGAAGCTAATATGGATTACCTTTCAAGCCATAGAGATTCTTTTGGACTAAGATACGTTTAATTCCAACAATTCCAATCCTATTTTTAGTCAGCGGGCGAAGCGTCGCAGAGCAGTGCTTAGCAGGTCTACAAACAGTACCAGTAGCAGATAGACAAGCAGTAGCAAGGCAACATCTGTGTAGTGGAAAAAGCTCATCCGCAGCCTGAACTCTCGTCCCAGCCCGCCGGCGCTTACGAATCCAACCACTATAGTAGTGCGGATAATGACTTCCCATCTATAAAGAATATAGGTTAAAAACTGAGGTAGGACTATTGGCAGCACCGCGTATAAGAGAGTCTGTGCTGTACTAGCGCCAGCGGCTCGCATGGCCCGTACTGGGCGCAGGTCCATATCCTCTACCACTTCGGCACAGAGCTTACCCAAAATGCCAAAGTTGTGCAGTCCCAGGGCGATTGCACCGGGCAAGACTCCTGGTGTAAAGATGAACACAATAAGCATCGCCCAGACCAGCTCCGGTATAGCCCGGCAGAATATATAAGCCCCGCGGACTATCACGAAGAGTAGCCGATTATACCAGTGGCGTGTAAGAGTTAGAGAGCCGTCGGCAGCAGTACGGGCAGCAGGTATAACTGTCAGCAGCATGCCAATGGTCGCCAGGCCGATGGCTAGGACGCTCATGGCTAGAGTCTGGTAAGCCAAGGCCCCTGCTTCGAGCCAGCGCTCCGGCATAAGAAAAGCCGGCCTGGCCTCATTTGCTCCTAGAAGACGGGATATAAATCGTTGGGCGTGTTGCCACGGCTCAGGGGAAAAGAGGTCAATGAAGCGAGTGCTTTGCTCCATCAGGACAAAGGTCCAGGCTGTTATGGTCAAGGCCACAAATATCCAGGCGGAAATACGTAGTAAAAGCGACGAGCCACCCCTAAAGGACTCTGACGGACGGACTGGGCCTCCTGCATAGCTGTCCCATGCCTCACGTACACCAGAACGAAGGGTCACGATACAAGCCTTCTGCGGATAAGATTACTCCAGCCATCTACAAGCACAACCAGCGCTGCTAACATATATACGAATGTCCAGACCTGTCGATACTGGAGGTCATCCAAAGATATCTGGATCTGATATCCCAGGCCGCCAAGCCCTATAAAGCTCATGATGGCCGCAGAACGGATACCGCACTCATAGCGGTACAGCGCATAACTTACCATGTCGGCGAAAGCGATAGAGAGCCGGCCGTAGAGCAGCGCTTGGCCCTCGCTGGCCCCCGCAGTCCGAAGCGAGCGCAGCGGGGCCTCTGGGACATCGTTAAGCATCTCTGCCAGGATACGACCGAGGATGCCGGCGTATGGTATAGCAATAGCCAGCACCGCCGCTATAGGCGATAGTCCAATTGCTGCTACAAAAAGCCAGGCCCAGACAAGCTCGTGAATAGCCCTTAGGAATCCCAGGCAGATCCTGAAAGCAGTGGCGGTGAGCGGTCTCAGAAGGCTATTGCGGACGAGGACCCCAGAGGCCAGGATGCCCAGGGGCACAGCCAAAACATAGGCCAGGGTTACACCGGCTGTTGCATAGGCTAGAGTGCGCCAAGCGGCTACTAAGCCGAGGTATAGAAGGTCTGGCGAAAGATCGGGCTGGAGCATCGATGCTAATAGTCGAGCCGCGGCGTCTACGCCTCCAGTGTGCAGCAGAGGCTCGCGCCAATCGATGTTTAGGAGACTCCAGGTGAAAGCTCCTACCAGAATAATAGTGAGCGTGCTTCGCCTGTGCCACGCATGGTAATTGCTTAGCCGGAGCGTCGATCGTTGTAGGGGCAGATCCTTCGAGAACCTCAGGACAGGCTCTTGGTGTCTTTCCTGATCATGTCTCATCGCTTACTCTATTCGCGCGCCATCATCAAGAGAATATAGGCGGTCAAGGTCTTCGTTGGTCACAGTTTCGGTAGGCAGGTCAAACACCACCTGTCCTTGACGCAGTGCAATGATCCTGGAGAAGTAGCGCAGCGCCAGAGGGACCGAGTGTAAGCTCGCTACCAGAGTCTGGCCTTCCTCTTGCGCGATAGCTGACAGCATGGACACTAGGTCTTCGGCTCGCGTAGGATCTAGTGAGGCTACAGGCTCATCGGCCAAAATAGCCTTGGGACTCTGTACTAAAAGCCGCGCCAGAGCTACCCGCTGCTGCTCGCCGCCGGACAGACGAGAGGTCCGCTCGTATAATTTCTCCGGAATGCCCACCCTCTGTAATGCCGCTCTTGCCAGTCCTATCTCCTGGGGGAAGAGCAGTGAGATCAAAGAGCGGAAGAAGCTCCACTCTCCCAGTCTGCCGGCCATCACGTTATGGACCACAGCCAGCGATGGCACGATGTCAAAGCTCTGAGGCATGATGCCTATCAGGCGAGCCATGGTCCGACCGGGTCGCAGTGTCTCTGAAGGATGGCCTGCGATGAAGATATTACCGCTGTCGGGCCTTGTAACGTTAGCAAGTAGGTTCAGGAAGGTGGTCTTCCCGCTGCCGCTGGGACCCATCAGGGCAACTCTTTCTCCAGTGGCAATAGTCAACGATATAGGAGCCAGGGCAACTAGCTCTCCGTATACCTTGCTTACCCCTTCTAGATGAAACATTTGCTCAGGGGTTGGGCCACCCTCGCTATGTCTGGTGGTAGCCAGAGTATGTGCAGACATTTAGCGTATTATCCCAATAGATTGCGCTACCTCGCGAATGGCGGTATAGTTTTCGTTCTTACTGGCTACGAATTTATCAGTTTGAAACAGCTTTAGTATTTCCTCCTGCTCTGGGCTCAGGCCCAGGATAGCATCTTTGACTTTCTGCTTGGCGCCAGGACCAAAAGTCTTGTCAACGTCGCCTCTAATAGTCCAGTTGTAGTCGAAATAGGCTGGTGTGGTATAAAAGTCGCGGACTTTATTGGTATCAACCGTACCCTCTTTTACTCTCCGCTCCCATACGGCCTCGTTTAAGGCTCCGGCCTGGAACGCGCCCGATTGGACCAGCTCAACGGTCTTATCATGGGAGCCAGAGAAATTTGGCAGGCCCTTCAAGTCCTGGTCTGCGTTGATTCCGGCTGAGCGCAGGTAGTAGCGAGGCATTAGATGGCCTGAGGTAGAGCTTTCGCTGCCGAAGGTGAAGGTCAAACCCTTCAGGTCTTCCAGCTTCTGTACCGGTAAATCTTTCATTACGATGAATCTGGAATGAAACTCTGCATCCCGGAGACGCTGGGCAAACATCTCTGCATCCGGCGCTACAGCCACGGCCTGTACACCGGTCAGCCCACCGAACCATGCCAACTGTATCTCTCCACGCTCGAAGGCTGTTACCAGGGCTGCATAGTCCACCATAGGAACGTACTCAACCTTAAGGCCGGTCTTCTGGCTCAGATAGCTGGCGACGGCGCCGAATTGCCGGTTAAGCGCCGCGACATCCTGGTCAGGAATGGCGCTGATAGCAAAGGGCCTGGCGCTTACAGGCGTCCCTGAGGAGGCTGGAGCTCCGGAGGGTGAAGGCTGTTCCAATTGAGGCGTGCCACAGGCAGTTACCAGAAGGGCGCCTAGAATTAGAAGCCAGGCTATAAGTGGAGCCGGATGCCGGTGTCCCTGGTAAGTAGGTCGCATAACACACTCCATACCATATTGGTATAGATATATACCAATATGGTATGGATGCGCAAGAGCTATGCTAAAACGTCATAATGTGATTATATAGTAGTTGTGGTAAGCTACTTAAGGATAGGATTAAGGAGAATCTAGTAATGATAACGGAAAAAGCCTTTATATTTCTCAACGACTTGCGGCTAGAAATAATCCTATAGAATAGGTTTATGTAGGTGAAAAAGCTCTATTGCTTTGTTGATGAAAGTGGGCAAAAATACAAAAGGAGAGATTTTCGTCGTATCAATAGTCGTCACAGAACAAGAACGGGATGAGCTTCTCAAACTTTGTGAACAACTAGAGTATCTTAGCGGAAAACATAAGGACAAATGGGGAAAAGCCAATCACGAACAACGTATGCGCTTTCTTCGTCATATATTCTCAGAGAATCGGTTCAGGGAATGTTTGCGGTATGAAGTATTCTATCAAACAACCGATTATGATACAGCAACTATCGAAGGAATTGTTGCAGCCATAAAATGGAAAAGCCAAGCGATAAGTTTACTACTCTGATATACGTTGATGGACTCAGCAAAACGAAAAGACATGAGTATGGCGCGAGACTTCGACGTTTTGGATTGCCGGTAAGAAAGATACAGGGTATCGCAAAAGATGAAACGAATGCACTTACTCGTCTTGCTGATGCTATAGCTGGATTCGTCCTTGATGCAGTAGACGGTAACTCAGAGGAGATAAAAGCATTATTTCAAAAGGCAAAGCGAGACGGTATGCTTATTGAAGTTTCCTGATAAAAAACCACCCACAAAGGGGTGGAAGAGCCTAGCCTTATTCAGACGCATGCCGTAACGGACAGTTTTCGGCTCTGATTTATATTATTTATAACACATCGTGCTAGGTATCGTCAAATATTACGAACTGTCGCATCTTAAACAGCCGTCCCTAGCGCCTTTTCGCGTCTATGTACTAACACTGATTGGCAATATTTGTCCTAAGTACTCGTGCTTCTTAGAAGCATCGGTGGGCTCAGCAGAAGTTACCGATCCTATAAGCTTCCACAGAGGGTCATCCTTAGTAAGTATCCCACTCTTACGCTTTTTGGCTGGTGGTTTAACAGGTGTAATCTGGGCCACATCCTCTCCATTCTTCCTTAGGACACAAGGCTTACCAGTCTTAAGGACCTCCTCAACCAAGCGCAATAGCTCAGGTATATTGCTGATATCTATATACTTCACTTTTTCGCTTACCATATCTACTCTCGTTCGGTTAAAGTCGCTTTAAGCTGTATCATTTTGCTGTCTCTATATACAGTTAAATTAACCGTCTCGTTGGGCTTGTGCTTCATGAGGATATTGAGGAAAGGATGTTCTTCATCTATTGGAGTCTCGTTTATCTTGGCTAAAAGGTCGCCTTCTTTGAGTCCTGCCTTGGCTGCGGGACTTAAAACGCTGACCTGGACTACGAAGGCGCCATATTTTATGGGCAGGCTATACAGAGAAGCAATGGCCGGCGTGATCTGCTGATGGCTGATCCCTAGATAAGGTCGAGCGACCTTTCCGCTCTTAATTAGCTGCTCAACCACGGTCTTTACCGTATTGCCGGGAATGGAGAAGCCTATTCCCTCTACAGGCTCGCCATCCTGCGTGGTGCGTATAACTGAGGTGGTTATTCCCACCACCTGACCTAAGGAGTTTACGAGAGGGCCGCCGCTGTTGCCGTGGTTTATTGCAGCGTCTGTTTGGATCAGGTCTTCCATAACCGCCCCATTGCCCTGCCACATCCTGTGAAGTCCACTGATGATACCCAGGGTAACGGTGTTGCGGAAGTCGCCTAAGGCGCTTCCTATGGCAATTACTCGCTGTCCGGGTTCTAGGGCGTCAGAGTCTCCTATCTGCACGGGGGTTAGGTTCAAGTTGTTATCTACCTTGATCACCGCCAAATCGGTGAAAGGCACGTCTGTGCCCACGACTCGAGCAGGGCTTCTGGTCCCATCGGCAAGGACTACTGTCAGGCCTTGACTGCCTCTGATTACGTGCTCATTGGTGACTATGTAGCCCCTCTTGTCGACAATAACACCGGAGCCACTGGCGGTCTCTTCAAAACCGCGTCTTGTAGCTCCGCCCCTCCGAGATCCGAGATCGCTTACTATAGTAACTACAGAGGGGCTCACATCTCTAACTGCATTCACGATAGCTGAGTCTTCTACGAGTGTTACCTGAGATGAGATATTAGGCAAGGCCGCCGCGGCTTTTACGGCGAGATCGCTGCGAGTGAGTAAGTAGAAGGTGGAAACAGAGCCAACTACTCCTCCCAGGAAAGCTACCAGAAAAACAATGGCGATTATTGATGGAAAAGAACGAGTTTGGGTTCTTGGCTGATCTACAGGATTGCCGAAGGGTTCTACTGTTGGTATAGTGCGCTCTTCGTTTAGCATGTGTTGTCTACCTTGCCCGTGGGTTTAGTGCGTCGTTAAGCCCATCACCGAATAACTGAAAAGAAAAATACACCACTGATACTACAGTGATAACGGATATGAGCACGTTGGGATGTGTCTGTAGCTGGCTGATGCTCTGGTTCTCCCAGATCATCACTCCCAGGCTGGGCCTGGGAGGCTGGACCCCTATCCCAAGCCAGCTCAGGACCAGCTCAGAGCCTATGGCGCCTCCTAGTCCCAGGGTTAGCATTACGATGATCAGGTTAAGAGTGTTAGGAAATAGGTGCAAGAACATGATCCGCCTTGTAGAAGCGCCAAGGGCTCTGGCTGCCAGTACATAGTCCCTCTCTTTTAATGAAAGGATCTGCCCGCGTATCAGTCTGGCCATCCCAACCCATCCGAATATAGACAGGGAGCCAAATATCAAAAAGTAGTCAATAACACCTGATTCTGACAGTCCCCTAATTCCCGATGCCTCCTCAAAGCCCAATACAAGTCCTTCTACTCTCGGACGTATCGTGGCCGCTAAGAGTATCACCAATAGAAGGCTGGGGAAGGCCAGGAATATTTCGCCAATCCTCATAATAACCGTATCCACCCAGCCACCTACATAGCCGGAGAGCACTCCGAGGACGACGCCTAGCACAAGCGAACCCGTTGCTACAGCGGCAAGGGACACAATAACAGAGGTGCGAGCGCCCCAGATTATGCGGCTCAAAACATCTCTTCCCAGTCGGTCGGTGCCAAGCCAATGCTGCGCGCTTGGGCCCTGGAAGGACTGGTCCAGATTTTGGTCAGAGTAGTTATAGGGAGCTAGGATAGGTGCAAAGATCCCGGCAAGGTAAAAGGCCAGGACCAGGAACAGTCCGGTCATAGCAACTTTTTTTCGGATAAAGCGCTTGAAGGCCAGTTTGGTCAGGCTCTCTCCGGCAGCAGCACGTAGAGCAGGCCTTCGCTCAGTTGGCTCTATTATTCCTGTAGTAGTCCTGTCATCCCCCGCCGTCATTTTTACCCCTTGTTATCCTAGACGGATACGCGGATCAAGAAACGTATAGCCGATATCGACCAGTAAGTTAGCTATTATATACCCTATTGCTACTATTAGCACTAGGGCTGTGATAATAGGATAGTCCCGTTGAAAGATGGCCTCGACCGCAAGCCTACCTACGCCCGGTATCCCGTACAGAGTCTCTGTTATAAAAGCCCCCTCCACAAGAGTGGCAAGAGACAAGCCCACTACGGTAAACACCGGCAGAATCGCATTACGGCCGATGTGATGTATCCTTATCGCGGTATTGGTAAGTCCCTTGGCTCTGGCTGTACGCACGTAGTCTTGGTTTACCACTTCTAGGGTGCTGGAGCGCATAAGTCTGGTAATGGAACCAATAGGCCCCAAACTCATCACTATGGCAGGCATTATAATCCTGAGGTCAAAGATTCCTCCCCAGCCCGCAGTTGGTAGTAAGTGCAGCCAGCGGACGAAGACCAGCACCATAAACGGCTGCAAAATAAACACCGGCAAGGATCCCAGGAACAGTGCAGTGGTAACTATAACGGGATCGATCCATTTGCCCTGGTTTATCGCCGCAAAAAGTCCGAAGGCTACGCCCGCCGATACCCCTATGATCATAGCTACCAGACCTAATTGTGCTGATACACCTATCTTATCGAAGAGTAGCTTGCTCACCGCCTGGCCGCGATACCGGAAGCTCTCACCAAAGTCTCCTCGCACGGCCCCCTGGACATATTTGATATACTGGACCATAAGGGGCTGGTCTAGTCCCCGTTCCTGGCGGATCCTTTCTACTACCTCGGGGTTATTATGTTGCCCCATGAGGACCACAATAGGGTCCCCAGGGCCATAGTGACCCAAAACAAAGGTAAAGAAGGTCACGGCCAGTAAGACGAATGGCGCCCACAAAAGTCGACGGATTATGTATGCCAGCATTTGGTTATTTCTCTACTGAGACTTGCCTTAGATGCGGTATTACCATTGGCGCTGGCACGTAGCCCTTCACGTGTGGCTTGACCAGCAAGTAACTCTTGCCATACCAAAGGGGAAGCCACGGGCCTTCATTGACAATTATCTGCTCGGCCTCTTGGTATAACTTGAGTCGCTTTTCGGTGTTTCTCTCAATCCTGGCTTGCTCTATTAACTCATCCACTTTGGGATTAGAGTATCTGGGATTGTTCTCAAGGCTCTTGCTGTAGAAGAGGATATCTATAAAGTCTTGAGGGTCCGGATAGTCGGCTATCCAGCCGATCTGGAACATCTGATAGGTGCTCTTTTTGAGGTCTTCCAGGAAAGTGGCGAATTCAATCTGCTGGATCTTGATCTCTACGCCCAGGCTGGTCTTCCACTGCTCTCTGAGCACTTCGCTGAAAGGCGGTGGAGTTGCTGTGCTTCCTGGCACGGACAGGGTTATAGGAGGCAGGCCGCTTGCGCTTCCGTATTTGGACTCTGATAGTAGCTTCTTTGCCTTCTCAGGATCAAATTCCAGTGGCTTCAGGCTTTCGTTATAGCCTGGCAGACCTGGAGGTAAAACGCCGTTAGCCCTCTGCACCAGCCCTTTGTAGATGACCTGTATTATCTTGTCTCTATCTGCGGCATGGTTAAAGGCCTGTCTTACTTTAACGTCGTCAAAAGGAGGCTTTTGGTTGTTGAAGCCTATATAGCCAACGCTAAGGTCAGGAGCGATGATAAGCTGCTTATTTAGAGGGTTGGCCGGGTCAAGCACTCGGTCTATATCGTTGATGCTTACCCCGGTAATATCGATCTCGTTGTTTTCATACATGGTCATTGGTGAGCCGCCGGCGAGGAGGAAATTGACCTGGCTTACTTTTGCGGTCTCGAGGTGATAGTTGGGATTGCGTCTCAAGGTTATCTTTTCACCTATCTTCCACTCTGCCAGAGTAAAAGCCCCAGTGCCATTCGGCTTGTCGGTCCAGTTTCTGCCTGATTCTACGTTGGCTTTGTCTACGACAAAGGACGTTGGATAGGTGAGCTTGGCAGGGAAATAGGACTTTGGCTGATCGATCTCTATTCTTATAGTCTGTTCATCTACTACCGTGACCCCTTTTACCTCTTGGGCTTTGCCCGCGAGCTTTTCCTTCACGCCGATGATATCTCCAAGATAGCCATCAGCAAGGGTAGATTGAGTCTTGGGGTCTGCTGCCCGCTCAATGGAATACTTAAAGTCTTGCGCGGTAACTTTTTTTCCATCGTGGAACTTGGCGTTTCCTCTGATCTTGAAGGTATAGGTCTTGCCGTCCGCGCTGACCTGAGGCATAGCCTCTGCCAGATCGGGGACAACCTGTAGGTTAGCATTAAGGGTTAGTAACCCGCTGAATACCTCTACTATATAGGTAGCTGAGTCAGAATCTCCGCTTAGAGCTGGGTCAAGGGTAGGGGGATCAGAGCCAAGGATTGTTAGCTGTCCGGAGCCTCCTCCGCTGCCACTTATGCCTCCATCCCCCTCCCGTCCACACGCGATTGCAAACAGCCCCATCAGGGCAATGATCGTTAAGAATATGCTTAGTTTCTTCATTTACGCCTCCTGGGCAGTGGATACCAAACTTACGGTAAAGCTTATTACACAGCATTGTATCAAAGGCATTCAGTCGCCACAATAAATAACTGAATTTATTCTAGCTTATTTATGGTCTTGATATGAAGCTCCGCTAGCTGTTCTTCTGCTACATAGGATGGAGAGTCGGTCATCAGGTCTGTGGCGCTTTGAGTCTTGGGGAATGGTATGACCTCTCTTATGTTGGGCGCTCCCGCCAGGATCATGGCTACGCGGTCCATACCGAAAGCGATACCTCCATGAGGCGGCGCGCCATATTCGAAAGCGTCCAGCATGTGTCCAAAGCGTTCGTTGGCGTCCTCTGGAGAGTATCCAAGCAGGCTGAAGATCTTTTGCTGTAGCTCTCTGGAGTGGATGCGGATGCTGCCTCCACCTAACTCGTAGCCGTTACATACCAGATCATAGTGCTTGCCCTGCACCACCCCAGGGTCTGAGTCCAGCAGCGATAGATGCTCGTCTTTGGGAGTGGTGAACATATGGTGCATCGGCTCCCAGCGTGATTCTTCTTCTCGCCACTCTAGCAAGGGAAAATCAACAACAAAGGCGAAGGCGAAGACGTCAGGGTCAGCTAGACCAAGGCGCTCGGCCATCTCCTGGCGCAGCTCTCCCAATGTCCGTTCTACTAAAGCTTGTGCGCCTGCGACTATTATAATGAGGTCTCCCAGTCCTGCTCCGGAGCGCTGCGCTATATCCTTTACCAAGTCCAGCGAAAGATATCTGGCAGCGGCGGAACGCACCATCTCCATGGTCAGGCTATCAAGGCCAGCGTCCTGTAGGGGCGAGGCGCTGTCTTGAGCCTGCCTGTCCTGAGCGCCGTCCTGAGGTTCTCGAAGGGCCTGGTCGAAGGGTCGAAAGGTCCTCTCGCCCTGAAGAGCTATAGTTATAACCCCACTTGCGCCGTAGGTCCTGGCTCGCTCCCCTAGCTCATCCAACTGCCTGCGGGAATAGCCTGCGCAGCCCGGGGCAGTAAAGGCCCTGACATATCCACCCTCACTCACAGCACGGCTAAATACCCCAAACTCAGAGTCTTTAACCAGGTCAGATATATCTGAGATCTCGAGGCCATACCTCAGGTCTGGCTTGTCAGAGCCGTATTTCAACATCACTTCCTGGAAGGGGAGGCGTGGAAATGGCCTTGCCACTTTCTTCTCCGGAGTTAACTTGGCCGTCATCTCGGTGAACAACTCCTCCATAAGCGTGAGTATGTCCTCCTCCTCGTTCACAAAGCTCATCTCCAGATCAAGCTGGGTGAACTCCGGCTGTCTGTCGGCCCTAAGGTCTTCGTCGCGGAAACAGCGGGCTATCTGGAAGTAGCGCTCATAGCCGGCCACCATCAGAAGCTGCTTGAGCTGCTGAGGAGACTGCGGCAGGGCGTAGAACTTTCCTGGGTAGAGGCGGCTTGGCACCAAATAGTCCCTGGCGCCCTCAGGGGTGCTCTTGATAAGTATAGGCGTCTCGATCTCTATAAAGTCTTTCTGGTCCAGGAAGTCCCTGATAAACTTGGTCGTTTTATAGCGCAAGGTCAGGTTATCCTGCATCTTTGGACGGCGGAGGTCAAGATAGCGGTATTTGAGACGCAGGGCCTCGTCTACCTCTACCTCTTCATTTATATAGAAAGGAGGCGTCTTGGAAGGATTTAGCAGCACAGCCTCTTTTACCAGTATCTCTATCTCGCCGGTAGCCATTCTAGGGTTTTCCGTGCCCTGCGGACGTCTGGACACCCGGCCTGTCACTGTGAGCACGTACTCATTTCTTAGCTCTCGAGCCACGGTATGAGAGTCCGGTGAAGTCTCCGGGTTGAAGACGACCTGGACCAGGCCGGAGCGGTCTCTGAGGTCTATGAACACGAGACCCCCGTGGTCCCTCCGGCGATGGACCCAGCCGGCCAGAGTGACCTCCTGCCCGATATGTTCAGCGCGTAATTCTCCACAGTTATGGTTCTTTAGCAAGTCTTACCTCATTCAAGATTGACAAATTGCACTGAAGTGCATAATAATAAGTTTAGCGACTGGTATGAGCCGCTCCTTAGCGACTCTACTACTCTTAGAGTAGTCCGGCCGCTCCATTTATTTATGGGGCCAGCCACCTGTAACCAAAACCCATCCTAACGGTTCCTGTACAGTTGTCAGACCAACCTTGGGCGCTTAGTTGCTCAAAGCAGTCATTTCTAGCAGCCGGACGACTAAATTTCCGCATCAGGAAATATCCTACTGCATCCGCTAATTGCACCCCACAGAATAATGGTCGACCTCTCTCTTGCCTCAGCAAATATAACATGGCTACCGGTCTGGCGTCTCTGCTTTCAACTATTCAGGAGAATGATCTCATGGCAGATGGAGCTCTAAAGCTGGAGAAACCAAGTCAAGGCATACCTTTGGAAAGCGGCTTAACCAGTTCATGCCTATTAGACCGTCTACACCAAGAGTTCGCGGCCACTCGATCGACACGACTTCAAGGTCAGTAATTGTGAGTCTTATTTCACTGCCAGTTGTGGCTTCTCGCGCTAAAACGCTGGCGGAGTCGAGGTGGTATACGTCGGTTGCGAGAGATTGCGAGACTCCGGCGGCAGTTATCTCTCCAGTCCCTACAGGCTCTAGGCGCAAGTGGTCCCGGATTATCTCAGGTAAGAGCGCTATATGGGTTGCACCTGTATCTACAAGTAGCAAACACTGCCGATCATTTAACAAAGCTCGTATTGCAAGTAACTGGCCCTGGAAAATGGACTGGCCTTCTACCTGGTATAATTCAGACAATTATTAAATCTCCACCGAAGTTATATGGACCCGTGAAGAAGACGAAAAAAGGTAGATTAGGATAGCGTTGTAGAAGATTCTTGAACTCTTTGTCAAATACTACCCTATCCTCAGGCGACGCTAGAAATACACGAGCTTCAGAAGGATCTAACCTGGTTTCTAGTACTGCCACCCAGCTATCCGGAAAGTCCTCTTTAATACGTTCATAAGAATAGGCAGGATACTTGGACTTAGTCTGCTCATCCAAGTTGGAGTTAATGGCATCTAATTGGGCTTGTATCTCCTTTTTCGAAGTCTTAATGACTCTGTCCGGTCGATAGATAGAGGTTTTTACTAAGCGGTCTCTCATATACGTCTCCTTCGGGATTACCTAAATTCCTGAGTTATAGACGCCAATTTCAGGCTGATCCCTTGAAGCTGGTGTTCTATGCGGTGCTGGGCATCTCCCCGAGAAAGAAGTGTTACTACGTACTGATTCAAGCTAACGCCCTCTCGGTGTGCGGCCTCTGCTAGTGATCGATGGAGCCAGCGAGGTAAACGTAGATTGAACTTACCACTGTACTCTTCGGGGTAAGAAGGCAGAGGAATATCATGACCTTCCTCATACTCTGTCTCAATCCATCCAAGTCTGGCATCTTCAGCCATCTTGATAAGCTCATCTAAAGTATCAGCCTGAGTTATACATCCTCGCAGGTCTGGAAACTCTAGAACGTATCCTCCGTCGGGGTCAACATATACTACAAAAGGATATTCTAGCTTTAGATAGTAATCTAGGGGTCTTCTAGCGTCAGTTTTCATGGTTTGTGTCCTTATTAGTCGAGGTCAAGCAACTCAATGATCCTGATTAGATATACCCTCTTGACTCTACGTCCGCCAACTAACGGAACACTGATTGATCTCTCCCCTGGCTTAGTGAATATAACATGGCTGCCTGTCTGTCGCTTCTGCGTCCATCCAAAGGCTTCTAGCAATCTTCGTACATCTTCGTAGCCTGCTTCGGGTGGCCGCCGACGTAATAGTTCTATAATTTTATCGATATCAGACAATGGTCATCTTATAATAACGGTACTATATATGGTACTGGACGTCAACGATAAAAGTTGCAAAAGATACAAATTCATACTTTAGGTGGATCAACTTTCAACCAGGCATGTGTGTTACCTAGTTCATCAATCTCATCGGTCCGTTCAAAACCTAAACTCCTATAAAGCCGGTCGGCTACGCTGTTTGCCGGTTTATAACTGAGGCCAATGGCGCGACATTCTGGTGCTTCCTGCTGGATGCGCTGAATAATAGCCTGCATCGCAGCACGCCCGTATCCTTTGCCTTGGTGGCGATGATCAATGATAAGGAGTGGAATCCACCATTTTGAAGGATTTTCGGGAAGATAGCCGTAACTGGCGCAACCGATCAATGTATCCTCGTCATAGATAGCAAAGGGGATATAGGATGGATAAAACTGAATTTCAGCCAACGCGTACAGAAGCGATTCCGAGTCGAGAAAGCGCCATTGGTCATCAGTTATTTCGAGCGCAATAACTTGTCGCCAGTTGTCTCTGGTCACCTGTTTCAAGTTCAGTACCATATGTAGCCTGTAGCTATCCATGTAGTATGTAGTTCTATTCTTGACCCAGTCATGAAATAGTTATCGCTTATTCGCCGCGTCTAAGTACTGAAAACTCTAGCTGAGACCATGCGCTCTAGAGGAGACTTTCCTTTAGCTCCTGAAAAAGCTCCTGACAGACCTGAGGTGGTATCAATGCGTCTGGTATTGTGCTGAAGTAGTTGTCTATAGGAGTGAGAGAGATCTTATTTGCTCGTAAGGCGCCAAAGTCAGTGCCCTCATCTATGTCCAGGTTTTCGCGTCCTCTGACCAGGAAGTATTGTACTCGCTTTCTGGGGTCTTCTCTCTGCTCTACTTTGTCGGCAAATTTGCGCCTGCCCAGCCTGGTCACCTCAATGCCCTCGATACCCTCCATCTCCAGATGGGGTATGTTGATGTTTAGCAGCATATCCATGGGTATGATTCCCTCTCCCATCTTTTTGACTATAAGAGCAGCCAGCACAGCCCCGATACGATGATTGGTGCTGTCCAACTGGAAGACGGATACGGATATTGCCGGGACGCCGCGGAAGCGCGCGTGTAAAGCAGCGCCTACGGTGCCGGAGAGAAGTATCTCGTTTGTTGTGTTGTGCCCCTGGTTTATCCCGGATACTACAAGCTCGCTTTCCGGGGCGAATTCGGCCAGACCGAGAATTACAGCATCCCCCGGTGTACCTTGTATTGAATATGTAGGCACTCCTTCTAGAGTAAAGCGGTGCTTGTGGACCTGTATCGGTAACCCCAAGCTCAAGGAGAAGGATACTCCGCTCTGCTCCCTATCCGGAGCGACGACGGTGACGTCTGCCACTTCGGTCAGAGCCTCGACAAGGGTCCACAAGCCGTAGTTGTTGATCCCATCATCGTTGGTCACAAGGACCTTCACGAGGCTACCTCCTTGCTCAGGTCTACTTTATCCATCCTGCCGGCTGTTGTTCCTATCTCAGGCGGTTTTGGAGGTCCGGCTAACGAGGCAAGGCCCATCGATACCAGACACGCAGCCATAAATACCAGAAAAGCTATATCGTAGCTTTGCGTCCGGTCAAAAACGATGCCGGCAAAAACAGGGCCGGCAAAGCTGGCCGGAGTGTTAACAGCCTGCATAAACCCGGATATGGAGGCGAAGCTAGTCCGACCAAAATATTCAGCACGAAGCGAGAAAAGGATAGGGACCGAGCCCCAGGACATCCCCATAAAGGCGGCGAATACATACACTTGTGGAAGAGTCGAGGCTGTCATTAGCAGCCAGAGACCTACGGCCTGGAGTCCAAAACACGTTATTAGCAGCGCCCGTTTCGGCAGCATATCTCCAAGAAAGCCGAAGATTAGACGGCCAGGGGTACCCATCATTGCTGTTAGACCGAGTACGTTGGCGGCGGTCTGAGCATGGAACCCTCTGCTCACAAGTAAAGGCACCAGGTGAGCTATAACAGAGGAAAGAGATAGATTTCTGAAGGCGAAGGATAAGGATAGCATCCAGAATGCTTTGGTCTTCAAAGCCTGTTTTAACGTAAAGTCACGCTCCGGCTCGAAGGCATTTCTTCGAGGCGCCGGTGCACCGTGAATATCCCCTGTGTCGCGGTCTCCTTGAAGCTCTTTGGCGTCCTCATCGGACATCCCATCAGGATTGTACCCATATTGTTCCGGCTTGTGTCGGACTGTCATAGCTAAGGGAATTCCGGCCAGGAACATTATTGCGCACAGAATAACGGCCGCTGCTCGCCAGCCGAAGGACTCAACCAGAAGACCGAGCAAGGGCACCATTACTCCGCCGCCTACGGAATAGCCGGCAGAAAGGAATCCAAAGGCAATGGTCCTGCGCTTGATGAACCAGTTGGCTATAGCGGCGAGCGGGGCTACGCCATTAGCAGAGTTTGATCCTAGTCCCAGGAGCAGCATGTAAACGAGGTAGAAGGTAAAGATTGAGTTTATTCTGCTGAGAGCAAAGAATCCTATACCTAGCAACACGATTCCCACAAGTATGATCTTTCGTGGCCCGTACTTGTCCACTAGAGGTCCGATGATAAGGGACTCCAGCCCTCCCTCAAGGCTAGCTATGGAGAAGGCTAACGCGGTGGTAGCCCTATCCCAGCCAAACTCCTCCAGAATTGCGTTAAAGAAGACGCTGAACCCAAAGAAGTAAGAGCCTCCGGATAGAGCAAGGAGCACAAAAACGGCAGCCAGCATCCACCAGCCGTAGAATACTCTACCCGTCAATTTGCTCAAGGAGCTGACCACAGATTTCATGGCGCTAAGTTTAACATTCCTCTAGTGGCTAAGCAACGCGAGAGGATATGTAGCCTGTTTTTAGATAAGGGATCACGTTATGGGAATGGTTGAGTGAGTTGCTCTGTCTCAATTATTTGATTCAGGAAATCAAGATGCCCTTGTCGGAGGATTTGATACCAACCACTCTTTGCTGGTACATCAAATTCTTGGATCGCAAGCCAGATAACTTGTTCTACACTGAGGCGTCTGGTTGGAAAGTGAATTCTCTGTAATGCCCCAACATTTCTATTCTCACCGTAAACATGGAGATGTGATTGCGGTACGTGGGAGTCTGGAGGCTCTCTTATAAACTCCCACCGAAAAATATGGGCTTCCTCATTATCAGGATTTTCAGAGAAAGATAGTATGTAGCGAGCCTCAAGAACGTCAACTTTTTGCCCAGCCTAAACTACTTGTTGGCCGAAGTGTAACCACCTGCCTTCATATAACTCTAAAGGCAAGATCTCGTCGTTCTGATACCTTACAATCAACAAGGAAGCCGCCCGGCTTTCCAGCATATCAAGGCGGCTGTCTGTGATAGTAGTATTCAGAACCCTGTTAAGATGATCTGCGTAAGGCTGGATTACCCTACTGTACCCTCTCCTCATCTAATAGACCCGCTATCATCTGGATATCACGTTTGGCTACATTCTCTGGAAGTGTGCCGTCTCTTAACCGCTCCATGAACTCCACTCCGGTAATACCAAGCCGCTTCTTGGCCTCTTTGTCAATCAGAGCGAGAACCTGCTTCCTACTTAACTTATACCGACGTGCATGAGTATCTGTTTTAATAGCCACCTACACCACCTCCTTCGCAGATGGCCCTGCAATGAGCCTAGAGTTCTCCTTTAGCTTCTGTAATTGTAGCGAAGTAAATGGAGAAATGCTATGTCTGCTCTCGCGCCAAGTCCGCGGCGTACTCTAAGGCTGCTTTAATGTCTTCCTTTGTTAGCGATGGATAGCTCTTGATGATCTCTTCGATATCGACCTCGGCTGCTAAGTTGTCTAAGATTACTGAAACAGAGATACGAGTACCCTTAATGACTGGTTTTCCTGCCAAAATTCCTGGGTCAGTTACAATGCGACTATTATACATAGTTACCTCTTGGATATATGATAATTATGGCCTTATTATATCATGTCAAACTATTAAGAAAATGAATTTCATTAAGTGGTAACTCCAACGTCCGAACTGGTAACAAAATCCATCTTCTGCTTGCCAGCCGCTCACGCCTGCGTTATGCTGCAAATGCAGATACTGGAAAAGATGCGTAGCAAAGAGAGAAGAGGATTTGGCTATGAAAATGGAGGAATCTCATGCGTAACGAGTTCACTGCTGTCATAGAGCGGGATGACGATTGGTATATTGCCTACTGTCCAGAGATTCCTGGCGCCAATGGGCAAGGCCGCACCATTGAGGAATGCCGTAAAAATCTTGCAGAAGCCATCTTGCTCATACTTGAGGATCGTCGAGAAGACGCTTTGCGGGGAGTGCCCGAGGATGCTATTCGAGAGATAGTCGTCGTGCAGTGAAGCGTAGTTCGTTGTTAAGACATCTGCGTAAACACGGCTGTTATCTCAAAAGAGAGGGTCGTGAGCATTCTCTTTGGTGTAATCCGAAACCAGGACAAATCGAAGCAATACCTCGTCACACAGAAATACCAAATAAGCTTGCAAAGAAAATCTGTCGAGGCTTGTCTATACCTGAAATCTAATCCATTGTGTGATTATTATTTTGCCTGAAAGGCTCTAATAGGCTAAGCGAAGGGAGTCTTTGAAAATCGAGCATCCCAACCCCGCGAAGAGAGGGCCACTGTTTGCCTAATGCTTGGTTCTGAGTCGGCACCGCGCGATATGTTCCTTCACCACAAGATAGGCAAGAAACGTCTTAATTTCGATCCTATTGATTTCGGGCGGATGACGCTTATTGTAGAAAAGAACGTAACGTTTGACCCAATGAACGTAGCTTTCCGCGGCCTAGCCGAATAGTGTTTGGTGCGAATGGAGTCGCTTACCTGGTCGAGCAGCTTCTTGGGCAAGGTTCCATAGTTGATGCGCCTAGACGTATTGACACGAAGTCTGAACTTTTATATTGTTCCAAAACTGGACGACCTTGTCTTTGCTCCAGACTGAGGTTGCAGAGTAGAATAGCCTCATGCCGGAACTGAGCCGCTTCTTCGGAATAATCATTCGCATGTATTGGGAAGCCAATGAGCCACATCACAATCCACATTTTCATGCCTACTACCAGAATGACGTTGCAGTTTTCAGCATTGATCCGATTGAGTTGATTGCAGGTTCGCTACCAAGGCGACAACAAAGACTCATTGAAGCTTGGGCTGAGCTACATCAACAAGAACTTTTGAATGGTTGGAACCTGTTACAATCTGGCCAAAGGCCGCAGCCAATAGAGCCGTTGAGGTAAGGAGGAGAGATGAGTCATCCAATTTATCGCGTAGAATCATTTGAGATCATTTCCCCATACTCTTTGAGAGTAAGATTTGACGACAGCACGGAACAAACTATAGATTTTCAACCTGTATTAGCAGGGGAGACGTACGGTCCATTGCGAGACCTAGATTTGTTCAATCAGGTACAAATTGATCCTGAAGTTAGAACGCTGGTATGGCCAAACGGAGCTGACTTTGATCCTGCAACGCTGCATGATTGGCATGAGCAAATCGAAGCAATGAAAGCTGCGGCTCAAAAGTGGGAGTCAGTTCACACCTAAGGTTGTGCGTATTCGAGGCGTTAGACGCCTTCCTCTTGCCCTGTTGTGATATGATTTCACATCAGGAGGCGTTAATTGTAGCTGTTTAGTGAGGGAATATGTCATATCAACTAGCGAGACGATGGTTTACGGTCGGCGAATATAATCGCATGGCAGAAGCTGGCATTCTTACGGAAGACGATTGCGTTGAGCTTATTGAAGGGGAAATCGTAAAGATGAGTCCAATTGGCAGCCGTCATGCGGCGTGTGTTAACCGCCTTAATATGCTCCTGAGCCGCCAAGCGGGACAATCTTTTATCGTAAGTGTTCAGAACCCAGTCATTGTTAGCGAGTATTCTGAGCCAGAGCCTGATCTAGCCGTGCTGCAGTGGCGCGAGGATTATTATGCGCAGGAACTTCCGCAATCTGCGGACGTGCTTTTGGTGGTTGAGGTTGCTGATACATCTGCTGAGGTAGACCGTAGTGTGAAGATTCCTCTGTACGCGCAGAGTGGAATTCCCATAACGGTATTAGTTGATTTGCCTAAGGAGTTAATTGAATTACATTCGCAGCCTGCTAATGGTCAGTATCAGTCAGTGAAAATATTTAGGCGTGGCGACTCTTTCCAGTTGAAGGTTTTACCTCAGTTGAGCCTTAATGTAGATGATATTCTTGGCTAAGCGCAGCATCTAACAACTTATTCAAACGCGACCGCTCGATTGCGTGGCTTTTATCATTGAATTCTTCGATAGTTGATGCGCCTCGACTTATTGACACGAAGTCTAAAAACTTCATCTTCTGCTTGCCAGCCGCTCACGCCTGCGTTATGCTGCAGATGCAAACACTGGAAAAGATGCGTAGCAAAGAGAGAAGAGGTTTTGGCTATGAATTACCAGGACAGAATTTCTATCGAACCTGGCAAGCGCGGTGGAAAGCCCTGCATCCGTGGCATGCGAATCACGGTTTACGATGTGCTGGAATATCTGGCCTCAGGAATGTCAGAGCAAGAAATCATTGACGATTTTCCAGACCTGACGCAGGAAGACATTCGTGCCTGCCTCGCTTTTGCTGCCGATCGCGAGCGCAAACTGGTATCGGCCATCGACCCGTGAAGCTCCTCTTCGACCATAATCTCTCATACAAACTAGTCGGACGCCTTGCGGACTTGTTTCCCGATTCAGAACATGTCCGAAATGTTAATCTGCACGAAGCAGACGACCATACGGTGTGGGAATATGCGAGTGTCAATAGCTTCGCAATTGTCTCGAAAGACGAAGATTTTCATCAGTTGAGCTTTCTTTATGGGCCACCGCCTAAAGTGGTTTGGATACGTCTAGGAAACTGCACAACTGCGGACATCGAACAAGCTGTGCGGCGGCATCATGCAGACTTACTGAATTTTGACGCCAACAAGGAGGGTGCCTTCTTGGTAGTCGGTACCAGGCGCGTATAACAACCCAGTGGAGCTGACGGCCCACAGCGCACGTTTTTTGGCTATTCTCTGCGTTTTCTGCTGTGGCCCGCAGCTCACCGGGAGGCGTTAGCTTCTGTACCGACTCAGCCACCTTGGGGACCGTATCGCTGGGGTCCTGCACAGTGAACAGCGACCGGATCTAAACAGCGCTGCTGCCTAACCAGACTGTAGGGCGAGTCCTTTCTTTGGGAAGGACTCGCCCCTACACATTAGCTAATGTTTTTCCACCCAGGCCTGCTCGTATATGTGGGCCAAGGACCCCGATAAGGACCCAATACCTACGTTGTGGACCCAGGGATGGGACAGGGTGGCAGTTGTAGTTGCATAAGCAAAGATCATAGGGACTGTCTCGAAGGCCCGCTTCTCTGCCTCCTGCGCCCACTTTTTCCGCTCTTCTGGTGTGACGGCAGTCCTCTGTTTCAGGATCAGGTCGTCCAGTACAGGATCGTTGAACTTGCCGTAGTTCCTGGGAGCATCGGTTAAGAGATGAGAGGTTAGTACGCTATCGGCATCAGTAGTAACAGCGTGGCTCATATAAGCCAGCTCAAACTCTCCTGCAGTGGCCTTTGGGACCCACTGGCCGGCGTAGTCCACCTGATCGGTTTTAAGAGTGATCTTAAGGGGCTTTAGCTGGTCGGCGAGCATGGCTATATTGTCGCCGACGGTTGCACCAGTGGAAAATAGACCATGGACCTCTAGACCATCTCCATAGCCGGCCTCCTTCATAAGGCGTTTGGCCTCCTCCAGGTCCTGGATCTTGTCCTTTCTGTATCCCGGCTGGGAGTGCAGCCACTCCGTAGTGTTGGCCAGGTCCTGATACATTGGGGTTACAGGCCCAGCGGGGACACCCAAGCCTTGAGCTATTATCTCTGCGAATTGATGTCTATCAACTGCCAAGTGCATAGCCCTACGCACTCTAACATCCTGGAATGGCTTGAACTTCATATTGAAGCGGTAGACGGTCAAGCTATTGGCGGGAATCATGTGCACTCTGATCTCAAGCTCACTCTTTGTGATGACTTTAAGTGCCTCTCCGCCGACCGGGCTTACGTCAAGCTGCCGGGACCTGAATGCTGCCAGGCGGGTCTGTTCATCAGCGAAGTACTGGTAAGCCATCTCATCGATGTAAGGGAGTTGGTTTCCTGCTGAGTCCTTCTTCCAATAGTTCGGGTTCTTCTTATAGGAAGCAATCACCTGATTCTTGTACTCGTTGGGGAGGAAGGGTCCTGTACCTATCATACCCTCGAGTATTATCTTCTCTGAAAACTTCTCGACGAATTCCCTGGGCAGCATTTGGCTGCCGGGAAACGCCAGTGCGTCCATGAAAGGAGCATATGACTCCTTTAGCTTAACGACAAGGGTATACTTATCAGGAGTCTCAATGCTCTGGATGTTGCCGAAGTCCAGTGCCCGCTGGAAACGAGGTCGCCACTTCTCAATGATTACAGATGGATCAGCAGTCAGCCTCATTAGAGAGTACTTAGCATCCTCTGAAGTGAACTCCCTGCCGTTTACAGGAGCGGTGTTGTGGAACTTCACACCTTCATGGAACTTAAAAGTATAAGTGAGACCGTCTTTAGACAGCTCCCAGCTTTTGGCCAGGTCTGGGGCAATAGAGAAGTTATTGTAAACGTCACGTTTGACGATGGTATTGGTAATGGGCATGGAGTATGCCCGCCCTGAGCCTGTGGTCGTCAGGTGTGGGTCGTTAGGGTTTCCCCATATGATCGTGGTCTCCGGAATTAAGAGTTTTCCACCTCTTTCTCTCGCTACCTCCAGCTTGTCCGACGACACCATTTTGGTTGTGTCACGTACTGCCTCTGTGTCTCTGGCTTGTGTGGACTCGTCAGGTTGTTGCGCTGCGGGACCACAGGCGGCAAAAATAAAAATAGAGACCAGGAGCGCCAGTAATCCGACAACCCTCGTCTCTTTATTTCTTTTAATCAATTCAATCCTCCTCACCTAACTATTCAATTGCTGATGGTATAGTTTATATTGGGCTTAGACATTAACTAACTTTGTTCTGTCTTAAGAAAGCCCTCCTTTCATAGATTAGGGCATTATATAACCCATCCTGTGTTGGGTCAATAGATATAATCATAATAATATGAGTTAATGTCCTTAAAAGACTCTAAAGGAGCATTACATGCAGAACAATTCTTTCAGAGGAGAGATCGATGCGCCGGACTTTCCACCGGGTCTGGACTGGCTGAATACGGACCGGCCCATAAGCCTGGAAGACTTGCGAGGCAAGATCGTAATCCTGGACTTTTGGACCTATTGCTGAATCAATTGCATGCATGTGTTTCCGCAGTTGCGGAAGCTTGAGGAGAAGTACCGCAAAGAGCTGGTAGTGATTGGAGTGCATTCCGCCAAGTTCATCTCCGAAAAGGAGACTCAGAGTATACGAAAGGCAATCCTGCGCCACAATATCCAGCATCCGGTGATAAACGATAAGGACTTCATTGTATGGCAGGACTACGGCATCCGGGCCTGGCCCACCATAATGTTAATAGACCCTTGGGGCAAGATCTTCGCAGGGCGTGAGGGCGAGATATCATTTGATGCCTTTGACAGAATTATAACGGACATGCTGTCAGAGTATGACCGTGAAGACCACATAGATAGAAGGAAGATGGACTTCAAAGAGGAGGTAGAGTCAAGCGGCGTACTATCCTTCCCTGGCAAAGTGCTGGCGGTGGAAGAGCGGGACCTACTGTTTATCTCCGATACCAACCACAATCGCATCATAGTGGCCTCTCTGAATGGCGACGTGAAAAAGGTTATAGGCAGCGGAGAAGTGGGGCTAAGGGATGGGGATATCAAACAGGCGCAGTTCAATCATCCTCAGGGCTTGGCCTTAAAAGGAAATACCCTATATGTGGCCGATACCGAAAATCACGCCATAAGAAAAGTTTACTTAATTCAGGATATGGTAGAGACTGTAGCAGGCGTGGGCGAGCAGGCAGAAGTGTACCACGATGGAGGTCCTGGACCTCGTGTGCTTCTGAACTCTCCCTGGGACCTGGCGATTTGGGACAATACTCTGTATATAGCAATGGCCGGCTTTCACCAGCTTTGGGCTTTTGATCTGGCGTCCGGCCTAACGCGTCCCCATGCCGGCACCGGCAATGAGGGTATAGTGGATGGAACACTCGATGATTGCTGGCTGGCGCAGCCCAGCGGCATTGTTGCCCATGATGGCGCCCTTTACTTTGCCGACAGTGAGACCAGCTCCATACGCATAGCAGGTACTGCTCCCTCTGGAGTAGTGACGACCATAGTCGGGAAGGACCTCTTTGCCTTTGGAGATGTGGACGGTGTGGGACTAGATGTATTGTTACAGCACCCCATTGGGATCACTTATTACGATGGAGTGGTGTATATCGCTGATACCTACAATAATAAGATCAAGATAATAGACCCTGCGACGAGAAGCTCTAAAGCTCTAATTGGAAACGGAGCAATGGGCCAACTTGACGGCAGTTTTAATGAGGCTACGTTTTACGAGCCCTCCGGTCTTAGTGCAGCCAAGGGAAAACTCTATATAGCTGACACCAATAACCATGCTATAAGGGTGGCTGATCTCTCTACTATGCGTGTGGAGACGCTGGAGTTGAAGGGACTGTAGCTCTCACACCCTCCTGCAGGGTAGACAACTGTCCACAAATGAGAGTCCAAACTTTCAGAATTGGCGTTCGTAAGCCTAGTCTATAGGTTTTCTATAAAGATGTGGTTCTTCGCCATTCATACCGATATTGGCAATGAGTACGATATCATTCTCCACGTAGTATATGATCCAGTGAAAAGTATCTCTAAATATGCGCATGAAAACTGGTGGCGCAAAGAAAGGAGCTTTTCTAGGATCACCAGGTGTTAAATGCGGGTTATCTGTCAATTCGGCACAATCGTCGATCAGCTTTGATACAATGTTAGCTGGCTGAGACTGTAAGAATATTTTGGCAGAGCGGCTAAATTTAAGTGACAATTCTTGATGCCAACTTATTCACGCACACCAAGTGCCTTCTTTATTTCCTCAAGGGATTGTGTTCCGTATTGTCTTAGTTCTTCCTGGTGAGCCTTCCGATCTGCCTTTGTGGTTTTTGATACAGTGTCTATTCGAGGTAGTTCTAAAATGTCGTACTGAGACGCAGTTCTAAAAGGCTCTGTTTTCTTTGAAGCAGCTACAAGCTTTCGTAGCTCTAGCTTTCCAAACTGTGAGAGGATATCATCGATTACTAACTCTACTGCGGGATCAAGGTCTGGGAGATCAGAACCTTCCACAAGGCGGAATAGTCTAGATTTACGGCCATTCAGACCAATCTCGCGAGACTCCGAGACCACACCATTCTTAACTAATTGTTCTGCTTCGGTAATAATAGCGTGCTGAACAGCCTTAGGGCCAAAATGATCCCACTGGTAAGTGAAACCAGTTACGGTCTTTCCAAAGTGCTCTGAATACAGATAATCTATAAGATAGACAAGTTTCACTAGTCTAGTTGCGTAAACTCTATCTCCCATTTTAGCAAGTACATGAGCAATTACTTTTTGGGCATCATTCATAACCAACTCCTCAATTTACCGCACACCCACAACATCCAAATAGAGCTAATGTTCTATAAGTGCTCTAAGGTCAAGTGTACATCATAAAAAACCAAGCCGTCAAGAATACATTTGCAGCGAATCGGAATGCACATCTCGCAGCGTGGAGCGAATTACTGTTGTTAAATCGTAATAACCCAGATATCGTTTGAAGTGACTTGAGGACTGCTAATACTTAATCTCAGACTGAATATTGGTCCAGAACTTCTGTAGGTTCATCATGGTCATTGCTGGCAGCTTGACGCCGAGGGCTTCTATTAGACGAAACATCATCTCGTCGCATACCGGATGACCCGGTATATGCTTTACTTTTGGATTGACTAACAAATGCTCTCGGTATGTTCCAACGTATAAGTCTTATTTTGAGAATAGGACGAACTAAGTTTCAAAGGGGTTGCATTTATACATTTCCAACTTTCAAAAGGATATATAATGGATTAGACATCAGGAGATGTGAATACTGTTACAAAGATGGCAAACATAAGAGTATAGTTAGATAAGCCTGTCTTGAAAGATGTAGAAGAATAAAAGTGGTTGACGACCTCTTAATCTTGGTCAGCCAAAGGAAAAGGAATAAAAGCTAATGATGGACGCACTAAATACCAGGACTGCACGTATGATCTGTAGAAATCCGGATTGCGAGCAAGTCGGAAACCAGCAGGAGAGGCGAACGGCCATGCAAGAGACTCAACTTGTGGTGAGCGAACCAAATCGCCGGCTGTGCCCTACCTGCCAAAGACCGATGGAGCTGATTGGGTGGAAGCGCTGACTGACTTTTGATCTTCCCATTATAGACTACGAGTTCGCTTACGGTTAGGTCTTTACCATAACGCTTCTTGGTACTGGTAGGTTTTGCCACCGACCACTGCCAGTCTAGCAAGATGGAAATACACAAGACACTTGGGTGATCTTAGCCGAGTCTACGTGTTCATCTGATGCGTTTGGCCCTGCGCCATTATTTTCGGCCCCGGCTGATGCGGCTGTCTATCGAGAAGCAGCGCCAAAGCAATACTGCCCGGGCCAGGTTCTTTAGGCTTTCATCCGGCATACAAGTAGAGTCAGTTTCTGCTGGTGGGGTTCCGGGAGAATGAGTCAGCGTGCGGGGAATGACTTCGGAACACATTCTCTATTACCTGCACGGTGGAGGGTTCTATACCGGGTCTAGTGAGTCTTGCAGGCAGTTCAGTTTTCGGCTGGCGCAGGCTGCTCGGGCAAAAGCCATGACTATCGACTACCGTCTTGCTCCTGAGCACCCGTTCCCGGCAGCGCTAGAAGATTCCCTTGCAGCCTACCGATGGTTGTTAGAGAATAACTTCCGGCCAGAGAATATCATCATAGGTGGAGACTCGGCTGGTGGGAATCTGGCTTTAGCTACTCTTGTGGCCCTGCGCGATGCGGGTGATCCCCTCCCTGCGGCGGCCTTCTGCATGTCACCGGCCTTGGACATGCTCCTGTCAGGAGAATCACTGACTACACATGCCTCGCTTGACCCTATATTCACTAGGGCGTATTTTGAATGGGCCGCTCCGCTGTATATTGGCGAAGGCGATCCTCGCAATCCTCTGATGTCTCCCCTGTATGCTGACCTCCGTGGCCTTCCACCGTTATTGATCCACGTTGGCAGCCATGAGCTAATGCTAAGCGATTCAACTCGATTGGCTGAGAATGCACAAGAAGCTGGAGTTGATGTTACCCTGAAGATCTGGGAGGAGATGTTTCATGTATTTCAAGTGTTTTCATTCCTACCGGAGGCTAGACAAGCGGTGCGAGAGATCGGTGATTTCGCTAGGCAGCACTTAGGTTTAGGCATTACGGCCGAAAGGGCTCTAGGTAAGCGATAATGTTGTTTATCGAACAGAGACTGATAGTTATCATCCCAGTGTGTGTAGGAGGTTGTTAGGTGTCTCGACCTGATAATGAGGTCTTATCCGAGTTGCGTGGATTCGGATATGCGGTACCGGATAAAAAAATTGAGGATACTATAGTCCAAATATTAGCGCAGAAGTTATTACTGGACGAACAAATAGTAGATATTCTATTCGGCGAAGGTGGCGTAGGACATCGATACATGTACGATATCCGGACGGGAGGTGAAAAGTATTTCTGTCTCATAGCTTATTCACATCAGCGAGTGTTCAGTGTCAGTTACGGCTACAAAGACAGGCGCTTTGGCGGTAGGGAGTATGGCATTGATTTAGCAGTAGAGAGTGTGTATTGGTCAGATGTGGCTGAAGTAAAATATGACAAAAAAACATATGACTGGGGTAGTATGCTAAGTATCTTTATTCGAGGCTATCCGTCGACAGGATATGCAGAGGCTAGGTTCGAACGAACGGCAATGATGGAAGAAGAGCGATTCTTCGGATTCACGGAGCGAGTCCAACAGCGGGTGGCCAGCCTGAAAGCAGGTGCGGGTAAGGGACACTCGGCAGGACTTCTGGAAGAACTTGAGAGGCTTGGTGCTCTTCGAGAGAAAGGACTCCTGTCCGAAGAAGATTTTTCCCAGTTCAAGCAGAAGCTTCTAGATGAGTCGGTATAACAATTGGTCCCATATCACCAATATTCGCAATTATCATGTGGTAGTGTAAAACTTACCGAGATCGTTCGATATCATGATGTCCTACGTCCAACAATAAGTAATGGTTCTCATGGACTTCATAAAAGACGCGAATGTCACGGCTCATTCGTGCATACCAGATATTAGGGTCTCTCCATTTCCTGGCTCGCAAACTAGGATGCCTGTAATCGTTGGCAAGCAAGTCTAGCTTTTGGTCTACTATACGTTGTTCAACCACTGTTAATCGAGCATAAGCAGCATAGAACCGACCTGAGAATAATAACTCCATCAAATCTTATTACTAAGTGTCAGAGTCCCTAGATCTGTGTAGCCATGCAAGCGCCTCTTCAATGTTAGAAAAGCGATATACTCTACCGGAGGCTACATCCTCTATAGCCTCCTTGTAGGACGCCTCTAGCTCTGGGTTGTTGAAAGGGAAGTCCGACCCCTCAGGCCTGGGGTCAATCAGACGTATGTCGTCAAAGTCCTCTTCAGCCTGGGCCAAATATCTATCTGCGGTAGCACATAGCAAATTGATCGTCTTTTTTCTCCGGTGGGGAAGTGCCCCTATAAGTATCAGCGACACCGTGGTCCATAGGATCGCAGCGCGAAGGAGGGTTGGTCCGACTATCGGGTCGACAGTTTGGACTTTTATAGCCTCTAAGCCGCCTCTAGTAGTCTTGTCGACTGCCCACTCAGTAAAGTCCCACAGACTATCACCCATCATGATAAATTGCTGCAATGACTCCTTACCAAGAAGACCAGTTTTCTTGGACGCTAACTCTGCCATCTTTGTATTGACCCTCTGGAATAGTCCAGTCAAGTTTTGCATGGGAAAAGTTGGGAGAAGAATATTGAGCAGGCCAAAAGTAAGCTTGCTGTAAGAGATGGTCACCTTCTCCAAAGTATTCCGCAAGTCATCAGAAGAAGTGATTTGCGCCAGAGGCTCTAGAAGCACAGTAAGGCGCTGCGCTACATCAGCAAGATGCTCTTTCTGCTCCGTAGTAAGCTCGGGATCGTTTTCAATCTCTCTTAGCAGTTCAGGGTGAGGCAGAATGGCATTAACCATGATAATGTCCTGGATAAAAGTGGAAATATGATGCTTTTGCGCTCAGTATAGCAACTGGGCAAACGGTTGTATATAATTTGAGTACCACTCAGAGGAGATTGGCAGCCATCTCGGGAAAGGAAGAAGCCGCAGTCCGTGCCGCTTACCTTGATGACCTCAACGGACGAGAGGAGGAGGTCTGGCGCCAGGTTGAGATCTTTATCGAGACCAAGCTTCCAAAGAATTACGATGAGGCCGTTCGAATGATCGATGACCTGCGTGAGATCGCGGCTAGAAAGGACGCCACCAAGGCCTTCGAGGAACGTCTGAACCTGCTGCTGGTCAAACACGCCAAGAAGGTGAGCTTTCTCGATAGACTCAATCAGGTCGGGATGCTACGTAGCTGAATGCTGGAGGAAAACAGATGGCTGAACAACAGACAGAATCAGTCCCGCGACAAATGCGGCCACTTTTTTAAGCGATAGTTGCTACCACCGACACCTTTTGTAAAGAGCATCTGAACGAGGAGTACGCCCAACTTTGCCGGAAGCTCGCCGCTGCCCTTTGCAGGAAACGTCCGTCGCCGTTGTTAAAGGGGAAGACCGATACCTGGATCTGCGCCATCATATATGCTATAGGCAGAACGAACTTCTTGTTCGGTAAGTTCGAGACTCCGCACCTGCGTGCCAATGAGCTTTGCAGGCTGTTTGGCGTCAGTAATAGTACGACTTCGGCGAAGGCAACAGCGATTATGGATATGTTCCACATCGGACTCTTTGATCCCCGCTGGTCTCTGCCAAGCAAGCTCGACGATGGTCCCTTCGGCTGGGTGATCGTGGTGAATGGCAGGATAATGGATGTCCGCCGCATGCCACTTGAAATCCAGGAGGAGGCGCTGCGCCGCGGCCTGATTGCGCGTTTGCCATAAACGACACAGCGTTTGTCTGCGTATAGCGATATGCTCTACAAATATTCGCAATTTTTACGAGTTAGGATATTTTACAGGACTAGACCAATAATTGTAGAACTTACCGAGAACGTTCAAATGGCTGCATATTAGTAGAGCGCCAATGGCGCTCTACTAATATGCTTGTCGCCTTAAATTTAGCTAAAGTTTAAGAAAATATTAACAGCAAATTTGACTTATGTAACAGCTTTGTACATAATACAGGACGCACAGTAATGGAGGCAGTATTAAGCTCTGACCGCGAACAATAGGGCATGGAGAGCCAGAAGAAGGAGAGGATATGAACACTACGGAATTTCTAGATATCGCTGCGGCGATCGCGCCAGACCGCCTGGCTTTAATATTTGAAGACAAGCGGTACACCTTTGAGCAATTGATGGACCGCATAAATAGATTAGCAAGCGCCTTGTCTATTTTGGGAGTAAAGAAGGGCGATACTATAGGTCTTATACAGGTAAATACTAACCAGTGCCTTGAGACCTACTTTGCCAGCGCCAAAGTTGGTGGCGTCTATGTGCCTATAAACTTTAGAGCGAGGCCCAATGAATTTAACTATATGATCAATACCGCCGAGTGCAAGGTCATCCTGGCCGGCGACAGGTATGTGCCTATATTAGATGGGATGAGAGCCGACCTGCCTAGAGTAGAGCATTATATATCCCTCGACGATGTGACTAAGGAAGGCTGGCTCAATTACGAAGAGCTTATAGCAAGGGGTTCGCCTGAGCCTCCGTACGTTGAGTCCGACGAGAACGACCTGACTATCCTTATGTACACTGCCGGAACTACGGGCTTTCCAAAGGGAGTGATGCTCAACCACTCCAGCTTTACATCTTACGTTCTGGCCAATGTAACCCCCATTGACCCAGATACAAGAGAGAGCAACATCCTCACGGTACCGCTTTATCATATAGCCGGTATACAAGCGATCATGGCCGCTATTTATGGCGGTAGGACTCTCGTAATAGAGAGGCAGTTCGACCCGGTCGAATGGATGACTCTTGTGGAGACGGAAAAGGTCAACCGGGCCATGATGGTTCCGACTATGTTGAAGCAGCTTATGGACCACGAGGAGTTCCACAAGCACGATCTATCCTCTCTAAAGGTCATAACCTATGGTGCGGCCCCTATGCCTTTAGAGGTTATATCCAAGGCAATAGATGAGTTTCCCAATACCCAATTCATCAACGCCTTTGGACAGACCGAGACCGCAGCTACGATCACTGCTCTGGCTCCGGAGGACCACGTAATCGATAAGACCAAGCCAGACTGGGAGAAGAGGCTAAAGCGTCTAAGCTCGGTAGGCAAGGCCCTTTCAGACGTGGAGATAAAGGTTGTAAATGAGGATGGAGATGATGTCGCCCCTGGAGTAGTTGGCGAAGTGATAGCCAGAGGGTCGAGAGTCATGGCGGGCTACTGGAAAGACGAAGCCAAGACAGCTCAGACCAAGAAGGGTGGCTGGATCTATACCGGCGACCTGGGCTACTTTGACGATGAAAAATACCTGTTCCTGTCTGGCCGTGCCTCCGATGTTATCATCCGCGCCGGTGAGAACATCTCGCCAGAGGAGGTTGAGGGCGTTCTTAACCAGCACCCCGGAGTGGAGGAGTCAGCGGTCTTTGGGATCGAGGATACGACCTGGGGTGAGATTATAGGCGCCGCAGTCGTCCCGGCAAAGGGTGTAGAGGCCTCAGCAGAGGAGTTGATAGAGTTCTGCCGACAGCGTCTGTCAAGCTACAAGAAGCCAGAGTTACTCTACTTTGTCGATGAGCTGCCTCGAAACCCGATGGGCAAGGTGCTCAAGCGAGAGCTTAAGGTCACTTATGCTCAGAAGCAGCCCGCCTCGTAGCCTGGATAGGTTTATAGAAGCTTAATGCGATGCCCCCTTGAACAAAGGGGGCATCTGCTTTATTAAAGAGCGAATCATTCTAGGACTTTAAGTCACTCATTTATCTGTAGTACGATACAGTTAGAGTCTAACCCACGGAGTATGCTCATGCCAGAAAATATTGAAGAACAGAAAAAGCCAGCGATGTCCAAGGCCGAGATGGTAGCACGCTTGGTTGGACCATCACTAAGCATGATGAAGAGGACATTGAATTTTGGCGCAATGCCACAGATGAGTTTAGAGGAAAGATTTTATACAGTCTATTAAGAACCGTTAATGCAATAGGACACTATCCGGAAAAAAGGTGCAGGTTTCCCGGATTTCCTAAAGAAAAAACGGTGAACAAAGAAAAGTAGTACGATACAGTTAGAGTCTAACCCGTGGAGTATGCTCATGCCAGAAAATATTGAAGAACAGAAAAAGCCAGCGATGTCCAAGGCCGAGATGGTAGCACGCTTGGTTGGACCATCACTAAAGCATGATGAAGAAGATATTGAATTTTGGCGCAATGCCAGCGATGAGCTGCGAGGCAGAACTCTTTATGAATTGCTGGCTCGCGGTGTATTAATCAGGGCATCAGTTCCAAATTTACTGGAGGAAGGAGAAGCAGAGCGGCCTTTGCTCAAACCTGTGAAGCAAGCTAAAAAGACATGAATGAATTTCTGCCTGATAAAATAATTGTGGTCCATAATGTTTTAGAAAAAGATGATATCCCTCATGCCTTCGGCGGCGCCATTGCACTGGCATTTTGCGGCATACCTCGATTAACCAGTGATATTGATATCAATATTGCCCTCAAAGCAGACCAACATGGTCGTGTCCTAGATTCACTGTCCTCCCTATTTCCTATCCAGGACAGAGCAAGAGTTGAAAGACAAATCATCCAGAATACTCAAGTCAGGCTACGGTGGGACGCCACACCTATAGATTTATTCTTTTCAGATATCCCTTTCCATGAGTCAGTAGCAGCCAGGTCAAGAGAGGTAGATTACGTAGGCGCCAAAATCCCAATAATATCTGCGGAAGACTTAATTATCTGTAAAGCTGCATTTAACCGGAGCAGAGACTGGCCTGATATCGAGAATATCTTTAAGGTGCAGGGACAAAATCTGGACCTTGGTTATCTTAGATACTGGCTGGATGAATTCTTTCCACCGGAGGATGAGCGGATCGGAAAGATTGAAGAGTACATGAGCGATTATGGGGGAAGCAGCGATACGTGAGGAGATAAGAAATGAAACGTGCTAAGGACACGCCAGAGTAGAAATTAAGATATAATACTCGGCGCGAGAGATTAGCAAGCACAGGGTAATACCAATTCGCTTTGAGCAGACTGTAAATGAGTGAGAGAAGGATCGCCAAACCCCGCTCGTGGTGAGTCCTTCGACAAGCTCAGGATGAGCGGAAGATATAGCCCAGTCAAAACAGAATTGGTATGATATCCATTTAATCCTAAATACGCGGTACCCATAGAAGAGCAGGTATAAAGCATGAGTGCAGAGCTGAGAACAGCAGAGAAACGACCGCGTAAGATATTCTGGGGCTGGTATATAGCCCTGGTGGCGGCCTCTGCCAGCTTTGTGACCGGCGGGATTTATGGCACCGGCTTTGGGGTCTTCTTTAAGCCGATGGCGCAGGACCTGGGCCTAACTCGGACTATGGTGGCCGGCGGCTCTACCCTTCGCACCTTGCTCAGCACCGCTGCGATGCCTATCATCGGCCCTATGGTAGACAAGTATGGCCCCAGGATGATAATGACCATCGCCGCATCTACCGCCGTGGTCTTTACTATGCTCATGGGACAGGTGCGCAACGCCTTTGAATTCTATCTTGTCTTTGCAATAGTTGGCCCTTTGCTGGCGGCAGGTATGGGAGATCTTGTGACCAACACCTCGGTCTCCAAGTGGTTTGTCCGACACCGCGGCCGGGCTCTGGCTATATCAACCTCAGGACTATCGGCGGGAATAGCGATTGTCACTCCCTTCAACGAGTTCATAATCTCTAACTGGGGCTGGCGTACTGCCTGGGTGGTCTCCGGATTTATCGTAGCGTTCTTTGTTCTGGTCCCTACCACTATTTTTATGAGGCGCAGACCTGAGGATATGGGGCTTCTGCCGGACGGAGAGCCGATGCCGGTGGAATCTAATACAGGATCTTCCGGCTCTACTACCATGCGAACTGCTAAGCCAGCGGCCCTTGAGGAGGTGTTTACTCTCAAAGAGGCCCTACATATGCCTGCCCTATGGCTAATAATCGCGTCTACTGACCTGGCTGGCATGGCTATCAGCGGGATTGGCTTCCACCAGGTGCCCTATGTTACAGATATAGGGTTCTCTCCCGCGATTGCCGCTAGCATGATCACGGTCTGGGGCATGTTCGCTTTTAGCGCCAAGCTGATATTTGGCTTTCTTTCAGAGCGCTATCACGTGCGATACCTCATGATAATCTCCTGTCTTGGCGGAGCGGTAGGAATCGTGATTTTGATGAATGCGCCAAGTCTGGGCTTACTGGGGATATACGGCTATGCCGTCGTCAACGGCTTCTTCAGAGGCGGCTATCCGGTACTGATGCCTCTAATATGGGCAAACTACTTTGGCCGTACTTTCCTGGGTACTATACGGGGAGTCGTGGCGCCCTTCAGTCTCATAGCCAGCGCTGGCGGTCCCCTTCTGGCGGGCTATCTCTTCGACGTTACTGAAAGCTATTATCTGGCCTTCGGCATCTTTGTTGTTACCTTCGTCTTAGCCACCGGTTTCATGTTCATTGCAAGACCACCACAAAGGCAGAAAGCTGCGGTGGTCTTAGAGTTATAGTCAATTTTCAAGGGACCCTACCATGTGGATTGTCACCCGCACCCCGAAGGATGAAAATAGCTGCTCGTGGTAAACACCCGTAGAGACACAATATAGCTATTTGAGATTGTCCAAACTAGTTGACGCAAAGGCGCCTGGGTTTTCGCTTCTCTAGATCGATTATAACCTATCTTTAAGAAATCTTGAGCTAGAGGAAAGAGGCTGAGATATTACACAGAGCGCTTAATCATTAAATAAGCTGACAGGCAGTATAAGCCGGTTCACCGCAATGTTTATGGGCCTCCCCATTCCGGTTAGGATGGGGAGGCCCATAACTTGGTTGAGCTGCTTCCTGAGCTTAGAAGGCTAGTTGCCGGGAGTCGCGCTCCAGACCAAAAAGTTGCCGCCGTCCGGCATGGGACCACCAGAGACGCCGATCTCGGCCTTCTTCTTAATCTGCCGAGCGCCCGCTCGTCCCTGGATCTGCTGAATGGAATCGGTGTGCTGCCAGACACGAGTACGTCCGCTACCGGCATTACCGCCGCTAGGCGAGACGGGATTCGGCCCATCATTGCTGATATCCGTCTGGTAGAGGTCTAGGGCCTCTCCCCTCTTGATACCGGCATACCGCAAGCCCTCAATGTGGAACTGGTGGAAGAGGGTGAAGCCGTCGTACATGTTTTCAAAAGACAGATCACTGGGGCCAATGCCAGCGCCCTCGTAGATCTTCCGGCCCGTGCTGTCGGTTATCGCTTCGACCTCTTCCAAGGATGAAACAATACCCCGGGAGCTTCGCTTGGGCTTATAACCCTCTACCTGGGGGCCGTAATATAGTGCGTCGGTGCTGGCATGATTCAAAATGTATACGGGCTTCTGCTTCATGTCCTTGGCCCGCTCAGCGGTCGTGAGGAGGAAGGCCGAGGAACACATAATTGGTATGTCGTTATCGTAGAGGTTCGCTGGCTTGGCTACCCAGCGCGCGCTTAGATAGTCTTCCACCGACAACTCCTCCGGTCGGTGCTGGTAGAAGAACCCTTCCGGGAACTTGAGGCCGTTAGCCTTGGACTGCACCACGAAGGGGGCCATCATGTCGTGGTTCTTGCCGTACTTGTGGCAGTACGCTTGGAACTGCGTGGCCGTTGTGAAAGACGCCGGACCGGCCCAGAGATTGGTCCACTTGGCGCCGCCGCGGACGGTATCTTCAGCGTTACCGCCTCCCTGGTAGTAGCGGCCTTCCAGGTTATGCCAGCCCTTCAGCACCAGGGTGGTGTGGGTACGGCCCTCACCAACCGCCTGGGCGGCAACGACGAGGGCGTTGGTCATACATCCCATACCATACATGGTAAACTTGACGTTCGTCAGCTCCGGCATGTTCTTGAGGATCCATTCCGCGCTCAACTTGGCAATACCGTCCAGAGGGTCTCTAGAGGGATTGAAGGCGTTGACGACGTCCATGGGAACAGGTTGGCCCGCCGGCCAGTGAGCGCCGGTAGTGGTCTGAGGGTCAAGAACTATCCCATCTATCTGGTCTGGCGCAACGCCTGCGTCCGCGATGGCCTTGCGGAGCGCATCGAGGCTCAAGGCGCCCACGCTATTCTCAGGCTTTCCATCCCAACGCCGGGAAGTGGGAGAGTGCCCTATGCCCACGGCCGCTACCTTTCCTCGATGCTCCCATACGCCGAGACCTTCTTTGTTTCGATACATTGAAACGTGAGAGAATGGTGTACCATCTCCTCCATAAGCTGGTGCATCAGCCATTGTTTACTCCTTTCTGCATATAACTAATAAATCTATAGTGGTGGGAGCGACACTACGGGCTGAAGCCTGTCCTGAGGCTCTCGAAGGGCCGTAGCCTGTGGCGCTGTGAACACTACTTCACCACCTGCCACTCCGGTACCTTCTGGCCGGTCGCTTGAGTTGGCTCAAATATTACCTGGACCTTAGCCCCTATCGGGACCTCATCCACCGGGGTCCCTGGGAGGTGGGATAACATGGTGACCTCCGGGTCTTCTTCCAGTTGTATCACTGCGACGTTGTAGGGTTGATCGGCCTGGAGCAGTCTGACCGGGCTGTCGTAAACCACCCCGTAGGTAGATATCGTGCCACGGCCGCTCACTTGCTTCCACTCTAGATTGGCCCCTGACTCGCACTGAGTACAGCTAGTCTGTGGTGGGTGCTGTAGCAAATTGCAGGCTTTGCAGTTCTGGATCACCAGCCGGCCCTCGTTACAGGCGTCCCAGAAGGGCTTGTCCGACTGATCGGGTATGGGAGACTGTTTGGGCATTTCATACCTCCTCTGTAAATATCTAGGCAGAGTATAGCTATAGACTGGCTCTACGTCAAATGAGTGTTGTAAGGGGACCAAGAGATAGTATACACTCAGTCCGCTCTGTATCTAACTTGCTTATGTTGAGCCTCATCCTGACTGGACCGGCAGACCGGCCTAATGGACTAAATTATTTGAATGACCCTCTAGAAAAGCCGTAATGTTCTCTATCGTCGTTTGCACAATTCGAGTAAGGGCCTCATGACTGTTGAAGGCGATATGAGGAGTGATCACGACATTTGGACGGTGCATAAGAATGTGGTTTGTCACTAGCGTACGCAGAGTGTCCTGTGCCTGTGGCGCGCCAAGCAGTTGGCGTTCCTCTTTCAAGTACTCTTCGCCTTCCAGCACATCCAGGCCTGCGCCTGCCAGAAGGCCTTCGTCTAAGGCCCAGATCAACGCCTCCGTATCAACTATGCTGCCGCGGGCGGTATTAATAAGGAGCGCTCCTCGTTTGACGAAGGCTAATGTCTCTCGGTTAATAAGGTGATGAGTGCTAGGAAGCGCTGCCATATGTAAAGTGATAATGTCGGAACGGCTCAGTAGTTCTTTTAGAGAGACATAGCGAAAACCAAGCACCTCGGCCAGCATAGGCCCCTGCTGGACGTCATACGCAAGCACTTCCATGCCAAAGCCCCGTGCAATCTGGATCACGTGTAATCCTATATTCCCTGCACCTACGACACCCAAGGTCTTGCCTTTAAGGTCAAATCCTTGCAGTCCTTCCAAAGTGAAGTCGCCACTGCTTGTTCGTAAGTAGGCTTTGTGGATATTACGAGACAAGGTGAGGATTAGGCCGAAGGTGTGTTCTGCTACGGTGTTTTCTCCGTAGTGGGGCACGTTTGCCACGGCCACTCCGCGCTCCTTGCAGGCCGGCAAATCGATATGATCGAAGCCGGTAGATCGAGTAGCAATCAGGCCCACGTCAGTAAGGGCGGCGAGGACTTCTCCATTGATATGTGAATGGATGAAAACAGAAACGGCCATGCTGTCCCGGGCCTCTCCGGCGGTGGCAACCGACAGCGGGGCTGTGACAAACCGCGACTGAAACGGTGGCGTTAGACGCTCGATGGTAGAGCGTTCCCACTCCTCTGCTTCGAAGAAGACAACAGGTCTATGCTCCAAAATGATACTCCTTAGATATGATAACTTTTAAAATAAGGCAGGATATATTTACCGGGCATGGCCGGGACCTAGTGGTAAGGTAGGCCCGGCTGTAAGCATTAGCCTAGTACCAGCGCAAACAACTTTTGTATCTAGAAATTCCACCACTGATACCACTTTGGAGTCTCTATATCTCCTTAGCTACAACTGTAGATCTCTCTTTTAATTTTTCCTGCATCTGATCATAAGTTAATAAACCGGCTTGAGGGCCAATTTGCTCGACCACCGAGGCTCCATTTGCAGCCCCCCACCTCATGGCCTCAGCTAATGGATTACCATGGAAGAGCCCCGCCAAAACTCCTGTAGCATAAGCATCCCCTGCCCCGGTCATTTGAACTAACTGTGCCGGAAAGATATCCAAGTGGTAATATTTTTCTCCATCAAACCCATATGACCCTTTCCCGCCATCAGTAATCACAGCCATCTTGGGACCTAAGTCACAAATTCCCTTTAACAGCCTCTTGATCTCCACCTTCTCTGATTCCAGATATCCTAAAATTAATTGGGCTTCTTCATTGTTAACAATAAAAAGCTCTGTTAAAGCTAAAAGCTGAGGATAGTTTTTCACCCCGGCCTCCAGCTGATAAGTACCTGGGTTATATAACAGCTTACAGCCAGTTCTTTGTAAATATTGTACTAACTGTGCAGGCAGATTAGTTTGAGTAAAAGATTTAGATACAGAGGTAAAATATACCCAGTGAGTTTGGTCCAAATCGGGTAGATCATATTTCCACACTTGGTGGTAAACTAGAATTGTCCTCTCTCCTTGAAAGTTAATAACTGTTGAGAGATTTGACTCCATTCCTTCATTCACCACTACATAGCTAATATCTACTCCTTCTTCTTTTAATTTATTTCTAAATCTGCTCCCCTGATGAATCTGACCCAACATTTACATAAATTGCACCTTTTAGTTTCAATCTTGACGAACCAACAGCATTATTTGCAGCATTTCCTCCCACCGAATGAGTGAGCTTATCAACTGCGATTTTATCCCCATAATCTATACAAAGTTTGCATTCTGTTTTATCAATATTGCACTTTACCTCAGCATCATGAATTACAACAAAGTTATCAATTGTGGCATCACCTATTGAGATTAAATCAAACATTAGTGTTACCCAGCCGCCTCACTGTACTTCTCAGGTTCGGCCATAAACGTCTTATGGCACGCCTCCGAACAGAAGTAGTACGTGCGCTCTTTGTATTCCATCTTGGCCACAGCCTTTTCTGGATCGATATCCATACCGCATACGACATCTTTCACCATCGTGGGTTCCTCCTTTTTGTGTTGTTGTTGAGAAGTACCGTCGCCCGCATTTCCAGCTGAGACTTCGACACGCACATCGGCTGTTCCTGGGTGTGGAACTAGTTGTTCTAGGTGGCTCGGTCTAAAGGCTCGCAGCCGGTTAGCGTTTGTAACCACAGAGAGCGAGCTAAGCGCCATCGCTGCAGATGCGATTATAGGGCTGAGCAGAATTCCCAGGAACGGATAGAGTAGCCCGGCAGCGATCGGAACACCGATTATGTTGTAGCCAAAGGCAAACACTAAGTTCTGGCGGATGTTGCGCATAGTGGACCGGCTGAGTGTGATGGCCGTTACGAGTCCCCGCAGCTCACCTGAGATCAGCGTGATGTCGGAAGACTCGATGGCTACATCGGTACCTGTGCCAATGGCGAGACCTACGTCGGCTTGGGCAAGCGCCGGAGCATCGTTAATGCCATCGCCAACCATTCCTACTACCTTGCCTTCATCCTGTAGACGTCTCACTTCCATGGCTTTATCTTCTGGCAGCACCTCCGCAAGGACCCGGTTAATGCCGACCTGTCGAGCGATGGCTTCGGCGGTGCGGCGATTATCTCCCGTGATCATCACCACTTCTATTCCCATAGCTTGAAGAACCGCTATGGCTGTTACGGAGTCCTCCTTCAGTGTATCGGCCACAGCCACCAAACCCGCTGCGCGCCCGTCCAGCGCGGCATACATTGGCGTTTTCCCCTGTCCAGAAAGCTCCAACGCCTGCTGTTCCAAAGTGGAGGTGTCGATTCCTGCCCCTTGGAGCAGACGAGAGTTGCCGATGAGCAGTTCTTTGCCTTCCACAGCCACGCGAATGCCTTGGCCGGTGACTGATTCAAATCTCTCAGAATCGACGAGGGAGAGGCCACGAGCCTGGGCTCCTGCGACGATAGCCTGGGCTAGCGGATGCTCCGATAAGCGCTCGGCTGACGCCACAAGCCGCAGGAGCACGTTTTCCTCGAATCCGGGCGCCACACGAACATCGGTGAGAGACGGCTTACCCTTGGTGATGGTGCCAGTCTTATCCAGTATGACGGTCTGCATCTTGTGGGCTGTTTCCAGCGCCTCGGCGGACCGGATGAGGATGCCGTTCTCGGCCCCTTTGCCGGTTGCAACCATGATAGACAATGGGGTTGCTAGCCCGAGCGCGCATGGGCAGGCAATAATGAGCACGGCCACGGCGTTCACCAACGCAAACGTGAACGCAGGAGTCGGACCAAAGTCGAACCAAACCACAAAGGTTGCAATAGCAATGAACATTACTCCGGGAACGAAGTAGCTGGATACTTGATCAGCCAAGCGTTGGATGGGAGCCTTGGATCCCTGCGCCTGCTCGACCAGCTTTACGATCTGGGCGAGCATTGTGTCCCGCCCCACCTTGGTGGCGCGGAAGCGGAAGGCGCCGGTCTGGTTGATAGTCGCGCCGATTACGGTATCGCCAACTTCTTTGGTTACCGGCAGGCTCTCCCCTGTCACCATCGATTCGTCCAGTGTGGAGCGGCCCTCCATGATCTCGCCGTCCACGGGCACCTTTTCGCCTGGTCGCACGATCACGGTGTCTCCGACCTGTACATCTTCAAACGGAATGTCTGTCTCCTGGCCGTCTCGCACCACCCGCGCAGTTTTCGCCTGCAACCCCAGCAACTTACGGATGGCCTCGCTGGTCCCGCCCTTGGCTATTGCCTCCAGGAGACGTCCCAGCAAGATCAGAGTCAGGATGACGCCCACGGCCTCGTAATATACCTGCCTTACGGACTCCGGGAAAAGGTCCGGGAAAGCGGTGACCGCCAGGCTATAACCGAAGGCCGCAACGGTGCCGAGAGTGATGAGACTGTTCATATCGGCGCTGCGGTGAGCTAGGATCAGCCAGCCCGTCCGGTGAATCGGCCAGCCAGTATAAAACATGACCGGTGAGATAATGGCCAACTGGACCCAACGGTTGTGCAAGAATTCGGGCACTGCTGCCATACTGACGAACTCGCCTACCATCACAAGGTAGAGCAGGGGCGCGGTGAAAAGCGCTCCTACGATGACTCTGCGCTTGAGGTCGGCCTGCTCCGCGCGCCTTGCCGCCGCTTCTCTGTCTTCGGTCTCCTGGCTCCCCGGGTCCTCTCGGTGTTCGCTATGATAGCCGGCCTCTGAGATAACCGCCTGTAGCCGAGCTTGGGTTACTTGTGCCGGATCATAGGAAACGGTCACTCGTCCGGCCGCGTAGTTGCCGTGCACCTCATCGATGCCGGGCATGTCCCGCATCGCCTTCTCGATATTAACCATGCTCGTAGGACCATCGACGCCGCCGGAGGAGACGTAGAACTCGGCTTGCGCAGGCTTGGCTATAGCCACGGATGATGTAGGGCCGACGCCGACAGCCTGAGCGAATTTCTGAGGCATTTCTTCTTGATCTACCGAGGGCACATTCCCATTTCGTACCACCAGCGTGCCGTGGAGCATATTCATGCCGCAGGCAAAGCCAAAGGCGCCCTCTTTGTCTGGTGTGAATCGCAATTCGGTGGTGCCGAACGCGGCCAGGCTCTTGCTCACCTGGAAATCTGGAAAGATCACTCGAGAGCTACAGTCGCTGTTTTCCTGCCGGTCAAAGATAAGCCGTAGTGGCACTCCTTTTCGCACCTCGATAATATCGGGGGTGTAGCCGCCTCGAACGGTGATGCGCACCTCCTGGACATCACCGACAATTTCTGCCTGGCGGGCTTGCTTAGGCCCGAAGAAATAGAACCAAAGCGCCACAATAAGCAGCATACCGCCGACAGTGACGATTATATTGACTTCATTCATTGATATATCCTTTCCATCGGAGCCCGTAGGCTCTACTTGCGTACTCCTGTACCATTCGTTGAGCGTTGAAGAATGCAGCATTGTGCGCGATTGTGTGTCGCATGACCTCTGTCCATCCCTGACCGTAATGGGGTCCTGCTAAGGTGGCCCATCGGGGTGATGCACGTCGGAGGCCGGCACCGAGCCCTCCGTTCTATCTTCGCCTCTGATGATTGGGCCTATCCAGAAAGTCGATATCGTGAACGTGGTTAGGAAGAAAACCAGGGCAATCCCGGGGGCGATCCAGGAGCCGAAGCGCCGCTTCAACCGCAACAGCAGAGGCAGGGTTAGCGCGAAGCCAAGCGCGCCAAACAGGAAGCTACCTTGCGTGCCCGTCAGCACAGCAGCTCCGGCGATAGGCCCGATGTGATGCAAGACATGGGGCGTAAGACCGGCAACCGCGCCCACGGTGCCAGACACGGCGCTTGCCAGCCTTCCTGTGAACTTCATCCTTACTTGCCTTTCGCCACTTGCGGGTATCCATACGCGCGATGTGCGTACTCCTGTACCATTCGTTGAGCGTTGAAGAATGCAGCATTGTGCGCGATTGTGTGCCGCATTACCTCTATCCATCCTTCCCGGTCAGTGTAAAAAAGCGGGAGTATCGTGGTCGAGAGCTTCTGGTACAAATCTTCAGCGTCCTGATCATCTCGATCAGGCTGGGGCGCTTCCGTAGGAGGCTGGCCTATGGCCCAGCCGGTTACGCCCTCGATATGCCCCTCTCGCCACCAACCGTCCAGCACGCTGAAGCTAGGCACGCCATTGTGGGCCGCCTTCATTCCGCTAGTGCCAGAGGCTTCGTAAGGTGGCAGCGGGGTATTGAGCCATAAGTCTACACCAGCGACCAGCGGGCGAGCGGCCTCCATATCATAATTAGGCAGATACGTTATTTTTACCTCCGGAGTTAATTTATCCCGGGCTGCGAATACAGCACGGATGGCGTCCTTGCCAGATTCGTCTTTGGGATGGGCCTTCCCGGAATAGATGATCTGGATTGGCCCTGCCTGCTGAGCGATGTCCTTAAGATGCTGGACATCGTGAAAAAGCAAACCTGGACGTTTATATGCGGTTTGTCTGCGGGCGAAACCTATTGTGAATACTTCAACATGCATGCCCACATTAGCTAATCGGTTTGTTTCCTCTATCAGAAGTCTTTTTGCTTCCAGATGAGCGTCCCAGATCTCATCTAAAGGAACATTGAGAACGTATCTCAGTACATTGCTTTGATGACGCCAGTCGGGCAAATACCGGTCGTAAACTTTCTGGAATGAGGGAGTTGTCCAGGTGACTGAATGAACGCCATTCGTGATGGAATCGATCGGATACCCGGGAAACATGGTCCTCGTGAGTTCGCCATGGCTTCTGGCAACGCCGTTAACATAGCCACTTAACTGTAAGGCCACCTCGGTCAAGTTCAGATCGCTGCCGCAGCAGTCAAGAAGACGCAAAGTCTCAAGATTTCTTGGGCCAATAATACTCGCTGCAAGGTCTAGCGGAAACCGGTCATGTCCGGCTGGAACGGGAGTGTGAGTAGTGAACACACACCGCTCCCTCACCCATTCGAGCATAGCCGGAAGGCCGAGGTCATTCACCTCACTTCCTGCTAACAGCTCTAGACACAGGAGCGCCGCGTGCCCTTCATTTGCATGATATTTTGCGATGTTATTGTACCCGAGAGCCTTCAACATGCGAACGCCGCCTATGCCCAGCACCATCTCCTGGCACAGGCGATAGCGTTGGTCGCCACCGTAAAGATACTGGCTCAAGGAGCGGTCGTAAGGATCGTTGGCCTCTAGGTCTGTGTCCAAGAAGAACACAGGCACGGTTGCACCTGTCACTCCGACAACGTCATACCTCCAGGACCGGACCGTTACTTCACGTCCTTCAACGGTGATAGAGCATGTGGCCTGGGTAAGATCCAGGTAATCATCCACCGGCCACAGGACAGGCTCTTCAAGCTGATTCCCCAGGTTATCTAGCCGCTGATACAGATAGCCTTTGCGGCTGAGTAGGGTTACGCCCACTAGCGGCAACCCGAGGTCGGCGGCGCTGCGAACAAAATCACCTGCTAATACCCCGAGACCTCCGCTGTTAAGTGGGCATGGAGCTCTCCAGAGCGAACTCCATCGAAAAATAGGCCACCAAGGGCTGGTTATTAGTCATAGCTGTCACTTCCTTCTGTCCAAGATCTGTGATGGGAGCAGCACGGGAGCAGGCATGTCCGCCGTGTGCCACGTTTCCCAAGCCGCCGCGCCCACCCCAGCAATTGTCAACGCAATTCCGACGCTTTCGGTGCGACTGATCTGTTCGCCGAAGACCCACGCTGCTATCGCCAGGCCGAAGACCGGAATGAGAAAGAGAAATAGGGTTAATCGGCCCACGTCATCGCGTTGGACAAGCCAGTACCAGACGGCGGTGGTCAACGCGGTCCCGATGAGCGCCAGGAAGAGCAGTACAGTCACAAACTGGACGGTCCACTGTACGGCAACCCCGCGTTCAACAAACATAGAAATCCCAAGGAGGGGAAGGCTGCCGATGGTTAGTTGCCAGGCTGCCACGGCCAGTAACCGGCTGCGGTCCCATACCTCGAACAATTACGTTGCCGGCCGCGGCTCCGGCGGAGGCCGCCACTGCCAAGAGCGCACCGGAAAGCCCGTAAGCGTCCGGACCCGCAAGCGCTGGTGACGAGATTACCAGCGCACCAGAGAGCCCCAGGGTGATGGCTATCACCTTGGGGCGTGTCAGTCGTTCGCCCAGTAATATCACCGCTAGCGCCATGACCATGAGCGGCTGCATGTTCCCAAGCACGGAGGCGATACCCGCCCCAGTCTGTCCGGGACTAAGGAACATCGCTCCGTAGCCAAAGGTGGTTGATGTGAGCGCCAGGGGAAGGACCCAGGGCCAGGTATGGCGGGGTGGGAGCAATGGCTGCCGCAGGGCAATAACTAGGCCGAGGAGAAAGATGCCTGCGATCAGCGCCCGCATCCCGCCGAAATACAGAGGCGGGGCATAGCGCAGGCCATCCTTAATCATGGCGAAACAGACCGAAAAGATCATAGTAAGCCCAACCACGATGACGAGCCGTGTCCAGGAGGCTGGAATCATTCGTACCATGTGACTTTCGCCATCTCCACTGGCTCTACTGTAACCTTCAACAGGGCCACTCCCGCTGTCTGAAGCTCATTTTGCGGTCGTACCCCTAGAGATATGGTATCTGCTTTACAGGCGGTGATCACTGCCTAGGGGCCATCTGTTATGCCCGCAGCGCTCTTCACTCTTAGCACGAGGATAGACGCTCCAACCAGCACAGACCCCCAAAACGCGAGGCGCCCTATCCAGCCGATACCGGCGGCGAGTCCCCAGACCCATCCGTTGGCGCCAGTCATGGCCGCCGGCATCATGCCCTGTCCGCCGGGCATCTGTCCCGCTCCCGGCATCGCACCCCCCATCATTCCGCCAGCGCCCTGCATCATACCCATACCGGTCCCGTTCAGAAGCCCCCCGGACACGATGGGAGCGATGAAGACGATGATGACCAAAGCCACCAGGGCCAGTAGTAGTCTCTTTTCTTGAGCGTTCAATATACCCTCCTAATTCAGGTTTCTATCTCAGGATGAAGCCAGACGCCGCCCTCGGCATATTGAGCATGTTGTGTTCCAAAAGCTGCCTTTTCACCACTTCCTTATTCAATGTTACCACTAGGCGTGCCGGAGCGAAAACCGCAGCTTTCAACGACCTTGACAAGCTGGTCTGAGCTGCACACTGATGGGTCGCACTCGATGTATGCTTTCTCCGTAGCCGGATTAACATAGACCCGCGTGACACCGGCTACCTTGGCCAAGGCGTTCTCGACGTTCAGTGCGCCACCTCCGCCACCAGACAGGGACCGTATAAGCTAGTCAATGCTAAGGATCCCGGATTCTTCGCTCTCTAAGTTGATTATAACCTATTTAAGAAAAACGATGAGCGTAGCGACCTACCAAGCCACCGTCGACAGGGATTGCTGCGCCAGTCATGAAGGATCCCGCATTCGAAGCCAGGAACAACACTGCCTGGGCTACCTCTTCTGGGGAACCAGGCCGTCCCATAGGCTCCATTTCCTTGAGAGCCTCCTTGGCTTCTGGATGCTCCGCTGCGAAGCGCTCCATCGTAGGGGTCATAATCACGCCCGGACACACGCAGTTCACACGAATATTTTGAGCAGCATATTCCAGGGCTACAGCTTTGGTAAGCTGCACCACGCCTCCGTTGGCAGCGCAGTAAGCTGGGAATCCAGCGAAACCAACCAGGCCGGTGACAGAGGCATTGTTTACTATAGTCCCGCCACCGTTTTTGAGCATCTGGCGAATGCCGTATTTCATGCCCAAGAAGACGCCCTTCAGGTTTATACTTATTACTTGATCCCAGTTTTCTTCCGTAGTATCCGCAGTGGGGGCCTGCTCTCCCTCAAAACCGGCGTTATTAAAGACTATGTCTACACGGCCGTATTGCTCCACAGCCGTTCGGACCATGCGTTTGACATCAGCGGACTTCGAAACATCTACCTGGACAAAAATCGCTTCTGCGCCTCGTTTCTGAAGGGTGTCTACCAAGACGGCTCCCGCTTCTCCATGCCAGTCCGCCAGCGCCAGCGTAGCTCCGTGTGCGGCGAATAGCTCGGCGGTCGCCTTACCTATCCCGGATGCCGCTCCCGTAATGATTGCTACTTTTCCTTGTAGTTTGCCCATTTTATACTCCTTATACTTTCAACACCCACTGGTGGTAGTTAGAAGTTCCACCAGTTCTATCACTTGCCTAAAAGCACCTCTGACACTGTTAGGTCTTGAGGCTTGTTATGGGATTCCTTAGCGGCGTGAGTCAGACTGGCAACTCTAATGAACCCCAGATGCTCGGCTACTTCTGCCGCCTCTTTCTGGGCCTCTGACATTTGTGCCTCCGCCTTTTAAGGATTTAAGTACGCTTTTTATATGGGACCCCGCGTCCTAGTACTGTTCTATAGCCGCTAATGCCTCTAGGCCATACATATGCGCCGGCCGGCCGCCTATTAGCATTGCTACTCCTATGGTCTCGATAATCTCTTCACTTGTCGCCCCTGCTTTCAAGGCGTCATGGACATGAAAATCTATACATCCTTCACATCCAGTAGTAGATATAGAAATACCTATAGCAATCAACTCCTTGTATTTTTTCCTCAGTACACCATCTGTTATAGTCGGGCTGTGCGACGAACCGAAATCCTCTGCGGGCCCGCGCAGCTCTTCCTTCAGTTTGCCGATTAGGGTGCTTAAGTGCTTGCTGTATTCGGCGCATTCTTGGTGTCTCATAAATACCTTCCTATTCTTCCGCAGGCCTGTGGGACGACCTAACGACTTTTTCTGTTACGACAAGGCTTTCGAAGGCTAATTTGCTCCCTGCATGATGGTTTCACTATGCGCGGGCTCTGTGTCGAACTCCTCCTCGTGAATGGCCTGGTCCATAGTCATAGCAAGCAAGTGCGAGCGAACAGCCAGAGCGTGCTCGGTGGTAGCTATATGGTCAGCGTAGCTACGGTTCTCCCACACTGTGAGCCGAGCCACTTCTTCGGGATAATGCAAGGGGAACAGCCGTAGGCCATAGGAAAATCCTGGTTGGGTCTTCAGCCACTCCATGTAGCTGTCTAGCTCCTTGATTACTTCATCCCTCCAGTGCTCTATCGGCTTGAAGCGCGTGATCCTGACATACATTTTCTCCTCCTCTAGTCACTAATGTGAAGAACTCTCCTGTTTAATTTGTCCCCTTGACCCCGGGAAACTATATTACTCACGACGTAATAATTATTGATGGGTCAGTGGGACTTGAACTAATGTCCGGCAGTATTGGTAGCGGTTTTACCGTCCAGAGGCGCAAATATATTGGGAGCCGGTTCACCATCTACGGCTATTGAGCCTGCTGCACCTTTGAAAAGGCGAGACAAGCTGTGGTCCACTATTGTATAGCTGCCGGGCACATCGAACTTCATCTCTACCATGGTTGCTCCGCCTGCCGATACCCTGGTTGTCTGGACGTTGTGCACCGCGTCGGTAGCGCCCTCTGGATAGACCTGGTCAAAAATCTCTCCGATGACGTGGAAGCTGGATGTTGTATTTGGGCCGCCCACGCCGAAGTAGACGCGCGCTGTCTCTCCCACCTTCGCCTTGAGGGCCTTTTCACCCGTAAGGGATGAGGTTGAGCCGTTGAAGACTATATATTCAGGAGTTTCCGCCAGCATCTTATCTAAAGAGAAGCTCTGCTGGCCTTTCTCTCCAGTCTTACCCTGGGTGTAGAAATCACCCTGCATTAGATAATACTCTCGGTCAACCTTCGGCAGACCCTCTTCCGGCTCCACCAACATCAGGCCGTACATGCCGTTGGCTATATGCTGCGGGATATTCGGTGTGGCGCAATGGTATACGTACAGACCCGGGTTGAGCGCCTTGAAGCGTACTCCTGTCTCGAAGCCTGGCGCAGTCTGTGTATACACTGCTCCTCCTCCAGGTCCTGTAATCGCATGCGAGTCTATGGAGTGGGGCATTGTGCTGTTAGGAGCATTTTTCAACTTGAGCTCCACGGTGTCGCCGGCCCGTACTCTTATCATTGGTCCAGGGACTGTGCCGCCGAAGGTCCAGAAGGCGTACTCAACACCATCAGCCAGTTTTTCGGTCTTTTCTATAGTCTCCAGCTCCACCTGTACTGTAGCGGGCTGTTTTCTGTTTACAGCCAGCGGCACGTTAGGCGGACTAGTGAGATCAGCCTTCACGGTTTGTGTTGGCGCTGCCGAGCTCTGAGTACTCTTAACCGGACTTATCTTCTCCCCTGTAGGTGTGTTGTTGTACTGTTGCGATAAGCAGCCAGTTAGCAACAAAGTGGCGCTGATCAGACACGTGGTTATTATCGAAATGCGTTTCATGCTCCCTCCCTTAATGTTCATGCCAGAAATCTCTTTCTCTTAACTTTGTCTTCCTCTACTCAATCACCGTGATCATCCCACCTGGCTCAACGCCTCTATTCTGCACGTGGCTTAGGATATGGCAGTGGAAGACCCGGGTCCCTGGGTTATCCAGCTCCAATAACAAGTCGTATTGCTCACTTTGTGAGCTAGAAATTCCACCACTGGTACCATTTGCCCAGGGGCATCTCCAGCATAACCATGTCCTGGGGCTTGTTTCGAGGGTCTTTCACGTGGTTATGCAGGACAGCTACTCTTATGAATCCTAGACGCTCGGCCACGTGTAGGGCCTCTTTCTGTGCCTCTTCCGCCAGCTCCATCGTCAAGTACTCAAGCGCTCCATCCACGGCGATAGATATAAGCTCTCGCATCAGCTCCGTACCCATGCCGATTCCGCGATAGGCGGGGTCTGCTACTACACGTATCTCCGCGCCATGACGCCTGCCGCCGGCGCGGCGGCGGTGCAGAGTCGCATCCGCTACGATCTTTCCGTCTATTATGGCTAAAAGTGGCAGCACTCTATCGTAGTCCAGGAACTGCGCCCATGCCTTTATGACTTTTGGCGATGTGACGTCCTCCTTTAGGTAGTACCTGTCTTCCTCTGATACCCTGAGGAAGAACTCTAGTAGTCCGGCCTCATCTTCTGGGGTCATGGGCCTTATAGTTACCTTTGTGCCATCCAGTAGGACCTTCTCCTTGGGATAGGCCGAGATCTTATAGATGTGGGTGTAATTTGCCTCTGACATTGTCTAAACCTCCGATTTTAAAATTTGTTCGCTTTTTATATGGGGACACCTTCGACTTCTACCTGTCCTATAGCCTCTAATGCCTCTAAGCCACGCATGAGGGCAGGGTCTCCGCCCATAAGTATCGCAACTCCTATGGCCTCAACGATCTCCTCGCTGGTGGCCCCTGCCTTCATGGCATCATGGACATGGAAGGCTATGCATCCCTCGCATCCCGTACATATTGCGATACCGATGGCAACAAGCTCTTTGTGTTTCTTGCCGAGTACGCCATCCGTCATGGCTTGCTTATGTAATATACTGAAGCCTTCTATGTCCTGGCAGATCTTTCTGGAGATCGCGTATTAGCTTGACCATGCGGCTGCGGTACTCGTCATATTGGCTTTCCATGATAGATACCTCCTATTCTTCCGGTGGCCTGACAAGTAGCACGGGTCTGCCGGAGGACCTCACTATCTTGTCTGCTACACTGGCTAGCGCCCACTTTCTTAGGCCGGACCGTCCGTGGGTTGCCATGACAATTAGGGAATCCGGAATCTCGGCAGTGTAGTCAACTATCCTGGCGGCTGCCGCTCCAACTAGAGTCCTGCGATCAACTTGCAGGCCGTCCTCTTCTAGCTTGCCCTTTATCCCGTCCAGATATTTAACCGCTGCGTCCTCTATATCTGAGAAAATGGAGGTCGGATAGTAAGCAAGCGGCTCAGCGCCAACCCATATCTCAGTGCTGATAGAGATGACCTCAACTAGATGGATAGGAGTAGCTAGGTTCTTGGCCAAGTAAGATGCCACAGGCAGCGCGCACTCGGCCACCTTTGAGCTGTCCAGTGGCAGCACAATATTGCTGAACTCCTTTTTCGTAGTGACTTCAACGTCAGGGCGCAGAAGCAGCAGATTCGATTTGGCCCCGTAGAGCACCCGGTCAGCAACGCTACCCAAAGCCCAGCGGCTGATGCCGGAGCGTCCGTGAGTAGACATGGCTATCAGGCCGACTCTTCTTCCCTCTGCATAGCGCAGTATCTCCTGATAGGGGCTTCCTATCTCTACCACTCTCTCGACCTTGATGCCTTGTGCCTCTAGATCATGGGCTACAGGATTGAGATATGCCTGGGCGATTGCTTTTTCTTTCTCTATCACCATATCAAGGTAACGAAAATGCTTGGGTTGAGAAGGTTGGGTGGTCTCAATGGCGTGCCTGAACTCCTCGCTGTAGTCCGTGGGGACTATGTCACGACCTCGTTCTATCTCTTCGGATGGAAGTCCCCTGAGGTCGATAGCGTGGAGCAGTACGATTGGTATGTCCAACCCTTTAGCGATTTGTTTGGCATAAGGGAGAACGCCTTGAGAGGACTTAGAGCCATCCAAGGGTACTAAAATATATTTGTACATTATTCCACTCCTTTGCTCCTTTAGAGCTGTATCGTATTAGCTGTGTTCTAACCGCTATGCTGCGTTTTGCTTGATCTCTTCTAGCTGTTGCTTGTCGATCTCTCCATTGGCATAACGCCTTTTGGCAATATCCAGGGGCGTTTCTTGCTGCCCTCCTTTGCCGTTCACCTCGGTGAGCTTGCTGATACCCCATATAACCAAGAGCAGCATTGCTCCCCAGAAAATAACCATCCATATCCCACCGGTCAACATCCACCACCCGTTAGTACCCGTAATCACTGGCATTGGCCACATCATTTTATTGTTCTCCTTTCTAATCGCGACTAATTGTCTAAACAGCTATTAGTTGTATATGAAGTTTGATTTCTGAGCGGCGGACCGCACTTGAGTCAGCAGCTCGTGTACTTCATCTGGCCTTATAGGTCTGGATAGATAGCATACGTGCTCTTCTTCTATCCCAGACTCTCCTTTTTCCCACCATCCGACGAAGAAGGCTATTTTGGTGGCAGCCGAAATGGCGCTTATTTTATGAATAGTTTCCCTATTCTTCCCACCACAGCAGTCCAGGTCCAAGACCACCAAGAGCGCGTTGTGGCGCTGAAGGTACTCTATCGCCTTATCCAGATAGCCAAAGGCGACGACACCTACACCTTCCCACTCTATAACTTGAGTCGCATGCTTCCGCACATAAGCGCTGCACACTACAACTACGGCTATCCCTTTTTCTATTCGTTGGATATCTTTAACTGCCATGTGTTGTGCCATTTGACTCCTCGATTCTCCGGCCATTTGTCAGCCTATCATGTATGATTTACGCTACGACATTTGGAAAAACCAGCGCCTGGCTGAGGACTCTCTTAAGCAGTCCTTGCACCTGCCAGGCCCTTAATGGCGTGTACACAAAATTCTTATGCTTCCCAAATATCTCTCTTATGCGCTCGTCCCACCATCCTACTAACAATGCTACTGCGGTTAGTGGACAGACGCAGTGTATTTTTTCAATAGCTTCGAGATAATAGCCACCACAAAGATCAGCATCCAGGATTACCAGGGGGATGGCATCACAGCTCAAAAGCCCAAGTACATCTTCTAGTGAATCTACTGTGACTGGCACATACCCTGAGTCGGCTATCATTCTAGCTATAACCTCTCTTGTCTGGTGGTTTTTCACTACTATTGCAATCTCGAGGGGCTGTACAATATTTGATGTGCTGCCAGCCTGTTCCTGTCCCTTCATGCCTTTCTCCTTCCGTCTACAAGTCCTCTGGTGGTTTGATGTTATTCTGCTTGTTTTACCACCTCTCTCGCCGCTGCATTCTTGCCAATTCTGGTGGCTACTTGGTTTACTCCTAGTTATCGTGAGGTCTTCCAGATAGCCGCACTGTATGGAGTAACGGAACCCTATTTATTTGCCAGCCAGCCCTACTATTCAGACACCTTTATTACCGTGATCATCCCACCCGGCTCTACGCCTCGGTTCTGCACGTGGCTGAGGATATGGCAGTGGAAGACCCACGTGCCTGGGTTATCAAGCTCCAGCAGCAGGTCGTATCGCTCACCGGGGCCGATGTTCACTACATCTTTTGTGAGAACAGCACCTTGAGGGACAGGATAGCCATCCGTGGCGACGATCTTGAAGGGATGCCCATGCATGTGCATGGGATGGGCAGTCTGGCCGAGGTTAGCCAGTCGGATGAGCATCTTCTGTCCAATTTTGGCCTCTATAGCTTGGGTGGCAGGAAATGCCTTGCCGTTGATTACATAGAACCCACCCATCTCTGATACCACCTGTAGTACCTCGATATCGTAGGAAGCTACTTTGGTCGGCGTCTGAGGCTCTATAATGAACAGCCCGTACATACCTTTGGGCTCCTGGAAAGCCGAGTTGTGATGGGTATGGTAGATGAAAGTCCCCGATGGCTTTGCGACGAATTCGTAGGAGAAGCTCTGCGATGGCTCAATTACATCCTGTGTCACACCGGGCACGCCGTCCATAGCGTTAGGGATAGTGGGGCCGTGGACATGGATTACCGTGGCCTCTGGGAGTTCATTTGTGAAGTCTATTCGGATATTGTCGCCCTCTTTTACCCTCATAACAGGCCCTGGGACCTGGCTGTTGTAAGCGTACGCGTCAACGTATTCTCCTGGCAGCACTTCCCAGCGCACATGCTGCGCCTTTAGCTGGAACACCTTTGTATATCCGTCCAACCTTGGGACTAGCTCTTCGTTTCCCGAAGTGGCTGTAGCGACCAAAGCCCCATGGGAGGCATGAGTTGAAGCTGTTGTCTCCTGTGGAGTGGCGCCGCCCGCGCTACCGTTAGAGTTCTTCATTACTGTAAGGGTACCCTTCATGCCCGCCTCTTTGTGGCTGGGAATTGTGCAGAGCATCTCGTACTCTCCACTCTTCTCTGGAATTACTGTGGTCATAGCTGTCTGGCCTGCCGATGCCGTTATGTGGATGTTAAGAGCGGGTATAGTAACGTCATGCTCTAGCGCTCCTTTGTTATCCAGCACCAGACTGACCGGGCGTCCGGACTCTAACGTGAGGCTCTTTGGTTCTATGCCCCATTCTTTGACTACTACCCTAACTTCGGTCTTGTCACTTACGCCTGAATTAGTGTCCACCGGGCCCGTCTTATTCTCACTTTGACAGGCCGTTATAACAGCCAGAACGATTGCTAATAAAGCTGTTAATAGTAAAAGACTTCGCTGTGATCTATGAATAAGGATACTCATACATTTACGCTCCATAATTTAAATTTGTGTGGGGTAGGAATTCCTACCCCACACTTGCCCCACTAGCTTCCATCATTAGGCAATAGCTTGGTCTCTTGGTGCGGCGTCTTTGGGAAGATAGGACCCATCTGCCAAGGGGTGCCAAGGGCTGGCAGGACGAAGCGGTCCAAGCCGATCCAGCCGGCGGTCTTCCAAGCCATCATAAGCAGGACACCTGCGACGAGCAGCATACCGTTGGTGCTCGCGGCCCCGGCCATGACAAAGTGCCAGTTCATGAAAGCGCCTGAGAAGGCAGCTATGCCGGTAAAGAGACCAATGATTAAGGCTATACCAACCGCGGTCTCACCGACTGCAACCAGTTTTGCAAACCAGGTGTAGTGGCCGCCCTCTAGCAGCATCTGTAGGAAGCCGCGGTACCAGTCGTAAGCTACCGTGGGCCTTCCTGTCTCTGGGACAACGACAGCCCTTTCCCAGAATTTCTGTAGGGCTACGCCAGTGGACATCCAGTTGGGGTCTGTGACCTTATGCCATCCTGCCTCCAGCCATCCCCATCCTAGCCATACTCTCAGAGCTAACCAGATCCAAGCCATGCGGGTATCACTGAACAGGAATTGCGCTATTGGCGGGTCTTTCATCTGTGTTTTGTGACCTTCGATTCGTGTTAATCTCATTTGTGTGCTCCTTTTGATTAATATTCCAAGAGGGACTAGTGTTTTGGATTTATGGTTCTGTTTACAGTATGAGTTTATGGCGGAAGGTGTGAGGAAAGCGTGATGGACTGGCATCTTTTGTGAGGATTTTGTGAGGGAATATGAAGAAGCTGTCGAGGACAGTCCCAATAATTATGGTGGAAACTCAAGGCAAGCACCATGATCGAGCGGGGAGCTAGTTCCTAGACCAAGGAGGTCGCGGTGCAAACCCAAAGCCCTTGTCTTCACAAAATCCTCATATCATTCCTTTTTTCCTCACGAAATCCTCACATCTTTAGGTATAGATTACAGGTGAGGGGATCTGGCGATAACAGCTTTACCGAGGGCATAGGTAGGAAAATGGCGCGTTTAGGCAGAGCGATTGCTGAGCATGATTGTATTCTGATAACCGGTGGGTGCCCGGGGTTATCCTGCGCTGCGGTACAAGGCGCCACGGCGCCTAATGGCTTCGTTGTCGGGAATTTCGCCTGCACTCTCACGGGACGAACACGTAAGTAGATTGGTTAGTTGTTTATAGGAGGAGACTAATGGACATCAAGCTGGAGGCAAATGAGGCTGGGGTATTACGGCAGGTGCTGTCCAATTTCGCGGGAGACCTACGTATGGAGATCGCAGATACCGATAAGTATGAGGTTCGTGATAGTCTTAAAGAGGATGAAGAGGCGCTCAAGTCCATACTGAAGAAATTAGGCATAGTTGGATATGCCGAGCTCCTTTGGACCTTATAGATCAGAGGCGTGTACAGCTACCTAACACAACATAATGCAAAAGCTCTATCTACGCGATAGAGTTGGCGGGCTTGGGCCATCCGCCACCAAAAAAGTAGGGCAAGCCGTCGGAACAGAACGGTCATTCTGACTCAAAGTAGAATCCTGCCCACAGATAGGATTCTACTTTTACGATTCTAAGATACAGAGACTAGAGCCCTATTTCCTTTCTGAGTCTCTTTTGCTTCTCCCTCCGTGCGATGTTTAGCAAGCGGCGCCCCCGTAGATCAGCCAACCAGATAGAGGGTGGGATAGATAAAGATCCAGGCTAGGTCAACAAAGTGCCAGTATTTAGCAGCACCCTCCACGGGCCAGTAGTTTCCGGGTCCGTAGCGGCCCCGGCGGCCTTGTATAAGAACCAGGAGAAGCAGTAAAAGGCCGCTCAGCACGTGAAAGGCGTGGACTCCGGTCATAGTGAAAAACAGTGTCCCGAAGGCGGTTTTAGGGGGAAAGTAGTGAAAGCCCTCGCTCCACTCTATGCCCACTCCTACCAGGAACAGCCCTCCAAGGGCCAGAGTAGCCAGGGTGTTGACCACAAAGCTTTTCTGACGACCGAAGGCAGCAGACATCTCTGCCCGATACGCGGTGAAACTGCTCAGTAGAAGCACTGAGGTGATGGCGAGACCCAAGGGCTGGTTAAGGTCAGGAGAACGGTAGAGGCCGAGGATGTAGTATCTGCTGGAAAGCAGAGCTGAGAATAGGAAGGCCTCCGATATTATAAACAGCCACAGTCCAAGTTGATTGATACGCAGGCGGCTGACGTGTCTGTGGGCGTGGGTTATGGCGCTCATAAGCGGCTACTCCTCCGGGTTCCAAATCTGAGTTACGTGCATGAAGACGTAAGCGATGGTGGCTGCGTCAAAGAGAGCCAGGACTACGAGGGGGAGCATGACTCCTTGCTGAACCGTTACGGCCAGGGCGAACTCACCCAGGTTCGCAATGGTACCTACAATGAGCACCAGCCATGCCAGGCGCATCAGCCGTCGCTGTCGAGAATCTTCCACTTAAACACCTCCTGAAACATTCTTGGGTTGCCGTGGGCTTCTGAAGAAGCGGTTCAACGAGCGTGGGCGCCAGGATCAGCGCCTCCCGAGATGCCGACGACTGAGTGAACTGAGCCGGGCACGCCGTAGAGATAAGGGTGCGCCAGGACTTGCGGCTCTCCTATAAAGTTCTCCAAGGGCGGCGGCGAAGAGGTCTGCCACTCCAGGGTACGGGCCCACCATGGGTTAGCAGTGGCTCGTGGTCCCCTTGTCCAGGAGCGCACCATGTTGTACACGAATATTAAAAAGCTTGCGGCTAGCAGAAAAGCAAATATGCTGACCACCATGTTGCTGGTCGCGAACGGTGCCGGGTAGTCGGCGACCCGCCGGTTCATACCCTGTAGCCCCACATAGAACATGCTGAGGAAGGTGGCGTTGTAAGCCACGAACATCGACCAGAAGTGGACCTGTCCAAGCCTCTCGCTAAACATCCTTCCGGTCATCTTGGGGAACCAGTAGTAAATCCCGGCAAAGATGGCGAAGACCTCGCCCCCCATGATGGTGTAATGGAAGTGGGCGACTACGAAGTAAGTATCCTGAAGGTGGATGTCAGTAGGAACGTCGGCCAGAAAGATCCCTGTGATGCCGCCGATGAGGAAATTGAACACAAAACCCAAGGCGAAAAGCATAGGGGTGGTCAGCCACAATCGCCCCATCCAGATGGTCCCCAGAGCCGATAAGAAGATGAGGCCTGTTGGCACCGATATCATCTCTGTGGTAATCATGAATGGGATGTGAAGAGAGTTCGACATACCGCTGGTGTAAAGGTGGTGAGCCCATACGATGCTGCTCAGCCCAACGATAGCCAGAAAAGCCCCCACCACCCACTTGTAGGCGAAGAGCGGCTTGCGGGAGAAATGGGTCAGCACCTCCAATGCCACTCCGAAGCCGGGGAGGATCATGACGTAGACCGCCGGGTGGGAGTAGAACCAGAAGAGATGCTCGTAAAGGAGTGGCTTACCGCCCTCGGCCGCGTTGTAGAAGGAGGTGCCCACTACCCGGTCTAGCACCACGGTAATCAGGGCCAAAGCCACGAACTGAGTGAAGGTCAGGCTAATTAGGGCAGCCACGAAAATAGACCAGACGAAAATGGGCAGCCGTCCCCAGGTCATCCCTGGGGCCCGCAGCGTAACCACTGTGGTGATGAAGTTGAGGCCGCCCAGGATAGAGGAGAAGCCAAAGGTGATGAAGGCCAACAGGAACAGGAGCTGCCCCGTGGCGTTGGTCACACTCAGGGGTGGGTAGGCGGTCCAGCCCGTATCGAAGCCCCCGAAAACAGGGGTGAGGAGCAGGAGAATCGCGACAGGCGGAAGGAGCCAGTAGCTCAGGGCGTTCACCCGGGGGAAAGCTACATCCTCAGCGCCGATGAGCAAGGGCAGGACAAAGTTGCCAAAACCGCCTACCATAGTGGCCACCGCCACGGCGATCATGATGATGCCGTGAAGGCTCATCACGGTGTTGTAAGGGCCCGGCCCTAGGATGGTGCGCCCCGGGGCCATCAGCTCGACTCGTATTACCACCGCCAGAAGGCCGGCCAAAAGAAAAAGGGCTATGAAAGTCACCAGGTATTGGATGCCGATAACCTTGTGGTCGATAGTGAACCGGAAGTACCTGCGCCAGTCTTCGACCTCTCCATGCTGCACTGGGAGACCGAACCACTCCCTGGCCCAAGCATCCCAAAGGCCCACACCCAGAAGCCATCCTATCAAGGCCCCCACGTACCCCAAAGCTATTATCGGCTCTTCGGATGGGGGCTTTCCCGTTAGAATACTTATGAGTGTGGCAATACCTCCCCCAATTGCGAATCCGATAGCGCTGGACACCAGTCCTTTGAAGATAGGGAAAAAGGCCATACTATTCCTCCTACTTGTTAGCAGCTTTTTGCTGGGATACCCAGGCGTCAAACTCCTTCTGCTCTACCACTACGACAGGGGTGTTCATGGCAGCGTGGCCTAGTCCGCAGAGCTCCGCGCACTGTACCCTGAGATTGTAGTCCTCTTGGAAGGATCCGGTTCTGTCAGGAGTGGCATACACGGTGGTAACCATACCGGGCACTGCGTCGATCTTGGTCCTGAAGGCGGGAACCCAGAAGGAATGGATCACATCGGCTGCGGTGACGTGGAAGCGTACCCTGCGTCCGACCGGTAGCCGAAGCTCATCCTTGGTGCGGATGCCCTGCTCAGGATAATAGAACTCCCAGAACCACTGGCTTCCCTCGGCTTCCACCACTAGCTCGTCCTGGCCTGCTTCCGCTTCGTGGGACATGATCTCCATAAACCCGCTTGCGCCGTACCATGCCAAATATAAGGTTAGACCCAAGCTGACCAGGACCCATACTGTCTCCAGCCTCAGGTTTCCTTCAATAGGTGGCCCGTCTTGCAAAGGCTCTCCAACCTGGCGGAAACGCACTACGCTGTAAACTAGCAGCACTATCACCATCATGAATATGGGCACGGACAAAACGGTCAGGAGGGTCATCGCGCTGTCTATAACGAGGGCCTCTTTTGACGCTGGAGACGGGAAGTACTCCACGGCTGTGGCAACAGCGACTCCTGCCGCCGTTGCCACAGCCCAGACTATGAATAGGACTACATTCTGGCTTTTTTGGCTCATTATCTAGGCTCCTTCTGGCCCTAGCCGCCTTTGGTCGCACCAGAGGCAACTACATCCACCTTTCCCGTCATGCCAGCGTCTTTGTGCGCGGGCAAGGTGCAGGTTATCTCATAGGTTCCCGAATTCGCTGGGGTGAACTCTACGGTGGAAGACTCACCGGCTTTGACGCCAACTTGCACATCCTTCCCATCTGCACCTATCCCAGGTATGAAAGCGTTGTGCTCGATCTTCCCCTCATTGCGTAGCGTAAGCTTGATTGGCTTGCCAGCTTCCAGCCGCACAGTGCTCGGCTCGAACTGCCACTCCTTGGCAGAAATGATAACTTCACCGGAGGCTAAAGCCGCCGGCACGCTTGCCTGCCCGCAGCCAGCCCAGGCTAGGCTACCCAAGATAATGAGGCTCAGGAACGCTAGGGTCGTGATACTTATTCGGTGCATCCTTTTACTCCTTTCTCTTAACGACTCCAAAGATAGTCACAGAGTACAGCTTATGATGTGAGGAAGTTATGAAAAAAAAGAAAAAGAAGTGAGGATTTCGTGAAGATTAAAACATCGAGGGATCAAGGAGTGGTGTTCCTCAGTTTGTACAGGGGCAAGGCTGAATGTTACAATTTAGCCGTCTATGAAAGGTGATTCTATAAATCCTGTGTCCTCCGAGAAGAAAATGCCCAAAGGCCGAGCAAGTAAGGGACAAGGGTCAACAGATCTTCAGCGGGCCGTTTTAACCCTTATTGGCGATATGCGCCCGGACCATGTTCTCCAGCGCTTAGCTGAGGAGGCTCGCCGCTTGGTCGGGGCCCGCTACGCGGCTCTAGGTGTTATGGACGAACAGGGGCGCATACAGAAGTTCCATACCGCCGGAATTACTAACGCACAGCGAAAGGCCATAGGGCCCTTGCCTGGGGGCTACGGACTTCTTGGAATACTGTTCCATCAAGGACAAGCTCTAAGGGTGCCAAGCATACAGGAGCACCCGGCTTCCGTTGGATTTCCACCCAATCATCCCCCTATGCGCAGCTTCCTTGGAGTGCCCATATTTAATCAAGGTAGGAACGTAGGAAATATCTACCTGACTGATAAGATAGGGGCCGAAGAGTTTACCGAAGATGACCAGCGCCAAATAGAGGAGTTGGCCCGGTACGCTAGCGTGGCTATCACAAACGCCAGACTTTATGAACAGACGCTCCTTCGGAGTCAGCAGTGGGAGTCCTTGAGCCGGATTACAAACAAGATAACCTCCTCCCTCGACTACAAGGAAGTACTAAATCAGGTAGTGAGAGAGGCGCGCTCATTACTAAAGGTTGATGTTGCCTTTGTGTCTTTGCTGCACCAGGACGATGATATACTAAGGCTTACCGCCTGGTCCGGCCTCAAGACTAGAGAGATGCGTAGCCTGGAATATAAAAGCTACCAGGGACTGGGTGGCCTGGCTCTCAGTGCCCACGATGTTGTAGTAACAGAAGACTACTCTCAAGACGAGAGATTTGCCGGGTCTGTCCTCTACGGGACTGTTAGAAAAGAGGGATTAATATCCCATATAGCAGTCCCTTTGGAGGCCAGGGGCCAGCAGTTGGGCGTGCTGTACCTGGCGACGAGATCGCTGCGCCGCTTTGGCAGCGAGGAGATGGGCCTGGTAAGGCAGTTGGCCGCTCTTTCCGCGGTGGCCCTGGATAACGCCCAGCTCTATGCTGGAGAGCGCTCCTCTCATCTGGAGGCGTTAGAGGCCCAGGTACGCCTTGGTTTAGTGCTGGAGCAAATGCCTGAAGCCGTGTTCATGGTCTCTCCGAATAGAATTGTAACTTTGGCCAATCAGACCGCGTCTAGGATAATTCTTGGGAACGAGTCCTTTAGACTGGAAGGACTAAAGCATCCCTTTGGCGTAAGCTGCTTTTTTCCTGATGGCAGACCTATGGAATATAGTGAAACGCCTGTCGCCCAGTGTCTAAGAGATGGCGAGGCATCTTTGGGAGTTGAGCTTATTATTCAGAGACCGGACGGGACTCGCCTACCTATATTGGTCAATGCTGCCGCTCTTAGGGACGAGAATGGCAATATTAGTTCAGTGGTAGCGGTGCAACAGGATATCTCCCGGCTAAAAGAAGTGGAACAGATTAAGTCGGACTTCCTCTCCATGATTACACATGACCTAAAGAGTCCTCTAACCACAATTAAAGGATTGACCAGCAGCATGCTTATGGAGGGAGAATCAGAGGTTATAGAGTCTCCATTAGACTGGATCAAGATTATTGATAGCGAATCGGATCGACTAACAGAACTAGTGAACAATTTACTGGATATGTCTAGGATAGAGGCTGGAGGCATAGACCTGTACCTAGAGGAATGTTACCTGGTAGATCTTATAACTAGCTATGTAGAGAATTACAGGGGTATCATCGAGCCTGGCAGCCACCCGGTTGTGATAGATGTACCGATAGACCTTCCACCTGCTTTTGCCGACTACAGTCAGATTGAGAGAGTGGTCGCAAACCTTCTTAACAATGCTGCCAAGTATTCCGAAGATGGCAGGGAAATAATCGTGAGCGCTAGACTTGTTTCAGAGATAGGCAAGCTGTTGGTGGAGGTTACAGACAAGGGAGTAGGCATACCACCTGAAGAAGCCTCCAAGGTATTCGACAAGTTCTATCGTAGTCCCAACACGCTGGGAGGACGCCGCAAAGGCTCAGGACTGGGTTTGGCTATATGCCGCGCCATAGTTGAAGCTCATGGTGGGCGAATTACGGTAAACAGCAAGCCAGGTGAGGGGTCCACCTTCTCTTTTACCCTCCCAGTGTCAGACCGTGAATAACTCTGACTTATTAGGAAGAAGCCATGCCGGATACTAGACCTACAGCTATATCGAATGTTACGCTGCTCTTAGTGGACGATGACGCTCAGATACTGAGCTTTGTGTCGCGCCAATTAAAAGCTGAGGGCTATGAGGTAGAGCTGGCCCGCAACGGTCAGGAGGCGCTGGACAAGGCTGCGGAGATTCTACCGGACCTCGTAATACTCGATATTGTTATGCCGGTTATGGGCGGCCTCGAAGTACTGGAACGGCTTAGAGAATGGAGCCAGGCGCCGGTTATAGTCCTATCGGCGCAGGGAGAAGAGCAGCTCAAGGTTAAGGCATTGGACCTTGGGGCTGACGACTATCTGACCAAGCCTTTCAGCGTTCCTGAGCTGCTGGCCAGGATCAAGGCTGCCCTGCGCCGTTCCCAGAGCAGCTTGAGAGATATAGCAAAAGAGCATCCTGTAGTCTCCGTGGGCGATGTGGAGATAGACCTCAATAAGCAGGAAGTGAGAAAGGGAGGGATGGAGGTCCCTCTAACCAAGACTGAGTACTGGCTTGTCTATCACCTGGCTATGAACGCTGGCAAAGTGGTGAGCCATCGGCAGTTGCTGCAGCAAGTATGGGGGTCCGAGTATGGAGAAGAGACTGAGTACTTGCGCACCTTCATAAAACAGGTACGCAAAAAGCTGGAGGTCGATCCAGCACGGCCTCGTCTTATTGTAACCCAACCTGGCATGGGGTATAGACTATCCCTTGAGAAATAAGAGAAATCCTCATAAAATCCTCACGTCTTTGTCCACTTACTCACGTTTTCCTTATGGTATTCTAGTTATTATCATCACATGGTAACGACTATCCAGAAGGGAGCTGATGAATTGTCTCGACAAATATTGATAGTAGAAGATGATAATATCCTGAGAGAGCTTCTGATTAAGGGCTTGGGCAAAGAGGGGCTTGGTGTGCGAGGAGCTAGTACCTGTGCGGAGGCCCGGATGTTAGTTGAAGAAGGGCAGCCGGACCTACTGGTGTTAGACATCAACCTGCCAGACGGTAATGGTTGGGAGCTGTTAGAGCGACTCAGGGAAGCTCCTATTAGACTTATGGCGCCTGTGGTGATGATGTCCTCTCTTCCTGTTACTAGGGGACAGATCAAGCAACATAATGTAGACAGCTTTCTTCCCAAACCCCTCAACGTGCAAAACTTTGTGGCTAAAGTGCAAAGTATCCTGGCTCGTTCTAACTAAAGACCTTATCTGAGCAAATATTATACTCCCAGGTGGTCCTGTCTAAGCCCATGTTAACTTCCTCAGGTATTCTAAAAGCCACCTTTAAGATCACCTCCGCCGTATTTCTCGTCGCTGTCATAGCTTTTCCTGTGCGGGCAGATATTTTCGCCATGACCAGTGGCGTTTATCTATTGGTCCCCTGGGCGCAGCAGCGGGACTGGGTGGACAATGGACCTTCTATCGAAGGAGTGTCCTGGGAGAGCGTAGAGTTTCGTAACCAGCGCGGCCTGCGTTTATCAGCGTGGTGGATACATGCTCCTGCTGGCAAAGGCACGATTATACTTGCTCACGGCTCGCACTCCGACAGGCGCTCTATGGTGGGCATGGCGCAAGTCCTGTACGAGGGTGGCTACGGCAGTCTTCTCTTAGACCTTAGCGCTTATGGCCGCAGTGAAGGAAGGGTATCCGGCTTGGGCCTGCGAGAAGGTGACGATATATATGCGGCAGCAGCCTTTCTCAAGGAAAAAGGTGAAGGCCGCATTGGCGCGTTTGGTACGTCCTTAGGTGCGGTGGCGGTTGTTATAGGTGGGGCACGCACAGAAGATATAAAGGCTGTGGTCGCTGACAGCCCTTACGCAGACTTAAATATGCTGCTGGAACATTGGGGAAGGGGCAGAGACGTAATTATGCCTCCGCTTTTCCGATGGCTCGTGGGGATAGATCCTTCTGAGATCAGACCCCTCGAGTCTGTGCGCAATATATCGCCTCGTCCGGTCATGATCATTGGTGGTGAGGGCGACGCCAGTATTCCGCCTTCCCATTTCAGGCTGATGTACGAAGCTGCCGGCAATCCTAAAGAGCTATGGCTCGTGCCTGATGTCCCACACGTTGGCGCCCACGCGGCGAGGCCAGAAGAGTACAGGAGTAGAGTCATCGGCTTTTTCGATGAGTATTTAGCTAAATAAGCGTCGTAATAGTCATGTTGGCAATAACCATTGCTTTCGGGTGGACGAACAGGTGAATGAGCAGATTTATCGATGTAGGGGCAGTGGCTTGCTTGTCCTGAGGCTCTCGAAGCGTCCCTGCCCTTAACCACTGTAGTATTAGATAATACAATAATCTAAACAAACCAGTCTGCTAAGGGATAATTTAGAAACCATTATCCACTTATACAGCGAGATGGGTGGGGATAAGCCACCACCCCTACGACTTCTTGCTATAAAAGATGGTCACACCCCCGGCCAAGCTTTCTTGACAATGGTTAGCCCTAGTTATAATATTTAGGTATCCTTAACTCTTAAATTAGTTTCAGCGTATATTCATCGGGAAAGAAGAAACGTATGTTAAATAGAGTCTCAAAAGACTCGACCGAAGTCTTAGACCAGCCAAATTTAGCGGGTCAGCAAACGGATGTGCGGATCCCTGACCGTGGTATTGGACGGGTCTTCCTGTCCTTAAAGAACCGGGACTTTCTATTTCTGTGGTTGAGTATGCTGGGGTCTATGACGGCCATGGGCATGCAGATGGTGGCCGGTGGTTATCTGGCCTATGAGCTAGCAGGCTCAGCCTCTGCTCTAGGAATAGTCACGGCGGCCTGGGGTGTTCCTCAATTATTACTGTCACCTGTGGCTGGAGTGGTCGCCGATCGATTTTCCAAGCGGAACCTAATCATAGCTTCACAGTCTATTTTAGGAATAATGGCCCTTGTCAACGTGCTTCTGATCTCAACCGGTCTTATTCAGATCTGGCACATGGTGATCTTAGGACTGGTCCAGGGAGCGGTCTTTGCCTTCAACATGCCGGCTCGTCAGGCTCTGATCCCCGCTATTGTGGGTCGAGAAAATATAGCCAATGCTATTGCTCTCAATAATGCCGGAATGAACTTGACCCGTATCGTCGGTCCCGCTATCGCAGGCTTGATAATCGCCATACCTGCTGTAGGGATAGCTGGCGCGTATGGCGCCATGGCGCTGTGCTATATAGTCGCTTTACTTATGCTGTTCCAACTGCCATCTCAGCGTGGTAGTGCGCCGGTGCAGCATGATTCAGTTATGCAGTCCATGGCAAATGGAATACGCTATGTGGGTAGTAACCCTAATCTGTTGCTTCTTCTCGCAGGCGCCTTTGCGTTTGTGCTGTTTGCCATGCCCTATCAGGTCCTCATGCCCATTTTTGCTCTGCGGGTGCATGGAGTAGGGCCAGAAGGTCTCGGGCTGCTTGCGGGCGCTTCTGGCCTAGGCGCTTTAGCAGGTTCTCTGGTGGTAGCCTACTTCAGTACCAGGCCAAATAAAGATACTATGCAGACTGTCGCAGGGATTGGGGTTGGAATTACGCTAGTCATGTTTGCTTTTGCTCCTAGCTATTTCCTTGCTATAGCCATGATGTTTCTGGTTGGCGCGGCCGGAAACATGTATATGGCCCTTAACAGCACTATGATCATGACGAATACAGATACCGCGATGCACGGAAGGGTCATGAGCGTTTATATGATGACCTTTTCATTGATGCCGCTAACGTCGCTCCCAATGAGCTTGCTTGCGGATGCTATTGGTGTTCAGTGGACAGTCGCTGGCGCAGGCGCACTGGCGGCGCTGGCTATCGTTGGTATTAGCTTCTTCTCTAAATTGAGGATGTCTAAGGTAAGCTCTGAGGCTAGCTAAAGACGATCGTATTTATGAGCAGTTTTGTTGTAGCGTTGATACTACCCAAAATGTCTAGTGTTTGAGCTTGTTTAAATAGTGAGGCAGAGGAACTCGTGGACTCAAAGGTATGGGAGCGCGTAAACTCCGCAGGCTATAAAGTCGAGAAAGTCTTAGCCTGGCTGACCATTCTAGCAGTAATGGTAATATTGACCACTCTTGTTGTCGAAGCCGAATGGAGCATGATGTCGGAAGATGTTAAGGCGGAGGTCGTATGTAGTGAAGAGATTAATGCCGCCAGCTATCTAGCTATCGCCGAAGGTATTTCAGACGACTCATCTGACATCTCTAGTCTGATAGATGACTGCCAGTCAGTGAGGGGTATCCTGGAACATTAGCTATAATATCCCATTCTAGAGGTATAACCAGCGTAGCGGCGATTCAAGATCCCCTACGCTTTCTCTTTTATCTGCCTCCCCAAGACTGTAAAATGAAGGAAGGATAGTTTTTGAGGGAAGTATATGGGTCTGAGGCTAGAAGACATCTTCAAGTGGTTTCCCTGGTTAAAGAAAGAGAAGTCTCCTCCGGTTGAGCTGAACCTGGTGGACCAGCTCGCGCTTTCCTTTCTTCTGAAATTTGAAGCTGGCAAAGTGGACGACATCTATGCCGATGCCTCCGTTACCCGGCCTCTGGTTTCTCGTGCAGATCTTGTGGTCTCCCTTAGACGAATGAGCGAGATCGGACTTATAGAGTTGTTAAGCCCCTCAGGTGGGCCGCCGGGCGAGAGAGTCTACAGAATCACCAAGCGGGGCAAAAAGCTGAGAGGGATTATACCTATAGAGCCAAAGAGCGTTATGGACGTGTGGGTGTAAGGTGTGAAATATTTCATTAAATTGACTTGAGTATGCTTAAGGTGGTAAGTTTGCGGCAAATTAGGGAAGAGGAGGGGATAGTAGATGCCTTATTATCTTTATCAGGCGGCATACACTCCGGAGGCATGGGCTGTACAGATTAAGCAGCCTCAGAACCGTATTGAGGCGGTACGGCCGGTCATAGAAGGACTTGGCGGCTGGATAGAGGGCGCCTGGTTGTCCTTTGGGGATTATGACGTAGTCCTGCTAATCCATATGCCGGATAATCCGAGTTTAGCGGCCTTTGCTATCGCCGTGGCTGCTGGAGGGGCTATTAAAGCCGCCAAGACCACGCCATTGTTGACGATAGAGGAGGGGATGGATGCGATGAATAAGGCCGAGAGTTCAGGGTATATGCCCCCAGGCGCTTAAGATATTTTTTGTAAGAAGAAAGTGGCTATGCTGTAGGGACGAGGTAACCTCGTCCCTACAGGTTTTTAGTCATTCTTTAATAAGTCGATGAAGGCTTGTGATGCCGGAGATATAGGTCTTCCTTTAAGATAAGCCAGATAAAGCTGACGCTGTATAGATAGCCCATTGACCGGAATCACGGCCAAGCGCTTTGAAGCAATCTCCCAGCTTATTGAATGCTCGGACGCGATGGTAAGACCCAGACCGGCGGCGACCGCTTGCTTTACGGCCTCAGGGCTGCCTAACTCCATTACGACTTGTAGAGATACCCCTAGTTTCTTAAGCTCTGCCTCTGCCAGAGCTCTTGTTGCCGATCCAGGCTCTCTCATAATAAAAGGTTCACTGATAAGTTCTTCTACTTCTATATGCTTTTTCTTAACCAGGTGATGCGTCGGGGCGGCTACCACCAGAAGACGGTCTGGCTTGTATGGCTCGCAGATCAACAAATCTTCTTCTATTTCTCTTCCAACAAACCCCAGATCCGCTTCATTTTTGAGCAGCTTGCTATACACATACTCCGTGCTGCCAATGTCTAAAGAGCACTGCACTCCTGGATATAGGCGACGGAACTCTCCAAGCAATGGAGGGACCATATAAATGCCGGGAGTAGTGCTCGCAGCTATTATAAGGTGTCCCTGTTCTAACCCCTTCAGGCCATCCAACGCTCTTTCTGCCTCCTTTATTAAAGAAAAAGCCTGTTCTGCGTAGTGATATAGCGCTTTTCCTGCCTCGGTCAGATGAGTCTGCCTGCCTATTTGATAAAAGAGAGGAGTACCGTAAAATCGCTCAAGCTCTTTTACCTGTGCTGACACCGCCGGCTGACTTATATAGAGTTCTTCGGCGGCTTTGGAAAAACTTCTATGCATTGCTACAGAAAGGAATATCCAAAGTTGGTGGTAATTAGGGTCCATTTTCACCTCACCAGAAAAATCTATAACCTGCTGTTTATGTATCTATAGGTAACTTTGTATTAGACATTATAACAATACTAACCCTAATCTTATCTATAGAAAAGCCTTAAGAATAAAAGATAGGGGAAATTCCCGATGTGCTTAGCTTGTCCGGTAGTTATAGCGCTAATACATCCTTAGCTAGGACAAGCTAAGGACCATAGATGAAATAAATAGTTAGCCTAACAAGCTTGCTTCAAGAGGTATTGTTATGAAGATCGTACAGTTTGTAGATGAAGGATTAGGCAATTCAGCCCATATGGTCATTTCAGAGCGCACCGGTCAAGCCGTGCTGGTAGACCCTATGCGTGACGTAGACCGCTATCTAAAGGCCGCTGATGATGCAGGGGCGCATATCACTCACGTGCTTGAGACCCATATACACAACGACTTTGTTACCGGCAGTCGCGAGATTTCTGCTCGCCTTGGTGCGAGTAGAGACGCCAGACTTCAATTTGAATATGACCCGCTTCAGGATGGTGACACCATAGTAGTTGGAGATTTGCTGTTCCAAGTTCTTGAGACTCCAGGGCACACTCCTGAACACCTTAGCTACTTGGTCTGTGACCAGTCTATGCCAAGCCAACCGCCGGCCCTATTTAGCGGCGGCAGTCTACTGGTAGGAGCGGTTGGCCGTACTGACCTGTTGGGGCAGGAGTATGCAAAGGGCCTAGCGCTTCAGTTGTATAGCGCTCTCCACCAGAAGCTTCTTACCCTATCTGATGACGTAGTAGTCTATCCCACTCATGGCGCAGGGTCCTTCTGTGCCGCTGCACCCGGCTCTGCCCGCAGTACGACTATAGGTCAAGAAAGACAGACAAATCAATACCTACAGATCGAAAGTGAAGAGAAGTTTATAGAGACTTTGCTGAGAGATATGCCTAGCTATCCTAAATATTTCAAGTACCTTAGAAAGATCAATCAACAGGGGCCACCTGTTTTGGGCCGGGTACCAAAGTTAGCTCCTCTAACGCCTCAGCAGGTGCGAGACCGTATGAGTCAGGGCGAAGCTATTGTTGACATACGTCCTGTGGCTAAGTACCTGGCTGACCATATACCTGGAGTGTTCCATGTAGAGCTTCGTCCTGCTTTCGGGGTCTGGGTAGGCTGGACCGTTCAGTTTAGCGCTCCTATAGTCATAGTCTCAGACAGAGAAGAGGAACATGAAGAAGCGGTACGCCAGCTCATAAGGATCGGCTACGATAATCTCTCCGGCTATCTAAAGGGTGGGATGAAGGCATGGAGAAAAGCTGGGCTACCACAAACGCAGATACCTGAGCTTACAGTGTATGAACTCGCGTCACGTCTGAAAGATGAAGATGCTCCCGTGGCGCTGGACGTGCGCTTTAATCACGAGTGGAGCGCCGGCCATATACCCGGAGCTAAGCATATAGAGGCTGGAGCTTTGGACGATGGGAAGCTTCAGCTTCCATGTGATAAGACTATCGCTGTTCACTGTGCTCAGGGGCCGCGCTCTGCCACTGCTCTGTCTTTGTTGGAGCGTGATGGTTATCAGAAGCTTGCCTTTGTGTCTGGCGGCTTCGATACCTGGGAAAAGGATGGCTTTCCTGTAGAGCATGAGGTCCCTATTAGATAGGTGATATGTATCGAAGAAGACTACCAAAGTCTATCCGAACCGAGAGTATAGAGCTAGGACTAAGGGCTAACTGGCGTCAGTTTACCCTACTGGTGCTAGTCAATGCCTTCGTAGGTGGCATGGTAGGGCTTGAGCGCGTTGTTCTTCCGCTACTTGCCGAGCGTGAGTTTGGCATAGTATCCCAGACTGCCATCTTATCCTTTATCATCAGCTTCGGCGCAACCAAAGCATTAACTAATCTTCTTGCGGGCCAATTAAGTGACAGAATGGGACGCAAGCCTTTGCTGATTGCTGGATGGCTACTCGGACTGCCAGTGCCCTTCTTGGTCATATACGCCACATCCTGGGAATGGATCGTCCTGGCCAACGTATTCCTTGGCGTCAATCAAGGGCTGTGCTGGTCTACAACCGTCATAATGAAGATCGACCTAGTCGGCCCTGCTCGCCGGGGGCTGGCTATGGGGTTAAACGAGTTTGCCGGCTATCTAGCGGTGTCGGCTGCTGCATTAGCGTCAGGCTACCTTGCTACATCCTACGCGATCCGTCCGCATCCATTCTATCTAGGAGTGGTCTTCGCCTTGGCAGGTCTGCTCTTGTCACTCCTATTCGTCAAGGAGACCTCTGGCTACACTGAGCACGAGTCCAAGCAGTTAGATGAGTTTGGCAAGAGCGGCGATGCGCTCCAGGGGTCTCAGAGTCAAAGTTTTTGGAAGGTCTTGTGGTTAACAAGCTGGAAGGACCGCAACCTATTCTCAGCCAGTCAAGCCGGGTTGGTAAACAATCTTAATGATGGCATGGTCTGGGGACTTTTCCCTATCTTCTTCACATCCAAAGGTCTAAGTGTTGATGAGGTCGCAATTTTTGTGGCTATCTACCCTGGTGTCTGGGGAGTATCTCAGCTTATCACGGGTGCACTTTCAGACCGGATTGGCCGCAAAGGGTTGGTTGAGGCCGGCATGTGGCTCCAGGCCGTTAGTATATTTTTAGTACTGTTGACTTCAAGCAGGGCGCTTTGGATAGGTGGAATGGTCATTCTTGGTATTGGCACAGCTTTAGTCTATCCAACATTATTAGCAGTTGTATCTGACGTTGCTCATCCCAATTGGCGGGCCTCGGCTGTAGGAGTCTACCGTTTCTGGAGAGACTTGGGTTACGCTGTCGGCGCGCTGCTGTCCGGCGCCTTAGCTGATCTCTTCGGTATCACCTGGGCTATAGGAGCGATAGGAACTCTAACCTTGTTTTCTGGGGTAATAGTGTTCCTCCGGATGCAAGAAACATCGCCGCAAAGAAAAACTTAACAGCGAAAGACAGTAAGACTATATAAACACCACATTATGGATTATATAAGAAACTTGTATTGGACATTATACTATAGGCAATTTAGGATTAGAGCATCTTAAGGAAAGGAGATTGTGGAATGGCCAGGATATTGTATTACACGACTCACGGCACAGATGACCCTACGCGCGCGGGTTTGGCTTTCATACAGGCGAACGGCGCTAAAGAGGCGGGTCACCAGCCGGAGATAGCTCTTCTAGCGGATGGCGTGTACCTAATGAAAGAAGGTATTCCGGACGCGATCACTCCCGTTGGTTTTGGTCCTCTGAAAGACATAATGGCGATCACCATAGCCAATGGCACGCCGATCCATGTCTGAGGTGGCTGAGCACGGGCCCGTGGGGTCACCGACCAGGACTTGGCCGGCAAAAATGCAAAAATCATAACTCCGGTTGACTTCGCCAACTTGGTAGCCGATGTCGACAAAGCCATAGGATTCTAATCTCGCTAAGAGATGAAATGACATAAGTTATCTTATTGTTTCAGATGTTGTGAGGAGAACATGACTACTAAAGTATCAACTATCGAAGATCTGATGAAACTCAAAGGAGTGGCTGCGGCGGGAGAGTTCAGCGACGATGGCAGGGGTCTGGGATATAAAGCCAATTTGCCTATGAACGAAGAGCAGGCCCAAATGACAGCACAGTTTATCGCAACAGTTAGTATGATGTTCAAGACTCTAGCAGGATCTTACACTCAGCTTAGTGGCATGCCCTGGATCCCGGCTCGCGGCTGGGCCTATTCGGGTGGTGATTGGTCAGTATGCGTGGGTGGCAACATAGGCCTATTCGTGGAGACGGCGAAGGCCGATTTCAATGAGTTGTTCGCAGCATTAGTGGGACCGAGGCCATAGTTTCACGCACAGTATACTGCTGGAGGCCGGATGCGGACCCGCACGTCCGGTGGTGTGAGAGGCGGGTGAGGAGACCCCACCCGCCTACTCGATTTAACGAAAGGCAAATAAATAGTTCAAATATAAGGAGTAGATACCAATGACAACCATGACTGTTCGCAATGGAGTAAACATTCAGAATCTTGTCGATACTATAGAGGCGATAAAGAAGCAGCCTGACCTGGCGCAATTTAAGTTTCGTGCCCACAACGAATGGAAAAGTGGAGCGCATTCTGTGACATCTATAAAGGGTTTCTATGGCGCCGGCCAGGAAGACAGCTCTCGCACCGAATCTTTTGAGGTCCATGGCGACGAGCCTGCTGTTCTGCTGGGAAGCAACATCGGGCCTAATGCAGTTGAGTTGATATTGGCGGCTCTGGCCTCTTGCCTTACTGTCGGATATGTGTATAATGCCGCTGCTCAAGGCATCAGCATAGAGGCTCTAGACTTCGACTTGGAAGGTGATATAGACCTGCACGGATTTTTGGGTCTCTCGGACTAAGTCCGCCCAGGTTATAACAAGATCGAGTTGGTATACCGGGTAAAGTCAGATGCGCCGAAAGAGAAGCTGGAGGAGCTGTGCGAATATGTGCAGCGCACTTCACCACTCCTGGACATAATAAGGAATCCAGTCCCTGTCTCAATAACCCTTGCTTAAATTTAAGTGGGCCTGTTTTAATCCTTAAAAGCAAAATATCGATAGCTATACTACGGCGAGGTAAATGCAATGACCATAAAGGATGTTACGCCAGCAAAGGTCGATCTAGATATCCTACGGCAATCAATACAACTTAAGTATACTGATGTGGCCTTGGAGCCACAAAAAGGCTTTCATTTCCACACCGGCCGACCCCTGGCTGCCATGCTGGGGTATTCCGAAGAAGATATGGACTGGATGCCAGCTTCCACAGCAGAGTCTTTCGCTGGTACAGGGAACCCACTCTCTATGGGACATCTAAAGCCTGGCGAGACCGTTCTGGACTTAGGCTGCGGGGCGGGTTTTGATACTCTTTTAGCTGCTAAGCAGGTGGGCATAACCGGGCGCGTCATAGGTGTGGATATGACACAGGCTATGGTGGAGAAGGCCCGGGAGGCAGCAGCGGATATGGGTCTCTCAAATATTGAGATAAGAAAGGGCTTTGCCGAGACTCTGCCGGTAGAAGACGACAGTATAGATGTAGTGATAAGCAACGGAGTTATCAATCTGACTCCGGATAAGCGCGCCGTCATGGCCGAGGTCTTTCGAGCGCTCAAGCCAGGGGGACGCATCCAGATAGGCGATATAGTCGTGCATAAGGAGGTACCCCAAGGCGCTAAAGACGATATAGAGCTATGGTCTGGCTGAATTGCCGGAGCTCTGCTGGAAGCAGAATGGGAATGGATTTTAGAGGAGTCCGGTTTCACGGATATCCGTTGGGGCAATCAGATAGACGTTTTTTCTGGGTCTAAGCACGAGTCAGATGCGAAGGACTTCGATACTCTTGGCGTAACATTTTCTGCCGTCAAGCCAAGGATTACATAAGGCATAAAAGCTCGTATATAGACATAAAAGACCAAGCGGCTGGATAGCCGCCTGGTCTTTTCAATGTGCGCGGCATGGGCGCTGACTTCGTGGAAGTCTGAAAAGATCAGGCGGGTGTGAAGAGCGACTTCACCGGGAGCGACAGGCCTTGAAGAAGAGGAGAGCTGAGTGAATCTTCTACTTTGTATATCCTGGCCCTCACATAACCCTCAGCTTCTAAGCTCAAGACCTCCACAGAACGCTCCTCCGGCGACACCAGCCAGAACTCTCGGACTCCGTGGCGCGCGTAGATAGTGCTTTTGGCAGTACGGTCCCGCTGCTCAGTAGAAGGGGATAGGATTTCGACTACCAGGTCTGGTGCGCCTCTGATGCTACCGGGAGCTATGATATATGCCCGGTCCTTAGAAATAAACATGATATCCGGCTGCAACACATCATAGTCTGACAGGACCACATCACAAGGTGCTACTAATACCTCGCCCAATTGGCCCTCCGCAACGAAATCGACCAGATAGAGTGTGAGGCGAATCAAAATCCGCTGGTGCTCAACGGAAGGCGAAGGTACCATTATCAGATCTCCATCTAGAAGTTCGTACCGTTTGTCTTCGGGTGTATTTATATAGTCCTTGTAAGTGAATTTGATGTTACGGTTCACCATATCACGTCTCCATAGATGCTTTCCGGCGCTGTCAACCTAGTAGAAGTCTGAGAAGATCAGGCCGGTGTGAAGAGCGACTTCACCGGTAGCGCCAGTCCTTGAAGCAGAGGCGAGCTTAAGGTATCCTCGGCTCGGTAAATGCCGGAGGTAGCGTACCCCTCCGCTCCTAGGGTTAGCACCTCCACAGTGTGCTCTGCGGGTGACACCAGCCAGTACTCGCGAACTCCGTAGCGCGCGTAAATAGTGCTTTTGACAGTACGGTCCCGCTGCTCAGTAGACGGGGATAGGATTTCGACTACCAGGTCTGGCGCTCCCCTTATATTGCCGGGCGCTATAATATAACCCCGGTCCTTAGAGATAAACAGAATGTCCGGTTGTAAGACGTCGTGATCGGACAGTACTACGTCACATGGTGCTATTACCACCTCTCCCAACTGCCTCTCACTAACAAACCCGTCTAGAGCATACAAAAGACGCTTAAGAATCCGCTGGTGCTGAACAGAAGGCGAAGGTACCATTACCAGCTCTCCTTCCAGAAGCTCATAACGCTTATCGTCCTGAATAGACATATAATCTTTGACTGTGAATTTGATGTTACGGTTTATCATGCTGTGCATCCTCAAACGTCAAGGAGTGAACAGGGCTTTGACTGGCAGCGCCAGGCCTTGAAGCAGCGGGGAGCTTAAGGTATCCTCGGCTCTGTAAATGCCGGAGGTAGTGTACCCCTCCGCTCCTAGGGTTAGCACCTCCACAGTGTGCTCTGCCGGTGACACCAGCCAGAACTCCCGGACTCCGTAGCGAGCGTAGATAGTGCTTTTGACAGTACGGTCCCGCTGCTCAGTAGACGGGGATAGGATTTCGACTACCAGGTCTGGCGCTCCCCTTATATTGCCGGGCGTTATAATATAACCCCGATCCTTAGAGATAAACAGAATATCCGGTTGTAAGACGTCGTGATCGGACAGTACTACATCCATCGGTGCGATCGATATCCGCCCCAAGTCCTTGCTTCGTACGAATTCCCTTAGGAAGAAAGCCAAGTCCATTAAGATCTGCTGGTGATCGACAGAGGGCGAAGGGACCATTACCAGCTCTCCTTCTATAAGCTCGTAACGCTTATCGTCCTGAATAGACATGTAATCTTTGACTGTGAATTTGATGTTACGGTTTATCATGTCACCTCTTCATATACTCTTCGGAGCCATCATTTCAACTGATTAAGTAGGTAAGAAGAGGGCTTTTACCGGTAGGCTAAGCCCTTCAAGGAGGGGTGAGGAGATGGCCTCTTCCGTTCTATATACGCCATGCGTCTTATACCCCTCCTCACCCAAGGCCAGCACCTCCACTGAATGCTCCTCCAGGGATACCAGCCAGAACTCCTGGACTCCGTAGCGGGCGTAAATGTTTCTCTTGGTGGTACGGTCACGTTGCTCAGTAGAGGGAGAGAGTATCTCTATTACTAGGTCGGGTGCTCCTCTGATGCTGTTTGGGGCCTTTATGTATGCCCGTTCTGTAGATACGAACATAACGTCCGGTTGTAGCACGTCATAATCAGACAGAACGATGTCTAAGGGTGCAACCAATACCTCACCCAATCGCCTCTCTCCTACAAATTCGCTAAGAGAAGCCCACAGACGGGTTACCATACGCTGATGATCTAAAGAGGGCGATGGTACCACTACTAACTCCCCTTCTATAAGCTCGTAACGCTTATCGTCCTGAATAGACATGTAATCTTTGACTGTGAATTTGATGTTACGGTTCACCATATCACGCCTCCTCACATGCTCTCGAGCTAAGTCATACGCGGTTGTCCCTCGTAAAGTGGAACAACTATCTTTAAAGACGGACTCCCTATTAAGCCATTTAGATGAAGAATTCCACGTGACCTGCCTTGTCCATCATAAGTATGCATTTCATCTACTCCTGCGAATATGGCGCTTGCGATTTGAATTGCATCTGCGGTCCTCAGCCAAGGATAGCCCCATACCAGTTCCCGCGCCTCTATAGCCCTTGCAGGATCGATCGGAATCAGAGTTATATAAGGCTCATTGAACAAGTCGGTAATCTTTTGTCGGACTTGCTGAGGAACTCTATCGGGTAATAATTCTTCAGGGTACCGGACCTCAACTATTGTAAGCGTAGACGTGAAAATCTGCGCTTTACCTTCGATTGCATCCTGAAAGAAAAGCTCGCAATTGCGGCGTCTTTCATTTGCAGAAGGTGTATTCATACTTGAAATCAGTGATATAAAAACATTCGAATCCCAGTATAATCGCTTTAGCCAATCAAGCATCCCTCATTCTCCGGATATATTCTTCCGCATCCAAGCCTTTCGTAATGTCGAATATCCCAGAGATATCTGATGCTTTTGCGAATACTGTTTCTGGTTGCATGATCTTCCTGACATTAGTTGCGATAGATACAGTGCAGGTTACATTAGTGCTATCGGAGAAGATTTCTATTCTGGCAATCCTTTCTCCCAGCACAGAAACCAAGTTGCAAGCGCTAGAGAGCGCTCGATCCGAGAAGTAGCGTGGACGTATATCATTTTTATTGAGAGAACTTAAACCTTCGATAACAGTTTTTATAATAGCAGTCTTGTTGTCGGGAATGCCTTCTCGCGCGATTGCTTCTAAAACTAGCTCAGCAGACTTCTGATAAGAGAGGAGCTTGATACTCCAATCTACTGTATGCAGAAATTGCTCGGAGAAGGCAGCATCAATCTCTGAGATTAGGAGTAGAAGGTTATTGGCCGTAGCAAGAAAATCGGGAGCGTACAGAATATGATCGGTTGGAGTAACGCGAAGCCCGATATATGGTCCAGATTGGTCTAACATGTTAATTCCTATTTTTCATCCCTTACATACTTTCCGGAGATGTCATGCCCATCAGCCCCAGGGTGCGAGCCAGCACGAGCTTTGCCGCTTCAACCAGCTTGAGGCGAGCTTTGGTCATAGGTATGTCGTCCTCTGATACCACCCGGCAAACGGTATAAAAACTATGGAAGGCGGTTGCCAGCTCTTGGGAGTAGTGGGGCAGGCTGTGTGGCTCCATGGTGTTAGCCGCTATCTCTACCAGCTCCGGCAGAAGGATCATCTGGCGGATGAGCTCTAGCTCGGCATCTTCGGTAAGCAGAAAGATGTCTCCGTCGCTCCAGTCTATGCCTCTCTCCGCGGCGTGGCGCAATATGCCTGCTATGCGGGCGTGGGCGTACTGGACGTAGTACACCGGGTTATCATTGGACTGCTCTTTCGCCAGCTCCAGATCAAAGTCCATCTGGCTGTCCGCAGAGCGTGAGAGGAAGAAGAAGCGGCAGGCGTCTGCTCCTACCTCTTCCAGCACCTCGCTCAGGGTTATTATGTCTCCGGTGCGCTTGGAGAGGCGCACGGCCTCTGTGCCGCGTTTTAAGGTCACTAGCTGCATAATGATGATTTTCAGTCTCTCATGGTCTATGCCCATCGCAGCCAGGACAGCCTTGACGCGGGACACATGTCCCAGGTGGTCTGCTCCCCAGATGTTTATGGCCTGATTAAAGCCCCGTTCTACCAGCTTATCGTAGTGATATGCTGCATCGGCGGCGAAGTAGGTAGGGACGCCGGTGCTGCGCACCAGGACGTTGTCCTTGTCCTCTCCCAGGCTGGTCGAGGTGAACCACAGCGCGCCCTCTCGCTCAGATACGTAGCCCTTTTCGCGTAGAATGTTTATGGCATTTTCATACTTGCCGTTTTTGTATAAGGAGGACTCGCGGTACCAGGAATCGAAGACCACGCCGATGCTTTCCAAATCTGTACGGATATTGTTGAGCATACCCTCTAGACCCAGGCTCCCCAGCTCTGCTGCTTTGTCTACGTACCCTTCGCCGTATTCTTTGGCCATCTCCTGTCCCAGCTCTACCATGTAGACGCCTCCGTAGCCATCCTCAGGGAAGGTAACATTCCTGCCCAAGGCCTGCAAATAGCGAGCATGAAGCGAGCGGGCGAATACATCGATCTGAGAGCCAGCGTCATTGATGTAGTATTCTTTCTCTACGTCGTAGCCGGCAGCAGACAATAGATTTGCCAAAGCGCTGCCCAGCACCGCTCCTCTGCCGTTTCCCACGTGAAGAGGCCCGGTTGGGTTGGCGCTAACGAACTCTAGCTGTATGCGGAGACCCTTACCAATGTTTAAGTTACCGTAAGACTCTCCGGCTTTCAGGATATCTGCTACCTGTTCCCTTAACCAGTCATCGGTAAGGCGGAAATTTATGAAGCCAGGGGCGATCACGGTGACGCTTTCCACCCCTGGAATAGGAGGGAAATTGCTGGCGATGGCGTTAGCTATGGCTATGGGATTCATCCGGGCAGCCCTGGCTAGCTTCAGGGCCATTGTAGAGGCATAGTCGCCATGCTCCGGATTCTGCGGCCGCTCCACCGAGATCTCCGGTAGCGTGGCAGATGGTATCATCTCCTTGCTCTGAGCCTCTTTGGCAGCTATTTCTACTAACTTAGCTAGCTCGTGTTTGATCATGACCATAATTACGTTGGGACCTCTACTCTAATAGTAAGTATTATATTTTACTCAAAGAATGGACATGTGGTCCAAAAATACCGCAAAATTAACTTTGACCAGTAGATGTGGGTTTACTCTCTCTTCCACTCATATGTGAGATGCAAATTATAATTATTTACGACCTGTAGGGGCGCACCTATGTGTGTGCCCTGGCTATCACCGCCTACGTCTCCATCTCCTGTTTGTCTCCTTTAAGTCTCTTGGTAGTGCTTGGTTCAGGGCAGACACGCAGAACCTGTCTCAGAAGTCTAAAACGGCCTTCTACAAGGCGAGTAGAATAACTCGATTTTACACTATGACTTTCAAGTCGTCCTCAGCAATTCCCATGCCCTGGCGTGGCTTCCATAAGCTCAGAAGCCACGAAAAGTGACCTAGGGCACTGTTGGCGACGGTATTTTTGAGACACACTCCGCAGGTCTGCCCCTACGTTACAACGATCTGCATCAACGATCACGGGCAGATGGAACTATCAACTAACATCTGTCTCAGGTATATCTAACGCCGGCAGTCTTGCCAGCAGCTCCTTGTGTTCCGGAAGCGCAAGGTCTGGGTCTTTATCAAGTATTTCCGACGCCTCTTGCCTTGCCAACTGCAACAATTCTACATCCGTTAGTTTAGCAATCTTAAGCTCAGGAATGCCACTCTGTCTAGTGCCCAGCAGGTCTCCTGGACCGCGGAGCTTCAAATCTTCCTCTGCCAGGATAAAGCCATCGCTGGTGCTCTCCATTATGGACAGGCGCGTTCTTACCTCTACCGAGTTGGAGTCCGAGAACAGCAGGCAATAGCTCTTGTGCTGGCCTCTTCCCACCCTGCCTCTGAACTGATGGAGCTGGGCAAGTCCAAATCTCTCGGCGCCTTCGATAAGCATTACAGTGGCGTTCGGAATGTCGATGCCAACCTCTACCACTGAGGTAGAGACGAGTATATCAAGCTCTCCTCTTTGGAACCCGCCCATTACCGTGTCCTTTTCTGAAGAGGACATCCTGCCGTGCAGCAGCCCTATGTTAAGATCGGGGAACACCTCTTCCGATAGCCTCTGGTACTCCTCGGTGGCGGCTTTGGCCTCTATGTGTAAAGACTCCTCTACCAGAGGGCATATTATAAAGGCCTGTCTGCCCATGCTTATCTGCTCTCTGACGAACCTGTACCCATCCCGTCTTTCGGAAGGAGAGAGCCATCTTGTCTCTAATGGAGTGCGGCCCGGCGGCAACTGGTCTATTGTCGAGACATCCAGATCGCCGTATAGGGTCAAGGCTAGGGTCCTTGGTATCGGTGTTGCGCTCATAACCAGAAGGTGTGGATTGTCGCCTCGTTGCTTTAGTGACCAGCGCTGACCGACGCCAAAGCGGTGCTGCTCGTCTATGACCACCAGTCCTAGGTTGCCGAAGGTCACACCTTCTTGTATCAGGGCATGGGTCCCAATGGTTATATCTACATCACCGCTGGCTATAGCTTCCTTAATTTTGTCCTTTTCACGCTGCGTCATGCTTCCTACAAGAAGGCCGAGGTTTAGAGGGCACTCGAGATAAGGAACGTTAAGCTGGACTGGGTTTGATGTCGGAATTATGTCGCTGCCTAACTCGATGAGCCTGTCCTGAGGCTCTCCTGAGCCTAGTCGAAGGGCCTTGTTGAAGGAATCACTACTGGACATCAATCTGGTAAGGTTTCTGTAGTGCTGCTCTGCCAGTATCTCTGTTGGCGCCATGATGGCTGCTTGCAGCCCACCATCCACAGCAGCTATAGCCGCCGCGGCGGCCACTACCGTCTTGCCGCTGCCAACATCGCCCTGTAGCAGCCGCGCCATCGGGTAGCCGCTGGCCAGGTCATCCAGGATTTCATGCAGCACTTTGTCTTGTGCCTGAGTCAAAGTAAAAGGAAGCGATCCTACAAACTCTTCTACGGCTTTAGAGTACCCTTGCAGCATTATACCGGTCTCTTGCTGGCGGTTCTTGCGGCGCATCAGCACGCTCAACTGAATGTTAAAAAGCTCCTCGAAGGCAAGGCGCTTTTTAGCCAACTCCCAGGCTTCTATGCTGTCGGGATAGTGGGCCTGCATTAAGGCATCCTGGAGCGAAGGAAGTTCCAAGTGCTGGAGAGTTTCTTCCGGCAAAGCGTCTTTGACGTGAGGTATGGAGACTCGCAAAGCTGTCTTAACTATATTCCTCAAGGTCCGGGGCTTTAAACCCTCGGTCGAGGGATATACCGGCACCAGCCGGCCGGTATGAGTCAGCTCCTCCTCATCGATGGTCTCGTATTCGGGTGACTCGAATACGAGACGGTTCTGGTACAGAGATGGCTTTCCGCTTAGGGATATCCTGGCGCCGGGAGGAAGGCTACGCCACAGGGTGGGCCGGTTGAACCATACCGCCCTTATATTTCCGCTCTCGTCGCCAATTATGCTCTCTGTACCCTTCATCCTTCGTCCAAGGGTTATCTCGCGGCTCTGCCAGACAACGCCAATGACTGTCTGCTCGATATTGGGCGTCAGTTTAGCTATGGGTAGGACGTTGCTATAGTCTATATGTCTGTGGGGAAGGAGGTAGACAAGGTCTTTTACAGTGTTGACTCCCAGTTTAGAGAGCCTCTCGGCCCAGTAGGCCCCTACTCCCTTTAAGTAGCGTACTGATGAGTCAGGAGTGATCTCTCCTTGTAATTTTGGCAGTTTTGTTATGATTGCCTCTGTAGCAGTGCCCACCTTTTGGGAGGTGGCCTTGCTTTTAGCTGGGGTAGTGTTAGCAGCTTTGGAGACCTTCTTTGCAGGTCTTGTGGACTTATCCTCCTTTCGAGTGGTCTCCACTATGGGAGATGTAACCTTCATCCCTAAAACCGCCTCGGCCCATTCCTGCCGCCTTTTGGGTGTTATTTGTTTGTAGCTGCGTCCCGGTAGTTTTGGTATAAGGGATATCTCTATTCGGGACAAAAAGGCGTCCAAGCCTCCCAATACTGCGGTATCGTTGAAGCCCTGTTTTTCCTCCTGGCGGAGTATAGTTTGTAAGCGCTGAAATACCGGATCGGCCATGTTATTTCTCTCTTATCATTACACCCATAGCCCCCGGTCCTATATGTGTGCCGATCACGGGGCCTATGCTTGCAAGATGGATAGTTATATCTGGAAATACCGCTGCCAGGCGGTCAGCCAGTGTTTTAGCGTCGGCCGGTGTAGTGGCGTGCATTACGGCTATCTCTGCCACATCCTTGAAAGAGGCAGCCCATTCGTAAAGGCGCTCAACCGCCTTACTTCTTGTTCGTACCCTCTCCATAGGACGTACTTCGCCATCCTCCAGGGTTAGAATCGGCTTGACGCTAAGAATGCTTCCTAAAAAAGCGTTCGCCCGGCCGATACGCCCCCCTCTTTGCAGATACTCCAGAGTGTCAACAACAAGCCGAAGATGGCTCCTGGCTATGGTCTGTGAGACTATATCCAGCGCCTCTGCTGTTGACGCGCCGCGTTTAACAGCCCGGGCCGCTTCTAGCACCACCATACCTAAAGACATGGAGGCAAGACGCGAGTCTACAAGATGGACTTTAGCCTTTCCTTCCAGCTCCTGAGCAGCCAGGCGTGCCGAGTTCATGGCGCCGCTTAGCTTGCCTGATATATGTATAGATAAGACCTCGCTTTCGTCTTTGGATAGCTCCTCGTAGACCTCTTGAAAAGCAGACTCTGAGGGCTGTGACGTGGTGGGAAGCGCTGTGCTCTGCGCCAGCTTCACGAAGAACTGGTCAGTATTAAGGTCTATCCCATCCCGGTAGCTTCCATCTTGAAAGTTTACTGTAAGAGGCACAACGGTAATATCCATCTCATTGGCTAGCTTACCCGGTATGTCAGCAGTGCTATCGGTTACTATTTTAAGGGCCATAGGTTATAGTGCTCCTTAAGACTCTACCGAGAGTATATATGTATAGTAAGGCTGGCCTCCATATACCACCTCTATCTCAACTCCTGGGAAAGCATCCATGATCTCACCTGAAAGTGCTTCAGCATCCGAGGCTGAGGCATCGCTGCCATAGTAAATGGTCACAAGAGCGCCTTTATCCATACCGGCATATTTAAGAATCTGAATTGCCACCTCAGCATCGGATTCCCCTGTAGCTATTAGCTTGTCATTCAACAGTCCTATCGGCTTGCCGGCCTGTACTTTTATCTGGTTTATCGTCGCGTCTCTTGTGGCTCTGGTGATTTCGACGGTAATTACGTTATCTATGGCTTCTACCATGTTCTGGCGGTTGTACTCCAGGTCTCGTTCCGGTGTGAAGCTCACTAATGCTGAGATACCCTGTGGCATACTCTTGCTAGGCATCACTATTACCTGCTTTGTGGAGAGCCGCGCCGCCTCCTCCGCCGTAAAGACTACGTTGCTGTTGTTGGGCAGCAATATAACCTGCTCTTGTCCAGATGCTTCTATAGAGCTCAAGATCTCCTGGACTGAGGGGTTCATGCTTTGGCCTCCGGACACCACCGATGCTCCTAGTCCCTGGAACACCTGGTCCAGCCCCAGCCCCGGCGAGACAGCTATGATAGCTATCGCAGATACTCGACCTGTCGGTATAGAAGGTGTGTATTCTTTAGTAATGGCAGGTCGGCTTAGAAACTGCTTGCGCTGCTCGTCCATATCCTCGACTTTTTTACTCACGAGTTTTCCTAAAGAAGAGGCGTACTCTAATGCTGTATCGGGGTCGAAGGTGTGAAGGTGGACTTTTAATGTAGCCCCATCTTCTACAACGATTACGGAGGTGCCCATGTCCATAGCCTGGCTCCGCACCGTCTCCGAGTTTAGGTCTAGCGCCTCCACTATAAACTCAGTGCAGTACCCGAGACCATCCCCAGCGGCTGAGATCTCTATCCAGTGGCCTGATATACCTCCAAGGTCTTGCTGGACCGCTTTACCCAACTCTCCTCTAAGGCCGTAAAGGATGCCCTCCAGTATCAGGCATAGTCCCTGCCCTCCGGCATCCACAACTCCAGCCTCTTTTAGCGCCGGTAGCATCTCCGGAGTACCCTTAAGGGCCTTTTTTGCTTCCTCTACGGCTGCCTCGACCACCTCTTCCAGTGATTTTCCAGCCTCAGCCTTCTCTTTAGCTGCGGCAGCAGCCATACGTATAACCGTGAGCATAGTGCCTTCCACTGGCTGGCTAACGCTGCGGTAGGCGCTTTCCGTTGCCATAGCCAGAGCGTTAGCAAATTCAGGGGCCGCAAAGCTTTCCAGTCCTTCCAGTCCTTTGGACAGGCCCTTTAGTATCTGTGAAAGTATAATACCGCTATTGCCTCTTGCACCCATAAGGGCGCCCTGAGCTGCCGAGCTAGCCAGAGTGGATACACTGCTCTCTTTTGACTCGCGCATCGCCTTTATTGCGCTACCCATAGTATGGTCCATGTTGGTGCCGGTATCGCCGTCCGGCACTGGAAAAACGTTAAGAGCGTTGACCGCCTGAAAGCTCACGCTAAGCCATGCTCCTGCCTCTTCTATCATATCTTTAAAGTTCGTGCTTGTGGCTTTATGCTTCACTTAAATATCCACAACGAAGAATAAAATGCAGAGGATATACTTTGGGCTTAGGGGGTCTTATAATCGACCTATCTTGCCACGATAGGCCCATTATGCTATCATTACGTCTACGATTCTACATAATCAGAACATAAGTAGTCAAAAGAGGTCTTATCTTGGCTGGAAAATGTGATGTATGTGGCAAGGGCCCGCAGTTTGGACATAATGTAAGCCATTCAAAACGTCATACCAACAGGCGATGGGAACCCAACACCCAGAAGGCAACTCTATTTCTTAAAGGTGTTGCCAAGCGCCTAAACGTATGTACGAGGTGCATAAGGACTTATAATAAAGTGGCTAAGGCCTCTTGATCCTACGTACTCCTTCTTTCTGCTAGTATACTGATTAAGAGGTAGATAACTTTGCTTAGGCCATTACTTTTCCTTTTGGTTGCAGTAGTGTTTTCTGCTACCGGTGAGCTCCTACTTAAGCATGGTATGAACAACCTGGGGTCATTTAGCCTTCAGCCCGATCATATACTTGCATCTCTCTTTAAAGCATTTACTAACCCCATTATTCTTATGGGGTTCAGTAGTATATTTTTGGGTTCTATTTTCTGGCTTGCGGTTATCTCACGAGTACCGTTGAGTTATGCTTACCCTATGATCAGCTCGAGCTATGTAATAGTGGTGCTAGCCTCTTGGCTGTTCCTGGGAGAGCAGTTGACCCATACCAGGGTACTGGGAGTGCTGATAATATGTGCCGGAGTAGTAGTAGTATCTAGGAGTTAAGCCATAAAAGTTCCAGGTATTTCCGCATTTTTCCCCGCTTACAACGATGGCGGCACTATCGCCAGCATGGTTGTAACTGTCATCGCTACTTTGCGGGATATAACCGATGATTATGAAGTCATTGTGGTGAACGATGGCAGCTCTGACCACACAGCCGAGGTCCTGGCCGAGCTGCAAAGGGTGTATCCGGAGCTTAGGGTTATTACCCACGAGAAGAATCGAGGATATGGCGGCGCTCTCCGCTCTGGCTTTAGTGCCGCTACAAAAGACCTCATATTTTATACCGATGGGGACGCCCAGTATGATGCCAGGGAGCTAAAGTTACTTGCTCAGGCTTTCAGGGATGGCGTGGACCTGGTCAACGGTTACAAGATCAGCCGCTCTGACCCTATTAACAGAGTGATAATCGGCCGTATTTACCAGATGGGCGTCAAGACTATGTTCGGCCTCAAGCTAAAGGACGTGGACTGCGACTTCAGGCTGATGCGACGGAGTATCTTTGACAAAGTAGAGGTAACAGCGAACAGCGGCGTCATATGCGTCGAGCTGATGAAAAAGGTCCAAGATGCCGGCTTTTCCGTTGCAGAGGTCCCGGTCCATCATTACCATAGAGCCTATGGAACGTCACAGTTCTTCAATTTCCGAAGAGTATTTCGGACGCTTGTAGCACTGGCTACGTTATGGTGGGAGCTTGTGCTTAGTAAGCGCCTTGCTCGCAGTGGAAGATCAAAAGATGGACTTCAGGAGCCGGTTAGGGAACCAGTCCTTCCCTCAGAGGGAAGGACTGAAGACAGAAAAGAGCTGGGGTGAGCGCTACCGGTAAGACCTATGAGGAGTTATTGGCCACTCTAAGAGACAAGAAGGTCTTGATAACGGGTGGTCTTGGCTTTATTGGCAGTAATCTGGCCCACCGCCTCGTGGCTGTCGGGGCAGACGTGATGCTGGTAGACTCGCTTATTCCGGACTACGGCGGAAACCTCTTCAACATTCACGGGATCGAGGATAGAATAAAGGTTAACATAGCCGATGTCAGAGACGAGAGCAGCATGAATTACCTGGTAAAAGGTCAGGATATAATCTTTAATCTGGCAGGCCAGGTAAGCCACATCGATAGTATGCTCGATCCATTTACCGACCTGGAGATCAACTGCCGCAGCCAGTTGTCCATTTTGGAAGCATGCCGCCACAACAATCCGGAAGTAAAAGTAATATACGCCAGCACAAGGCAGTTGTACGGCGTGCCGGATACACTGCCGGTAAGGGAAAGCCATCTTCTTCATCCCACGGATGTCAACGGCATAAACATGATGGCAGGCGAGTGGTACCACATACTGTACAACAACGTGTATGATATCCGCTCAACCTCACTTCGGCTGACCAATACCTATGGTCCCAGGATGCTGATGAAGCACAACAGACAGGGATTTGTGCCCTGGTTCATACGTCTTGCCGTAGATGATCAAGAAATAAGCATATTTGGCGATGGAAAGCAGCGCCGGGACATGACTTATGTGGATGACGTTGTGGACGCTTTTTTGTTATCAGCCTGTCGTGATGAGGCGAATGGCGAGGTTTTTAACCTCGGCGGCCTGGAAGTGGTAAACCTTATTGATTTTACTGAGATATTAATAGATGCGGCTGGGACTGGGAGGTATGCAATTGTGCCTTTCCCGGAGGAAAGAAAGCGTATAGACATTGGTGATTATTACGCAGATTACAGTAAGATAAAGGAAGTTCTTGGCTGGGAGCCAAAAGTAACTCTACGTGAGGGCCTAGCTAAGACCGTAGAATACTATCGGAAATATAAGCAATACTATTGGGACGGGGAGTAAGATTAGGTAGGTTTGGTATGGATAACGAACCTGAGAGTACACAGTTAACCTTTGTAGATAGCGAAGGCCCTAACTTGGATTTAGATAAGTCTAGGAGGGTAGCAAGGCGCGCAAACGATCTTGACGGATCTACTTGGACTAAGCATTCCATCTCCATCTGGAGCAACATTAAGAAGACTAAAGAGGAAGTAGACCTTAAGCATCCGGCTTTGTTCCCCATTGAACTAATCTCGCGCCTTATCCAATGTTTTACCACTTACGAAGAGAAGGTAGTGCTTGATCCTTTTGCTGGCGTTGGTTCGTCTCTGTTGGCAGCACAAGTATTAGGTAAGACGGGGATCGGAATAGAGCTTTCTAAGAAATTTGCAGATCTTGCTCGTGAGAGGCCGGTTACGAGAGACCTAATATTAAACGGAGCTGATCCTAATCTAGGACAAAGGATAATTTACAAAGACGATGCCAGAAACTTATTAAAGTATGTAAACCCCGAAAGTGTGGATTTTGTAGTCACATCTCCACCTTACTGGGACATCTTGACCCAGCGTAGGACTGCTGATTACAAAGAGATCAGAAACTATGGCAATGAGGCAGAAGATTTAGGCAGAATAGATGATTACAAGAAATTCCTAGATGCTCTCAAAGGAATATTTACTTTAGTCTACGGAGTTTTAAAGGAAGGTAAGTATTGCTGCGTTGTAGTGATGGACTTACGCAAGAAAGCTGACTTTTTCCCCTTCCATGCTGATGTTGCCTCCTTTATGCAGGAGATTGGATTTAAGTGGGATGATATTATCATTTGGGATCGCCGACACGAATACAACAACATGCGTCCTCTAGGTTACCCTTCACGCTTTCGTATAAACAAGGCACATGAATTTATTTTGATTTTCCAAAAACCTTCTACAGTCTAGTAATAGTTGGACATGTCTGATGCTTGTGAGAATTGCTGAATATAGGTCTCAAATAGAGACGCTATTGGAACACTCGGCAGCAGTAGATATTGGTGTAGCCTTTGCCACAATAGGCGGCATCAAATTTGGCCATATAGAAAACAGACTAAAGCAATTTTTAGACTCTGGTGGCAAACTAAGGGTTTTGTTAGAGTTGCGATTAGGCAATACTCATCCTGACTTTCTCGAACACATTCTAAACCTACAAGATGAAAACAAAGAACTTGTTGAGTGCCGCTCCTTTCTTCTTAACGCTGATGGAGTTTTTCATCCAAAGGTGTATATCTTCCACATGAAAAACGGTTCAACGACTTTGGTAATTGGATCCGCAAACTGGACTGAACAAGCGTTCTCAGTAAATATAGAATATGGATATGTTGTAGAAGGAGATATTACAGAGTCATTAATAACCGAAACCCAGGACTTATTTGAGAGTTGGTGGTCGTCTTCAAATGCTAAAGCCATTGATCGCAAGGCAGTCGAGCTATATCGCACGTTTTGGCGCCGGCGGCAAGGATTAGATAAAAAGGCTAGAAAGAAAGCGAGTTCACCTTGGAATCGATTACAACAACACTTGGCAGCAGTTCCTGGCTCACATGGCTTTCAATGGCCTAGTAATGATGCTGCTTTATTAATGGGAGCACTGGCAGCTAGAGGAAAAATCTCAGATACATCCCTTTCAATTCGATTTACCTATGGAGGCCAGAACTACCAGCACAATGGTCTAAAGGGTTATATCGGCAAAGGACGGGTATCGTACAAAGCTCTTGATGTTGTGGATCAAGTTCCATCAGTAGTCGCTGACAGAATACGACAGGTTGTATTACCTTCTATACCTAAAGTGGTTAAAGTAGGTAGCTGGACATTTGAAATTCAAGTGGACTGTACTGAAAACACCAATTTGATCTCTAAGATACGCGAATTCTTTCCGAGTAGCGGCGATTATAAAGATTTTGATGTTCCACAGCAAATATTTAAAGCTGACAAGGAGGTATGGGAGGAATTTCTTCGAGGCTATGGTCTTGCCTCTGGTCTAGTTAGTAGTGGTACTTATACAGGTGATAAACAGCTAGTTTGGCTTAGGCCGGCGATGGAAAACTTAAATCAATTCGACCAAATGGTAGACTTAATAGAAAATAAGATAGGTATCAAGGTATATAAGCATCGTAGAAAAGACAGAGATGTAGCAATCAAGATGAATTGCGAGTCATGGATGGATATTGGCTTTGGAGTAGAATGGCTAGATGCCATAGTAGAGGAGGGAGCACGTTTGAATGACGCTCTAGAGCCTTCAAATATATCGTGAGGTATGTGGCGCCCATAGATTAGACCGCGATATGATAAACTACGCGGTAGCGGTTCTCGCCCAACAAGGCATAGAAATAGGATGTGTGCGAGCGACTTTTAGTGAAGGACGGCAAGTATTTCCGAACTCGGCGCTATATGATCTGGCCCATGTACAAATAGCTGTTCGGCAAATTGAGCAATGCATTAGTAGAGTATGGCTTGAAAAGAGACCGGATTCGGTGAGGTAAATTGTGGTTAATCCCGAAGATGCCCAGAAAATATTAACCAAGCATTTTGAACAACTTACACTTGAGCAATTCACAGAGTACCACAAAAAATACGTGGGCGAAGAATCCTCCGATATAACAATAGAAGCGGAAAATGATAAAGTCGGCAGAGAGATGATTCTTTACCAGAGAGAGTCAATACCTCTAAGGCTGGATGCCTATCTGTCTATGCCGCTCACAGGGCTTAGTCGATACCAAGAAGAACAAGTAGCACAGGTCTCTGACTTAATAATCAAAGTCTGTAATGAGCTGAATATTGAGGTATATCAACCTACAAAGTTTACTGATCCCGTGAAGCACGCAAGAATTTCTTCTGCTGACATACGGTGGATTGATAAAGAGCACGTGTTAAGGAGCGACCTGGTAATACACATGGCCGACTACCCCGATACAGGGGTTGATGAAGAGTTAGATTTTGCTCTGGCAGCGCTAGTTCCTGTTGTTTCGATAACACACGGTAAGTCTCGGACGAGTGAAATGGTAACCGGGGTTCCTGCCTTAAAAGTAATCGTAAAGTATACCGATCTAGACGAGCTTCGTCTTGAACTTGCTGAACGCCTGACAGAAATAAGACCAATTCTAGTTGAACGTAAACTGTCGTTTTCAGGTTTTGATAAGAACATAGTTGGTAATAGGATACGTGTGCTCCGGGAAGAATTGTATCTAACAAGAAACGAAGTCGCATCTAATTCGGGTGGAGTCTTAACAATAGAAAGGTTAATACAGATAGAAGAAAATACCGACAGGACTTCTAATCCTACACTTCTTGAGTTACGAACACTTTCCACGATCTTAAAGACTACTGTGGCTGATTTGGTAGAGCCTGACTTAAACGAACGGATTTTAACACTTCACAATAGTGTTTAGAATCGAAAGTTTTTATGATCCAATTCTTTGACCTGAGTGCACAATACAAAGCTATAAAACCTGAAATTGATGCCGCTATAAGCCAAGTGCTGGGGAGCGGTCGTTTTATTTTGGGCGAGGAAGTCACGGCTTTCGAGAGGGAGTTCGCGGGCTATCTCGGCGCTAGCTACGTAGTGGGCGTTGGCTCCGGAACCGAGGCGCTGCATCTATCACTCCTGGCTTGCGGCGTAGGCCAGGGCGACGAGGTGATAACGGTGTCCCACACCGCTACCGCAACTGTGGCGGCTATAGCCGCGACAGGAGCGAGGCCGGTGTTCGTCGACGTAGACCCGGATACTTACAATATGGACCCCACGCTTATAGAGGACAAAATCACTGACAAGACCAGGGCCATCGTGCCTGTGCACCTCTATGGACGAGCCGTAGATATGCCGGCCATTATGGAGGTCGCCCGCGGTAGAGGGCTAAGGGTTATCGAGGACGCCTGCCAGGCACATGGCTCCTCTTATCAGGGATCTAAGGTAGGCACTATAGGCGACGCAGGCTGTTTCAGCTTTTATCCCACCAAGAACCTGGGCGCCTACGGAGACGGTGGTGCAGTTTCTACTAATGATCCTGAGATATACGAAAAGCTGCGGCTCCTCCGCATGTATGGATGGAGAGAGCGGGATGATGCGGAGATCAGCGGCTACAACAGCCGGCTGGACGAGCTTCAGGCCGCTATACTCAGGGTAAAGCTCCGTTATTTGGACCAGTGGAGCCGAAAACGGGTGGAGCTGGCCTCAATCTACAATACACTTCTTGGCGAAACACCACTTGTCCTTCCCAAAGGCTCTAATGATGGTTCCCACGTTTATCACTTGTATGTGGTGAGGACTGATAAAAGGGACGAACTTAGGGCCTTTTTGCAGGAGAACGGCATTGGCACCATGGTACATTACGCTACGCCTGTGCACCTACAGCCAGCCTATAGAGAACTTGCTATGCCTAACAGTCTTGCCCGTACTGAAAAGCTGGGAGGAGAGATAGTATCTCTTCCCTTGTATCCTGAATTGAGCCAGGACTCAGTTGAACAGATCACATCCACGATAAAAAGGTTTTACAAGTAGCAAGGCTCAAGTTGCAAGTTGCAAGGGGTACGGGACTGGTTCCTTGCTACTTGTAACTTGCAACTTGTAAACTTGCGCCTTGAAGAGGACCTAACCTTGGACGAAGAACAATATCGAATAATGTACCACCTCGAGACCGCACATTGGTGGTACCGAGGAATGTGGGAGATAACCGCTGCGCTCCTGGATAGCGTCAGTCTAAACGGACAAAAACTAAAAATATTGGATGCTGGGTGTGGCACCGCTGGGACCACGATGTCGTTACAGCGGTATGGTAACGTATTCGGCATCGACTATTCTCCTCTGGCCCTGGAGTTAGGCCGCACCAGAGACCCCAGGATCAGCTTGTGCCGCGGCACTATATCTGAGCTTCCCTTTGCAGATTCCAGCTTTGATGTGATTACCTGCTTCGACGTGTTATATCACCTCGGAGTAGAGGACGATCTGGCAGCTTTACGGGAGTTTCATAGGGTGCTGAAGGCAGGTGGACTGGCCCTAATCAGAGTGCCTGCTTTAGAGTTCCTGCGCGCCAGGCATGATGAACAAGTACACACCCGCCATCGTTATACATTGGGAGAGGTAAAGAGAATGGTCAGGAATGCCGGCTTCAAGCCTCTCAGGGCTACATACGCTAATATGCTGCTCTTACCGCCCGCGACAGCCATGAGGGTATGGCAGCGGGTAGCAGGAGTGCATGAGGGCTCTGACTTCGAGACCGGAGAAGGGGCTATGAGTGGAGCGCTAAAAAAGGCCCTTTCCTTCGAGGCCGCCCTGGTCCGTAGAGGCATAGACCTGCCGTTCGGCATATCTGCCGTGTGTTTGGCGAGGAAAGAGGATTAGTTGAGCTAGCCAAATTTGGCTAAGCTGGTCAACTGGGATCAGTGTGATGATTGTATTTTGGCTGCGTAAAACCTCTTAATAAACGCACCTGAGCATCTCATCTGCTGGTTTGTTCAAATGACTCACAGGTAAGAATGTTAATATTAGGCTGGCGATTTTGCACCGACGAAAATAAATAAAGTAAATTCATTGATTTCCCAGAAGCAATTGTTGTAAACTAAGGAACATGCAGAAATTATATATAAGTAGAGGCTTGAAATAGGTCTGAAGTCAAGATAGAAGATATCGATGTGTGTTGAAGATGGTAGTGTTGTGGGGAACTATACAAGATGGTGAAGGTGATCGTTGCGGGCTGGCCCAGCTAGTGGCTAGCCCGCGTGTTTTTTTGTCTGCATTGCTTCCCGAACGGACAACGCGGCAGCCGGTTAGAGCTGTATACGAGCAACCGTTGTTGCACAACGCAAATAGGTGAAGGGAGAGGTGAGCCTCATGTTATATAAAAGTAAAGTTAGTTGGTTAGTAGCCCTTCTGGTTGCTTTCAGTTTGGCTCTAGCGGCCTGTGGGCCATCCGAGAAACCGGGCGCTCCAGGAGACGAAGGGCCGCCGCCAAAAGGGGTCCCGGAGGACGACCCCAGGGCGATGGCCGGCAATAAATGGCTAACCAGCCTCTCCGATGAGGAGTTGCGACAGGTCAAAAACGAGGACCTAGAAAAGTGGTTCCCCGTAGACTTGGGCTGCCCCGCGAAGCAGGTGAAAAGAGGCGGAACCTATAATTTCGGCACCAACTGGGACCCACCCCACTATGACCCCACCTTTACGGAGTCCGGCGGCCTGATGCAGCTTTCTACGGTCAACTATGACACCCTCCTGGAGTTCGTCACCGGCTGCAAGTATGACCCCCTCAAGCTCCAGATTGAGCCAGGACTGGCGGAGTCCTGGAGCATGTCCTCTGACGGCCTGGTGTATACCTTCAAAATCCGCAAGGGGATCAAGTGGGTCAACAAGCCTCCCGTTAACGGGAGGGAGCTGACCGCTGAGGACGTAAGGTGGAGCATCGAGCATTACATGACTGAGAAAGGCGCCTTGCAGAAGGCCGATTACGAGACGGTGGACCGGGTGGAGGTCGTCGACCCATACACCCTGAAGATTACGCTGAAAACGCCCACCTTCTATCTCCTTACCCGCCTGGCCAGCCGTAAGCACCTTATCCTGCCCAGAGAGATCAAGGAGGCCGACGGAGACTTTAAGACACGCATGGTAGGAAGCGGCCCCTTCATATTGGAGGAGTTGAAGCCAAAGCAGTACGCCTATCTTAAGCGGAATCCGAACTATTGGGATATGGGGGAAGACGGCAAGCCCAAGCCCTATATTGATGACTACTACATCTACTTTATGCCTGATGAGGCCACGCAGCAGGCCGCCTTTCGGTCCGGCGAGTTAGATGTGATCCAGGCTACCCCCTCCGGGCTGAAGGGCTACCAGGCCTTCATAAAGAGCAAGCCCGATGTGTCGGTTATGGCAAGCTTGCCCACGGCAGTTGACGCGCAGGCCATACTAATGCGAACGGACAAGCCGGAGCTGCCCTTCAAGGACGTGCGGGTACGGCGGGCTATGTCTATGGCCATCGACCGTCAGCAAATCATCGATGCGGTCTACGAGGGGACGGGCACGTGTACCATGGGCGTTTACTGGTACTGGGTTTGGGATAAACTCCCAGGTTGTAATGAGCTGGGCCCTTACTTCCAGTACAACCCTCAGGAGGCTAAAAAGCTGTTGTCCGAGGCCGGCTACCCCAACGGCTTCTCCTTCACCGTCACCTTCTACCGCTACAGCTCTCAGATCGCCCAGCGGTTGGAGGTGGCCAAGGAGGACCTGAAGAAGGTGGGCATCGACATGAAGATCCGGGAGGAGGACTACGCGGTCTATAACAACAAGCTGGCCACCGGTACCTACGATGAGGTCACCCACGGCTGGCAAGCCCAGGGCTTCGACCATGACATCTTCTTCTACACCAGGAAACACTCCAAGTCTCCGGGCAACCGGGCCCACTACAATGACCCGGAGTTGGACAGGCTGTTGGATGCTACCAGGGCCGAGCTGGATGATAATAAGCGAACGGGGCTGTTCCGCAAGATTATTGAGCGGGAGCAGGACCAGGTGCACGCTATTTGGGTCGCTACAACTGGAGGCGGTCTCACCTGTATGCGGGCCTCCTACGTGCGAAACCTGCGGCAGAACAGCCCTGGTCCCTCCTGTCAGCCTGCCTATGGCGGTGTTTTGGCTAAGGACACCTGGCTGGATAAAAAATAGAAGCTTTCGGAGGGTGGGGTAGATGCCTTTGCATACAACCCCACCCTATAAGACATCAGGGGGGCATATATGCGGACCTACATCCTGCGGCGCCTTTTGCTCAATATCCCGGTGTTGTTGCTGGTCGGGACCATGGTCTTCAGCCTTATCAGGATCCTCCCCGGTGATGCGGTGATCCATATGATTGGTGAGGCATCCATTGTGGCGCCCGACCAGTTGGATGATATCCGCCACCAGTTGGGTTTGGACAAGCCCATCCACCAGGCCTACGCTGAATGGTGGGGGGGAGTAGTTAAGGGAGACTTGGGGAAGTCCCTGTTTCACAAACGGGAGATCAGGGAGGAGATCCGGGCCAAACTGCCGGTGACCGCGGAACTGGCGGTGCTGTCCATCATCATCTCCGTGTTCATCGCGATTCCGGTGGGTGTGATCTCGGCGGTGCGCCAGGATACGTTTGTGGACTACGCGTCCCGCTTTTTTGTTATCGCTGGCCTATCCCTACCGGGCTTTTGGCTAGGCACCATGGCCGTAGTGTTCCCATCCATTTGGTGGCACGTCTCGCCGCCTTTACGCTTTTACGAGCTGACTGTGGACCCCCTGATGAACCTGCGCCAGATGCTGGTGCCGGCTCTAATCGAAGGCTTTGCGCTCTCCGCCGGCACTATGAGGCTGACCCGTTCCCAGATGCTGGAGGTGTTGCGGCAGGACTATGTCCGCACTGCCTGGTCTAAAGGCCTTAATGAGCGGGTGGTGGTCTTCCGCCACGCGCTAAAGAACGCGATCATCCCTGTCATCACCGTCATGGGGACCCAGTTAAGCCGCTTGCTCGGTGGCACTCTGATTATGGAGATACTGTTCAACCTTCCTGGAATGGGCCGTTTTATATATGAGTCCATTTTGCTGCGGGACTATCCTGCCATACAGGGGGGTATTCTGTTCACTGCCTTTATTTTGATCACCATGAACCTGATCGTAGATCTCACCTATGCTTGGCTTGATCCAAGGATCCGTCTTAGTTGAGGGGCCACCAGTATAGCCGATAGATAAGGAGTAGCGACAATGTCCCAGATTCAAGAAATCGAGCTAGTTCAGCCGCACCTCATGCGGCACCGTCCCTCAATGCTAAAGGGGGTCCTCCGCTTCCTGCGGCGCAAACCTATGGGCGCTTTTGGCGCTTTCGTGATCCTGCTGATGATCTCCTCCGCGATCTTTGCCCCTATATTCGCCCCCTACAACCCCTTGGAAATCCACGCTAAGGAGACCCTAATGCCGCCGAGCGCCAAGTACTTTGCTGGTACCGACGAATCAGGCAGGGATGTGCTGAGCCGCATCATCTACGGCTCGCGCGTCTCCCTCTTTGTGGGCCTCATCGCTGTGGGTATCGGCACTTCAGGTGGTATGATTGTGGGCATCATTTCAGCCTATTTCGGCGGCAAGGCGGACCTCATCATCCAGCGCTTCGTGGATGCGATGATGGCGATCCCCGGCCTCATTCTCGCCATGGCGCTTGTATCCGTGCTGGGACCCAGTACTTTGAACGCGATGCTGGCGATTTCCGTCGTGATCATTCCGTCCAACTCCCGGGTGGTACGTGGCGCAGTGCTTTCCATAAAGGAGAACCAGTATATAGAGGGGGCAAGGGCTATCGGGTGTAGTAACATTCGTGTCATGGCGCTGCACATCTTGCCCAACGTAGCCCCGACTATCATGGTGCTGGCAACGGTGCTGTTAGGAGGAGCAATTCTTATAGAGTCTTCCCTGAGCTTCCTGGGTTTAGGAACCCAACCACCAGACCCCTCTTGGGGAAGCATGCTGAGTAAGACCGGACGCAAGTACATGGAGACAGCCCCTTGGCTGGCGGTAGCTCCTGGCGCAGCCATAAGCTTTGCCGTGCTAGGCTTCAACATGCTAGGCGATGCACTTAGGGACGTGTGGGACCCCAGGCTCCGGGGATCATAGGCTCCCTAAAGGACTGTTTACCCAAGCAAAGCAAGCGGGCAGGATTTCCTGCCCGCGAGTCCGTTCTTCTCCCAAGCTAAGCCTAAAAAGGCTTACTAGATCCTTCCGGCTTCACGGCTGTCTTATTTTGTATCCTCTGGTGCCGAACTTTGCTAGTAACGATCACCACATGGTATCATTGACCTACATAATGTGACCGGAAGGGAGGGAAGCATGCCTGAGTCTGTCCTCGCTGGAATCAAAGTTCTGGACTTTACCCACTACGTGGCCGGGCCTTATTGCACCAAGCTTCTGGCCGACTACGGTGCAGAAGTCATTAAAGTCGAGAGGCCTGGCAGCGGCGACCCTACCCGCGCTCTCGGCCCCTTCCCTGGGGACAATCCTCATCCGGAGAAGAGTGGCCTTTTCCTCCACCTTAACACAAATAAGCTTGGTATCACCCTGGACATCAAGACGGCGACAGGTCGAGCAATTGCAAGCCAACTCGCCCGAGAGTCCCAAATAATCGTAGAGAACTTCCGCCCTGGCATGCTGGCGAGCTGGGGCTGGGGCTATGACGTTCTGGCCAAGAACAACCCTCGCCTGGTCCTAACGCACATCTCCAACTTCGGCCAGACCGGGCCTTACAGGGACTACAAGGCTACTGAGCTGACCGCGTTCGCTCTAGGCAGCCGCATGAGCCTGATGGGAGAGGCGGACAAACCTCCCGTGCGTTACGCAGGAAACATGGTCCAATATCTGTCGGGCACGCAGGCGGCGGCGGCGACCCTGGTGGCCTTCCTCGGCTCTCTTTTCCATGGCACCGGACAAGAAGTAGACGTTTCAATCCAGGAGGCTCTTCTAGCCTCAGTAGACAACCGGCTGGTCTTTTCTGACTATTCCAAAGAGGTCCCCCACCGCAGCGATTCCGCGGGAGCCGGCTACGTGTACTGCGGCGATGGCGCCGTGCAGTTTCCCGTGACTGGTGGCGCAGCGCCCCGTCACTGGAACCGGCTTGTCGACCTCTTAGGAATGCCCGGGCTGCGAGAAGACCCGCGGTTCCTGACCCCCGCACTCCGCACGGAACACCGAAACGACATCGCAGATATCGTCCGTCCCTGGCTGCTAACTCAGAACAAGCGGGACATCGCTGAGGCAGCCCAGGCTATGGGTGTCTTCTCTGCTCCCGTCCTTGATATAGGGGAGGTAGTTGACGATCCGCACCATAACGCGCGGGGGTTCTTTGTGGAGGTGGAACATCCGGTGGCTGGACGATTTCGGTATCCTGGGGCTCCTTTCAAGCTGCAAGAAGGACCCTGGGCCGTCCAGCGCCCTGCTCCGTTGCTGGGCCAGCACAACGAAGAAATCTATTGTCAGCGACTAGGCTACAAGCAAGCCGACCTCTTAAACTTGCGAGAGACGGGCATAATTTAGAGCGATCAACATGTCCAAGGTTCGCAAGGGGCGTCTCGGCGAAAGTGGCGAAGGCCACTCCCCAGAGTATATAGTATCTTGCCCATAGCGAGAACCGGACCAGAGTTTTTGTGAGACAGTCAGCAGTGTCGGAATCGGTCCAGAGTGAGAGGAACGGGCAGACATGCCCCTCAGCTCTCTGGCCCAATTGGAGAGAGGACAGAGGAGGTAAGTAGTGGCAGGTCTCCCGTTAGAAGGTATTCGCGTGCTCGACGTCGGTGATGTCTGGGCTGGGCCGTATGCCTGTACCCTGCTGGGTGATTGGGGTGCAGAAGTCATCAAGATAGAATCTATTCAGCGCTTCACAACAAGAGGACAACTGAACCCGCCGCCCAAGCGTCCAGAGGGGATGAATCCTGCCCTCTGGAGCTATCCGGATGGCATACCGGGGGAACGCCCGTGGAACCGGGCGCCGGTATACAATAACATCAACCGTAACAAGTACGGCGTCACCCTGAACCTCGGACACCCCACCGGCATAGATCTCTTGAAGCGTCTCGTACAGATCAGCGATGTGGTCGTGGAGAACTACGCTTATGGAGTAATGGAGCGCCTGGGCATTGGGTATACAACCTTATACAAGACGAATCCCAAGATCATTATGATTTCGATGCCGCTATTCGGAAATAGCGGCCCCTACAAGCACTACCGCGGCTTTGGAAGTACAGCCGAGCCCATTGCCGGGCACGTGTCGTTGCGCGGGTATCTGGAACAAGACGTGGAGTCGATGCAGGGGACCGTACACACCGATGCCGTTTCCGCGTATACCGCGGTCTTTGCCGCCCTGAGCGCTCTTTTATACAGGGAACGTACCGGGAAAGGGCAATTGATCGACTTCGGGCAATGCGAGGCCTTTCTGCCGCACTTGGGGGAATTCATGCTGGACTACATCATGAACGGCCGGGTTGCTGGACGCATTGGCAATCGCCACCCGGTATGGGCGCCCCACGGGTGCTACCCGACGCAGCCGGCCATAGACCTTCCCGAAGGCCGCAACGACCGATGGATCACCATCGCCTGCCGTACTGAAGAGGAATGGCGGGCGATGCTTCGGGTGATGGGCAACCCCGCGTGGGCTGATGACCCCAAGTTTTCGGAGATGTTGAGCCGCAAGCGCCACGAAGATGAGCTTGACCAGAACCTCACAGCGTGGACCCAGGAGTTCGATCATTACCAACTGTTCCATATGTTGCAGGCGGCCGGTGTGCCTGCTGCTCCGGTTGTAGACCATGCCGAAGTCTATCAGGACCCCCACATTGCGGCAAGAGGCTTCTTTGAGGTGGTGACCCACAAGGAGGCGGGGACACACCGCTATCCGGGCATGGCATGGCGGATGAGCAAGTCGGAGGGAAGTATCCGCATGCCGGCCAACTGCCTGGGCGAACACAACCATTCCGTACTGAGCGGGCTACTGGGGTTGAGCGAGGCTGAGTTAGCGCAGCTGGAAGCAGATGAGATCATCGGCGCCCACTTCCTTCCTGGCTCCGACCAGTAGGTGTGTGTGCAGGGAAGGCAGCTCAGGCCGGCGATAGCAAGTCCAGGCTAGTTGTTCCCTTGCTTAGCGCAGTTGTTTCACCTCCTTAAGCGCCGCTCTATTCTGACAAGCTGTATCAGCTACAATGTGGTAAGGCAATGGAACAACTATAAACAGGCACGACGTAAGGAAATAGTGTTGGGCCTGTCGGTCATTCCTGGGGTTTTTCCATTGCTTGTCAGGTCGCACCGCTAGATATTAACTTAGAGGATGCCAGCCAGAATGATACCATGACTGCCTCATATGTACCGGACCAGTACATTCATTAGACAATGCCATAGGCGTTCTGTATAATAGGCTTGCCCAATAACAAGGAGTGTACAGCTTTATGAATGATGGGGTGCTGGCTATAGGGTCACAACCACAAGAGTCACTTAACCAAGAAAACAATCACTCTTCAGAGAGCATCAATGGCGACTTTAATGGCCTTGTGAACCGGCTGGAGAAGTTTGCCAAAGAGCTAAGGCGGGATGTAGTCCAGATGATCGGTAAAGCCGGTAGCGGACATCCCGGCGGCTCTCTTTCCTCCGCAGATATTCTAGCCGTCCTTTATGGACACGTCCTCTGTCACAAGCCCGCAGACCCAAGCTGGCCGGACCGTGACCGCTTTATTTTGAGCAAGGGCCATGCGGCGCCTATCCAATATGCGGCTTTGGCGGAGACAGGCTACTTCCCAAAAGATGTTCTATGGACCCTACGCCAGTACGGAAGCATACTACAAGGTCATACCGACTCCACCATGACACCCGGCGTCGAGATGTCTGCCGGCTCTTTGGGCCAGGGACTATCATTTGGCATAGGCTGCGCGCTAGCAGCGAGGCTCAGTAATAAAGACTATCGGGTTCATGTGCTCTTAGGAGACGGCGAGTGCCAGGAGGGCCAGGTATGGGAGGCCGCTATGTCAGCGGCCAACTTTGGACTTGATAACCTGGTAGCCGTCATAGACCGAAACAACCAGCAAAACGATAACTGGGTACATCTAACTCAGCACGTTAAGCCCCTTGGCGAAAAATGGGAGGCCTTCAGGTGGAACGTGATCCATACGAACGGCCACAGCGTTGCGGACCTACTTAGGGCCTTTGATAATGCGAAGACCTTAAAAGACCGGCCCACTGTAATCATAGGCGACACTGTAAAGGGCAAAGGCGTAAGCTTTATAGAAAACAATCTAGATTTCCACGGTAAGGCGCCATCAAAGGAACAGGTGGAGCTGGCTCTGGTGGAGTTGGCAGACTAGGAGGGTATATAGCGTTGGCAATCAAAGACGCACTTCTTTTAGATGGTGTTATACAGAAACTCCTTGATGATCCTGAAAAGACTGCTTCTGGTATAGCTACGAGAGAAGCCTTCGGTATGGCCCTACTGGAACTCGGCGGCTGTGACGAAAACATTGTTGTAGTAGACGCCGATCTTGGCAAGTCTACCAATGCCATTCATTTTGGCAGGAAATATCCTGATCGCTTTATAGAATGCGGCGCCGCCGAACAGAACATGATGGGCATTTCAGCCGGCCTCGCTTCCTGCGGGAAAATACCTTTTGCCAATACCTTCGCAGTTTTTGCCACTAGCCGCGCCTTTGACCAGTTGCGGGTGAGCATCGCGCAGCCTAAAGCTAACGTAAAGGTCGTCGCGAGCCACGCAGGGCTTACCGTTGGTGAAGACGGCAAGTCGGCGCAGGCACTGGAAGACATAGCTCTAACCTGCTCTCTTCCCGGCTTTACGGTAATAGTGCCGTCTGACCCTATCGAGACGATTCAGGCAGTTGAGGCTGCTTATAGACTTCAAGGCCCGGTCTACATCCGCTGCGGGCGTGCCGTAGTGCCGTTTATCTATGGAGCAGACTATAAGTTCCAGCCTGGCGTAGCCCATCAGCTTAGAGATGGCAGCGATGCTACTATTATCGCCTGCGGTGTTATGGTGAAGGCAGCCCTGGATGCTGCCGAGGCCCTTTCGAGCGATGGCATTTCCTGTCGCGTTCTGAATATGGCCACGATAAAGCCCCTTGATACCGAAGCTGTCATCAAGGCCGCCAGAGATACCGGAGCTATAGTTACTGCCGAAGAGCATTTTGAGCACGGTGGTCTTGGCAGCGCTGTAGCCCAGACACTGGTGCGGCATTGTCCAGCGCCAATGGAGTTTGTCGCTGTTAAAGATAGATACGGACAGTCTGGCAAGCCTGCTGAGCTTATGAAGGCGTACGGCCTGACGGCAGATGACATAGTATCAGCGGTGCGCTCTACAGTCTCTCGAAAGTCCTAAGAGCATCGTTAGCAGGTCAGGTATGGCCACTATTACCAGCAGAAGCACAACTCCTGCTACAATCAGAGGCACACAGGGTGCCGAAGCGCCCAAGACCTCAAAGGTGGCTGTCCTTTTCACTCATCCCAAGAGGGTGCTGGAGGACTACGCGCGGCTTCTGGAGCTGGCCGACTACCCTGCTCACATGCCTAAAGAGGCTGATACCCTCCTCAAGATAAACATCTCATGGCAGCGCTGGTTCCCCGCATGTTCCACTGAGCCCTGGCAGCTTGATGGAGTCATCCGCGCGCTGCGGGACATGGGCTATGATAACCTGATCCCGGCCCAGAACGGCACAGTGGTGGTGGACTCGCGCGAGGGTGAAGAGAACAACAAGCACGGCGCTGTCCTGAACTCCCACAATCTACAAAGCGTGCATCTGAACGACCCCGAGGTCCCCTGGGTAAGGTTCGAGCCTAAGGGCGAGATGCTGGTGCTTAACGATATATTTCCGGAAGGCATTTTTATCCCTGAGATGTTCATGGGCAAGAACATCGTTCACATGCCAACCCTCAAGACCCACGTCTTTACCACCATGACCGGCGCTATGAAGAACGCCTTTGGCGGCCTTCTAAGCTTTAAGCGCCACTGGACTCACTCTGTTATCCACGAGACCCTGGTAGACCTCCTGACTATTCAGAAGGAGATACATCCAGGTCTATTCGCGGTGATGGACGGAACTTTTGCCGGTGATGGCCCCGGGCCGCGGGCTATGCGGGCGACTGTCAAGAACGTCATCCTTGCCAGCGCCGACCAGGTGGCTATAGACGCGGTGGCAGCGAAGCTCATGGGCTTTGACCCCATGTCCATCAAGTTCATACGCCTGGCCCATGAGAAAGGGCTTGGCTGCGGCGACCCCAACCAGATCGAGATCGTCGGCGACGATATATCAGATATAAAGTGGAAGTTTGCCAAGAACGAAGAGACCTTTGTCAGTAGAGGGCAGAAGCTCATCTACTGGGGCCCCCTGAAACCCCTCGAACACCTCCTCTTAAGAAGTCCTATAGTGCCCTGGTCCTACTGGGCCTCCAACACCTATTTCAACGGCTTCTGGTACCGCTTCATCGGCAGCCGCCGCGTCCAGCAGGCCCTCAATACCGAGTGGGGCGAGCTGTTTAGGCGGTATTAAAGCCGTACTAATACTCACTTTATCTTCTCTTAATTAAATCCTATATACTTATCAAAAAGGGCAATCAAGAAGTGGAGGCTATGATCTTGGGCAAGATATTCCACGTAATTGAAGACGATATAACATATGAGTTTGAAGAAGCAGAGGAGGGGGGCTACACAGTTACTGTTCCTGATCTACCAGGCTGCATCTCAGAAGGTGATACATTTGAAGAGGCTCTAGAAATGATTAAGGACGCGATGGTAGGTTGGCTAATAGTGGCAAAAAGGCATGACAAGTTCTTTCCAGAGAAATATCTACGTTTTATTAAAGAGAAGGTATAATCTCTAAGTGGCCGAAAGGCTTCCAACTCTAAGACCTAGAGTTATAATCCGTGCTTTAGAAAGTGCAGGATTTATTTTGGATCACCAGACTGGTAGTCATATGATCCCTCTGGCATCCAGAAACAGACCATCATGTTACCGTTGCAATGCATAACAGAGATGTGAAAAGAGGAACTTTGGCAAGTATTATTAGGCAGTCAGGGCTTGATAGAGAGGAGTTTTTGAGACTTCTTTAGCTGAGGACTCTGGAGATAATATGGCAGAGAAATTGACTTTCAAGTATGACCGCCAGGCGGATATCCTCTATATCAGTAAAATAGAATCTTACAAGGAGCAAGAGTCTGAAGAGTTAGGTAATGAGATTATCGCTCGGCTAAACCCAAATACCGGAGAGGTTGAGAATCTAGAAATACTTTTCTTCTCAGCTCGTCTTCTTCAAAGCGATCTCTTTGAAGTGCCTGTGGTTGCAAATCTCCGATTGAGTTCTCCTGAAAGCTAAGAAGCAATAAGCGTCAGGGTTTTATTATGACTAAGACTTTTGCCGTTTATCTCAAACAGTGCAATTTATTCATGATTGATACTTGATTATATCAAGAATTGTCTTTAGCTACTGAAGATATAATTTGAATTCACCCTAAAGCCAACATGTGCTATGATCCAGTTAGCTCGAAGTCATTGAAAGCTAGATACTAAAGATAAATGAGGGGTGGACCTTGGCAGAAAATAGTATCAAGGTAGGCATTCTCACTATAAGCGATAAAGGGTCTCAGGGGCTGCGGGAGGACCGCAGCGGGGAAGTAATCAAGGAGATGGTGGCAGGGCTCGATAGCCGGGTTGTCCACTATGACATCGTCCCCGATGAAAAGCTGACCATCTCCGCAAAGCTACGGGAGTGGGCCGACAGCGGCGAGATAGACCTCATACTGACCACCGGAGGAACCGGCTTGACGCCAAGGGATGTGACTCCGGAGGCGACGCTTGCGGTGCTGGATAGAGAGGCGCCGGGATTCGCCGAGGCTATGCGGATGGAGAGCTTAAAGAAGACGCCCTTTGCAGTCATCAGCCGGGCTGTGGCTGGGGTTAGAAAGCTTACCCTGATAATCAATCTGCCCGGAAGCCCAAAAGCCGTACAGGAATGCCTTGAGGTAGTGATGCCGGCTATACCCCACGCGGTGGATAGCCTTAAGGGATACGTAGGAGAGCATATATCTGATGAACAACTAGCTTTTATAGAAATTCCTACAGGTATAGATAAACGACATGAGCCGGTTATCAAAGGAAAGGGTGTGCCTGTTTGGGCATTGGTATCTTATGTAATCACACGGCAAATGACTCCCAAGCAGATCAGCGATCTTTGGGAAGGTTTTATAACTGAGCAGGAAGTGGAGGCTGCTATAGACTATTGGCGGGCCAAGCCCGAAGCTGTTCAACATGGACTTAAGAACTTAGAACCAGATGACGACTAATAGACCTGTATTATTCTTAGATGAGGACGTTTCTGTAGAACTTGCTACATTGCTCAGAGATCAAGGATTGGAAGTACATACAGTACAAGAGGTAGGTATTAGGTCTGTTCCGGATGCCGTTATCCTACAAAAGTGTATAGATGAAGGCTGGATTCTGATCACACGAAATAGAAGAGATTTTCGTAGATTACACTGGTTGTGGATGACTTTTAACAGATGGAGGCTATTATCTAAGCCTCATTCCGGTATTTTGACTATATACGAAGGAGCACAATCACCGTCACCGTTGCCGGAAGAATGGACACAAGCCATACTTAGATTGCTGGAGGAAACACCTAATTTCGATGGGCTGATGTTCGTGTGGCGACCTTCAACTCAACAATGGGAGACCCAGCCTGAGCAATTTATGTAACCGTAGTTCTATACACTTATCTATAAGATTAATTTCTTATGCGCATAGATATACTCACCCTCTTCCCCGGTATGTTTGCCGGCCCCTTTGATGAGAGCATCGTCAAAAGGGCGGTTGAGCGCGGTCTTGTCGAAATCAATATACATAACATACGAGACTATACTACCGACAAGCACCACGTTGTAGACGATTATCCCTACGGTGGCGGCTCGGGAATGGTCATGAAACCAGAGCCGATCTTTGCTGCGGTGGAGGCAGTAAAAGGCACAGGGGAGTCGAATGCCAGAGTCGTCCTAATGTCGCCGCAGGGACGCACTTTTTCTCAAAAAATAGCAAAGGAGCTGGCACAAATCCCGCATCTGATCGTTATCTGCGGCCATTATGAGGGGATAGACGAGAGGGTGCGTGAGCATCTGGTGGACGATGAGATAAGCATAGGTGATTTCATCCTTACCGGTGGTGAGCTTCCGGCAATGGTAGTTGTGGACTCGGTGGTCCGGCTATTGGAGGGCGCTCTCGGTTCTCCTGAATCCGCGGAGGATGAGTCCTTTAGCGCTGGCTTGCTGGAGTACCCCCAGTACACCCGGCCGGCCTGTTTTAGAGATTGGGATGTCCCTGAAGTCCTTCTTTCAGGACACCACGGCGAGATTGGGAAGTGGCGCAGGCATCAGGCTATACTGAACACCTTGAGACGTCGTCCAGACCTTCTGAAAGAGGCTGACCTTACTGAGGAGGAGCGCCGCTGGCTGGCTGGACTCTCTTGAATTAAAGTGTATAAGGAATCCCCCTCACCCTGCCCCTCTCCCGCGCTGGGAGAGGGGACTATTAACCAAACAGCAAATATTAGGCTTTAGAATGACGCGAGTTTTTCCCTATTATGCTAAAATAATCTCGACTTTTCTTACCGAGGAATGGTGATTATTGTGGATCTTAATCAGCTAATTGAAGTAAAACTGAATCCAAATATACCTGAGGTTGTGCCTGGCGATACCGTCAAAGTGAGCACCAAAGTGGTGGAAGGCAACAGAGTGCGCGCTCAGATGTTTGAGGGCCAGGTGATCAGGGTTAAAAATGGCGGGGCATCCGCTAACTTTACGGTCAGACGTATAGCCCACGGCATAGGGGTCGAGCGTACCTTTTTTAACGCTTCACCTAACATCGAGAAGGTGGAAGTGGTGCGCCACGGCCAGGTGCGAAGAGCCAAGCTGTACTATCTTCGCGAGCGGTCTGGCAAGGCGGCACGACTCAAGGAGCGCAGGACGCCCCGCTAACTGTCTCCTTTTTGTAGGCTAGAAAGAGCAGTCGATCCGCCTGAGGCGGACTCACTATAGGTGTAAGTAAGTTGTTTACTACCGGTGGCCGCCTCTATTACGTGGAGGTGGCCGTCAATGCCCCTACACCCCATCACAAGAGCTTTAGCTATTCTATTCCTGAGGGCATGGTTCTCTCTCCAGGCCAGGCCGTTTGGGTGCCTTTCGGCAGTCGCCACCTCCAGGGGATAGTCCTGGAAGTTACCGACCATCCACAGGTCAGCGAGACCAGGGATGTAGTCTCTGTTATCAGTCATCAGCCCATACTAACCCCCGCACAATTAGAGCTTGCCCGGTGGATGAGCGAATACTACCGGGCGCCTCTATTCGATTGCGCCTCTACGATGATGCCCCCAGCCTGGCAGCAGCGCGCCGGGACTTTTATACGGTTGGCCGATGGTCTTGCCGGTACATCTGCTAATGAGTTAGATCCCCTACTCCATAAGGTTGTCACCTCTATAGCTGAAGAGGGCGAAATATCTTTTGAGGAGCTTAAAGGCAAGTTGTCTGCAAAGGAGATAACCGCCGTCAACTCTCTGGTGTCCAAGGGAATACTGCAAAAGTATGTAGTGATAAGCCCTCCTAGAGTTAGTCCCAAGCTCCAGAGAGTCCTGTATCTGGAGGAGGGCAACGGAGATAAGAAACCGCCAAGAGGCCCTAAACAGCGCGCCGTTATAGAGTTGCTAGCGACAGAGGGGCCGCAGTCGATGCAGGCCCTAAAGGACAGTCTGGGGGTCTCATGGAGCAATGTAAGTCCTTTGGTATCCGCTGGACTGGTGCAGATGAAGGAAGAGCGGATCATGCGGGACCCACTTGCAGATAGTCCGCTGCTAGGCTCTCTCAGGCCCCAATTGACCCCGGACCAGAATAGGGTGTGGGCCAGGATTCGGGATGCTATAAATCAGGCCACTAGACACGCGGGAAGCCCCAAGTCCTCTGATACGCTATCGCATAGTTCGAGAGACCTCACTACAAGAAAATTTTTGCTGCATGGGGTAACCGGCAGCGGTAAGACCGAGGTGTATATCAGGGCGCTTGAAGAGACCGTGGCTGCTGGGGGACGTGGAATACTGATGGTTCCTGAGATCGCTTTGACCCCTCAGATGGTCGACCGCTTCCGCTCTCGTTTTGGAGATAAGGTGGCGGTTCTGCACAGTGGTCTGTCTCTTGGCGAACAGTACGACGAGTGGTGGCGCATCAAAGCCGGGGAGTTCGACGTGGTGATCGGCTCCAGAAGCGCCATCTTCGCTCCTCAGCCAGACCTGCGTCTCATCATTATAGATGAGGAACACGAGGCCACTTATAAGCAGAGTGACTCACAGCCCAGGTATCACACTAGAGACGTAGCTATTAAGCTGTCTGAGTCTCTTGGTGCGGTATTAGTCATGGGCAGCGCCACTCCGGAGATATGTACCTACTATGATGCCCTTAATGGCCGGCACGAGCTGCTGAAAATGCCCGACCGAATACCCTTTGGCGCTCCGCCGGAGGACCGGATGGCTGCTCCGGGAGATAGCAGACCCAGGACTGCTGTCGTAGATCTGAGGACAGAGCTTCGAGAGGGTAATAGAAGTATATTCAGCCGCACTCTGGTCTATAACCTGAGAGAAACCCTGGCTATGGGGCAGCAGGCTATTCTATTTCTCAATCGCAGAGGCACCTCTACCTTTGTACAGTGCAGAGAGTGTGGCTATGTAGCAAGGTGTCGTCACTGTGATATACCTTTAACTTATCATGCCGCGGTACAAAACCTCCTCTGCCACCAGTGCAGCTATCGTGTGAGACCGCCTCAAAGCTGTCCCACTTGTGGGAGCCATGGCATACGCTTTCTGGGCGCCGGCACTCAGAGGGTAGTAGAAGAGGTGGAAGCTATATTTCCTCAAGCCAGGGTTATCCGATGGGATGCGGACGTTACAAGAAATTTTAAAGACCACGAGGAGCTGCTGCGTAAGTTCTCCCAGCATGAGGCCGATGTGCTGGTAGGCACACAGATGATAGCCAAGGGCCTGGACATTCCTCTGGTTACTTTGGTGGGAGTGATAAACGCAGATATAAACCTGCATCTGCCGGACTTCCACAGTTCAGAACGTACCTTCCAGCTCCTGACCCAGGTGGCGGGCAGAGCGGGGCGCGGCCCTTATGGCGGCCTAGTAGTTATTCAGACTTACAACCCTGAGCATTACGCTATAAGAAGCGCCGCGAAACAAGATTATGATTCTTTCTATGAGCAAGAGTCGGTGTTTCGCCGCAATCATGGTTATCCACCCTTCAGCAGACTGATAAGGCTAGGTTACAGCCACTACTCCCTTCAGCGGGCGGAGGAAGAGGCGGGCCGCCTGCATGCGCTGCTGGAAAAAGAGCGCCGCTACCTCGGGTTAAGCGGAGTACGAATAATGGGCCCGGCGCCTCCCTTCTTCAGAAAGGCGAGAGGACGTTATAGGTGGCAAATACTGCTGTTTGGAGAAGAGTCCAGGTCGCTTCTTGACCAGGTCAATATACCACAGGGCTGGATAGTGGACGTAGACCCACTGTCAATGTTGTAAAAGTTAGTATTTGCACAGATTTCGTGTTACACTAGGTTCGTGATAACCTGTGGGGTAATAACAAATGGCACAACAAAATGTCACGATCTCGCTTCCTTCTGATGTTATTAAGGAGGCGCGGCACTTGGCAGTAGATAAAGGTCTCTCTTTATCCAAGTTTCTAGCCCTGCTTTTGGAGGAGCATATAGAAGCCAAGAGACAGTATAACGCTGACCGTGAGGAGGCGCTCAAACGGTATGAGGCCGCCCGTGAAGAGGCGCTCAAGTTGATGAAAGAAGGATTGCCATTGGGTACTCACGGCAAGATTTCCTGGACTCGTGATGAATTACATGAGCGCTGAATTTTGTGATACGAATATTTTGCACTATTTTGTAGAAACTTTCGGGGGTAATAGTAATGGAACGACAGAATGTCACGATCTCGCTTCCGGCTGAAGTTGTGCGAGAGGCACGGCATTTAGCAGTAGATAAGGGCCTCTCCTTATCCAAATTCCTGGGCCTGCTACTAGAGGAGCATATCGAGGCTAAAAAGCGGTATGATGCTTCCCATGAGGAGATACGTAAGCAATATAATGCTGCTCGTGAACAGGAACTACGGGCGCTTAAAGAAGGATTACCATTGGGGACCCATGGCAAGATTTCCTGGACTCGTGACGAGCTACATGAGCGTTGAATTTTGCGATACCAATATAATTGTATATGCTCGGGACACCTCGGCAGGCGAGAAGCGCATTCGGGCAGAAGCACTCTTAGACCGCCTTTGGGCATCAGGGGATGGCGCGATTAGTGTCCAGGTGCTTCAAGAACTGTTCACTACCCTCACTCGAAAACTTTCTGTTCCGCTCTCTGAGGCACGAGCCATTATTAGCCGCTATAACGGATGGCAGGTGTTTGAGCCTACACGCCGAGAGGTACTGGAAGCCATCGATTATGCAGGGCGATGGACTATCTCTTTCTGGGATGCCATGATCCTGGTGGCTGCGCACAAGGTGGGAGCTTCGATACTGTGGACCGAAGACCTGAATGATGGTCAGGACTTCAACGGTACAGTCGTGCGTAATCCCTTTCGTCGATAGAGATATACTCCTCAGTCTATGCTGTAAACTTTACAATGTTCATATGCTCAGCTATGATAAAAAAGCAGTGTAGTTGATCACGACTTTAGTATCCTTTATTATTCCCCCTGGCGCTCTTTTAAAGTCTTATAGCGCTGTTTGTTAATCATTTATTATCTTGTAAGAGTCCCTTTGACTAGATCATCACATGCTTTCCGAGTTGAAGGAGGTTAGTCTATGAGCACATTACCGATATTGCTTGCTGATAATCCGATAATAAGACAGAAGTCTAAGCGTATAAAGGGCATAGACCGGCAACTTCAAAAACTTATTGATGACATGATAGATACCATGGATGCCAATCATGGCATGGGATTGGCCGCGCCGCAGGTTGGTGAGCTCCGCAGAGTGATTGTGATAAGGATGCCCAAGGATGATGAGTCAGAGGGCGAAAATGAGCCTTTAGTGCTGATCAATCCTGAAGTTGTCAAAAATGATGGCAGTCGGGATATAGAGGAGGGCTGTTTGAGCATCCCAGGATGGCGTGGCGAGGTAACGCGCTCCGTTACAGTAACGGTAAAAGGTCAGGACCGTGATGGAAAGCCTGTAAGGCTAAACAAGATTACAGGACTGCTGGCACAGGCCCTAGAGCATGAAATAGACCATCTTAATGGCATTCTGTACATCGATAGGCTGATAAGCCCGGACCGTTTGTGGAAATTATCTCGTGTAGAGGAGGAATCAGAGGAAGAGGAGGTAGCGGAAGTAAAGCGCGGCCTGTAAGCCTAGCCAATCTGCCTGAGGCGGGTTGGCTTTTTGTATGTCCCTAACTTGTCCTGAGACTATTCCCTCTCCCTCTGAGAGCCTGTCCTCCCGCCTAAGGCGGGTCGAAGGGAGGGTTAGGCGCCGTCCTGAGCCGGTCGAAGGGGTGAGGGATTTCTTATAGCGCTCAGCCGTATTATCCGTTACTAAGCTTCCTAACCAGATGTTTTTTGACTCAACTCAGCTTATCATCAATCTCCAGGGCGTATTCTCCGGCCTTGGGGTTCAGGCCTATCTAGTAGGAGGCTATCTTAGAGACGGCCTGATAGGTAGGGACAACGAAGACATTGACCTCGCCCTTTCCGGAGATGCTGAAGTTATAGCTCAGGCTCTGATTGAAGAGCTAGGGGGCAGCTACTTTCATCTGGGAAATGAGCAGGGAGTAGTGCGAGTATTGATACAGCAGGGGCCTGTACCGCTTCAGATCGATATTGCACTGCTTCAAGGGACTGTCGAGCAGGACCTGCTGCGTAGAGACTTTACCATAGATGCTATGGCCCTTCCTATAGAAGCTTTTGATGGGAAGTGGGACCCCTACAGCCTGATAGACCCCACCCATGGATACAAAGACCTCAAGAATAGAGTGCTAAGGGAAACAAGCCCTACGGTTTTCCAGGACGATCCCCTCAGATTGCTACGCGCTCCCCGGCTGGCAGCAGAGATAGGACTGACAATTGAGCCAAAGACTGAAGAAGAGATTAAGGCCCGCGCGCAGCTTCTTCCCACAGTATCGGCAGAACGCATCAGGGATGAGTTCTGCAAGCTCCTGGAGGCGCCTGATCCAGCGCAGTCAATACGCACTCTGGACCGGCTGGGACTGCTTCAGGCATTTTTGCCGGAGGTAACTGCCCTTAAGGATGTGGACCAGCCAAAGGAGCATTACTGGGATGTATTTGACCATTCGGTAGAGACACTGGCTGCCCTGGATGCTTTCTTTGAAAACGGAGAGCTTTTTATACCATCGGGCTGGGAAGGGCCAACACTGGTTCTGCCCTGGGACCTCAGGGTAGAGGAGCATTTTCTAGACGAAGTTGGCGATCTTCCCCGCACAACTCTAATGAAAATTGCCGGGCTTTTCCATGATCTGGCTAAGCCTGCCACTAAGACTATCGAAGAGACAGGGCGGATACGGTTCCTGGGCCACCCTCAAATGGGCGCCGAGATGAGCAAAGCTATAATGGAGCGCCTTCGCTTCAGCTCTGCGGCTATTTCTATAGTGAGCAAGATGGTTGAGGAGCATTTACGGCCTGGACAGTGGAGCGACGGAGACATACCAACCTCCAAGGCTATATATCGCTATTTTAGAGACCTTGGCCCGGTGGCGATAGATACAATCTATCTTAACCTGGCCGACCATCTCGCAGCCCGCGGCCCTATGCTTCAGAAAGACGCCTGGAGACATCACATCGACAGCATAAAATACGTGCTGGAGAAGTATTTTGAGCAATTGGAGAAGGTATCTCAGCCCAAGCTGGTCACAGGACACGACATAATGGAGAGATTTAATCTTCAACCAGGTCCTGTTATAGGAGAGATGCTGGATGCAGTTGAGGAAGCCCAGGCCGATGATGAGATATCTACAAAGGAGGAAGCGTTAGAGTATATCGAAAAGAGGTTTCTAGTAAAGTCGTAGAGACGAAATATATTGCGTCTCTACCCAACGTACTCCCACCGCGACGATTTTCCTTCTTCGTGGCTGCTTGGAGCAACCGGCATGCGACCATAGATAATTTAGAGGTAAAGTTTAATGCAGCGTAGAAATTATATTTTGTTGTCGTTCATAATCCTTCTTTTTTCCTTCTCTCTGTGGATGATCTGGCCCCAGAACCCTTCTAATTATCTTCCTTCCTTTGTGCCATGGCCGCAAAGAGGTTGGATCGATTTAAAGATAGGGGACTTTGAATTTGTGAGGAAGGGAATGCCTCTGGGCCTGGACTTGCAGGGTGGAGTAAATCTTGTAATTGAGGCCGACTTGTCTCAGCGACCTCCTGGAGAGCGAGAAGCGGCGATGGAGGGCGTAAGGCAGATCATAGAGCGGCGCATAAACGCCTTTGGTGTGTCCGAGCCGGTCATTCAGAGCGTGGGCGGCAACAGGCTATCTATTCAATTGCCTGGCGTGGGAGCCGTTGAGGAGGCCAAGGCCTTAATTGGACGCACGGCTAAGCTGGACTTTAGAGAGCAGGAAGTGGAACCTAGTGGCCTCGCTAAAAGAGATGAGAATGGACTGATCGTATGGAAGCCGGCGGTTGGGACTGTAAATGGAGAGCAGAGGCATCTTACTGGCGGTTATCTACAGAGCGCTGCGGTGGTGCCTGATCGACAGACCAACCTGCCTGTGGTATCCTTCGAGTTCAACTCCGAAGGAGCCGAGTTATTTGAGCAGATAACAACCAGACTGGTCGGCAGGCCCCTGGGAATATTTTTGGACGATGAGATTGTATCCGCTCCTACCGTTAGGTCGGTAATAAGAAATAGAGGAATTATAGAAGGAGTCAACCAATTGGAGGCCACTACCCTGGCTATTCAGTTAAATGCTGGCGCTCTGCCGGTGCCAATAAGTATCGTGAAGGAGCAGACAGTTGGCGCTACTCTCGGACAGGACTCTATCAGGAAGAGCGTACTGGCCGGAGAGATCGGCCTGGGGGCAGTGGTGCTCTTTATGCTGTTATATTACCGTCTTCCAGGACTTATGGCGGTACTGGCGCTCGTTATATATACCGCCCTTCTGCTGGCTATCTTCAAGCTTATCCCTGTAACTCTAACTTTGGCTGGCATCGCTGCCTTTATTCTCTCTATAGGTATGGCTGTAGATGCTAATATACTGATTTTCGAAAGGATGAAAGAAGAGTTACGGCAGGGACGTACCTATGGCTCTGCCATAGAAGCAGGCTTTGATAGAGCCTGGCTTTCGATCAGAGATAGCAATGTCTCTACCTTGATAACCTGCGTCATACTCTTTTGGTTTGGGCGGCAGTTTGGAGCAAGCTTGATCATGGGATTCGCCGTCACTTTGGCCATAGGTGTTGGGGTGAGCATGTTCAGTTCTATAACAGTGACACGAACCCTGTTGCGACTGTTAGTAGGCCGAGTGCGAGCACGAAATAATTGGCTGTTTGGAGCTACTTAATGTTAGATTTTGTCAGCAAGCGTTACTGGTATATTGCATTCTCTGCCCTCATCCTGATCCCTGGGATAATATCTTTGCTTATTCCTCCCGGGCTAAAACCTGGTATAGAGTTCACCAGCGGCTCTCTAATAAACATCCAGTTTCAGGAGGAGGTTACAGAGTCTCAACTCCGAACTACCTTGCGAGATCTGAGCTACGAAGACGTTATAATCCAAAAGACGAGTGATGGAAGCTTCCTGATACGTACTCCTGTCCTGCAAGACCAAAGAGATCAGAGTGGGGTTCCTCTTGGTGATAGCGAGCGCCGCCGTTTGGAGAATGGACTGCGAGAAGCCTTTGGTCCCTTTGAGGTGCTTAGCTTTGACTCTGTCTCTCCTATCGTAGCAGGTGAGATAGTGAGGAATGCAGCTCTGGCAGTGGTTGCTGCTTCAGTTGCTATCTTGCTTTTTATTTGGTGGGCTTTCCGCCAGGTCCCCAACTCATTGCGCTTTGGGACCTGCGCCATAGTAGCCCTTGTTCATGACACTCTTGTAGTGCTTGGTATGTTTTCCATATTTGGCAAGGTCTTTGGAACCGAGATAGACTCTCTGTTCATTACAGCTACACTTACAGTTATCGGATTCAGCGTCCACGATACAATTGTAGTGTTTGACAGGATAAGAGAGAACGTTCAGCGCAACCCTAACCGGGACTACGCCACCAATATCAATAACAGCTTGATTCAGACCTCAGGCCGTTCTATTGCTACAAACTTAACGCTTCTTTTCACCTCGGTTGCGCTGCTCCTCTTTGGAGGTGTAACTATAAAGACCTTCGTGCTGGCCCTCACTATAGGAGTCAGCGCAGGTACTTACAGCTCAATATTCATCGCCCCTCAGTTGCTCGTAATATGGGAGTACGGTGAACTAGGCAGGATATTTGGCGGTCTATTTGGTGGGAGAAAGGCTGCGCCTGCGGGTGAGAGGAGTTAGTCCCCGTACATCTCACGTTGCATGCGCTGATACTCGGATGCAGAAGAAGCGCTTGATCCTCCTAGTTGTGCGTAGGACTCTGGTGTGCCATACTCTCTGACCTTGATCACCACCGGCATCGGGACGGCATGTCCGAAGATAAGGGCCTGCTGCTTGCTGTCCAGGTGAGCCAGGACTTCTCTCAGCTCGCTTCTTCCCGCCACGCCGGTTAGAACGCTGTCTACGTCTCTGTCGTTATCCAGCAGGCAGCAGAGCCTGGTGCCGATCTGCGACATCACTTCATCGCTGATGCCGCTGGGGCGCTGGTCTACTACAAGCAGGGTAACGTTGTACTTGCGCATCTCTCTGGCTATGGTTCCGAAGATGGTCTGATCAGCTACTTCACTGTTGAGGAACTTGTGGGCCTCTTCTATTACGATGACCAGAGGTTGCGGCTCTGAGCCACCCTCTCCCAAGGCCCTTTCGGTCCATTCTACATATCTCTCGTGAATACGGCGTGAGAGAATGTTGGCAACAAGTATCTGGGCTGTGGAGTCGTTAGCGTAGCGCCCGAACTCAAGGACAACGCTGGTGCCCCTGCCCAGGTACTCCAGGATCCTCTCTACGGCTCCTCCATGCTCCTCAGGCTCCATGAAGTCGAAGCGCTTGAGCCTGGCAAGGCTGGTCTTTAGCGCTCGCAGCGTGCCTATAGGTATATCTATATTTTTGTCTTTCAGGTCATCTCTTAGCTCCGCGGCAGACAGCTTTAGGGTAGCGTCCAGCCACTTGCTGTCGCTATAGCAGCCTGCCAGCTCCGCCACGGCATCCATGCCGCGCTCGGTTATGCTCAGAGGCTCTCTCAGCAGGAGGATGTCTTCCGGAGTTATCTCGTTGTAGCCAATTCTGACTACGTAGTCGGTGCTTACCCTTCGCTTTTTTGAGCTGTCCTCGTCCAGGGTGAACAGCGATACCTTGCTGCCTAACACCTGTTTCAGGCCCTTGACGCTCCGGCTGTCCTGCCCTTCCGAGGTGCCCTGCCAGCCATGCTCGTTGTGCATATCGAATATTAAAGCTACCGCGGCGTCCTTCTGGATGATGCCGGCGAGGAGTATTCTTGTAAGGAAGGTCTTTCCGGTGCCGCTCTTGCCAAAGATACCGTTGCTTCGCTTGACCAGCTCCTCCAGGTTGATGCACACCTTGGCTTCCATCTCCAGAGGGTCGCCTACCCAGAAGTTGCTGCCGCCTTCTTCGCCAAAAACTGCCGCCACGTCCGCCTCTGTAGCCTCTTTTGCCAGGGCAAAGTGGGTGGGCACGGTCTTGACCGGCTCCGGCGCCGCGTTTCCGAGGACGCCGTGCACGGCCAGCGCCAGGCTAGGCAACACGTGGATAGTACCGTAAGTGGCGGTTCCAGCTACTACCTCTGCTATAAAGGGATCATCTATGTTTGGTGTTATGCTGGCCATCTCAGGGTTTAGGGTCGCCAGCTCGACATCGGTGACCATGCCGAAGAACTTGAGGCGCTGCCCTTCAAGCACTACGTATCTGCCCACCTGTATATCCTCTACAGATATATTATGGTCCAGTTTGACATCGACACCGCCCTTGAGGGAGCCGCCGATAACTCTGCCTAAATGCTTACCATTAGGTGAGTCTGGATGAGAGTCTAAAGATGATAGAAAGTTATATGAGTCCATTATTTACTCAGTATCTCTAAGAGTCTCCATAACTGTGCCGGCTCTTTACGCATCAGTACCACGGCCTGCCGACCAGCCTGTACCAGGAAATCACCATCTTCGCCTCTTGCCCGTCCGGCCATGCGAATAAAGGCTGCCAGCAGCTCTTCTCTCAGAGGCGAAGTTAAACCTGCATAGATAAGGTCTAAGAAGGTTAGAGAGGCGGTGAAATCGGCTATCTCCTGGTTGTTGCACATATAGACCGGAGTGTGTATTGGCACTGGTGTGGGGGGAAGGTATCTAAAGTAGCCTTCACTCTCTTTATACCCGACTACTATGGCCTCGAAGGTTGTGGTGAAAAGCTGGGACAGATGTGGGTTGCTATGATTTATATCTTCAAAAGTCTGCTTACCATCTCCTATGGCAACCGGCCTGCGGCCTGAGTCTATGCTGGAGGTCTCGGCGACTGATACCGCAGCTATAACCTCTATCCCTCCGGAGGAGGCTTTAATCAGTGAGCCAAGAGGCGGCGCGCAGTTAAGCTCGTAGCAGTGGCCGGTAAAGGATGTGGTGCTGGCCTGTATTACCTCGGCAACGGCATCTGTCATAGCCATCTGCTCCTTTTGCCAATAGGCTTATTGGGCAGACACATAGGTCTGCCCCTACGAACGGTGTCGCTCATAGCCATCTGCTCCTTTTGCTGCGACTTTTGGCAGAGCTTGTCGTTTGGAACCCTCTTCTGTTAAGGACTCCGGATACCATATTCCAGAAGTTCTCGCGGTCTGCTGCCGTTACCACCGCCTGCTCATGGGCCTCTTGCAGCGCCACCGGATATCCATGACCTCTTGTGCATTGGTCCAAAATAGCGGCATGAGCGGTGTCAAGGAGGTATGGGTCTTCTGCTACCCACTTGGGCACCTCTATTCTGGCTATCTCACTTTCGGTCTTAAGATAAAAGAAGTACATTTCGTGGTCAGGTCCCCAGCTCCTCTCCACCTTAAAAGGTATTGAGCGCTGGCCGGGTTCTAAGAGATTACCGAATATATGGCGGTCCAGGAGAAGGTCTTTCTCTGTTGCCGGCAGCTTTTCGACTATATCTCTGTAGCCGGGATAGCTTGTGTACCCTACAAGGGCCAACGGGCCATCTAGAGCGTGCCTATAGATCTGCTCCATAGCCTCTACCATTTGATCGTAATATTGTTTGCCTTGCTTGTTTTGTGAGGATGCTCCCGCAGCGCCCCAAAGCACCAGGGGACCATCTACCATAGCCAGACAGGGCTGTCTTCGATCTCTCTTAGCTGTTAGCTCTGCAAGACGGCGGAATTCAGCTAGAGAACGCTCCAGTCCAATATTTAGCCTGTCTTTGATCTCCTGATAATCATCATCACTGTCGTGGTAGTCGGAGCCGCGCTCATCTTTAAGACTTACTTCTGCTCGTTTATCTAATGACGCCGTTGGTTCAGGCCCATAGCTGATTATGGCCCAGCCAACGTTGATCAAGTAGCAGCCGGTGGACTCGTGACGGTCTACGTCTATCTGAGAGCCATCCGTGGCGATAACTGTATAGTCTGCTGGACATGAGGAGGGACTATAGCCTTGAAAGGAGCTGTTCTCCGTGATATAGGCCATAATGCTTAGAAGCTGAGCATTCCGGGTATCACCATCTTCTCGGATGCGCCTCTCTATGCTGGACAATTGCTGTGCTACGTCGGCTAATTTTAGACCCAAGTCCTAAAGTCTCCCAGTAATTGTTCGACAGTCTCGTTATGATAGTAAGTGTTTTGGATATCTGTAACTTGTATAGCACAACTCTAAGGAACCGTCTACAATTTTCTTTATAAACCGCCATTAGCCGAGTGAATACTCTTTGAATTGGATGTTCCAGAGTTATTTTTCGCCAGAGATGTTTGCTATCCCGATATTATCAAGATGCCTGTTGTGTACGACTGTAATGGTCAACTCTCTCTTGTTATATATAACGTTTTTGAGTACAATTAAGCTCCTATTAAAGGAAAGGACGATATCTATTGAGATTCAGTAGAGCCAACGCAGACCTCCACGTAAGATATGATTCCATATTGTTCCCCTTCAATATTGAGTCGTTGATTCAGAAGTTGCCTAGTTTGGGTTACATTCTGACGAGTGAAGCCTCTAGAGCCATTACAAATGTACCTTTTCAAGGCGGATTAGGTATCTCTGGTAAGCTGGCAACCAAGGGAGATATCACTTTTTGGGTCGGGCATGATCGAAATAGCCTAGGAATGCTAGGGTCGGACTGCAAAATGTTGGTAGAGGAAATGGAAGCACTTGAAAAGCTTATTTCAGAAGAGGTCAAATTCTCAAGCCAAGAGAACGCCCTCTTCTATGAGATGCAATATGAAGTAACTGTGGAATCTGAAGCCAATCCTCTTGATGCTATCGAAAAGCAATTCTCTGGCTTGCCAATAATATCTGAGATGAGTGATATTCTGGCAAATCCTGTAACTAATTTCGCGTTTCGTCTTGTGCCTCTTCACATGGAACCTAATATTCCCGATTGGTTTGAGGTACGAATTGAGCCACAGGTTTTGCAGCCCACTAAATTCTGGCTAGTACACATCTTATATAGAAATCAGGATAGAAATAAGACCTTTGAGATATCTGAGAATGCACTTAGCCTTGCTGAGCGTCTACTCTTTGCTGTGGAGAGGTAGAATACAATGGTCACTACAGCTAGCATTGGATTATCTGAATCAACTGAGCAAGACACTGCATCCTTCTTTCCCTTAGGCTACACCTCGTATCCACGGTTACCTGTACCTACAGCTCTCACTCCCCATTTGTCTCCTGATCCTATGGCCTCTCCGGTCAGTTCAGTTAAAGTAGTTGCTGAATACAACCCTCTTATAACACAAGAAGAGCACCAATCAATAAGGACGTTCCAGGGATCTACGCAATATACGGCCACGATGGAACTAGGGCAACGAGACTTACCTCCTGACACCACCATAACCCATAGGTCTATTCTCAAAGAAGAAGTTAAGAATGAGGCCAAAGCACATCTGACTCCTGAGATACGTCACATCTTACAGATTTTGAGAGCTATTACTATTACCAAGGGGCTACAATCTCAGATTAGTATTGACTCGCTAATAGTTTCAACATTTACTAATTATGATGAGGGTTGGACACAATTGACATACGAGGTTAACGTGGATGCTTTGCCATTGCAGGCGTTGGCCTTCTGGGACAGTTTAGGATTGTCTATCGATGAATGGAAGTCAGGATTATCAGAATCCTTGTCAAATTTGTTAACGGAGAAGATCGTTGTCCACGTCAATTGGCCCTAGCGGTCCAATACCACCATTTGATCCAATGGAATTTCTGAACTTAGCCCGTCTTTCGGTTAACACTACTTCTTCTGAAGCTATGCTTCGTACTTCTGTTGGAAGGACTTACTACGCATTGTTTCTGATTGCGCGTGAACGTCTCTTCCCAGGTCCAGTGCCTCCCAGAACGGTACGGAGAAAGTCGTTAAAAGGTAGGAGTGAACAGGTCGGGGTTCATAAGGCGGTAATTGATGAGGTATTAAAACGCGATACCGCAACAGGAGGCAAGCTACAGAAGTTAATGGAGTTAAGGCACGCGGCAGATTACTGGCTCACTCCTTACCCTCACGCTTCTGCAGATTGGCGCAAAAACTGGCAAGATTCAGATGTTATTGCTCGTCAAATCATTTCCCGGATTCAGCGAATTTAGTCAGCATACCTGCGGAGGCGTTTCCTGGCTGGCTGTCCTTGGTCTTCTCTTCTAGATACCAAACTTCTGAGCGATTAACATTTACGGTCTACTGCCTCAAGACCCTATCGTCGCCCACTCTTCGGGTTATCTTCTCATCGTCAAGGTGCTCCAACAGGGCCAGGGCGTATTTCCGACTGGTGCTGAACATGTCTCGCACCCCGGCAACATTGAACTTGCCCTTTGTTTTTATCTCATCGACTATCATCTTCACCATATGGTCGTAAGGCTCTTTTGCGAATAACACGTTATCTGAGATGCGCACTATCCTACCGTCTTCGGTAAGCATACTAAGCAGCTCTGAATCTAAAGCTATATCAGAGGGTGGGCTGTAAGGGCTGGCCAGCAATGCGCTCAAGAACTCCTTGACCTGAGTCTCCTGGCGGGAGTTTAGAGTAACCTTATGGGACGGCAAACGCACCAGATTTCCTACTTCCGCCATCGAGCCGCCTTTTATAGCTCTCTCTACGGTATCCACAGCCACCTGCCCACTGAGCTGAAGGCGGTTTCTCAGCTCGACCTTTGGCATTCCACTACGTAGCGGGTGCTGCTTGTGGTAGCTTTCTAGAGTTGTCCTGATCCTATCCTCTATCTTTGACCATCCCTCTTGAGATAAAAGCATAGAATTATGATCTAAGTCTCCGGTAGAAAGAGATACCACGTGACCATCATTTATCATACCTTTTAAGGTAGCCATCAGGTCATTCTCCAACATACCTGATAGACTCACCAGGGCTGAGACTTTGCAAGGCTCCTCCTTACGAAGAAAGCCGAGTAAGACCTCTTGGGTCGAGCCACTCTCGAGGGCCTTGAGCTGCTCGAGTGTCTCTGCGTGCATGCGTCTGTGACGCCTGGGATGTGGGTCTATGACCTCTCCACCGCCTATAGTGGATACCGTAGACCTGATGATGAAAAAGTCCCCCTTTGCCACAGCTACAAGGCCATTAAGTCTCAACTGCGCCAGGGTGGTCTCGCCGGGGGTGACCTCTGCCTGCTCCAGCAGCCGTATCCTCGCGTCGGCCTCTGCGGAGCCGGTATGAAAGGTGACGCCGGCATTATGGCGTAAAGGGTAAGGAGCGTCTTCCAGCAGGCGCAGCCGCACGTCCAGGTGCTGGGTCGGCCTCAGCCATCTAGGCGTGGTTAGGATGTCGCCTCTAGATATGTCATCGGTGGATACGTTCGCGAGGTTAGCAGCCACTCTGGTGCCGGGTAGAGCGGTCTCTACCTTCTGCCTGTGGGTCTGAAGTCCCCTGATCCTTGTCTTTATTCCGGATGGCAGTAGCTCTATCTCCTGACCAACGGTCAAGTGCCCGTCTATCAGTGTACCGGTGACGACGGTGCCGAAACCGGCTATAGTGAAGACTCTGTCCACAGGCAGGCGCGGCTTTCCAATATCTTTTTTGGTTGGGGTGTTGGTAAGCAGATCGTCGAGTAGGGCTGTAAGCTCTGGCAGCCCTTCACCGGTGTAAGCAGAGACGGACACTATGGGCGACTCACCTAGCACAGTGCCTTCTACAGTCTCCTTGACGTCGGAGGCTACCAGCTCCAGCCACTCGTCATCTACAGTGTCTTTCTTGGTTATTACTGCTATGCTCCGTTGCACTTTAAGCAGGTCTAATATGGCTAGGTGTTCCACGGTCTGAGGCATCACGCCCTCATCTGCCGCCACCACCAGCAGGGCAAGGTCTATGCCGCCCACGCCTGCCAGCATGTTCTTGATGAACCGCTCGTGCCCCGGCACGTCCACGATGCTGACATCCCTACCGCTGGGCAAGGTGAGCCAGGCAAAACCCAAATCGATGGTCATGCCCCGCTCCTTCTCCTCCCGCAGGCGGTCCGGATCGATACCCGTCAGCGCCTTCACCAGCGCCGACTTACCGTGGTCAACGTGTCCTGCTGTGCCGATTACGTACATTTTAAGAGGCTCTATCTCCTTGGTCATAGAATAACAACCTGCTCTTTGAGAACCTTATCCCTTATCCTAGGGCTTAAGGCTCTATAGGTCACCAAGTCCACTTTTATGCCCAGTGTTTCTTCTAGCTCTATCTTAAGCGCCGCTAGATCTAGTAGACTCTTTTCTCCTTTGAATTGGATTAAGATGTCGAGGTCACTATCCTCGGACTGTTCTCCCCTGGAAAAGGAGCCAAAGATTCCTGCACGGTCTACATCGTGCCGCTTTAATATTGGTGTGATTTGATGTTGTAGTGTTTCAAGCATCATAGCTCGTAGCTTCGCCAAGTTAATACCGTTAGCGGCTTCACGAGTACCGACTTCTCATGGTCCGCGAGTTCTGATGTCCCGACTACGTATATTGCTCGAATCTCTAGGCGCGTTTGTATTAAGTTAATTTCGTTGAAAGGGCAGCCTTTAGTTCTTCTATAGAGAGGTTGCGTTTCCAATGTAACATTCTATGGCAGTTGGAACAAACCGGAGCTAGATTTTTCATGCTCACTAGTGTATCTGGAGCCAGGGAAGACATTGCTATTATATGGTGTGCTTCGATAAATCCATCACCAAGATTACCATACCGTTCTGAGAACGAGAACAAACAAACCGAGCATCGAACATTGCTATTGTATTCTAGATTCCATTGCTTCTTTGCACGGGTTATGAGCTGATGATTACGTTCTTTTTTCAAATGAAGCTCGAAACTTTCTTTGCCTTCACGAAACGTTTTTTCTGAAGCACTTAAGCCAAACTCTTGAGCCAGGACGTCATTGGGGTCCTCCCTAGGATCCAAATCCCTGACTTTTTCAACCACTTCAGGGTCAGAAGTGTGATTAAGAAGTATTTCCAGCAGTTCTACTGAATCATCTTGTAGCCACTCTGATAAGAGCTTGTAGAAGTGGTTACGGCTTTGGATATCTGGTCGAAGTTGTCGGCCGAATTTATCTTGAACCGATTTTACGGTAATACCGTTATCACGGTAGAGTTCTGCAGCCTCTGTTACAGCCTCTAAACATGCTTGACGTATTTGTTCCAGCGACAGGTTTTCATCTCGCTTGATGTATTTCTCTTGAACTAATTCCATGACAGTAGCTATTTCATGAACTGCAAAATTCTGCCTTCGCACTACATTACCTCTGCGGGTCATTCTTCTCGCGGAGCCGGTCTGAATCGATCCCAGTAAGCGCCTTCACCAGTGCCGACTTTCCGTGGTCAACGTGTCCTGCTGTGCCGATTACGTACATAGTTATGCCTTAGCTACCCCGGATCAGGGTTAAAGCGTTGTCAAAACTTTCCAGATATTGGCAATTATAGGTTCTTAGTTCTGATCTAATGGCTGGACGACCAAAATCTTTCCAGTTTAGACTTATAAAATATTTAATCTCTTGATTGGGTTGCTCTTTGATATCTGTTAGAATTACGGAGTAAATAATCGCATCCTGAGGCGAAAGCTCATACTGTTCTTTATAGACTAAAGCTAGCTGAAAATTGATCTCGTTAAGATTAAGTGGTCTTCCTATCTTGAGCATTCGGTCAACAGTGGACTCAAGGAGGTCTATTTCTCTTCTTTCAATTTCTCCCAAGAGGGTCGGCGCCGGTCGAAGCAAAGACACAACTTCCTGATGTGGTACTGATCGCTCCAGTTGGCGCAACTGGTCGCTCAAGGAATTGGACAAGCTTCGTCGTTGCCTTCCCTGGTACGTGATTGTTGAAAATGGCTCAGTGAGGGCAAACTCTGGGAAAGCTAGGTGTATTTCACCAGTTTCGGCCTTGGCTAATATAGCTTCTGCCGATGGAGCCTGCTCTTGCCCAAGTGCAACCTCGAGGACAAAGTTCGACTCCACATAAACTATCATAGCAGCACCCCGAAGGTTACAGTTGCCCTATTTATGGCTTTCAGGAATCCGTAAGAGGCAAGGGACTTCTCGGGCTCCGTTTCGGTATTTAGACGATTAGCGGCAAGGTCATCAAGCCATTGAAATACTATGAACTCAAGCTCAGATCCAAGTCTATCTTCTTTGGAAATTCGAGGCCAATACCGTTTGATAACGTCTTCCATTGGAAATTCCAGTGCTGGTAATGCATTTGGGTTTTTCCGTCGTGATTCTTTCCATAGAAAACCTTTCTCCTGAGAAAGTATCATAAAGTAAGAGGCGTTCGCTAATATACCATGAGCTATCATATCGCTTCTTAGGTCTATAGCAACCTCGCAAGATAGATTTATAGGGTTATATACTTCTACCATGCAGATTGGGCTGCCGTCACGACTTCGGATTATTAGGTCGGCCTGTATTGTATTCATAGCATATGTTCCATCTCAATACTGTACTTTTGTCTTTTGAAACCCAAGTATAAGCGCTGATTTCGGTTATAACTGAGTCTCGTTATTTTACCCTTCTGGCCTGTAAGACACGATCTCCATTGGTAAGCCAGTAGCATCAACTTCTGGGATTTCAGACATAGTATTTACATTTTGATATCCATACTTGGTGTCACAGCCAGGGCCAACGCATCTACAATATCTATTAGGATGATGCCAAGGGCAACTCCATCTGCTCTCCAGTTGCCTCGTTGACAACTAAAAGTCTAGCAAGGCCCTCTCGTTGGAGCTGCTCGTTGGCATTTAGCAATTCAATTCCATATATAGTGCCGTCAGGCGCTATGTCTATATTTAACTCCTCGCTAATTCGAAGGGTCTCTATCTGTTTGCCCTTTTCTCCAAAACGTATATAGCCTATGTTATATCTTGGGTCATAGCTGAATATCATGGATTGTTCTCCTCTTAAAGCCTTTAGAAGTAGCGCGTGATTACTGTTATTACTAGCCAATCAGCATTTTCTACTACTGCGTATACCTCTACCTGCTTGATATTATACAGCTTACCACGCCATACTCCCTCAAAAGAGAAATTACGTCTGAACCCCGTTCGTCCTAACTTTGCTGTAAATCTCTCGCCATGCTCTATTGTAGCTCGTACTTCTTCTTCAGTCGCGCCTCGCTCTGCCATTTTGTCTAAGGCATGTGGGTGGAAGTTAATGTTGTCCAATCTGTGGGCCTCTCTTCGAGCTTCTGGCCTATAATACACCATCTCCATAGGAAGACCTGTCGAGTCAATTTCTGGAACATCAGGTATAGTAGACAATTTATCATAGCCAAATTTTGCTGTGATCGCTAAAGCCATGGCGTCGATGATATCATCTATTCCGACTTTCTTGCGCCCATATTCTCGAGTTGCCTTCTCTATTAATTGGCTAGAAGTCGGGAGCAGATTACCTAGCACCTCGATACGCCCAGCTATACCATCTGCGGTCTTTTTATAGTGCGCCATAGCCTTCCCAGAATTTAGTGCCCAGAAGCAGACCTCAGGATGGGTCTCTCTTACTCTAGGACTGGCGCGGTCTGGTTGTGTTCTTATAGCTTCGTCGACATCCCGTATCTTGTCCATTATGTACCAGCTTTGTTTTGATAATCGCCTGCCTGTTAATTTGTAGTTTACAGAGCTGGCTTTTCTATAATCTAGCACTGATAACGCTGCCCGGCACGGCGCAGGAAAGACGCTGGACGCCCTTCCTTTTAGTATCTTTCGTGCTTCTGTATCGCATAGCCGCTCAAGAGGTCCTTCGTCTCTGAGACCTATGGGTATGTCTACCAACACGAGGCCAGCATCCGGGAAGCTGTGGAACAAGTCTCGGAATTTGGGAGCTATTCCTAGCTTGTACCCCTCATCGTCGTCCAGCGCTACATAAAACCAGCCTCCAGGACAACCATCGACGCCTACATAATTCAATTCGTTCTCTTCTCTAACTTCGCTCTAACAGTGGGGATGTACATGATGGGATATATTTGGATTATAGAAAGCGGACAAAAGCTTCGTTAGAAAGCAGGCGACCCCTGGGTGTGAGCCTGAGATTATCACCAGACTCTTCCAATAGCGCAAGGCCTTTTAGCTCGTCAATGGCCTCCCCATACACGTCCTCAACACCGCTGCCAAACTTAGCTCTGAAGCTCGCCTTTGATACTCCACGGGTGAGACGCAGGCCCAACACCACTGTCTCCATCATTTCTGTGGCTTTGTCTATATCCTCAATCATGTCTACGGGACTTAAGCGACGTATGGTCTCTTCTATAGAGACTTCGCCTTTATTCTTTTCAAAGGTGGAATACTCTACCGACAGGTCGCGTGCCGATACCCCGATTAGATCGGGGGATAGATCGAGCATCTTCGATTTGGAGAGACGGTCTACCTTATCTATATATCTACGGGGCGACCTGATGTCTGAGAACCTGTAGCCACCGAAGTAAGAATGAGCGCCCGGGCCAAAGCCTATATAGTAGCGGTCCTCCCAGTAAGTGGTATTGTGGCGGCAGGCGTGCCCATCCAGCTCCCAGTTGGATATCTCATAGTGGTTGTAGCCCTCCGCCTTAAGCGCCTTCTCCGATAGTAAGTACATATCCGCAGCTTCGTCTGCGTCGGGCTGCTTTAGCAAGCCACGTGCTGCCTGCTTACCGAAGGGTGTGCCTTCCTCGATGGTTAAGGCATATAAAGAAAGGTGGTCTGGCCTGAGCTCGATGGCTTTTCTAAGGGTATGCTCCCAGGTGTCGATACTCTGGTCGGTTAGGCCGTACATAAGATCAAGGCTTATATTCTTAAATCCTGCCTCTCTGACCCTGTTATAGGCGTTAACAATAGTCTCACTGCCGTGAGTCCTTCCCAGCCACTTTAGCTCGGCTGCATCGAAACTTTGCGCTCCCATGCTCAAGCGGTTCACCCCAACCTGTAAGAGCCCTTGCATATGGTCAAGGGTTACATTCTCCGGATTGGCCTCCAGGCTGACCTCTGCGTCCTCAGCCACATGGAAGCGCTTATGGCAAGTCTCCAGCACAGAGCTTACCTGGTCTATTGTAAGCAAGCTGGGAGTGCCGCCTCCAAAGTATATGGTCTGCACTTGGTAAGTGTCTCTTACCTCAGGACCCCAAAGGCTTAGCTCTTTTTTAATGGCTTCTAAATAAGTATGGATAAGTCCTTCCATACGCGAGTAGGTGTTGAAGTCGCAGTAAGGGCACTTAACGGTGCAGAAGGGTATATGTAAGTAAAGGCTTAGTGGGTCCATAAAGTTCTCCTAGTGGAGATGATAGCATCCTGAAGAAAGGCCAACAAGTTTACCTGACCGTATATTATTAAGTTTAGCTTTGCAAAAAGAAAAATCTCTCTTATAGAATATTTTGCCTGGTGATCGCTGTTGTTGCCAAAATCCAGCTACTACTCTACAATTTTGGATGTGGCTTGGGCGTGGTGCTTATATCTTTTAATCGTCCCTTTACTAGGAGGAAACATGGCACAGGAAGGCCAAAGACAGTACGTTAAGTTTACGTTCTACAAAGTGGAGTCGCCGTGGCTGCTGCTGCCAAAGGAGCAGAAAGAACGCGATAAGGAAGAGTTTCTGGCAGCCGTTACAGAATTCTCCAATGACATGATGGTCCGTACCTATAACCTTCAAGGTATGCGTGGCGACTCAGACTTCCTGATATGGACTGCCGGCTTTAAGCTGGAGGCTGTTCAGGAGATGGCAAGCCGGCTGGGAAGCACCGGTCTGGGCAAGTACCTTTCTACGCCGCATTCTTATCTATCCATGACTCGGCACTCTATTTATCTGGGCACACACAGACACGAAGGGCAGGAAGGCGCCAGGAACCGAGTGGTAGTCCTGGGGTCAAAATACCTTTTCGTCTATCCATTTGTGAAGACCAGGGCCTGGTATGCCTTAAGCAAGGAAGAGCGGCAGCGAATGATGAACGCACATTTCCAGGTAGGCCATCGCTATCCTTCTGTCAAGATCAATACCACTTACTCCTATGGACTGGACGACCAGGAGTTTGTCCTGGCCTTTGAGACCGATAGCCCATCCGATTTCCTTGACCTTGTAATGGAGCTTAGGGATACCGAGGCCAGCTCTTATACTTTGAGGGATACTCCTATTTTCACCTGTATTAATAGCGACCCTAAGGACATCCTTGACTCCCTGAGCTACTGATTTTGAATTGCAGGCCCTCTTCTTGGGAAGGACAGACTCTATATCAATACCAGTCCTATAGGGATCACTGAGGTCTTGAATAGTCCCGGCAAGCGGGGCTATTCTTATGGACGCACAATGAGATTCCACCGATAAATCGAGTATCTTTGATATTAAATAGTATGTCACGGTGGTCCCTGGTGCGGAATAAAGGTTGGAGATAAGCGACGAAGGGAGCCGCTAGCAGCGTATAATTGTGCTTATGGAGTTCTTGAAAGATGCCCCTGGCATCATCTTAAATTTACTCGTCACCTATAACTTTGTCCTTCTATTGGTCCTGGTCTTTCTTGAGGAGGCTGGGCTGCCATTGCCTATCTCAGGTGACATACTTCTCCTCTTTACTGGCTATTATGTTTACCATAAGCAGGTTGACCTTGTTGCCGCCATAGTGGCAGTAGAGTTAGGCAGTCTAGTCGGCGCTTCCTTCCTTTACCTTGTGGGTAGGAAAGGTGGCCATACCGTCATAGTCAAGTATGGCAAGTACATCAGTCTAAACCCCACCAGAGTACAGAGGATGGAGGGATGGTTTCAGCGCCATAGTGGGCTTGCCATAATAGTTGGCCGCTTGATCCCCGGACTCAGACCGGTTACCTCCTTTGTGGCTGGGACATTTGAGATAAGTTACCAGCCTTTCTTCTTATATACTGCCGTTGGAACATTGGTGTGGGTAACACCATTTTTGCTTATAGGATACTTCGCCGGTAAAGAATTTGACTTAATAATTGAGATACTTTATCAGATCTCACAGGTTGGACGCCCACTTTTGTTTGTGATGGTTGCAGTAACAGCACTAGCCTTGGCAGCTTACTATTTAATTCATGTGCCTAAAACTAAAGGGCGCCGGCATTTAAATAGCGGGCTGGAGGCGTCGATGGAGATAGATAGAGGCAGCGGGAATATGAATGCATCCAAGGATGGGGATAAAATTGCGGAAGAGACAGCAGTCAAAGAGGTAGATGGACAAAGGTAGCTCTTTTGTAATCCTTGAACTTTCATCATTTCCATCCCTCCAGCGTAGGACCTTCCCACTCCGTATCCGTTTCCGAGTCCTCCTCTCGTCTCTCCGCATAACCCTCAGCGAGGTCTCTTTTGAGCTGCTCCTGCTCGAGCTGCTTTAGTCTTTCGCTGATGGCCTCGGCTACAAAAGCGCTGCGTATCCGCTCGTGGACTCGTTCTTTTAAGGCCGCAACCACTTGCTCCGGGATTGTAAAGTTAACTTTTACTGCCTTCATTGCTTAATCCAACTTTCTAGCGACCAACTTTAACGAAGTCAGGATGCCTGGGCTAGTTCTACCTACAGTTGTAAGTATAAAGTATAACCCTTGTATCTTCAAAGTGATGGAGCGTGTCGGCCGTGAATGCGAAGGCTTTAAAGCCTCTGTACTACTTTCTCTCAAATCAGCTCTCGTTCCGAACAAGCCGCTCACTCCTCATACCATCACATAAGTGGACCCTTCCGGCCCCTTCGATACCTCTATCCTCACCGGGAAGGCATCTTTTAGCTCGTCTACGTGGGTGATGACAAGGATGCGCTGGAAGTCGGGCTGGATTGCGTTGATGGCTTCCACAAGCCGCAGCCTGCCGGGGCCGTCCTGCGAGCCGAAGCCTTCGTCTATAATGAGAGTGGGGAGCGGCGCTCCGGACCTACGCGCCAGCAGCTTTGACATGGCGACCCTTAGGGCAAAGTTGATCCTGAAGGACTCGCCGCCGCTGAACAGCTCGTAGGGCCTGGTACCCAGCTCGTCGCCTATTATTATGTCCAAAGTCTCGATTATATTATCGCTGTTTGACCTGGCTGTTCGCTGGGTCTCAAAACGCAGGGCCATGCGGTTATCTGTCATTCTAGAGAGCAACTGATTTGCCTCTTCTTCCAACTGGGGAAGAACCTCTTCGATGATGAGGGCCTGCACACCGCGCTTGCCGAAGGCTGTAGTCAGCTCTTCATACAGGCCGCGCTCCCTTTTGTAGCTCTCCAGGGATGCAGAAGCCCTCTTTAGCTCAGTCTCCAGATGGCGGTAGTATTCAAGCTGTCCCTGTATTTTCCCTTCTTCTTCCCGGAGTTGGGCAAGCTCGCGTGTCGTCTTGTTAAGTTCTAAGTCGGCCTGCGCTAGCTCTAACATCAGGCTATCGGAATTAGCCAGCTCTTCTGAAAGCAGGGCCTCCTTTTGTTGTGCGTCCTGAAACCTCTCTTTCCACCGCTTCAGAGAGTCTTTGGCTGAGGTCAGGTCATCTTCCTCGCGAGGCAGTTGCTTTCTAGCGTTCTCCAGCATTTGCCTCTTGGCCTCGTAGGTCTGAAGGCTCTCCAGGTGCTGCCTCAGCACCTCATACCCCTGCGGGTCGTACCTAAGAGCCTCCAGGTTTGAGACTACCGTGGCCAGCTCATTCTGCTCCTCCTGAGCGTACTGGTTATTGTTTAGCCTCTCCTCTAGAGATGTCAGGTGTGCCAGGACTTCCTGTAGACGAGCCGCCGTTTCTTTAGCGGCTTCCATCTCCCCTTGTAAATTCCCAATGCGCACTTGCAGCTTATTGCGCTCTTCCGTAATACGCTTTTCGATCCTCTCTGCCTCTGCTTTAGCTCTACTCTCCTCCTCGCGGGCGCTCTTTAGGGTAAGGTCCATTTCCCGGTACTTTTTCCTGCGGTCTTCTATATCAGCTTCATAGTGCTGCTTGAGGTTTGCCCAGCCGTGTGCACCCAAGTCGCTTTCGCATAAGGGGCATTTAGCATCGGCGCCGCTGTGGGCAAAGACATCCAGCTTTTGGCGCAGCTCCTGACCCTCTCTTTTCGCACTTTCCTGCTCTGTCGCCAGCCGCTGTACCGTAGCAGCAGCCTCTTCTGATCTGGCCTTGTTCTGGACCAGGATAAGCTCTTCTGCATCGATAGTTTCTAACAGGTAGTGCGCCTCTCGCAACTGCTCCGCCTTCTCTTCTACAGAGCTGGCGCCTGCTCGTTGCATACCCTCCTTTTGGCGCTTTAGTCCGGCTATCTCACCCATAATCTGCGCCTTGGCCTGGTTAACGCGCGATTCCAGGTCAGTCTTTTTCTGCGTCAACTGCGCCCACTCGGCCGCGGCCTGGCTCATCGCAGTGTACTTACTCCGTACCGACTCAAGCTCTGCGACTCCGGCCTCTATAGAATGAGCCTGTGTGATGATCTCTCTATACTCTGCCGCCCTTTTCTCGGTCTCCACAATGCGCCTCTCTGCCGAGGCTATCTCCATCTCAGCCTCTCCCTTAGTCCGCTGGGCCTCGGTAAGCTGAGCTCTTTTGGTCTCTGTGAGGGCATTTTTTTCTTTTAAGAGAGCTACGCGGCCATCCTGTATCGAGCGGTCTTTCTCAAGGTCCTGGCGTATCCTTTGGGTCTCGGCCAATTGCTCCTGTACGCTTTCTTTAAAGGCAAGGTCCTGGCCCTTGCGTATTACATCCGCTTCTATAGCTAAAATAGAGGCCCCTAGCCCTCTGACCTTCTCCCTGGCCTTCTCCTCTAGCCTGTCATACTTCTCCAGGTCAAGGACTTTGCCTAGCACCGCTTTTCTATCGCCGGGGCTTTTCAGAGTGAACTCATCGGCGCGACCCTGGACCAGGTAGGCGCTGTTGATGAAGGTGTCGTAGTCAAGCTGTAGTATTTTCTGGACCTGTGCTTGGGTCTCTCGGATGCTGTTGCCGGAGATAGGGCTGTAGGATGGAATACCGTCTATGCCATCAGCCATTACCTGAAGCTCCAGAATAGACTGTCCTGTCCTACGAGTAGCTCCTCCTTTGGCCCGCTTGCGTATCACCCGGTACTGGGCCTCACCCGCCATAAACTCCAGCTCCACCTCCATCTCGCTCTCGCCCAGATGCACAAGATCGTCATCGCTCTTGGCCCGGGCGCGTCCCCACAAGGCCCAGGTAATCGCATCCAGCAGGGCTGTTTTTCCCGCGCCGTTATCGCCGGACAGACAGACCACCTGGATACCCGAAAGGTCCAGCGGCTCCAGCCCATTTCGATAGCACATGAAGTTGCGAAGGCTAAGTCTAAGTGGGACCATAATTTACAACCTCTAATAAATTCTCTTGAAAGGGGCAACTACCCCTCACCCTAACCCTCTCCCGCAAGGGGAGAGGGAACGAGTTTACACTATAGTAACTATTTTCGTCTTTTGAGGTGGGAAGTAGACTCCATGAATGGTTGTCTAAGAAAAGGGGAGTCCAGAGGGGCCAAGCCCCCCTTCGACCAAGCTCAGGACATGCTTTGGCGGGGGGAGTGGGGGGTGTCCCCCCATATAATCCCAGAGGGGGTACATTGAACCCCCTTGAGGGGGTTTGAACAATAAGTGCCACTTTGCACAAAAAGTCGGGAGTCTGCACAAAAAGTCTCTTAGTCGCCCCTCTGTGACTTTGGGGGTAAGCTTCTACGTCGCTTCTTGTTGGCGCTGGCTAGCTTCTTGATAGATGGTTCTGCTGGTAAGTTCTCAGGCATATCGCCGCCCAGTTTCCTAATGGTCTGACGAACCTCTTGGCCTACTGTCTTATGTGTATTCCTAGCGCTAATCTCGCCTTTCACATCGTCGCGGCGAATCTTTTGCTCTGTCTGTGTAATACGGAAGTCGTTAGCTGCTAGTTCAGCGCGACTCGATCTATCCAATAGGTCTTCTTTGTTGCTCAGGCCCTTGCTCTCTTTAATCTGGGCTAAGCCCAAACCTCCGTACAGCCCTCTGTAGCCCGCGTCGTGAAACAAGGCGTAGTTAGTAACTCCAGCGTGCTTTGCTGCGCTATTCAGTGCCTTAACATCTTCCCTAATTCTATCACGTAACTCAATACGAGCTTCAGCCTGCCTTAGTTCATCAACCTGCTCTTGCCTACGCGTCTGAACAGCAAAGTAAGATTGCGCTGCGGCAATCTCTGGCTTAGCAGGATCGCCATTCATCGCCGTCAAATAGACGCCATACCGCGTTAGCTTAACATCTTGTATCTCGCGGATTGCACCCTTCCCTGTAGGTATCATTTTCGTGACATCACGAAAATGATGGTGAGGGTCACCACCCACACCCTCACAGGCTAACTTGGCTCTCTCAATAGCGTCTTTAAAATTCTCCCACCTAGCGTATCCAAGCAGGCTCCGTAAATCACGAGCTAGCCAATACTCGACCCCGTTCTTCTGAACCTTCTTGATGGCGTCAAAGGTATTGCCATCTGGATATTCGGGCACTGCATTGTCGTCTACCATGATACTCCTCCTATTCTTAACTCGCCTTCGCCACTCTTCGTTGCTTGTCCCATCTCTTACACTTGGGGGTGAGAGTGTGGCTTATTTAGAGTTATTTTCATATTTAGGATGGTTGCTGTACGATTCTGAGAAGTAAAAAATGATTGCTCCTATTCTACCATCTCTATCAGCTTCTTCGCCTCTTCCATTAGCTCCTTGGAGCGTTCCTTAGAGGTCTTCTTAGACTCCAGATATACTTCTAAAACCTGTAGAGGAGTGATCCCTTCTATGTTTACTCCCCCAAGTCTCGTGGACCTAGCCTCGTCCTGTATCTCTTTACTAATCCCGGCAAGATAGTACGCGCCAGCCAGGGCGCGGCGTACCGCCGCCTCATCGAAGTAGGCGGATGTCTCCCGGCTCAGCTTCACCTGTAGCCGGACTATGGCATCGTTGATGGACGCCTTTTCGATTGCTCTCAGCGCTTCGCTGGTCGGATCGCTGGACCTTACGTTGACCTCTACGGTGACAAAGGACCTGGCCGATACTGGCACGAACTGATAGGAGGTCAGCCGTCTCTCAGGAGGCTTTGTTGGGTCTATCTCGATTAGATAAAATCCCTTCTCGTCCTTCTCCTCGCCAAAGTCCACTCGCTGCAAGCTGCCGGAGTATACCACCGGCACAAGTCCCTCGAACTTCTGCATCTTGTGGATGTGCCCGAGGGCCACGTAGTCAAAGCCTGGCACATCCAGCTCGCTCTTCTGAATAACCGGGTCACGACCGATAGCCATGCCCTTTTCTGAGCTGGCGGTGGCCTGTGGCAGCGACAAGTGCCCGGCTAAGACCGTTGGTAAATACCGTTCCAGTCCCTCTATCTCGTGGCGGATGCTGCCGGTGATGCGCTCTTCCAGAAGCTCATGCACTTTGTCCGCCGGTGTGTTCTTGTACTCGTTCACTGTAAGCAGCCTACCCTGAGTCAGCCAGGGCACAGCCAGCACCTGAAGCGGCCCCGCAGGCGTCTCGATTATATGCCTGCCTATGCGTGAGGCCACGTGGACCCGGTCCAGAGGTATGGTCTGGAAGATCTCCAGCGCAGTGGCGCGGCCTATCGCGTTGGGCAGATCGTGGTTGCCGGTGAGGAGAAACACCGGTATCCCGGCCGCGCTGAGCTTGGCAATACGCCTGGCGAACTCCCGCTGGTGGGTCTGCGAGGGGTCCCTGCTCTTATAGGCATCGCCACAGAAAAGCGCCAGGTCCACCCGCTCTCGAATCGCGAAGTCCACCATCTCATCATAGGCCCGCAGGAAGTCCTGAAGCCGCGTGGATAGACCAGTGGCCGGGTCAATCCGGCCATAGTTCTCGACACCTATGTGTAGATCAGCGAAGTGTATTATGCGCAAGTATATTCCTTTATCACAGCGTCAGGTTTATGGGTTTCTTACCCAGGGTACGCGTTCCAAGAATAGAGAACCCAAGTACATTGCCTTCCATGTCTACCTTTTCCATGACCTGGTCATATTCCGTTTCCTTGAAATACCCTTCCTTCTGTTCAAAAATTACCTCTAGGTAGTCTCCCTCAGGGTCATACCAAACCTTTACTAGCTTCTTGGCCATAGTATTGCTCCTTGTTTAATACGGTCGGTAATATAGGCAGTTAGTACAAAAGCATCTGAATCTAATAATTTCACTACCACACAAACGTACTTTTCACCTACTCTTGGATGAGCGTAAAGTCGATAATAGAGTTGTACCGTAGGATCTCTACGAGATTGCACCACGGTTTCGGGATTTAGCAGGGTTGCCTCAATAGTAGACTCGATCCCTTGCATTTCTAAATGCTCCAGCAGATGAGATACTCTCTCTTCTGTTAATCGAATAGTACGTCCTGAGTAGTCCCTTAGTAAAGGCAAGGCGTTCTAAGTTACCTTATCTGCGCTTATTTTTAGCAGACTTTGAAATCCGTCTGAACTTATGCTCACTCACTGCAACAGGGATGGTAGCTTTGAGTGGAAGAGCCTCTTGTGTTGATATCTCTTGCGGCAATGGCTTTCCATCTTCCTGGTAGATATCTATCATCATAGCTATAACTTCCTGTATCTCGCTTATGGCCTCCGCAAGAGTGGGCTCGTCAACCCAACACCCTTGCAGATAGGGCACCTCTGCTCGGTAAAGGCCGTCCTCTTGCTTAGTTATTTCTATATGGACTTGATGATATAACATAGTGGTCTCCTGACTGCGCGGCTTAACGTGTTCTCTTAAATTAGCGCTATTTCAAAAGGCTTTCTTTTAGTGCGCTTGAGCCCGAGAATTGAAGTGCATCGTAGATCTCTTCTTCTGTAAGGCCAAAGTCCTCCTTCATATCATTAACGGTTTCACCGGCCTTCCAACGGCCCTTCAATACCCATGTGGGTAATCCTTTGACTGTAGGTGCGCCGAACGCAACGCGTGGATCGATAACCACTTTGGAATGCCGGCCGGCCACGAACCATTTCAGGGCTAGCTCGTAATCCAGATCGTAATCAAACTCAAGCAGTCTATCTTCCATCATCGAGTTCCAGCCTATTTGTCCTCCTCTATCAGCCACAATCAAGTCCTTAGTTGGGAGTTCAGGTAAGACCTCTGATAAGTTAAGCAGCAAATGGAAACCATCGGTCTTGAAGCGATACTCGGCGAATGGATACTCAGAGCTAAAGGTCTGGGCCATATACCGTCTAGCCTCTGCAATCACCTTGAGAGGCACTTTAAATTGGCGGAAGGTCGCTACTACAGCCACCTCGACCAATTCCAGGTATGAGAGTGGCTTCCCATGTTCTTTGCCAGGCAGGGCAGGCTGGCCTTGATAGGACTCCCTATAGTGCCAGTGGGCCACATTAGTTACAGATGTGCGCGCGTAGCGGGCTGCATCCGAGACACGATATGCGGGCAGATAAAGGCGCCGAAACCAGGGCGCTGTATCACGTACTGTAACTAAATTCGGCATAGTGAAAGTACGCCTTTCAAATGACTAAAGAGCCCTGTAGTTGATGATATTGGCAGTAAATTCATATCTGTTCAAATCATTGCATCATAAGGAACAAATCCTTTGACTCTTCCACTCCCGTTGCACTCCGGACACTCAATAATTTGTGGCCTTACTCGTGTTATCGTGCGGACTTGATACATTTGATCAGCGCCTACCCAAAACGAGATCTCCGGATCAACTTCTCCTGTTGGAACGTGCTTAGGCTTTCCACCATCCCAGTAGGTCTCGTCCTCATCGTCATCTTCTTCGCCTGAGAGGCAGCGGGCCAGTTTAAATAAAGCTGCCCTTGGGGTTCTAGCCTTTACTACTTGCTTGAAAGAATGAGAATAGGATAGATGATACCATTTTCCAGAGATTTCATAATATGGCATGGTCTTGAACCTCCACTTTTGGTCCAGGGACCATATCAAACAATTATCTATATGTCAATCACAATGTGAATATGTAACGACTCTATAGTGTCATCAGCGTTTGGTTAATTTCTCAATAGAGCAATTGGATCGACTCCGGCACTGCGTGCGAAATTTAACGCAGTCGGGAGTTTGCTTTTTATAGCTGAATAGTTCGCAGGGGAACGGAAGAACTCTCGATGCCCTTTATAAGTTTTGTTCTCAACAGCTTCATTTACGGAGCTTTGTAACGCAGCAAACACGGATACATAAGCTGGAGCAAACCATTTATCCATTGAACTTATGAGCCCCTGACACCTCTCTTTACTAGGTAGAGTGAAAGAGGTGTGGTATCCATCGGCCGTTCTGATCAATTCACCCAAAAGCCATAATAAGTGAAATCTTGCATAGTCCAACCAATCTGTAGATCCAAGTGCTTGATATTCAATATTCTTCTTGTCACCAATAACTCTAGAGTTGATCTCCCTATAAATTATGGAAGGTAAGAGTAATTGTATCGCTGAAGTGTATTGGTAGACTTCTTGGTACTTAATGTCCAACTGATTATTCAAGAAGAAGCGGATCTTATCCTTTGCTTCTCCTGGGTATCCAAGAAATCCAACAACCGTTTGAGCTACATCCATACTTTTTAAGCGTCGATAAGAGCCATCAGGATTAACATATCTATGCTTTGGGATAATGTCTTTTATCATATGTGTCCACTCACCCCGCTTGATTTCATAGAACCATGGCGGATTGAGAGCATCAAACTGTTTTTGTAATTCAATTTGCTCCGTGTCTGTAGAAATAAAGTCCTCAGCGCGCAGAGGCGCTTGAGTATTAGTGGCCTTAGCGATGAATTTATGCAGATTTTGTGGGCACTCGCTCAATTTGAGGTTTACCAGGACATTCGGGTCGTTTTGAATTAAAGGTCGTGCTTTCCACAAGGTTAGAGTCGTTTGGCATCCATTGATTATTTGAAAGTTTCGCGCTTCAATTAGAGATCCATTCCATTTGTAGGAATCACAAATGGCAGAGATTCCATTATTTAATAGGTGAAATATCCTGCGAAAAACGGGATCAGTAAGGGACTTGTATATCTCTCTGTTAGTTTTGTTTCCTAAAGGCCCGCGAGGGTTCAACTTAAAAATCTTGTATCTGTTTGCGTCAAATGCTTTGATGATCTGCCCCGCTGGGATAGTGCATTCTAATGTATTATAGTCGCCTTTTACTTCGTGATAGCGTTCGGGGTCTACCTTCAGAGCGACAACAGGCTCGGATACATTTTCGCCTTCTAGGTGATTTTGGTAAAGCTCTACTAAGTCTCTGAGATCTAAGGCTTCAAAATCCACCCGGACTTGGATCTCGGAATCGTCTATCTTCAGGGTCTCGAGCGAAGTCATTTTGCTCTCCACATATTGCCTGGCCTGTGGAGACAGAGTGCCGCTTGTCACCCAAACTAAGTGAAGAAAATACTCTTGTGGAATAGACTTGATAAGAATATCGTGGAGTGTCTTCGTTTCCTCATTTTTGACCATAGCAATCTGCTTAGGATCGACAAGTCTACTTGGAGCTGCATAGAAAGGCTCTAGCTGATTAGCTCTAATTGTAGTTCCTGGCTTCAAATGCTTGCATTGAAACAGGTGTATAACCTTTTGCTCATCAGAATCCTCTACATGGAAGCCATCGATCTCGAAATCATCTGCGCGATCTATAGCAGTCTTTTCCATGATCTCGTCGTTAGACAAATCATGTTCTAGAAAAATCTCTGAAAATGCCCAATGTCGGAAGCCTTGATCTCGGTTTCCGCCATAAAATTCCCGAGCGTATTGATCAATATAATCTTCAATCCGAGAATAGATTTGTTGAACGCTTTGCTGTGCCATCAACCGTCTCCCTATTCACTTGTCTTCCTGCCTCGCGTCCATCCTACACTTCTCACAATAATTATGCACGGGACAGTCTGTCGTGCTAACTTGGTAACTGCCGTTAACGTAGTTCCAATGCGTCTCACATTCTGGGCAGTCGTAACAAGCATTGTAGTGGAGGCAGATAGCCTCCATAAAGGTGCCGTCTTCTGGACAGTAAGACATTTATCCCTCCTCTTTCCACAGCAGATTTTGGTCCAACTGTAGGTCTTTGACGGCCTTTGGGGTGACGGTGTAGCGGGTGCGGCCGCCAGGTAGGGGGATTACGTTCAGGTACTCCTTCTTAACCTGCATGCCAATCCACTGGTACTGGGTGCCGTGCTCGCGGAGCAGGCGCATTAGGGAGTCCTTGTCTACTCCCTCTGATGTGTAAATGGTCTCCAGAATGGTGCGGCGTCTGGCGTAGGGGCTGCCGGGGCCCTCCGGGCGCTCAAGCATGCGCTCCAGGTCTTCCACGGCCTCTCGGATGGCGCGCAGGCGGTTCAGGACTATCTCTCTGTCAAAATCCTCTTCCACTGGCTTTGTCCTTATTATTTGTCTGATAAATTGCCCTTGCTGGTACAAGCTATCCGCCTGAGGCAGATGGTTGCACCAATGGTTGTCTTAAGCCAATGGTATTCCAATGGAGCGCTGGGGTCAATAGGGCCAGGAGAATTATGTTCTTCTTTCTTCGCGAGCTTTATAAAAGCCTTGCCGTTCTTTATTGTCTGCTTCATCTGCCATCGCTTGCTCTGCCGCTTCCGTCTCCTCTTTAATACTAAGCATGGGCTGGTCAGACTTGAGCATTCCGGCTGTGCGTTCTGCCACACTAATAGCCGCTCTAATCCATACTTGGTTGTCCTCAACCACGAAAGCCACCTTATCATGAGGTCTCAAGCCTAATAGCTTTCGAATGTCGGATGGAATGGTAACTTGTCCCTTCTTTGTCATGCTGGACACTAATTGTTGCATCTGAACCTCACTTATTCCTGTTTAGGTAATACTTAATTTAAGGTGATGTAACGCTTGACACACGTTAGGGCCTCTTTTCTGAGGTGGGATTACTTAGTATTAGATTCCTTTTGACGCAAATGTATTGACGTGTGTTGTCAATTACTACTACTATGAGTATACACACACACAATTAGAGCGTTAAGTAGTGTCAATAGTCAAGAAAAGGGCATAATGGCTGATGTCAATATACGGTTCGACTTTAGGAGACCCGCTGATGATGGCTTGAAACGACAAAATTTGAGCCGAGATGATGCTATTAATGCAGTGAATAAGGGGGGTGCCAGTTGGCAAAATACGAAGGGTGACGATGTCATCCGTGGGCCAGCGTTAGATGGGCGGCCGTTAAAGATAACGTTTATTAAGAGGGGCGACACCTTAATAATCATCAAATTTGTAAATGAAATTACAGCAGGTGGATAAACATATGATTACTAAACTAATTTGGTATATCGAAGACGATGCAGTGTATATAGAGTTGAGCGACAAAGAATTTGGATACGGTAAAGACCTAGATGACCAGAGGCATATTGACTATGCCGCTGACGGCACTCCAATAGGTGTTCAACTACTTTATATTTCTGATGGAGTAGAGACAGAAGGTCTGCCAGAACGTGAAGCAATCGAGAAAGCTCTTGAGCGTGGCCGTTTTAAGGTCTTTGCATAGGAGTGGAATGTGTCAGAGAAGCGTAAAAAGCCGATAGACAGCCATAAGTTAGAGGACTATCAGCCAGTGCGACCCCTGAAGAAATCTTAGCAGGGTTACGCAAGGCTATCAAGACCCCTGTGAAGGCCTCGAAATCACCTGATTCAACATCGTCCAAAACATAGGCTAATCATCGTGCCTACTGAGGTGTACCCTTTGGATAATACTTGGGCTTAATCTGCGAAGCTCTCTTTCTGCTGATCCATGAAGCTCAATCCGGTAAGAGTCCATCAGCTTTTAGCCTTTTTCTCACTTCCTCATAACTGATGGTAGGTTCATCCTTGCGTTCAGCTATCACTGATAAGTCATGTAGGTCTTCTAACAGTTTTTGGTAGTCTTTAATGGATAGGATTACTGCCTTCCTCTTACCTCGCTGATCGACGATGAATTGCTCTTTAATCATTCCTCTTACTCCTTCTCGATTTCTTATTTATCCTAGCCGCTGTTTGAGTGCTGCCACCAACTCATCGATGGGCACGCGCTCTTGCTCCATGCTGTCGCGGTCTCTGATGGTGACGGCGCGGTCGTTTAGGGTGTCGAAGTCTACGGTTACGCAGTAGAGGGTGCCGATCTCATCCTGGCGGCGGTAGCGGCGGCCTATGGACTGGGCGTCGTCATACTGGGTCATCCAGTCAGTGCCTTCCCGCAGTAGCTGATGCACCTCTTTGGCTGTGGGCACCAACTGCGGATTGCGGCTCAGAGGCAGTATCGCGACCTTTATGGGCGCAAGGTCTTTGTGAAACTTTAGAACGACCCGTGTTTCCGCTCGCCCTGAGCGCTGTCCTGAGTCCGCCGAAGGGCCTGTCGAAGGGACCTCCTCTTCCCGGTAGGCGTCGATGAGGAAGGCCAGAGTGGAACGGTCGGCCCCGGCGGAAGGCTCGATGACGTAGGGTAGATAGCGCTCGTTGGACTCGTCATCGAAGTAGGTCAGGTCTTTGCCGCTGTACTCCGAGTGCTGACGCAGGTCGAAGTCGCTGCGGTTGGCAATGCCCTCCAGCTCAGACCATCCCATCGGGAAGAGGTAGTCGATGTCGTAGCAGTCCTTAGCGTAATGGGCAAGCTCATCGCTGCCGTGCTGGCGCAGGCGTAGGTTCTCCGCACGCATGCCCAGGCTGGAATACCAGTTGAAGCGGTCCTGAAGCCAGCGCTGGTGCCACTCCTCGTCCGTGCCCGGCTTTACAAAATACTCGATCTCCATCTGCTCGAACTCTCTGGTGCGGAAGACGAAGTTGCCGGGCGTGATCTCGTTGCGGAAGGCCTTGCCTATCTGTGCGATACCGAAAGGCAGCTTCTTTCTCATAGTAGTAAGGACATTATCAAAGTTGACGAATATACCCTGGGCTGTCTCGGGACGCATGTATACGACCGCGGCCTCCTCTTCTACCGGCCCCAGGTGAGTCTTGACCATCAGATTAAACATCCGAGGCTCTGTAAACTCGCCTCCGCAGTCCGGGCAGCGATCACCCTCCAGATGGTCGGCTCGAAAGCGATGGTTGCAGCTTTTGCACTCCACCAGTGGATCGGAGAAGCCCGCCACGTGGCCGCTGGCTACCCATACCTGGGGGTGCATGAGGATGGCGGCGTCTATGCCCACCATGTCATCTCGCTTCTGGACCACGGCCCGCCACCAGGCCCGCTTCACGTTGTTCTTTAACTCTACGCCCAAAGGCCCATAGTCCCAGGTGCTTCCGAGGCCGCCGTAGATCTCGCTGCTCTGAAAGATGAAGCCGCGGCGTTTGCATAGGGATACGATTGTATCCATCGTCACATTGCTTTGCGTAGTCAACTGGCCCTCCAAAAGTGGTAAAATCTAAGAAATAGTCCTTCTCTAATGTACCCGACCAGGGGCTTAGATGGCAAAAGGTGTGTATGTACCACTACAGATACAGTAAATGGAGCGATATCGAGGGACCTGGTGGTCTTGGTCATGACGAACTGCTGGATGAGCTATCGGAATATCTTCTCTCTCAGGGCGACCTCAACTCCGCCATGAGGATGATGATGCAGCGTGGCTTCAAGAACAAGCAGTTGATGGGCGTCCAGGAGATGCTGGAGAAGCTCAGGCTCAAGCGACAGTGGACCCTGGAGAAGTATAACCTTAGTGGTCTGCTGGATGAAGTGCGACAGGGCCTGGATGAGATAGTAGACGTGGAGCGCAGTGGCATCGAGCAGAGGCTGAGTGAGGCCAGGGATAAGGTCCTTAGTTCGAGAGACCTCACTACAAGTCGAGAGCTTCAGGACGGCGCCAAAGATGATGGCGAAGGTGAATTGACTCCGCAGGAAGCCCAAAGTCTGTTGGACTATGTGGAGAAGATCGCCAGAGACAAGATGGAATACCTGGACAGCCTACCACCAGATATCGCTAAAAAGCTGAAAAATCTCGGTAAGTATGAGTTTGTGGACCAGGAGGCCCAGGAGAAGTACCAAGAATTGCTGGAGACTCTAAAGCGTCAGGCAGCAGATAGCATCTTCGACTTTAAGGACTCCTCCGAGGGCATGTCAGGGGCTGAAGGCATGGATAGACTGGCGGAGATAATGCGGCGTCTAAACGAGATGCTCAAGGATAAGCTGGAGGGTGGAGAGCCGGACTTTGATGGCTTTAACGAAGAGTTCAAGGACTTGCTGGGAGAAGACGGGCCGAGCAGTCTGGAGGACCTCCTCAAGGGGATAGGAGAGCGGATGCAACGGATGCAGAGCCTAATGGAGAGCCTGTCATCTCAGCAGAGAGGCTCCTTGAGTGAGATAGTTGATAGCATGATGGAGGAGATGGGGATGCGGAATGAGGTCATGGAGATGAGCATGTACCTTGAGGAGCTGATGGAGTGGGACAAGCCCCATAAATATCCCTTTAGAGGAGGACATGACCTGAACTTGACTGAGGCCTTGCAGGTGCTGGAGGAGCTAAGTGATATCGAGGAGCTAGAGAAACAGCTTAAGTCTGCTCAGTATGGGGATGAGATCAGCAAAGTAGATGAGGATAAGGTAAAAGAGCTTCTGGGGCAAGAAGAGGCAAACAGCATAGAAGAGCTGAAGGAGATAGTAAAGAGGCTTGAGGCGGCAGGGTACGTGAGGCGAGATGGCGACAAGTATGAGCTTACGCCAAGAGGTATGAGAAAGATAGGGCAGAAGGCGTTAGGCGACATATTTGAGCGGATAAAGAAGGACAGGTATGGGACGCATAATGTAGCGAGGCATGGAGTTGGTCTTGAAGTAGTAGAGGATAACAAAAGATACGAGTATGGCGATGCCTTCCTTCTTGACCTTGAGAGGACGGTGCTCAATGCTATAGGGAGAGTTGGCCCTGGCGTGCCGGTTAAGCTTGACCCGCAGGACTTTGAGGTCCATAGGACTGAGCAGATGAGCCAGTGCTCTACGGTGCTTATGCTCGATATCAGCCTATCCATGGCGCGGCGTGGCAGTTTTTATGCGGCAAAGAAGGTAGCTCTTGCCCTGCACAACCTAATAAGCACTCAGTTTCCCAGAGATAATCTATATATAATCGGCTTCTCTCGCTATGCTAAAGAGGTGAAAGGGGTGGCCCTACCATACTTAGAGGTCAACGAGTTTGGCTATGGCACCAATATGCAGCAGGGTTTTATGGTGTCGCAGAGGCTGCTGTCACGGCACAAGGGCGGGACAAAACAGATAATCCTTATCTCTGACGGCGAGCCGACCGCCCACGTGGAGCAGGGAAACGTCTACTTTGGCTATCCACCCAGTCCTAGAACGATACAGGAGACGCTAAAGGAGGTTAGACACTGCACCAGGCAGGGAATAACCATAAACACCTTCATGCTGGATAGAAGTTTTTACCTGAAAGAGTTTGTGGACCAGATGATGCGGATAAACCGAGGAAGGGCGTTTTATACATCACCGGACAAGCTTGGGCAGTACATTTTAGTAGATTATCTATCCGGTAGAAACAAGAGACTTGCTTAGATAACAAGAAAGACCCTTCCACTTTCGCAGAAGGGTCCAGGGAAGTTCGTTCGCTTCCTACTTTTTAAGGGTCATCACTACCCCATCGCACAGCCGCTACAAATAGCCTTCGTTCGTGCCTAAATCGAGCAGGAGTCCGAACTGGGTCGCCCCGCCCTGACGGGGCCTGGAATGTCCACTTGCCAAACCATCCACATTATGCGATTAGCTGGGGTAGGGCGCCACAACGTCCACATCGTTGTACCTCCTTTGTGGCGATCTCCTATAATTATGCTAGCACCGCTATATGTAACTGTCAAGTAGGCTGCATGTTGCAAATTACGTGAAAACGAGAAATTTTGCTATCTTTGACGTGATCTGGCAAGGGCATGTACTTGTATGTCTCCATTTCTGCTATAGACTTAAATAAATACTATATAGGGAGGGACCATATGAAGGCAGTATTTTTGGTAGAGCAGGGTGGTCCTGAGAACATGATTATAGGAGATTTGCCGGAGCCTGAAATAGGGCCGGATGAGGTGTTGGTGAGAGTCAGGGCCGCGGCTCTCAATCGCAGGGACATCTATGCCAGAGAGGGTTCCCACGGGCTGCGGGCTAGTGAGTTGCCTTTTATTATAGGGCTAGACCTGGCTGGGGAGGTGGCTGAGGTTGGCGCTGCCGTGAGGGGATTTAACATTGGAGATAGGGTAATGGGAGAGGCCATAGCCGGCGCTTATGCTGAGTATGCCCGCTGCCACTACCAGGAGTTGGCTTTGATGCCGGAGAGTCTGTCATATGAAGAGGCTGCGTCCATGCCGGTGGTCTTCTGCACCTCGTGGCATATGCTAATCTGCAAAGCCGATCTTCAGCTTGGAGAGACCGCGCTTATCATGGCTGGAGGCAGTGGGCTTGGCACTGCCGGCATACAGATAGCCAAAAAGGCTGGGGCCGTAGTTATAACCACTGCCAGCACCAATGAGAAGCTGGAGCGCGCCAAAGCCCTGGGAGCAGACCACGGTATAAACTACAAAGAAGAGGACTTTTCCGCGAGAATAAAGGAGATAACCAATGGCAAAGGGGTGGACGTGGTCCTGGAGCATATAGGTACACCGGTGTGGGAAGGCTGCTTCGCCAGCATGGGAAACGGCGGGCGGTTTGTGATCTGCGGAGTCTCAGCAGGCGCAAGGGTAGAGCTTCACCTGGGCCAGCTCTGGACCAGGGGCTTGACTCTCTATGGGACCAGGCAGCAGCCCAGAGAAGACCTTCCAAAAGTGATGAGGCTAATTGAGCAAAGGGCATTTAAAGCCGTCGTAGACAAGGTCTTTCCATTGGAGGAAGTGGCAGAGGCCCATAAGCTCATGGAATCTGACCAGTTCTTTGGGAAGATAGTGCTTAAGGTTGACTAGGATATCTGGGGAGGAGATATTCTGCGTTTCAGGGATGGCAAGTGCATAGAAGATTAGGTCTAATTCAATAGTTGACTGCAACTGGCGGCTCGGACCCGGCGTAAGGGCACTCTGGAGGGTGTGTAGAGATCGGAAATTACAGACAGTGGTTCGTAAAGCCATGCTATAATATGCGCAGGCACCCTCCCTTGGGAAGGGCCGCGCATTATGAGCATCGAAACTGCAGGGTGCTATCCCTGACCAGAGGAGCAATAGTATGCAGGATATACAACTAAGACTACAGAGGTTTCAACGAGACATTGACTATTACAAAGCTCACTACGATGAATTACTTGAGCAGTACGCTGAACAGTGGGTAGCTATCTTCCAAGAGAAGGTTCTCGGGGCATCTCCAGATCTTGAAGCTCTCCTCAATGATCTCAAGCAACGTGGCTTTCCAGTAGGGAGCGTGCTAATCGAGTACCTGACTCGCAAAGATGATATCTTGATCCCCTCCATATTTTGGTAACAATTAAAACTGCGGATACTTACCTTTAGGGAGATGAATACTATGCAGGATATACAACTCAGACTACAAAGATTTCAACGAGACATTGACTACTACCAGGCTCACTACGAGGAGTTGCTTGAGCAATACCCTGAACAGTGGGTAGCCATTTTCAACGAGCGCGTGGTTGGTGCTGACCCAGACGCTAGAAAGCTCTTCAATGACGTCAAGGGGCTTGGCATTCCACTCGGGAGCACGCTAGTAAAATATCTGACCCGCAAAGATGAAATCTGGATCCTCTCCACATGATACGAGGCTACTTGCTTACTTCAGGAGGCAGGCGTCGCCCTTTTGTCAAAGCTGTCTTTCAGTTCCCCGGCCTGCGAGACGGTAGTGTCGAAGTCGATCTCCTGGTGGACACTGGCGCTGACCGGACTGTCCTCTCCCCTTTGGATGCTGAAAAGTTAGCGACCGACCTGGGGATAGACTTCTCCTCTCTTCCAAGAGGGACATCAGGCGCTGGGGTTGGTGGTCAGGTGGACACCAGGATAGTCGAGGCAGTGATAACCCTCGACAGTTTTTCAACGTCTCTCACACTCACAATTCTGGAACCACCGGTAGGACGCCCTATCCCTTCTATCCCCTCTTTGTTAGGCCGGGACATCATCTCTCAATTCGCTCTAATTCTTGAGGAGCGGACCAACCGAGTCCTCCTGCTAGAGCCGCACGAGGCTGACGCCCTTGCCTTGCCTAGCTAAAGACCCGGGGCCTGGCGTGATTTCTGCTCACGCTGGGGATTGCCGTCCTTCCTGGCTGAAGACTCAGGCCCGACGCCGCGGGATTCTGAGGGTGTGTAGAGCGGACAAATCAACCAGTACCACATATTTTATGCCTTTGCTGAACTACCAAAGGACAATTTCTTTTCCTATTTACTAGCGCTTGGTATACTTGGTTTGTTATGATGCACTCTTCCCCAGGTGACCCTCATGGAAAGCGCTTGGCTCGACGACGTGCGGCTGGTCGGTTAGTTTATGCTGTCAGAGCTTTGCTACAACGGGCCGAGTATAATGCGCAGCTTGTGATGAACTATTAAAGGATTTATACAAGCAAGAGCTTACAGAACTCCAACGCAGCTATGGAAGGATTGAGCCCCGAAAACGCTTTAAAGGTGGATTTTCGCAGCCTTTGTTGCAAGACTTTCCACGTAGCCTTCTCTTTATTGATGAAGGTGGAAGGTCAAATCCAGAACCATTACTACCTGGCCCTAGATATTTCGCGCTGGGAGGAGTGGCGATAAATGAAGAAGATGCTGAAGCCTATATTCAAGAGGCCGATAGAATTAAGCTACAATTCTTTGAACGAAAGGAAATTACGTTTCACGAGCCAGATATGCGGTCTCACTAGGAATTTACTATTTCAACGGTGACTTGGTTAGGCAGGCTGACTTTGATCAAGCTGTCACTGAACTTATTCAGAGCGCTAACTTTCTTGTGTTCGGCATTGGTATAAGAAAAGCTGGTTTTGAACAAGAGTTCGTCGCTACTGGAATCGATCCTTATTTGCCAACTGACGCATACTCTGTAGCCATTACTATGCTTATGGAACGGTATCTTGACTATTTGTCTACGTCGAAGGTCAAAAGGATAGGACGAGTGACATTCGAAAGTCAGGGTCCACTAGAAGATGCGCATCATCAAATCGAATTCGCTAGGTTGCTTCTCAATGGTTCGCAGTGGGTGCCGGATTCGGCTTTCCGAGCTTGGCTTGAAACTGGCTGTCGCTTCACCCCTAAACAAGGCTCTGATCCTATGGAATTGGCAGATATGGTGTCTCGCGAGGTCTACGAATGGATTCGCGGCGAATGTCTAATTGATCCAATTCGTTGGGACTTATTGAGCAAGAAGATATATTGTCGTGGTGATGGTCAAATGGGAAAGTTCGGGGTTAAAGTTTTCCCAGACTCTGATATTAGAAGCCAAATTGAAGCGCATCGAGCCAAATACTGCGGGGAAGGAACTTAATGATTAAAAGCGCCCCATCTCAAGGAGTTGAGGCGCCGATAGCGGGAATCCGCTATCCACTAGGAATATGATATAATTGATTGCCTGAAAAAGCAAGAGTTTTATCGCAAGACCATAAGACACGGGCATAGCTTTGCGAAACGTGGGTCCCCAAGGTGAAGGCGACTTGTGGCATTAGCCGTAGTCTCATGGCGCCGCCTTCCCTCTTTTTGTTTTAAAATACAAGCTTTATAGACAGGAGAACCAGACAGGGTGGTAGACCAGGAAAGGATAGAACGGGCTGTCAAGGAGATCATCCTTGCTATAGGCGAGGATGTTTCCAGACCTGGGCTTGAGGATACACCATCGCGCATCGCGGAGATGTATGCTGAGCTGTTCTCAGGGCTGGGAAAAGACCCCGTAGAGGAGCTTTCTACCAGCTTTGAAGAGGGGCACAGGGAGATGGTGATCCTAAAGGATATACCTTTTTACTCTCTGTGTGAGCACCACCTCCTTCCTTTTTTTGGCTCTACGCACGTGGGTTATATACCCAGCGGCACAATACTGGGCATAAGCAAGATAGCCAGGGCGTTAGAAGTTCTGGCGAGACGTCCGCAGGTACAGGAGCGCCTTACCACTCAATTGGCTGATGCTATGATGAAAGCAGTCAGTCCTCTGGGTGTGGCGGTGGTTGTGGAGGCTGAACATTTGTGTATGACGATGCGGGGCGTTAAAAAGCCTGGGAGCAATATACTGACCTCCGCGATGCGGGGAAGCTTTGAAGAAGACTCTTCGCTGCGCGATGAATTTTTCTCGATGCTACAAAGGAGCTAGAGTCCTTCGACCAGGCTCAGGATGAGCGGAATTAATAACGGGACGAGTTTTCTCGATGTTACAAAGGAGTTAAATGGGCCTTTCTGTTAGAAATGAGGAGCTTGGCAGCCTGGCGGGGCTGTGGGAGGAGCTGCGACCTCAGTGTACTTCGTACTCTGTATTCTCTATCCCTGAGTGGTACGCTATTTGGTGGAAGTTCTTTGGTGATGGCAAAGAACCCGTAGTCCTTTCGGTGCGTGATAGAGAAGACTTAATAGGTATCGCTCCATTGATGAAAGATGGTGACTGTATAAGCTTCATAGGCAATACCGACGTATCTGATTATATGGACTTCATTGTAGCGCAGGGCCGGGAGAAAGATGTTCTCTCGGCTATTTTTGAGTATCTAAAGAAGCAGGGCTGGGACCGCTTAGAGCTGCACTGTATACCTGAGAGGTCGGCTACCCGTGATGTTCTGGTTGATCTGTGCAAAAGCGACGGGCTATCGACGGTTATAGAGGATGAAGAGGTATGTCCGATAATTAAGCTGCCATCGACCTGGGATGAATATTTGAGCAAGCTTAGCAAGAAAGACCGCCATGAGCTGCGCCGTAAGTTCCGTCGTTTGGAAGGCGTAGGATCGGTTAAGCACTACGTCGCCGAAGATGACGAAAGACTACCACAGGCGATGGAAGAATTCCTTCGTCTACATAAGTGGAGCCGTGAGGACAAGGCAGCCTTTATGACTGACGCGATGCAAAGCTTCTTCCGCGCGCTCACGACTGAGTTCGTTAAGATGGGGATAGCAAAGTTATATTTTATGGAGCTGGATGGGATAAAGGTATCTGCCACTATGTGTTTTGATTACGAGAACACTTTATATCTGTATAATAGCGGGTACGACCCTGAATTTTCTCATCTAAGCGTTGGGCTTCTATTAAAGGCTTTGTGTATACGAGATGCGATGGAGACCGATAAGGAGGTCTTCGATTTTCTAAGGGGTGATGAGCCTTACAAGTATGATCTAGGCGGCCAGGATACAAGCATATATAAGCTCACTGTTACTAGGACATAATGTAGGTGGTTAACCGTAGGGGCAGACCCTTCGAGAGCCTCAGGGCAGGCTCTGCGTGTCTGCCCTGGTCTGACCGAGATGGTCAGGGCGCACACCCAGGTGCGCCCTGACAGAATAGGCATCACATGTCAGCGGGAGAGGTCACACAATCTCAAGACAAGCTCAGTACAAGGTGGAGATAGAGTTATGAGGATTGCAGTAATAAGCGTTCATGGATGTCCGCTCCTGCCCCCTGGCACCAGGGAGAGCGGAGGCATGAACGTATATATAAAGGAGCTATCCGGCCATCTTGGCCGTAAGGACTTAGAGATAGATATTTATACCCGCTGGCATGACCCTGACGAGCCTCAGATAGTGCCTATATCCAAAAGCGTCAGGGTTATTCACATCGAGACTGGCGGGTTTAATGAGCTGTCAAAAGAGAGCCTATATAATCATCTTACAGAGTTCCTCTGCAACCTGGAGTCCTTCCGGACAGCCAATAGCCTGGAGTACGATATAATCCATAGTCATTACTGGCTCTCGGGCTGGGTAGGCAGTCTTCTTCGCCGCCGCTGGAAAGTCCCTCATATCACAATGTTCCACACTCTTGGAGAGGTCAAGAACAACTCGAGGATCGGCGAACACGAGTCCCAAACCAGGATCAGGGTAGAGAGACTGATAGCATCTCAGGCTGATCGTATGGTGGCTGCTAGCCCTCAAGAGAAAGAACAGATGGTAAAACTCTATGGAGCCTCCTCTGCTCGAATGAGGGTGATACCATGTGGAGTTGACCTCCAGCGTTTTCGCCCCAGGAGCAAAAGCGCTGCCAGGCGTAGGCTTGGTCTTGAAGATAAAAAGACCCTACTCTTTGTAGGCCGTATCGATCCTATCAAAGGTGTAAATATAATGCTGGAGACAGTGTCAAACCTCAGTGAGACCTACGACATTCAGGCTGTGATTGTAGGTGCAGAGGATAATGTAGCCAATGGGGCCGGCAGCAATGGGCATCTCAAAAGCCTGGTGCAGGAGATTGGGGTTGCAGATAACGTAATTCTTGCCGGGGCTGTAGACCATAAGGAAATCCCTTATTACTATAACGCGGCAGACATCTGTGTTGTTCCTTCTTACTACGAGAGCTTCGGCATGGTAGCTGTGGAGGCCCTGGCCAGCGGGACGCCTGTGGTCGCCTCAAGAGTTGGTGGCCTTCAGAGCACTATAAGGGACTGGGAGACCGGCTATCTTATACCCTGGCATTGTGCAGAGGCCTTTGCAGAGCGGATAGAGCTGCTATTGGGCAATGAAGCATTGCGTCAAAACTTCAGTAAGAAGGCGCGAGCCTCAGTTGTGCAATACGAATGGGACAGCGTGGCAGATGAGGTCCTAAGGTTATACGACGAGGTCACACAGAGCGCTAACCAAAAGGCGTCTGCTTCTATAGGGTAGCTGAAGTCTTAAAGATAATTATGAAGCAATCTCGCACGCGGGCTTGTGCCTGCACCCCAAAGGATAAAAACCACTCATGGTGAGCCGAGAGTTTACCCTGAGTACATCGAAGGGAACCATCCTTCGACAAGCTCAGGACGAGCGTAGTAAGAGTTCGTATTTTCAAAGTTAATAATGCTACTACTGGTATGATATATGTTATTTGTAGCCACTTTAACCTTAAGAGAAGGGAAGTCCTCTGCTGCTGCGCTGGAGGCCCTACAGAAACATAATAGCTGGGAGCATCCATCCGGCTTTAAGGTAGTTGCCGACTATTATTTGAGTGGCACGCCTCAGATTATCGTGATTTTCGAGGCCGATAGTCCTGAGCCTATATATGCCTTCCATCTTACCTGGGCCGAGTTGTTTGACGTTAGAGTACATCCGGCTATGCCGCTGGACCAGGCGATTAAGGCTGGACGTTTAGTATATGGTCTTGACACAGGCTTGTCCTGAGGTTCTCCTGAGCCTGGTCGGAGGGCCGCATTACTTGCGTTTAGGCAGTCGAGGGCGAGTTGAAGGATCAAGGAGGGTTTTAAATGGCTGATACATCACCTAATAGGGTCATGCTTGTAATGGCGCATCCGGACGATGCCGAGTTCTCCTCCGCTGGCACTATGGCCAAGTGGGCCGCTTCAGGCATGGAGATAATCTACGTGATAATTACCAGTGGCGACAAGGGCAGCGATGATCCCAGCATGACCTCTGAGAAGCTGGCGGAGACCAGGGAAGCAGAGCAGAGGGCGGCTGCTAAAGCGCTCGGAGTTAAGGATGTGATATACCTACGCCATCCGGATGGCGGCGTGGAAGATACTCCGGAGCTTAGAGAAAAAATAGTGAGACTCATGCGGATACATCAGCCCGATACTCTGGTCACTATGGACCCTCTCAGGCGGTACAATCAGCATAGAGACCATCGTATGGCCGGTACTGTTGCTCTGGATGCGGCCTTTCCCTACTCCAGAAGCCACCTATACTATCCCCATCATATTGCGGAGGGACTTAAGCCTTGCAAAATATACGAGGCCTATATAGCAGGGGCTGAGAGTCCCAATGTGGATATAGATATATCTGAAACCTTTGATAAAAAGATACAGGCCCTACGCTGTCATATTAGCCAGGTCCCAGACCTGCCGGAAGAAGAATTCAAGAACCATATGATTGAGATGTCAAAGCGTATGAGGGGCGGCGAAGAGGGTGGACATTTAAAGGAGCGCTTCAGGCGCATAGAGTGGCGCTCGCGGGATAGGGATGAACGGACGCCGCCAGTGCTCCCGGATGTGCCTCCACCAAGCCCTCGCCAGGAGGAGCCCTCACCAGCAGTAAGTACCCCTGCTTTGGTAGAGCCGCTATCCGAAGGCGAGCTGCCCAGGGATGGCTAGGGTCAAGGGACTAGTTGCAAGTCGCAAGTGTCGCTCTCCTAAGACAAGTTGCCTAGAGAGAGCTAGCCCCTTTGACCTAGGAAGGATGGGTATGCTGGTGCTGGAAGATGTGCTCCAATTCGTCCGGGAAGAATACCCGCTGTTGGTACTCTTTGAAGGCCAGTCTTATATTGGTCAGGTCCGGAGATGGTACCTTCAGGAAAGTGGGTCTGCGGCCTACCTCTATTGGGGCATGAGCGTCTGATCCCTGGACACAGGCGTAAGGCTTGGGATAACCTCGCATCTGTCCTAGGTTCCATAGCTCCTTGTCTCTAGGGTCTGTTATCTCCAGGGCGCTCAGATGATCACTGTCATGGATGCGTCTCTTGATGTCTCTACCGATAAAGCTGCTGGCAACGAAGCCTCTTGGCTCTCTATCGACGTGGGCAGCTATGGCAAGACCACCCAGGTCCTCGACCAGACGCGATACTTCATCTATCGGATGCTCTGTGCTGTAATAAGCGTCGCCTCTTTTGTCCAAATCTTCAAATCCGATGGCTGAAAGGAAACGGTCTAACCAGTTAAGTGGCGTATCAGGATCAAAGACCGCGAGCATATGGCAGCCCTGGGCTGTTATTTCCATTCCGGGGAAGACCATTAACTTGGTGCCTTTGGCCGATCTCTGTGCTGAATCTATAAAGGCTGAGCTGTTGTGATCGGTGATAGCTATGGCATCCAGGCCGGCATAGATTGCTGCTTGTACGATATCATCTGCTTGGGTGTGGCGGTTTAGCTCGGGGTACATATGGTCCTCGTAGCATCGAGAGACCGGGGTATGGATGTGGAAGTCGATTTTTATAATTTGACTGCCGTCGGGTGCAACTAAGTTATTGTTGTCTTGGGACATATTCTTACCTATCTCAGTATAGAGTTGTCATAATCAAAGGGATTGTATCAGATGAGGGTGAATTGCTGCAAGGTTACAAATGTACCTCAAGGTTATCCTTAACGACTCTTTATTATCGTAGGTCCCAGATGCTTAAAATCCTTGCGTTCTGCAACAACGAAGTTAAAAACTAAGTCAGAGCGATCTTCAGCCGTTTTCAGGAACCGAATAAGCTGCTCATTGCAGCGATCTCGGTATGATTCCCAAATGTTGTAGCGGTCCGAAATCTCGGACTATCTCTTCCAGCGCTCGTTGCGGTTCTTCCAAGTGCATCAGCACGTGATAGGCCCGACAACCGTCGAAGGTGTCATCGGCAAAGTATAGTTGGTGAGCATCACACTGCTGATATTCGATGGGAAGGCCTTCACTATTGGTTCGTTTTCGTGCCTCTGCTACCATAGCTTCGCTGTGGTCAATCCCGATGACACTTCCGGTATTTCCTACAAGGCTTGCCATAGCGCGAACATCTTCGCCCGTGCCGCATCCCACATCGAGCAGCCGGTAGCCTTTGTTGATCCCCAATAACTCAAAGGTGCGCCGCTTGGACGACTCGAAGGTTGCGGTGGTCATATCCAAGCGGCGCACAAAGGAGCCGGGATCGGCTCCTTGATCTACGCTACTAAAGCCACTTGGAATGTCATGCTTCTCTATAATTGCTTCTCCTTGTTAGGTATGCTTATTACATAAGTAGTCCAGGAACAGGCATCAAACGCCTACGTACAGGGTCGACGCCTAGCCTTAAGCCCTCCAATGTATAAGCTCCAAGCAAGGACTCGGCCATGTTATCACCGAACACAACTATCGTTGTCACACTACGGCCGTCGATACGTACTTGGGTATGTCCTATGTCCATTTCAACAATACTGTCATCAGCCAGGGTAAAGGGCCACCTTTCGTCTCTGCTAACTCCCATCCGCGTTAAAAGTGAAGCGGGCACAAGAGTATAAGATGATCCAGTGTCTACTAGGGCACCTATCCTTTCATATGTCGAGCCATCCGGAGTGCCTATTTCTATTGGATAATGAAATGTGCCCATTTACATTTCCCTATCGATCGTGTGCTAAGTGGCATCAAGCTCACCCAAAAGCTGCTGTAGCTGCTCTTTTAGCTTCGGTACTCGTTCGGTGGCAGTAACCCATACCACATCCAGATCTATCTCAAAAAAGTCATGGACAATTTTATGGCGCATTCCGACTATATTCGACCAAGGAACGTCAGGGTATCTTTCGCTTAATCCTGGCGAGATACGTGATGTCGCTTCACCGATGATCTGTAACTGTCTTATAATTCCATCCTGCAGCAGATGAACCTCATCAAAGGTCGCTTTGTCGATTCCTTCCAAGTACTCTTCAATTCGTGTTATGGACTCCAGAATGTATTGTAAGTATATAGTGTCATCATGCCTTCTCATAAATGGCCCTGAGTTCGCCCATAACGCGCTCCCGGAGATAAGGACTGACACCCTTTTCTGTCACCAAATCTACGGGCCTGCCAAATCTTTCGGAGAATTCCTGCTCAATCCTTACGAGATCTAGCAGATCTTTCGGCTTTGAGAAGCGCACCATGAGGTTTACATCGCTGTCTGGGCCGTAGTCTCCCCTAGCGTAAGAGCCAAACAGACCCAAGAAGACAATATCATTTGCCTGACAGATGTCCTCTACATTTATATTGTCAATCAAATTAGTTTTCCGTCGACGCACCAAGAGGTAAGCCTCCTTCATCATTTCTGCTTCAAGACTGCCCCGGTTTTGTAGCCTGCTAACCGGGTATTATTCCCTCACCGACAAAGAGATGCCTGGCCTCCTCTAAGGTGGTATCCGAAGGTGGTAAGATTACGTCTGACTCTATCAACTCGTCGATTGCCAGGGACTGGCCGTTTTTTCTAACGTAATCCAGCATCTCTGCAAGGAGTCGCTGGAACTCAGACTCCTCTTGTCTGGCCGTGACCTCCACAAGCCGGTTGTCCAGCTCGTTTAGCTCGTCCAGAGCCGCGCTTGGCATCCTGTATTGTCCCTCTGTGGCGATACGTACTATCATTAACCTGCTCCTAACTGTGGTCTCTGTCCACTGCCAAGCTGACGTTTCATAGCGTCAAGCTCTGATTCTACGTTTTGACTGGCAGAAAGCTTGGCCAGCTCAGCGGCTACCGGGTCGTTTTTATTGGATGTGAAGTCCTCCAGCAGTCCTACTTCTGCCAGCTCATCGATGGCCTCTGACCTTGCCTTCATCTGCTCTGTTTTCGCTTCTACCCTTTCCAGGGCAAAGTCTACGTTTGCCATCTCTTCTGATAGGCCGGTCACAGCCTCATTGATGCGTACCGAAGCCTCTGCCGCTGAATACTGCGCCTTTGCCACCTCTTTGCGGGTCCGGAAGGTGCTGACTTTAGCCTGGAGTCTGCTCTCGGCCAGGGTCAGCTTCTCTTGCTCCTTCTCCAGGTCTCCGATCTGTACATCCAGATCGTTAAGCTGTATCATGGCGACCTGTTTGCGTTGTAGCGCCATTCTAGCTAGGTCTTCTCTGCCCGCTGCAAGGGCTTGTTTGGCTTGCTCCTCAGCCTTTACTGCATCAGTCCGGATTTTGTTTGCCTGAAGCTCCAATCTGCGTTTGGAGGTCACCACCTCTACTACGCCTTGCTTCACCTTCTGAAGCATCTCCCGCTGTTTTTCGTAGGCGTAGTCCAGTGTCTCACTGGGATTTTCCGCTCCCTCCAGCAGTCTCTGGATTTTTGACTGTAAGAGCATAGACATTCGAGATAAAAGGCCCATTTTATACCTCCTGTTGCGCTATCGCGTGATATTTACCATTGTATCATCACTACCTACTGTTATGAAGGTTTTTGTAGTTGTCTCATAGAATATAAAGATATAGCTGCTAAACTAACAGTCTGGCCTACAAGATTGTGTGCAGATATAATGAAAAAGAAAACCGCCGACCCAAGAAGGTTATATCCCATGAGCCGGTGGTTGAATTGCTAGTATAACCAGACGCCAGAAACCAGAAACGAGAGGCCAGAGATTATGGGCTTCAAAGGCTGCTTAAAGAGGCTATGTTACAATAGATAAGCGCAGTTTATGCTACCTCTGATTTATGTCGCTGCTGCAACTCCTGCTGCTTTCGTTTCAATAAATCAGGCAGGCTCAGTGGCTCCCATCCCGGGAGCTGCCAGCGAATAGACAAACTTGGTAATTCATCCCAACGATCAAAGGAAAGAAAGCCTATGATTTCCACACCTGTTATATCTCCGGTAGGCTCTTCCCCTTCGTCAAGAGCGCGATAAAACACCACGTCCTCATCATGTACCTCTGCTCCTGATACTGGTGACGGCTCTGCAAACACTCGTAGAATATCTACTGCGGGACCGTCCCAGGTGCTTGAAGCTCTGACTGTGACCATAATACTGCCTGATTTTGGTACTTGCGCAAGCCGCGCCTATTAATTATATGCATAGTACGTATGCTGTTGTCGGAATCTATTATAGCAAACCCAAACAGTAACCATCCACTCTCTTCCCAGGTGCTTAATATTCGGCGGCGCCCCTCTTTGGCCTGCCTAATTTCAAACGTATTTCGAATAATCTGTTCAATGCGTTCTGGCTTTCGCATGATGCGATCGTCTATCATTAGATGGTATAGGTCATCAATAGTTATACGAGCAAATTCTCCGTTTGGTAACGGAATAGCAGACTGTAGATGGTCTTTCCAGAAATCTATAGTATATTGCACCGCGTTCCATGACTTCCTTCCTTCTGTAACGAGACGTTCGATGCGCTCCCTAACACCTTCATTAGCTATAGCTTCTGCTCCAAGCTCCCTGACCGAAAAACCTCTGCCGTAGCCTTCCAGTATTCTTCAAGCTCCTTCGCCCAGGTCTCGGTCTCTTCCGCTATTTGTCCTTCCTCCACCTCATGGCTCAGGCCGATCAAGTTAGCGTTCATATCGGATAAGCGAGTTATAAGGCCATTGAGGGCGGTGCGCTGCTCTTCAGCTAGATTTTGAAGGGCTTCCAAGTTTTTAGGGCTGGCGTTGACTAAAGGGCCTTTGCCTTTGTCCATGTCTTCCAGGGCCTGGCGAAGGGTATTGTGTCTTTGGAGCCGTGCGGCAAGCTCGGGTAGGAGCTCTTTATCGATGCTGTTGACCATAGCCTTGACCTCGGCCTGTACGCTCTCGATGGGAAGACGGTCTAGGTGTCCGGCCAGGGCATCTCTTCGCTCTAAAGCGCTTCTGAAGTAGGGGTCGCTGGCTACAGCGCCATAGCTTAACAAAGATTCGTATACTCTGGGGTCAACCTGTGTCGCTGCCATACCCAGCCAGCTAGCCAGAGATATCAGAGCTGGTATATACCATGAGGAAGCGAAGCCAGCCAGTAGAGGCATACTCAGCACAGCAAATACCACTACCAGGCCGGTTATCCCAAGCCATAATGCAGGTGGCTCTAGTCCTGCTCTTAATATAGCGCTGATGGTCCTCAAGGCCATAGCCGGTAGATCCTATTTGTAGTTAGCATACCGAGCTAAAAGTACTTGGAGAAGCGTTCCAGGACCTGGGCTAGGCCGCTGCTGCTGTCGGTCTCCGATGCGCGCACAACTACTCCACCAGATGCTTCAGCAAATATACGCAGGCTCTCCCAATCGGCCGAGCCTATTCCTACACTGAAGATATGAATAGGGTTTTTAGTGGTGAAGGCAAGCCCTGCTCCCAAGAAATCTTTCATCTCCGGCCGGCTCGAAAATCCAACCTTTACTTCCTGCTCTTGTTTGTCCTGGACTAAAACGAGGTCAGAGAGGTTTACACGGCCGGCGTTAGCTACCCCGTCGCTGAGCACGACCACACCTCGAATGGCTTCACCTGGCACTCCACTATAGCTGTCTGCCAGTTCTACCCCACGTTTAGTTGCTTCAAATAGCGCCGTCTCACCCCCGGCGCGCAGCTCGTCTATGGCCTGCGCAAGGGCAAAGCGGGTGCTTGATAACGGTCCTATGGGCACTTTTACATCGACTCTCGCTGAGAAAGTGACAAGACCGACGTGAGTATATTGCGAGGCAGAGTCTATAAAGCGTTTAGCGCCCAGTTTGGCCTGGTCAAGCTTTGATCCACTCATAGAGCCTGACACATCCAAAACGATCACTGCCACACCAGGCTTTTTGACGTCCTCCCAGCTATTCTGTATAGTCAGAGCAGCCTCGCTGGACAAACGACCCGTTATGACCTTTGGCTGGGCAGGATCTACTCCAAGCTTGGTGGTAAGTACATTACTATAGGATAGGTCTGTTCCCGGTCTGAACCCCCATTCCACAAACTTGCTTTGCACTTCGTCGCTCCATAGGTACTCTCCTACTACTTTAGCGGCTTCCTTGTGAGCAGGTGTTACCCAGGGTGCGTTTGGCACTGCAAAGGGATTGTCGTGCCAGACAGTCCCCTCTTTGGGGTAAATAGCTACTACCTCGTATCCCAGATCGGTTATGGGCCGCTGCTGTACCTGGCCCCCCGGCACTGACTCCGCATTTACTCTGCCCTGGTATAGCCAGGGCAGCACGTACTCTTCTACAGGAGCAAAGTGCACGAAGCGCGGCCCCTGAAACATCTTGGTCTGTAGCTTTAGGGTCTCCGGATAATAATGGTCTACGGTAGACTGAAACCTCCTGACGAACTGCCTGACCTCGGCCTTTCTGACGTCAGACTCCTTGAACTGCTCGGCCGGCACGCCTGCTCCTGCAAGGTGCAGCAACTGGAGGGTAGAGCGAGCGGTGGAGCTTACCGAGGGATCGGTAAACGCAACCAGCGGCTTCTTTCCCCACTCCAGCTTTGCTTTTGGACACGAGGTCCATCCCTCCTGGCTTTCGGCTAGAGCTATTATGTCAGACCAGCCGATGGCGCGCTGGGGCCAGCCAAGGCACTCCGCCATCTCTTTATAAGTAAAAATGACGACAGGAGTCCTGACAATTGGCTTTGTGTTATCCAGGTCAAAAATCTTCTGCTTAGCTTCCAGATTTACCTGCGCCAGCCAGTCAGAAGTAGAAGGGCTGACTACTGTGGGCGCTCCGAGGGTCCTTTCCGGAAACTCTACGTTTTGCGTCAGCTTGCGTACCAGGTGCTGGCGCATATCTCCGGAGTTTACGGTTACCGAGCGAGCCTTAATAGTATAGCGGCGGTTGTTCAGACTCATTTCGTGCTTGGCGCTGTTAAACTGGTCCAGGGCTGGCTGCAAAACGTTCTGCTTCTCCCCCGACGTCCATACCAGCACTTCTATAGTGCCCTCGTCTTCTGATTGACGTAGGAAGAAGGTGGCCAGACCAAAGATAAATAAAGCGGCAATAAATAGTCTGAGGTAGCGCTGCATATGCTGTAAGACCTAATATGAGATGTGGCTGTTGATGGTTGAATCTTACTGACAGTGTCTTAGTGTGTCAATGAATGTTATTTGTCTTTTCCTCCTTTCCCAGGTCGGTGACCTCATGGCTGTAGGATAATTATGAAGTCGTAACGTTGCCTTTACTTAAATGTTATATTTCATAGGTTGCTATGGTAAAATAACCCAATTGATTGCATTTTTACTACATTTAAATTAATTAAGCATGAGGCCCATATCTTGAATCGACGTTATGAAGCTATCACCATGGAGGAGACGGAAGGCCGCTCCTTACTTAAGCCCTTATTACTCACTGTAAGTCTGGCTATATTTATAGCAGGCGGTTTTTATTTTGGCAGCTGGGCGCTGGCTTACAATATAGTTGGTATAGAGAAGCTACCGCTCTTGTCGCTTCCCCTACAGCTAAAGCCGGCAAACAATGAGAACGACGGGACTCAGGCTGTGGACTACAGTAATAAAGAGCGTGTGAACATCTTAATCCTGGGCATTGATAAGCGTCCTGATGAGTTGGAGAATAGAGACCCGATACGCACCGATACCATGATGGTCTTGACTATAGACCCTAAGAGCAAGACCGCTGCTATGCTAAGCTTACCCAGAGACTTATGGGTGCCGATACCCGTTAAAGATGGCACCGTAGTACATGACCGTATAAACGCAGCCCATGTTTTCGGCGATCTTTATAAATATCCGGGTGGCGGGCCAGCTCTAGCTGTGCGTACTGTGGAGTACAACTTGGGGGTCAAAATTCATCACTTCGTAAAGATTGACTTTGAAGGCTTTAGTAGAATGATAGATGCTCTAGGTGGCGTCACTGTAGAGCTAGACCAACCACTAATCGATAATCAATATCCTACGCCTGATTACGGGATCATGAGAATAAATATACCCGCCGGCGTACAACACCTGGATGGCGAAAAAGCGCTATGGCTTGCCCGTTCAAGGCATATGGACTCTGACTTCGGACGTATTAAACGACAGCAACAACTGATGATGGCGGTGCGAGAGAAGGTGCTTCAAATAAACGTTTTGCCTAAGCTGCCCAAGCTTTGGAGCGAGTTTCGCAACGCGGTGGATACCGACATGAATCTCCCGCAGATTATTGGACTGGCGATGGTAGCTAAGGACATCAAGCGAGACTCCATAGCCTCATACTCTATCGATGGCAGTACTGTACGTCCGGTTAGGACGATAGATGGCGCCGATATTCTGGTGCCTGTCCGCTCCGAGATCAAAAAGCTAATGGACCAGTACCTATCTGATAGTCCCTTGTCTAGAGAGAGGCCTAAAGTGCTAATACTCAATGGCACCTCCCGGATTGGTCTGGCATCCAGAACTGCACAACGGCTGAAGGATTTAGGGTTTACTGACATAGAAGTGGGCGATTCCGAGGTGGATGGCTCAAGCTCTACCACCAAGATATACGATCTGTCCGGCAAGAAATATTCCTTGAACCTGCTGGCTGAGGCCCTGAAAATCCCTCCAAGTAGGATCACGAAGCTTGAAGCTAGCGGCAACTATAGTGAGGATATCAGAATAGTGCTGGGTGAAGACGCGCCTTTTAACTAAGGATGTAGCCCCCTAAAGCATATATCCAATTGACCCTCTAGGGAGTTGTGCTAGGAGATAAGTTGGCCGAGGGTCCTGCGAGACCCTGCGAGGGAACATGTAATATGGCACAGACTACCAAAATAATACAAAGAGTTGAACGCGACTTGGACGCTATTCACAGTTTTGTAGACGATCTACCCAACTTGATGGAAGAGTGGGAAACTTTAGAAGAGTGGGATAGAGTATCTACAAGCTTGGACTGGAGCCACATGATGGCTGACTACCTATCAGAGCTTGAGGAGTATTACAATGCAAGCCATCTCACAAACAAGCAAAGGTCTAGCTATCGCGAGCTTTTGTGTAAGCTGCAAGAAGTCATGCCTATAATAGAGAAGCTAAACTGGTATCGACCACCTGTGTCCTTAGAGGTCACGTAGATATCCATACATTGACGAAGAACACACCGGGCGATTGATTTATGAATCGCCCGTATCTTCCTTCACTCTGTAGAGGCGAGGTTACCTCGCCCCTACACCTATTTGTTCTCCGAGTTAATTATCTAATACAGTACTGCCGACTTCAGCCCCTCCATCCGCAGTCTGACGTTGTATGCTTCATCCGCTTCCTTCGCCGGGAACTTATGAGTCACGATCTTGCCCGCGTCTGGTATAGCTGTGAGGAGACGGCAGGACCTTACGTATTGCTCAGGAGTGGCGTTTTGGGTGCCGGTAACGAAGAGCTCATCATAATGGATGCGGTTGGGGTCTAGCTGCACCACAGACTCCGGAGGAAATCCTCCAAACAGATTGTAGTACCCTTGCTTCCTGACCATCTCCATGCCCTCTGCCACCGCATTCGGGTTACCAACGGACAGTATGACAGCGTCAGCCCCCAGGCCGTTGGTGGCGTCCAGTACCGCGTTCTTTAGAGACTCTCGCTGTGGGTTAATAACTAGGGTGGCCCCTAGCTCTCGAGCCGAGTCCAGTCTAGAGTCCATAATGTCGCTTACTATTATCGTTGGGCAGCCTACAGCCTTGGCCATCAAGACGTGGATCAGCCCCATAGGGCCGCCGCCGATTATGAGAATGCTGCTTCCTGGCACTACCCGGCAGCTTTCTATCGAGTTAAGCACACAGGCGAAGGGCTCAGTCAGAGCAGCTACCTCGTAGGACAGTCCCTCAGGCAGCTCTATTATGTGTCCCAGCTTTACCAGTTGCTCCGGTATAAGCACGTAGTCGGCAAGGCCGCCGTTTTCCTCGTACCCAAGGGTAACGCGCTTGACACAGCGGTTTCGCTTTCCGACCATACAGTAATAACACTCGCCGCAAGCCAGGATTGGGCAGATAGTGATCCTCTGACCGTTCTTATGTCCCTCAACGTCCGACCCCATCTCAACTATCTCGCCGGCGGTCTCGTGCCCCGGAATCACACCGCTGGTAGCCTTCTTTTCTCCCTTGAACACGCGTATATCTGAATAGCATATAGAGGTAGCGTGCACCTTCATCAAGATGTCGCCTGGTCCCACTTTTGGTATCGGGACCTCTTCTACTCTAATGTCGCCGGGTTTATGAAAAACTAGAGCACTCATAGTATCCATATTCTATTCCTCCTAAACGATTCGATGTCATTCTGAGGGAGGTCACGACCGAAGCCTGTCCTGAGGCTCTCGAAGGGAATCTGCCTACTTTAGTCAAAGGATGGCTAGATTCTTCGCTGCCTCAGGCAGACTCAGAATGACAATCTGAGCATTATTTTTCATCCTTGAGGCAGCCATCCTACTTGCAACCTGCAACTTGCAGCTTCTCGTTACTCTACCCTCGTAAGCTCGCTAACTGCCTGGGCTGTCCTTTCCATCTCCTCCTCAGTGTTGAAGCAGTGCACTGAAAAGCGTACTCCGGCTGGCTTGTCGACAGAGCGGGCTACAATCCTGTGTTGCTCCCAGAGCTGCGTTGTAAGCTCTCTTGGCTCCCGTCCCTGCATGGCAAAGCTGACCAGACCTGAGGCCAGCTCGCCACCTGTCGGGCTGGTCAAAGCGACCCCAGGTATGCGGGACAGCGAATCGGAAAGCTGGCTGGAAAGCGCTCTTATCCGCTGCCAGATGTTTTCAGACCCCAGCTCCTCGAAAATACCTAGAGTTGTTGCCGCGCCTAACAGCAGCGGGACGCTGGAGGTCGTAAGCTCGAACTTTCGGACGGTCTCCTCGTTTGGCTCCATATTCCCTGCGGTGTCGTAGGAGAGAGCGGCGCCTCCCGCTATCTTTGTCGTCTCAACTCCCGGTATGAGCTCTTTCCGGATATAGAGGGCTCCAACGCCGTCCGGTCCCAGCAGCCACTTGTGGCCGGGTACCGCATAGTAATCGCTTCCCATCTCAACCATATTAAGTGGTATATGTCCCATGCTCTGGGCCCCGTCCACCAGCACCTTGGCCCCTTTGGAATGGGCCAGCTCTTGCAGCTCTCTAAGAGGCAGCATCAGCCCGTTGCGGAACATGACGTGGCTGACCACCAGCAGCTTAGTCCTGGGCGTAAAAGCAGACTCGAACTTGGATACTATAGATGAAGGGGTATCATCCGCAGAAAGCTCGACGACCTTCACGTTCACACCGTTTCTGCGGGCTATATAGTAGCTGGGAACAAGGCCGGAGCCGTGTTCAAGACTGGTCGTTAAGATCTCATCGCCCGGGCTCCAGCGCAGGCCGTTCAGCACCACGTTGATGCCATCGGTGGTATTGTCGGTAAGCACGATCTCGTCGGCGGTGGCCCCCATAAGTCTGGCGAAGGCGGCACGCGCCTCACTCTTTATTTGCATACGGGAGTCCAGGATGGGCCGCGAGGTAGGCCCTTCCTCGTTTTCGTAAATCAGCCTCTCCGTTATAGCATTTATTACCTGGCGCGGGGATGGACCTGACCATCCTGAGTTCAGGTAGATCATATTGTTTAATGTGGGTATATCCTGCCGCAGACCGTCGAAGTCCATAACCACCGCTCCTTATGACTTAGTTACGCTGTATTTTATCATATCTTTCTTCATAGTCTCATTTATCCAATTCTTGTTCTTACCCTTCGTTTAGCCCTTAGCAAGCTCAGCATTATCACTCCAATAGACGATTGTCGCATGTCTGTTCAGAGACATGAGCATACTCTGTGACCAAATTTGAGCGCGTCGTTCGCGATCATCTAGCACGACGAAGGGTCTCAAAGCCGGATCAAATCGTGTGATGTCATCGAAACGATGTGCCCAGCGCTTAGACCAATTAAGGGCAGCGGACTTAGAGGCTGATGAACGTTTTCAGTATCAAATTTAGAGCGCAAGATATCCAAGTATTTGTTTATTACTTTTTCGCATGTATCTTGTCTTTGCACAATTAATATTATCCTTGCTCAGAGAATAATTCTGCTTGGTAGCCGCCAAGTAAGTCGATGTTACATTCTTTTAAGAAGTCCATTAACTCTTCGTTAGGGTTGCCAATGCTAATGTCGGTTGGTATATAACACCACTCGTCTTCCAAGTCATCATCCCAAGCATGCTTATGTGGCCCATCAATACGGGTACCGTCTGGTAATTTACCGCTGTTATGTACCGTCCACTTTCGTATTGGATAATTCTTAAAGAGAATAACAAAGCTATGATTCCTGGGACCTATGTATCCTCGAAGCTTCAATATTTGATTGGAGTTGATGCAAAGGATCAGTACATCATCTAGTCTATATGCACGGTCGTAGCGTGTCCAACGAATATTGCTGGCAATAATCTTGGGTTCAGTAATTACCATACCTGCCTCAGTCTTAGTAATCTTATGAGACCGTACTCCACCTCAATATACCAAATGAAAATCCTGAATGATGGCATTGTAGCGGGGCTATGAGAGGCTGTCAAAGCTTCATGCCTGATCTAATGGGCAGACCGCCAAAGGTCTGATCCCCTTGAAAATAGTGGCCTGCTCATGGTTCGACAAGCATCTCCTGAGGCTCTCGAAGGGCTCACCACGAGCGGGAAAACGATCCTGGCTGGCGCTAAATTGTTCAGAGGCCGCAAGTAGAGACGCAACATGTTGCGTCTCTACCGCAAGACAGGCAGGCCAGTGGATAAGCCCTTTGGTCTGCCTGGTCTATTTATTGGGGTCCTTTCTTGACAGTATATATGGCGAATGTTATTCTACCGCTCGATAGCCACTGCTAGACACCTGAAAGCAGCGGTCATCGGGGCATATTATTTAGTAGGCGCAGACCTATGTGTCTGCCCTAACCAGGGCGCATACTTCCCCGGAAGGAAGCCCCTACAGTGAGGATTGAAATAAGGAGGGAAGGCACGTGGCAGCAAAGGACATTTTCAAGCAGGTTAAGGACAGCGGTAGGACTCTTCTGACCGAAGTAGAGTCGAAAGAGGTACTTAAGGATATAGGCATACCTACTACTGATACCGTACTTGCCAAGTCAAAAGAAGATGCGCAGTCGCTAGCGGGTAAAATAGGCTACCCGGTCGTCTTGAAGATCGTGTCGCCGGAGGTAGTCCACAAAAGCGACACTGGTGGTGTAAAGCTCGGGCTTAAGACTCCTGAAGAGGTAGCCCAAGCCTACGATGAGATAATATCCTCCACCAAAGCACATGATCCCAAAGCCAATATTTTTGGTGTATCGGTGCAGAAGATGGCAAAACAGGGGACTGAGGTCATCGTCGGAATGTATAAGGACCCTCAGTTTGGGCCGGTATTGATGTTCGGCCTCGGTGGTATTCTGGTAGAGGTGCTGAAAGACGTGTCTTTCCGAATAGTGCCTTTGACTCCCAGGGATGCCAAGCAGATGATAAGAGAGATAAAGGCCTTTCCAGTGCTGGAAGGCGTCAGAGGCATAGAGCCGGCCAACCTGCCGGCCTTAGAAGAGACTCTGCTCAAGCTGTCTAACTTTGTAGAGCAGCACGAAGAGATCAAAGAGATGGACCTTAACCCTATATTTGCTTACAAAGACGGGGCTATTGCTGTCGATGCCAGGATTGCGCTAGAGGATTAGGGCAAGAGTGCAAGTCGCAAGTTACAAGTAGCAAGTCGCAAGGAATGAGTCTAGGGCATGAGGTCGGATGCCGCAGGCTTATGATCGTTAAGAAATTAATCTGGTAGCGAGAGAGTGCCGCCGCCGTGAACGGCGGGCCTGAAGAAGCTTACAGAGGCCCGGCCTTCAGGCCGGCGGCTCATCCTCCCATCACCGGATTACCGAATTAAATTTTTAAACTTCATCAGCCTGTGGTGTAGATCGCCAATCGTGCCAGACACGCGGTTTAGGGCAGACACGCAGGTCTGCCCTAAACCGCGGAACAATCGTTGGTAGGGGCGCACCTGGGTGTGTGCCCTGATTGAGGCTTACATCCTTCTTTGCAGGAAGGACCTATGATGTGTTAGTTAACTTTGGTGGAGGACTTGTCTATGGAAAAAGAGGCTAGAGAAAAGCTGGATAGGGCTTTAAGCCCCAGGGTAGTGGCTGTAGTCGGGGCCAAGAAAGATTCTAACTATAGCTGGCTGGTAAACAACAAAAATTTCACGGGCAAACTTTATTCCGTGCAGATAGACCCTAACGAGATCCCGGGTATTCTGGAGATGGGAATAGAAAACTACCCCAGTCTTATGGATATTCCGGATGAGATAGACTACGTAATTTGTGCTGTGCCCAGGAACGTGTCTCCATATATAGTTGCAGACTGCGTCAAGAAGGGCGTAGGAGGCGTTACTCTGTTCACCTCCGGTTTTGCCGAGACCGGCACTGAGGACGGGAGACAATTTCAGGAACGGATTACGCAGATGGCCAGGGAAGGCAATCTGAACCTGGTTGGCCCGAACTGCATGGGCATCTATAATCCCAGGGTCGGCCTGAAGTTTAACGCAGAGCAGCCTCATACCGAAGATGCCTTCGGAGGGGTGGCCTTTGCATCCCAAAGCGGCAGCCAGGGGGGTGGGTTCAGCACCGAAGCCTATCATCATGGCATTGGAGTAAGCAAAGTAGTAAGTTTTGGCAATGGTGTTGTCCTGGATGGCACCGACTACCTTGAGTTCTTTGCAGACGATCCTGAGACCCAGGTTATTGCCATGTATCTGGAGGGTCTCAGAGAGGGTAGGCGGTTCTTTGAGACCTTAAGAAAGGTAGCTGCCAAGAAGCCGGTTGTCATCTGGAAAGGCGGCGTGACCGAGGAATCCTCCAGAGCGGCTAACTCCCATACCGCCTCTCTTGCCATATCCTCAAGTATTTGGGACGCACTTCTAAGGCAGTGTGGCGCTATGAACGTTCACGGCCTGGACGAGACTATAGATGCCGTAAAGGCCCTCATGTTCTCTCGTCCCATCAAAAGCTATCCAAGGCTTGGACTAATAGCGGTGGCCGGCGGACATTCTGTAGAGATTTCGGACTGCTTCAGCCTCCAAGGTTGCAAGGTGCCCCGGCTAAGCAGTGAGTCCTACGAGCAACTCTCTTCTTTTTACAGCGTCGTCGGTGGAAGCTTCCAAAACCCGATAGAGGGTGGAGGCAACTGGGCAAAAGAGGAGAATGTCACAACCATTTTGAATATCCTGGATAATGACCCCAATGTGGATGCCATCGTTATGGAGCTGGGCACTGCCGGAGTCCAGCGCAGCCACGAAGGACTGATGCAGCGGATTCAAACCCTGAAGGACTTCTTCGCTAGCAGTAAGAAACCTTTCTGGGCGGTTCAGGCAGGTGGCACGCAGCGAGTGCCGACCGAGCTTGCCAGAGAAGTATCTCACGAGCTTCAGCAGGGGGGAATACCAATATTCCCTAACTTCGTTCGTGCAGCCGCTGCTATGAAAAGGCTAGTGGAATACAACATGAATAGAGAATGACAGCTTACAAGTCGCAAGTATCAAGTAACAAGGGATCAAGTGAACAAGTCGCAAGGGATACGGTTCTTTTGTAACTAGCAACCAGAACCCTTGAGACTTGTAACTTGCCACTAGATACTTGACACTTGTAACTTGCGACATGGTACTTGGGAGAATCTAATGGATAACCTAAAGGAAAAACTTGACCGCATATTTAATCCTAAGGTTGTGGCCGTTGTGGGAGCAAAGAAGGATAACAACTACAACTGGTTGCGCAGTCAAAGCCCCGTGAAGGAGTTGGGTGGTAAAGTCTATCATGTAAACATTGACAAAAATGAGTGGCCTGGAGCAGAGGAGTTGGGTTTCCAGAACTTTTCAAGCCTCATGGACATTCCAGAGCCAGTGGACTACGTCATTGTGTCCGTACCTGCTCAAGTAACGCCGTTCATAATGAAAGATGCCGTTGCTAAGGGAGTAGGAGGCATACACTTCTTCACCGCTGGCTTCTCGGAGACCGGGACCAAAGAGGGCGCTGATCTAGAAATGGGCATAAAGAAGATGGCTGAGGACGCTGGTATACCGGTGATAGGTCCTAACTGCATGGGTATATTCCACCCTAAAGTTGGCCTTAGGCAGTCCGGAGATCAAGCCTATGGGGAAGATGGTTTCATGGCTTATATATCCCAGAGTGGGACTCAGGCTTCAGGCTTTTCCATGGAGGCTAAGGCCAGCGGGCTGAACATTAGCAAGTCGATCAGCTTTGGCAATGGTACTGTAGTAGACTGCACTGAGTTTTTGGAATACCTGGGAGATGACCCGCAAACAAAGCTTATCGGTATGTACCTTGAAGGAGCTAGAGACGGACGCAAGTTTTTCAGAGTGTTACGCGAGACTGCCCGGAAGAAGCCGGTGTTGGTATGGAAAGTAGGTCTGACTGAGGACTCGGCTCGTGCTACAGAGTCGCATACCAGAAGTGTATCCTCTTCTCGATCGCTGTGGGACTCTCTAATCCATCAGAGTGGCGCTATAGCTGCAACAGGCGCTGAGGAGATTGCAGCGACAGCCAAGGCTCTGATCAACCTGCCGCCTATGACGGGCAACAGGGCTGCTCTACTGGGTGTATCCGGAGGCCACGCCTCTGAGTTGACCGAGGTCTTCGCGTCGACTGGTCTACGAGTGCCTGCCATCGCTGACTCTGCTATTGATGAGATAGCTTCTTATGCGAGCCGCGTCGGCGGCAGCTTCCGCAATCCCTTCGAGGGGCCGAGCATAAGGCCGAATGAAAACCTTGATAAGACCCTGACCATAATCGGTAATGACCCCAACATAGATTTTGTGGTCATGGAAGTGGCCGCGGGGAATAAAATTCGCGACCCGGAATTCATAAACAGTCGAGTTAAAGGGATCCAGAATTTCCAAAAGGCATTCCCTAATAAAGCCATCTCGGTTGTTATAACCACGACGAACCCGTATGTAGAGACTGTAAACGTGAGGGAGATGGAGCGCGACTTCGCCAAGGAAGGGATAGTGGCTTTCCAGGGTATGGAGCGAGGCGCGAGGGCTTTGCTAAACGCCTACGATTATTACACCCAAAGGGAGTATTTGTACGGTCCAGAATAGCCTGCTTATGTAAGTGTCCTAAAACAGCGTCAGTATAAAATCTGTGGGCAGACATATAGGAGCCTGCCCTGAGCGCCGTCCTGAGGTTCTCGAAGGGGCTCTCGAATGGGTCTGCCCCTACGGTGTGTTCGTCGTTTGTATATAACCCTGTAGGGGCGTCCCGATCCTATCGGGATGCGCCCTATGCTTGGAGGATGTGATGGAAGATCTAAGGGAAAAGCTTGACCGCATGTTTCATCCAAAAGTTGTTGCTGTGGTTGGAGCAAAGAAGGATAGCAACTATCAGTGGTTGCGTAATGAAAGTCCGGTGCAGGAGTTGGGCAGCAAGGTCTATCATGTAAATATAGACCAAAATGAATGGCCCGGGGCTGAAGAGTTAGGCTTTGAGAATGTTTCAAGCCTTTTAGATATTCCTGAGCCGGTAGACTATGTGGTGGTAGCTGTCCCTGCGCAGGTGACGCCGTTCGTAATGAAAGACGCCGTTGCAAAAAGAGTAGGAGGAATGCACTTCTACACTGCCGGCTTCTCGGAGACCGGCACTAAGGAAGGCGCTGATCTAGAGGCGACTATAAAGAAAATGGCTGAAGATGCCGGCATCCCGGTGATAGGTCCCAACTGCCTTGGCATATTCCATCCCAAGGTTGGCCTTAGGCAGGGAGCAGAGCAGTACTATGGCGAAGATGGGTTCATGGGGTATATATCGCAGAGCGGCAGCCTGGCTTCCGGATTTTCCATGGAGGCTAAGGCCAGCGGGCTGAACATCAGCAAGTCCATTAGTTTTGGCAACGGTACGGTGGTGGACTGCACTGAGCTTTTGGTCTATTTGAGCGATGACCCTGAGACCAAGCTGATAGGTATGTATCTGGAAGGCGTCAGGGATGGGCGGGCCTTCTTTAACACCTTAAAAGAGACCGCAAAGAAGAAGCCGGTGCTGATCTGGAAAGTCGGCCTCACCGAAGACGCGGCACGCGCTACAGCATCGCATACTAGAAGCATATCCTCTTCACGCGGCTTATGGGAAGCTCTCTTTCGCCAGACCGGCGCCATAGGCATAAGGGGTATGGACGATATGGTGGCTACGGCCAAGGCCTTGATTAACCTGCCACCTATTACCGGCAACAGGGCCGCCTTGCTGGCAGTGACCGGAGGCCATGCCTCTGAGATGACCGAGGTGTTCACCTCGACCGGCCTGCGAGCGCCCGCCATAGCTGATTCAGCTATCGCTGAGATAGCATCCTATGCCAGCCGTGTTGGCGGCAGCTTCCGCAATCCCTTTGAAGGGCCAAGCCTAAGAACCGAGGAGAATCTTGAAAAGACTCTTACTATAATAGGTAACGACCCCAACATAGATTTTGTAGCAATGGAGGTAGCTGCCGGCTCTGGCACTCGGGAGCCAGGCTTCGTAGAGGGTAGAATTAGATGCATCAAGAGCTTCCAGAGCAAGTTTAATAAACCCATCTGTGTCGTGATAACTCCATCAAATCCCTTTGTGCCGCTAGACCTCCGAGAGATAGAGCGCAGTTATGCCGAGCAAGGCATAGTGGCCTTGCAAGGCAACGAGCGCGCTGCCAAGGCCCTGCTAAACGCTTACAATTATTACGCTCAGAAAGAGTATTTGTATGGTGAAGGATAGCTTGTAGTTATGCGCCAATCAGTGACTGTGTAAAAATAGGAGTCCAGAGGGACGGAGTCCCTTTTGGCCACGCCACGCTCGCGATGACAGTTTGTGTTACCGCTTTAGCATACAAAGCATTCCTTATCGCTAGATGGTAATTGCAAGCTATATCTATAACTATGTATAGTTATAGATATAGCGTAAAGTCGCTTAAAGATAAGAGGTGACTTGAACTGCTGTAAATGAATGCGTCGGCAAAAAGACGTTATTGGGAGACTTTTTTATGAAGAGAGCGTCACTCAGGTTATTCCCAATATTTCTTCTTTTAGCTACTATCTGGGCGTGCACATCTATCCCTGTGAGCGTGCAAGTAGCCCCAACGGCTGTCCCTAATACGCCTGTTGCAGCCGCTAGAGCATTCTTCAAGGCTCTGACCGACGGCGATGCTAATACCGCTGGACAGTGGATGACAGTAGCCGCTAGAGCACAATACGGGTCCATCCTTCCAGGTATAGCAAGTTCTCTTAGAGACTGCTCACGAAGCGTAGCAGAATTTACAACTACAAATATCGTCGGTGGCGGACAAGCTAAGGTTAATGTTACCCTCACCCCACCGTGTGCGAGCCAAACCCAGTTTTTCGCTGCGATTGGTCGCACACTAGGTTCTAACGAACAGGAACTGTATCGAAAAACAGCTATTGGCCTTTGCTATATCTTAGTAGCTAATGTCAACGACCAATGGAAAGTTACTGCGTTGATAGTGCTATAATAGTTACACGGTCCGCCTCAAGCGGGTTGTTTAGAAAGAGAAGGGAGCCGCTTATGGCTAAGCCGCTGATATATTTGGACCATGCCGCTACCACCGCTGTGGCTCCCAAGGTGCTAGAGGCTATGCTGCCGTACTTTTCACAACTGTATGGCAATCCCTCCAGCATATACTCCTTTGCTCAGGAGTCCCTAAAGGCTGTCGACGAGTCCAGAGAGAAGGTGGCTAAAGTGCTTGGATGTCGACCTGCTGAGGTTATGTTCACCAGCGGAGGCTCGGAGTCGGACAACACTGCACTAAAGGGAGTGGCCTTTGCAGCACAGCAGTGGGGCAACCATATAATAACCTCTTCCATAGAGCACCATGCTGTCCTCCATACCTGCCAGTATCTGGAAAAATTTGGCTTCGAGGTAACATATCTGCCGGTAGACCGCTACGGTATGGTTGACCCTCAGGATGTCGAGAAGGCCATAACAGATCAAACTATATTGATAAGCATTATGCTGGCGAACAATGAGGTTGGGACAATTCAACCCATATCTGAGATCTCCAAGCTCATAAAGGCAAAGAGCAAGCAGGTTGGGCGCGGCATATCCTTCCATACCGATGCCGTACAGGGCGCCGGCGCATTAGATATAAACGTGGACAACCTGGGCGTAGACCTGCTCAGCTTATCTTCGCATAAGTTCTACGGACCTAAGGGAATGGGAGTGCTATATATAAGAAGAGGCACACCCTTTGTGCCGCAGCAAGCCGGTGGAGCGCAAGAGCGTTACCGCAGGGCCGGCACCGAGAACGTGCCGGGTATAGTAGGAACCGCTGTAGCCTTGGAGATAGCAGCGCAACAGCTTGAGTCTAATGCTGCTCACTGTAGGTCTCTGCGAGATAAGCTGATAGAGGGTATCCGGAGCAAGATCACCCACGTTCACCTGAACGGCCATCCGACTGAGCGTCTTGCCAACAACGTGAACGTCTCCTTCGAGTTCGTGGAGGGTGAGTCTATTCTGCTTGGCCTGGACTTTGAGGGCATCGCCGCCTCTAGCGGCAGCGCCTGCACCTCGGCCTCTCTGGAGCCGTCTCACGTGCTGACGGCAATGGGAGTGCCATCCGAGACCGTTCATGGCAGCTTAAGGCTGACCGTGGGCGTAGATAACACCGAAGAGGAAGTAGATAAGGTGCTTGAAGTGCTGCCTGGTGTCGTCGAGAGGTTGAGAGCGCTTTCACCTATGACCAGCTCAGCCAGCCGGTAGGGTCGGTTTTACAATAAAAGTGCTTGGGTTGGACCGCAGGCTGATAAAACTTAATAATTTAATCGGGTAATGGTATCTAGTAAGGGGAATGCCATAGTCCGCTTTCTCTAACTCCCTCGTTCGACTATGCTCACGACAAGTTTGCCAAGGGAGGGAAGACTGGCCCCCTCTTGATTCCTGTCCTGAGCATAGTCGAAGAAGGTGAGGGTGAAGGCCCTATTAGGAGTTGTATCAGAAGATAAGTTGGACGATGTGGATAGAATTGCCCTGGAAGCGGCTACTAGAAGTAGGCGATTTGCTCAAGAAGATCTTAGGCAAGTAATAGAACATGTGGCGCAAGCTGGGTTTCCGTCTACACCGGGCAGAGCCACTGGATTTGCTGGCCTCGAGTGGGCAGGCAGAGTATTAAGGGGAAGCGATCGTATTACTGCGGCGGAGCGGCACTATCTTCGTCATGTGGTCAAAGGCAGAGAATGGCCATCTAATTTCACACTAAATGATTATTTGCAGAGTATTAGCGAAGTAGTACACGACCAGGATAGTGGTGTATTTACTAGTCGTTATCAGGGAGCATGGCAAGTAGGATTTATTCGTCGTTCTGGTAATTTACAAGGCCCTTTAGGTGCAGAGTGGGTTATAGTAGAATATAGAATGGACATAGGATATTGGACAACTGCATACCAACCCAAAGAGGGTTTGAGTGTCCTACAACATCCTAATAGGGAATATTTAATATGGCACAGAGAACCGAAGTAATACAAAGAGTTGAACGAGATTTGGATGTTATCCATAGTTTTGTAGCTGATCTACCAGCCTTGTTAGAGGAATGGGAGACTCTGGAAGAGTGGGATAGGACATCTACAAGTTTGGACTGGGACCACATGATGGCTGACTACCTGGTAGAGCTTGAAGAATACTACAACGCAGGCCAACTCACAAATGAACAAAGAGATAGCTATCGTGAGCTTTTGTGTAAACTGCAAGAAGTGATACCTATAATAGAAAAACTAAACTGGTATCAACCACCCGTATCCTTGGAGGTTAAGTAAATACTCATACGCTGGACGATAGACCAAATTGTGAGAAGTATAAAAGATGTATTCAGATATCGTTACCGAACATTTCAAAAATCCACAGAACGCCGGAGAGTTGGTGGACGCCAATGGCATAGGTGAGGACAGCAACCCGGTTTGCGGCGATACGATGAAGTTATTTATCAAGGTGAAAGATGACCACATCATAGACGCGAGGTTCTTGACCAGAGGCTGTGGGGCTGCTATTGCTGCCAGCAGCATGACCACTGTCTTGATAAAGGACTTAACTCTGGAAGATGCCGCAAAGATCACCAATAAAGATGTCGCCGATGCGCTCGGTGGTCTGCCCATCTCAAAGCTGCACTGCTCAGTATTGGCCGAAGGAGCTATTCGCAAGGCCCTGGAGGACTATCGCAAGCGTTTAGACAACTAACGGTTACGACACTTAGATATATGGAGGCGCTGTGCCTAAACCAGTTAGATTTACCCTGGAGACAGCTTACCAGTCTGTTCCGCCTCTTAAACAACCTCTGAGCGATGAGGAAATCTCCCGTATAGCCAAGGAGGACAAGGCCGAACGGGTCTTCCGTGAGCTTGAAGCTACATGAAGTTTGTAGACACCAATATCTTTGTACGATATCTAGGGAGCGCCAGGGTAGTTCAAGCCTGAGGCAAAACACGTTATACCAAATGGCATAACAAAGACCATAAATGAGTGAGCATACACTGGCGATGTTCCGCTCATGGTTAGCCTGTCGAACCATCAGCGGGCTATATTGTAGTCCTTCGACAAGCCCTTCGACCGGGCTCAGGACGAGCGGATTTTATGGCCTCTGATTATACTTTTGGTATTAGTATCAATTACTACTCTTAGTATTTCCAGGTCTGTCACCGCTACAGAGAAATACCTTATTTTCTTGAACATCTCGCTCCTCCTGGGCGTAAGGCCTTACGCCCCTACCACTGTTATCTATTCCTACATTTCTATATCAGCCAGGTTTATTATCTTTGCATGCCTGCTTCCGTTTGAGATCTCAAGTATACCTACAGTGCCCAGCTTCCTCGTCTGCCTTGGTAGAACAGGGCTTCCAGGGTTCACCAGCAAGATGCCATTATGTTCTTCGATCATACGGTCGTGGGTATGTCCGAAGATAACTATGTCGACAGGTGACCCAAAGAACTCCTCGCTAATTTTCTTTACCGAAAGGTCTCCGTTTCTAGCTCTATATTTCTCGATCGCGCCTTCTATTGGCTCCTCAGGCAGGCCCTGGGCGTGAAAGTCATGGACCATTCCGATGCGGTGGCCCTCTAGTTCCAATACACGCTTCTCTTCTACCCTGGGGTCATCTTTTATAAGGCCTGCGGCCGCGAACTCCACGGCGCATACCGGAGCTATGTGCTGCTCCAGCCAGTCTAAGCATGATGCGGCATATATGTCTCCAACATGGAGGATCATCTCCACGTTCTCGAAGGCCTTGATTACCTGTTTCGGAAGCTCCCTTGAATCGTCTAGCGCTGCGCCGGGCATGTGAGTATCTGAGATTAGTCCCAACCTCATGTTTGTCTAGTCCATCCCTTCATTCATATGTTTGTTATCACTGAATCATTTCAGCCTCTTACTTATACCACCGCAGAGGCGCCGCCGTCTACATTGATTGAGACGCCGGTAATATAGGAGGCCAAACTGGAGGAGAGGAAGAGTACCACATTGGCAGCCTCCTCTGTCTCTCCAACTCTTCCTAGAGGAACCCCGCTGCCCATTTGCTTATAAGCGTCATCTAAGCTGACTCCCGGATAGCTCCGCGTAGCGTTGCGGGCTTGCTGACCGCTTTTTATCACTCCTATACATATCGTGTTCACAAGTATATTGTCTTTTGCGTAATCTTTGGAGAGAGCTTTGGTAAGCGCGATGCCAGCAGCCCGGCTTACGGAGCTGGGCATCGACCGGGGACCTGGATGTTTGCCGGCTATCGCGGTTACATTGATGATGCGTCCGCCGCCTCTTGCCCTCATGTGGGGTATAACCAGCCTTGATGTCCTGATGGCCCCAAAAAGCTTAAGCTCAAGATCAGCCTGCCACGCCTCATCGGTCATGTTCTCAAAATTGCCGCCCGCGGCGGTCCCAGCGTTGTTTACCAGAATGTCTATGCCGCCGTAAGCATCGACTACTTTCTGAATGAAGTCCTCTATATCCTGTGGGTCTGTTACGTCGGCGCGCACCGCCAGTACTCTGCCCTCTGTGGCGGCCCGTACCTCTCTAGCGGCCTCTTCAAGGGCGTCCTCTCTTCTAGCGCAAATAGCTACTGCAGCGCCCTCTTTTGCCAGCGCCAGGGCCGTTGCTTTACCTATGCCTTCGCTGCCACCTGTGATAACTGCTACCTTGTCTGAAAGACCCAGATCGAACAACTAACGCCTCCTGTAATAGATAGCTATGAGTCACTGGAAGATTACCATTACAGGCTTTTGGGATCAAATTCGGCTATCAGGCTAGAAAACAGGAAGGCATGACATACATAGCTTGACTCGAAAATACTCCAGCCTGAGGGCGTTGCCTGAGGTTCTCGAAGCATGTCCTGAGCGCCGTCCTGAGGCTCTCGAAGGGCCTCGTCGAAGGGGCAACGCCCGTTTCCTAGTTCGAGAACCTCACTACAGGTTTCGAGAGCCTCAAGGAACGGACTACGTTGGATCATTTTCATTCTTCGTGGGTGCGGGTCACAACCCGCATGGCCGATCACCCTCAAAATAGCGGCTTCTGCCCGGTCTGAGGTCTGTAGAGACGCAACAATGTTGCGTCTCTACCTGGCCGGCGCTCACCACGAGCAGGGTATTTTCATCCATTGGTGTGGATGGAGCAAAGCCGCAGTGCCAGATTGTCTCAAAATCACCGAGTTATTATCAAATTGTAGTATTTGCAGATTTGTAACTACTATATATAGGAACCGTTATAAAAGTACCGTTTGACTACATCCAAAGTGGGGTGCTATTATTCTAAGCAAGTGAACGGAGTACTGGAGGGTTGATGCCGGAAATACGAGAGTTGTGCCAGACGATGTTGGGCTGCCAGGAGTGTGGACTTTCTAAGTCCAGGACGAGAGTTGTCCCTGGGGAGGGGCCGGACAATCCGCAGATAGTTTTTATTGGTGAGGCCCCAGGATGGCAAGAGGACCAGCAGGGCAGACCCTTTGTAGGTCCGGCAGGTCAGTTCTTGAACCAGTTGTTGGCCTCTGGGGGCTTGAGACGTGAAGACGTCTATATCTGCAACGTGGTAAAATGCCGTCCTCCTGACAATAGAGACCCCTTGCCTACAGAGATAGCTGCCTGCAAGCACTGGCTGGATAGCCAGATTGAGCTTTTGAATCCAAAGGTTGTCGTTACCCTGGGCCGCTACTCTCTAGCGCGTTATTTTCCGGGCGATAGCATAGGAAAGATACATGGTAAGCATGTCAAAAGAGATGGAGTGATTTACTTCCCTATGTACCACCCTGCCGCCGCGCTTCATCAGGGTAGCTTGCGCGCTACTATAGAAGATGATATGAAGAAGCTGGCAGCGCTTTTACAGGAAGCTCCGACAATACCGACAGGTCGAGTATCTTCGATCCGGGACGAGAAGACTGAAGAGGCATCAACTCAGCAGCAGTTGAGTCTATTCTAAAACTGATATTCACTTAAATTTACATTGGATTAAGGACTATGGCTGATAGAGGACCTAAAATTAAGTTAATTCCCCTGGGTGGACTCGGCGAGATCGGCAAGAACATGATGGTATTGGAGTGTGGAGAGGATATCATCGCCATAGACTGTGGCGTTATGTTCCCCGAAGAGGAGATGCTTGGCGTCGATCTGGTCATCCCAGATATCACCTATCTCCTGGAGAATAAGGAGAGAGTACGGGGCATTGTAATTACCCACGGCCATGAAGACCATATTGGGGCGCTGCCTTACATACTTAAGCAGTTGAATGTACCGGTGTATTCCACTCGACTTACCAATGGCCTCATTTCTGTCAAGCTCAAAGAACATGGGCTGCTATCCGATGCCAAGCTTAGTGTGATCGATCCCGGCATATCTTTCCATTTGGGCCGGCTTCGTTTAGAGTTTTTCCGAGTTAGCCACAGCATACCCGACGCTGCGGGCATAGCCATATTCACCCCCCTCGGCACTATTGTACATACTGGGGACTTTAAGTTTGACCATACTCCCCTAGACGGTCATCGTACTGATGTCTCCCGCCTGGCAGAGCTGGGGACTGAAGGGGTGCTTTTGCTGATGTCGGACTCCACCTATGCTGAGGTGGCCGGATATACCCCTTCGGAACGAGTGCTGGAAGCGTCTTTTGACAATCTAATGTCCAACTCTCCCGGACGAGTTATAGTGGCCTGCTTTGCCTCTTTGATCTCCCGTATGCAGCAAGTCATAAATGCTTCCTACGCTCACAACCGCAGAGTGTTTGTTGCCGGCCGTAGTATGACAGACAATGTACAGATGGCGGCGGAGATGGGCTATCTAGACCTTCCGCCAGGAATACTTCTTAATGCCAACGACTTGAAGAAGCTGCCTAATAGAGAGATAACTGTATTGGCCACAGGAAGCCAGGGAGAGCCTACCTCGGTGTTAACCAGAATGGCTAACAACGACCATCGTCATATTCGAATAACAAAAGGGGATACGGTGGTGCTTTCTGCTACTCCTATCCCGGGAAACGAAATCTCCGTGAGCCGTACTGTGGACAATCTTTTCCGACAGGGCGCCCAGGTGCTTTACAGCGCAGTAGCTAATATGCACGTTCATGGACATGGCAGCCAGGAAGAGCTTAAGCTGATGTTAAGCCTGGTAAGGCCAAAGTATTTTGTGCCGGTGCACGGAGAATACCGGCATCTGCTACTGCACTCTCGGCTGGCCCATACTATGGGAATGTCTGAAAACAACACTTTCGTTATGGTGGATGGTGAGGTCCTTGAGTTGGACTCTAGAGGCGGCAAAATAGTTGGTAAGGTCTCTAGCGACTATGTATATGTGGATGGTCTCAGTGTTGGTGATATAGGTACAATAGTCCTTAGAGATAGGCATACCCTGTCCAGGGATGGGATGATAGTTGTGATCATGACTATTGATAAGCAGACGGGAAAGTTAGCGGCCAAGCCCGACATAGTGTCTAGAGGTTTTGTTGAGCCTGAAGACTACGATGAGTTGATAGAAGATAGCAGCAAGCTTGTGGCCAGAGTCTTGGAAAAAGGTAGAGACCGTCTGAACGAGACGGGCTATGTGAACACCAGAGTAAAAGAGTCTCTGTCTGACTTTTTGTACCAGCGCACCAAGCGTCGTCCCATGATCCTCCCCGTATCTGTAGAAGTATAGTTACAAGAGGCAAGTGAGCTAGTTGCAAGTAGCAAGGAAGAGGCGGAGGTTAATACCGCCGCTCGCCAGAGGCGACACTGTCGTCCGTGAAGGTTGGGCTTGAAGAAGCTTACAGAGGCCCAGCCTTTCCTTCGGTAAACTCAGGACAGGCATGCTGGTGGCTCATCCTCCCTTCCCCGGATTACAAATTAATAAGTTAATACTCATTGTAACTCAGGACAAAGCCTCACGTTTCCTCATTTGTAATGGTAAAAACACGCAGCAAACCCCGTACTATTTCCTCCAGACCAAGCTATAGCAGAGCCGGCAAGAGACGTAGCCGGCTTAAGCTACGGCTGTTTACCACGACGACGAAGCGTTATTTTCCTATTCTTGCCGCTGCCGTAGTTATAGCTTTAGCAATATGGGTAATAGTGCCTCTCGCTATTACCGGTACTATAAGTCTTCTGGGTATAGGCTCCTTTGCTTTACCCATCATCGTCATTGTTCTGGCTTTTGGATATAAGGCTAAGAGGCTGCATCAACTATTCAGGCCATGGTGGAGGTGGGCTGGCGCTTTACTTCTCTGGCTTGGCCTGATTATCCTGGCGGGCCTTGTATTTCCTGCCGGAATGTACTGGTGGAAGGTGGATATGGCAGAGGTATCCCTCGGCGGCCTTTTGGGCCAGCTTATTGGTGGGTACTCTGTGACAGAAGGTATGTTGCGAGGCAGTGCTCTGATAGCCTTTAGTATTGTGATAGCATTCCCTAAGCAGACGAAGGCAACACTTAAGTATATTGGCGCTTCTGCGGCCTCTGTGTATAGAGGCAGAGTGTTGAAAGACGGCGCTCTGAGGCTGTTTGCCTATCTTGGCAAAATAACAAGGCTGGTTGTGAGAGGTAAGCCAAGTATTGCTATAGAGCCACCCCCTCCTTTTAGACGGAAGCGTAAGGCAGACGGTCCGACGCTGTTCTTAAATGGCAGCGAAGAGGAGGAGTATAACGATGATCCCGAAGAAGAGCCTGTAGAGGAGGTAGAAACACCACCTATCGCTAAAGCTCCTTCTGTTATGCCACGCCCTTCCTCCAAATGGGATATGCCCCGTCTTGATCTACTGGACAAGAAGGAAGCCGAGGTGCCGGTAGAGGACCATATGGAAAGGTCCAGGCTTATCGAGGAGGCGTTAGGCAGCTACGGAGTAAACTGCAAGGTGGTGCAGGTGCAAGTCGGCCCTGCGGTCACCCAGTATGGTGTTGAGCCTGGTTGGGATATAAAATATCGAGAGGTTAAAGAGCGGGACGAGTTAGGGAAGATAAAGCTGGACAAGAATGGCATGCCTAAGGTGCATATGGAGGAGGTAGCAAGGACCCGGGTAAAGGTAGACCGCATAACATCTCTTGCTAACGACCTGGCACTGGCACTGGCTGCTCCCAGCGTCCGAATCGAAGCTCCTGTTCCAGGGAGGCGAGTGGTAGGAATAGAAGTGCCCAACACTACGCCAGGGCTTGTGACCCTTAGAGGAGTTATGGAGTCCGCAACCTTCCAGCGCATAAAGGCAAAGTCCAAGCTTGCTCTTGCTCTTGGCAAGGGCGCCGCTGGGGAGCCGGTATCGGCGGACCTGGCCAGGATGCCTCACCTCCTGATTGCAGGCGCTACCGGCAGCGGAAAGAGCGTTTGTATCAACTCCATAATTACCGGCATTCTGATGAACGCCGCTCCTAACGAAGTGCGGCTCATGATGATAGACCCCAAGCGAGTAGAGCTGGTGAACTACAATGAGGTACCTCATCTCCTGGCGCCTGTCATGGTAGACGCTGAGAAGGTGCTGGGCACTCTTGCCTGGGTGCTGAAGGAGATGGACGAGCGGTACAAGAAGTTCGCTCAGTTAAAGGTACGTAATCTGGAGGGTTACAATAAGCATCCTGAAGTCACTGAGCCATTGGCGCAGTGGGTCCTGATTATAGATGAGCTTGCCGATCTTATGATGGTAGCTCCCTACGAAGTGGAGCGCAGCATCTGTAGGCTGGCGCAGTTGGCAAGAGCGACCGGCATCCATCTGATTGTGGCTACACAGCGTCCTTCGGTAGATGTAGTCACGGGACTTATCAAGGCCAACTTCCCGACCAGAATTAGCTTCGCCGTGGTATCTCAGGTGGACTCCCGCACTATTCTCGATGGTACCGGAGCTGAAAAGCTGTTGGGTAGAGGCGATATGCTCTTCATGACAACTGATGCCGCCAAGCCTAAAAGAGTCCAGGGTGTGTACGTATCAGACGCGGAGATAGAGCGGGTAGTTAACTACTGGACCAGCGATAAGTGGCGCTACATGCGCCCACCGCAGTTTGGCGGCGATATAGAGAAGGCTGCTGAAGCTCACAAGCTCGCAAGCGAGGATGACACTGATCCTCTATACGAGCGGGCTGTGGCCCTTGCCGCAGAGCACACCCGCATCTCCACATCGCTGCTGCAACGCAAGCTGCGTATCGGCTACCCAAGAGCGGCCAGGATCATGGAGCAACTCGAACAGGACGAAATGGTGCAAGAGCTGCTGGACTAGACGTAGGGTTGTAGTTATCAAGAGGGCGTGCCATCCAAAGGATGACCCGCTCTCTCATTTAGCACAGCTAATATCAACTACAGGCTGATTATTATAAAATTCTTGTTTTGTCAAAGGATTTAATGCCCGCTAATAGACTAATTTTCGAGGCGGCCACTGGAGGTAGGCAGCTTACACCAGACGAGCTTCAGCAGACAGTTGACCATATGGCGCAGGTAGGGTTTGATCCTGATGCCCAGGAAGATGTTGGAGGAAGGTTGGTAGGGTTAAGCTGGAAAGGCCGTATTGTACAGTCTGGAGACAGATTATCTTCAGCAGAGGTACATTATCTGCGGCACGTGGTGTTGCAGAAAGAATGGCCTGATGGCACTACCTATGAGGCGTACTTAGATAGTCTTGAAAAAGTCATTAAAGACCCACAGTCTGGTCTCCTTGTTAATCAATTCCGGGATCGGGGTTGGCAGTTGACGATAGTAGGGCGGTCTGGATCTATGCGGGGGCCTGCCGGAAGCGAATGGATTATGATAGAATATCGTTTAAGCACAGGTCATTGGGTAACCGCTTTTCAGCCTAGAGAAGGTCTAGACTATTTAGAGATGCCGGAAAGGAGCCAAAAACTATGGCTACGGAGGCCACGTTAAGGCACGTGGATATAGATTTGTGGAGCATTGAGGCTGAAGTTGATGATCTGCCGCGACTATTAGAAGTATGGGACACTTTGTCAGATGATAACCAAGTCTCATATCTGTTGGAATGGGACGACCTGATGGGCCGTCTGGACTTTTTAGAGAGAGTTCACAAAGCTGGTGACATGACCTCAGTTCATGAAAAGCGGTATAAGACCCTGCTAGCTAAACTGAAGAAATACGACTCTATTATTAAGCGCTTAGACCTTGGCTTGCCCAGAATGGCAAAGTGGGATAAAGAAGCAATAACTTAATATAGCTCAGTTATCTATTAATGTTCAAACGTCCCCGATCATCTCGTCACATAGAACGATCATGCAGCAATTTTATCCGCATATCTAAGCGCTTCTTCAACTTGTTCTCTCGACAGCCGCAAGTCTTGGGAGATAAGACGGATGCTTTGACCAGCCTTAAAGCGTTGCTTAATGGCATGGATGGTGACGCCTCGATTGGGAATCGTAGGGACACCAGATGCATAGCGAGGATCGATCACAATCGGCACTGTTTTCCCAAAAGGAAACCATCTAGCAGCCAAATCAACCTCATAGTCGAAGTTATGAAACGTTTCTATGACAATGCCGGGAAGCGTCCATTGATTAGATGCGCTTAGAACAAGCAAACTTGCTCCTGGTTCATCTTCTTCAAAGCGCCTGAGAATATATCCACCAAGTGTTTCCAGCTTCAATGTTGCGAAGGGATATTCCAGGTCAAGTGCCAGTTTAGCGTACTTATGCGCTCTTCTGACTCGGTCAAGAGTTACGCCGCGCTGCCGGAACTTGGTGGCTACAACAATCTCTGCAAGTTGGAGAAATGACAATACCAGAGGAGACTTAAACTCCTCCTCTGGCTTGCTATCAAACACAGAATACATAGGGCGAATGCCATCATCACCATATAGCCATCGCTTGACCGTTCGTGTAGAAACCTGCGCTAGGTGAGCCGCTTCTGCAATACTATATAGTGGGCTTGTGCGCCATTCATCACTTTTGGCAGACATGACAGTTGGTCTCCGTATTGTTAAACTGATTGGGATTATACGTTCTAGGTGGTCCTTTATAAAAAGGCAATTAATGACCACCATCTAATTATTGCTGATTACCAGCAAAGTCTAAAATCGATTCCATTTTAACAGTTTTCAATTGAAGCGTAAAAAGCAGGTAGAGGCGAGTTTTTCCTATGGCTCAGTGAGGAGATCATTATATGGCAGACGAATTCTACGAGTACCTTGAGGGAGAAAATTGGGACACTAAGATTTCCAGTCTTCTCTTAGAAGGGGAAACACTCATTGCGACGTTCGCGGTAAAGTCCGGGTATTCGAATCATCGGGAAGCATTCGCTGTAACGACTGAGAGACTAGTGATTTACGATGAATATGATGATACAGCTTATGTTCGTTCAGTGCCTATTAATCGGGTGCTAGAATTGCTACTTATAGTAAGATCTCCTCAAAAGGATGCTGAACGAGAAGAGTCGCTAGAAATAATGGTATCTGGGATTGTAGAACGCTCTTCAGGTTCAAGTCAGCGATCTTGCAGTCTTAAGTTTAACGATCCTTCTGATGCGCGGCGCGCCCATGACATCGTCTTGCAAGAGATGACTCGTCGATAGACAACCTGACGATAGGTCATTGGGTAACGGCTTTTCAGCCTAGAGAAGGTTTAGACTATCTAGAGATACCGGGAAGGAGTCATAAGCTATGGCTACGAAGGCCACGCTTAGCACGTGAATATAGATTTGTGGAGTATTGAGGCCGAAGTAAATGATCTGCCGAGATTAGCAGAAGTATGGGACAGTTTATCGGAATCTAACCAGGTCTCGTATCTGCTGGAATGGGACGACTTGATGGGCCGTCTGGACTTTTTAGAGAGAGTTCACAAAGCTGGTGACATGACCCCAGTTCATGAAAAGCGGTATAAAACCCTACTAGCTAAACTGAAGAAATACGACTCTATTATTAAGCGCTTAGACCTTGGCTTGCCCGGAGTGGCAAAATGGGGTAAAGAAGCAATCGATTGACATAGCTCAGCTATACTTAATGTTGCCTGACCCCTTTCTTCCCCAAATCTTATCCCTTATCCCACAAAATATGACCGGCCGTGCCCTAGACGTGGGTAGTGGCCGTGGCAGGAACAGCTTGTATTTGGCTCAGCATGGCTGGTAGGTGGTATCTCTCGATCCCTCCAAACGGCGACTACAGGACACGATAGGCTTCACGGGTCCTTTTATCGGTGACATAAGCACCGTGCTTGGAATAGGAGAGAGGCTGCCGATCAAAGAGTCTGCGTTTCAGCTTGTGCTCTGCACCCACGTGTTGGAGTCGTTATCGCCTGATGCAGCCGTGGAGGTTGTCCGGGAAAGCCATAGAGTGACAGCATCCGGAGGGTATTTTTTTGTCGCTACTGCTGCTTCTGATGATGGGGCAACCACACAATATATAGATGGCGCTGCGGGAAGGTCTCATCTGTACGGTGAAGCCGAGTTTCTAAAGCTGGTATCTGCTTTTCAGTTGATAGAGCTTCTTAACCTAAGACTGGTCAGGCCCGAATCTACTCCACCGTCAGCTCAGTGGATATTTATAGGGAGGAAGTCGTAGTCATTATAAAGAAAAATTCTGCTAGAGAGCATTTCTTTTATTAGCTAAAAATTTGTTGTCTAACGCTAGGCGGAAGTATTCTTGTTGTTTCTCTTAAGAACTCTGATGCATCAAGGATTTCCATAAGCACTGGTTTGTTTTCTTTGGAAAAATGTATAACAAGACTTTTTTCTTGCTCAGCATACTCAACAGGTTCCTGAGAAAACCACACCATAAGCACATCATCTTCTTTGTCATAACGAAGCTTTTTGAATTTCATATTAAAAATACCTACCTTTCTTGGCTGGGTAGAAAGTAATTACAGTCATTATACCATTTTCTTCCTTATAGACGATGCGCAAAATCCGTGTGGTATCGAATTCACCTGACGCAATCTTTTTAGGATGATCAGATGTGATATCAAGATGAATAGGTTGTGCGAGAATTTTCTTTATAAGAGAATTTTCTATGTAGATGCCAAGTGCTTCTAAATCTTTTATTTTCCTTTCTGCATGACGAGTGAAGATAACCCTCATTTAACAGCATAAGTCCTATCTAATCGCCAGTATAAGCTCAATCTCAACCGGCCCGCCTAGCGGCAGCTCTGCGGCTCCTACGGCAACTCTCGCGTGCTTGCCATTGTCTCCGAAGACCTCACCCAGCAGCTCAGAAGCGCCGTTCACTACTTGTGGCTGTTGGGTAAAGCCGGGCGCTGAAGCTACGTAGCCTACAAGTTTGATCACCCGCTCTATGTTGTCTAGGGTGCCCAGCTCGGCTTTCGCCACCGCCAGGGCGTTCAACGCGGCCTGGCGCGCGTCTTGGTAAGCCTCTTCTACAGTCACTTCAGCCCCAACTTTCCCGCGGTGAAGCAGTCTTCCGTCCTTTGCGGATAGCTGCCCGCTTATGAACAGCAGGTTTCCGGAGCGGACGGCCGGGACGTAGACTGCCACCGGACTCGGCGGCTCAGGCAGAGTGATACCTAGCTCGGCCAATCGTTCTTCATATCCCATTTTTACTCCTTTATATCGATAAGCTCGATTGCTCTATATAAGGATAAGGTGTTCTACGATTTCAACAATTTGGTAAGATCTTAAGGGTGGTTTATCTTGACGTTATTTAGACTAATGTCTGTAAAGCCGTTTTCTCTCAAGCGCCGCTCTACATCGTGAAGAGTAGGGATAGCGCTGGCTCCTCGTCCTTCGACGGTGAAGCTGGCTACACAGTTGGCGAAGATAGCGGCCTCTGTAGGGTTATGGTTATAGTAGTAATGGACCAGGAATGCGGTAGCGAAGGAGTCGCCGGCGCCTGTTGGGTCTATCGAGGTAGTGGGGAAGGCCGGCACTTCCTGACATAAGCCTTGAGAGTAGACTTTACATCCTTTGCTTCCAGTGGTTAAGACAACTATCGGCACGCTTTGGATGAGGCGGTTAAGCTGGACTTGGTCGTTGTTTATGTCCTCATCAGACAGGACCAATATCCTTATATCCTGAAGCTCATCCTGACCCCATTGTCTGGGCATGAACAAGATCCGCCCCACGTTGTCCCAGGTGCGCAGCCATCCTTGTGGGGTTGCCAGTACAGTTGAGTCTTTGAACATACCAGCAAGGGAAGGCTCTACATCGTTAGCTACCGGGGCAAGGTGCACCATAGGAGCTTTAGTCCACTCTGTTGGAATATCTTTAGGTCCTAGAGGTTGAATCCCTCTTTCCCTATTCTGGATGTATTGGACTCGTTCTCCAGCCTGATAGATGTTTCTAAAGGAAAGGGTTGATGGTGGCTCGACCCAGGCCACCTGCACGCCGTCAAGAAGACCGTCAAAAGCTATATCATCTCTAGATCGCGCTGCTACACCAACGTCTATGCCTAAGCGTGCCGCTGTAATAGCAGAATAGAAGACTGTGCCGCCGGGCATTTTGCTGCCGTTCAGGTCTATATCGGCAGTAATAGATCCTATTAATAGGAGGTCTGGTGTCCCCTCGTCCCCGCTCAAGGTGTCTATCTCCTCCTGGGTGCGATAGACACCTTTCTGTTGTCACCCTCGCCTATACTTTGAGTTACGATATCTGAGTAGTCATGAAGCGCGATGTGTATTATTCGCCGTTCGGCTGCGGACATAGGCTCCAGAGTTATAGACCTGCCGGATGCTCTCACACGCTCTGCCAGGCGGTGTGCCATGTTGTTGAGGGAAGTAAAGCGGCGCTCACGATATCCTTCAATATCAACTATTACAAGAGTGCGGTGTCCTAGCTTTCGGTTGACTATAAGGTTTACAACATATTGCAAAGAGGCCATGGTCTGGCCCCTTCTTCCTATCAATATACCCAGGTCATCTCCACGGACGTCGAAGGCCAATGCTGGAACATCGTCAGGCACACCCTCTGTAGAAAGCGTGACCTCTTCTACCACGGCGTCGATGCCCATGGCTTTGAGCAAGTCTGAAATTACTGTTTTAGCTGCGGCTGCATCAGATTGTGGCTCTGCAACTATAGTGGAAATGGGGGTTACTCTTACCCGGGCGTTTTCTGCTCCAAAACCAAGAATGCCGCTCCTGCCTTCGCTCAGCACCTCTACTCTAACTTCTGATCTGCTAATGCCAAGTTTATCTAGTGCCTGCTCTATGGCTTCTTCTACTGTTTTTGCGCTTACTTCTAACCCTTCCATCTCTTTGCCTCTTTTCGGCTGACACAGCCTCTTCTAAATTACCGTCATCTTGTGTGTCTTCTTGTATAGCTTGTTCCATAGGGGAAGTCTGAAATATATTGAGGCCCCCTATCCCTAGAACAAAATACTGTATCACCATTGAGACAATATTGGATACGACCCAGTATATAGCAAGACCACTGGCAAATTGCAGAGCAAAGAAGCCAAGCATAAGAGGCATCATCCACTGCATCATGCTGTTCATCTGCATCTGTCTGGAATCAGTAGACGGCATAACCGTCATCTTCTGTTGAATATAAGTAGAGGAAGCTACCAAGATGGGTAAGATACCTGTCCTATCAGGGTGCGCGAGGTCCATCCAAAAGAAATCGCTTTTTAGAGGTATTAACTCAGTAACTTGCGGCATCCAGGAGTAGAGGTGCCCTGAGAGGTTTAACAAATTTTCCGGCGTAGCGGCCAAAGCCAGCAAAATGGACTGATACAGCCCAATCCATATCGGGAACTGAACGAGAGTGGGGACTGCACAGCCAAGAGGATTGACGCCATGCTCCTTATAGAGCTTCATTTGCTCCTGGCTTAGTTTCTGTCTGTCCTTGGCATAGCGCTGTTGTAGGGCGGCCATCTTGGGCTGTATTGCTTGCATAGCCTTGGTGGCTTGCAACTGCTTTATGGTCAGCGGCAGCATTACAATACGGACTATTATAGTAAACATTACTATTGTGACAGCAAAGTTTTCCCATAACAGCCCGTACAATATTATGAGTCCATTTAGCATGGGCTCCTGGAATAAAGTATTCCAAATTGTGCCTATATTATCCAAAGTCTGTTTCTCCACCCCAGGTTTATAAGTTTAATAACTTAATGGGGTAATGGCAGTTGGGATAGAGACTTACTCCCCTCCCTCTAACTCCCTCCCCTGGCGGGAGGGAGAATTGGTTCCCTCTCCCTTGATGGGAGCCTGTCCTGAGGCTCTCGAAGGGAGGGCTAGGGTGAGGGTGAACCTCTGCCTACCTGCCAGAGATATTACCCGATTAATAAGTTAAAGATCATAAGCCTAGAGCATTATTTAACCTAGATTGTAGAAGGGTTCCCTTAACTTAGCTTATAGCTCCAGAGTACGTTTCCAGCTCTGATATCTATAGCATAAAGTCTTTTGTTTTCAGCGTTTACATAAGCTACCCCATCAGACGTATGAAGAGCAGCAAGTATCTTGCCCGAATTTGGGGTGTGGACCCATCTAAGTGAGCCATCTATTATGTTGACTCCGTATACTTTGCCATCTTGAGATGCTACTACTAAAATATCGTTTGATAAGGCAGGGCTTGCGCTTATACTGCCACTGGCATCAAAGGGGCTTGGCCATTTTGGTTGACCAGTAACTGCGTCAAGAGCATATAAGTTGTGGTCCATTGAGGCCGCATATACTGTCCCATCTTTGACTACCGGCGTAGCCCAAAACCACCCGTTAGCTGAAAAGACCCATTTTTCGTTTCCAGTCTTCGCATCTAAGGCATAGAATTTGCTATCCGCAGTACCTACATAAAGTATATCCTTCTCTACTACGGGCGCGGATAGCACAGCGCCCCCTGCCTCAAAACTCCAGATTTGTTCTCCGGTCCGGGCATCTAAAGAATAAATTCTATGGTCTAGAGAGCCTACATAGACGCTGCCATTAGATACAGTAGGCTGCGACCATATTTTGTTCTCAGTACGAAAACGCCAGCGTATGGCGCCATTACTTTTATCCAGGGCATAAAGATGGTTGTCGGAGGAGCCGATGAATAGGGTATCGTCAGCTATAGTGGGGGTGCCGGCTACGGGTCCTATAGCTCCTTCCGGGGGATATTCCCATTTTGACTGGCGGGAGCTTGCATTCACAGCGTGGACTTTGCCATCGTAGGCGCCAAAATAAAGGATTCCGGACTCTTCAACAATTGTTCCATAAACTGGACCAATCTTGGTGTTAGAGCTTTCCGGAAAAACCCACTCTGTGGAAGAAGCTGGGAATGGAATGTCTTGTGACCTGGATGAGGGGTCTAGGGCCAGGATAATGCCCTGGGAGACTACGTATACCTTTCCATTCGCTGTAGTAGCGCTGGGCCACCCTTTAGGACTGGTGTCTCCGGTACATGACGCTGCAAAAATGAGCGTCGAAAGAAGTAATAAATAAGCAATACTTCTATGGAGACTAATAGATGGTAATAGTCTTGCATGTTTAAGAGTACGATATAGCATTTAGTCCTGACTTTGAGGCAGAAGGAGTAGCAGTATTAATTAGGGAACGGGATCGTAGCCGCCCCTGGTAAGAGGATGGCATCTGGCTATTCTGTTCATGGTCAGATATATCCCTTGCCACATTCCGTATCTCTCAATGGCCTCGTATCCATATTGAGAACAGGTGGGAAGATACCGGCACGTAGGGGGGGTAACTCTTGAGATGGTGGTCTGATAAAAAGTAATGAGTCCTAGTGCAATATCTTTCATCCTTGTTCTCTTTCGGTTATTAACTTTGCTCTATTTAGTAAGTCTTGAACTGCCTGTTGCAGTTGCTGGAAACTTGCGTCCTTTGCCGCCACTCTAGCGATGAATACTAAGTCTACATTTTCCTTAATATCTAATACTCTAACTATCTCCTTCAACTGACGCCGCAGCCTATTTCTTTTAACGGCATTACCCAGGCGCTTACTTACTACGAAGCCGAATCTGGTAATTACAAGAGAGTTGGCAATGCTTCTGAGGACTAGTAGATAGCTTGAGTGAGAGCGACCAGAAGAGTAGGCTCGCTGAAAGTCTGCTTTTTTACGAAGTCTCTGCTCTTTTTTTATTCCTCTTGATTTGGGCTTAGGGTCACCTTTTATAAAAGGTCCAGAGATCAAGCTACCGCCAGACGGCGCCTGCCCTTCTGTCTTCTGGCCCTGATGACCGCCCTTCCCCCGCGTGTGCTCATCCTTGACAGAAATCCGTGGACTCTCCTGCGTCTTCGTTTCTTTGGTTGATACGTTCGCTTAGGCATAATAGTAACCTTTCAATAGCCGATTATACGAGATAGTGAAATTAGTGTCAATTACGGCCCAGCGCGTATTGCTTCATAAAGCGTTGGGTGCAAAACTGACTGCTATACTTGAGGCTTATGAGCTATTATGAACACAATAAACACAAGGTAAGTCAAAGAGACAGTCCTATCCGAAATTCTACATTCACTGTGGTTATATCTTCAAACCTTTGACCCCTTCCGGCCTCAGGATGATTTTTCTATATCTTATGTCCTGCCTTTGCATATTCATTGACACCTGCGTAAGCTATTGATATATTATGCTAATTCCCCTGTATATGACATGGTCGAGCGGAGGCATTGGTAGTATGGCAAAAGTTAGTGGGGACACGTTAGAAAATAACTGTATATATATGCGCGCGCTGCTGAATTGATCTCAGCAGCGCTTTTATTTTTGGGAGGTGTGATATATAGGTATAGGCCAGGTCTAGTAGTTCAAAAGAGATAGCATTTGGACAAAGTGTTAGTGTGAGACGAGTTATAAGAGGAGATTCTATGTTCAATAGCAAGTCCTTTAGAGTTTTAGTAAGTGCCATTACCGTGTTAGCGATGCTCTTGGTAGTATCTGCCTGCGGGCCTGCGGAGCAGAGTCCCGAGCCTTCAGGGACTACTCCAGGGCAGGGTCAGGGTTCCGAGACGAGAGGTAAGACTGCCATTGAGGTGGCAAAGGAGCGTGGCGGAAAGTTGGTTGCCCACGACGGCCAGGCCTTTGGCAACCCCAACGATCCTCACCTATATGCCACTGGCACCGGCAGGAATTTCTCGGTGCCCGTTACCGAAGGCATTTTGACCAGGGACACCTATGACCCTGCGAATCCAATAGTTGCGGCGCTGGCCGAAAAATGGGAAGTATCCAAAGATGGAAAGGCCTATACCTTTAAGCTCAGACAAGGGATAAGATTCCAGAACGTAGCGCCGGTCAATGGACGGGAGCTTACCTCTGAAGATGCCAAGTATAGCCTTTTGAGATTAACCGCTGACTCTTCGGTTATCGTAGAGAAGTGGAAGGCTCGTTTCCAGCGTGCTGCTGAGTTTCCAAAGTTCAAAAGCATAGAAACGCCGGATAAGTATACCCTGGTTGTTAACCTTGAGGAGCCTTACGCTCCCTTTCTGGACAATATAGCCCATCCGGGGACTCTTATTCTTCCTAGAGAGTTTGTAGAAAAATTCCCTGAGAAGATTGTGTTGGAGGGTATGATTGGCACCGGCCCGTTTATGCCTGTCGAGTACCGAAACCAGCAGATAGCATCTTACAAAAAGAACCCTGACTACTGGAAGAAGGACGCTCAGGGCGGGCAGTTGCCCTACCTGGATGAATACCAGGCCCTGTATTTTGCGGACGCACAGACCGCTGTAGCCTCTTTCCGATCAGGACAACTGGACATCGCTCACCCATCGGGCAAAACGATGATGGACACTGTAAAGAAGGACACACCCAAGACTCAGACCTTCATGACCCCCAAGGCAAGCATAACCACCTTCCGCTTTAACACCAAGTTTAAGCCTTTTGAAGACGTGAGAGTAAGAAGAGCATTAAGCCTGGTCGTAGATAGGCAGCAGTTTGTTGACCTAGTCAATCAGGGTGTAGGAGTAGTTTCAGGCCCGGTTACCAATCCCATATTCCCTGACCTAGCCAACACTATGGACTGGCTGCTGTCCCAGCCTGGCTACCGGTACCCCAAAGACCAGGATATAGCCGAGGCCAAGAGGCTGATGAAGGAGGCAGGCTACGAGAAGGGCTTTGAGCTTCAAGGTCTATTTACCACTGGCGGGACCTCCGGAGACCTGGCCGCTCTGCTTGGCGACCACTTTAAGCAACTTAATATAACCCTGAAGGCTGAGCAGGTAGACTATGCCGGACAGTGGGTGCCGCGCTCGACCAATGGTGAGTTTGAGATGAGCTACATGGGACATACTGTGGGTACAGATGTAGATAGCGTTTTGGCGGTACATACGATGACTGGCGGATCAAGGAACTATGGTAAGTTCTCCAGTCCGAAACTCGACGATCTGGTTAGAAAAGAGCAGCTTGCCACAACTTTAGAGGAACGCAGGAAGTATGCTCAGGAGGCTGAGAAGATCATACTTGAGGAATCTCCGGTGATTTTCGTTTATACTAATTCTACTCTAATGATTGCTCAGCCCTGGGTCCATAACGTCGCCGACGGAATCGTTGTTGGCTCCTACACGAATATGGTGCCAAACGTCTGGGTAGAAAAGCATTAGCTTTTTGCCAGGATAGAGGCAGTTTAGAGTTCGGCATATTATTGTTGTTTTCAACAACTAAATAATGTCTGAAGAAGCAGAGGAGGAATAGAAACATGTAGTGTTATCACATGGCTCAAACGAAACAAACAACAGCGGTTAATATAAGATAGCCAGATTTGTTGCCTGTGTAAAACACGGCAGAGATGGGAAGAAGGAGAGTACTAATGTTTGGGAAGAAGCTGACGAAAGCTATTACGGGGCCATTCTTGGTCGTAGCAGCGCTTTCAATCATGGTCGCCTGCGGGCCATCGGCGCAGCCTGGTGAGCCATCCACTGGGGCTGGCGGGCAGGCACCCGAGAAGCAGGCCGCCGGAGGCCTTGAGGTGGCGAAGGAGAGGGGCGGCAGGTTGAATATGACCGGCATCTCTTTCGGCAACCCCAATGACCCCCATCTTGTTGCCACCGCCGCCGGCAGGACTTACGCGGTCCCCATAGCAAATGGTCTTCTGGCCAGGGATATATGGGACCCGAAGGCCCCGATTGTTCCGGAACTGGCTAAGAGCTGGGAGCTATCCAAGGATGGGAAAAGCTACACGTTTAAGCTGCGGGAGGGAATAAAGTTCCACAACGTGCCCCCGGTTAACGGCAGGGAGTTCACCTCGGAGGATGCCAAGTACACCATCTTGAGATTGATCGCCGACCCTTCTGTGATCGTAGAGAAATGGAAGCCCCGGTTCCAGCGTAGAACGGAGTTTCCCGAGTTCCAAAGCATACAGACACCCGACAAGTATACGATGGTCATTAACCTCAAGGAGCCCTTCGCTCCCTTCATAGATAGCATCGCCCATCCGGGTAGTCTGGTAATTCCCAGGGAGTTCATTGAGTCGTTCCCGGAAAAAATCATATTGGAGGGAACCATTGGGACTGGGCCATTTATTCCCGTTGAATACAGGAACCAGCAGTTGGCTACATACAAGAAGAACCCCGACTATTGGAAAAAAGACTCTCAAGGGGGACAACTGCCCTACCTGGATGAGCTTTATGGCATATATTTTGGAGATGCCCAGACCGCTCTGGCCTCCTTCCGGGCCGGCCAGCTAGACGTCGCCGCGCCCACAACCAAGAGCATGATGGACAACGTGAAGAGGGATGTGCCCGGCGCTCACACGCTCATAACGCCCAAGGCGAGCCTGGCCAACTTCCGCCTTAACACAAAGTTCAAGCCCTTCCAGGATGTGAGGGTAAGAAGAGCGATACATCTTGTTGTAGATAGATACCAGTTTATTGATCTCATCACTGAGGGGCTTGGCGTGGTATCGGGTCCTGTGACCAGTCCGGTATTTCCTGAGGTAACAAACACCATAGACTGGCTGATGCAGCAACCCGGCTATCGCAAGGACAAGACCCAGGATATAGTAGAGGCCAAGAGACTGATGAAAGAGGCGGGATACGAGAGCGGTTTTGCGCTTCAAGGTCTGTTTACCGTTGGCTCGGCCTCCGGAGACGAAGCCGCTCTCCTTGCGGACCAGCTAAAGGTCATCAACATCACCCTAAAGCCTGAACAGGTGGACTACGCCGGGCAGTGGGTTCCCCGCTCGACCAATGGGGAGTTTGAGCTGAGCCAGATGACCCACACGGTGGCTACCGACGTGGACAGCGTGCTGGCGGTGCACATCATGACGGGTGGGTCGAGGAACTACGGGCAGTTCGGAAACGCGGCCATCGATGATCTGATCAGGAAGGAACAGCTTGCCACAACTGTAGAGGAGCGCAGGAAATACGCCCAGGATGCGGAGAAGCTCGTTTTCGAGCAGGCGCCCATGATCTTTACTTATACCCGCACCGCCCTAGTTATAGCCCAGCCTTGGGTGCATAACGCCGCAGACGGACCGGTGATCGGCCATGACATCAACATGGTGGAGAAGGTCTGGATGGAAAAACGTTAATAGGATCAAGGTGCAAGTCTCAAGTTACAAGTCGCAAGGGAGTATCTCTTAAACTTGCGACTTGAGGCTTGACACTAGACCCTTGAAGGGGCATCCCTTGTGGGCGCCCTTTCAGTCTTACGCACTTGTACTGAAACGAGGAAATACATGGAAGAGCTCAAGTATGCTAAGTATGAAAAGGATGGTCACATTGCCACAATTACAATGAACCGTCCCGAGCGGCTCAACGCCTTTGGTCAGGAGCTTAGGCTCGATACTGCGCGCGCCTGGCAGCGCTTCATCGAGGATGACGACGCCTGGGTGGCGATTCTGACCGGCGCTGGCAGAGCATTTTGCGCGGGAAGGGATATAAAGCAGCAGGCCGAAGGAGCAGAGCGCATAAGCGACGAGGCATTAAAGGTGTACAGCCGCTACCACGTGGCTGATACCATAAAGCCGATAGTGACCGCGGTTAATGGGTATGCCTTTGGCGCAGGATTCTTTATGGTACTGGGCAGCGATCTGCGTGTTGCGGGAGAAAGCGCAGTATTCGCTATGACCGAAGTCCCCACAGCCTTCTTAGGCCCGTATCAGATGGCTACCGTAAATCTTATTCCCTGGGCTATTGCAAGTGAGCTAGCTTTCTTGGGAAACAGAGTCTCAGCACAGCGCTGCTACGAAGTTGGCATAGTCAATAAGGTTGTACCGGACAACCAGGTCATGGATGCAGCAAGAGAATACGCCGAGCAACTGGCACGGTTGCCTCAGTGGCACCTGCGTAAGACCAAAGAGCTGATGATGAAGACCCGGCTGTGGCCCTCTCAGGAAGTAAAAGATGAGGAGGGTAAAGCCAGAGATTTTCTTATGAGCTTGCCGGATACTAAGGAAGCTGCTCAGGCATTTGTGGAGAAGCGGACGCCACAGTTTAAAGCGAAGTAAAACCCGAAAAATATTTTCCAACGGAAGCACTTTTATTGACAGAGTATCTTTCTCTGTCATATAATCAACTTCGTGCCTCAAGAAGGCGAGTAAATAAGAGGTAACCGTAAAATTACTCTCTTAACAATACAATTTTAAAATGCAGAGGTAAGCGTTAGGGAAGGTACTAGTATAGGAGTGCTGGAGAGCGGCCCTTGCAGAGGCCGCTTTAACATTTTCCGGATGGTGGAAGAAGAGGATAGAGGTAGTTGCCCGTTAATGAGAGTCTAGTGAGAGATGACTAGATTGTCATTAGTGGGCGCAGGCTCACTAAGGGGTTGGTAGAAATACTGACCCATGCACCTTAAAAAGTGAATAGGGCGAGTAAAGAGAAGCGGGTACTTATAAAAGTACTACGAGTCTAGAAGAGACAAAGAAAGATAGAGAAAAGATAGACCAAAGAGATACCTTTGGTTGGGAGTCCGGTGTAGGAAAGCTACGAAGGGCTCACGGAGGATGCCTTGGGGTCAAGGGCCGAAGAAGGGCGTGGCATGGCTGCGAGAAGCCCCGGTTAGCCGTCTAGCAGGCTTAGCCGGGGATACCCGAATGGGGAAACCCACCCAGCGTGATGGCTGGGTACCCTTTAGCTGAACACATAGGCTTTAGGGGGGCAACGGGGGGAACTGAAACATCTTAGTACCCCCAGGAAAAGAAATCAACGAGATTCCCTGAGTAGCGGCGAGCGAAAGGGGAGGAGCCCAAACCTGTGGTTTTGCTTAGTGGACGGCAGTCCTATGCACCACAGGGGTTGTAAGCCTGGGCGCGCTGTTCTGCCGAGCAGCAAAGGAGTTACAAACCGAACCTTAGCTAAAGGACCCTGGAAAGGGCCGCCATAGAAGGTGACAGTCCTGTAAGCGAAAAGGGGAGGCTCCTGTCCATGAGCTTGAGTACCACGGGACACGGGAAATCCTGTGGGAAGCAGGGGAGACCACTCTCCAAGGCTAAATACCCTTGACCACCGATAGTGAACTAGTACCGTGAGGGAAAGGTGAAAAGAACCCCGGGAGGGGAGTGAAATAGACCTGAAACCGTGAGCCTACAAGCGGTCGGAGGTTGCAGTAATGTGACTGACGGCGTGCCTATTGAAGAATGAGCCGGCGAGTTAATCTTTGTGGCAAGGTTAAGGCAGTGTACTGCTGGAGCCGCAGCGAAAGCGAGTCTGAATAGGGCGTATCCAGAGGTAAGATGCCAGAGTACAGAGGCAAGACCCCTCCCCCTTGTGGGGAGGTCTGGCTTCTCGAATCTGTCATCTGGCTTCTGGGAAAGTTGCAGGGATTAGACCCGAAACTGAGTGAGCTACCCATGGCCAGGGTGAAGTCCCGAGAAATCGGGATGGAGGCCCGAACCTTTTAGCGTTGCAAAGCTACTGGATGAGCTGTGGGTAGAGGTGAAATGCCAAACGAACTCAGAGATAGCTGGTTCTCCCCGAAATGCATTTAGGTGCAGCCTCAGGGGTTCTGGTGTGGAGGTAGGGCTCTGAATGGGCTAGGGGGCGAGAAGCTTACCAAACCCAATCAAACCACAAATGCCACACCATCATACCCTGGGAGTGAGACGGCGGGGGATAAGCTTCGTCGTCAAAAGGGAAACAGCCCAGACCACCGGCTAAGGCCCCTAAGTACAGGCTAAGTGTCAAAGGAGGTAGGGTCGCCCAGACAGCCAGGAGGTTGGCTTAGAAGCAGCCACCCTTTAAAGAGTGCGTAATAGCTCACTGGTCGAGGGACCCTGCGCCGATAATTTACCGGGGCTAAAGCCTGTCGCCGAAGCCGTGGGTTGTGAGAGGGCAGAGACCAGAGGCAAGAAGCCAGATGAACCATCCCATTCGCAGTTACCAGGACTTAGAAGTCTATAGCAAGAGCTACCAGTTAGCCTTAGAGATACACCAAGTGACTTTGAGCTTCCCAGGATTTGAGAGATATGAGATGGGGAAGCAGCTTAGAGAGGCGTCAAAGTCGATAGCGGTGAATATAGCCGAGGGCTATGGCAGAAGAAGCTCGGTAGCAGACTTCAAGCGGTTCTTGGTGATGGCTCACGGCTCCTGTGATGAAGTAAAGGTATGGCTAGGGTTCTGTAAGGACTTGGGCTATATCAATCAGGAGCAGTGTGAACAGCTAATCAGTAAGTATGAAGAAGTAGGCAAGATGTTAAACGGCCTACGAGAGAGATGGAAATAGGTTCTGGCATCTTGATTCTGGTCTCTGGCCTCTCACAGCGGTAGGGGAGCGTTCTGTCTGCAGTGAAGGTGATCTGTGAGGATTGCTGGAGGGGGCAGAAGTGAGAATGCCGGTATGAGTAGCGTAAACCCTGGTGAGAACCCAGGGCACCGGAAACCTAAGGTTTCCTACGGAAGGTCAATCCGCGTAGGGTTAGTCGGGCCTAAGCCGAGGCCGAAGGGCGTAGGCGATGGACAGAAGGTTAGTATTCCTTCACCGCTCACAAACCGTTAATAACAAAGGGGGGACCCGGGAAGGTAGGTGGAGCGCACGGATGGAAGTGTGCGTTCCTTGACGAAGGCGTGCTGGGGCAGGCAAATCCACCCCAGCGTTAAGCTGAGGTCTGGGGGGAGCAGCGCTTAAGGGCAATGCGAAGCCACTGAGCCTATACTGGCAAGAAAAGCCTCGTTGTGAGGGTTGTGAGCGCCCGTACCGCAAACCGACACTGGTAGGTAGGAGCAAGCGCTCCAAGGTGTTCGAGAGAACCCTCGTTAAGGAACTCGGCAAAATTACCCCGTAACTTCGGAATAAGGGGAGCCCTTGGCGGTGAAAGGATTTACTCCTTTAGCTGCTGGGGGCCGCAGCGAGCGGGCCCAGGCGACTGTTTAACAAAAACACAGGTCTCTGCTAAAGCGCAAGCTGATGTATAGGGGCTGACGCCTGCCCAGTGCCGGAAGGTTAAGGGGAGGAGTGAGAGCTCTGAACCGAAGCCCCGGTGAACGGCGGCCGTAACTATAACGGTCCTAAGGTAGCGAAATTCCTTGTCGGGTAAGTTCCGACCCGCACGAATGGCGTAACGATCTGGGCGCTGTCTCAACGAGGGACTCGGCGAAATT